>Ga0208849_1000001_pt1 | contig 670038 bp, 662 predicted proteins | sample NGESurdeep072012_10_FD_184470 | JGI IMG/M metagenome (GOLD analysis project Ga0208849, IMG submission 184470) | Arctic peat soil microbial communities from Barrow, Alaska - NGEE Surface sample 53-3 deep-072012 (SPAdes) | ecosystem: Environmental > Terrestrial > Soil > Wetlands > Peat ... | reverse complement strand
CGGATGCGGATGTGACCTAAATGCAACCACTTGGCGGCACAGAGTTTAGGAATGATATCTAGGGCGACTTCCACGAGGAGGCCGCCCTATGGCAGACACCAGGCTCAGGAAACGCGGCACGAAGAACGGCCGCGACGTTTGGACGGCGGTCGTTCCGCTTCCGAGGGGCGCTGACGGCAGCCGGCGCCAGCATCGCTTCACCTTCGTCGGCAACAAGACCGACACTCACAAGGCACTTGTGGCCGAGTTGTCTGGGATTGAGACCGGAGGCTTCGTTGCGCCAAAACGAACGTCGCTCGGCGAATACCTGCGAGACTGGTTGGCGTCATCCGGTCCGGGTTATTCCGGGCCCACGTTTCAGCGCTTCGAAGCCGTCATCCGCTGCCATCTGATCCCCGCGCTCGGCGATATTGACGGAAAAAGGCGACTAGGAAACGAAATAAATTATCGCTTGACGGAATTATCGAGATATGATAATATGGCCTGGTGGTTTTCGCCGATAAGGCTACGGAGGATATCTGGGATGGCCTTGACTCAAAGGTTGCACGTAAAGCGCTTCCATCTAACCTTCACGGGGTAGGCCGGCGGCGGCTGCTGGCAATCAACGCCGCGACTTGCCTTGCGGACCTCGGCTTTCCGCCCGGGAACAAGCTTGAAGCGCTGACCGGTGACCGTGACGGTCAGCATGCGATTCGCATCAACGATAAGTACCGAATTTGTTTCCGATGGAGCGACGACGGCTGCTCGGAAGTTGAGATTACTGACTACCACTGAACCTAATTTACTTTATAATAGATTAATTCAAGATCTTTTTGACACTCACTTTCTTACAAATATACGAATAGGTTCACATGTTACGCATTCCGAAAAAGCTTCGCCCGCCCACGCCGGGTGAGATTCTTCTCAAAGACTATCTCGAGCCGCTGGAGATCACGCAACTCGCGTTCGCCAAGCGCATCGGCGTGACACCCGCGCGCCTGAACGAGATCATCAAGGGCAAGCGGGCGATCACGCCAGATACCGCGCTGCGTCTCGAGCGCGTACTCGGAACGTCTGCTGGTTCATGGCTGAACATGCAGCTCATCCTTGACCTTTATGATGCGCAGCACTCGGGCGGTGCCAAAGAGTATGTGCGGCTTAAGCCACTCATAAAGGCGGGACGCAGCGGAGCAGCAGGGGTCGCCATTCACGCGTGACGCGCGAAGCGGCAGCTAAACGGCGGCGCCTTCCGGGACGCGCGATTGCCAGCGCAGGAGCCGGGTCGCCGTGTCGGCCTTTTCCAGCGCGGCCTCGACCGACGGCGCGAGAATAGTACAGTGCCCCATCTTGCGGCGCAGCGCAGCGTGACGCTTGCCGTAGATATGGAGCTTCAGATCGGGATCGCGCAACAGATCGGTGACGCCGCCGAGCCGATCCCCGCTCCCGGTTCCCAGAATATTAACCATGACCGCTGCCGGCGCGAGCATCGATGGCGCGACCAGCGGCAGATCGCAGATCGCCCGGACGTGCGCCTCGTATTGCGAGATCGACATCGCGTCAAGCGAGTAGTGCCCGCTGTTGTGCACGCGCGGCGCGACTTCGTTGACGAAGACGTCGCCGTCGAAGACGAAGAATTCGACGCAGTACGTCCCGACGATCCCCAATTTCTTTCCAATCGCCAGCGCCGCTACCCGGGCCCGTTCGGCCAGTTCCGGTGAGATGCGCGCCGGCACGATCGTCATGGCGAGCACGCCGTGGTCGTGGATGTTCTCGGTGACCGGGAAGGTCACGATCGTTCCTTCGGCACCGCGTGCAGCGATGATCGAGATCTCGAGATCGAACGGCACGAAGCTCTCGTAGATCAGCGCGGCGCCGCGCGCGGCCGCAAAGGCACTGCGCGAGTCCGATGCGTCGCGCACGATCCACTGGCCTTTTCCGTCGTACCCGCCGCGCGCGGTCTTGATCATCGCCGGAAAGCCGACGATCTGCTGCGCGAGTTCGAGTTCGCGTTCGTTCGTGACGCTCGCGAACGGCGCGACCGTGCAACCCAGGTCGCGAACGAAGTTTTTCTCGAAGATGCGATCCTGCGTTAGGCGCAGCACTTCGGCGCTCGGCCGCACGGCCCGGCCCGCGTTCTCGAGTTCGAGCACCGACTCGAGCGGGATGTTCTCGAACTCGTAGGTGACCACGTCGCTGCGCGCGCCGAGTTCGCCGATCGCACGCAGATCGTCGTAGGCCGCCACGATCTGCTCGTCGGCGACCTGGCCACAGGGAGAATTCGGAAGCGGCTCGAGCGTCACGACGCGGTAGCCCATGCGCTTCGCCTCGAGCGTCAGCATGCGCCCGAGTTGGCCGCCGCCGAGGATGCCGATCGTCTCGATCACAGTGTCGTAGCGATGACGGAAGCGGCCGCGGCCGCCGTGCGTTCTTCCAAACGCCGCAAGAGATCGGGATCGCCCAGCGCCAAAATGCGTGCGGCCAGCAGTGCGGCGTTGGTCGCGTTGCCGATCGCCATCGTCGCGACGGGGACGCCGGCCGGCATCTGGGCGATCGAGAGCAACGAATCGAGGCCGTCGAGCGTCGCGCCGCAGACCGGAACACCGATGACGGGCAACTGCGTTTTGGCCGCGGTCATGCCCGGCAGGTGCGCCGCGCCGCCCGCGCCCGCGATGATCACTTTGAGCCCGCGCGCGGCCGCGCCCGCGGCGTACTCGAAGAGCAGGTCCGGCGTGCGATGTGCCGAGACGACGCGCATTTCGTGCGCGATTCCGAGTTCGGCGAGCGTCGTCGCCGCGGCGCGCATCGTCTCCAAATCCGAGAGGCTGCCCATGATGATGCCGACGCGCGCCGAGTCCATGGCCGGGCGTTCGCCTGCTGCACAGGGGCGACCTCGATGGCGCGACAACCCGAGGGGAGATGGCTCGCTTTCTCCTCGGCGTCAACTACTGGCCGCGCTCGAGCGCAATGGCGATGTGGTCGCGCTTCGATCTCGGTGAGATCGACGAAGACTTCGCCCGAATCGCGGCGCTGGGGCTCGATGTCGTGCGCTTCTTCCTCTTATGGGAAGCGTTTTCGCCGGCGGCACACGAGATCGACGCGGTCGCGCTGCGGCGTTTCGTCGAGGTGCTCGATCGCGCGCACGCGCACGGTCTGCGAACGATGCCGACGCTCTTCTGCGGCCACATGAGCGGCGTCAATTGGCTGCCGGCCTGGACGCTCGACCCGGCGACGCCGGCCGGCCGCTTTCGCACGATCGCGGGCGGCAACGTTTCGCCGTACGGAATCGGCGACTTCTACAGCGGCGATTTACTGGAAGCGCAACGCACCTTCGCGCGCGCCGTGGGCGAGCGCGCGCGCGAACACGCCTCGATTCTCGCCTGGGATCTCGGCAACGAGTTCTCCAATCTGCGCGCGCCGCGCACGCCGCAGGACGCCGCGCATTGGAGCGCCGCACTGACCCACGATCTGTTCGTAACGTCGAATCTCGGCGTGACGGGCGGCACGCACGGCGAGGACCTCAGCGAAGACCGGCAGATCCGGCTCTCGTCGCTCGCCGAACCGTGGCGCTTCGCGACGATGCACGGTTACCCGGCCTATAGCGATTTTGCGCGCGGACTGGGCGATCCGGAGGTGGTGCCGTTTCTGCACGAGATGGCCGCAGCGTTTGCGCGCAAGCGGGTGCTGTTCAGTGAGTTCGGAACGCCGGCGAGCGCCCTCGACGATGACGTGGCGGCAGTGTACGCGCGCGAAGTGCTTCTGCGGCTGCAACAGCGCGGCGCACTCGGCGCGTTCTGGTGGTGCTGGACCGATTACGCGCCGGAACTCGCCACGTCGCCGCCGTTCGATCGCGCACCCCACGAGTTACGCTTCGGCGTCCTGCGTGCCGACGGGACGGAACGGCCGGTCGCCGCCGCGCTCGCTGAATTCGCGCGCGAGCGGCGCAGCGTGATCGAGTTGCCGGCGCCGGCGATCGACGAAAAGGCGTACTATGCCGGGCTCCCGGCATCGCTGCGCGAAGCCTATGCGGCATACTGCCGGCGATACGACCGCGAAGGGACCCAGAGTTGATAGAACGGCGCGTGATGATCGTCACCGGGGCGTCGTCCGGCATCGGACGCGCGCTGGCCGAACGCGCCGTGCGCGCCGGCTGGCGCGTCTTCGCAACCGGCCGTCGCGCCGAGCGCCTCGAGGAACTCAAGCGCGCGGTTCAGGGCGCGACCGGAACGCTCGAAACCCTCGCGCTCGAACTGCGCGCGAACGGCGCGCCGGCGCGCATCGTGCGCGAGACGCTTGCACGCTTCGAACGCATCGACGTCTTGGTCAACAACGCGGGCGCGGTCGCCGTCGGAGCGATCGCGGCGCAGAGCGACGATGCGCTGCGCGAGCAGTTCGAGACGCACGCGATCGTGCCGCTGATGCTGACGCGCGAGGCGCTGCCGGCGTTGCGCCATACTCTCGGTCAGATCTTCTTCGTCGGCAGCGGTGTTGCGCGCATTCCGGTCGGCGGGCTCGGCGCCTACCCGCCCGCCAAAGCCGCGGTGCGAAATATGGCGCGCATCGTGCGCAACGACCTGCGCCGCGACGGCATCGCGGTCACTTACGTCGATCCCGGCGCCGTCGCGACCGAGTTCATGACGCGCGCCGGATTCGCCGGACCATCGCCCGGCATAGCCGCCGCGCCGCACGAGGTCGCGCGCCGCATCTTCGATGCGGTCGAGACGCGGCGTTCGGTCGTGAACGCCGTTCCGTGGCAGACCGCGTTCGTCGCCCTCGGCGAATTGCTGCCGCAGGTGACCGACTTCGTACTCTCACGCGCCCCGCAGATCGTCGGAACCGCAGCGATCACGACGACGCAGCCGACGACGCTGCTCGCGCCCGCAGAATCGGAACCGGCGCCCGAGGTGATCCCTTCTTCGGACTCGTCGCCGTCATTTGAAGAAGCGCTCGCGCCCCACGCAACGCGGATGCGCAAACTGAATCTCAGTAGCACCTTCGTCGCGAGCCTGCTCGTACCGGGCCGAGAACTCGAACTCGGCGACGTTGCGCTCCAGTGGGCCGGCATGCCGAACAAGAACGAACGCGCACTCACGCGCGAGGTTCTGGAAGCGCTTGCCGATGCCGGGTTTGTCGCACGTAACGGTGATGAGCGGTACACCGCGGTCAAGTCGCCGGGCGAGGCTGCCGACCCCGTCTTGAATCCGGGGGAGATCGACGAAGGAAAGGATACCCCGAGTTGAATATCTTGGCCTAATAGGTACCAAGTATTCTCAGGGTTCGCCCTCACAAGCTTTATCGTTAGGTATACCTCTCTTAATTATGGGGCTTGAAACAGCGTGTATCGTCAACCAATACCGATGACGGCGAGAGTCCGCGGAAACGCTGCGACGCTCTCGTTGATCGGGCTAACGCTGGCAATTGTGATCATGCTCGCGATCGGCACCGGCAAGTTGTTGAAGAGCGATGCCGATTATCAAGAGCGGGCTCTGCGCGTTGTCACGTTGCGCGCCGACGCAGTCCGTTTGCAGTTGGACCAGGAGACGGGTCTGCGCGGCTACATTGCCACCCGGGATGCCTCATTTCTGCGGCCGTACACCGACGCGTTGCCGCAACTCGACGCCATCCTGCCGCAATTGGACGCGGCAAGCGCAGGCCTCGGAATCTCCGGGACGTCGGCCGTCTCAGCGATGCGCGAGATACATGCGTCGTGGCTCAACGGCGTCGCCCGCCCGCTCTTAGCCGACCATCTCACGAAGCAGGGCTCCATGGCACTCCAACGCCGCGGCAGAGATCTGATCGACCGCTACCGGTCGATCAACTTGCAGTTTGCCACGGATCTCGAGGAGGGCATCCGCAAGCACGCTCGTGAGACCGCGCAGACCTTCACGCTCCTCGCATCGCTCGCGGGATTAGCCGTGCTGGTGGGAACCGTTACCCTGGCATACGTCGTTCGTAACCAGGCGCGCCTCGCCAGCACCGTCAATCGCCAGCGTTCGTTCGTCGACGATCTGCAGCGCGTCTACATCAGCCGGCTAGAGGCGCTTCCCGGAACCAAGAGCGCCTCCGCGTATATCTCGGCGACGCTGGAAGCGAGCGTCGGCGGCGATCTCTTCGACGTGCGGCGTTTAGACGACGAACACGGGTATCTGTTGATCGCCGACGTCAGCGGGAAAGGCGTGCCCGCTGCCGTCGATACGGCGAAGATTCGCTTCAGCATCAGCGCCTTGGCGAGGAACGCGAGCGAGGATCCGGTTGCGATTCTGCGCGGCCTCAATCGTGTCCTCAACTGGTACCAAAGCGACGTACCGCGTTTTGCCACGGTCTTCTACGGCGTGTTGAATTGGAATACGCAGACGCTGCGCTACGCGAGCGCCGGCCACTCGTCGGTCTTCTTACGCCGCGGCGACGAGGTAACGCAACTTGCCGTCACCGGTCCGCTGGTCGGAATCGGCCACGAAGTCGATTTCGAGACGCGCCAGATTCAACTGTACGATCGCGACTTGCTCGTGCTGGCGACGGACGGGCTCACCGAAGCCCGCGGCCGCGACAAGTCGATCCTGACCGACGAAGGCGCGATGCAATGGATTCGCGAGGCCGCCTGCGACGAGCCTCAACGCTGCGTCGAAGATCTCTTGACGCGTTTACGCCTGTATTCGCACTCAACGTTCCGCGACGACTTGGCACTTCTCGTCCTGCAGATCGACGCCGCCCAACTGTAGTTTCCTACCAGTAGATTTCTTCGCTCTTGTCGGTTGCGTCGAAGTGTGAGAAAAGCGCCGGGTTCGCGGCGAAGAGTGTTTTTAGGTCGGCGATGCGGGCGGAATCAAAGGGATGGTTGCGCAGCCAGTAGGCGCCCTTGTCGCCGTACGTTTTGGTCATCAATTGGAAGAACCAGATCATGCCGTACGGGTTGAAGGTCTTGGTCGCGGCGATGATGCGCGCGCCTTCTTCATCGGCTTGCGCTTCGATGTGGCGCGAGACGTTGGCGCTCTGCGCGTTGCCAAGCGCATCGAGCGCGTAGCCGGCGGGTAACGAGCCGAGCGGTCCGAGCAAGATCTGGATCGGGATGCTCAGGATCGTGCCGATCGTACTCATCGTCTTCGAATTCGACATCTGCTTGGCGACGTGGTGCAGCACCATGTGCCCGGTCTCGTGGGCCAACACGCCGGCGAGTTCGTCGCTGTTGCGCGCCATGCGCAAGAGCGGCTCGTTCACGTAGATGTGACCGCCGGGCACCGAGAACGCGTTGGGCGAATCGCCCTTGACCACGTGGTATGAGATCGGAAACGGATAGCGATCGGTTACGGCCGCGGCGATCACCGAGCCTACCTCGTTGAGGTGCTCGTAGTACTGCGAATCGAAGAGCAGATCGCCGTCGTCGCGCAACTGCGCAAAGACCTCGCGACCGACTTGTTCCTCATCGATCCCCGCCGCACTCGCCGGCGCGGCACAGCACAGCTCGCCGGCCGCACCGGCGGCGAGAAGACTGGCGACGAACTGCTTGCGTTGCATGTACAGAAAATGACCTCGGCGCGCGATGCCCAAAGAAAGTTCCATGACCGCGCGGCTCCGCCTTTTCACGTTCGCTCTGATTTCGCTGACGATGCTGAGCCTGGCAAGCCTACCGAGCGCGGCGATGGCCGAGCGATTCACGCCGCCTCAAGGATTGCTCGACGGCTACGCCCGCACGTTCAAACTCGATGCGGCGCTGCGCTTGCACATCGCGATCGAACTCGAACCGGCCGATCGCACCCTCGAAGCAAGCGCGACGGCGATCGCCAACCCGGCCTCGCCCATGCACCGACTGCATCTGAGCGCAGCGCAGTTTGCGCAGCGCTTCGGTCGCCCGGCCAAAGATCTCGACGCGCTCGCGGCGATGTTCCGCGACGCCGGCGCGACCAATGTCTATGTGTCGCGCAACCGGCTCGTCGTCGGCGGCGACCTATCGATCAGCGAAGCTGAGAAAGCATTCACGACCCACTACGACCTGTGGCAGCGCGGCGAGCGAACGATCGTCGCCCCGACCGATCCGCTGACATTGCCGGTCGGCCGCATTCGCGCCGTACGCGGTGTTATCAAGGCGTTCACGCCGCGGCTCGCCGATACGATCGAGCGGCCCGGCCTGCCGACGGATTTTCGCGGGCAGTGGTATAGCATCGCGCGCTTCCGGCAAGCGTACGACGCGGCCGATGACGGCGGTGCGGGCACGCGCATCGCGCTCATCGAGGATTCCTCCGATCGCGCCGACCCAAAGGATCTCATCCCGTTCGCACGCGGCGATTCGGACGCACTGAGTCCGGGGCCGCCGCTCAATCCGTCGCACGTCGTCGAGCAGTTGATCTCGCCGCCGGTCGGCGAACAGGTCTGCGGTCGCGACGACAAGGGTCAGGAACCGACGATGGATGTCGACGCCGCGCTGACGCTCGCGCCGGCGGCGACGATCGAGGTTCGCTACGACGAAGTCTGCGTGCGCGGCGGTGAGGGAACACTCGAACTCCAGCGCACGCTCGACGAAGATCCCGTCGCCGACGTCATCGTGCTGCCGTTTGCGGTCGCGCCGTTGTATGCGCCGCTCGTGCAGACGTTCGGTCCGACGCCGATCGCCTACCTTGAAGCGGCGATGCGCGGCATCCCGATCGTGGTGCCCTCCGGCGACGACGGCGCGTACGGCATTCGCGCCGCGGACGTCGAGAAGCCCGCGGTCGTCTATCCGTGTGTATTGGCGTTCGTGATCTGCGCGGGCGGATCGTCACTCGGCGACCGTAACGGCGTCTTGGACGAAGGGCCATGGAATGACGGCGCCCACGCGACCGGCGGCGGCATCTCGCTCGAGCCGCGCCCGCCCTGGCAACGCGCGCCGATGGAGTTTTCGCTCGTCAACGGCGTCGTCAATCGCATGGTCCCCGATCTCGCGGCCGATGCGGCCGGACATCTCTTCACGTTCTGGCACGGTTACGGCGCCGGCGGCGTGGGCGGAACGAGCGAGAGCGCGGCGATCGTCGGCGCGCAACTGGCGACGATCAACGCAGCCGTGCCCGCCGAACGGCGTATCGTGAGTCCGGGCGATCTCTACGTGCTCGCGAGCGCGTTTCCGGCGGCGTTTCGCGATATCGTCGGCAAGAACGATCGCGGCTATGACGATAACGCGCTGCACCCGCCACTGCGACCGTTGCCGATCGGCTACAAGGGCGTGCTTCCTTCGCCGCCGCCGACCATCCGCGGTTGCCTGGGCATTCGCCCACGCGGGTGCGACGTCGACAAGGGCTACGATCTCGTGACGGGTTTGGGGTCGCTTAAGGAGCGTGCTGCCATATTCGCTTTGAAAGCATCGCCGTAAAGAACGCGAGCGTCACCAGCAGCACGATCGTAGCGCCGCTCGCGGCGTGCAGGTAATACGAGGCGTACAGTCCGGCGACCGCGCAGAACGCACCGATCGCCGCCGAGAGCGCGACCATGCGTCGAAAGCTGCGCGTTAACTGATAGGCCGTCGCAGCCGGCGTGACGAGGAGCGCCGCAACGAGCACGATGCCGACCGCTTCGAGCGAGACGACGATCGTCAGCGCCAGCAAGATCAGCAGCACGTAGCTCACAACACCCGCGCGGATGCCGCTCGCCTCGGCGACGACGGGATCGAACGACGTATACAGCAGCGGACGATAGAGCAGCACGAGCGCGCCCGCGACGATGGCCGAGAGCACGAGAATCGTGATGATGTCGCCGCGGCTGACCGCAAGAATGTTGCCGAACAAGAAGCCTTGCAAGTCGATGTTGTACGTCGGTAAGCGGCTCATCAGAAAGACGCCGAGCGCAAACGCCCCGGTGAAGAGCACGCCGATCGCCGTATCGAGCGAGACCTTGCCGCGCCGGTTGACGTAGCCGATCCCAACCGCCGTCACGACCGCGACCGCCGCCGCCCCGATATAGTAATCGAGCCCGCGCAAGTAGGCGATCACGATTCCGGCAAACGACGCGTGCGCGATCCCGTCCCCAATGAACGAGAGTTTGCGCAGCACAACGTAGACGCCGATCGTCGAGCAGAGCGTGCCGACGACCAGCGCCGCGACGAACGCGCGCTGCATGAACTCGTATTGAAACGGTGCGAAGAGCGCGTCGATCACAGGCTCGTCCGCTCCTCGGCGTTCTCGACGCGCGCGTGACCGTGCGTGTGAACGTGCTCGCGGATGCCGGCGTAGGCCCCCGACTCAAGCACGGTCAGCGGATCGCCCTCCGCGAGCACTCGCCGGTCGACGACCATCAGCCGGTCGAACCATTCGGGAGCGCGCTCCAAATCGTGCGTCGTCATCAGCACGGGCAAACCGCCCGCGACCAGTCCGCGCACCAACTCACGCAGTGCTTCTTCCGTCGCGGCGTCGACGCCCGTCGTCGGCTCGTCGAGCAGCAGCAACTGCGGCTCCTGCGCGATCGCGCGCGCAACGAACGCCCGCTGTTGCTGGCCACCCGAAAGTTCCGAGATATGCCGGCCGCGCAGATCGCCGAGCCGCAACGCCGCAAGCGCCGAATCCACTGCGGCGCGGTCCGCCTTCGAGAAACGCCGCAGCGGGTGCATGCGCGGAAAACGCCCCATCGCCACGATATCGTAGACGTTGGCCGGAAAACTCCAGTCGACGGCTTCGACCTGCGGCACGTATGCAATCGTGCCCGGCGGCAACGAGTGCGGCGCCGCGCCAAAAACTTCGAGCACGCCGCTCGCGGGCGCAACCAGCCCGGCAATCGTTTTCAGCAACGTCGACTTCCCCGAGCCGTTCGGCCCCACGATCCCGAGCGCTTGGCCATTCTCGAGCGTGAGATCAATCTTATCGAGCGCGAGCAAACGATCGTAACGCACGCTGAGATCGTGCGCGCGAACGGCCGGAGCGCTCACCGACCGCCCAAGGCTTTGACGATTACGCCGGTATCGTAGCGCAGCATGCTGTCGTAGTCGCGCACCTGCGCATTGCCGCCGATCGAATCGTCGTAGAGATTGTCGATCGTGCCGATCCCCGCGCTCTCGGCGAGCGCGCGCACGAGCTTGGGGCTGTACTCCGGCTCCGCAAAGACGGCGCGAACGTGATTGGCGCGCGCGACCTTCACGAGGTCGGCGAGATACTGCGGATTCGGTTCTTGACCCGGCGAGAGTTCGACGACGCCCACCGTGCGCAAGCCGAAGCGGTCATCGTAGTATTGCCAAGCGTTGTGAAAAACGATCATCGTGCGCGAGGCCGGCGGAATCGTGGCGATGCGCGCCGCGATCGCGCTCTGCAGCGCGCCCAAGCGCAGTTCGTACGCGGCCGCGTTCTTCGTGAAGGTTGCAGCGTTCGCGGGATCCTGCGCGGAGAGCGCGTCGCGGATCGCGCGAACGTAACCGCGCGCGAGTTCGGGATCCATCCAAAGGTGCGGATTATTGCCCTTCTTCGGAAGCCCATCGGTCGCGACCACGATGCGCAGTTGCGGGTTCTTCGCGTTCTCGATCGTGCGCCCGAGCCAGGCTTCGAGCCCCATGCCGTTTTCGATCAGGATCTGGGCGTTGCGCAGCCGCCCGATATCCGTGGGCGTCGGCTGGTACTCTTCAGGCGAAGCCCCGACCGGCACGAGCGAATCGACCCGGACGTGCGTGCCGCCCACGGCGGTCACGAACGAGTTGAAGGTCGAGATCGTGGTCACCACGCGGATCGGCCCGCCCGAGCCGCTGAAGACGGGGGCCGAGCAGGCCGTGAGCAGGGTGAGCGCCAGCAGGCCGCAGCCCGGCTTTTGCATGAATTTGCAAATCATTCCGAATTCCTGCTGGGTCCATGCGCGCCGCGGCGTCCGCTTCCCTCTGGCGCCGGCCGCTCGCCTGCCGAGCAACGCGGCGAGGCTTTGGGGTGGAGTCGGGCGTAAAGTGCCCGATATGAAGATCGCTCGTCCCGTTGGCGGACTCGCTGCGCTATGCGCGCTCGCAGTCAGCGCCGTCCTGTATTGCGGAACCCCGGTGCGGGGTTTTGACATTCAGGATTCTGCCGCAATTGTCGCCCGGCCGGGTGTCGACATCTCCGATACCTACTTTTTCCCGAGCCCGACCAACCCGAACGACGTCGTCATCGTCATGAACCTGAGTCCGGGTCTGCCTGCGGGCACCGGGAACACCGCGTTCTTTGATTCGAGCGCGCTCTACACGCTGAAGTTCGATACGAACTACGCAAGTGAAGCCGTCGGCAGCCGTCCGACTGAGAACCTGGTCATGCAATTCTCGATGAGCCTGCCGGCTAGCGGCACGCAGCAGGTCTTCGTCTACGGGCCTTCGGTCCCGAACTCGACCGGCTCGACGACGTCGCTCGTCAACGCCGGCACGACCAACGGCACCGGGTTGATCAACAAATCATTTACGACGTCGTCGGCGATCGCGGTCTTTGCGGGGGTTCGCGAGGATCCGTTCTTCTTCGACTTGACGCAGTTCTACAGCATCGTTCCCGATCGCCACCTCGGCAGTTCGAACGCAACCTGTTTGCCGGGCGGCAGCGGTACGTGTCCGCAAGGCTTCAACACCGCGGGCGCGGCGAGCGACTTCTTTAGCAACTCCAACGTACTCTCCATCGTCGTTGAAATGCCGAAATCGTTTCTGACGATGAACGGCAATTCGCTCGTCGCCTACTGGGCGACGTCCTCCACGCAATCCGGCAATTAGGGAATTCGACTGATGAAACGCTTACTCACGATCGCCGCCGCAGTCGGACTCTCGCTCGCCGCGTTCTCGAGTTGCAGTAACGATCCCACGCTCGGCGGCACCAACATCACCGGCTCGTCGCTGATCTTCAAACAGATCGATCGTGTCGGCGGCGCCGGCATCACCGAACTGTTCAGTGCGTACGCGCGCCACGACGCTAGCAACCGGGCGACCCCGCTCGGCGACCAGAGCGCCACGGCGGCCGATATCAATGCGTTCGTCACCGGCACCGCTGCGCGCAGCGCGCCGATCTCGGCGTTCTTGCAGAACTTGCTGACGCCGGACGTCTTGCTGGCCGACCTCTCGCAAGCCGGCGACGCGAGCTATCTTGGCGTCGAGACCAATGGCCAGATCACCGATTCGTGCAACGGCCCGCGCGTCGGCACCGGAAAGTTCGGCGGACGCGGATTGAATGAGGATGTCGTGGATGCGACGCTCGGGCTCGTCTTCGGAACGACGGTTCCGACGATTGCGGCCGGCTCCAACGTGCCCGGCTCGTCCGGCGCGATCGCCGACGACGGTAACGAGAAAGACGGCCGCGCGGGCCGGCCCGTCCTGACCACCGATAACGTCGGTTGCGGCGGCAAGCACTTCAACTTCGCGCAGTTCCCGTACCTCGGAGATCCGCGCTAGACGGACAGTGGTATACTAGCCCGTGGCCCTGGGGATGTAGCTCAGCTGGTAGAGCACTTGCTTCGCATGTAAGGGGTCAGGAGTTCGAGTCTCCTCATCTCCACAACTTCGAACCCGCGTCCTACAAGGGATTGCGGGTTTTTCAGTTTCTTAGCGAAACGGAAAGCTCACTATTTCGTGGCCATTCGTGGCCATTCTCCGCTGGCTTCGGTCCCGAAGATGGCATCCAGCTTCGTGACGGCATCCCGTTGTGAACCGGTGAGAACATGGCTGTAGTGGTCGAGGGTGGTCCGGGTCGTTGAGTGCCCAAGACGCTCAGCCAAGATCGTGATATTAACGCCACGGGCAAACAAGAGCGAGTTCGCAACATGGCGGAGGGTGTGAAATGTTACCCGTGGCAAGCCCGCACGTTTCAGGAGTGGGTGGTAGTGCCGGCGCACGAAGTTGCTCTTACGTATCGGCCCACCGGCCGAGTCCCGAAAGACATATCCGCTGAAACCCGTCGTTTGCGTGCGGTGCTTCCGTAGCACCGCGACGGCTGCCGTAGGAAGATCGACGATCCTCCGTGAGGAGTCCGTCTTCGGGTCGGTGCGCACCAGGTTTCCCATCCTGGTCTTCGGTCAGTGTCGCGCGAACCCAAAGTGCCGCATTCTCAAGGTCGATGTCATTCCAGTCTAGCGCGAAGAGTTCGCCTTGTCGAAGTCCCGTCATGAGAGCGAGCGCAAAGAGAGCCTCGTACTCATGACCAAGTGCGGCTTTCAGGAGCTGCTTTGCTTCCTCTTCATTGAGAATGCGCTTCGGCCGTCTAGGTGCTCTTGGTCGTTCCACAATCTTGACGAACAGATTTTTCGATTCAATGAGCGCGAGAACACAGATTCCTCGCGCTTTGCTAAGGCGGTCAAGGGGACCGATTGCAAGCGACTGACTTACGCGGCACTCATTGGGCGTTAGCCGTCCGAGAGTTCAACGTGTTCCGAAACCTCAACTTGCGCCGAATCATCAACCGCTTCCGAGAGTTCAACCTGTACGGACCTCGATTGCAAACCAGAGTCTGTCATCTCGTATAGTTCAAACTTACGGATTTCTGAACCAATCAACGGCTCATACTCATTTGTCTCTGCAATCTTAACGCGGTACACCAGTCCAATCGTGGCGAAGCGCGCTGACTCTACAGCGCCATGAAGCGAATGAAGCCAAGGCGGCTATTGAACCGGGAATCGCCTCGAAAAACAGCGCGCCCAGTAGTACCGCGATAGAGAGCGTGAGCGGCCAGCCTTCATCGTATCGTGAATGCCGCCGGGAACTGGCTTCAAAGTAGACTTTCTCGGTCGAAGCTACCGACGAGCTTACACTTTCCAAGAGAAGCCTTGCAAGGCGCCTCCTGCGAAGGTTTTCGACTCTTCGCGTTTCACTCAGACTCGCGGCGACGCTGCTCTCCTCTTTCTAGGGGTGGTGCACCCTCTCGTCGATCAATTCAGCCGCTTCGAGGGGAACATCTGTCAATCTTCTCGTTGGCGAGTCGCACAGCGCCGGGCATTACATGGCCGTACGTGCCGAGCGTCATTCGAGTCGAGGAGTGTCCCATTCGCTCAGCCACAACGTTGGGACTGACGCCGCGGCTCACGAGCAGCGTATTGCCTGTGTGTCTCAGATTGGCCCGAGAAAGCAGATAGTCCACTCATGAACTGGCTACGGCCGCCACAATGCTGATCCAGAGAGCGCCACTCTAAACGATCGACGATGAGAACTACGACTCACCGCTTCTGTTTCGCAAAGGACCGCCCGCAAGCGCTTTCTGACTTGAGAACACACACGGTCGAGGGGCTGGCGCGCCCCAGCCCCGAACCGCCGCGTGTGACGAGGTTGATGATCCGGCTCTTTGGATCGCCCCGTGCAGCGTTTGATGGCGCTCCGTGGCGCTTTGTCGTGCCACCGCGCGTCATGCATCTGCTCGCATATCTCGCGCTTCGGCGCGAGCCTGTCGCACGCTCAACCGTCGCCGCGGCGCTCTGGCCCGACGAACTCGATTCCGACGCGCGCGCCAATCTGCGCCGCCATCTGCATCACCTGCGCCGAGCGCTACCGGAGGCTTCCGGCATCGATTGGCTCGTCGACGACGGCAAACTGATCGCCTGGAACCATGCCGCGCCGGTCTCGATCGACGTCGTGTCGTTCCTCGAACTCGTCGGCGATGCGGCCACGCGTGCTGATGCCGTCGCCCTCGTCGAGGGTGACTTCCTTGCCGACCTCGAGGACGAGTGGCTGGTCGTCGAACGCGAGCGGCTGCGCGCGCGCTACCTCGACGCACTCCTCGAACTCACGATCGAACGCCGCCACGCGCGTGATTTTTCGGCTGCCATCGCCTTCGGCGAGCGGCTCTTGGCCGAGGACGACCTACGCGAGGATGTGCTCCGCGAGATCGTTACGGCGCGCTACGAAGCCGGCGATCGCAGTGGCGCGCTCGCCGCGTTCGAACCCTTCGCGAAACGTCTGCACGATGCGATCGGCGTCGAGCCATCGCCTGAAACCGTCGCGCTGATCGCCGCGGTGCGCGCCGGAACGCCCCTCGCAGCCGACGATCTCGACGAGGCTTTCCAATTTCAAGGCTGGCGACCCGCGCTCGCCGGTCGCAGCGCCGAGCTCGACACATTGCGGCGCGCCTGGCAACGCGCGTCCCGCGGCGCGGGGACAACCATCTTCCTCAGTGGCGAAGCCGGCATCGGAAAATCACGCCTAGCCGCCGAGTTGGCCGCGATCGTGCGCGACGGCGGTGGCCGCGTCATCCTCGGCACGACCTCCGATCCCGAAGCCGAACCGTATCAGGCAATCCTCGTTGCGCTACGCCGCGTCATCCCGTTTGCGGCCGGCCTCAGCGCCGGCGATCGCGCGCTAACCACGCTCGCCCGCGTCCTGCCGGAACTGCGCGAGTTCGCCGATCTTCCCGACGCCGGTGCCACCGATATCGAAGGCGACGCGGCGCGCGGACGGCTGTTCGATGCGTTCGCGCGACTGATCGAGCGCGTCGCGCGCGCACGGCCGCTTCTCCTGATCCTCGAAGACCTGCAGTGGGCCCGAGCCGCAACCATCGACGCGCTGGCGGCGCTCGCACGACGCGCGGGCTCGCTACCGCTTCTGCTGCTGGTCACCTATCGCAGCGAAGAGACCACCACACCGCACCCGCTACGCGCAGTACGCGCGAAACTCTCAAGCGAGCAACGCGGCTCGAGCGTTGCGTTGCGCCGGCTCGATGCCGCAGCCGTGCGGCGCATGCTCGATTGGTCGGAACTTGCGGCCGCGCCCGACGATCTCGCCGACGCGATCCACCGGGTCAGCGACGGCAATCCGCTCTTCGTGGCGCAACTCGCACGCGCGTATGTGGAAACCGGCATCGTTCCGAGCGACGAAGGGCCGCTCGCGATCGGCGAAGCGATCGCCGAACGCGTCGGCCGGCTCGACCACCGCGGACGCGCCGTCGGCGAGGTGGCTGCGGCGTTCGGCGATACGTTCAGTATCGAATTGGTCCGCGATGTCGGCGGTTGGGATGAAGCCTGGGTGCAGGACGCACTCGGCGATCTGATGGACGCCGGGATGGTACGCGAAACGGGGCTGGCGCGCTACGGCTATGCGTTCACGCACGCGCTGGTCACGTCGGCGATGTACGAGTCCGCGCCCGTCGCCAAGCGCGCCGCGCGCCACCGCCGGATCGCGCAGCTGATCGAACGCGACGCCTTAACCGACCGAATGTCGCTCGAAACGATCGCACGCCACTGGCGTCTCGCCGGAGATCGTCCGCGCGCGGTGACGGCGTACACACGCGCGGCAACGGCAGCCCTGGAGGTCTACGCGCGCTCCGAGGCCGTCGCGTTCGCGCGCATCGCCTGCGATCTCGCCGACGACGCTGCATCACGATTTGCAGCGCTACGGATTGCCGCCGCGGCGCCGGCTCGATCCGGAGATAGCGAAGGCTGGGAAACTGACTTGGCGCGGCTGCTAACGCTCGCGCAAGATCTCGGCGACCTCGAACGCTTCGACGCGCTGGCTCTGCGCGAGCGGTTCCTCTGGCAAATCGACCGTCGCGAAGAACTGACCGAGACGGTCCAGCAGATGCTGGCGCTCGCTGAACGCATGGGCGATTTGCAACGGGCACTCGCGCTCGAAGCGCGCGGCAGCCAGGAGCAGACCGTCGGCCGATTGCGCGATGCCAAAGAAACGTACCGCGCCGCGTTGCTGCTGGCGCGCTCGCTTGACGACGCGCAACTGGTGGCCCGCCTGCGGCAGCGGGTGATTTCCATGGCCTTGCGCCTTGCCGAGCACGGCGATGCCTCGCTCTTGCTAGAGGAACAGCGCGCTCATCTGGCGCTGGGCGCCACGCTGACGCAGCGCATGGAATTCGCGCGCGCCGAGGCCACGCTCTCCATCGCATTGTTGGATGAGGCGATGGCGTTACGCGCCGGCAACGAAATGCTCGCGATCGCGCGCGAAGCCGGCGACGCCGACGCCGAATCGAAGGCCCACCAACTTCTTGCCTTCGCCGCGCACGACCGCTGCGAGTTCGTTGTGGCGCGCGAACATTACGATCGCGCCGACGCCGCGTGCGAAAGACTCGGCAGTGTTCAGATGCGAGCAACACTGCTCGTCAACCGCGGCAATCTCGAAGCCGACGCCGGCCAACTCGATGCCGCCTTCGCGCTCTGGGATGCCGCACTGCCCCTCGCCGAGAGCATTCAGTGGAAACCCGGGATCGGTTATCTTCTCATCAGCCGCTGCGAACTCGAAGTACTGAAAGGCGACCCGGTGAAAGCGATCGCGACGGCACGTGCCGCCTGCGCGCTCGGCATTGAAACGGCGGAACGCCGCCTATTGGCGGGGGCGCTGGTCGCGCTCGGGGCGGCACAGGCCGCAAGCGGTGACCTCGAAGGCGGTATCGGTTCGCTCCAGAGTGGGATTGCCGAACGGCGCGAATGCGGCGCGGGCAACGCGCTGCCGGACGATTTAGCGATCTTAATTGAGGCGCTGCTCGCAGCGGGCCGCGGCGCCGAGGCCCGCGAGCCTGCGCTCGAACTCGGAGCGTTACTTGCCGCGCGGCCCGATCGTCAGCGCCATCCGGGGCGCGTCGCCGTCGCCATCGCCCATGAAGCCGCCGCTCGGAAGGATACGCGAGCGGCTGCGGCAGCGCTGGAACTCGGCCGGCGGTTACTGGCCGACCGAGTCCGCGTGCTCGCGCCGCACGGAGCCGTCTATGCGCATTTGCCGTTCAATCGTGGCTTGAACGCGCCCGCCGCTCCTCGATAAAACCGCGTAGATCGTCGTAGCTGACGATCGTGCGGCGCGCGCCGCTCGCCACGTGGACGATCGTCGCGCTCCAGTGGTCATCCGGCAGGTACGGCTCGTTATGAGCAATCCGGACCACGAAGATCTGGGCGGCTGGCTCTCTGCGGCTATCCATCGTAGTCGAGCGTAACGCCGCATGCGTCCAAGAAGCATCCAGAACCCTGGACGCTTTCTGGACGCGCCGCGTGCGACCATCACTCTCGATAAGGGAGGATGCCGCCATCCATGAAGCTTTTTCGAACCGTCGCAGCGGCCGTGCTGCTCATAGCAGCCGGTTGCACTGCCACCAACACCGGATTCCAGCCGACGCCGACACCATCGCCGACGCCAACGCCAATTCCAGCACCCGCAGTAGTGCCAACCCCGCTGGGGCTCTCGTTCGTGGCGACCGGAAATGCGGCGGCGCAAAATCTGGGGGTCTCGCAAACCGGCTTCGCCGGGAATTTCAACGAGATCGATACGTGCTCGGGGATCGTAACGGCCTCGACTGTTTCGACGGCCGGTCCGAGCGCGAACTATACCATCACGCCGCTGGCCGTCGGCTCGTGCTCGATCACGATCACGGGCGGCTCGGGTTCGAGCATGATGATTCCCGTGACCGTCACGACAAGCGGTCTCACAGTTCAATCACGACCTAAGGGAGGCGTGCGATGATACGCATCAGCTCGATGATGGCCTACAAGCTCCTCGGCGTAACGCTCGCCGCTACATTCCTCGCCGCATGCTCGAGCGGCGGATCGACCAGTTCTCCCACGACGCCGCATCAAACCGTCAACACACCGGCGAGCGCCTCGCTCGTCCTCGTGATTCCGGCGGCCAACTCGAGCAGCTCGAACGCAGCGGTGCGTCACGCCGCGTACGTCTCGGCGGTCAGCCGCTCCGCGACGCTCACGCTGGCGCCGGGCGCGGGCTGCGCGGGATGCACGCCGGGATCATCGCAAAATTACTCGCTCTCCGGCGCGGGCTCGCCCTGCACGTCAGGCTCACCGCGCACGTGCACGATTCCGCTTCTGCTCTTGCCCGGAACATATACGGCGTCGCTCATTCTCTACGATGGCTTCCTCGTCGGGGGCGCGCCGAGCGGCAACCCGATCTCCGAGCAAACCTCGTTTCCGATTCAAATCGTTTCCGGAGCGACGAACGCGATCGGCGTCACGCTGGCGGGCGTCCCCGTCACCTTGACGCAGACCGTCACGACCCCGGCGGCGCTCTTCCTAACCACGCATATCGTGAACGGCGCGCAGGGGCCGATCTACCGCTTCAACGCCACCGGGGCGAACGCGCAACTCACGCTGGTCGCCAAAGATGCCGACGGTAGCATCATCGCCGGCCCCGGCGCACCCACGTGGAACGCGAGCACGACGGGTACGGGCTACTCGGCCTCGGTGAACGGCAATACGTTAACGCTCAACGATCCGGCGAGCCGGCCCGTCACGAACGGGTCGCTCACAATCAACGCGGTCTCCTCCGCGTGCACCGATCCAACGGCGCACTGCTCGGCGAGCTTCGCGCTCGGTTTGGCGCAAATCATCGCAGTCGCCGATACCGGAAACGGCGATGTCTCAGTCTGGCCGATCGGAGCCGCTGCGCCGATCGCGGATATCACGACCGGAATCAGCGGTCCGTTCTCGGTCGCGTTTACATCGAACGGAACGCTTTTCGTCGCAAACGACAACAACTCGACCGTGACCTACTATGCGCCGCCGTACACCGGCGCTCCGTCGACGATCTCGACGCAGATCCATAATCCGGTCGCGCTCGTAATCGACGCGCACGACGACGTGATCGTCGCAAACTCCAGCAGCGGAGCCGTGACGATCTATCCGCCGCCGTACACGACGGCGGGGCCGGTCACGCTCAACACGAGCGGAGTGCTTTCGGCGCTCACGCTCGACGCAGCGCAACACCTTTGGATGGTCACAACGAGCGGCACGCTGTATCGCTACTCGTCGCCGTACGCCACCGGCGCCGCCGATGTCACGATCGGGCAGGCGGCGACGGGATTCAGTCAGCCGGACGGGCTCGCCATCGATTCGACCGGGCGCCTATACGTTGCCAACTTCGGAGACAACAACGTGCTGCGATTCGACCCGCCGTATAGCAGCCAAACGCCATCGGCGACGATCGCGACCAGCGCCGGCCAAGCAATGACAAATCCGGCCGACGTGATCGTCGGCGCCGGCGACGTGATGCTCGCCGGCAGCCAAGATGGGCTCGACGTCTACTCTTCGGCCGGTGCGCCGCTGGGATTGCTGACGACAAAGATCTTCAAGCCGCGCGGGCTTGCGATCGATGCCGATAGCATCGTTTGGGTCGCAACCGGCTCGGGCAACGGCGCGATCGGCGTGCCCCCGCCGTACGACGGAACGAATCTGCTGCAGCTCGGTTTTCCGTTCTTCATCAACCCGTCCGCGGTCGCGGTATACTAGTCTTCATCAATTCGGGGAACAGATGGGTCATGGATGATCCAAAGCCGCCCGGAGGCATGACTCGGAGCCAGTTCGTCGCGCGAACCTCGGCCTCGGCGATTGCGCTGCAAGTTACCGCCGGATTGCCCGCTGGGGCACAAGACAATCCGGCCGCGCCGGCGGGCTCAGGAATGCCCGTGGTCCTCAACGTCAACGGGACCGACCACCGGCTCTCGCTCGATCCCCGCGTGACGCTGCTCGACGCGCTGCGCGACCACCTCGCCCTGACGGGGACGAAAAAGGGCTGCGACCAGGGCACGTGCGGCGCGTGCACGGTTTTGGTCAACGGCCGCCGGATCGATTCGTGTCTGACCCTCGCGGTGATGCACGCCGGCGACACGATCGCGACGATCGAAGGGCTCGCGCGCGGCGAAGCGCTGCATCCGCTCCAGGCCGCATTCATCAAACACGACGCGTTCCAATGCGGCTACTGCACGTCCGGACAGATTATGTCGTGCGTCGGCATGGCGAACGAAAAACATTCGCTCGATCGCGAAACCGTGCAAGCGCAGATGAGCGGGAACATCTGCCGCTGCGGTTGCTATCCGCATATCGTCGATGCGGTCCTCGACTGGGGCGGGACGTCATGAATCCGTTCCATTACACGCGGGTCGAAGACTCGCCGGCCGCGATCGCGGCGATCGGGCACGACGGGCGCGCGCGGTTCGTCGCGGGCGGAACGAATATTCTCGACCTCATGAAGATCTATGTCGAGGAGCCGACGCTGCTCGTCGATATCAACCGGCTGCCGCTCGCAACGATCGAGCAGCGCGGTGATTCCGTTCTCATCGGCGCGCTCGCGCGCATGAGCGACGTCGCGACCGATGCGACCGTGCGCCGCTTGTTCCCGATGGTGGCGTCGGCGCTTGAGGCGAGTGCCTCGCCGCAGTTGCGCAACATGGCGTCGATGGGCGGGAACCTGATGCAGCGAACGCGCTGCTCGTACTTTCGGGATACCGCGACCCCCTGCAACAAGCGCGCGCCGGGAAGCGGCTGCGGGGCGCTCGGGGGCGAGAATCGGATGAACGCGGTGCTCGGCACGAGCGAGCACTGCATCGCCACGCACGCTTCAGACGTCGCCGTGCCGCTCATGGCGCTCGATGCCGTGCTGCACGTTGCGGGCGCCCACGGTACGCGCGATGTGCCGTTGCGCGACTTCTATCTTCTGCCGGGCAATGCGCCGCAGATCGAAACGGTTTTGGTGCACGGCGAACTGATCACCGGCATTTCGGTGCCGGTCGTACCGTTTGCGTCTCGTTCGACGTATCTCAAAGTCCGCGACCGCGCGCACTACGAGTTTGCCCTGGCGTCGGCGGCGGTCGCGCTCGATATTACGGGCGGGATGATCCAGAACGCGCGCATCGCGCTCGGCGGTGTGGCGACAATTCCCTGGCGCGCGCGCGAGGCCGAACGCATGCTCGTCAACGCGCCGGCAACGCGCGCTAGCTTCCAGCGCGCAGCCGAGGCGGCGCTCTCCGGCGCGCACGGGCACGGCAAGAACGACTACAAGATCGTTCTCGCAAAGCGCACGCTCGTTCGCGCGCTGGAAATGGTGGCGACATCATGAGTCAGCCGCTCACCGGTGCGCCCCGCGATCGCGTCGACGGGCCTGTAAAGGTAACCGGACGCGCCACGTACGCCGGCGACAACGACGTCCAAGGTCTGGTGCACGCCGTCGTCGTCCCAAGCACGATCGCGAACGGTCGCGTCGTGTCGCTCGATATCACCGCCGCGCGTTCGGCGCCGGGCGTTCTTGAAATCATGACGCACCTCAATGCGCCCCGCGTCAACGCGAAGAAGGCAACTCCAAACGATACGTTGCTCTTCGTGCTCCAAGACGACGTGGTCGAATTCGATCGGCAACCGGTCGCGGTCGCGATCGCCGAGACGTTCGAGCAGGCGGTCCACGCGGCCCAACTCGTGCGCGTCACCTACGAAGCGCACCCGCCGACGACGGATATGACCCTCGGCACGAAGTTCGTTCCCAAGCCGGCCGGAGACGCGTCCGCGCCAAAGCAACGCGGCACGCCGGCGGAAGCGTTTGCCGGAGCGCCGGTCAAGCTGAAGCAAACGTACACGACGCCGACCGAGCACCACAACCCGATGGAGACGCACGGAACCGTCGTGCAATGGCGCGGCGACCAGCTGGTCGTCCACGATTCGACGCAGTGGGCCTTCGGAGTCCAGCGTCGCCTGGCCGCGATGTTCGGTATCGAACCGGCGCAGATCCGCGTCATGGCGCCGTTTGTCGGCGGCGCGTTCGGTTCCAAAGGAACGATGTGGTCCCACGTGCCGCTGGCGGTGATGGCTGCGAAAATGGTGAAGCGGCCGGTGAAGCTGCTCGTCACGCGGCCGCAGATGTTCGGCTGGGTCGGGCATCGGCCGCAGACGCTGCAAGTCGTTTCGCTCGGCGCCGGCAGCGACGGACGTTTGCAATCGGTGACGCATGAGGTGGTGAACGAAACCAGCCTCTCCGACGAGTTCGTGGAATCGTGCGCTTCGTTCAGCCGGGACCTCTATGCGGTGCCGAATTTCGGGATGTCGCAGACGCTGTCGCGCCTGCACATCAGCAAGCCGACGCCCCAGCGCGGGCCCGGCGACTCGACCGGCTCGTTCGCGCTGGAATCCGCGATGGATGAGTTGAGTTACGCCATCGGGCTCGATCCGCTGGAACTTCGTCTGCGCAACTATTCCGAGCTGCATCCCAATTCGGGCAAACCGTACAGCAGCAAACGTTTGCGCGAGTGCTACCGGCTCGCATCGGAACGGTTCGGCTGGAAGGATCGGAACCCGAAGGCGCGCTCGACGACTCGCGGTCGCATGCTCGTGGGCGTCGGCATGGCGAGCGCCGCGCGCTCGTCGCATCGCAGCGCCGCAAGCGTGCGCATTCGCATGAACGTGGATGGTAGCGTCGTCGTCCAGAGCGGCACGATCGAGCAAGGCACGGGCTCCCCGACCGTCTACGGACAACTCGCAGCGCAGATCCTCGGTATCCCGTTCGAGCGCGTGCGCTTTGATTTCGGCAACACCGACCTACCGGCTGCGCCGGTCGCTGCCGGGTCGCAGACCTCCGGCAGTATCGGCTCGGTCGTCGCGGTCGCCGCGGGACGTCTGCGCGACCAACTCGTTGCGCTGGGTGGAGTCGTGCCCGCTGCCGGCATCGAGATGCTCGTTGACGACAAGCCTTCCCCAGACGAAGCGGCGCACGAAACGGCGAGTTTCGGCGCGCATTTTGCCGAGGTCGAAGTCGATCCCGACGTTGGGACCGTGCGCGTGACGCGTTTCGTCGGCGCCTTCGAAGCCGGCCGCATCCTCAACGCGAAAACCGCGACGAGCCAGTGTTTGGGCGGAATCGTGTGGGGCATCAGCATGGCGCTCTTCGAGGACTCGCGTTACGACGCACGCACGGCGCGCATCATGAACGCCAACCTTTCGGAGTATCTGGTGCCGACCAACGCCGATATACCAAACGTCGACGTCATCCTCGTGGAGGGCGACGACCAGTTCGCGAACCCCGCCGGCGTCAAGGGCATCGGTGAAGTCGGAGTCGCCGGCTCAGCTGCCGCCGTCGCAAACGCGATCTATCACGCCACCGGCATCCGAATCCGCGACCTCCCAATCACGCCGGATAAGCTCCTCGGGTAAACGGGGGCGGCTAGCTAGAGCTTGGCGGGTGCGACCTTCTTCCGTTGCGGCCGCTTTGCCGGCGATGGAATGTCGACGATGTCGATCTTGACCCTTCCACCCAACGCGGCGGCAAGTTTACGCAGTGTCTGAAGCGACGGGATATGGAAGCCCGACTCCAGACGGGAAATCGCAGAAACGCTGGTTTTCATACTATGAGCGAGAGCTTCTTGGGTGAGCTTCGCCCGCGTCCGATGAAGAATCACCAGGTCCGCGATCGCGAGCGCCACCTCATGTTTCTTTTCGAGTTCGGCGTACTTTGGATCGGAAGCGCGCCGGCGCGCTGCGGCTCGTTGGGCGTCTTGCCCGAGCGGATTTACCCAACGAGACGATGCTTTGACTTTGCGTGGCATTGCGGCATCCAACTTATCATTATTGAGAAGTTGAGTCAAGACCGGTTCCTCGACGGTGCGTTCTTACCGATCGGCCCAGGGCGTCGCCTGGGATCTGCATCCATCCGCCTACGAAAATCATCCCATCTCTCGCGCGCTACTTTCTTATCCATCTCAGCAATCGGATCGGCGTGCTTCTCAAATGCATGCAGCAGCAGCACAAATCGCCGGCTCCTGCAATACAAGATCCGATAGAGCGTCTTGCCATAGTGACATCGAAGTCCACGCAGCGCCCCTTCAATCTGCGAGCTATGCGGAAACGCAAGGTGCGGATGTTCCTCATCCAAAGAATTCATCCGATCGATTTGACGATCGATTGCGAGTCGCACGCCCGCTCTCTGTTTTTGGATGAACTCGTTAACCGGTTCCGCTCCATCGGAGGCGCGGTAGAACTTGGCGATCAGCCGCTCCGCTGGAGATTCGGGCACTTTCCCGAGTTCACGCGCTAGGTTGCCGCGGGCAAGGGCTTTGCCGCGCGGGTCGGCTAGGTCGCGACGAGGAGGGGCTCTTGCGATGCGGTCCACGCTCGAGTGCGCCCGAAGCTTCCGCCGGAGAACGCCATGTTGAGGAACAGATCGTGCGCTAGCGCTAGCGCGCCCGCGAGGGCGATCGGCCGCCAATCCAATTGGAGATGCTTACTGCGTCGGCGAGAGTTGAGGCGACGTGTGCGAAGTAGCAGGAAGCGCGTGGGCGAAAACCCTCGCCAGGAGCGTTTGAGAAAGCAACGGTGACACGTCTCACACGCCCGGACATGAAGAAACCCGCGGCCATAGCAGTCGCGGGTTTCGAGAACTGGGCTTCAGCGAAGTCCTAGGTGCACTCCGCGTGGCCGCAGTGACAGTGGCCGTGTCCGGCTTCGGATTTGCACTCGGCGCTGCAGAATTCGCCTTCCGAAGCTTGGCATTTACAATCGGGACCCTTGCATTTCATTGAATTTCCTCCGGAATTGCGTATACCCCAATATCGGGTTTCATGCAACCTTGACCCGATCGCGCAGGACTAATACGCCGAGTGCCAGCCACGCGAGAACCAGGTACGGATACGCCACCGCGATGCCGCTCGGAATCGGAAAGACGTTGACCGCGAATGTCGCCGCAAGGGACGCGATGGCGACGAACGGAACGAGACGTTGCCAGATATTCCAGCGCGCGAAGAATAGACGTAGCGCGGCGACCTGTACGGCGCCGTAGATCAGGACGAGTGCGAGCACGCCGACCGTTCCGCACGCTCCGAACGTGTCCGTGCCGCTCACGTGGCCGAGCGCAAACGCGCCGGCGAGCACGGCTCCAATGGCAAGTATGCCGAGATACGCAAAAGCGGGCGTGCCGCTCGCAACGTCGACGCGCGCCAAACGTTCCGGCAGCCACCCGTCGGAAGCAAACGAGAACGCGAGCCGCGCGGCGGCGGTCGCCGAGGCGAGTGTCGCCGCGAACGCCGAGATCGTGGCGCCCCCCATCACGAGCGCCGCGATCGGCACGTTCGTGTAACGCGCCGCGAGATCGCCAAGCGGCGAGGCGGAGGCCGCAAATGCCGCGATGCCGCGCGCGTCCAGGCCGAAGCCGATCGTCTGCGCGAACGTCACGACGATATACAGCACACCCGCGGCCGCAACGCTGACGATCAGCGCGCGTGGAATCGTGCGCGTCGGCTCGAGCGACTCCGCGCCGAGCACCGCCGCGCCCTCGAAGCCTGCGAACGAGAGCAGCGCGAAGATGGTGCCGAGGCCAAGACCTTGCAGCGCCGTGAACCTCGGGACGAACGGCGCGAACGACACGCCTCCGGCGCCGCCACGCACGACAATCCAGACCGAGAGCGCGACGATTGCCGCGACCGAGACGCCTTCAACCGCGAGCATCGCTCGCGACGATATACGCATCGGCCGCGTGCCCACGTACGCGCAGACCAGAATGCATCCAAGCGCGAGCGGCAGCCATGCGACGACGATCTTGCCGTACGTAAACGCCGACCCGGCGAACGCGCCGAACTCCGCCGCCGAGCCGGCGGTGAAGAGGACGTAGACCAAGAGCAGCGCCCACGCCGAGAGACGCCCCGCGAATGGGCCGAGGCCGCGCGCGTTGAACTCGCCGACCGAGGCCGGGCTCGCGTAGACGCGCGCGAACGTCACGAACGCAAATGCGACACACGCGATCGTTGCGAACCCGAGCACGAAGGCGAGTGGCACCGCACCCCCCGCAACCGAGGCCGCGAGCGCCCCGTTGAGCGCCATCGCCGCGGTCGGCGCCATCATCGCGACCGAGACACCCGCCGTTTCGGCGACGCCCAAGGCGCGGCGCAGGCCGGTTGGTTTCACGCGAGTAGCGCGACGTCGAGGTGCAGCGAGACGACCCAGTTCGGGACATCGACGACTTCGCTGATCTTCAAATCGCCGGCGACGCTCGCCAGCATATACGCGTCGACTTCGGAGAGTTTCGTCCGGCGCACGATCTCCGCGATCATCGCGCTCGTCGCATCGCGCGCGGCGGCCATCAGGTCGGGACCAATTCCGGTTGTCGCGAACGCACGCCCCGTGCGCTGCGAGCGCGCATCGGTCAACAGCATCGGCGCCGGGAGATGCCGGTCGCGTTCGAGCGAGATGCGCAACGTCGCGAGCGCGGTCGTCTCGATCGCCGTGCCGCAGACTTCGCCGTCGCCCTGCGCCGCGTGGCCATCGCCGAGCGAGAGCAGCGCGCCGTCGACGGCGACGGGCAGATAGAGCATCGCGCCCGCACCGACGTGGCGGATATCCATGTTCCCGCCGTAGCGCGTCGGCGGCACGACCGAGAACGCACCGGCTTCCGCGGGCGCCACGCCGATGGTGCCGATCATCGGCACGCTCGCCATGCGCATTCCCGTGAAGAGTTCGATCGAGCCGTTCGCGATCCGTGACGAGCGCAGCGCCGGTTCCGTGAAACGATCGGCCAGCAATCCGAAACCGGGGATATTCGCGGTCCAGCCCCAGGCGTCGACCTCGAGCGCCAGAATTTCGACGACAAGCGCATCGCCAGGCTGCGCACCTTCAACGAAGATCGGGCCGGTAACCGGGTTGATGCGCGCGAAATCGAGCGTCGCGAGCGCGGCCGCGCCGGATTCGGCGTTGAGCTGTCCGCCCGAGGCGTTCTCCAGCTCGACGGTCACGGTATCGCCGGACGCTACGCGGAGGACGGGGGCGATCGATCGATCCCAGACGCCGTGCGTCTGCGTCCGCTTAAGGAAGTGCATGGCGCGCGTTTCGCACCCCGGCCTCCGGGCCCATGCTCTAGGTTCGGTCGGCCTTGAAGAGGCCGAAGAGCAGTACCAACGACGGCACGAGAACGACCGCGCCGATCGCGACAATCCAAAGAAAGACGTGCAACGTCGCAGCCGGCGCTGCGGCATTTTCCGGCGTCGCCGCACCGGGAATCAAATAGCCCGCTTGCGCGATGTACCAGCCCAGCAATAATCCGATCGTCTCCAGCGCGACGAAAACGCGCGCGAGCGTAAAGCGGCGAAACGCGAGCGTTGCAAGCACGAGCGCGCCCATGCCGACCGTCAGCGCGATGTCGATCAAGGTCGCGTGCGACGTCAGCGCAGCGAAGGTCGACGGAACGGTGCGCGCCGCGATGGCGGGGACGGCGGCCGCAGCCGCACCGGCGACGAGCGTCGCCGCCAATGCGCGGAAACGAAAGTCTTCGCGGAGCGCGCCGCCGGTCTCGACCGTGAGAAAGACCGCGGCGATCTGCGCGCAGAGCGCGACCGCGAGCACGCCGACCGCGAGCGCGAACGGCGACGTCCAAGCAAAGGCTCCGACGGCTAGACCCCCCGCGGCGCAGCCGAAGAAGAATGGCGCGATAACGCTCGCGACGCCGAAGACGCGACCCCAGGCTTCTCCCTGCGAACGAAACGCGAAGGCGGCACCGCGCAGGATGATCCCGACCAAGACGAACGTGAGCGGCACGTAGAGCCCGACCGAGAGCGCCGCAAACGCGGGCGGAAAACACGTGAAGAGCAAGACGATCACGAAGATCAGCCAAACGTGATTGGTCTCCCAGACGGGGCCCATCGCGTGCGCGACCGCTTCACGCTGCGCTTCGCGGCGCTGGCCCGAGGCCAGCACATCCCACACGCCGCCGCCGAAGTCGGCGCCGCCGAAGAGCGCGTACAGGGTCAGCGCCGCGAGCCCGACGAGGACGACCAGCGTCACGTCGTTCACGCTTCGTTCCGGCGGTGGAGGTGCGCGAGCAGCCATCCAAGCGTCACGGCCAGCAGCACGTAGATCAGCGAGAATCCGTAGAACGCGAGGTCGAGTGCCGGCGCGGTCGTGACGGCTTCGCTCGTGCGCCAGAAGCCGACGACGATCCACGGCTGACGCCCCTCTTCCGTGACGAGCCAGCCGGCTTCCATCGCGACCAGCGCCAAGACGCCGGAGAGGACAACTGCGCGCGCCAGCGTTCGCGCCGGCACGCGACCGCCGAGCCGCGTCGCGAACGCCCACCACAACGCGATTCCGAGCAACGTGAACCCGCTGCCGACCATCGTATCGAACGCAAGATGCACGGCGAGCACGGGCGGCTGTTCGAGCGTTGGAAAGGCATCGACGCCGCGTACCGGCGCGTTGACATCATCGAACGCAAGGAAGCTGAGCAGACGCGGAATCTCGAGTGCGAAGCGCGTCGTATGCGCGGCTGCATCGGGAATGCCTCCGATGCGCAGCGGCGCACCGCGTTCGGTTGCGAATTGGCCTTCCGTCGCCGCCAGCTTGAGCGGTTCCGAGTGCGCGTCGAAGCGCGACGACATATCGCCCGCGACCAGTTGCAACGGAATCGCTATCAGCGCCACGAGCATCGCGACCCGTAACGCGAGCGCCGCCTCGGAATCAGACGGTCGACGTACCAGAACGAGAGCGTACAACGCGGCGACCGCAAAAGCGGTGAAGACGTAGGCCGCGAGCGTCGTGTGCAGCACTTCGGTCGGCATCGCCGGATTGAAGACGGCCTTCCACGGGTCGACGTCGACGACCACGCCGTGCGCGAGCGTGAAGCCCGCCGGCGTGTTCATCCAGGCGTTGACGCTCACGACTGCTGCGGCCGAGAGCGCGCCCGAGATCGCGATCGGAAACGAGCAGAGCCAATGCACGCGCGGCGATAAGCGATCCCAACCGTGAAGATAGATCCCGATGAAGATCGCCTCGATGAAAAAGGCGAACCCCTCGAGCGTGAACGGAATGCCGATCACGGCGCCGGTATTTCCCATGAAGACCGGCCACAGGAGGCCGAGTTCGAAGGCGAGCGTCGTGCCGGAGATCGCACCGATCGCAAAGAGCGCGAGCATCGCGCGCGACCAGGTTCGAGCGAGGCGATAGTAGCGGCGGTCGCCCGTGCGCAACCACAGACCCTCGACCACGATCATCAGCAGCGGCAGCCCGACGCCGAGCGCCGCGAAGACGAAGTGGAAGGCGAGCGAGGTCCCCATTTGGGCGCGCGCCGCTACGAGATGGTCCACCCCGCTAGTCTACCCGGAAAAGAACGAACCCGCGACTTCGATTGAAGCCGCGGGTTCGCGTGCTTGCCGGCGCGCTAGTTAGTGACTGTGGCCGCCATTCATCTTCGAATTCGGATTCCCGTTGTTCGAACGCCAGTTGCGCTGGGTACTATCCCACTGCGGCCGCTGGCCGTTCGACCCGAGGTTGTAGCCACGAGACTGCGAGCCGTTGCAGACCGAGCCGCCGCGCGCCATGTACGAACACGGCGTGCGCCCGTCGTTGCTGGAGTAATAGGTGTGGCCGCCCGAAACGATGCGGCCGTCGGCATAGACGTAGCCGCCGTTGCGAGTCCGGCCGATGACGGTGTTGGCCTGCGTTGCCTTGTGCTGCCAGTTGTTGTAGAGCACGATGCCGGCAATCGCGGCGGCGCCGATCAAGATCGCGTTGCCCGTCGTGATTGCGGCTTGCGCGGGGCGAGGCGCGGAGACGGCGCTCGTTCCGAAGGCGACCGCTAGCGCGGCGACGACGAGGAACCGGGAAGAAATCGTATGCATGGCAATCCTTGGTGCGAACGTGTCGCAGAAGACTTCGGGACAAATGAATCCCAGGAATATGTCCCCGTTTTCCGGCCCCGCTAATCGTGCGGATCGAGCGCCTGCTCGGGAAGCACCCCGGAAATAGGCGCGAATCCCAGCGATTCCTAAACTAAAGGCGCTACCGTCAGCACATGAGACAAGCATTCCTCGCCATCTCGATGGCCGCAATACTCCTACCCCTGACCGCCTGTGCTTCGCAAGGCAGCGCGGACAATACCAACGCAACGACCGCGGTCGCTGCGAGCGACGCCGGCATGGCCGGACCGTCCTCGGGCGCCCGCGCCGCCGTGACCCAAGCGCGCGCCGACGCCAAGGCCGCCAGCCTCAATGCCTTGAGCACCGACCACCGGGCCAAGGTTCAAGCGATCGTCGATTCGTTTAATAGCGGATCCTCGCTCGATCTCAAAACGCCATCGAAAGCGATCGATGCCGTTCTGACGCCTGCCGAAGCGCAAGCGGTCCTCGCCCAAGCAACGAAGATGCGCGCGGCAATGCGCGCCGCCTACGCTAACAACCCGAACGGCACGACCGGCCGGGGCGGCGGAAGCACTTCGCGCAAGCGCACGCCCGATGCGGGACGTTTCCTGTTGACCACGCTGGCTTCGCCCGACAAGATGAACGCATTGCGCCGTCCGCCCTCGAACTAACTCCGAACCCGATCCACGGACGGAGCATCACCGCAAAGATGAGGCGCAGAGCTTCGTCTTTGTTTTACTCCCGCGCTTCGCCGATCGACGCGACGACCGTCACGACCCCGGCCAGGTTGCTGAGATCGAAGACGCGCCGAAAGGCGCTCTGCGGCGGTGCGAGCACGATAAGCCTGCGCGCCGGCCGCTGGCCGTGGCGAACGAGCACGCCGAGAACGCTCGGGTCCAGGAACGTGCATGCTTCGAACGAGACGACGACGACCGGCTCCGCATCGAACGCGAGCAGCGCGTCCTCGAGCGCCCGCGCGCCCGCGAAATCGATCTCGCCGCGCGCGATGACAACGGGAAACGGAAGCGACGTCGTCGGCTCGTACGCGATCACCGCGATGCCTAGACCGTTAGTCGATAGCGATCGTTCGCGGCGCTGCAGTTCTGTGAACTCGTACCCGCGGGCTGGCGCATATCCAATTGGAAGCGGAAGCTCGCGGTCCGGTCGCCGGCGTCCGTCGCCCGATTGTACATGTAGGTGATCGTGTAGTTTTGCCCGGCTTTAAGCGGCGGGATGCCCTTCGCGTCGAGTTTCGTGCCATGTTCGAAGATGTCGACGAACTGCAAGACGTTCGAGGCCTGGCCCTGGCCGCCAACGTTCGTTACCGTGATGGACAGGCGATAATGATTGCTCCCCGCATCCGATCCAACCAGGCGGGACGTCGCCGAAACGATCGCGGGATCCGCGCCCGCGCAGTTCGCCGCAAAGGCAGCTGCCGGAGTTGCCCCCAGCACGAAAATAGCGAGAAAAATGAAGCGCAGCACAGGTAGGCCTCCCTCAAGGCGGGTTACAGATGCCGTACCTTACCCGTTTAGGGGGTCTCCTACCGGGACGCCGAGACGCCCTGACCCCGCCGTCCCGAGGCCGCTGGAGTGTGACGCGGCTCTATCCACAGGGCAAAATTTGATATTTTTGAGAGAAAAGCAACCTTTTTGGCCTTTTATGGATTAGAATGATTGCTCCGGATGGGCTGGCGGCGTCGCACTTGTCCGGATGATTGACGGTACCCAAACGTCTTCACACACTCGACGCTTGGAGTATCACACCAGAAAATGTACCAAGACGAAAAACTGAGCTGCATTGATTGCAGCGCACCTTTCACGTTTACCGCTAGCGAGCAAGAGTTCTTCGCCGCTAAAGGTTTCACCAACAAGCCCAGCCGTTGTCCCGACTGTCGCGCTGCCCGCAAGGCACAACGCGGCGGCGGATCCTACTCCGGTGGCGGCGGCGGTGGCGGCGGCCAGCGCGAAATGTTCCAAGCAACGTGCAGCACCTGCGGCAAAGTTGCGGAAGTCCCGTTCAAACCGCGTGGCGACAAGCCGGTTTACTGCCGCGATTGTTTCACGCCGCGGCAATCGTACCGCTAACTAACCTTCGAGGTTACAAAGAAACGGGGCGCCGAAAGGCGCTCCGTTTCTTTTTTACTGCGGGACGTAGATCTCGGCGCCGCTCTCGATGAACTCGACCGACTTCTCGGCCATGCCGCGCTCGGCGAATTCGCGCACTTCTTGCGTGATCTTCATCGAACAGAAATGCGGTCCGCACATCGAACAGAAGTGCGCGACCTTCGCGCCGTCCGCAGGCAGCGTCTCGTCGTGGAACGCCTTGGCAGTTTCGGGATCGAGCGAAAGCTCGAACTGATCCTCCCAGCGAAACTCGAAGCGCGCCTTGCTCAAGACGTCGTCCCAGTGGCGCGCGGTGTGATGGCCCTTGGCCAGGTCGGCCGCGTGCGCCGCGATCTTGTAGGCGATCACGCCGTCCTTGACGTCCTGTTTATCGGGCAGGCCAAGATGCTCTTTGGGCGTCACGTAGCAAAGCATCGCCGTGCCGTACCAGCCGATCATCGCCGCGCCGATCGCGCTCGTGATGTGATCGTAGCCCGGCGCGATATCGGTGACGAGCGGTCCGAGCGTGTAGAACGGCGCCTCTTTGCAGATCTCGAGCTGCCGATCCATGTTCTCTTTGATCAGATGCATCGGCACGTGGCCCGGGCCTTCGATGATCGTTTGGACGTCGTGTTTCCAGGCGATCTGCGTCAGTTCGCCGAGCGTATCGAGTTCGGCGAATTGCGCCTCGTCGTTGGCATCGGCCGTGCAGCCGGGCCGCAGCCCGTCGCCGAGCGAGAACGCGACGTCGTAGGCTTTCATGATCTCGCAGATCTCTTCGAAGTACGTATAGAGAAAGTTTTCCTTGTGATGCGAGAGGCACCACTTGGCCAAGATCGACCCGCCGCGCGAGACGATGCCGGTGATGCGCTTCGCGGTCAGCGGAACGTAACGCAGCAGCACGCCGGCGTGGATCGTGAAGTAGTCGACGCCCTGCTCGGCCTGTTCGATCAAGGTATCGCGGTAGAGTTCCCAGGTGAGGTCCTCGGCTTTGCCGCCGACTTTTTCGAGCGCCTGATAGATTGGGACGGTGCCGATCGGCACGGGCGCATTGCGCATGATCCACTCGCGCGTTTCGTGGATGTTCTTTCCGGTCGAAAGATCCATCACGGTATCGGCGCCCCAGCGCGTCGCCCAGGTCATTTTCTCGACTTCTTCGTCGATCGATGAAGCGACGGCGGAGTTCCCGATGTTAGCGTTGATCTTCACGAGGAAGTTGCGGCCGAGGATCATCGGCTCGCTCTCGGGATGGTTGATGTTGGCGGGCAGCACCGCGCGGCCGCGCGCGATCTCGCCGCGCACGAACTCGGGCGTGACGCTCTCGCGCAGCGCGACGAACTCCATCTCGGGCGTAATCTCGCCGCGACGAGCGTAGTGCATCTGCGAGACGTTGGCGCCGGGCTTGGCGCGGCGCGGCAGACGCGTCGTGCGAAAACGCAGGTCGTTGAGTTCGGGCATCGCTTCGCGCGCGCGGCGATAGATCGACGAGGCGTTTTCCAGCTCGATCGTATCGCCGCGGCCTTCGATCCAGCCGGCGCGCAGCGGCGCGATGCCGCTCCGCGCGTCGGTCGCAACGTCGGGATCAGTGTACGGACCGCTCGTATCGTAGACGACGTGGCGCTCGCCGTTAGACAGTTCGATTTCACGAACCGGAACGCGAATCGACGGGTCGCTCCCGTGCGCTAGGTAGCTCTTCCGCGTGCGCGCTTTGCGCGTGCCTTCGACGATCGCTGACATGGTCTGCATTCTCCTAAGACCGTCGCGACCGCCGCTCCCTCCGCCGGTGTGACCCGGATCAGGTTCGACGGTCGGCGACGAACATCGCCCTCTCAACCCGTTCTCGCGGGCTCCCGTGTGACTTGTCCACCATAACCCGCAGGACCGTTAGTGTCAACGGGCAACCCCGTCGCGTGCCGTATCTCCGTCTCTTGGGCGCGCAGCTCGCGATCGGCGCCGCCGCGATCTTCGCGCGGTACGCGCTCTCGGGCGCCGGTCCGTTCGCCGTTTCGGCGCTCCGCCTCGCACTCGCCGCGATCCCGCTTGTGGTCTTGGCAGTGCTCGCGCGCTCGTCGGGCCGGCTTGGATGGCGGCGCGAACTCGTCTTTGTAGGCGCGGGCGTTGCGCTCGCGGCACACTTCGCGACCTGGATCGCTTCACTGCTGTATACGTCGGTCGCCGTTTCGACGCTGCTGGTGGCGACGACGCCGATCTGGACGACCGCTTACGCGGCGCTGGTCGAACGCCGGCCGCCGGCGCGCGCGTACTACCTCGCGCTTGCGCTCGCGGCGGCCGGGCTCGTGCTCATCATGCTGCAGCGTTCGGCGCCGGCGCCGATTCCCGGAGCGACGTTGCTCGGCGCCGTGCTCGCGCTCGCCGGCGGCATGGCGATCGGCGTCTATCTGATCGTCGTGCAGCGTGAGGGAGCGGCCTCGGCTTCGCGTCCCGCGGTTCCGACGCGAGATATCGTTGCGCGCACGTACTCGTGGGGGGCGCTCGCGCTGCTGCCGCTGATGCTGATCGCACACCAGGGACCGCCGGCGCTCGGCGACGGACGCGCCTGGTTCGGCGTCATCGGCATGGCGATCTTCGCCCAGCTAATCGGACACACCGCACTGAACGCCGCGCTGCGCGACTTCACGCCGAGCGTCGTGGCGATGGCGACGTTGCTCGAGCCGGTGAGCGCGGCCTTGCTCGCCGCGTTGCTCTTTTCGGAAGCGGTCACGCCCGTGACCGCGCTCGGCGGCGCTGCGATCCTGGCCGCCGTCGCAATCACGTTACGTTCGAGCGCGGTCCGCTAGCGCTGCAAGGCGTGCCACGCGCGCAAGACCTCCGCGACGCTCCAGGCTTGCGCGATGCAACCGCGAGGCGTGAACGGTGCGTCGCCGTCGGCGATCTCGCCCAGCGTTCCGAGCCCGCCGTCGAGAACGCGCTCGAGCAGAGGCTCGAGAAAATTGCGCGCGCCTTCCGGGTCGCCGTACGCGCGCGCGTGCGCCAGCGCGAACGGTCCGATCAGCCACGGCCAGACCGTGCCTTGATGGTACGCGGCGTCGCGTTCGGCCGGCGGACCAACGTAGCGTCCGATATATTGCGGATCGCTCGGTGCGAGGCTGCGCAAGCCGCTTGATGTGAGCAACTCGCGCGCGCAAAGGTCGACGACCGCGCGTTGTTGGTTGGCCTCGAGCGGACTGTGGTGCAGCGCAACCGCGAAGATCTGGTTCGGACGAATGCTCGCATCGTCGCCCTCGGGGCCGTCGAGGACGTCGAACAGGCCACCGTTCTGCACGCAGCTGAAGCGCGTGAAACTGTTGCGAACTCGCGCGGCCGCCGTTTCGAAGCGCGCGGTATCGATCTTGCGGCGTTCCGCAAGACCGGCCATCGTGCGTAACGCGTTGTACCAGAGCGCATTGATCTCGACCGGTTTCCCGATCCGCGGCGTAATCACGCGAGCGCCGACCTTCGCATCCATCCAGGTCAGCTGCACGCCTGCGACACCCGCGCGCAACAAACCGTCGGCAGGATCGACGCCGATGCCGAAACGCGTGCCGCGCTCGTACCAGTCAATAATGGAAAGCAGCGCCGGCCAGAACTCGTCGAGCCGCGCTTCGTCACCGGTCGCTTCGACATACGCGCGAACCGCTTCGATATACCAGAGCGCCGCGTCAACCGTGTTGTATCCCGGCGACTCCCCGCTGTTCGGAAAATCGTTGGGCAGCATGCCTTGATCGAGAAACCGGGCGAAGGTTCGCAAGACGGCGAGTGCGACCTCGGGCCGGCCGGTTGCGAGCGTTAGACCGGGTAGCGCGATCATCGCATCTCGACCCCAGTCGCCGAACCAGTGATAGCCGGCGATGATCGAGCGGCCCTCGGAGAAGCCGGGGAGCGGTCGAGCGACGATAAACTGCGAGGCCGCGAGGACGAGGTGCCGGATCGCAAGCGGCGCCCGCTCCGCAAGCGCACCGTGTTTGCGTTGCCACGCTTGCAGAAGTTCGGCCTCATTGTCTCTCGCGCCAGCGAATGCGCCGGCGTGGACGTCGAGCGGCGGCGCGCTGCCGGCGGCCAAGCGAATCGTGAGTTCTTCGCCCTCCGACAGAGCGGCGCCGAACGTCGCGGCGTGCAGATGATCCTCGCGGTCTTCGAGCCCGCGTTCGCGTTCGGCCGGCAGATCGTAGTCGCGATACCAGATGTTAACGACGACGGCGTCGCCGCGATCGGCTTTCAGCCAGGCCGAGGTCGCACCGGCGTACGGCGGCAAGACATGGACCGTTCCGGAGACCAGTTCGGCGCGCAGCGGAGATTCGTCCGCGCGCGTGACGTTGTGAAAATCGCGATTGTCGACCAACGCCTTCGTGCTGAAGCGCAATGTCGCCGACGCGCGCAAGACCTTGTAACGAACGACGGTCGCATTCGCGCCGGCTTCCATCGTGATCCGGCGTTCGACCAGCGCGTCGCCGAGCGAAAAGTGCCAGACCGGCGTTAGCCCGTCGCGAAAGAAGCGCTCGAGGTTCAGGTAGCCGGCCGGGTCGATCGCGCCGCTGCTCCAGCGATTCGTGCCAAGCGCCCACGTCACGCCGCGATACTCCACGAACTCGTCCAATTTCGAAACGAGCAGTCTGCGAGTGGCCGGCGGATCGAGCGCCGCGACGAGCCATCCGTGATAACGGCGCGTCGCCGAACCATCGATCGCCCCCGAAGCGTAGCCGCCGATGCCGTTGGTCACGAGCCATTCGCGCGCGTCCGGGGCCGGCAAGCCGTTCACGAGCCGAACGTCCTACGTGCCCGCAAAGGAAACCTTCGCTCGCTCTGGGAGAACAGGTGATGGAACGGAACCCCGAACGCGAGCGCGTCGAAGCCGAAAATCGCCGCGCCGAGCATTGGTCGCAGTGGGGTCCTTACGTCAGCGATCGCCAGTGGGGAACGGTCCGCGAGGATTATAGCCGCGACGGCACGGCTTGGGATTACTTTCCGTTCGAGCACGCGCATCTGCGCGCGTACCGCTGGGGTGAAGACGGCATCTTCGGCATCAGCGACAGCAGCCAGCGGCTCTGTTTCGCGCCCGCCTTTTGGAATCAAGCCGATGCGATCCTCAAGGAGCGTCTTTTCGGCTTGAGCGGGCCGCAAGGCAATCACGGCGAGGACGTTAAGGAACAGTATTACTACCTCGACAACGTTCCGTCGCACGCCTACATGAAGGCGCTCTACAAATATCCGCAACGCGCCTTTCCGTACGATGCGTTGCGCGAGGTCAACGCATCGCGCACCAAACTCGATCCCGAGTACGAACTCCTCGATACCGGCATCTTCGACGACGACGGTTATTTCGATATCACCGTCGAATACGCCAAGCGGACACCGGCCGATATCCTGATTCGCCTGACGGCGATCAATCGCGGAGGCAAGGCCGCGCCGCTGCATCTGATACCCCAGCTTTGGTTTCGCAACGAATGGTCGTGGAAACCCGACTGCGCGCGGCCGGATCTTTCGCTCGAGCGCCAGTCCCAGGCGATCGTCGCGCGGCATCCGACCCTGGGCGAATATTGGTGCTATTTCGACGGCCCGGCGGAGACGCTGTTCACCGAGAACGACACGAACGTCGAACGGCTCTTCAGCGCACCGAACGCGCAGCCGTACGTCAAGGACGGCATCCATCGCGCGATCGTCAACGGCGAGGGCACTGCGGTGAATCCGGCGCTGACGGGCACGAAGGCGGCGTTGCGTTACGTTCGCACGCTCGAGGCCGGCGAGAGCTGCACGATCCGCTTACGCTTGAGCGCCGAAGCTTCGCTCGCCACGCCGTTCGACGCGACGTTCGAGAGCACGTTTGAAGAGCGCATCGCCGACGCCGATCGCTTCTATGCGAACCTCAATCCATTTCTGGCCACGGACGAAGTACGCAGCATCCAGCGCAGCGCTTACGCCGGTATGCTTTGGAGCAAGCAGTTCTACAATTACGTCGTGCGCGATTGGCTGCAGGGCGATCCGCTCCAACCGCCGCCGCCGCCCGAGCGGCTGCACGGACGCAACTCGGAGTGGATCCAACTCTACAACGACGACATCATCTCGATGCCCGACACGTGGGAGTACCCGTGGTACGCGGCCTGGGATCTCGCCTTTCACACCGTCGTCTTCGCCTCGATCGATCCGGGCTTCGCCAAGCGGCAACTGATCGCGCTGACGCGCGAGTGGTACATGCATCCCAACGGACAGCTGCCGGCCTACGAGTGGGCCTTCGACGACGTCAACCCGCCGGTTCATGCTTGGGCGGCGTATCGCACGTTTCAGATCGAGCACAAGCTCTACGGCGTGGCCGACTACTTGTTCTTGGAGCGCGTCTTTCAGAAACTGCTGTTGAACTTCACCTGGTGGGTCAATCGGGAGGACCCCTCCGGCAACAACGTCTTCGCCGGCGGATTCCTCGGCCTCGATAACATCGGCCCCTTCGATCGCAGCGCAAAACTGCCGCCCGGCGTGCGTCTCAATCAATCCGACGCCACGAGCTGGATGGCCGTCTACTCGCTCGACATGATGGCAATTGCGCTCGAACTCGCGCAGCACGACGCCGCCTACGAGGATATCGCCAGCAAGTTTTTCGAGCACTTCCTTTATATAGCGCACGCGATCAACGATATGGATGGGCCAAGGACCGGCCTGTGGGACGATCATGACGGTTTCTACTACGATCAGCTCGTGGAACCTGACGGTTCGATGCATCCAGTGCGCGTGCGTTCGCTCGTGGGGCTGTTGCCGATGCTCGCGGTCGAGACCGTGCCGCCGCAATTGCTTGACCGCGTGCCGAACTTCAAGCGGCGGCTCGAGTGGTTCGTTCTGAACCGGCCGGAGTTGAGCCGCAATGTGGCATGCATGGAGACGCACGGCATGGACGACCGCCGGCTGCTTTCGATTCTCGATCCCGAGAAGCTGCGGCGCGTGCTGAGTCTCATGCTCGACGAGAACGAGTTCTTGAGCCCGTACGGAATTCGTTCGCTCTCGAAATGTCACGAAGCGCACCCGTACGACGAGCGTATCGGCGGCGCCGATCTGCGCGTCGATTACGAGCCGGCCGAGAGCCGCAGCGGGCTCTTCGGCGGAAACTCGAATTGGCGGGGACCGGTTTGGTTTCCGGTCAACTTCCTGATCATCGAAGCGCTGCAAACCTTTCACTTCTACTACGGCGACGACTATCGCGTCGAGTTTCCGACCGGTTCGGGCACGACCGCGACCTTATGGGAGGTCGCGACCAACCTCTCCGAACGTCTGCTCGGTATCTTCACGCGCGGCACCGACGGACGGCGGCCGTTCAATGGTTGGGCCGCCAAAGCCCAAGACGATCCGCACTTCCGCGACCTGACGCTCTTCTACGAGTACTTCCACGGCGACAACGGCGCGGGCATCGGCGCTTCGCATCAAACCGGCTGGACCGGCATCGTCGCCAAATTGATTCAGCAGTTGAGCGAGTACGAGGGCGCCGGAAAGTCGCCGCTCGAGTGGGCGTTCGAAGCCAAACCGTGACCTCAGAGACGCGGCGGGTCGCAGCTATCGCAGCGGGCGCCGACGGCGATCCGTTCTCGTTTCTCGGCATGCATGCGACCGCGAACGGAACGATCGTGCGCGCATTTCGACCGGGCGCCGACCGGCTGTATGTCGTCTCCGCCCGCACGGATGACATCGCGCTCGAGTTGGAGCGCGTGCATCCCGCCGGCATGTTTGCGCGCGAACTCGCGCGCACGGAACCGTTTCCCTACAAGCTGCGCGAGACCGCCGGCGGCGCTGACGTCGAGTTCGAAGATCCGTACCGGTTCGGGCCGCTGCTCGGGCCGACGGATGCCTGGCTGATCGCCGAGGGCAACCACCTCAAACTCTGGGAAGTGCTCGGCGCGCATCCGCGCGAGCTGGACGGCGTGCGCGGGGTCAGCTTCGCGGTCTGGGCGCCGAACGCGCGGCGCGTCAGCGTCGTAGGCGATTTCAACGGCTGGGACGGCCGCGTGAATCCGATGCGTTTTCGCTCGGAGTGCGGCGTTTGGGAGATCTTCGTCCCGGGTGAGTTGACCGGACAATCGTACCGCTACGAGCTGATCGGTCCGAGCGGCGGGCGCTTGCCGCTACGCAGCGATCCGCTAGCCTTCGCGTGCGAACTGCGCCCGGCGAACGCCTCGATCGTCGCGGCGCCGAGCGCGCATCTCTGGCGCGACGAAGCTTGGATGCAACGACGCGCTGCGACGATCGCTCGGGACCGCCCGGTCTCGATCTACGAAGTTCATCTTGGATCCTGGCGCCGCAAAGAAGAGAGCGGCTCCGCGCTGTTCTCGTATCGTGAGCTCGCCGCGACGCTGATTCCGTACGTGCGCGATCTCGGCTTTACCCATATCGAATTGATGCCGGTCACCGAACATCCCTTCGACGCTTCGTGGGGCTACCAAACGACCGGGATGTTCGCGCCGACGAGCCGCTACGGAACGCCCGACGACTTTCGATTCTTCGTCGACGCCGCGCACCAGGTAGGCCTCGGCATCATCCTGGACTGGGTACCGGGTCATTTTCCAACCGACGCGCACGGTCTCGGAACCTTCGACGGCACGCATCTGTACGAACACGCCGATGCGCGTAAAGGCTTTCACTTCGAGTGGGGAACGTGGATCTACAATCACGGCCGGCGCGAGGTCGCGAACTTCTTGATCGCAAGCGCGCTCTATTGGCTCTCCGAGTTTCATATCGACGGCCTGCGGGTCGATGCGGTCTCGTCGATCATCTACTTGAACTACGATCGAGAACCCGGGCATTGGGTACCGAACGAATTGGGCGGCACCGAGAACCTCGAGGCGACCGCCTTCTTTCGGCGCTTCAACGAGACGATCTATGCGGAGTTCCCGAGCGCGACGACGATCGCCGAAGAGTCGACCTCGTGGCCGCTGGTTTCGGCGCCGACGTACCTGGGCGGTCTCGGGTTTGGCTACAAGTGGAACATGGGCTGGATGAACGACACGCTGCGCCTCTTCGCGCGCGAGCCACTCGAGCGCGGCAACCATTTTGAGGAGCTGACCTTCGGGCTGACGTACGCCTTCAGTGAGAACTTCATTCTGCCGCTTTCGCACGACGAGGTCGTGCACCTCAAACGCTCGCTCATCGGGCGCTTGCCCGGCGACGACGACGCGCGCTTTGCGGCTTTGCGCACGCTCTACGCCTACATGTTCGCGCATCCGGGAAAGAAACTGCTCTTCATGGGTTCGGAGTTCGCGCAAGAGAGCGAGTGGAGCGAGGCGCGCAGCCTCGACTGGCATCAACTCGACGATCCGCGCCGGCGCGCGCTCTCGGCGTTCGTACGCGATCTGAACGAGCTGTATCGCGGCACGCCCGCGCTGTATGCCTGCGATCACGACTGGGCCGGTTTTGAGTGGATCGATGCCGACGATCGCAGCAACGCCGTCATCTCCTTCGTGCGGCGCGATCCGGCCGGCGGCACGTTCGTGATCGCGCTCGCCAATCTGAGCGGCACCGCGCACGACGCGTATCGCTTTGGCGTCCCGGCCGGCGGCCGCTATCGCGAACTCTTCAACAGCGATGCCGCCGCCTACGGCGGGCGTAATCGCGGAAACGCCGGCTTCGTCGAAACGGAAGAGATCGGCGCACACGGGCGACCCGTCTCGCTGCACGTCTACCTTCCGCCGCAATCGCTGATCGTTCTCGCGCCGATCTCGGCGCCGTGACCGGCGCGCGCGTCCCCGGCATCGACCTCGGCGAGCCGGCGCCGCTCGGCGCGACCTGGGATGGCAAGGGCGTCAACTTCGCGCTCTTCTCGGCGCACGCCGAGAAAGTCGAACTCTGCCTTTTCGATGCGCGCGGACGGCGCGAACTGCATCGTCTCGTGCTGCCCTCGTATACCGACGAAGTCTGGCACGGCTACGTTCCGGAGGCCCGGCCGGGAATGTGTTACGGCTATCGCGTTCACGGCCCGTACGACCCAGCCCGCGGACACCGCTTCAACGCACACAAACTGCTGCTCGATCCCTACGCGAAGTCGATCGCCGGAGCGCTGCGCTGGAGCGACGCGCACTTTGGCTACCGCGTCGGCTCGCAGCGCGGCGAAGCGAGCTTCGACCGGCGTGACGACGCTTCGGTCATGCCGAAATCGGTCGTCGTCGACACCGCGTTCACCTGGAGCGGCGACCGTCGGCCGAACACCGCCTGGAGCAGCAGCATCGTCTACGAACTGCACGTGCGCGGTTTCACGATGAAGTTTCCCGGCGTGCCGCTTCCCTTGCGCGGCACCTTTGCCGCGCTCTCCACGCCGCCCGTGCTCGACTACCTGGTGCGGCTGGGTGTGAGTGCGGTCGAACTCTTGCCGGTTCAGGCTTTCGTCGATGACCGCGTACTGGTCGAACGCGGATTGCGTAACTACTGGGGTTACAATACGATCGGGTTCTTCGCGCCGCATCCGGCGTATCTCAGCGACGGCAACGTCGGCGAGTTCAGGACGATGGTCAAGCGTTTCCACGAAGCCGGGCTCGAAGTCTTTCTCGATGTCGTCTACAACCACACCGGAGAGGGCGACCACCGTGGACCGACGCTCTCGTTTCGCGGTATCGATAATATGTCGTACTATCGCTTGCAAGACGATCCGTTCTACTACGAGGATGCGACCGGTTGCGGGAATACGCTCAATTTGGAACATCCCCGCGTGCTGCAGCTCGTCATGGACTCGCTGCGCTACTGGGCCGAGGAGATGCACGTCGACGGATTTCGTTTCGATCTCGCGCCGGCGCTCGCGCGCACCGCGCACGGCTTCGATCCGCACAGCGCCTTCTTCCAAGCCATCGCGCAAGACCCGACGTTAGCCAGAGTCAAACTGATCGCCGAGCCATGGGATCTCGCGCCCGGCGGCTACCAGCTCGGCCGATTTCCACCCGGCTGGTCCGAATGGAACGACCGCTTCCGTGACGGCGTGCGCCGCTTCTGGCGCGGCGCCGATGGCTCGATTCCCGAGATCGCGTCGGCGCTGACGGGCTCGGCCGAGTCGTTCGCGCACAACGGACGCCACGTCCGGTCAGCGATCAACTTCGTGACCGCGCACGATGGATTCACGCTGCACGATCTGGTCGAGTACAACGAGAAACACAACGAAGCGAACGGCGAAGCGAGCCGCGACGGCAGCGACACGAACTACAGCTGGAACTGCGGGGTCGAAGGTCCGTCCGGCGATCCGGAGGTGCTGGCGTTGCGTGCGCGCCAGAAACGCAATTTTTTTGCGACGCTCCTGCTCTCGCAGGGCGTACCGATGCTGCTCGCGGGCGACGAACGCGGCCACACGCAGTACGGCAACAACAACGCCTACTGTCAGGATAATCAGCTCAGCTGGATCGATTGGCTGGCGCCCGACGATCCCGCCCTGACCACGTTCGTGCGCTCGTTGATCCGCTTGCGGCGCGAGCATCCGGCCCTGCGCCGCGAGTTGCATTTTCGCGGCGAACCGCTCGCCGAGGGCGCGCGCCGAGACATCACGTGGTTCTCGACGGACGGGCGCGAGATGAATGAGGACGACTGGCTCGATAGCGGACGGCGCGCGCTCGGCTACTGTTTCGGCAACGAACATCCGCGCGGCGATGACCGGCTCTTCCTGATCTACCTCAACGCGCACGACCACGAGTTGCCGCTGCAGCCGCCCGTGCACGAAGCCGGCTGGGAGCTGCTGCTCGATACCGCGGGCGATCCGCACGGCGCCGGCGGTCCGTCGGTGCACTTCGAGGGCGGCATCTTGCAAGCGCGTTCGCTCGTCGTGCTGCGTTCGCGGGCGCGCCCGTGACGCCGGCCTTCATTGTATTTGCGGACGATCCCGCGCCCTCGATCGCACTGCCGACGGCGTTTGCAGGAGTAGCCGATCTTCGCTGGCGCCTGATCGACGACGTTGGGTTCGCGCACGGCGGCGAGGCGAACGGCGCCGCCCGCATCGCGCTGCCGATGAATCTGCCGCCGGGCGCATACCACCTCAGCTTGATCGCACGCGAGGCTCGCGAGACGTTTCGCGTGCTCGTGCGACCGCCGCACGCCTATCTTTCGCCCGCATTCCAGCGCGGCGAACGAGCCTGGGGCTTCGGAGTCAACCTCTATGCAGTGCGGTCGGCGCGGAATTGGGGCGTGGGCGATTTTACCGATCTGAAGTCGATCATCGGAATCGCGAGCGAGCTTGGCGCGCGCATCGTCGGCGTCAATCCCTTGCACGCGCTGAACTCGCTCGACCCCAAAGCGGTGAGCCCATATTCACCGCTGAGCCGATTCTTTCTGAATCCAACCTACATCGATGTTGAAGCCGTCCCCGAGTTCACAACCGTCCCCGAGTTCGCAACCGTTGCACATCGGTGCCGAGAGGCGCTCGCGGCGAAGACGTCCGATTCGCACGTCAGGTCGTTCGCCGATCTTATGAAACGCAACGTGCTGGAGGGTCTCCACGCCGTATTTCAAGAGAACGCAAGCGTCGAGCGACGGCGTGCGTTCAACCGGTTTATCATGCGCGACCCGGTTCGCCTCCGGCAATTCGCCCGCTACGAAGCCCTGAGCGAAAAATTTGCGCGCGAACAAAATCCGGTCCCAACCGAGCCGTTCAGCAGCTGGTTGAGCTGGCCGGAAGCCTATCGTGATCCCGCGTCGCCTGAAGTTGAGCGATTCGCCCTCGAGCCCGAGGCGCGCCGGCGCATCGACTTCTTCACGTACCTGCAATTCGTCGCCGACGAGCAATTGGCGTCGGTATCGGAATACGCAAGGTCGGCCGGCGTCATGTTGTACTGCGATCTCGCCGTCGGCGTCGCCGCGGACAGCGCCGACGTTTGGGCCGAGCGCGACAAGTACTTGTTCGATCGCACGATCGGCGCTCCGCCCGATCCTCTCGGACCGCTCGGACAGAACTGGGGCCTCGCGCCGCTCGACCCGGTCGCGCTCGAGCGCGACGGCGGCGCAACGATTGCGGCGCTCTTGCGCGCCAACATGGCGCACGCCGGTGCGCTCCGCATCGACCACGTTATGTCGCTCGGACGTCTCTTCTTGATCCCACGCGGCGGCGAAGCACGCGATGGGGCGTACGGCGAGTATCCGTTGGAGACGGCGCTAGCCGCTACTACGATCGAGAGCGCGCGCGCAGAGTGTTTGGTGATCGGCGAAGATCTCGGCACCGTCGTCGACGGCTTCCGCGAGCGAATGGTGCGCGAGAGCATCCTCTCGTATCGCGTCCTGCTCTTCGGTCGCGAGCACGACGGTTCGTTCAGCCCGCCGGAAGCCTATCCGGCGTCGTCGCTCGCGACGGGATCGACGCACGACCTTCCGACCCTTCCCGGCTGGGTGCTCGGCCGCGATATCGACGCACGCGCCCGCGCAGGGCTCGCCGGGGACGAGGCGGTCGCGCAGGAGCATGCCGTGCGGCGCGTCGACGCGACGCGTCTGCTCGAAGCGTTACAGGCCGCCGGCGAGCTGGATGGCGAGACCGTCGAGCGTTTGCATCGGACGATCGACCAGCGCACGGCCGACGGCGGCGCGTACGCGGCGCTCGTCGCGGCTGCATACCGATTCCTGGCAAACACGCCGGCGCGTATCGTACTGGTTCAACTCGACGACATTTTGGGCGAACTCGATCAAGTCAATGTACCGGGAACCTTCAACGAATATCCGAATTGGCGTCGGAAGAACCACGTCGCCGTAGAGGAAATCGCGGGCGACGAACGGGTCAAGTCGCTCGCCGCGCAGCTGTGCCACAGAATTCGGGGAGGTTCGGTCGGATGAAAGCGGTCGTGATGGCGGGAGGCGAGGGCTCGAGGCTCCGCCCGCTCACGTCGCGCCGTCCCAAACCGCTCGCGCCGATCGTCAACAAGCCCGTGATGGAGCATATCCTCGACTTGCTTCGCATGCACGGCGTCGGCGAGGTCGTCGCCACGCTGCATTATCTCGCGGATGAAATCGAAAGTTACTTCGGCGACGGTTCCGCGTTCGGCATCGCGATGCACTACGTCGTCGAGGATACGCCGCTCGGAACGGCAGGTGCGGTGAAACTCGCCGAACATCTGCTGCGCGACGAGCCGTTTCTCGTGATCTCAGGCGATGCACTGACCGATCTCAATCTGGGCGCGCTGGCCGCGGATCACCGCCAAAGCGGCGCGACGGCGACGATCGCGCTGCAGCGCGTCAACAACCCGCTCGAGTTCGGGGTCGTGATCACCGACGAGCATCGCCGCATCACGCGCTTCCTCGAGAAGCCGTCGTGGGGCGAGATTTTCTCCGATACGATCAACACCGGAATCTACATGCTCGATCCAAGCGTCTTCGACTACATGGAGCGCGGCAAGAACTACGACTTCTCGCGCGACATCTTTCCGCGCATGTTGCACGAGGACAAGATCGTCGCCGGCTTCATCACTGAAGACTACTGGACCGATATCGGCAACTTGCAGCAATATCAGCAAGCCAACTACGATGCACTCAACGGAAAAGTTCGCGTTGTGATACCCGGGACGCAAGTCACGCCGGGCGTGTGGCAAGGCGAGGACTGTCGCATCCATCCTGAGGCGACGTTGCTCGCACCCGTCGTGCTGGGCAAGAACGTCGCAGTCGAAGCCGGCGCCGTCGTCGGCGCCGAGAGCGTGCTCGGCAACTCGGCGATCGTGGCGAAGAACGCGCGCCTGCATCGCACGGTCGCCTGGGCCGATACGTATTTCGGCGAATCGAGTTCGCTCGCCGGTTGCACGATCGCCGACCGCAACATCATTAAGGACCGGGTCACGGTCGGCGAGGGCAGCGTGATCGGCAGTAACTGCATCGTCGGCAGCGGCGCGATCGTGCGCCCCAACATCAAACTCTGGCCGGACAAGAACGTCAGTTCGGGCGCGATCGTCTCGATGTCGTTGATCTACGGCATCAAGTGGCCGGGCTCGCTCTTCGGCGGCGTCGGCGTGAGCGGACTCGCCAACGTCGAGATCACGCCCGAGTTCGCGATGAAGCTGGGGCAAGCGTTCGGTTCGCATCTGCGGCCCGGTCAAACGATCATGACCAGCCGCGGCGCACATCCCGCCGCGCGCATCATGAACCGCTGCGTGATCTCGGGGCTGCTCTCGGTCGGCATCAACGTCGAGGATCTGCGCTCGATCCCGCTGCCGCTCGCGCGCTATTCGACGCGCATGAGCGCCGACGGCGCCGTGCATACCCGCGTCGATCCGACCGACGAGAACTCGCTCTTGATCGAGTTACTCGATGGCAGCGGCATCAATATCGATAAAGCGACCGAACGCAAGATCGAGAATCTCTTCTTCCGGGAAGATTTCAGACGCACCGGCATGGACGAGGTCGGGTATCTCTCCTTTCCGGCGCGTTCACTCGAGATCTACACCTCGGAGTTCTTGGCCGCGCTCAAACCGCGTGCGCTCCCCAAAGCGAACTTCAAGGTCGTGGTCAACTACGGTTACGGCAACGCCTCGAACGTCTTACCGCGCATCCTCTCGAACCTGGGCGTCGATATCGTCGCCATCGATGCCTATTATGATGAGATCAAGTCGCGCACGTTCCGCGTCGACCGCGAGCGCTACATCGAGCAGTTACGTACCGTCACGATGACGCTCGGCGCGGATCTCGGCGTGCTGGTCGATCACGACGGCGAGTCGTTCGCGCTGATCGACGACCAAGGTCGCGTCATCGCCGGCAACCGTTTGTTGGCCCTGATCACGCTGATGGTGGGGCGGGCCAAGCCGAACGCGCGCATCGCGATTCCGATCACGACGCCGGCGGCGATCGAGCGCCTGGCCCACTCGCTCGGCGCGACCGTCACGCGCACCAAGAGCGACCGCCGTTCGATGATGGCACTCGCCAACGCGCAGCGCGAAACGCTCGAGTATGGCAGCGGCGTCAATCAGGAGCCGATCTTCCCCGAGTTCCAACCCGCCTTCGATGCGCTCTACGGAATCGTCAAAGTCATGGAGATGCTCGCGCAAGAAGGCCGCAAACTCCACGAACTCAACGATATGCTGCCGGAGTGGTACTTCCGCCATCGCGCGATCAGCTGTCCGTGGGAGCGTAAGGGCGAGGTCATGCGCACGCTCGTCGACGAGAACCAAGGCCGCGACATCGAGATGTTCGACGGCGTGCGCGTGCGACTCGATAACGGCGAATGGTTCTTGGTGGTGCCCGACGCATCGGATCCCACGCTGAACGTCTTCGCGGAGGGCCCGACCGGCGACGATGCCGACCGGCTCATCGGCGACATTTCGCGCCGCATCGAGCAGCTCGTCGAAGCCTAGGTGAAACTCCCCAAATACTACGGCTGGCGGATCGTCGCGGCGCTCGGTCTTACGACGATCGTTTCGTACGGAACGAGCCAGTATCTCTTCGGCTTGCTGGTCGAACCGATGATCAGCGACTTCGGTTGGAGTCATGCGGCGATCGGCGGAGCGTACTCGGGAACGGTCCTCGTTTCGGGCGTCGCAGGACTCTATCTCGGGGTGCTCCTCGATCGTTACGGCGCGCGCCGCCTGATGGCGACGGGTTCGCTCGTCGGCGGCATCACGCTGCTCTTACTCGCGCACGTCCACACCCTCTGGCAGTTCCAGTTTCTCTGGACGTTCGGCATGGGGTTGGCGGGCGCGCTCACGTACTACCCGATTTCATTTACCGTCATCGCCAACTGGTTCGACCGCAGCCGGGGCAAGGCGTTTTCGCTGCTGACGTTCATGGGCGCGTTCGCCTCGACGATCTTCTATCCGATCTCCGGCGCGCTGATCGCCGCGTACGGCTGGCCGCAAGCGCTGGTCTTTCTGGCCGGCGTGCAAATTCTGTTTTGCTTTCCGCTACATGCGGTCGTGCTGCGGCGTCATCCCGAAGATCACGGCCTCAATCCCGACGGCGCGCACGCAGCCGGCGCATCGGATCCGGCGAGCGGCGCAACCTTCCGGGCGGCGATTAGGAGCGGGCCGTTCATCTTGATCACGACCGCGCTCGGACTCTCGTTTTTCGCGAGCACCGTCGTGCTCGTGGAGCACGTCGCGTATCTGATCGCTCGAGGCTGGGATCCTTCGCTCGCCGCAACGCTCGTCGGACTCTTCGGCATCGCCTACTTACCGGGACGCGCGCTGACCGCGTATGCCGCCGGCAAAGTTTCGCTCTCGACACAACTCGCCATCGCGTTCGGCGCGGAAGCACTCGGCGTCGTGCTGCTCGCGCTCTCCTCCGGCTTCATCTCCGTCTTCGCGTATGTGGTCGTCTTCGGAGCGGCCTACGGCGCGATCGCGCCATTACGCGGCGCCATCGTCGCCGAGCACTTCGGGCGCCGTTCCTACGGCGCGATCATCGCGGCGCAGGGTCTGATCATCGGAATCGCTTCGGCGCTCGGCCCGATCGTCGCCGGCGGGCTCATCGATCGCGCCGGATACGGTCTGGCGCTCGGCGCGTGCGCGCTCGTCTTCGCCGGCGCGGCGGTCGCGATCATGTTCCCGGCGTTGCGGGCGCTGCGAGTGCGCGATCGAGAAAGTCGTCGATGACAATCCAGCCCTGCGCCTCAGCGGCAACGTTGCCGGCCGCGGTTCCGCCAAAACGGGTTTGCGGTTGACTCGGGCTCGCGAAGAGAAAGGCGTGGCCCGCATGCGGAAAGTGCACGTAGGTGTCGGGGTACGGATGATTGTGCGCGCGCAAGTAGTCCATCCCAATCTGCGATTGCTGGGGCGAATCCCAGACGGCGTCATCATCGGCGGCGAGAAAGAGCACCGGGCCTCGGATATTTTCGAGATGAAACATCGCACCCGGAATGGCGCCGCGATGCCGTTCCATCGAAACATCGAACGCGTCACGTCCGGTCTCGGTCCTGACCGGGTCGAACGGCACGAAGCGCACGGGCTTGCCGCCGATACTCCACGATGCTTGCGCCATCATCGGCATCGCACCGGCGATCGGACGCGGTATCGCCGACCATGCGAACGGACTTGGAACCAGCCCGACCACCGCGTGAATATCCGGATACGTTGAAGCCGCCAGCAACGCGAGTTCGCCGCCCTTTGAATCGCCGAAGATTCCGATGCGGCGAAGATCGACATCGGGACGTTGCGCGATCTCTACTAGCGCGGTGCCGACGGTTTCGACCGGAATGAGCGTGAGTTCCGAGGGTAAGCCGCGCAACCCGAAGTACGCGACCGAGGCCGAAACGTACCCACGCTCGGCGAAGCGCCGCGCGAACGGCGCCAGACGATCGCCGCCGCCCGAACCGCCGAGCACGATCACGACGGGATGCCGCCCACTCCCCTCCGGCGTGCAGATCGTGCCGACGAAGCCGGCAGCCGGCGCGCAGGTCGCGGCCGCCGGCGTCGCTTGCGACAGCGCGAGAACGAACGCCGCGAGCATCACTTCACCGGAACGCGATACGACCGTTTCGTCGTTTGCACCGTTATCGAGTTAGGCAGAGCCTTGCTCGGAACCAGCAACGCGGGCGCGGTGACCCACGTGAGCCGCTGGATGCACATCATGCCCATCGTCCCCGGCCGCCGAACCTGGCTGAGATACAACTGCGGCGGAAACAGATTGCCGTGAATGCGATCGAAACGAGCTGCTTGGCAGGCGTCTTTCACCAAAGCCTGCCCGCTAACGGTATAGCCGGACGCGGTGCGGCGCGCTCGCAGATTTCGCCCGTCGAGCGCTAGCCCAACCAGCGCCGGGGCCGCGGTCATGCGTTCCGGGACGGAGGTCATGAGCACCGCGGGCGCGGTCGAGCGCGCTGGGGGCGAAGTCGGAATAGCAGGAGCCGCGGTCGTTTGGGCAATTGCGGCCGGGCTAGAGAATCCGAGCAAGACGGCACTCGCCAGCGCCGCGATAACAGGAAGTCGTTGCACGATGCACCTCACTCCCGGCGCTTCGCCGCCCTCAGTCCGGCGCCCCGGCGCCGAAGCGCGCCGTTATTGGCGGAGGTCGATGCCGGCGGCGACGTTGGAGTCGATGCCGGCGGCTTCCCAGAGGCGGCGTACGCCGTCCATCCCAACCAAACCGGCTAACTCGCGCACGCGCGTCAGTTGCTCCTCGAGATCGCGTTTGATCTGCGGGACTTCGCTGCGCTCGATCGCGTCGAGCGTTGCAAACGACGTCTCGCCGGGACGCGCGGACGCCCACGCGAATGCGTCGGTGACCGCGCAATAGAATGCTTCTTCGGCGCTCGTATCGCGCCAATCGCGCTCGTCGCTGACGATCGGGAAGGGAATCGATTTTCCGTCGCGAGCTACGACGACGGCGAAGGCGTGGGGAAGTTTCGAAAGCGTCAATCCGGCATCGCGTGCGGCGGTGGCGACGCGCTGGCAGCGAGCTGCAAACTCTTCTCTGGTCGACGTTTCCAAAAAACCTCCTAAGAACAGGGCGCCATAGGGCCCGTTCCAATACGTTCGGCCGGAGTATCCTACTCGCTTAGAAGGGCTACATCACGAAATGCATGAGGTTCGTGACGTGTGTCACACGCCGCTGCGGGCCACATAGGCGAGTTTGTGTTCGAGCGTTTCGAGCACAGCCGGCCAGATGTATCGGTTGGCCGTCGCATAACCGGCTTGGCGCAGGCGATCGGAGCGCCGCTCGTCGCCAAGAAGCACGCGCAGATACTCGGCTAGCTCGCGGCCATCGTCGGTATCGCAGACGATGGCGTTGACGAACGGTTCGGCATAATCTTCGCCCGTCGAGCCGCAGACCGGAACTCCGCCGAGCGCAATCACCTCGAGGCCCACGAGACCAAACGGTTCCTTTCCGCTATTCGCCAGCACGGCATCGCAAGCGACGTAGAGCGCGTACAACGTGCTCTCGGGCAGAAATGCTTGCAGGTGAACGATCTCCGCATCGCAGGCGGCGAGCGCCGCCGCGAGCGCCGGCAGGTCGTCGCCGTCGGCCTCGACCTGCTCGACGCGCAGGCCGCGCGTGCGCGCGCGCTCGAAGACCAGCTCGCCGTACGGCTCGCGCCCCCCGCGCACGATAAGTTGCGGCGTGAATCCCATCGCGCGCAGTTCGGCGACGGCGTCGACCGCTTGCAGCCAGTTCTTATCGGGATCGAAACGTCCGACTTTGACGAGCGCCGGTTTTCCGCGCAGCGCGGTGCGCAATCGCGCGGTCGCATCTTTCGGCGGCCCGTCGAGCAGCGCTTCGTCGATCCCGTTGGGAATGACCAGCGACGGAATGCCTCGGCCCGCCAACTCGAACTTCATGTACTTGCTGACGGTCGTGATCGCCGCAGCGCGCTGCAATGCGGGCCAATCGATCCGATCGAACCCGTAGGTATTGTTGGCGTTCCAGAGGATCGTCGCCGAATCGCGCAGGTCGCGCTCGCGCAGTAGACGATCGAGTTCGATCGTGGCCGATGCGGTCTGCCACTCTTCAGCAAGCACGAGCACGCGCTCGCCCTGCGCCTGCGCGCGCACGACCACATCGCCCGCGACGAAGCGCGGCACCGACTCGCGAAAGTCGTTGATCTTTCCCTCTTCGCCGTCGTAGACGTTGCGCGAGTGATAGGCCGAGACCCATTGGCACCAGCGCCGCAAGGTCACGTTCGGCGCGTACGTCTCAACCGGCGGCAGCGTGGGATCGCCGACGAAGACCACGTCGGTTTCGATCTCGGCCTCACCGAGCGCTTTGGCGAGCGAGCTAACGCGCGTGCCGAGGCCGCCGATCGACGAATAGCGATCCGGGCCCTCGAACGCGAGCAGGACGGCATACCGGTGACCGGCGATCATCCTGCTTCCATTCGGAACCGGGGCTCTAGTTCTTCGCGCGGAGCTGACGCAATACGTACTGTAAGATCCCGCCGTGACGGTAATACTCCGCCTCGTCGGGCGTATCGATGCGCACGACCGCTTCGAACTCGGTGACCTTTCCATCGAGGTCGGTATGCTCGGCCTTCACCTTCAAGCGGCTGCGCGGCACGAGGTGCGTCGCGACCTCAAGAAACGTAAAAACTTCCTCTCCGCACAGCCCTAACGATTCGCGTGTCTGGCCGGGCAAGTATTCGAGCGGAAGGATGCCCATGCCGATCAGGTTCGAGCGATGAATCCGTTCGAACGATTCCGCGATCACGGCGCGTACGCCGAGCAGCATCGGCCCCTTCGCGGCCCAGTCGCGCGACGAACCCGAGCCGTACTCTTTGCCGGCGAGCAGGATCAGCGGCGTGCCGTCGCTCTTGTAACGCATCGCCGCATCGAAGATCGACATCTGCATGCCCTCGGGCAAGTAGCGCGTGACGCCGCCCTCGACGCCGGGCACGAGCAGATTCTTCAGGCGCACGTTGGCGAACGTTCCGCGCGCCATCACCTCGTGATTACCACGACGCGCGCCATACGAGTTGAAATCGGCCGGGGCAACGCCCTTCCCCATCAAGTATTGCGCGGCCGGACTGTTCTTCGCGATCGAACCGGCGGGCGAGATGTGATCGGTCGTAACGCTGTCGCCGACCATCGCGAGCACGCGCGCGTTCTCGATGTCGCGCGGGACCGCCGGTTGCGCGGACATCCCTTCGAAGAACGACGGGAGCTTGATATATTCGTCGTTCGGATCCCAAGCGTAGCGCTCGCCGGCCGGCACCTTCATCGCGCGCCAGTTGTCGTCGCCGGCGAAGACGTCGGCGTAGCGCGAGCGGAACATCGCCTCGGAGAGCGATTCGGCGACGGTGCGATCGATCTCGGCGTTGGTCGGCCAGATGTCGGCGAGATAGACGGGTTCGCCGTTCTTGCCGGAGCCGAGCGGTTCGCGCGTCAGATCGATATCCATCCGTCCGGCGAGCGCGTAAGCGACGACGAGCGGCGGCGATGCCAGATAGTTGGCACGCACCTGCGGATGAATGCGGCCCTCGAAGTTGCGATTGCCGGAAAGGACCGCGGCAACGATGAGGTCGCGATCGGCGACGGTCCGTGCGACCTCGTCGGGCAGCGGCCCGCTATTGCCGATGCAGGTCGTGCAGCCGTATCCGACCAGGCTGAAGCCGAGTTCGTCGAGCGAGCGGTTCAGGCCGGATTTCTGCAGGTAGTCGGTGACGACTTTCGAGCCGGGCGCGAGGCTCGTCTTGACCCACGGTTTGCGCGTGAGCCCGCGCTGAATCGCGTTGCGTGCGAGCAGACCCGCACCGATCATCACCGACGGGTTCGAGGTGTTCGTGCACGAGGTGATCGCGGCGATCACGACCGCGCCGTCGGAGAGTTCCGCGGTCTGCGGATGCGCGGCGACCGCCGTGCCGCGCGCCTTCTGCCATTCGAGCAGCGCTTGGTTGAATTCGGTCTTCACTTCCGAGAGCGCGACGCGGTCCTGCGGGCGGCGCGGGCCGGCCAGATTCGGCACGATCGTATCGAGATCGAGTTCGAGCACGTCGCTGAAGATCGGATCGGGCGATTCATCGGTGCGGAACATGCCTTGCGTCTTCGCGTAGGCTTCGACGAGTGCGATCGCTTCGGCACTACGTCCGGTCAATTTCAGATAGGTGAGCGTGTGCGCGTCGATCGGGAAGATCGCGACGGTCGAACCGTACTCGGGCGACATGTTGCCGATCGTGACGCGATCGGCGACGCCCAAGTTCGAGAGCCCCTTGCCGAAGAACTCGACGAATTTGCCGACGACGCCCTGCTTGCGCAACAGTTCGGTCACGCGCAAAACGAGGTCGGTCGAGGTCACGCCTTCGCGCAAGCGCCCCACGAGGCGAACGCCGATCACTTCGGGGATCAGCATCGTGACCGGTTGCCCGAGCATCGCGGCTTCAGCTTCGATACCGCCGACGCCCCACGCCAAAACGCCGAGTCCGTTGGCCATCGTCGTATGCGAATCGGTGCCGACGACCGTATCGGGATATGCGACGCCGCTCGCATCGGGCCCAGCACCCGCGCCGCCGGCGCCGAAGACGACGCGCGACAAGAACTCAATATTGACCTGATGGACGATTCCAGTATCGGGTGGAACCGCACGGAAGTTATCGAACGCGCTCTGTCCCCACTTCAAGAAAGCGTAGCGGCCTTCGTTGCGCTCGAACTCGAGCCGCGCATTCTCCGCGAAGGCTCCGGGTTCGCCGAAGCGATCGACCTGCACCGAGTGGTCGATCACGATCTCGACCGGCTGCAACGGATTGATCTTTTTCGGGTCGCCGCCCATCGCGGCCATCGCGTCGCGCATCGCCGCCAAATCGACGACGACCGGAACGCCGGTGAAATCTTGCAGCAGCACGCGTCCCGGACGATACGCGATCTCGCGCTCCACGACTGCTTGCGGCGACCAAGCGGCGAGCGAGGCGACATCGTCCTTGGTGACGCTGCGCCCGTCTTCGAAGCGAATCAGATTTTCGAGCAATATTTTCAGGCTGTACGGCAGCCGCGCCACGTTCCCGATGCCGGCGCGTTCGAGCGCATCGATGCGAAAGATCGTGTAGCTGCGGCCGTCGACTGCGAGCGTGCTTTGAGCCCCAAAACTGTCCGGGTGAGCGTTCTGCATAGCGCGCGTGATTTCGCTATCCTTCTTGCGCACCCCCGGTCGCGACGCGCTCGACGTGCGGATTTCCCATCTGCGCGCCTGAGACCGTCAGCGCGACGCGGCCCGAGAGTAGCGCGTGCAGCGGTTCTGCGACTAAAGCCGTACGCCACGCGCTCGCATCGAGCGTCCGCGCGATCTCTTCGGCGCTCGCCGGTAACTCGCGGGCGACGCGCTCGAGCGCGGCGCGCGGCGTCAGCAATCCCGCCGGCAAGCTGTTTTCGGTGGCGATCGCGTTGACCAGCACCGAGAGGCAGGCTACGATCGCCTCGCGTTCGGCGCCCGGCGGACGCACCGGTTTGCGCGGCAGATCGTTCTCTTCCAGCGCGAGCCCGGCGGCGATAGCTTGCACGATGCGATCGCCGTACGCTTTGCGCGCGCCGCCGTCGAGCCGCCGCAATTGCGCCAAATCTTCGCGCGATGCCGGACGCAGCGAGACGAGGCCCGACATCACGTCGTCGGGGATGATGTATTTGAGCGGCACGTCGCGTTCGCGCGCGAGCGTGTCGCGCAGTTGCGCGAGTTCGCGCAAGACGCCGAGTTCGCGCCGGTTCATGCGGGTCGCGCCCGGAATGCGCAGATACAACCGTTCGGCATCGGGGCGGTACTTTGAAATATCGACGAGCGGCCGCACATCTTCTTCGAACCAGGCGAGCCGGCCGTTGCCGTCGAGCCGCTCGCGCAGCGCGTCGGCGAGCGGGAAGAGATAGCGCACGTCGTCGACGAGGTAATCGATCTGCTGCGCGGTCAGCGGACGCGTACTCCAATCGCTGACGGTCTGCGACTTGCGTAAGCGAAGGCCAACCAAATCGTGGACCAGATCGGCGAGCGAGATCGACATTCCGTAACCGCAGAACGCCGCCGCGAGTTGCGTATCGAACGCCGCACCCGGCAACGCGTCGAAGCGATCGGCAAGAATCTTCAGATCGCTCTGCAGCGCGTGACCGACGACGGTTTTTCCCGCCAAGGCGTCCGCGAGCGGACGCAGTTCGCGCACGCGCAGGGGATCGACGATCATGACCTCGTCGCCGACGACGAGCTGCACGACCATCAGCCGCGCGGCATACGACTTCTCGTTGTGAAACTCGGTATCGAGCGCGACGCGCTCGGCCGCCGCGATCGTAGCGCAGGCCGCTTCCAGCGCCGCTTCGGTCTCGATCAAGCTGACGCTCATTTAGTCACCGGCCGCGGCTCGGGCGCGGACGTGCCGCGGTGAAACGGATGGAACGAATCGCGCAAGCGCTCGCGCCAGTGCTCGGGCATGCGCACGTGCGGCCGGTGGGCCTGATAGTAACTCTGCATCGAGATCGAAACTTCATCCCCGAAGATCGCCAGCAGGGTGCAGATCGGAATTGCGATCGCACACATCGTCCAGACATGGACGAAGACCGGCACCTTGAACGCCGCCGCGATCTGCGTGGCCATCGTGCCGCCCAAGCCCGGGATCACGCGCAGGGTCAACAGGAACGCCGGCGAGCCGACGCGGAAGCGGCGCACCCATGAGGGCAGCTTCTCGATATTCTTGTGCAGCTCGAGCAGATGCGAGGTGCGGCGCGCCAGCGCGTAGCCGGCCAGCGCGGCGAAGACCAAGCCGATCGCGTTGACGACCGAGCCCCACAGCGGGCCGAAGAGCACGCCGTTCATGATCGCGAGCGCGTCGGTCACCGAAAACGGAGCGGACGCGACCACGGTGAAGACCAGGATGGCCAGCGGATAGGCAAGCCAGCCGATATGGCCCAGCATCCCTTCGATGGCGTGCTTGTTCTTGATGACCAGCGCCGCGAGGACGAACGAACTGAAGAAAATGAATGCGGCTTCGGCGCGTCGCCAAAAGGCGCTCACCTGATCGCGAACTGGATAATGGGCACGATGCTGTTGCTTTGCGGCATCGGGCTCTACGCCTCCGCCTTCATGGCGAGCAAAGCGGCCCGCGCCGCTCGCGGCGAACTGACCGAACCGAGCGTCGTCCAGACGCCGCGGGCGCGGCTCTTCGGCGGAGTCTCGAACGCGCTCGTCGGGGCCGCTTATTACGCGGCGCTGGCCCTATCGCTGCCGTTCCTCGACCGGCCGATCGTCTGGGACGCCGCCCTGGCCGCGGCCATCGCCGCCGCCCTGCTCTCGTTCTATCTCGCCTACAGCCTGCTCTGGGTCACCCGCCGGCCCTGCGTCTTCTGCTGGACCTCGCACGTGGCAAACTGGGCGCTGGTCGTTCTGCTGATCTTAGACAAGAGATTTGCTGCCTGAGCGGCTAAGAGCGAACTCGCTTCATTCTAGCGCTAAACTTCCGAGGGAGAGCGAGATGCCCAAATCGATCCCGATGTTCGTCGCCGTCGCCGCGCTGATTCTACCGGGCGTCGTTGCGACGCCCGTGCCGGTCGCCGCGGCCCAGCAATGCGTTTCGACCACGATCGCGCAAGTCACGACGTATTTCGCAAACGACCCGTCGAGCGGCAGCGTCATCGTCTTCAATTCGAGTCTCGGTGTTTCGAGCTTCAAGGGCGCTAACGGAAAGCCGATCCAAGCGACCATCGTCGACCGCTATGCGTCGTCGGGCGCCGTCATCAAGCGCGCTCGCGCCGGCGATGCCGTCAAACTCTGTCTGACGCGCGTTCCGTCCGGCGACAAATATTGCAACCCGAAGACCGACTCGCGCGGGCGCGCGTATTCGGCCTACGACAATCGCTTACGCGCTTCGTTCTCCGGCTCGAACGCCGACCACGACTGCGGCGGCGCCTAAGAACAACAAAGAGCCGCGGGGATTAATCTCCGCGGCTCTTTTTCTCTCTCCACGCAGTTGGTCGTGGCGAGTCTGCGATTACATCTTGCTCGCCGGCGCGTAGACCGCGGCCAGGTCGTGCATGACTTGCGTCAGGATGATGTGGTAATCGGCGTCGGCTTTGCCGCCGTACTTTGTGTCGATGTCCTTCATCACTTGGACGTGAATCGAATGCGTTACCAAGTGGTCGAGCATGTACTCGACGTTGAAGCCGCCCATCTTGTCGTTGCCGTCGCCGTACAGCGCGAGCGAGAGCGCCTTTCCGTCCTTCGGATCGGGGCTGGGCTTGGCCGGAAGCTTGACCTTCGCCGCGGTCACGATCTTCAGCGAGTCGTTGATGACGAAATCGAAGGTCTTGACGAATTGACCGAAGCGCGCGGCGCCGTACTTCGCGGTCAGCGCATCTTCTTCGGGCTTCGCCTTGTCGCCGGCGAGAACGCCGAACAAGGTGACGGTACTAAAGTGGGTGGGGCCGCCGCCGGCCATCACGAGCGAGAGCGTGTTGGCGAGGTTCGGAGTGTTCGTATAGACCGTGCCGCCGAAGCGCGCACCGGTCATCGCGGCCGAAACCGGCGAGACGGCGAGGAGGCTAGCCGCCGCGGTAAGGGCGGCGAGCGAACGTAAACTCAACATGAAAATGCCTAGGTCCTTTCGACGGAAGTGCGGCCATCTATGGCGCGTACACCCCTAGAACGGTGCCCGGGCAGCCTTGGATTGTTACCGGCCCGCGATCGTTATGACGTTGGCGTTCAGGGAGCCGTCGGGCTGGGCCTCGCCGCCGATCTCGACATGCTGGCCGAGCTGGATCGAGTCACCACGCGGATTGATGATCGTGCCCTGGTGTAAGTGAATATCGCGGTAGACGTTGCGCCCGGTTCGAACCTGCATCTCGAAGCGCTTGAAGTAGGTCACTTCGCCGATCGCCTGGTTGGCTAAGCGGTGTTGCTGCGCGCGAATGATCCCGATGCCGAGATCGATCGCGGCCTTCGTCAACGGATCGAGCGGCCGATCCGGTGGAACGGTCGGCAGATCGACCGGTGTGGGCGCGGGGGCCGGTTGCGCGAACGCGGGCGCGATCCCGAAGGAAAGGGCGAGCGCAAAGAGAGCGACGAAACGCTGGGTCATACTTGGAGAACGGTTCGTCAGCACCGCAGGTTCCCCGGCCGGCCGCAACCGTGATGCTGGTGCGCCGCCGCGAACCCGAGGGCTTGCTCGCCTACTTGACGCGGCGCAGTTCGCAGAGCCGTTTCATGCCCGACGCCTTCGTCTTCCCCGGCGGCGCGGTCGATTCGGCCGACCGCAGCGCCGGCGCGCTCGCGCGCTTGCACGGCACGGTCGCCGGCAGCGCGCCCGAGTTCGCGATCGCGGCGCTGCGCGAACTCTTCGAGGAGGCCGGCGTCCTGATCGCTTGCAATCAAGCGGGCCGGGCGGCGATCCTCGAGGCCGAACATCTGGGAGCCTTACGCGCCGAACTCGCGCAGGGCATGTCGTTCGCAGCACTATTGGCGCGCGAAGGACTGGCGCTCGACGCGCGTGAGTTGATCTACTATTCCAATTGGATCACGCCGCTCGCGCAGCCGGTTCGCTTCGACACACACTTCTTCGTCGCGCGCGCACCTGAGGGGCAGATTGCGGTCGCGGACGCGCTCGAAGTGCACGACGGCGCCTGGTTCGCTCCGCGCGAAGCGCTGCAGGCCGCCGCGCGCGACGAGTTGAGCATCATGTTTCCGACCCGCAAACATCTGGAACGGCTCGCGGAATACGATTCGCTCGACGCGTTTATGAACCACGCGCGCGAGCGCACGATTGCGGCGGTCACCCCGCACATTCGCGACGGTAACATCGAATTCGCTGAAGAGCAGGCCTGGTGACGCGCGTCCGTCGCGTACGCGCGAACAACCCGTCGCCGCTGACGCTCGACGGAACGAACTCGTACCTGATCGACGCCGGCGACGGCCGCGCGATCGCAATCGATCCGGGGCCCGAACTGCCCGCGCACATCGAAGCGATTCTCGAAGAAGCGCAGCGTGCAAATCTCGCGATCGCGGCGATCGCCGTGACGCACGGCCATCCCGATCACGCGCCCGGCGCGGCGCTACTCGCCGGCCAGACGCGCGCGCCCGTCTATGCGCATCCGGCCGCGGGCTTTCCGCACGATCGCGCGCTCGCCGACGGCGATCGGATCCGTCTTGGCGGCACCTCGTTGCTCGCCGTGCACGCACCGGGTCACGCGCGCGACCATCTGGTCTTCTGGCTCGATGACGAGCATACGCTCTTCACGGGCGACGTCGTCATCGGTGCCGGAACCGTCGTGATTGCGCCGCCTGGCGGCGACATGCGCGTCTATCAGGCGACGCTCGATCGGCTGCGGCGCGATTTCGAGGGCGCGCGGCGCATCGAAGGCGGCCATGGCGAGAGCGTGCTCGACCCGCTCGCGAAGCTCGACGAGTACATCGCACATCGCAAGTCGCGCGAACGCGAAGTGCTCGATGCGCTAGCGGGAGGTCGGCAGACGATTCCGGCGATCGTGGAGAGCGTCTACCGCGATGTCTCGCGCGCGCTATGGCCCGCCGCCGCGCGCCAAGTCCTGGCCTATCTCCTCGCGCTCGAACGCGAAGGACGCGTGCGCTCGCAGCGCCTCGACCGCTCTCCGGACGCAAGCGAAGCCGCGATCCTCAACCCCGATCTCTCACGACTTGTCGATCGCGCCAGCCGCGACGTTGCCGCCGCCGAACTCGGCATCGAGCGCAGCATCACAACGATCGATGCTTACGAACTCATGCCGGGGAGATCCTAAGCGATCGCGAGGACGACCTTGCCGAACTGTTCGCCTTTGAGGACGTGCGCGCCGGCGGCGGCGACTTCGTCCATCGGATACACGCGATCGATTACCGGATGCAGACCGCTTTCGAAGAGCGCGAGCATCGCTTTGAAATCGGACGGGCTGCCCATCGACGTACCGAGGACGCTGAGGTGTTTCCAGAAGATCGAGAACGGGCGGATCTTGGCATCGCCGGCCGTGCCGCCGTACGTCACCACGCGCGCGCCATAGCGCGCGATATCCAAACAGCGCGCGAAGACTTCGCCGCCGCTCGAATCGACGACGAGCGACGGGCCGCCGTCGGAAAGCTTGCGCGCTTCCTTATGCCAATCGGGATTGGTCTTGTAGTTGATCGTCTCGGATGCGCCGAGCGCTTTGGCGCGCGCGAGCTTCTCGTCGCTGCCCGACGTGACGATCGTGCGCGCACCGGTGTGAACGGCATACAGCAATACGAACGTCTGCACGCCGCTGCCCACGCCGGGGATCAGGACGACGTCATCCTTGGTGATCTGGCCGCGCGTGAACGTCGCGCGGTACGCCGTCATCCCTGCGAGCGGAATCGCGGCGGCTTCGTCGTCGGAGAGCGCCGGCGGTTTGGGATAGACGTTGCCCGCCGGTACGACGACGTATTCGGCAAACGTTCCGTCCGCCGGCATTCCTAAGATAGTGCCGTTCTTGTTGAGGATGTACGGATCGTCGTTCCAGCCGAACTGCGGATCGATGACGACCGGCGTGCCGAGCGGCGGTGCGCCGACGCCCTCGCCGTGTCCGGCAACCTCTCCGGTTCCATCCGAGCCGAGCGTCCGCGGCAAGACGATTCCCGGATAGAGATCCTGCGTAATGAAGACGTCGCGCCGGTTGAACGCGGCGCGCTTGATCTTCACGAGAATCTCGCCGGCCCCGGGAACGGGCGCGGGAATATCCTCAACGTGAAGCTTCTCGGGACCCCCGAGTTCGTTGAGTCGAACGGCGCGCATACTATCGAACCTCCGGTGAGACGGTTGCAGACGATGATGCCGTCGCCGACGGCTGCGGCTGCGGCGTTGGGATTGCGCTCGCGCCGGGAAGGTTCACGTTCAGGCGTTGCGCGAGCGCGGGCGCGAACGATCCCAGTTGCGCGACCAGCGCCTGCGCCGACGTGAGGCCGCCGCCGTAGTTCACTTCAGCCCAGATCAGGCCGGCGACCACGACGACGCCGGCGATGTTTGCGAACGGTCCCAGCGGCGAACGGCCGACCGTCGTGCCCGACGCGAGATCGCCGACGGTCTGCCGATGACGCAGCACCAGCGCGAGGAATGCGCCGATCGCGAACACGTCGAGGATTCGAAAGATGTTGCGCACCAGGATGCGACCCGGCCCGGCCCGCTTGCCGCTCAGCGTGCGCACGTGCAAGCCGAACAGCAACTTGCCGATCGACGTGCCGGTAATCGCTTCGAGTACGAACAAGAGCACGAGCGACGCAACGAACGCCGTCGCCAGCATCATCTCAAAGCCGCGCAAGGTGACGATGAACGGCTGCCTTCCGTCCGAGATCGCCCGCATGGCGAAGATCGCGAACAGGAACGTCACGCCGGCGGTATCGACGAGCAGCGCCAGAGTGCGTCGCACGACGAGCGCAAATCGCCCGCCGTACCCGTGATCGAACTCGACCGGTTTGTTCGCCGGCGCGGCCGGCGGCGATTCAGGTTCGCGAATGATCTCGGCGTAGACGCGTGTGGGCTGGTTCGCTGCTGGACCCGGATCTCGCGGCCCCGTCATACGAATCCGCTCGCGGCGGTCGCTCCCTTACGCTGCAGTTCGAGCTGGCGCAACTCGACGCGCCGGATCTTTCCCGAACGCGTCTTCGGAAGCTCCGCGACGAACTCGATCTCGCGCGGATACTTGTACGGTGCGGTGACCGCTTTGCAATGCGCCTGCAACTCGGCGATCAATGCGTCGCCGGGCTCGTAGCCCGGACGTAAGACGACGAACGCTTTGACCACGTTGCCGCGGTCGGGATCGGGACTTCCGACGACGGCCGACTCGAGCACCGCCGGGTGTTCGAGCAACGCGCTCTCCACTTCGAACGGTCCGATGCGGTACGCGCCGGACGAGATGACGTCGTCGGAGCGGCCCACAAACCAAAAATATCCTTCGTCGTCGAGTTGCGCGCGATCGCCGGTCAGATACCACTCGCCGCGCCGCGACGCACGCGTCTCTTCTTCGTTACGGTAATAACCGCGGAAGAGTGTCGGCGGGTCGCCGCGTACACCGATATCGCCGACCTCGCCCGTCTCGCACCGCTTCCCCTCGGCATCGACGACACCGACTTCATGTCCGGGCGTCGGCTTGCCCATCGAGCCGGGCTTCACGTTCATTCCCGGAAGATTGGCGACGAGCAGCGAGTTCTCGGTTTGGCCGTACCCATCGAGGATCGTCAGGCCGAACGCTTCTTTCCAGCGCGTCAATACTTCGGGGTTGAGCGGCTCGCCGGCCGAGACGCAATGCCGCAGGTTCGGTAACCTCCAGCGCTCGCCGAGTTTGTCGAGCTTCGCTTCGATGCGATATTCGGTTGGCGCCTGACACAGTACCGTGACCTCGAGATCGCGGATCATATCCATGCGCTGCGCCGCTTCGAAGACGCCTTCGTGCAAGACGATCGCGGCGCCGCACGACCACGGACCGAGCAAAACGTTCCAGAGCGATTTCGCCCAGCCGGTGCCGGCGGTGCACCATACGAGGTCCGAGGATTTCGCATCGAGCCAATACTGCGCTTGCATGCGCTTGGCAAACGTGTAGGCGTGCGCGTGCACGACGCCCTTGGGATCCTTCGTCGTGCCGCTCGTGTAGACGATGTACGCGGTCTCGTCGCTGCGCGTCGGATTGCCGGCGAACTCATTCTGCGCGGCGGCCTGCGAATCGAGCGAGGTCCACGTTTCGGCCGAGCCTCCGATCAAGAGGAAGCGGTGCACGCCGGGTGCCTGCTCGCGCATCAGATCGACTTCGGCGCGATTCGATTCGTGCGCGATGATCGTCGTCGCCTCCGAATGATTCGCACGAAAAGCGAGGTCTTTGGCGCGCAGCTGTTCCGAGCACGGCACGACGACGGCGCCCAGACGATTCAGCGCGAGCATCGCGTAGAGCCATTCAGGGATCTTGGGCAGCACCACGACGACGCGCTCGCCTTGTGCGACGCCAAGTTCGTTCAGAACCGCAGCCCAGCGTCGCGAACGTTCGGCAATCGCAGCGAAGCCGACGTCGTGCCGCCCGCCGGCCGCGTCGATGAAGAGCAGCCCGCGGCGCGACCCGCGGCCCAGCACATCGACGACGTCGCGCGCGAAATTGAAATCGGGCGGAACGTTCCAGGCGAAGGGCGCGACTTGCATAGTCCCGACCGTTTTCGCGGGGGTTCGTTCGCGGGCCCGCCGCTCCGTCTCGGCGAAAGCGGCCCCATGAAACGTCCCAGGCCGCTGTTCGAGCTGCTCGATCTCAAGCCGCTGGTGCGAGGCGCGCGCATCCGCCTCGGCAGTGACATCCGTTTCTCGGGCGTACCGGCGATTCTCATCGGCGTCGCCTGCATCGTCGCGGCTGCCGGAGCCGCGGGCGTGCTCCGCGTCGCCATCCCGCTCTTGCCCGATACGATCCGGGAAGGGCGCGAACTCTTAAAGACGATTCGCGCCGGCCGGCGCGAACTGAATCCATAGGCGCGCGACGGCGGTTTACTGAAAAGGATGATAACCGACGAAACGATGATCGCCTTGATCCGGCGCAAAGTCCCCGACGCAAAGGTCGAGGTGGTCGACCTGACCGGCACGATGGATCACTTTAACGTCCTGGTCCGCTCGAAGACCTTTGCGGGCGTTCCCTTGATGGATCGCCACCGGCTGGTCGAGAGCGCCATCGCCGAGGCGCGTTCCGACGGCCGCATCCACGCCATGTCCATCCGCACCGAAGTCCTGGAGTAATCAGATGTCCGAGACCGACGCACTTCGCCAGCAAGTAGAAAAAGAGATCGCCGAGCACAAGGTGCTCGTCTACGGCAAAGGCACCAAAGCCCAGCCGCGCTGCGGCTTCACGCTCGAAACGATCGAGTTTTTCAATCGTTTCGGCTATCCGTTCGAAGTCGTCGACGTGCTCGAAGACATGCCGAAACGCGAAGTCTTAGCGCACATGACCGATTGGCCGACGTTGCCCAAAGTCTTCATCAACGGCAAGTTCTACGGCGATACCGACATCCTCGCCCCGATGGAAGCGAACGGCGAGCTGAAAGCAATCCTGAGCGAAGCCTTTGCCGGCGAGCCGGAACCCGCCGCGGTCATCAAGCTGCACTAACGTTGCTCGCACTCTACGAACCCGGAGACGAGGCGGCATGGCTCGCCTCGTTTCGCTTTGAGGTCGCGCTGCGTCCACGCTATTGCGAAGTCGACGCACTCGGCCACGTCAGCAACACGGTCTATCCCGCATATCTGGAAGTGGGCCGGCTGCAATACTTCATCAGCGCGGGCGATCCAGAGAGCGGGCCGTTTGCGTTCGCGCACGTGACCGCCGAGTTGCAGCTGCGCTATCTGGCGGCGTGCTTCTACGACGAGCCGCTCAGAGTCGTCTCCAAGCTGGCGAGCCTCGGCCGCTCGAGCGCCACGCTGGATCAGGGCCTGATTGGGGCGGGCGGTTCGGTGCGGGCGATCTCACGCGTTGCGATCGTCCGCTCGGACGGCCGGACGACCGGGCCCTGGAGCGCCGCCCAGCGCACCGCGCTCGAGGCGTTCGAAGGGCGCTCGCTACCGATCTAGGCTGGGCCGGCGTGCCGGCCCAGCGGGGGAGGGGCGCCGTCGGGATCCGCGTAGGCGCCGGCCGGCGAGGCCAGCAGGGCGGCTAGCTCCGCGCCTTCCAGCATCTGGGCCACGTCGCGGTGGGCTTCCACAATGCAAAAAAACCCGAACGGCACGTCGCCGGCGTTCACGAACTGATGCGGCTCCAGGGGCGCCACGTAAACGATGTCGTGCTGGCGAACCTCGCGAACCTCATGCCCGACGATCGCCCGTCCGACGCCCTGCCCCACGATGACGTAGTGCTCGTGCTCGTGTCTTTCTAGGCGTGTCACCGCTCCGGGCGGCACTTCAAAGTAGCGCAATTCGAAGCCCGGGCCCGGCTCCTCGGAACTTAGTTTCCTGCCTCCAACAATGGTGTGACGGACAACCTTCGTCGGCGGACCGGGCACATAGCCCTCGCGCACTATTCCGTCCCAACCCTGGGAAGTTTTTTTGACAAAGCTTCTTTGCATAGATTTCATTTTACATCGCAGGTTCCACAATAGCACAGCCTTAAGGTTGACCCGGTAACTTGTCCTGGTACCAGGCTGCCGGTTTCTCGCGGGTCATTGATATATCGAGCGAGTAGCGGCGTTCCCGGACATAGTCGTTCCCTCAATCCTCTCCAGACGTAAGGAGATCACGTGCAACTATTGCTCAGAGCAGTGGCCATGACTCTCGCCGTTACGCTTGCCGTTGGTCCCATTAGCGTGGCAACGGCTTCAGCGGCGGACCGAATCATCGCCCAGGCTAATCAAATGGGAACCGTCCACGGGGCGGTCACCGAAAATACGGGCGCACCGATTCCGGGCGCGACCGTAACTGCAACCGGACCCGTTGTGAAATCGACGGTAACCGGCGGCGACGGTACCTACTCGCTCTCGCTCCCGCCCGGCGTTTACAACTTGAACGCGACGAAGACCGGCTACGAAAGCGCGACGCAGACCGACTACGTCGTCCTCGCCGGCGCGTCGGGACTGTTGAACGTCTCGCTCGTTGCCATCACGCTGACATCGCTCCGAGAGATCGGGCGCATCAGCGTTTCGCGCGGACGCAGCACCTTCAACTCCTCGCCGGCCTCGGTTGCCATTATCTCGAACCAAGCGTTCGCAGATCAAGGCCAGCTCCAGGTTGCGCGCATCCTCGATCAAACGCCCGGTATCGTGATCGAACACCCCGGAACGAGTTCGAACAACGCCGTGCCGGGCGCGATCACGTTCCCGGCGATTCGCGGTGGGCTCGGCTTCGAGACCGCATCGCTGCTCGACGGCCATCCGCTCGCCGTGCAAACGTTCGGCGACTACGTCACGACCTTCTTGAACTCCGACGTCATGCAAGGCGTCGAGTTGATCAAGGGACCCGGCGCGGCCGCACCTGAGATCAACTACGCGATCAACGGAACCGTCAACTTCCGGACGCTCGATCCGACCTCGAAGCCCAGCGGCTCGATAAAAGTCGGCATGGACTCGTACGGCGGACAGTTCTCGAACTTCAAGTACTCGAATACGTTCGGCAACAAGTTCGGCTTCGTACTCGATTACGCGATCGACGGTTCACCGGGACCGCTTCAGAATACGAGACAGAACGTTCCCGTCGGAAGCTGGTTCCTCAATTGCCCGACGATCACCCCGACCGGACCGGCTCCGTCGTGCCAAGCGGTGAGCGGTTTCGTAACGAACGCTTTCTCGGGCGCGCCGACCAGCATTCAGAATAATCCGTTCCAAGCGGCGACGGCGGTCGCGTGCTGTATTCAGTTCAGCTCGACGTACAACAACAAGACCGAACTGGTGAAGCTCCGTTACAACATCTCGCCGGCGACGGTCGCGACCGTCAGCTACTTGGGAAGCCAAACCTGGGCCGACCAGAACGGCAACACCTCGATCCAATTCAACAACGTGTTCTGCCCCGGTAACGCCGCTCCGGTGACTCAGGCCTCGTGCACGACATCGAACGGATACACGGGCCCGATTACGCCGGGGAACATGGTCACCACGGCTCAGTCGGTCTTCTTCCCGCCTGAGTTCGAAATCAACAACGAGCCGATCTTCCAAGCTGAACTTCGCAGCTCGATCGGCCGCGATACGATCCTCGGACGCTACTACACCGCGTCGATCAATCGTACGTTGCAGGACAGCTTCTCGAATCCGCTGTCGCCGTTCTCGCTCACGATGACGATCAACGGCGTACTGAAGCTGTGCCCGCCGAGCGCGATCGCAACCACGTGCTCCGCCGGCTCCGCGGTGAACACGGTCTTCAACAACGTCCCGGTAGCTGTTACGCAAACCGGCGACTACTTCGAACAGACCGAAGAGGATAAACTGCACGGCGCCTCATTCGAGTACGACCACTATATGGGCGACTCGGGCAACGTGCTCTCGTTCTCGTACGACCAAGTGAACGCGAACACGGACTCCTACTCGATGAGCGGCGCATCGCCGACGATCTGCGCCGTTCCTCCGCCGCCTCCGCCGGGCCAGCCTTCGGTCTGCACGCCGAACACCACTCCGATCTTCCCGTCGATCAGCATCTGGGGCGGCTCGTCGATCAAGTACACGACCGCGCTCGTGCGCGGAATCTTCCAGCTCGGACCCAAGCTCAACGTGACGCTGTCGAATTATTTCGACGGCTACTCGCAGACGTTTACCACGAACGGCGGCGCCAACACGACCACCTTCCCGTTCGCGGCGACGACGTTCCAGACGATCACCTACGGACGCTACGACGGACGGCTGGGGCTCGCGTATCGTCCCAACGGCAACACGTCGTGGCGCTTCTCGGCCGGCTCGGCGGTGGCGCCACCGTACTTGAACCTGCTCGATTCGGGCGCCTCGGCGGCGATTCCGAAGCTGGACCCGTCGGCAACCGGCTGTAACAGCCTCTGCGCGAAGAACACCGAGAAGACCGGTACGCTGCGGCCCGAAACCTCGTTCGGATACGACCTTGGCGCCGATATGCGGCTCAGCAAGGACGGCCTGACGGTCCTCTCGTTCGACGGCTACCTGAACAACCTGCAGAACCAATTCATCACGACCGCGACGTTCCAGAACGGCACGGTCACGGTCTGCAACGGTAATAATGCAGCGGGGATCGCCAATGGGCCCGCGCCGTGCATGACCGGTGTGACGCCGGTCGGCCCGGTTCCGCTCTTCACGTCGGGCAGTCTCAATCTCGCCAACTCCCGCTACATGGGCCTCGAGATGAAGATCTCGCGCGACCCGCTCGTCGGATTCGGCGGAACGTTCCAAATGGCACTCATCCGCGCGTATCCGTACAACCTCAGCCCGTGCCTCTACAGCACGACCGTGGTTGCCGGCGTGCAGAACTGTAACGGCGTGCAGAACACCAACCTCGGCATCATTGCCGGAGCGAACTTCTTCGCGAGTGGTCCGAGCGGCAACGGCTCGTTCAACGTTATCAGCAACCACGGCATCCCGTACTCGCAGGGCTACTCCGACATTCACTTCCGTACGCCGCGCGGCGGCTACGTGAGCTTCGGCGCCCAGTACTACGGGCCGAACAACTCGTTGAACCTCCCCGCCTTCGCTACCGCAAACGCTAGCGCGCGCTTCCCGATCTACGACGGCTCGTGGTTCGGACAAGTCTCGGCGGATAACCTGTTCAACGCGTACCCCAGTTCCTTCGGCAACCAGTTCACCGGCGTCGCCATTCCTTTGATCAATGGGAAGTTTGGCTTAACGAACGCGAACACGCTGGGACCGACGGTGCTTCGTTTCACCCTGACCAAGAAGTTCGGGAACTAGTCCCGAACTCGTAAGCCCTGAAAAGCCCGCCGGATCCGTCCGGCGGGCTTTTCGTTTCCCCGGCGCGTAAGGGATGCGCACGATGCCGAACTATTGGCTATTCAAGACCGAACCGGAGACGTTCGGATGGGAGCGGCTCAAGCGCGAAGGGCGCACCGAGTGGAGCGGCGTGCGAAACTACCAGGCGCGCAACCACATGCTGTCCATGAAGCTGGGCGACCTCGGCTTCTTCTATCATTCGAGCATCCCCGAGCCCGGCATCGCGGGGATCGTGCGCGTTGTGCGCGAGGCTTATCCCGATTTCACCGCGCGCGTGCGCGGCGGAGATTACTACGATCCTAAAGCGACCGACGCCAACCCGATCTGGCAGATGGTCGACGTCGCCTACGAGGCCGAGATACCACGCTATGTCTCGCTCGCCGAGCTACGGGGAAACGTCGCGCTGGCGGCGACCATGCTGTTGCTCAAGCGCGGTTCGCGCCTCTCGGTGCAGCCGGTCCACGTTCGCGAATGGAAGATCATCCTCGACCTGGCCGGCCGGCCCTAGACGCGGGGAACCCGGCAGAGGGAGCCCGAGGCGCGGTCGCGTAAGAGCCCCGCAGACCACGCCAGCCTTAAGGAGGCTGCCAATGCCATTGGGACGATCTCTCGTGCCATCATTCGCCGCAGTTGTTCTCGCGGCCGGGATTTCCGCATCGGGCAGCGCGACCTTCGCGGCCGCATCCCCGATCAACGTCCATACCGTACCGCTGACCATTGACTTCGGCAAAGGCGCAACCGACGACAGCGGCGCAAAGCCGATCGCGGTCAAAACCGTCGGGCTGATGATCGATTTCTCCAAGGGCGCGACCGACGATAGCGGCGCGAAGGCGATCGCGGTCAAAACCGTGGGACTGATGATCGATTTCTCCAAGGGCGCGACCGACGTCAGCGGTGCGAAGGCGATCGCCGTCAAGACCGTCGGGCTGATGATCGATTTCTCCAAAGGCGCGACCGACGACAGCGGAGCGAAGGCGATCGCGGTCAAAACCGTGGGACTGATGATCGATTTCTCCAAGGGCGCGACCGACGACAGCGGCGCGAAAAAACCGATTGACGTTCACACGACCCCGCTCGTTATCACATTCGGTACGAGTGCGAAATAGCTTCAACCCTTCACATTTAACGCCAAGAAAGGGATCCTGATGAGCCGTAGACCCGTAATCGCAATCCTCGCCGCCGTATTCGTCGCCGGTCTAGCCGCTGCGGCCTCGGCCGCGACCCAGGAGTACCACATCACGGTTCCGCTCGCGCTCAAGGGCCTTCCCGCAATTGGAACCAACCGGAGCATAACGGTTTCCTGCGCGGTCGGTCCGGCCAGCATGTCGTATTCGACGGGCACCGGCGACGCGACGGGCTCCACCGGCACCGGCAGTACGCAGGCCAAACTGCCGCTGTCGCAGCCCGGCGGCATGTCGCAAGACGTCGTCGTGATCGTGACCGATTCGCAGACGACCACCGCGACGGGCCGGGGGACCGGCGTGGGCGCCACGACGTACCTGTGTTGGGGCAAGTACTCGCCGTCGTCAACGGCCACGCCGGTCAATTTCATCACCGGTTTGCTGCACTAGGAGCACTACCCGAGCGAAAGGTCGGGGGCTACGTGCTCCCGGCCTGAAGCAACAATGCTTCCTGAGCACAGAAGAGCGGCTCGACGTGGCCGGGTTTGCGCCGCGCGTAGCTGCCGTTGGAGCGTAGCCAGCGCGTCTTGCTGTTGTCGGCCAAGAGCGGAGCGAGCACGTCGTTGCAGATCGTCTCGCGAAGCGCGGGATCAAGTACCGGCACGATCGTTTCGACGCGCCGGTCGAGGTTGCGGCCCATCCAGTCCGCGCTTCCCAAGAACACTTCACGCCGTCCGCCGTTGGCAAACATGAAGACGCGCGAGTGCTCGAGGAAGCGGCCCACGACGCTGCGCACCCGGATCGTTTCGCTGACGCCGGGAATTCCGGGGCGGAGCTCGCTCATGCCGCGCACGATCAACTCGATCGGCACGCCGGCCTGCGACGCCTTGTAGAGTTCTTGGACCATGACCGCATCGCTGATCGCGTTAAGCTTGGCGACGATTCCCGACGGCCGGCCGGCCCGCGCGTGCTCGGCCTCGCGCCGAATCAGACCGATAAAGCCTTCGCGCAGCGACGTGGGCGCGACCAGTAACTGCTCGTACTGCGTTCCTTTCGAAAATCCGGTCAGGCGGTTGAACAGGTGCGAGACGTCCGCGCCGAGTTCGGGGCGGCACGTGAAGAGCGAAAGATCGGTATAGATGCGAGCGGTCTTCTCGTTGTAGTTCCCGGTACCGAAGTGCACGTAGCGCCGGATACCCTCGGGCTCGTCGCGCACGACCAAGATAACCTTGGCATGCACCTTAAGGCCCGGAAAGCCGTAGACCACATGCGCGCCGACGCGCTCCAGGTTGCGCGCCCAGTGGATATTGTTCTCTTCGTCAAAGCGCGCCTTGAGTTCGATCAACGCCGCAACCTGCTTGCCGTTCTCGGCAGCCGCGATCAGCGCTTGAATGATCGGCGACGTTCCCGAGGTGCGATAGAGCGTCTGTTTGATCGCGAGGACCTGCGGATCTTCGGCCGCTTGCTGTACGAATTGCACGACCGGATCGAACGAGTCGTAGGGATGGTGAAGTAGCAGATCGCCCTCGCGAATCGCCGCGAAGATATCCGGCTGGCCGACGAGTCGCTTCGGAATCGACGGCGTGAACGGTGCGTCGTGCAGATCGGCGCGCTCGATGCCGGCGAGCGCCCACAGATCCGACGTGCCGAGCAAACCGTCGATCTGATAGAGATCGACGGGGCCGAGCGAGAGCGCCTCGAGCAGCATCTCACGCAGGTGCGCCGGCATCGCAAGATCGACCTCAAGGCGAACCGGCTCGCCGAAGCGCCGTTTGCGCAATTCGGATTCGATCGCGCGCAGGAGATCGTCGGCTTCGTCTTCTTGAATATCAAGGTCGGCGTCGCGCGTGACCCGGAAGAGGTACGACGCTCGGATCTCCATGCCGGGAAAGAGCGCGTCGAGGTTGTTCGCGATCACGTCTTCGAGCAGCACAAAGTTCTTGCCGCCGTTCGGCGCATCGACCGGCATGAAGCGCGGCAGGCTGGGCGGCACTTTGACGCGCGCGAAGTGCATCTGCGGTCCCTCGCCGGTCGTCTCATACATTTCCACACCGAGCGAGAGCGAGAGATTCGAGATGTACGGGAACGGATGGCCTTGATCGACCGCGAGCGGCGTGAGGACCGGGAAGACTCGTTCTTCGAAGACGCGCCGCAATTCGGCACGATGTTCCGCATCGAGCCGCTCGTAGTTGACGACGCGAATGCCCTCGCGCTCGAGCGCCGGCAGCAATTCGAATTGCAACAACTGCGTATAACGATCGAGCGAGGCGCGCAACTGGATCGAAATCGCGTTGAGCTGTTCCTCCGGCAAGCGTCCGTCGGTCGAACGGCGATGGACTTCGGCTGCGATCTGCTGTTTGATCGCGGCCACGCGAATCATGAAATATTCATCCAGATTGGTGCTGAAGATAGCCATGAACTTCAGCCGCTCGAGCAACGGATTGCGCTGATCGAGCGCCTCTTCGAGGACGCGATCGTTAAACGCGAGCCACGAAAGTTCACGACTGAAATAGAGGGAAGGATCGTCGAGGCCGGGCCCCACAGCCGCAGGCGGCGCCGTAAACTCGTCGCCCGGCATGTGTTCGGGGGAAACGATCATATAGCGGGTCGATTCGGCATCGCGCGCCGAAACTCCACGTTAAGGGAGTCTTATGCCGGACCTCATACTTCACGTCCGCGACCATCTCACGCTGGCCGGCGCCGCGCTGGCGCTGGCGCTGGCGATCGCCGTGCCGGGCGGAGCGGCCCTCGCGCGTACGCGTCGCTTGCGTGAAGGCTGGCTCGCGGCGATCGGCACCGCACGCGTCGTGCCGAGCCTGGCCGTCCTCGCACTGATGTTGCCTATCATCGGTATCGGCTTCGCGCCGGCGCTCGTCGCGCTCACGCTGCTCGCGATTCCGCCGATCGCGATCAACACCGATCTCGGATTGCGCGGCGTCTCCGAAGCGGCGCGCGACGCGGCCCGCGGGCTCGGGATGAGCGACCGGCAGATCCGCGCGCGCATCGAATGGCCGCTGGCATTACCGGTCGTCTTCTCCGGCATCAAGACGGCGACGGTCGAAGTGATCGCGAGCGCGACGCTGGCCGCGTTCATCGGCGGCGGCGGACTCGGCGAATACATCATCAACGGCCTCGCTTCACAAGATCAAACGCAACTGCTCGAAGGCGCGAGCGCAGTCGCGCTTCTCGCGCTCGGCGCCGACTTCGCACTCGGCAGCATCGAACGGAGGCTGACCCATGGATAACCGTTCCGTCGTCTCGCGGGCGCATGCGCTCGCCGCCCTAGCCTCGACCGCGGCGCTGGCCGCGTGCGGCCCGCGCGGCCCGGCGCCGATCGCCATCGGCTCCAAAGACTTTACCGAAGAATTGTTGCTGGGCGAAATGTACGCGCAGATTCTTGAAAAGCATGGACTTCCGGTTGCGCGCAAACTGAATCTCGGCGGGACGCAGGTCGCGATGGCCGCCTTGCAGCGCGGCGATATCGATCTCTATCCGGAGTATACGGGAACCGCACTGATCAATGTTTTGAAGATCATTCCGAACTCCGGCAATCCCGGCGCGTACGATGCGCCGCACATTTTCATCACAGTGCAACAGGCCTACCGGCAGCGCTTCAACCTCGAGTGGCTAAAGCCGGCGCCGATGAACGATAGCCAGGCACTCGCGACTACGCGAGCGATTTCGCAACGCTACGGGATTCGCACGCTCAGCGATTTGAGCAAAGCCGCTCCCCAGTTACGGCTCGGCGCGGTTCCGGAGTTCACCAAGCGCGAGGATGCGCTGCCCGGGCTGCAGCGCGCGTACGGCGGTTTTCGCTTCAAAGACATCAAGCTGTTCGATATCGGCCTGAAATATAAAGCCCTCGAGACAGGCCAGGTCGACGTCGTCGTCGCTTTCGGAACCGACGGACAGATTCAAGCCGACAACCTCGTTGTCTTCGTCGACGATAAACACTTCTGGCCGGCGTACCAAGTCGCTCCGGTCGTGCGGCGCGCGACGCTCGACCGCTATCCGCCGATCGAGAAGTATCTCGATGCGCTCGCGCCCCACCTGACCGACAACGTGATGCGCGCGCTCAACTTCAACGTCGACGGCGCGAAGCAAGAACCGGCCGACGTCGCGCGCCAATTCCTCACGGTCCGCGGCTTGGTGTGACGGCAACGCAACGCAACGACACGCTTGGGGCGAGCGTCGGCATTCGCGACGTCGCCGTGCGCTATCCCGGCACGACTCACGACGCGGTCGCGGGCGTCAGCCTCGACGTGCCGGCCGGCGCACTCGTCGTCTTGCTGGGACCGTCGGGATGCGGCAAGAGCACGCTGCTACGCACGATCAACCGGCTCGTCGTTCCGCAGCGAGGAAGCGTCGAGGTCGATGGACGCGATGTTGCGGAGGGCGCGCCCGAAGCGCTGCGGCGCGGTATCGGCTACGTGATTCAGGCGGTCGGGCTCTTTCCTCATCTCAGCGTAGCGCAGAATATCGCGGTCGTTCCGGAACTGCTCGGTTGGGAAACGGCTGCAATCGTTGCACGGGTGGACGAACTTTTGGGGCTGGTGAGACTCGACCCGGAGCGCTATCGCGAGCGCTTTCCGCGCGAGCTCTCCGGCGGCGAACAGCAGCGCGTGGGCGTCGCTCGCGCGCTGGCCGCGCGGCCGCGCGTGCTCTTGATGGACGAGCCGTTCGGCGCGGTCGACGCGATCGTGCGGCAGGCGCTGCAAGATGAGACGCTGCGCATCCACCAGGCGCTTGGGACCACGATTCTGTTCGTCACCCACGATGTCGACGAGGCGTTGCGCATTGCGGACCGGATCGTCGTGATGAAAGACGGGCGCATCGAGCAGGATGACACGCCGCTTCACGTACTCGCCAAACCGGCGACACCGTACGTCGCGGCATTGCTCGACGCGCACGATACCGTGCGGCGCCTTCAACTTCTGCACGCGCGCGATGCGATGCTTCCGGGCGGCGCGGATTCGCCCGGCCCCGGCGCGTCATCGGTCGCACCCGACGAGTCGCTACGGTCGGTGCTGGCGCACCTGCTCGACGGAGCCGAGCGCGTCGCCGTGATCGAGGACGGCTGCACGCTGGGCTCGATTTCGTTCGCCGAGATTCGCCGGGCGATCGCCGCGAGCGCGGCGTGAACTACGTCCTACGACATCCGGGTGATATAGCGTGGCGCACGCTCGAACACGTCGAGCTGGTCGCGATCGCGCTCGTGATCGCCTGCGCCATCGCCTTACCGCTCGGCGTGCTGGTCGCTCGCAAGCGGCGCATCGGCGACGCGATCTTGGCGGCACTCAATATCGTTTACACGATTCCGAGCCTGGCGATCTTCGCGTTGCTGATTCCGCTCTTCGGTATCGGGACGTTCACCGCGATCGTCGCACTGGTCGCCTATTCACAGATGATTCTCGTGCGCAACGTCGCGGTTGGACTGCGTGGCGTTCCATTCGCGCTGACCGACGCCGCGCGCGGTCTCGGCATGTCGGCCTGGCAAAGTCTTTGGCGCGTCGAGTTGCCGCAGGCGTTACCGGTCATCCTCGGCGGCGTGCGGCTTGCGACGATCACGCTGATCGCCCTCGCCACGCTGGCGAGTTGGATCAACGCGGGCGGTCTCGGAACGCTGATCCTCTACGGCCTGCAACACGACGATCCAATCCGCGCTCTCGCCGGCAGCGTAATCGCCGCGCTCCTGGCGATCGCGGCCAACACCGGCTTTCACGTGCTCGAACGGCGAACCGCAATCGAACGAGGCGGACACTAACGTTGGGCCACGTTCCGTAATCCAAAGCCGAAGTAACTCAACGAACGGGTGCCTCGCGGTAGGACGCCCTTGCCGCGCGATACCGGCGTGGGATTACGCTCGGCATGGCAATGAAGACCGCCGAGCTGTTGCGGCTCCTGCGCAACGACGGCTGGGTTTGGTACCGTTCGAAGGGCGGTCATCGTCAGTTTCGTCATCCATCGAAACCGGGAAAGGTCACCGTTCCGTATCATTCGGCGGGCAGCGACCTCCCCGCCGGACTTATCAGCGCCATCTTGAAGCAGGCAGACATCCGATGAAAACCTACCTGGCAATATTCGAGCAGGCCCCCGATGGTGGCTGGGGAGCGTACATCCCCGATCTGCCGGGCTGCGCGTCGTGGGGCGCAACGCGCGACGATCTCATCCGAAACGTCAAAGAGGCGATTGAAGGTCACATCGAGGCGCTGGCGGGGGACGGCGACCCAGTTCCATCCCCAACATCTAGCGCCGAGCTGATCGAGGTCGACGTGCCCCTTGCCTCCAAACTTACTTTGTGATACAAACTTTGTAATCCAAAGTTAGTCCTGGGAAGTTGCCCCGATGTCGCTCAAAGTCGTCCTGGTCGGCGTCGCCGGGGTCTTCGTGCTGGGCGGGTTCGCCCTTCTCTGGTTCGGTGGTGGCCCGGTCGAGGTTCCGGCCTCGACGCGCGTGCGACACGACGATTTCGCCTTCACGGTCGAGAGTGTCGGCCGGGGGCGCAGCAAGGCCGAAGTCTCGCCGACCGTCGTCGTCACGCTCCAGATCGAAAATGACGCCAAGCGGGTCGGCTACGACTGGCAGCCCTCGACGGCGTACGTCGTCGACTCGGCCGGAAGGCGCTATGCCGCCGGCGCATTCGCGTCGAGCCGGCCGCGCACGATCGCCGCCGGCGATCGTGCAACCGTACGACTCGCTTACCGCGTTCCATCCGACGCCCGCGACTTGCACCTCGCGTTTTGGGACGGCGTGATGATGGGCGACGTCTTCGACGGCGGCCGATACGCACGGCTGCGCGTGCGGCTAGAAGCACTGCAATAGCAACAGGGATAACGCGCGGCTCCAACGCAAAAAACCCTACTTCGTATCGATCGATTCGCCGCAAAAAAGGGGCTCGATTTGACCAAGCGTCATGTTTTCGCTTTGCTCCTCGCGGGCATCGTCTTTGCCGGGGGCGTCTCGTCCGCCAACGCGGAGGCGTTCAAGTCACCAAGCCAGTGTGTACCCGGTATGCGCGTAACGGATTCGCTCGGAAAATCCGGACGGATCAAAGGGGTCCGGGAGACCACGATGTGTGACGTCATCATGGACGGCACGGGCAAGATCGGCCCTTACCTGTTTTGGATGTTGCATCCCGCAGGCGGCAGCAAAGAGACGAACGACAAGCTCGTCCCCGGTAAGTACGAATGCTTCGGGAACGGGCGCTACACGTTCATGGACATGTACATCACCGGCCCCAATTCGTACTCGTCGGCGGGTACGCGCGGAACGTTCACCGTCTATCCCTCGAGGAAGATTGTCTTCCATGGCGGCTCGCTCGCGCACTACTACGCCCATCTTCTCGCGGGTCCCGCAATCGGCCTAAACACGAACGGCGATTCGTTCTACGCTACGACCTGCGAACTGAAAAAGCGCTAGCCGCGCGCAGCGACGCTCGCACGAGCCGCCGACGCCGCGCGCATGAGCCCTCCAAAGAGACTCACGCTGACCGAATCCTCCGCCGGCAACGCCTCCGGGTGCCATTGAACCGCGAAGAAAAACGGGTGCTCGAACTCGGCGTCCAGCGCTTCGATCACGCCGTCATCGGTCGTCGCGACCACGCGAAGTCCGGGCGCCACGGCGCGCACCGCTTGGTGGTGCATCGAGTTGCTCGGGAACGAGGTCGTCCCCAGCAGTGACGCGAGCGCGCTCCCGGGCGTCACGCGGACGTCATGCCCGGGCAGGTATTCCTCCCGCTCGAGACCCTCTTCGCTGCGCTGCTCGTGCGCGAGCGTGTAGCGTTCTCCCAACTCGAGCGGGAGATCCTCGATCAACGTTCCACCGAACGCGACGTTAGCGAGCTGCAAGCCACGGCAAACGCAGAGCGTCGGCATGCCCCGCTCGCGCACGGCCTTGACCAGTACCAGTTCGAACGCATCCCGCGCCGAATCCGGAGCTTGCACCGCTTGAAGTGGCCGGCCACCGTAAAGCGCCGGGTCGATATCGCGGCCTCCGCTCAGGACGATGCCATCGACCTCGGCGAGGTACGCGTCAACCCGCGCGATATCGTTCTCAAATAAAACCGGCGTACCGCCGGCGCGGCGCACGGCCTCGACATACTGCACCGCGTTCGGATCGATCGCGCCGTCACGTAGCTTCGGATACGACGTCGAGATCCCGATGACGGGCGGCAACGCCGTTACAAAATCTCCAGCAGGCTGACCGCGAACTGCCCGAGTGAATCGGTCCAGCGGCCGGCGACGCGAAACCCGTTGCGCCCGGCCATCCGCGCGACATCCTCGGCGGCAAACTTGTACGACGACTCCGTGTGAATCGTCTCCGCGGTGACGAACCGCACGGTCATATCGAGTGCGTCGATCGCAACGACCTGTCCGCGGCGCGCCACCAAGAACGAATCGACCGAACCGCGCACCGCATCGTAGCGCGCGACGTGTTCGAAGCCATCGAGATCGAAGTGGCCGCCGAGTTCGCGGTTGATGCGGCCCAGCAGGTTCTTGTTGAAGGCAGCAGTCACGCCGGTTGGATCGCCGTAGGCCGCCTCGAGAATGTGTGCGGGTTTCTTCAAATCGGTTCCGAGCAACAGCCCGTCACCCGGTTTGAACGAAGCCGACATCGCGCTCAACAGCTTATCCGCCTCGTGCGGTTCGTAGTTGCCGACGTTCGAACCCATAAAGAGTGCCAGCACGCGCTCCGAAGTGCGCAAGCGCATCGATTCCAAGAGTTCGAAGTAATCGGTCGCGTACGCCGTTACGTACAGACGTTTGTATTCGGCGACCAGCGCGGCCGAGGAATCGATCAGCGCGTGCGGCGAGATATCGATCGGATGATAGTCGACGCGCTCCTGACGGTCCAATGCTTCACCGATCAAAATGCGCGTCTTGCGCGCGCTGCCGCTGCCGAACTCGACCAGTTCGAGCGGCCCGCCGGCTGCGTCTAACATATCACCGGCATGACGTTCGAGGATCTCGGTTTCGGCGCGCGTCAAATAGTATTCGGGCAGAAACGTGATCGCTTCAAAGAGCGCCGAGCCGAGGTCATCGTAGAAGTAGCGCGCGGACAAGCGCTTGCGATTCGCTCCCAGGCCCGCTCGGACGTCATCGGCAAACCATGCGGTCTGAGCCGGCTGAGGCGTGCGCGAGAGCAGGAAGCGCTCCCCGATTGGCGTCAATTGGTCGCGTGCCGGTACGATCACTCGGCGGCCAGAACCTTTAAGGAGATCATCGTGATTAGCCAGGACCTCTCGATCGTTGTCGACGGCACTGCGATGCCGTGTTATCTGGCCCGCCTTGAGGGCGGCGATCCGAAACCCGCGGTCATCGTTCTACAAGAAATCTTCGGCGTCAACCGGGAGGTCAAGCGGATCGCCGACTTGTTCGCCTCGGCCGGCTACGTAGCCCTGGCGCCTAACTACTATTACCGCACCCATCCGACCCTCAATGAACCCTACACGCCCGAAGGGTTGCAGAGCGGGTTCGCGGCTGCCGGCAGGGTGACCAGGGCCAACCTGCGCGCCGACATCGCCGGCGCAATCGCGTGGCTCAATTCCCAGACTTTTGTGGTCAAAGACAAGATCGCGACCTGCGGGTTCTGCTACGGCGGAACCGTCGCGTTCCTGAGCGCGACCATGCCCGGCGTCACGGCGGCGATCGCGTTCTACGGCGGCGCAATCGCGAACCAAATGGCAAGCGGCGAACCCGAAGCGCTGGCCGACTCTAGCGACGTCCGCGCGCCGATTCTGCTCTTCTTCGGCGGACAAGACGATTACATTCCGGCCTCCGCCGTCGAACGGATCGATCGCAGACTGACCGACGCCGGCAAAGAACACGAGGTCGTGGTCTATCCCAACGTCGGGCACGCCTTCTTCCGCGAAAGTTCGGCCAAGCTCAATTCACACGAAGTCGCCGACGCGTGGTCCCGCGTTCAATCCTTCTTGAAAGCGGAGCTCGCCTAACCGGCTCGACGGACCAAACGAGTCAGGGCGTTAAGTAACGCCCGAAAAACGCCCAGCGATCCGCCAACTCCTCAATCTGTTTGGCGCGTGGCTTACCGATGCCGTGCCCTGCCTGCGCTTCGATGTACACGAGAATTGGATCTTCGCCGTTCGTTGCCGCCTGCAACTTGGCGCCGAATTTTCGCGCGTGCATCGGATCGACACGCGTATCGGATTCAGCCGTAACCAGGAACGTCGCCGGGTAGGCTATGTTTTCTCGCAGATTGTGGTAGGGCGAATAGGCGCGCAGGAACGACGCGTCGGCCGGCTCGTCCGGATCGCCGTACTCCGAGATCCAGAGGCGCGCGATCAAGAAGCGATGATACTGCAGCATGTCGCAGAGCGGAACCGCGCAGACGGCCGCTGCGAAGAGTTCCGGCCGCTGTACCAGCGCCGCGGCCACCAGCAAGCCGCCGTTACTGCCGCCGAGAATGCCGATGCGCGCCGGATCCGCTAAGCGGCTACTGCCTAGATATTCCGCCGCCGCGACAAAATCGTCGAAGACGTTCTGCTTCTGATCGCGCATTCCGGCGCGGTGCCAGGCTTCGCCGAACTCTCCGCCGCCGCGCAGGTTGGCGATCGCGTAGATGCCGCCCGAATCGAGCCACGGCAAGATCGCCGGCTGGAAACTCGGCGTCATCGCGATATTGAACCCACCGTAGCCGTACAAGACGGCCGGAGCGCTGCCGTCGAGTTTGGTGGCCGCGTGCGCCAAAATGAACATCGGCACGCGCGTGCCGTCTTTCGAGTGATACCAGTGCTGTTCGATCGTGTAATCCTCGGGATCGAACGGACCATCGATCGCGTCCCAGAGTTCGACTTCGAGGCCATCGCTTCCGAAACGCAGGCGCGAGACCGCCGGACCTTGCAGAAAGCCGACCGACAACGCATAGGCGTCGGACGAATCTTCGTGCGCCGAAAGTGCCGTGACGCTCGGGCCCAGTTGCATCCCGCCAAAGTCGGCGTTTGCGGGATTCAAGGTCGTCGTTCCATCGTCGAGACGATAGTGCAAGACCGAGACGACATCGTGCAGGTACGAGAGCAGCAGCCCGCCGCGCGTGACGCCGACGGCTTCGAGTTTTGCTTCGGCGTGTTCGGGAACGAGTTCGCGCCACCGTTCCGGCGCGGGATCGGTCAAGTCAACTTCAAGACAGCGGTACCGCGGCGCATGCTCGTTGCTGCGAACGATCAGCTTATCGCCCGAGATCGCGACGTCGTAGAGCGCATCGCGGCCGGTGACGATCGGGACGAACGCACGCGGGTCCTTCCCGTGAAGATCCGCCAGGAACAGTTCGTTCGAGACCCAGCCGCGCAGAGCGGAGACCACCAGCCAGCGGCCGTTTGCCGAAACTTGGGGACTGAGGATGTCTTCACGCGCGCGGCCTTGGCCGAAGACGAGCGGATCGTCTTGCCATGCGGCGCCGAGCTCGTGGCGGTACAGGCGTTGTTCGTAATCGGCACCGGCGGCATAACGCGTGTAGTAAAAACCGCGCTCGTCAGGAAGCCACGCGAGCGCGCAGTAGCGCGTATACGGGATCGTCTCGCCGAATTTCGATCCGTGCGCGACATCGAGCAAGTAGAGCGTGCTACGCTCGTCGCCGTTGCGTGAAAGACCGTATGCGACGTACGTGCCTTGTGGACTTGGGTGCCACCAATCGAGTGCGGTCAATCCCGACGGATCGAGCGCCGTCGGATCGAGCAGGAGCCGATCGACGCCGCCTTCGCGGACGTAGAGCACGGCTTGATCTTGACGTCCGCGCCGCGCGACGTAGAACTCGCGTCCGCCTCGCGCGTGCACTACGCCGAGGGTGCCGGTCTCGAGTAACTCCCCGAACGATCGCACGAGGCGCGCGCGTCCCGGTATCGCATCGAGCGCCGCCCGCGAACGCGCATTCTCAGCCACAGTCCACGCGACGGTCCGCGGATCGGAACCGTCTTCCAAGTATTGATATGGATCGAGGGCGGTCGTTTCCATAGTTGCTACATTACAGCCTCCGGGCTCCGGCACCCGTTACGTCGCGAACGATACGCGACCAACGGTCATAAATGTCACCGATGTACTCTTTGGTCTCGCGATAGGGGGGCACGCCGTGATAGTGCGCGACGGCTTCGGGCCCTGCGTTATACGCAGCCAACGCCGCCGCATACGGATCGTCGTACCGCCCATCGTACTCGCGCAGGTAACTACCGAGTAACGACGCCGAGCCGCGCATCGCGTCGCGCCAATCGAACGGGTCGACGCCGTATGCGTCCGCAGTTTCGAGCGTGAACTGCCCGATGCCGACCGCACCCGCACTCGAAAGCGCCCACGGATCGAAGCCGGACTCTTGCAGTAAGGTCGCGCAGAAAAATCCGTAGTCGAGGCCCGCGGCTCGCGCGATGCCGATCGCGTGCGTCGCCATGATCAGCGCATCGAGCGGATCGAGGCGCGGATTGCTGCGCAGGATCGAGCGGGTGACGGCCAGCGCGGGCTTGGCCGGAACTCGCGCATCGTACAAAAGTCGCATGCCCCGCAGGCTCTCGGTCGCCAGGGGCAGGCGCCAGCTGATGGCCGCGAGCCTGAGATCGTCAATTTGGGCACTGGGCAGAACTATCGGGCGCCGGCGCGGGTATAACGGTTGTTGAGGCGCGGCCGCGGCGCATGCAAGAAGCGTGGCAAGCAGCACCGCCCACACGGCTCGGCCGGGCAGGGGAGTTCCCGCGCTCGGCCCAAGACGCTTAACGAGCGTCATCAGGGAGATCAGGTAAGTGAATCAGGGCAGAGCCCGGTCGACCGGCGAGCATGGCTCGGCGGCATCGTATATGAGGGCGACGGCATGTTGATGTTCTTCGTTTCGGTCCTCATCGTCTTACTCGTCGGCGATTTTGCCTCGACGTTCCTCTATCACGTTCCGCAGCATCTGTGGGGCAAGTTGCACCTGCGGACGCACCACGACCGCAGCCGCTCGTACTGGGATCACGCGGTCCTTTCGAAGGACCCCGAGATTCTGCTGGACGGCCTGCTCGGGGCGCTCCCGTATATGACAATTGCGGCGCTGCTGGTACCGATCTCAATGTGGTCGGCCGCGGGCGCCCTCTTCGGCCTCTTGCTGGGGCAAATTCATGTCTGGTGGCGGCACACGACCGAACTCGGCTACCAAAGCCCAGTCTGGTTAGTGCGTTTGGCCCGGACCTTCGGGATGGTCTTGCCCGAGGACCACGATGGACACCACCGAAACCCCGATATTGAGTTCGGCGACATCTTCCGCTTTTATGATGTGCCGGCTCGGGCATTTCTCAACTATGCCCGTGCTTTTCAGCGTCGGCGCCGGTCCGCTTTACGGCGCCTTCAGCGGATCCGGGCGTTGCGGATGCTTCGGACCACGCAACAAGCGTAGCCGGCGGAAGTAGTAGAGGCTTAATGACCAAACGGGTCCTGTTGTTGATCTCAGATACCGGCGGCGGCCACCGCAGCGCATGTAACGCCATTACCGCCGCACTCGACGAGGTTGTCAGCGGACCGCACGGCGAGCCGGTGCACTTGGAGCACCGCATCGAAGACGTCGCCGCCCACTGCACCTTCCCGCTCTCACAACTCGGCCCGGTATATAGCGCCGCCTTGCGATTTGCGCCTCCGCTCTACGGCGCGCTCTATCACGCCACCAACGGGCGACGCCGTTTCCGCAGCGTCGTCCGTTTTTGTGAGCCGCTCTACCGCGAGCGGCTCAAACGTCTCTTCCTCGAATACCAGCCCGATGTGATCGTCTCCGTCCACCCGTTACTCAATCACGCCGCGTTGCGCGCCCGCGCCGACGCGGATTTGATGGACGTTCCGGTCATCACGGTCATCACGGATTTGGGGAAGGTGCACGAAGGCTGGCTGGTTCCCGAGGTCGACGCGGTCGTCGTCCCGGCGCGCGAAGTCTATCAGCGCGCGAAGGAACGCGGCATTCCGACGGAGCGCATCTATCAGCTCGGCCATCCGGTCCATCCCAAGTTCGAAGACGTCTCGGAGACAAAAGCCGAGATTCGTAAACAGCTGGGCTGGCCGCTCGAAACGACGATCGCGCTCTTGATGGCCGGCGGTGAAGGCGGCGGAAAGCTGCTGCCGACGACGCTCGCGCTCGCAAAATCAAAACTTCCCTTACATCTTGTGGTCGTGACGGGCCGCAACACGCCGCTGCGCACGAAGTTGAACGAACTCGCACCGTCACTGCCGACGCCGATGACGATCCTCGGGTACTGCAACAACGTCCCCGAGTTGATGCGTGCTTCGGACTTGCTCGTCACCAAAGCCGGGCCGGGCGCGATCGCCGAAGCGAGCGTCGCCGAAGTGCCGGTCGTGGTCTACGATTTCATCCCAGGCCAAGAGCGCGGAAATTTGGAGTATGTCCGTACCAACGGCATCGGCGTCGTCGCGCTCACGAGCGCGGACGTCGTTCGCTCGGTTCGGCGCATCGTCTCGAACGTCGGCCGCCTGCAAACGATGCGCACCCATCAGAATACGGTCGCGCCGCGCGGTAGCGCACGGCGTATTGCCGCTTTGATCTCGAGCATCGCGCTCGGCGAACTCAAAGACGCCCCGCCGCAGATCCCGGCGGTCATCGCACTCTAACTAACGCTACGTCCGCTCTCTTGTGGTGAGGCCGCCGCGCTCCGCCATGACGGCGGCGCCGATCGCGCCCGCGTCGTTGCCGAGTTCTGCGGCCACGATCTTGGTCTGGCCGCGCGGCGACATCGTCGTCAGTTCCTCGACCTTCGGGCGGACCGCGTGCAACATGAAGTCGCCGGCGCTCGAGAGACCACCGCCGAGTGCGATCATCTCGGGATTGACGAACGCGATGATGTTCGCCAAACCGCGCGCGAGGTCGTCGATATAGCGGTTCCACGCGGCAAGCGCGTGCACGTCGCCGGCTTCGGCCGCCTTGCGAATGGCTTTCGAGCCGAGTTTCTCGGGCTTTCCGGAGACCAGTTCGCTACGCGGAAACGAAGGCGCGACCGCGATCGCGTGGCGCAGCAGTCCGGTCCCCGAAGCTTGCGCCTCAAAGCAACCGATCTTTCCGCAGTTGCAATAGAAGCCGTCGGTCGCGCGGACTTGGTGGTGACCGATCTCACCCGCACCCGCGCCGTTTCCGATGAGGAGCGTGCCCTCCGCGATGATTCCGCCGCCGATCCCCGTGCCGAGCGTCAGCAAGACGAAGTTGGCGGTGCCGCGGCCGCAACCGTAGGTATGTTCGCCGAGCGTCGCACAACGCGCGTCGTTGCCGACGTAGACCGGCAGATCGAAACTCTCGCGCAACTTGGCGCCGAGCGGCGCGTCGTGCCAACCGAAGTTGGGCGAGTAGCGGATCGTTCCGCTCGCGAGATCGACGTTGCCGGGCGAGCCGAGGCCGATCGCCGTGCCGCCATCCTTCTTGCCCGAGCCCGTAACGGAACGAATCACGTCGACGACCGAACGCACGACGACGTCGAACGCGTGGTCGACGATATCTTGCTCGGCCCGATCCTTGATGACGCCGTCTTCAACGATAGCCGCCATGACGTGCGAACCGCCTAAATCAACGCCGATCGTCTTGCTCATGGTTTGGCGCTTCGGCTCTGAAGGCCGCCGACCTGGCATCTTGAAGCACCTGGCATGTCGACGACTCTCGAAGTTTCCCCACGCCTGCTCGAGGCCGTGGTCGCGATCCGGCGCGACCTGCACGCCCACCCCGAACTCGGTTTTGAGGAGACGCGCACGGCCGGCATCGTGGCCCGCCGCCTGCGCGATTTGGGATACGAGGTTCACGAGGGCATCGCGATCACCGGCGTGATCGGAATATTGCGCGGAACCCATCCCGGCAAGACGATCATGCTGCGCGCCGATATGGACGCGCTGCCGCTCCCCGAAGAAGTCGACTCGCCCTACGCCTCAACGGTCGTAGGCAAGATGCACGCATGCGGGCACGACGGTCACGTCGCGATGCTGCTCGGCGCCGCCGAGATCCTCGCCGGCCGCAAGACCGAGATCGCGGGAACGCTCGTTCTGTGCTTTCAGCCCGCCGAAGAAGGCAAGGGCGGCGCGCGCGCGATGGTCGCGGAGGGGATGCTCGAGCGCTTCAAGATCGAGCGCGCGTACGGTTTGCACCTGTTCTCACAGTTACCGACCGGAGTGCTCGGCTTTCGCGAAGGGCCGTTCTACGCGTCGAGCGATTCGATCGAGATCACGATCCGCGGTCACGGCGGGCACGGCGCCGCGCCGCATCTTTCGATCGACCCGATCCTCGTCGCCGCCGAGTTCATCGTTTCGGTGCAAAAGGTCGTCAGCCGCCAAGTCGATCCGCTCGAGCCGGCCGTCGTCACCGTCGGCGCAATTGCGGGCGGCACGACACACAACGTCATCCCGAGCACGGTCAAACTGATGGGCACCGTGCGCGCCTTCAATCACGAAGTGCGCGAGAAGATGGCCGAGCGGATCGAGCGCGTGCTGCGCGGCGTCTGCGAAGCGTCGGGCGCGACGTACGAGTTCGAGTACCTGTGGCGCTACCCGGTCACGTCGAACGATGCCGCGCAAACCGAGTACGCGCGCTCCGTCGCCGAACGCGAATTCGGCAGCGAGCGCGTGATCACATCGGAGAAGCACATGGGCGCCGAAGACTTCTCGTTCTTCGCCGAAAAGATCCCGGCGTGCTATTTCGTCGTCGGCTGCCACGGTAACGACCGCAGCGGGTTTCCGCACCACCACGGAAAGTTCGATATCGACGAAGCCGCACTTGAAACCGGCGTACGCATCATGACCGCCCTCGGCCTCGACGCACCCGCGCACGCGCCTTAAGGCCTTACCTCGGAACGCCCACCTTGTTCGCGGGATCGTTGTAGGCCGAGTACAGGATCGTCAGTTCGTCGGCTTTGCAGCGCGTCACCAAGTAGCTCTTTAGGTCGAAGTTGCAAACCTCGTCGGTCCCACTGCTCGATCCGCTCTTGAACGAATACTTGAAGGCGCCGACCTTCTTCCCGCCCTGCGTCGTGTCGGGCAGCCGCACGAAAGCGGATTTCCTATCGGACTGCGCGTTGCGCAAGAGACCTTCGATATCGAAATCCAGTGTGTTCGAGGTGTCGTCGGACTTCTGCCAATGTCCGTCGCTATAGATCCAATAGCTGCGCCCGATAAAGATCGTCTTGACGGTCTTGCCGTCGAACTCGGTCGACATCTGATAACGGTTGGGCGCGACGAAGACGCCGCTCGACTTCACCGAGCCGAGCACCGTAATCTTGTACGAGTGGATCTGAGCGTACGCGCCAACGATATTGCCGCGTAACGCGGCATCGCCGTTCGCGGCGAAGGCCCCTAGGGGTAGCAGAAGGATTGCGAGAGCCGCCGCTGCGCGGAACGGGCTACGTGACATGGGGCAGACCTCCGGCCTCCGAGTAACGCTTGCTTCGCGCCGAACGTTACGGCGCCCCGCGCGGGGCCGGACGGACTTTCCGCGAAGAGGTCTAGATGAATGACACGCTCGACCTCATCTCTCACACGGCGCTTCGAGAGTTGCGGTCGTTCACCCGGCGCACCGGGCAGCCCGCCAAGCTCGATGGACTCGATCTCGTTCCAATGGAGAACGTCCAAGAGATCGAGATCGATGAAGAGCACATCACGATCGTCTACAACCAAAAGACGACCCATCGCTATAACGCGAATGAAATCACGCAAAAAGAGTGGACGTATAAGTATAACGACGATCCCGAATTCGTAAAGGCGATCGCCGCCGTCATCGATCTTGCTCGCGAGCACCAGCGGGATATGCCCGATAACGTGGCGTGCCCGCCAGGCTGCGCCGAGTGCTGCAGCGGTTACGAGCCCTTCGTGAACCGCGCCGACGTGCAACGGATCGCCGATTACTTCGAGATGTCCTACGACCAAGCGTTCGCAGACTACGTCGTTCCCCGGATCTCGGCCGACGGTTTCGTCGTGGGTTACCTCAAGAAAGTCGGCAACGACATTTCCGACCAATGCATCTTCCTCAAGGGCAGCGGGTCGGGAAAATTCTACTGCGGCATCTACGAAGGGCGTCCGGCCGATTGCCGCGCTTTCACGCCGATCGGCTGCGACGACGTCGATACCGACATCAAGCGCGATCGCAAATTCGCTCCCGGCTCGCCCTTCGGACCGAAGAATCGCCCTAAGACGGCCGTGAAGCGGATGCGCTAGGCCGCCACATGGAGCGGTACGACGCGATCGTGATCGGCGGCGGCCATAACGGCTTGGTCGCGGCGGCGTACTTAGCCCGGGCCGGGCGGCGCACCCTCGTCCTCGAACGGCGCGAAATCTTGGGCGGCGCGGCGGTGACCGAGGAGGTGTGGCCGGGCTGGAGCGTCTCGACCGCGTCATACGTCTGCAGCCTGCTGCATCCGCAGATCATCGCCGAATTGAATCTGCCGGCCTTCGGCTACCACGCGTATCGTAAAGAACCAGCGTCGTTCACGCCGTTGCTCGACGGCCGATCGCTCTTGCTCGGAAGCGATGCAGTCGACAATGCGCTCGAGATCGGCTCGTTCGATCGGCGCGACATCCTGGGCTTTGAAGCGTTCGACGCCGAGGCGACGCGATTGGGGAGCGCGCTGGCAGACGCGTTCGACCTCGACGATCCCGCCACGGCGCGCTTCGAGGACGCTACGCAGCGCGCGCTGGCCGGCTCGGCCGCAGACTTGGTCGAGCGTTTTGTGCGCACGCCGGTCCTCCGTGCGACGCTCGCCACCGACGGCGTGATCGGGACGTACGCCGGGCCGCGCGATGCCGGCACGGGCTATGTGCTGGCGCATCATTACGCCGGACGCGCGATGGGCGCGCAAGGGGCCTGGGGTTTCGTGCGCGGCGGCATGGGAGCCGTCTCGCGCGCGATCGCGCTCGCGGCGCGTCGAGCAGGCGCGCAATTTCGCACGGGCGCGGCGGTCGCGCGAATCCTCGTGCGCGACGGCCGCGTGAGCGGTGTCGCGCTCGACGATGGGACGGAATTCGAAGCGGATACGATCCTCTCGAACGCGCATCCGTCCGTGACGTTCGGCGAGTTGCTCACGGCAAGCGAAGTTCCGCCGACGATCGCGTCAAAATTAAAATCGTGGCGCAGCGAAGGCGTCTCTTTGAAGCTGAACCTCGCGCTCGGCGAGTTGCCTGATTTCACGGCGCGGCCCGGCGTGACGCCCCAACTGCATCACCGCGCGACGATCCACGTCGCACCCTCGATCGACTACTTGCAAGCGGCGCACGACGACGCGCACCGCGGAGGCGTCTCGAACGCTCCAATGCTGGAATGTTTCATGCAGACTCCGACCGACCCGAGTCTCGCGCCGCCCGGAAAGCATCTGCTCTCGATTTTCGCGCAGTACTATCCGTACCACCGCGGCGACGGAGTCTGGGACGATACGAAGCGCGAAGCCGCGGCGGATTCGATCGTTGCGACGCTTGCGCAGTACGCGCCGAACCTCCCGAACGCGATCGAGGCGCGGCAAATACTGGCGCCACCAGATTTGGAAGCGCGCTTTGGATTGACCGGTGGCCACATCTTTCACGGCGAGTTGCTGCCCGGCCAGATCTTGGGTGACCGCTTTCCGGTCGCGACCGGCGTCGCCGGATTATATCTTTGCGGTTCCGGCGCATCGCCCGGCGGCTGCGTCAGCGGCATCCCAGGACTGCGCGCCGCCGGAGCGGTCCTCGGCTCATTGGCTGTAGCCTGAACGACGTCGTAACGATGTCGAAGCTGGATCGATACCTTGCGCTCGCGTTCGGCAAGCCATTCGCCGCCGCACTTAGCTCGCAGTGCTTCAGCGTGCGGCGCGCGCTTCTAGACATCGTCGACGTCATCGGCTATTCTTTCCAAGAGTCTGTCAGACCAGGCTTTTTGGTCAAATAACTTTGCGTATGTGACGGGATCAATCCAATGCAATCGGGTTTCAGAGCGGGAACAGTCGTCGTGGCCCTTATGCTAGCAGTAGGTGCCAATTCTGGGGTCGCGCGCGCCCAGTCGAACACAACCTGCCCCGGCGCACCGTTCTTCGTGCCCGCTTTCCTCGCCGCCGACGCGCGAGGCCTCCAGAACGGCCTCAGCACCGCTGAGGTTGCCAGGCTCTTCGGGGCAGCCGGTATCACGCTCACGTGGGATCCGTCCGAAAGTCGCCTCTTGATTATCGACTACGGCATGGACTATGGCGGGGAAGGGGCGCAGTTGGACAAGGGCCTGCTGGCGGTTGGTGATCGGAACATCATCAAACAAGCGAACGGGAATCCCGTGAGCTACACCTTCACCTTCGCGAGCACCATTCTGAACTTCAGCTTCAGGCGCGCACCGCTGCACGCGGGACCGAGCGGCGTGACCAATCCAACGTGGACGGCAATCGCGCTCGCCGCCGACGCAAGCACCGTAGCGAAAGTGAGCGAGGCCGAGATTCGCAGCTATAGCGATGTCCCCGGGAAGACCTTTGTCCTTTCGGGCTCGGCGCGAATCAAGTCGATCACGTTTTCCGGCGACGATCACAAGTTTGATGGCCAGTCAAATGTCGTCATCGATGCTCTTGGCTGGTGCCCATAGACAACTACCGGCCTTCGCGCTTCGGCGAGCCGGCCGAAAACGAATTACCGGACGATATCCGCGAGATCTACGAAAAGAATCTTGCGAAGATCGGTTTCGTACCGAACGTGTTTCGCGCGTACGCGAAGCGGCCCGAGCACTTTCGCGCGTTCATGCACTATCACGACGTGCTGATGCGGGGTGAGAGCGGCCTTACGCGCGCGGAGCGCGAGGCGATCGTCGTCGCGGTCTCGGTCGAGAATCTCTGCCTTTACTGCGTGACGTCGCACGGCGCGGCCTTGCGCGTGCTCGGGAAAGACCCGATCCTCGCCGACCAAATCGCGACAAACTGGCGCACCGCCGATCTGACACCGCGCTGGCGCATGATGTTAACATTCGCATCCCGCGTCAACGAGCGCGGCTTCGCCGCAAGCGACGCCGAACTCGACGTTCTGCGAACGGGCGGTTTCAGCGACGACGACATTTGGGATATCGCCGCGGTCGCATCGTTCTTCGGCTTTTCGAATCGCATGGCGGGGCTCATGGACATGCGCCCGAATGCCGAGTTCTATTCGATGGGCCGGCGCTAGGGGGCTACGCCGCGAGCGGCGTCTCGGCGCCTTCGAGTTCTTCGCGTAATTGACGCTTCGCGCGCGAAAGGAACGTCTTCACGGTGCCGATCGGAATCCCGAGCGCTTCGGCGATCTCGCGGTAGCGCAGACCGCTAACGTAATACAGCTCGAGAACCAGGCGATAGCGTTCGGGCAAGGCTTCGAGTGCCTCGCGAACGCGTTCCGCCTCTTCGTTGCGCAGCGCGATCTCTTCGGGCCCGAGTTCGTGCTGCGGATCGACGTCGAGGCCGTGCGCGGCCGCGCGCCGGCGACGGCGCAGCGCATCGAGCGACGCATTGCGCGCGATGACGAAGAGCCAGCGCGAAAAGGGACGATCGGGATGGAACTCCGCCAGGCGACGATACGCGCGGAAAAACGCATCTTGCGCGATATCCTTGGCTTCATCGGCATCGCGCGTCAGGCGATACGCCAGACGGACGACCGGCGCGCGATAGCGATCGACCAGCGACGCGAACGCGTCCGGCGAACCGGCGCGCGCGGCGACGACCAGCGCCCGATCGGCCCCGTCGCTCACGAGGCCCCCGGGCGACGCGCAGGCGACCGGACTGGCTGCCGGCCACTTCGCCATGCGAAAAAGATCGTCACGATAACGAGCAACGCGGCCGCGCCCAGATACCATCCGCCCTCGGCGCGTCCGATGCTCAGGACCGCTCCAAGCGCGAGCAGCGCCAGCGGCACCCCCACGAGCCGAGTCCAGATCCCGAGCGCGAACATCGCGCCGCCCGCGATGGCGACCGCGCCGGCGAGCACGGCGCTCCAGAACGGAAAGAGAATATATCCCTGCGCGAATTGCACCATGTAGACGCCGCGCCCGGCGAGTTCGAGGACGCCCAGGACGACGAAAATCAGCCCGACCACAGTTCTCAGAACGGGGAAGACGAACATCATGGTTGCGCGGCCGGCGAGCAAGGGAGCGGAGCAGGCATCGAAACCTCTTTCGTGCGTCCGCGGAGGCGAAACCTGGCTGGATGCGCTTGGCACCTAAGATCGTTTCGCCATAAGGACTTATTGCCAGCACGTCGCAACATAGCGGCCTTCCCGTCATTTTTGATGTCTTTTGGCTTTTGCCGAAGGGAGAGTCCCGTGGCTAAGAACGTCTTCGATCGACGCACGTTCGTGAAAGGGGCCGGCCTCGGAGTCGCCGGCCTCGCGATGGGCGTGCCGGCTTTCATTCCGAGGCTCGGAGAAGCCGCCGACACGATCAAACTCGGTTTGCTCGAACCCTATACGGGCGTCTACGCCGGCCCGGCCGAAAACGAGACCCGCGGTTTCGACATGGCGATCGATATGTGGAATAAGCGCGGCGGCGTCATGGGGCGCAAGATCGAGATCGTCAAGGAAGACGAGCAGAACGATCCCGGCGTTGCGGCGCAAAAGGCGCGCAAACTGGTCAACCAGGACAAAGTCGTCGCGCTGATGGGCACCGTTTCGAGCGGAGTTTCGCTCTCGGTCTCAGGTGTCTCGAACTCGCTTGGAACGTTGTTCATGGATTCCGGCGGTCACAGTGACGACGTCACGGGGAAGAGTTGCCACTGGAACGTTTTCCGCACGTGCCATAGCACGTGGATGGAGACGCATACGACGGGGTACACGCTCGCAAAGCACTTCGGCAAGAAGTGGTTCCTTATCACGCCCGATTACGCGTATGGCCACTCGCTCGAGAGCGGCTTCAAAGATGTTCTGGCGAGAATCGGCGGCACCATCGTGGGCAACGAACTGACGCCGCTGGGAACGACCGATTTCAGTTCGTACCTCACCAAGATCGACGCCGCGAAACCGGATCTCGTCCTGGTGCTCGTGCAAGGCGACGACTACACGAACTGTCTCAAGCAGATGAATCAGTTTGGCTTGCTCAAGAAGTACGCCGTGGGCGGCCCGCAAGTCGAACTCGAATCGCTCTACGGTTTACCGCCCGAGGCGCGTCAAGGCTACTGGGGCATCGAATGGTACTACAAGAGCGAACTGACGCTCGGCAAGGGCAACGTGGCGGCCCACCAGTTCGTCGCCGATACGATCAAACGGTACGGCAAACCGCCGACCGCCCGCAACTGTTTCGGTTACGTTACCGCGGACCGGCTGCTGACCGCGATGCGCGATGCGAAGTCGCTCGATCCAGCTAAGATCGCGCGCGCGATCGAAAACGTGCACTTCACCTCGATCTTCAACGGCAGCGCCTACTACCGTAAGGAAGACCACCAGTTGATGTGGCCGATGTGGGTGGCGAAGATTCGTCCCAGCGGAACGCCCGGCGACCCGCTCGATCTCTTCGACGTGACGGACATCCAGGCGGCCGAAGCCGTCGAGCAGACGGTTGCGCAGAAAGAGCTCGTCTGCAAACTGGGCTACCCGTAAACCCGCCGTGACCCACGACCTCGCGCCGCAGCTCTTCAACGGGCTGGTATTAGGGGCGTTCTACGGGATCGTGGCGATCGGACTCTCACTGATCATGAACCTAACGGGCACCATCAACATGGCGCACGGCAGCTTCATGACGCTCGCAGGTTATCTGGCGTACACGATGGTGCAACGAGGAATGTCGTTCTGGGTTGCACTCATCGTGGCGCCGCTGATCGTGGTCATCGTCGGCGTACTCGTAGAGCGTGGGCTGGTGCGCCCGCTCTATAAGCGCGAACCGTTCTATAGCCTGCTGATGACCTTCGGGCTCTCGCTGATGGCCGAGGAAGCATTTCGGCTTATCTGGGGACCGAACGGCGTGCCCTTCTCGCCACCGCCCGCGCTCGCGGGCGCGGCGGCGTTGGGTTTCATGAGCTTTCCAACGTTTCGCATCTTCATCGCCGGCGTCTTGATCGTCGCGATCGTCGCTCTGGCGTTGTTCCTGACGCGTACGCGTTTCGGTCTCCGCTTGCGCGCGGCCGTCCAAGACACCGAGATGATCGCCGCGCTCGGCACGAACACCCAGGTACTCTACGCCGTAAACTTCGGTCTCGGCATCCTGTTGGCCGGGATCGCCGGCGTCCTCGCCGCCGGCATGCTCGGGCTCTCGCCGACCAGCGGGAACGCACTCCTGATGCCCGCGTTCGTCACGGTGATCATCGGCGGCATGGGGAGTCTCTTCGGTAGCATCGTCGGCGGGCTGCTCATCGGAATGGCGATCTCGTTGACGACGCTCTTCATCCCGGCAGCGAGTGAAGTCGCGATGTACATTCTGATGGCAATCGTGCTGCTCGTGCGTCCCCGCGGCCTCTTCGGCGAAGAAGGTATCTTCGGTTGAAGGCGCGCGCCGAACTCATCGCCGGTGGCGTCGTGGTAGCGATCCTGGCTGCCGGACCGTATCTCTCGCCATTGATCCACGTCGACCTCTCGATCGTAAGCGAGGTGCTCGTCACGGCGCTCGCGGTCATGAGCGTCAATCTCTTGCTCGGTTACACGGGTCTGCCGGCCTTTGGAAATGCGGCGTATTTCGGTCTGGGCGCGTACGGCGCCGCACTTTCGGCGAAATATCTTCATGTCGACTTCATCGGCGCCGTGATCATCGGAACAGCCTCCGCATTGCTCGGCGGCCTGATCCTCGCCCCGTTCCTGTTGCGCCGGCGCGGCATCTACTTCGGCTTGCTCTCGATCGCGTTCGGCCAAGTCTTTTATTTCGTCGCATACCGCTTCACCGACGTCACGGGTGGCGAAGACGGAATGAACTTCCCGCGACCGCTGGTTCTGGGCCACTACGCTATCAACGAGACGGTGTTTTTCTACGTCGCTCTGGCTGCGTTCGTCGGGTGCCTCATCGCATTTCGAACCGTGGTGCGCTCGCCGTTCGGACGAACGCTCGTCGCCATCCGGCAGAATGAGGCTCGCGTCCGGTACCTCGGCCTCAACACCGACCGGTTCATCTTTGTCGCGCTGCTCATCTCGGCCACGCTGGCGGGTTTAGGCGGAGCGCTCTTCGGTCTGTTGATCAACTTCGCGTACCCGCTCGAACTCGACTGGCATCAGTCGGGATTCTTCGTGCTCATGATGATCCTCGGCGGCGCGGGAACTGTGTGGGGGTCGCTCGTCGGCTCGTTCATCTACGTGATCGGCAAAGACATCATCTCGACGCAAACCTCGTACTGGCAACTCTATTTGGGCGGCTTGTTCGTGGCCTGCGTCCTGGCATTTCCGCGCGGAATTTTGGGCACGCTGCTCGCGCGCCTGAAAGCGCGGCCGGCCGCCGCGGACTCGGAACCGCATGGATAGCGCGATGATGCTCGAGGCGCGCGGCGTCTCGAAGTTCTTCGGCGGCGTGAAGGCGGTCGACGACGTTTCGATCGGCGTACGCGAGGGTTCGATTCACGCGGTCATCGGTCCCAACGGCGCCGGCAAGACCACGTTCTTCAACACGCTGTCGGGCTTCTATTTCCCTGATAGCGGTCGCGTAACGTATCGCGGCAGCGAGATCACGCGTATGGCAAACTGGAAACGCATCGTGCTCGGCATGGGGCGCACGTTCCAGACGCCGAGCGTCTTTGCGGAACTCACGGTACGCGAGAACGTCATGCTCGGCGTGCGGGCGCGCGCCGGCGTCGCGTTCCGGCTGCGGCCACCGGCCGGCGAGGGACGCGAGGCACTCGAGCATCGCGTCGACGAGTTGCTTGGTTTCGTTAACCTGGGCCGTTCGAAGGAACGGCTGGTCGCCGAACTTTCACACGGAGGCCAGCGTCTCTGTGAGATCGCCATGAGCCTCTCGACCGAACCAAGCCTGGTCTTGCTCGACGAGCCGATGGCCGGGCTCGCCGAGACCGAGACCGATCGCATCATCACGGTCATTCGCGATCTGCGGCAACGGCTCGGCTTGACCGTCCTATTCGTCGAACACAACATGCGCGTCGTGCTCTCGCTCGCCGAACGGATTACCGTCCTCGATCGCGGCAAGGTTCTGGCCGAAGGGACGCCGAGCGAGATCGCCGCAAATGAGATTGTGCGCGACGCCTACCTTGGTAAGGAGGCGCTGGACCATGTCTGAGCGGCCCGGTGCGCTCCTCGATATCTCGGGGCTCAACACGAACTACGGCAAGATCAGCATCTTACGCGATGTCTCGCTCGCGGTGAATGCGGGAGAGGTTGTGGCGCTGCTCGGCCTCAACGGCGCGGGCAAGACGACGACGATGCGCAGCATCTTGGGTTTGACGCCGCCGCGTTCGGGCTCGATCCGCTTCGAGGGCGCATCGATCGAGGGCTGGCCGGCTTACAAAGTTGCCCGCCTCGGCGTCGGTTACGTGCCGGAAGGGCGGCGCATGTTCAAAGACCTCACGACGCTCGAAAACTTGCAGTTGGCCGAGACCGGCCGCAGCGGCGATTGGACGATCGCACGCGTGCTCGAACACCTTCCCAAACTCGCGGAGCTGCGCGGCCGCAAAGCCGGCCGGCTTTCGGGCGGCGAACAAGAGATGCTCGCTATCGGACGCGCGCTCGTCTCGAATCCGCGTCTGCTCCTCGTCGACGAACCTTCACAGGGGCTCGCGCCCTTGGTGGTTGAGGAAGTTTATCGCATTTTAGGCGAGTTGAAAGAGCGCGGCGTTGCAATTCTGCTGGTGGAGCAGAACGCGCTGCTCGCGCTCAAAATCGCGGACCGGGCCTACGTCCTCGATAGCGGCAAGATCGTCTACGCCGGCAGCGCCGCCGAACTGCGCGCCGATCGCGAGCGCGTCCGTACGCTCATGGGCCTAAGCGACGTCGTAGCCTAAGCCGCTCAGTCCTTCCCTTGCGCCGGTTTCACCGGCTCTTGATTTACGATGTCGGGATCGATCTTCAGTTTCTTGGCGGAGTCGTCGCGCTGCTCGGGCGCCGCTTCGTCCTCTTCGGTCAACTCGTTCTGCCAAGCGCCATCATCGGGCGAGCGGTTCTTAGACGTCTCCATGTTTACGATCCTTACTTCTTGCGACGCGTCGTCGATTTCTTGCGGGTTGACTTCTTACGCCCGCTCGTCTTTTTCCGCGTTGTTTTCTTGCGAGTCGCTTTCTTGCGAGTCGTCTTCTTGCGAGTCGTCTTCTTGCGAGTCGTCTTCTTGCGAGTCGTCTTCTTGCGGAAAGGAACCTTGTCGCCTTCGGCGCGAGCCTCGGAGAGTCCGATCGCGATCGCCTGTTTGCGACTCTTGACCGTCTTGCCGGAACGCCCCGATTTGAGCTTACCCGCCTTGCGCTCGTGCATGGCGCGTTCGACCTTTTTTCCGGCCTTCTTCGAATATCGTGCCATCGCCGGACCCCTTAGACCGCGGCCTTTTCTTTCATCGCTTCGATCTGCTCAGCCATCGCTTCGAGAGCTTCTTGGCCGAGCAGCTCGCGCGCGATATCGAACAGACCGCCTTTTTCTTCCTCTTCCTCGACGTGATGCTCGACGCAGTCGATCACCACTTTGACCTTGGCACGATAGGTTTCGTCCGACGGATCGATCTTCTCGATCTCTTTCAGCAGCGTCTTGACGACGGCGTGTTCTTCATACGATTCGAGGACGCTCAGGCGCTCGTCGCTGTCGGCGCGGGCGCGTTCCTTGACCGCGGGATAGAGCAGCCGTTCTTCAATCTTCGTGTGGAGCGTCAGCGCCTCGTCGATCGCTTTGAAGAGTTTTTGACGCGAGCTTTCAGCCCGGTCGCCGAGCCCCTGAAACTCCCGGAAAAGTGCTTTCACATCGCGGTGGTCTTGCTTGAGCATCGAGATTGCGTCCATGTGTTCCCCTTGGCGAGCCATAGTTGGAATAGCGTGGCAAGATATTGACCATCTTTCGGCCGGCCTAAACCAGGCGGCCCCGCAGACCAGGTTAGAAAGCCGGGCAGCCGGGTACAGGGCGAGCATGCAATTGATTTGGTCGCTCGTCGTCCTGCTGGTCGTGCTCTGGCTGATCGGCTTCATCGCTCACATCGGTGGCGGACTCATCCACATATTGTTGGTGATAGCCCTGATCTTGCTGGTCTTCAACCTGCTGACGGGACGCGGCGCAAAGGTCTAACCCCCGAGCCGTCCTTCCGAAGCGGGCCCGCGTGGCCGGCGACCGAATGATCCGACTCGATGAATCCGCTGCAAGGTCTCTTCGGCCGGCGTCAACGGCGACGTCGCAAGAAGGACTGTTTGCCGACGGGCAGCCGCGCCACTGGGCTCAATGCCTACGAGGCCTGCTACTCTTCGCAGAACGGCGAAGACGGGATCATCGCCGAGGTCTTCCGCCGGATCGGCAGGGCCAACCACTTCTCGGTTGAGTTCGGCGTCGAAGACGGGCGCGAATGCAACACGGCGGAACTGTTGCGGCACGCGGGCTGGCGCGGGGTCCTCATCGAGGGCGATGCCGAGCGCTACGCGCAACTCGCGCGCCGATTCAAAGCCTTCCCCAAAGTACGCACGGTGCACGCCTATGTGGACGTGGCCGGCATCCGGCGTATCCTCGCCGAGGCCGAGGTACCGCGCGAACTCGATCTACTCTCAATCGACATCGACGGCAACGACTACTGGATCGCCCAAGAGATCCTCACCGAGTACCGGCCGCGCGCGATCGTGATCGAGATCAACCCCTTCTACCCGCCGCCGGCGCGCTGGGTGATGCCCTACGACCCCGATTTCCGCTGGGATCACACGACCTACTTCGGTGCGAGTCTCTCCTCGATGACCGACCTGCACCAAGCGCATGGCTACAGTCTCGTGGCGATCGACTGCAACGTCATCAACGCGTTCTTCTTACGCAACGATCTGCTGCCCGCGCTCGGGCTCCCCGCGGTAGCGCCCGAAGCGGTCTATCACTTCACGCCGATGTTTCCCGGCCGGCCGTACCGCCACAAATAATCGCCGCGTAAGCCGCCGGATCGACGTTCCCTCCGCTGACGATCACGCCGGCCCGGCGGCCGCGCAGCTCGAGCTTGCCCGCGAGCAGGGCCGCTAACGCCGATGCGCCGCTGGGCTCGATCACGAGCTTCAGCCGTTCGAACGCGAAGCGCATCGTCGCGCGCAGATCGTCGTCGCTGACTGTCAGGATGCCCGCGCAGAGCCGCTTGACGATCGGGAAGGTCAGTTCGCCGGGCGAGGTCGTCTGTTGACCGTCGGCGATCGTCTTCGGAACGGCGATCTCGACGCGCTCGCCGCGCGCGAACGATTGCGCGAAGTCGTCGCCGGCTTCGGGCTCGACGCCGTAGATCTCGATTCCGGGACGCAGCGCGGCGGCGGCGAGTGCGCTGCCCGATAATAGGCCGCCGCCGCCGACGGGAGCTAGCAGCACATCGAGATCGGCCGCCTCTTGCAACAACTCGAGCGCCGCGGTTCCCTGGCCCACGATGATCTCCGGATCATCGTAGGGCCGAACCAATGTCGCGCCGCGCTCGCGCGCGATCCGATCGGCGATCTCCGCGCGGTTCATCGTTGCGCGGTCGTAGAAGATCGTCTCCGCGCCGTACTCCCGCGTCGCCGCAATCTTCGCCGCCGGCGCGTCGTCCGGCATCACGATCACCGCCGGCACGCCGAGCAGTTTGGCCGCCAGCGCGACGCCCTGCGCGTGATTCCCGCTGGAGAACGCGACCACACCGCCGGCCCGCTCGCCCGGCGCCAATTGCGCGATCCGGTTGTACGCTCCGCGAAACTTAAACGCGCCCATACGCTGCAGATTCTCACACTTGAGAAACACTTGCCCTTCGACGCGCGCGTCGAGCGTGCGCGAGGTGACGACCGGCGTACGGTGAGCGACGCCGCGCAAGCGTTCGGCGGCGCTCAGAACGCCGGCGTAGTCGGCCTCGCGCGTCGCGGGGTTCACTGAGCCGTTGCGGGAGCGCGCACGTGAAATCCGAGGATCTTGCCGTCGGCGTCGTAGGTGATGTCCTCGACCCACGTGGCCTTTTCGAACTGCACTTGGAAGTGGTGGTACCCCGCGGCCGATGCGGCCGGCGTATCCTCTTTGAGCGATTGCAGTTTCCCGAGCCCGTTGAGATCGTCGGAGAGGCGCGCCACGGTCTGGCGGTTCGAAAGCTTCACGCGCGTCGTCGGACTAAAATCGTCCGCGACGGGCGCCATGTCGTTGTGCATGATCGCCACGGTCACGCGTTCCGCGAGGGCCTCGTCCTTGTTCGCGCCGGGATGCACGAGCGTCCAGATCGCCGCCGCGATCGCCAATACGAAGATGACGGCCAAGACTTGAATGACCGGGAATGGCTTTGCCGGCGCTGCGGCCGGTCCGGGTTGAGTGATGCTCATGCAATCTCCAAGGTGGCGACGCTCGCGGCGAACGGCGCGAAGCGCAGGCGTGAATTCCATTCCTCCGTCAAGCGGAGGCTCCATTCGCTCTCAAAGAGCGCGACGGGTGTACCCGCGCCGTCCTCGACGAGTTTCGCGTTCGACGGCCACGACGCGCCCGCCAGCGCGGCCGCATCGCCCACGACCCGCCGCGCCAATGCGTAGGGCAGGCGGATGAACTGCGCCTTCACGCCGTACTCGCCCTCGAGCCGGTACTTGGCGACTTCAAATTGGAGTTCGCCGACCGCCGCGAAGATGGGCTCGTTGCGCATGCCGCCCGTCGCGTAAAAGAGTTGGATCGCGCCCTCTTCGGCGAGCTGCGCGGTGCCCTTCTGAAATGACTTGTAGCCGCTGGTATCGATGTTGCGCACGCTCGCGAAGTGCTCCGGTTCGAACGCCGGAATGCGCTCGAAAACGAGCGGCGTGCCGTCGCAGAGCGTATCGCCGATGGCGAACGTGCCGGGATTGGCTAGGCCGACGACGTCGCCGGCAAAGGCTTCCTCGACAACTTCGCGCTCGTTCGCGAACAGTTTCATCGCGCGCGTCAAACGCACGTCCTTGCCCGAGCGCACGTTGTGCACGGTCATATCGCGCTCGAATCTCCCGCTGCAGACGCGCAAGAACGCAACGCGGTCGCGGTGTCGCGGATCCATGTTGGCTTGAATCTTGAAAACGAAACCGGAGAATTGTTCGGAGCCGGGATCCACCGGCTCCGGCGATTGCGCGCCCGAGCGAAGCGCGAGGCGCGGCGCGGGCCGAGGCGCCATCTCGACAAAGGCATCCAGGAACAACTGGACGCCGAAGTTGGTCACCGCGCTTCCGAAGAAGACGGGCGTCGCTTCGCCACGCAACATCGCTGCCGGATCGAATGTCTCGCCGGCCCCCTCGAGCAGTTCGATACCGTCGATGAATTCGCGATAGGTCGCCTCATCGGTCAAGGCCGCGATCGCCGGGTCGTGGACGTCGGTCACGCGGACCGGCGCACGTTTGGCGCCATGCTGCGTGCGTTCGAAGAGATGAACCTCGCACGTGCGCCGGTCGTAGACACCGCGAAACGACGGACCGCTGCCGATCGGCCAGAGCAGCGGATAGGCACCGATACCGAGCACTTTCTCCAACTCGTCGAGCAATTCGAGCGGATCTCGACCCGGGCGATCGAGTTTGTTCACAAACGTGAAGAGCGGGATGCGCCGCTCGCGGCAGATCGCGAATAACTTTTTCGTCTGCGGCTCGACGCCCTTGGCTGCATCGATCAGCATGACGGCGCTATCGGCCGCGAGCAACGTGCGATAGGTATCCTCGCCGAAATCTTGGTGACCCGGCGTATCGAGCAAATTGAGCGTGTGCCCGCGATAGGGGAATTGCAAGACCGTCGAGGTGATCGAGATGCCCCGTTCGCGCTCGAGCTCCATCCAGTCGGAGGTCGCTTGCCGGGCGCGCTTGCGCGCCGCAACTTGGCCAGCGGTCGCGATCGCGCCGCCGTACAGCAAGAGCTTCTCGGTCAGCGTGGTCTTACCGGCATCCGGATGCGAGATGATCGCAAAGGTCCGTCGCCGTTCGACGGCGGCCCGCAGATCCGAATCGTGGTTCAACATTTTCGCTTCGATGTACGACAGTTCGCTTGCAATTGCCCCTGAGAATCATCGACGACGAAGATCAGCACGGCGTTATCGACCCGGTGATAGACGCGCAGCTCAGCGTTCCGTCCGGTCGTGCGCACGTACGCCAAACGCCGGCCCGCCACCCAAAAACGGGCGTTCGGAGGAATGCTGAGCCGTTCGCTGCCGCGCTCGACCAGCGCCGATTTGGCGAAGACGCGCAGCGTGCAATCGCCGACACGCGAAACGACGTTGCCCGGCAACTGCGTTGCATTCATCGGTAGTTGCGCGAGAACGTACCGAAGCGGCCCGTGCGCACGCGATTCTTGCACGAAACACTCCGGAAGCGCCGAGAGTGCCCAGGGAGCGGCGCCGGTCACGGCGGCGGGCGCTAACGTCGAGGGCGACTGCGGACGCGGCGGGCTGGGCGAGCCCGTAGCCTGCACGCTCCTAACGTCGATCGCCGGGCCGCGCCGCGCACCGTTCGCGCCGATCACCAGCGCACCGATGACGAACGCCGTCGCAATCGCATAGTAGCGCGTCATCGGCGGCGGGGGCGCGGGATGCGCTATGCCGCACTCTCCTCGGCCGCGCGCTCACCGAATACGCTTGCTCCGAGCGTCACTTGCACGCGCCCGATGCATGCGTCGGCCATGCCGTAGTAGATATCGTACGAACGCGCCGGCGCATCCGGGCGCCGATCGATGCCGGTCGGGAAGACGACGTTGTTGACGATGCCGACCGTCTCTTCCAGCGTCTCGGGTGCGAGAATCGGCGTTGGCGAACGATAGAGCACGATGTGCGGACGCTCGATATCGTGCACGACGATGCCGGCGCTGTAGCGCATACCGATGCAGTTCCCCTGACCGTCGTGCCAGCCGTCGACGCCGTGAAAGAAGGAGAGCCAGCCTTCATCGATGCGCACCGGCGGCGTGCCGGCGCCGTTCTTGATCGCGCCCCAACCCTGCGCAGGCACGAGCACGAGTGCGCTCTCGGCAACCTTGAGCAGATTGCGCCGGTCCTTCAGCACGGCCTCAACCGGAACGTACGCGATGTGCATGCTCTCGCGATCGCGCGGCTCCATCCCGAGAATGATCGGAACGGCCGCACATCCGTCGACCGCCGAAATGTGCAACATCGGGCGATGGTAGAATGCGAAGCTGTGCACGCCCTTCGGTGAGATGACCGGCTCGGGAAAGAGTGCCGCATCCTTATCGTCTCCGCAGAGCAATCCCGGCGCGGAGAAATCGGCCAATCCCAAGCGTTCCCACGCACGGCCGTCCTGCGAGAGCGCGAACGCAATGCGTGGACCTTCCGGACCGTACGCCGTGTAGGCCATGACGTACGAATCCAACAGCGGCACGAATGTCACGCGCGGATCCTCGCAGCCAAACCCCCCCGGCTCTTGCCGCAACTCATAGGCCGCTTGCGGTTCGAGCGCGTATCCGGCTCGCTGAAACCCCGGAGCATCCTCGGCGCCGGACGCTTCGGCGATCCCGATGCGGGATTGATTTCCCGCGGCAACCATGCGCGGATAGAGCAAGAGGCGGCCGTCACGCGTGCGCGCAACGGCCGGATTGAGAACCCCTTCGGCTTCATCCGGCTCTCCGTCAGGCTGCAGGACGACGCCAAGGCGGGTCACCGTGGACGCGAGCGACGCTATCGAAAGTTCTTCCATCCAGCCTCAAAAGGTTACTTGAGCACGGTCGATGCGATCACAACACCGTCGGGCGTGACGGCGTCGATCACCGCACCTTTGCGGTAGACCGAGTTCGGCACGATCCAAAGTGTATACGTGTGATATTCGGCCGCCGGTTCCCCGCCGTCGGCAGGCGCACGCTCGAATGCGACGATGCGGGTGCGCTGCTCGTTGGCGCGGATCGATTCGACGGCCTGCCGCCAGCCGGTTTGCGTATGGGGACCCATGACGAGTACGACCGCAAATTCATGAGTGAAACGCACCGTAGGGTCATGAATGCCGAGATTATCGAGTTCATGCCGGTTGCGGACGACGGTCACTTGGTTGCCGCCGGGAACGATGGTCGAGCCGGTCGAGTGGCTGTTGATGCGCACTTCACGGCAGCCCGCGAGCGTCACCAGCAGCGCGGCGACGGCCGCCAATCTCGTCATCGTCCTCATCTTCCACTCCAGGTTCGAGGAAGAGGAGCGTCGGCCTAGCGAACCCATCGCTTTGGAGACCGGCCGTGATCGCTTTGCTCGTCGTCGCTACCCTCATCGCAGCCGCCAGTCCGGCTCCCACAGCCACGCCCGAACCGCTCAAAGAGATCGGCCACGCCCGCGCGCCCGCCGGCGTCTGCGGAAACTTGGTCGTCCATGCGAATAGCGCGATCGCGGCCGCGTTGCGCGACGACGGCATCGTGACTCGCGCGATTGCCCGCTTGCGCAGCATCGATTTCGACAACGCATTCTCGCGCCGCGACGGCCTGGGAGAACTCTCCCGCCTGGCGTCCGAGTTGGGAGATCAATCCGCGCGCGGCGATGGCGAGGTCAAACGCCTGCGCGAGCAAGCCGACCGCTCTTCCGATGCCACCCACCAAGCCGAAATGCGCGTCTTCGCCGACGGTCTGAGCGGCGCGCTCGGCCGCCAGCGCAAGATCGCGACCGATCTCGGCGCCTTCCTGCGCTATCTCGATTACCGCGATCTGCGCGAGATTCCCGACCTTGGGAACCCCCACGGCCTTGATCCGTTCAACTCGACCCAAGGCAAGCCGACGCCGCCGCCGACGGCACCGCCAACGCCGCCTCCGGTTACTACCTCTCCCTACGAAACCGCCGGCGCGCCCAACAAGATGGCGCTGGCCGCGGCGGCCGACTTTGAAGGCCGAACGGCCGCGGTCCACAGCGACGAAGCCAAGGCGGCCGAACACAGCGAAGCGGCGGTCTCAGGGTGTTCGTAGCGATATGTCGTAGCCCGGTTCACTCCGGCCCCCTACACTAAATCTCGTCGTGCAATTGTTTCGCAACCTCACGCTCGCCGGCGCGGCCTCGGCGTTCCTCGTAGCGATCCTGGGCAGCTGGGTGCGGGTCAACAACGCGGGCTTGACCTGTCCCGATTGGCCGCTCTGCAAGGGCGCCATCGTTCCCGCGTTGCAGGGCGGCGTCGTGCTCGAGTGGTCGCACCGTGCCGGCGCGTATGCCGTGAGCCTGATCGTCGTGGCGACGCTGCTGGCCGGTTGGCGCTTGTGCTCGCGCATCCGTGGTCTGCTTCAGTCGCTGGTCGCACTCGGGGCGCTGCTCGTGGCGCAGGTCTTGCTCGGCGGCGCAACCGTGCTGCTCGGCAACACTCCGCTCTCGGTGATGCTCCACTGGGGAACGGGCATGGCGCTCTTCGCGATGTTCGTCGTCCTCGCAATCCAAACAATGCTCGCGGCAAGCGGACCGCCGCGCTTCGATGCAAGCACCGCATGGCTGCTCGGGCTCGCGGCGGCGATTGCGTTCGTGACGATGTGCATCGGTTCGTACGTCGGCTCGAGTTACGCCGGACTTGCTTGTCCCGCGTTTCCGCAATGCGACGGAACGCTGCTCGGGCATACCGACGCGCAACGCCTGCAGATGCTGCACCGCATCGCCGCCGCATTGCTCGTGCTCGCCGCGATCGTGAGCGCATCCGCGGCATGGCTCGGATCGCCGCGCGTTCGCCGCTTCGCGTTGCTCGGCGTGGCGTTGGTCGGCGTGCAAGTCTTGCTCGGTGCGGCCAACGTCGCATGGGCGCTCCCGCCACTCTTGCGTGAAGCGCACGCCGCCAACGCGGCGCTGGTCTTTATCGCGTACGTCGTGGCCGCAACGCTCGCGCTGTTCGAACCGTTACCGTTCCCCGAACGCGCGCGCGCGCTGCGCAGCGAACCGATGGCGGCGCGATGAGTTCGACCCTGTCGCGCGTCGACGGCGCTACGCGGGCGCTGGCGGCCGGTTGGCGCGGCGTGCTGAGCGATTATTACGAACTGACCAAACCGCGCATCATCGTACTGCTGCTGATCACGACCTTGGCCGCGATGATCATGGCGGCGCACGGCGTTCCGCCGCTCGGCCTCGTGCTGGCGACGCTCGTGGGCGGCGCCTTCGCCGCAGGCTCGGCCGGTGCGTTCAACTGCATCATCGATCGCGACATCGACCGCTTGATGACGCGCACGGCGATGCGTCCGCTCGCCACCGGCCGCGTCGCGCCGGTTCAAGCGGTGGTTTTTGCGACGCTGCTCGGCGTCACGTCGTTCGCGATCCTCTATCACTTTGCAAACCCGCTCGCCGCCTGGCTCTCGCTCGCCGGCAACCTGTACTACGTTCTGATCTATACGCTGTGGCTGAAGCGCTCGACCGCGCTCAATATCGTGATCGGCGGCGCGGCCGGCGCCGTCCCGCCGCTGGTCGGCTGGGCCGCCGTGACGGGCGGACTGGGAGGCCCGGCGCTGGGGCTCTTCGCGATCATCTTCCTCTGGACGCCGCCGCACTTTTGGGCTTTGGCGTTGATGACTGAGACCGACTATCACCGCGCGAACATTCCGATGCTGCCGAATGTTCTCGGCGTCGAGCGAACCAAGCTTGAGATCTTCATCTACACGCTGGTGCTCGTCGCGGCCTCGCTCGCATTGACACCGCTCGGAATCATGGGGTTGTGGTACTTCGTGCCCGCGGCGATCCTCGGCGCAATCTTCCTGTACCACGCCTGGAATCTGTTGCGCGGATCGACCAAACCGCTGGCGCGCACGACGTTCAAGTACTCGCTCGTCTATCTCGCACTGATGTGCGTCGCGATGGTCGTCGATCGCATCGCCGGATAGCCTTACACCCGGCCTCAAAGTCGCCGGCGCTGCGGGTCACTCCTTCGATCGAGCCAACCTGCCGTTACTGCTGACGCTCGGGCTCGGCGTGTTCGCGGGCGCACTCGATCTCGCCGTGCTCTCGCCGGCGCTGCCCGCGCTCGCGCGCGATTTCGGCGTCGCGCCGCGCGACGTCGCCTGGATCTTCACGCTCTACCTTTTCGCGAACGTCGTGGCAATTCCGATCGCATCGAAGCTTTCCGATGTCTACGGGCGGCGCGCGATCTACACGCTCTGCGTGGCGGTCTTTGCCGCCGGCAGCTTGCTCGCAATCCTCGCGCCCTCGTTCGCCGTCTTTCTGTGCGCGCGCGCGATCCAAGCGGCCGGCGCCGGCGGCATCTTCCCGGTTGCGACGGCCGCGATCGCCGACCGCGTGCCACTCGAACGGCGCGGCTCCGCGCTCGGCCTGCTCGGCGCGATTTGGGGCCTGGCGGCGATCCTCGGCCCGAACCTCGGCGGCGTGCTGACGCACTTCTTTTCGTGGCACTGGATCTTCGCCGCGAACGTCCCGCTCGCGCTCGCCGTCATCGTGCTCGCGCAGCGCCACATGCCCGCACCCGCCGCGCGAAAACGCGGGCCGCTCGATATTGCCGGCATCGCGGCACTCGGAATCGGTCTGCTCGGAGCGATGGTCGGCTTGTCACGGCTCGATACAACCTCACCCGCGATCGGCGGCGCAGTCGTGGCCGGCGCCTTGATCGTGAGCGCGCTATCGTTTGCCTTGCTGACGCGCATCGAACGGAGCGCGCGACAGCCCATCATCGCACCCGCGCTCTTCGCCACGCGTCAGCTCGCCTTGACGTATGGGCTCGAGATTCTGATCGGACTCCTGGAAGGCGCGCTCTTCTTTATCCCGGCGGCGCTCGTCGCCGCCGAACACCTCAACTACGCCGCAGCCGGCGGCATCGCCGCGCTCGGCGCCGTCGCGTTCGTCGCGGTGATTCCGCTGGCAGGCCGCGCGCTCGACGCGTTCGGAAGCCGCGCCGTGCTGGTCGCCGGAGCGTGCGCGACCGCGGGCGGCCTCGCGCTGTTCGGATTCTGGCTCGCCGAACCGCCCCTTGCGATCCTCGCGATCGTCATCGCCGGCGTTGGATTCGGTGCGTTGCTGGGAGCGCCGACGCGCTACATCATTACGAACGAAGTCCCGGCAACGATGCGCGCGACCGGGGTGGGGATGCTGAGCGTCTTCCTGATCGTCGGACAGATCTTCGGCGGCTCGCTGGCCGGCGGCATCGTCGGATCCGATATCGCGAACGTCGCCGGCTACCGCGCCGCTTATTTTGCGTTCGCCGCCATCGCTATCGTTACGGCGCTCGGGACGCTGTTGTTGAAATCGCGCGCGGCGGAGAGCGCTCCAAAACCCACCTAGGGCGCGCGCGCGAGGTGACGGGCGATGCGCCACATCGCCCAGCCGCTGCCGCCAAAAATCACGAGCACGACGATCAAGTCCAGCGCGCCCGAGAATCCCGCGGCTCCGTTTCCGCAGATTGCAACGACGGATTGCGTCAGCCACAGGTTGAAACGCAGGAACGGATTTGACGAAAGCTTCGCTTCGTGCCGTGCGGCCGCGACCAGCTCGTCGGGTGACCAGCCGGTTTCGTCGATCAGCTCCCGAATCGTACCCGACGCATCCGCGACGACGGTACGATCGGTGTGGATCAAGCCGATGCGATCGTCGGGGAATCCGGTTACCGAGAATTGCGAGGCGAAATCGAAGACCGCGTCCGGGTCGCCGGTCAGGATCGACCAACGCTCGGGATCGGCGCCAAACTTTCGGCCGTACTGCGCCAAGACGGGCGGGCGATCGTAGTTTGGATCGAGTGTTACCTCGACGAGGTGGAAGGCGCCGCCGCGCAATTTTTCTTGCAAGGCGTGAAACTGAGCGGAGATCAGCGGGCACATCCGCTTATCCTTGCAACGCGAATAGACGAAAGCTAGGATCACGGTCTGTCCGCGCAGCTGCCGCAGATCGAACGCGCGGCCGCGCTGATCGACGAAGCGTGTCTCCGGAAGTTTGTCACCGAGCTGCAACGCGCGAACGTCGCCCGCCGGAATTCTGCGCGCGCCTGAGACGCGAACCGCGTGAGCGTCGGCGGCGAGCGTCGACGCGGCGAACGCCAGGCCGAGGAGCGCTATTCGAAGCACCGAAGGGAGCGGGATGGAACGACGCGTCCCGGGAGTCGGCGACTCCCTCGTTCGACGGGCCTGGACGCATGCCGAGCGCAGGGTCGTCTGGCGCGGATTTCTCGGCCGCGCGCTGATCGCCATCGAACCGTTGATCTGCGCGCTCGTGTTCGCCTTGCTCGTCGGCGGGTTGATTCGAGCCAACCGGCCCGACGCGCCCGCCATCATGCTGAGCCCGATCTTCGGGCTCGCCTCGCTCGCGTTCGTGGCGTATGCAGTCGTGCTCATGGCCGGTCCCGTTCGCGCCTTCCTAGAAACATTCTCCCCGATCTATGTGGTCGATGGCTACGTCCGCTATCGCAGGCCGGACCTCCATTCGAATCCCCGCTCGAACGGCTACGTCGCGGCCTTGAACGAGGAACGGCAGATGCTGTGTGAATGGCAGACGACCGGATCGCGCGAGGTCTTCGAGCGGGTCGAGCCCTCCCTGGTGCACTTCGCGCGTTACGGCGGCATCATCTCGATCGACGGCAAGCGGACGGGCGGGCTCCCCGAGGAGTTTCCGCTGCTCGGCATCGGCACAAAAGCTCCGCGTTAGCGCCTACAGCTTAACTTTGGTGGCCTCGGTCCACGGCCAGACATGACCGATGCCGCTCGAGTAAGCGGTGAGCGCCAGGATGCCGAGGATCGCGAAGAGGCCCGCGCCGAGCGCGATCAGCACCACGGGCGGTATACCGGTCGAGACCGGAACGTCGGCATGCTGCGGATGCGGTCGCACGGGGTGCGCCACTATGAAGGCCCCAGTACGCCGAAGATGGCGAGCAGAACGAGGACGCAGCCGAACGCCATGAGCCCGAGCAGCAGTTTCGTGACCTGATCGTCGAGGAAGTTGTTCTTCCAGTCATTGCGCAACTGAACCGTCGTCGTGACACCGACGACGATCGCGCCGATCAGTGCGAGCCCTTTTTCAACAAATACTGCCGTCATCGTCCTCGCCTCACCACAGATAGAACAGGAAGAAAAGCGCGACCCAAATCACGTCGACGAAGTGCCAATACAGCGTCCCCGCCGTGAGGCCGAAATACTTCGAGCCGGTGTAGACGCCCGCCTGAGCCTGTAGGCCAAGTATGCAGAGAAAGATCACCCCGACGAGCACGTGGAAACCGTGCATGCCGGTCAAGGTGAAGAATGCGGCGCCCATCGTGCTGCCGGCCCAGGTGATCGAGACCGTGCTGTATTCGTAGGCTTGTCCGCCCAAGAATCCAGCGCCCAAGATGATGGTCGCGATCAGCCAGCGGAAGAACGCCGGCCGGTTCGTATGTTTCCAACTCTCCATCGCGAAGTGCATGGTCGCGCCGGAGCCGAACAGCACGATCGAGTTGAACTCGGCGAAGGCCGTATCGAAGCGCGGGAGCTGATGTCCGCCCTGCGTGATCGGCGGCCAGTTCGGAACCGAACTGCGCAGATAACAATACGCGAAGATGAACATCGAGAAGAGCACGACGTCGCTGACCAGAAACAGCACGATGCCCGTCAGACGGTTCTCGCGTTGTTCGTGGTATGCGTGGTCGACGTCGTCGTAGCGGAAGCGGACTGCGTCGGGCGACGAGATGATGGTCGTCGCCATTACGCCGTCGCCTCCATCCATGCTTGCGAAGCACTGTGAGGTTTGGGAATCTCGTCTTGTTCGTTGTCGAGATTCCGGTACGGCAGCGGTTCGTCGAAGCAGTACGGTAGCCCAAGGACGATCGGAATCCTCTTGAAGTTGTAGTACGGCGGCGGCGAACTGATCGTCCATTCGAGCGTTCGCGCGCCCCACGGGTTGATGCCGGACGGCCGCCCGCGCACCAGGCTACGCAAGATGTTGATAAAGAGCAGCAGCATCGCGGCGGCCATCAGAAGCGAACTGGCCGAAGCGACGATGTTCCAGAGTTGCGCCGGCGGATAGATCTTGGCGAACTCGACGTAGGTCGCATAGCGCCGCGGCATACCGAAGAGACCGAGCCAGTGCATCGGGAAGAACGTTCCATTGAGGCCGAAGAAAAACAGCCAGAACGTCCAGTGGCCCATCCGCTCGTCGAGCATTCGGCCGGCCGCCTTCGGAAACCAGAAGAATATCGCGGCGAGCAACCCCATGACCGAACCGCCGGCGACGACGTAGTGGAAGTGGCCGACCACGAAGTACGTGCCGTGCTCGTGCAGGTCGGCGGGGACTGCGGCTAAGTATACGCCGGTGATCCCGCCGAACGTGAACGTGATGAGGAAGCCCATCGCAAAGAGCATGGCGGTCGAGAAATGCAGCCGGCCGCCCCAGAGCGTCGCCACCCACGAGAATATCTTGATGCCCGTCGGAATGCCGATCAGCATCGTGACGATCATGAACGGCAACTGCAGCCACGGCGCCATCCCACTCGTGAACATGTGGTGGGCCCACACGGCGAAGCCGAGGATCGCGATCGCCATCGACGAGAAGGCGATCATCTTGTAGCCGAAGATCGGTTTGCGCGCAAAGACGGGCAGCACTTCCGAGATCACGCCGAAAGCCGGAATAATCATGATGTACACGGCCGGATGCGAGTAGAACCAGAACATGTGCTGCCACAGCACCGGGCTGCCGCCGCGAGCCGGGTCGTAGAACGGCACTCCGAAGACGCGCTCCATGAACAGCGCCGCGAGCGCGCCGGAGAGCGCGACCGTCGCAACCATGTTGATCAGAGCGGTCGCGAAGGTGGCCCACGTGAAGAGCGGCATGCGCGTCCAGGTCATGCCGGGGCAGCGCATCTTGATGACCGTGACCATGAAGTTCAGACCAGTCAACGTCGAACTGATGCCGATCAAGAAGATCGCGACGCACCACAGCGTCGTCCCGGGCGGTCCTTGCAGCGAGATCGGCGCATATTCGGTCCAGCCCGCGTTCGGCGCGCCGACCAGGAACGACGCGAACAAGATCGCGCCCGCTACCGGAAAGATCCAGAAGCTCAGCATATTCAGCCACGGAAAGGCGACGTCGCGCGCGCCGATTTGCAACGGCATGATGAAGTTGCCGAGCGCACCGGTCACGAGCGGAATGATCACCATCCAGACCATCGCGGTCCCGTGCATCGTATACACGCCGTTGTACGCCTGGTTGCTCATGATCGCACCTTCCGGCTTGAGCAACTGCAGGCGGATCAGCTCAGCCAGCGAGCCTGCGATCGCGAAGAATAGCATGCCCGTGATGAAGTACTGGAACCCGATGACCTTGTGATCGATCGAGAAGACGTACTTCCGGATGAAGCCTTCGGGGGCCGGATGGATGTGATCTTCGACGCCGTGCTGGAGTGCGTCCGACGAGACTGTCAAGTGAATTCTCTCCCTTTACTTGAGGCTCGCCAAATAGGCGGTCAGGTTTGCGATATCTTTCGCGGATGCACCGGTCTGCTGCGCGCTCGGCATCGCTTCCGGTCCGCTGCCTTTGTATCCGCTCTCGATCAGCGCGGCGACGTGCGCGGGCGAAACCGATTGACCGTTGACCAGCGTGGGGTGAGCCTTGTTCGTGAAGACGTGCTCGAGGTCGGGGCCGTCTTGCTCGGGATCGGAGGCCTCTGCCTTATGACACGACGAGCATTTCTGCTTGAAGGAGGTCTTGCCGGCGGCCGCATCGCCCGCCAGCGCGAGCGAGCCCGAAGGCGCGACCGAAGCCGCAGGCGCGGCCGCCACTGCCGCGGTTTTCTTTTGCGCGTCCAGCCAGGCATTAAATTTGGCTTGAGGTTCGACGATGAGTTTGGCCTGCATAAAGCTGTGGTTGACGCCGCAAAACTCCGTGCACTCGATCAGATACGTGCCGGCGACTTGTGGCGTGAAATTGAGGTTCTGCACGAGCCCCGGCACCGTGTCGGCTTTCAAACGAAACTCGGGAACCCAAAACGAGTGCAAGACGTCGACCGAGGTAACGAGCACGCGCACGGGGCGGCCGAGCGGCAGATGCATTTCGTTGTAGATGCCGCGATCGAGGCCCGGATAGCGGAACTCGAAGTTGTACTGATGGCCGATCACTTCGACCGCGAACGCCGGCGCGCCGGTACCGTATTGCACGAGATACCAGACGCGGATGCTCATGATCGCGAGCACGCAGAGAATCACCGTCGGGATGATACTCCACCAGAACTCGAGGGCCGGCAGGTCGTGAATCTGCACGCCGATGCTTTCGATCGGCTCGTGCTTGCGGCGCCGGAACGCGATCGCGAAGTAGATGACGAAGCCGGTCACGTAGACAAAGATCGCATTGCCGATGATCGACATGAAACGAAACAGGAAGTCGATATCGGCTCCGCGGTCGGTGACGTTCAACGACGACGACGGCAGCAAGTAATCGAGCGGCAAGATGCCGATCAAGATCCCGGAGACGATGCCCAAAAGCGTCAGGCCGATCGTGACGGGCCAAAAGCCAGGGCCCATCCCCATCTTATGCGGCTCCGTTTGCAGTGCCAAGAAGTCTCCTTCGGACGTGCGGGTGCTCCCCCGAGCGGCCGCCACTCTTACTACCGTGCGCGTATTAGACTAGAAGCGCCGAGAGCCCCCGTTTCGGCGCCGGAATCCATGATAGCGAGACCGGCCGAAACCCCGCTACGTCTTTTGCACGGCCTCAGCGAATCGGCGCGTCAGCGCGTCGACGTTGGTGATCGCGGTTCCGACGACCACCGTACTCGCTCCGGCGCCGAAGGCGCCGCGCGCTTGCTCGGGCGTCGCGATGCCGCCTTCGCAGACGACGAACGGGTGCAGTCGGGCCAGAGCGGCAACCAGGTCGAGCGCGGGGAGCGTGCACCCGGCGGTTTCCGCCGTGTAGCCGGCGAGGGTCGTCGCCACGAGATCGACTCCCGCGGCAGCTGCGGCTCGCCCGTCATCGGCGAGGGCGCAGTCGGCCATGGCGAGCCGGCCCGCCCGTTGAGCGGCGGCCGTCAAGCCGGCGGTGCTCGCCCCGCTCGCGCGCGAGCGTCCGGTCGCATCGAAAGCGACGATCTCGGCTCCGGCGGCCGCGATCGCCGCGACCTCTTCGAGGCTCGTCGTAATGTAGGGCCGGGACGCCGAGGCATCGCGCTTGGTCAGGCCGATGATCGGAACGTCGACGGCCGCTCGAACCGCGCGAATGTTGTCGATCCCCTCGATGCGCACGGCGGCCGCACCGTTTTGCACGACGCAGCGGGCCAAGAGGGCGATCGTGCGCGGCTCGGCGAGTGGCGAACCCGGCTCGGCTTGCACCGAGACGACGAGCCGGCCGCGCAGAAGCTCGAGCGTTTTCAGGCGCGCGCCTCGAGCAGCGAGCCGACATCGATTCGCGCCTCGCGATAGGCGAGACGCAGGGCGCCGAGCGTCCCGTCTTCCTTCGGCCGCACGATCGTCGCCGCAGGTTCCAGCCCGCGCATCGCCCACTTCCAATGGTCGACCAGATCCGGGTCGGCGAAGACGCCGCCTCCCGGCGCGATCGCGAGCTTGCGCGAACTGCCGAGCCGGCGATGAACGACGTGCGCCAAACGCGCGAGCATGCCGGCCGTCTCGCGCCGAATCTCGCCCGCGTCGCGATCGCCGTCGCGCGCGGCCGCCAGAACGGCGGGCGCAAAGCTCGCGAGCATCGCGCGCGTGATCTCACCGTGCGCCACACCATGTTGCAACGCGCGTAACGACGCCACGCCGAAATGGGTGGTCGCGAGCGGACCGAGCCCGGGCGGCGAACCGAAGTCTTCGTCGCGCATGGCGCGTGCGATCGCTTCGCGCGCGATCCAAAACGCGCTTCCCTCATCGCCGAAGAGATAGCCCCAGCCGCCGGCTCGGGCACGCAGGCCCTCGTCGTTGGTGCCGAAGGCGACGCTACCCGTTCCGGCAATCACGAGGATTCCGGGGCCGCCGCCGAACGCGCCGGCGTGTGCGACCTCCGTATCGTGCAAGACGCGAAACGCTTCGTGCGCCGTCTGCAAGTCGGGCCGATGCGAGTGGCCTTCATCGAACCCGCTGAGGCCTGCGGCGATGGCGGCGAAGCCCGTATCGGGCGGTAATCCGGCCGAGCCCAGCGCATCGGCCAGCACGCGATCCAACACATTCGCTTGACGCGCCGAGCCGCGCGTTTCGCCGACCAAGTCCGCGGGCGCGCCGCTCGCACGCGCGAGCACGGTGCCGAACTCGTCCCCGATCGCGCAGTTGGTCGAGCTCTGACCACCGTCGATACCGGCGCAATACTTCATCTCGAAGCCCCGCGCAGAGCAGCTTCGAAGATGCGCGGATCGTCGCCGCAGGCCGCGTGCGCGAATATATGCGCCGACGCTTCCGAGGCGCCGGGAACGCGCACGTGATGCAGTTCGTGCAAGACGGCGCAGGTTGCGAAGCGCGTCGCGAAGCGGGCACCGTGCGTCGCGCGCAGACGGCGCAGCACGCGCAGGTTGACGGCGATCGTCTCCGTCTCGGGATCGTATTCCGAGAAGAGGGCGCTTCCGGCCCACTCGCCGAGATCGTCAAAGCGGACGCGCACGGCTCTCACGCGACCGGTGCCGGGCGACGCAGATCAACGCCGTCGCGCGTCAATCGTTCGCGTAACGCATGCGTATCGACGTCGCGCGGCCGCACGTCGGCCGCGACCGCCAAGGCCGCAGCAGTTCCGGCGCCTTGTCCGAGCGTCATCACGGTTGGCGTCAAGCGCGTCGAAGCGAGCGCCTCGTGCGTCGTCGAGATGCAGCGGCCGGCGACGAGCAGCCCGTCGACGCTCGCCGGAACGAGACAGCGGTAGGGAATCTCATAACTCGCGCCCGGCGCCAGACGAAACGTCGTCGTTCCGCTACCCGACGGATTGTGAATATCGATCGGGTACGCACTGCGTGCGATCGCGTCGTCGAACGTCCGCGCTTCCAGCACGTCGTCGCGCGTCAAGGTGTACTCGCCGACGATGCGGCGCGATTCGCGGATGCCGATCTGGGTCGCGGTCGCCGCCAAGCGGCAATCTTCGAAACCAGGGACGTCGCCCTTGAAGAACGCCACGAGTTCGGTCACCTGTCCGCGCGCCTCGATCTCGGCGCGGGTGAGATCGTCAGGATCGAGTGGATCGATGTCCACGACGCGCGTCATGTTGACGGTGACTTCATCCGGGTACGGCGTTGCAAAGAACGAGACCAACTCGCGCGGAACGCTCACGTCGCCGCGCGCGCGCGCGGCGTTCCACAATTCGTACAAACCGGCGACCGCGGTCAGCGCTTGCGCGTTGCGCGCCTCGGGCGCCAGGCTCGTGCGCATCTGATCGGCCCGCTCGCGTACGTACTCGGCCGTGCGCGCCAGATCGACGTGACTCAGCCGAAACATCAGACTCGCGGGCTGCACGCGTCCCTTCGCATCGCCCTGTTGCACCGCGACGCCGGCCGAGGCCGCGACGTAGGCATCGGCCGTCGCGTCGATCGTGATCGTCGCACGTTCTTCGCGCGGACCGGCGACGGTTGCGAAACGCGCGCCGCTGACAACCCCACCGGAATCTTTCAAAGCGTCGAGCACGTATGCGTGCAGCAGCAGCTCGACGCCCGCTTCGCGCATCATTTCAAAGAGCAGCGCCTTGTGCATTTCGGGGTCGAACGGCGTGATCGTCGGGACGTAATCCGACGCGTCACCGATGTGTCCGGGCGAGCCGCCGCGCGCGATGAGCCGCTCGACCATCTCCTGCGCAATGCCGCCGACGATCCGCTCGCTGCCCGAATGGAACGTCATCCACGGTCCGACCATCCCGGCGGTCGCCGTTCCGCCCAAGAACCCGTAGCGTTCGGCGAGGCGCGTGCGCGCGCCGCAGCGCGCCGCGGCGAGTGCCGCAGCGCAACCGGCATTGCCGCCGCCGACCACCAACACGTCGTGCTGCATTGCCGGGGCCTTCGCCGACCCCGGCACGGGCGCCCGCGCGGTGACGGTCTTAGGTCAGGTCTTCTGACAGAGCGAGTGAATCGCGGCTTCAGCCTGCGGATCGGCACTGACGCTCGTCGGTCTCGCGTAGACGGCGACGTACCGGTCGCTGCCATAGGAGGTGGTGATGATTTCAATATCCGACTGATCGCCGGCCTTGCTGGTCCCGCTCGATTCGAGATAGTTCGCCTTTTGATTGCCGCAGATCGTAATCTCTGCGGCCGTCTTCACTTTCGCGCCCTTGTAGTTGAGGTCCGAAAGCGACGATGTCATCGCGAGCTTCTTGTCGGTGCCCGGCTTCTCGGTCACCTTGACCAGGAAGATGCTCTCCTTCGATCCGCCCTTGGGATCCTTAAGCCACACCTGAAAGCCGAAGAGACTCGGCGTCGACGTCCAGCCGTCCGGAGCTTTAAATGCCAGCGATTGGGTCGGGCTTGGGCCGCACCCCGCGAGAGCGGTCGCACACGCCAAGACCACCGGTAGCAAAGCACGGTACTTCATGGTTCCTCCGTTCGGCTGTCGGTTGGTAGTACCGTTCGCCGTCCGGATTGTTTCCGCTTCCGGCTAGCAGCCCCCGAGCGCCATCGCCGTTTTCCCGTGATCGGCGGCGCGCGCGAGGTCGCTTCCAACCAGCTCGTCCCCGGGCAGCGCGTCGAAGACGTCTTGGCGCAACTCGAACGCCGCTAAGAAATCGCCGGTGTCGAGCACGTTAGTGATTCCGTACGAATTGGACGTAGAGCCGGTGAACCCGTTGCCGGTGCCGTTACCGGTGTCCGACGGCAGCGTGACGTTCGTATAGACCGGCTGCTCCGCGAATTTCGCGTACTTGCTCGAGAGCTTGCGGGCCAGATCCATCTGGCGACCCTTGGCTCCGTTGATGGCGTCGACGAACGCAACCAGTTCATCGTGCCGCGCACTATCGGTCGGAATCGACTTCAACTGCTCGAGTTCGGCTCGGCCGGCGAGCGACAGATCGGCGAGGCGATTGAGGTCTTGCTCGAGCCGGCGAACCGACAGGTACTTGTTGAGTTCGTCGCCCGACTTGGCGTTGCGGAAATCTTGCACGGTGTCGAGCAACGCGGCCTCAAAGGTAATCGCCGAGCCGACACCGAGCGCGGCGTGTTCGAGAAACGCGCGGCAGAACGGCGTGCGCGCTTTGATGCGTCCGATCTCGCGCAGCGGTTCGATAACGCTTACGGCAAACGGAACGGGTGTCGCGCGCGGCGTCGCGCCCGAATCTCCCGCGCTCGCCGGCAGTGTGTTGGCCGCCGCCAGCGCGAGCGACAGCGCCAGACCCGCAAGCGCCAATCCACCGAGCCGAGCCGCCAGTACCACACGCATTGTGAAGCCTCTAGGTTTCCCGAAATTCTTGCCTTCAGTTTACGCTTTTATGCTGAATCTTGCCTGAAAGCCGGATGAAACCGTCCGAGGCCGCCCGGCAACTGGAGGCTCTAGAGCGCACAAATCGAACGTATGTTCGATGCTTGCCGAGCGCCCCCGCTACATCGAAATTGGCTGCAAGTCGGTTCTGAACCGCGTCTCCGGCATGCCCTTCGATTGGTCGATCAACCCCTACCGGGGCTGCTTCCATCGCTGCGTCTTCTGCTACGCGCGCCGCACGCACACGTTCTTGGACCAGAACGGGAAGGACGACTGGGGCTCGACGATCTTCGTCAAGACGAACGCCGCCGCGGTCATCCGCGCCGAACTCGCCAAACCGACGTGGCTCGGCGAGCACGTCGCGATCGGCACCGCGACCGATCCGTACCAGTCCGCCGAAGGCAGCTATCGGATCACGCGCGCCATCCTGATCGAATTGACGCGCGCCCGTACGCCCGCGCACATCATCACACGCTCGCCGCTCGTCATCCGTGACAGCGACGTGCTGCAAGACCTCGCTCGCGCCGCCGGCGTCAGCGTCGCCTTCAGTCTACCGACCCTCAATGCCGAACTTGCCAAGAAAATCGAGCCAACGGTCGCGCCACCTGCGCAGCGTCTACGCGCAATGCGAACGCTAGCGAAGGCCGGCATTCGCACCGGTATCGCGATCGCGCCGGTGCTTCCGTTCCTCACCGACAGCGTCGACGAACTCCGCGCGGTCTACCGCGCCGCCGCCGACAACGGCGCGAGCTTCGCATGGGACGGCGTTCTCAACCTCGGCGAGATCGCGCGCGACACGTACTTCGAGTTTCTGCGGACGTATTATCCGGAACTGGTCGACAGATACAACGCGCTTTACGCCGACAAGTATCCCGCGGCAACATATACCAAAACCGTTCAATCGCGCGCGCGGATCGCCCGATCCGGCATCAACTTCGATCCGCCTGAAGGTATCGTTAGCACGCCCGCGCGGGTTCAGCTCTCGTTGATCTGACGAGGAGGAGTTCCACGCCGAGCCTTAACCGGAAAACCGGCGGCACAGGCGTCGTGGCGAAGATACATCGGGAAACTGCGCCCCCTATTCGCTGCACGGGACACGAGCACGATGAATCAACGACCTCGAATTGACGTCGCATCGGCCGCCTTGAGGCGCCGCTTCTTCCTGACCCGCGCTGCGCGCTTGAACACACGAGGGGCGGGCAGCGACATGAGTTTTCTCATGGAGACGCCGCGTACGATGAACGGAGAGACTCGCGTGGTAGAGAATATCTTCGGAGGACTCCCCGTGTTCTTAATCGGAGCGTTCGCTGCCGCAGCGTACGCGCCGGAACGTTACACAAAGGACGTCGATTACTTCGTAGCGGCAGAAAATTACGAGGATGCGCAAGCCCGCCTTCCAGCCGCCGAGTGGGAGGTAATGCGCGCCTTGCGCTTCCCGAATGCGGCCCTCGGCCTCCATGGAAGCGCGTGGCGCTCACACGACGGAAATCACGAGATCGACCTGATCACAAGCGAGCAGATCTGGGTGCGCGAGGCATTCTCCGCGCCCGTCTCGCGATCCGCAAACGGAGAGCGCGTGATTCCGCTGGCCTATCTCATCTTAATGAAGCTCGACTCGGCAGGTGCGATCGATCAGGCCGACCTTGCGCGCGTCCTGGGCCGGCTTTCGCCGGATCGTCTCGAAGACGTCATTCGCACCGTAGAGCGGCACTACACCGATCCCAGCGCTGCGGAAGACCTGCGCCAGTATCACGCGATCGGAAAATGGGAATACGAAACCGGGGCGACGCCACAGCACGATTCGCCCGACGACGCAGAATAAACGCATTATCCCGAACCGGTCGGCAAGAACTACTTTGCGGGATGCGCTAGAAAACGATCGAGTTGCGATAGCTCTCGTCGGGCGGTGGCGCGTATGTTGAGCGCTTCTTGATAGAATTGCGATTTGGGCGGCTTGGATGTGTCTACGGTTACGGTTACGGGCATGTTGACTTTATTAAATGGACTGATATCGGGTCTGATATCGCCCCATTCGGTGACTTTGTCGATCCTCGAGATAGCGTCCGCGAATGCGGCGCGCCCCGCGCGGTATTCGCCGATGGCGACGTGCAGGCGGCCGATAACGATAGCGAGTTGCGCGGCGGTGAGCCGCGCGTAGTTCATACTCTCGGACTTTCCCGCGACCAGGCTCGCGGTCGCGCAATCATCGTAGGCCTTAACTGCGAAGATCCCCTGCGCTATCGCATCGGCGACGAGGGCGTTGCGGTCGTTCATGAGCGCGTTAAAGCCACGCGTTGGTTCGGCGGCAGCGACGCATAAGACGTCCGAGTATTTAACCTGTGACGGACCGGGAGTACTCTGTGCGCCGGCAAGCTCGAATGAGAGGAGCAGCAATAGCGCGCTGGACAGAACGAGCGTCGCGACGATCGTCCGCATCAAATATATCGCTTCATCCGAGGCCACCAACCGTTGAAGTCGCCTGTCGGTTGCGTGCAGAGGTAAATCGGCAAATCATTCTCGTCCGGCAGAACGTAATCGTTATGATATGTGGCAACCGCAACGACGCTCTTCCACTCGGTCTGTAAAAACTTCGGATCCAGGCCGATCGCGAGAACGACGTTGCCCGATGCGCCGTGCGTACCGTACAAGAAGTAGTTGTTGTGGCCGCTGAGCGCGCGCGGGAGGCCAAGTTTGGGACCGAAGAAATCGAGCGCGCTGGCTTGGCCGTAGTTGTATGTCAGGAACACGGCTTGCGTGCGCTGCTGTGACGGAAGCTTTTCGTAGGCCGCTTTCATCGTGCCGACGAGCGTGTCCCAGCCGAGTTCGTCGGCGAATTGTTGCGGGACGATCCCTTGCGGATGCTTTTCCATCTTGATGCCGCGCACGTCGAAGATGTGCTGGTATGCAATGAACGTCGGTAGCGGCAGCAGTGGGAATGCCTCGGGTGCGATTGCGAGACCGCCGGCGAGTAGCAGCCCCCCGTACGCGAACGCTAACCAGCGCCGCGGTTGGAGCACGCGTTCGATGACGACGGAACCCGCTGCGATTAGGACCGGGTAGATCGGCGCGAGATAGTAGACTTTGGCTTGCAGCGCCAGATAAACGAGCGACAGAATGACGTACGTGAGGCCGAACCAGCGTAGCCTCGCTCCGCGCGGTGAGAAGAGCAGCGACCAGAGGCCGGCGATCCAAAGTGGAGCCGTGAGCGGGTTCATCATCAGCAGCTGTTGCAGGTAGAATGTCAGGGGATTGACCGTGACGTTCTTGTCGATGGCAGCATTGCGCAGCACTTCGAGCTGCGGCCAACCGTGCGCCGACTGCCAGATCAGGTTTGGAGCGGCGAGTAAGACCGCGATGACGACGGCGAACCAGGGACCGGGGCGCGCGAACGTGCGGCGATGCGAGGTGAAGACCATCGCGAGGCAGGCACTGCCCATGTAAAAGAACATCGAGTACTTGTTGAGGAAGCCGAGGCCGACAACCAGACCGAGCGCCAGCCAGCGTAACGGGCGGTCGTCCGACTCGGCCTTCATGAAGAGATACGCGGCCGACATCCACAGCAGCGGCTCAAAGGCGTTCATCGTCAACAAGTTGCCGATCGCGAGGTAGAACGGCGCGAGGGCCAGGGCCAGCATTGCGAGCCCTTGCGCGAACAAACCGCCGCCGAGGCGACGCGCTACGCGCCCGGTGACGATCACAGTTGCGGCCGCGGCCGCCGCCGGTAAGAGGCGCAGCCCCACGAGCGAATCGCCGAAGATCGTGAGCACGACTCGGGTAATAATGGCAATCAGCGGCGGCTGATCGACGTAGCCCCACGCGAGATGGCGCGCGCACGAGATGAAATACAGCTCGTCGCGCTGATAGCCGTACGAGCCGCTCGTCGCGGCGTGGAGGACAAAGGTCGCAAGCCCGACGCTCGCCGCGAGGACGACCGCTAAATCCAGCCTGAAGGATTCACCGCGCGCGTTCCGGGATTGAGCGGCATGGTCGCCGGCTCTGACGCTCACAAGATCCTCTTTTGCCAAACGTTCGTCGAGACGCACCGCGTCTTCGAGCCGGAGGAGCTTCCCTGGCCGCAACTCGATGCCGCTTCCATCGACCGGCTGCGCTCGATTCCCTTTTGGCCCGCCGCGCTGCGGGCCGAGCGCAACGCCGGCATCATGGTCACGCGTTTCGCCGAAACGCTCGCCGACCCGCTGATGCGCGAAGCCCTGGCGATGCAAGGCATCGAGGAGACGCGCCACGGGCGTCTACTGGCCGAGATGCTGAAGCGGTACGGGATTCCGGTCGACGTGCCGGCACAAGAGACGCTCGACTGTTCCGAGCGCGCCTTCATCGATTTCGGCTACGAGGAATGCATCGACTCATTCTTTGGCTTCGGCATCTTTGGATTAGCGCGGCAGATCCAACTCTTCGTCCCCACCCTCACCGACATCTTCGAATACGTTTTGCTCGAAGAGGCCCGGCATGTCACCTTCTTCGTCAACTGGATCGCATACGAGCGCATCCGGCGGGGTCGCGGCGCGATGGCCGTGCAGGCGCTTTCGACCGCGCTCGGCTACGTGCGCGCGGTGAAACGCATCGTCACCACCTTCGCACCGAGCGGCGGTTCGAAAGTGAAGGGCGTCGGGTTCGGCGCGGAAGGTGCTTTCAAGATGTTTGACGGCGTCACGTGGCGTTCGTTTCTGCAATCCTGCGTCGGCGAAAACGACCGCTATCTCGCGGCGATGGACGCGCAGTTGATCCGTCCGCGCGTCTTGCCGGCGATCGCGCGTATGGCCCTCGGCCTGCCGTCGTTCGGCCGGCGACCGGTTGCGGCGTCTTCGCCCTCAACGTAGGCGGCGGTCTACTCCAGAATCTTCTCCATCGCCATCACATCGACGAAGCGGCCGTCGAGTTTTCCTTGTTCGCGGAAGAGGCCGACTTCGCGAAAGCCGCGTGCGCCGCATAGCCGCCGGCCAGCGTCATTGAACGGAAACGTGAAGAGGACGATCTTATGAAACTCGCGCTCGGCGGCGACGCGTTCGAGTTCCGCCAGCAACGCCGAACCTATGCCGCCGCCGCGCGCGGTACGCGCGACATAAATCGAGAGATCGGCGACGCCGTCGTACGCGCAGCGATGCGAGTAGCGGTTGAGCGACGCCCAGCCCACGATCTCACCCGAGCGCTCCCCGACGAGTACCACGTAGCGTTCGCCGTGGTCGTTCCACCAGGTCGAAATATCGGCATCCGTTTTCTCATCCACATCGAGCGTCGCGACGCGATCGACGATGCCTTCGTTATAGATCCGGCGGATCGCGGAAAGATCGTTTTCGGTTGCACGGCGGATGGCCGGATCGAAGCGCTCGGTCATCGTCTAGGCTCGACGCTGCACGAGCACGATGTGGACCTGGGTCGCCGGGTCCAGGCCGCGTAACTCTTCTTGCGCGAGCGCGACAACGTGCGCGGCCTCGGCGAGCGCGCCGAGGTTGGCGATGCGCCGGCGGTACACGAGATAGACTTCGGGAAGCGCGCGGCCGACGTCGCCGAACGACGTCGCGTCCTCGAGCGCGCCGGCGAGCGCGTTCTCGATTGCGCCGGCTTTGACCGAATGCAGTTTCACGCGCAACGCGGTCAGACGTACGACGCCGGCTGCATCGACGACGCAAGCATCGCGCGTGCCCCGGCGCGGCTCGGTCAGATAGACCGCGAGCGACTCAGTTCCGGCCGCGCGTTCGAGCGCCGCGGCCGGAACGCGCAGCGCGCGCGCGGCGGCCGCGAGCCGCTCGTCCTCGGACGCCGCGCGCAACGTATGTTCGCCGGCGACCGCCGCAGTCGCGCCGGAGGCGGTCGCACGCACGAGATTACGGCGCGTATCGATCTCGACGACGGTCTCGACCAATTCGGGTTCGGCGCCGGCCTCGACGACGCGCTCGATCGCTTCACGCCGCACCGCGATCACATCTTCGGGCGTGGGACTCGGAATCGTGCGCTCCACCACGTCGCGCACCAGCGCCAGCGCGACGCCGAGCGGGGATATGACCTCGGCATCGCGCGCAATGCGATGCTCGAAGTGCAGCCTCTCGGCTGCGAACGGAACGAGCGCGGCGGCAGCGCCGCCGCCACCGACGAGTTCGAGCGTACGCGGATCGAGTTCGTAGTCATCGATCAGTTCCTCGATCGCCGCCCGTAGTTTGCCGGTCGCGCGATCGAGCAGGGCGCGCGCCAATACCTCGGCCGAACAGCCGATGCGTTCGCCGGCCAGACCGAAGGCGATTCGTGCACTCTCCGCGTCGGCCCGCGCAAACGCCTCGATCGGAACGTATCCCAAAAGATTGGCGGCGCAGGTCGGCGTCAGCCCGCAGCGCGAGCCATCAGCGAGTTCGAGGGCGACGTAGTCATCGGGATCGCCGGGTTGCGGACGAACGAACGTGACGGTTGCGCCGCGCAAGGCCGCAGGCGACGTGAACGACGCATAGCCGAGCCCCGCGATGTGCGCCGAGCGCGGTCCAACGTCGCGTAGCGCCCCAAGTCCGCGCCCACGCGGATCGAGACGCAGCAGGCTGCCACCCGCAATCGCGAGCGTGCGCACGTCGAGCGTGCGCAGCATCGTGCGATGTCCGCCGACGCGCGCCGGGCGCATCTGCGGCAAGCCGCGGCGAATCACCGAACAATCGGCGCTGGTTCCCCCGACCTCGATGAAGATGCCGTCGGTGACATTCTCGTGCAGCAGGGCTCCCGCAATCCCCGCGGCGGGACCCGAGAGCATCGTAAGAATCGGCCGGCGCGCAACTTCGCGCACATCCATGACGCCCCCGTCGCTGCGCATGATCATGAGCGGCACGCCGATCCCGGCCCGCTCGACCGCCGCCGCCGTCATCTCGGCCGTGCGCACCATCGTCGGCAAGATCGCGGCGTTCAAGACGGCTGTGCGCGTGCGCGCGCGCAATCCGTATATCGACGACACCTCGTGACCGGAGGTCGCGTGCAAACCACGTTCGCGCACGAGCGCCGTCGCTTGACGTTCGTAGACCGGATGATCGACGCCGAATGCCTCGCTCGCGGCAATCGCCTCGACACCGAGCGACTCCAGTTGCTCGACCGCTCGCGCCAGCGCCGCACCGTCGCCGGTCCGCGCGTACGAGAGGTGCGGCGCGAGCACGGCATTCTCGCCGAGGCGAATCGGCGGCACGCGCAGTTGTGCGCGCGCGAACGGATCGAAGCGTCCGTGCAGCGCGACGATGCCGACGCGCGCCACGTCGCCTTCCAGGAGCGCGTTGGTAGCTTGCGTCGTCGAGTGCGCGATGAAGCCGATCCGCTCCGCGTCGATGCCGGGAGTCGCGAGCAGGCGCTGCAGACCCTCGACGATGCCGGCGGCGACGCCTTCGGCTGCGGTATGCGTCGTCGGAACTTTGATACGCGCGACGATCTCACGCGTCGTCGCGTCGACGGCGACGACATCGGTAAACGTCCCTCCCACGTCGATCCCGACGCGCAGCGCGTTCACGTTCAGGGCGCCCGGTACGGCGCGCCGAGCGTCACCGTCAGTTCGTCCTTGCCGCGCGTGATCCCGAAGACGTGCGGTTGACCATCGAACGCGCGCCGCTGCGTTTGAAAGGTCCCGTATTCCCACCAAAACTTGCCGTCGAGTTTATCGACGACGTCGTTCGTGCGCAGCCCGGCAGCGTACGCGGGACCGCCGGGCCGGACGTACGCGCGCATTTGGCCATCGTTCGTCTTGAACAGCGAGTAGAAGTAGGTCGGCCCCGAGCCGGGCTCGTAAGCGAGTCCCGTCGTAAAGAGCGCATCGGCGAACTGCGCACGATCGACCATCCAGGTGTGCATGCGAAAGAGCGCGGCGAGTGCCGCCTCAGCGACGGGCGCGTTCGAAACGAGCGGGCGCGGATCGTCCCGGACGACGTGCCATTCGAGAACCGGCCAGCCGGCGCAATCGCTCAGTTCGAGACCCGTATCGAAATCGTCGCGCGTGCCGGGCGCCCCGTAGAGTTGCGCGCGAACGAGCAGCACGGCGGCGTACGTCGCCGTCGCACAGTCGCGCGCGGCCGGGACGGCGTCGAGCCGCACCACCCGATAGCCGCTCCATCCGCGCGATACCTGACGATAGATCGCCTCCGCGCCCGTTGCCGAGAGATCGTCGCCGGCCGCAACCACGGCCAGCGTGCGCGCGGCCTCCGGCGGCGCGAACAGGCCGGGCGGCGCACTCGCAACGAGCGTCGCGGCCGCAGCAGCCGTGGTCGGCGCAAACGGAGCGACCCCGAAGAGCGAGCCTCCGAACGCAACGGCCGCAATTGCCGCGAGCGTTGCGACGCCGACTTGGAACGGCAGCGTGAGCTTCGCGATCTCGCCGACGTGCACGCCGGTAAAGTTCGCGACCCATACGTTCTGCGTATTGGTGGGATCGCAGACATTTTGAACCTGCACGACCGCCATGACGGCCGCAACCAGCATCGCCGCCGGCAATATCCCAAGACCCGCTAGGACGGTGTAGACGGCGATACCGACGCCGAACGGGTTGAGCGGCCCGCGATAGAGCGCGAGCGGGCTGAGCAAGCCGAACAGCACGACGTACGCAACGGCGTTGCGCGGAGCGATCGCGGTCACGACCGGCGCGAGCGCCGCTTTGACGCTGGGCAAGCCCGTCGCCGCGAGCAGCATGCCGATGCCCATGAAGAGCACGACGGCCGGCGCGACGTCTTCGACGCCGCGAATCGCGCTTGCGACGAGTGTCGCGATTGCGTCGCGCGGACGCGTCGTCAACACGCCGTACAGGGCCGCGAGCGCGAATGCAACGATCGGGTTCATGTGCAGAAAGTAGTAGAGCAGGATCGGAATCACGGGCGTGGCGAGTGCGACGAGAGGCGCACGCTTTCGCGCGATCGTCTCCTCAGCGGGCACCGCCCAGGTCGCGTACCCGCGCGACCTTCGAAAACGCACGATCGCGAACGCGAGCAGCGCGACGAGATCGATAGCCGCCAGCACGAGAGCATAGGGTTGCATCGTCTTCTGCTCGACGTGGAAGGTGGTCGTATAGAACGTCCACTGCGTGATGTTAAAGATGAAGCCCAGAGCGAATGCGAGCATGAAAAGCGTGGCTGCCGTGCGACGCGGGACGCCGATCGTCAGCATGATCGGCAGAACGATCGAACCGACCATGATGATCGCGCCGAGCCCGGCGAGCGACGTGAAGAGTAGCGCGACGGCGGCGCAGAGCGCCAGCGCCAAAAGCGGCGGATTGTCGCCGCCGAATTCGGCCGCGTAGTTCACGATCGTCTCCGCGATCCCGGTTGAAAGCGTCACGCGCGAAAGCAACGCTCCGAAAATGACCGTCACGAAGACGACCGCGAGCTTGACCGAACCGTCGACGGCAACGATCGCGAGCCCGGCCGGTCCCGCGCCGGCGATCGCGGCCAGCGCCAACGCCATCAACGGTACGGCCAGGAGCGCGGGCAAGATGCGCGCATACATCAGTGCCGCGCAGAGCGCGAACACCGCGAGCATACCGATCCCGATCATCGCTCGCCCCGCCGCATCTGGCCGAGCGTTCTCGGCCGCTCCCGCCGGGCCCCTGGGAAGGCGGCCTCCTCAGTAGTTTTACGGACTCGTCGTCCGCCCGAGCCTGATAGGATGACCGCATGAATGAGACCGAGCGCCTCAAGGATTTCATTACGACCGCCAAGGCGCGGGGCGTCAGCGACGAATTCGTCGTCTCGCTGCTGCGTCAAAACGGCTGGTCGGAACGGCGGATCTATCAGGCCTTCTCGACGTACTACGAGGGCATCCTCGGTGCCCCGCTCCCTAGTCGCGGCGGAGCGATCGAATACGCCGGCGACGCATTTCTGTACCTCCTCGCGTTCATCTCGCTGAGCTCTTGGGCGTATGCGCTCGGCCATCTCTTTTTCGTTCTCATCGACCGCTGGTATCCGAGCGGCCTCGACAATCCGTACGCTCTCGCCTCGTTCCGGCAATCGGTCACCTACGAGCTCGCGACCATCATCGTCGCCTTTCCCATCTTCCTGTTCGTCAGCCGCGCGATCTCGAGCGGCCTGGCTCGCCACGCCGAACGGGCCGAATCGGGCGTTCGGAAATGGCTGATCTACATCGCTCTCGTCATCGCCTCGGTAACGCTCGTCGGCGACGCGATTTGGTTTCTCAATTCGTTCTTGCAGGGCGATCTCACAACGCGCTTCGTGTTGAAGTCCCTCGTGCTCTCCCTGATAGCGGGAAGCATCTTCGGATACTACATGAGCGCCGTGCGCGGCCCGGCCGTGTCGCGGCCGCGCGAAATCGCATTCGCGGGCCTCGCACTCGCCGGGGTCGTGCTCGCCCTGGTCGTCGGGTTCTCCGATGTGGGTAATCCGGCACATATGCGTGCGCTCGGCAACGATCAACGGCGCGTTCGCTCGCTCGCTGAAATCTCCGATTCAATCCACGAGAATCATTCGGGAGCATCCGAAGCGCCCAACTCGCTGGTAGATATCGGCAGGCTGAACAGCCGACTCGAGACCACCGATCCCGCGACCGGTTCCACGTACGACTATGTCAAGCTCAAGAATGCGGCGTACGAACTGTGCGCAACCTTCGAGACCGAGGATCGCGGCAAAGGCAGCGGGGCTTTCGCGCACGGAGAAGGACGAACGTGCTTCAAGCTCAATGCCAATCATTCGTACGCCATCCCGTACAACTACTATAACTATTGGGGTCCCTAGCGCCTCACGCCAAGAACTGTTAGCGCGCCGGCGTTAGTCCGAGCGCCTCATCAAACGTCGGCAACACCTTGTGATCGACGTAGCCGTCGTAGGTCGCGGCGTTGATGCGGTCGGCGCGCTCGATCGCCCGTTGCGCGGCGAGGTGATAGCGCTCTAAGACGCTCGCTTCATGGCTCGCGCGGTTCTCGTATTCCCAGGCGGTGCGCGTCAGCGGTTCGAGCTCGAGCATCGTATCGCGCATCTCCCAGAGAAGATACTTCGAGATGAAGAGTCCGCGAAAGACGTAGTTGTCGTGCTTGCCGTCCGCGTTGGCCCGCGCGTCGTCGTAATAGGAGCGTGCCTCACCCGCGATCTGGAAATCGCGTGCCAGCGCATCGTATCGCCGCGCTGCCAAGTGCATGACGGCGGCCGCGTTGGCGTGCAACGGCGGCGGCGCAGCGAGCCGCAGGTGCTCGATCACGGGCTCCACGGCTAGGCGAATTGCCGAAAGGTCGAGCGCCTTACCGATTCCGGCGAGGTTCGAATCGAACGGGTCGGACCAAAAGAGATAGTCGCCGTACTCGCGCGGGCCGGCGCGTAAGAGCGTGCGGGCTCGGCCCAAATTCGCAAGATCGGCGGCATAGCGCGGGTCGTCGACGCCGAAGAACGCGCTCGGGAAGTCGCGCGCGAAGCGCGCCCGATCGACGTCGCCTTGTTCCCAGGCACTCGCCGCGGCGTAGATGACCGGATACCAGGTCGCTTCGAAGAGCGTCTCGCCGTCGTCGTGCCAGACGGTTTGAAAGAGGCCGAGTACGTGCGAACGCTTGCCCTCGCCGACGAAGCGTCCGATGTTCGGCACGGCTTGATCGAGATCGGGATAGATCTCGTTCCAGTTGAGCGCGCCCGGCGCCACCATCTGTTCGAAGCCGCCTTTCGCGATTCGGTCGATGTAGGGCTGATACGTCTTCTCGTTGCCGTAGTGCCAATTGACGAAAACGAGCTGCTTCGGCAGCAATCCGAAAAGTTCGGGATGCGCGGCTAATGCGTCGTCCCAGATCATCGGGCGCGCGCCCGATTTCGCGAGCACGTAGTTCGCCGTGTCGACGACGTGCTTGGTAAAGACGGGCCCTTCACCCGACCCCGCGACCAGCGCTTTAGACTGCCCGCGCCCGAGATCGGATGGCTCATCCGAGCCGATGTGAAAAAATGGCGGCGGGCGCACGAGCGCGCCGAGTTCGTCGTCGATGAGGTCGCGAACGTACTTCTCGCCGTCGGGAGCGGCCGGCGAGATCAAGTAGCCGTGCGGCAACTCCGCCAGCGGCGCATAACGCTCCCAGCGCAGCGTGTTGTGCATATGCGCGAAGGTTTGCTGTTCGGGGATCAGGGCAATGTGAAAGCGCCCGGCGTAGAGCTGCAGTTCGCGAAGTTCCGCACCGGTCAGACCATCGAGCGGCGCGGGCAGCGGATGTTTCGGATCGACGAAGACGTGTTCCATGTACGGCGAGTAACCGTTCATCTTGAAGGCGGCGATCGTGCGAATCCGTTCCTCGAAATATCTTAATGTCGGTAGCGGCCCGCGCGAGACGTCGTCCGAGAGAATTCTCCAGCGTAGCGCGGGCGCGTCGGAGATCTCCACGCAGGGGAGACGCCACGTTCCGTCGCTCGTACGTTGCGCCAATTGCGCGAGCGTCACGAAACCATAAAACCGGCCTTGCGGACCGTGACTATCGATCTCGATTTCGTCGCGGCTTACACGCAGGCGATACGACTGCTCGTCTCCGCCCGAACGATACGTGCCTTGCCAGAGGCGAACCGTCCGCGTCTTCGTCGCGCGGATGCCAAGCGGATTCCAGCGATCCGCGACGATCTCGCGCGCACCGGCGTCGCCGACTCGCGCGAGTTCGTTTACGACGTCGCCTGCGAGCGGGCCCCGGCACGACGGATCGCCGAGACGAATCTCGGCCGGACGCGGAATCAGGCGCAGTCCCGGCTCGAAATCCGGCGACACCGCGGCAAGCGCGCTCGACGACGCGAACGTCACGAGCAACGCGAGGAGCGGCAACAACGGTCTCACGCCGTGCGCTTTGCCCCGCGCGCGGGAGGCTTCCTTCGCCGCGAGCGGCGAACGAGGCTCGATGACGCTCACCGCCATCGACTGGGCAGTCGTCGCCGCGTTCTTCGCGCTCAACTTCGGCATCGGACTTTACTACGCGCGTCGCGGCGGTAAGAGCCTTGGTGAGTTTTTCCTTTCAGGCCGAAGCGTCCCGTGGTGGCTCGCCGGCATCTCGATGGTCGCCACGACGTTCGCCGTCGACACGCCGCTGGCCGTGACGGGCTTTGTGACCCAACACGGCATCGCAGGCAACTGGGTCTGGTGGAGCTCGGTCATGTCGGGGATCCTGACCGTCTTCTTTTTTGCGAAGTTGTGGCGCCGCTCGGGCGTGCTGACCGATGTCGAGTTTATCGAACTGCGCTACAGCGGGAAAGCCGCTGCCGCATTGCGTCTGACACGCGCCATCTTCCAAGGCGTCATCGTCAACACGATCATTATGGGTTGGGTCAATCTGGCGATGGCCAAAGTGCTGGGCTTGACCTTACACGTACCGAAATTCGAGGCACTCGCGGTCTGCCTGCTTTTCACGACGCTCTACGTGATGATCAGCGGCCTGTGGGGAGTCTTGGTCACCGACGTTCTTCAATTTGCGGTAAAGATGTCGATGGCGATCGTGCTCGCCGTCGCAGCCGTCGCCGCGGTCGGCGGCATCGGCGCCATGCAAACGAAACTCGCCGTCATCGATGCGTCCCACAACGGCGGCGCGGGCGGCTCGGTGCTCGCGTTCTTCCCAACCTCGAACGAGGCGTGGCTGCCGCTCCTGACGTTCGTGACGTATATCGCGGTCCAATGGTGGGCTTCATCCTATCCCGGCGCCGAGCCCGGCGGCGGCGGCTATATCGCGCAGCGCATCTTCAGCGCGCGTAGCGAGACCGATTCGCTGGTCGCTACCCTCTTCTTCAACGTCGCGCACTATGCGCTACGTCCCTGGCCGTGGATTCTGGTCGCACTCGCCGCGCTGATCCTCTATCCGCATGGCGTAGCCGGGACCGACGGAAAAATCGACCCGGAACTCGGCTACGTCCAAACGATGATCGACTACTTACCGCCTTGGCTGCGTGGTCTCATGATCGCGGGTTTCCTAGCGGCCTACATGTCGACGATCGGCACGCATCTCAATCTGGGCGCCTCGTACCTCACCAACGACCTCTATCGGAGATTCATCCGCCCAGAAGCGAGCGACTCGCACTATGTGTTCGCTTCGCGGATCGCGACGGTCGTCGTGATGGTCTTTGCGATCTTGGGCGCGTTCATGATGACCTCGGTCGGCGACGCCTGGAAGTACCTCTTCAACCTGACCGCCGGTGTGGGTCTGGTGATGATCTTGCGCTGGTACTGGTGGCGCGTCAACGCATGGAGCGAGATCTCCGCGCTGATCACCTCGATGGTCGTTTCCAATGCGCTGCTGTATTTCAAAGTCTTCACGGATGCCAATGCAACCGCCGAGACGTTGCTCGTCACGGTTCCCATCACAACGGCCGTCTGGTTCGCCGTCACATTCTTCACGCAACCGGAAACCGAAGCGACGCTCGTGCGCTTCTACGAGCGCGTTCGGCCGAGCGCGCTTGGCTGGAAGCCGATCGCGAAGCTCGCCGCGCCGGCGCCTGGCGTCGAGTCGCTCGGCCTCAACGCACTCGATTGGCTCGCGGGTTGCGGACTTGTCTACGGCGCGCTCTTCGGCATCGGGAAGGTGATCTTCGGCGATCTCGTCACGGGCATCGCGTACCTCGCGGGCGCGGTGCTCTGCGGCGGATTGATCGCGTACAACGTCAATCGCACGCGGCAACCGGCACCGCCGGTTACAGGACGTTTCGCCGAGCCGTAAACTCCGCGTCGATCGAGGTCGCCAAGACGACGATCTCGGCCGGTGAAGCCGGCGCCACGCGATCGGCCAGTTCGATCAGGCGACGATCGATCTCGACCATCCGGCCAATCGTCTCGTCGCTCAGTTCGGCGTGTTGCAGCCTGACGACGAACGCTTGGTCGGCAAACTGGCATTGAATGATGACGGCATCGAGCGAGGCAAGCGTCGCCGCGTCCAACTGCTTTTCGTTGGCGCCGCGAAACTTAGCGAGCGCTTCGCCGACATAGGCGCGCACCCGGTCGTCGGTCGCGTGGCGCGTCTCCTCGTCGCCGTACGGTCCATAGCCCGCAATCGTATCGGTCAGGAAAGTAAGATTCTCCGTCATGTAGGAGCTCTTACCCAATTAATCACGGGGCGGTTTCGGACGGCTCGGCAAATCGCACCCGGCCGACGATCAGCGGCAGCAGCGCGCCCTGCAGGACGAGCGTTACGAATACGACCGCGAAGGTCCCGTGCAAGATGGCGTTGCGAGCTGGAAAATCGAGCGGTAGCCCAAGGGCCAGCGCCAGCGCCAGCCCTCCGCGCAGCCCGGCCAGCGCGATCGTCTGGCGCCACGGCGCTGCGCGTTCCGTTAGGTGTCGAAGCGGCACGAGCGCGTACGCCAGGATCGCACGCGCCACGACCACGGATGCGAGCACGGCGGCCAAGAGGACCGGCCGGCTCACGAATGCCTCGAGATTCAAGCTGAGTCCGACTAGCCAAAAGACTGCGGCGTTCGCAGCAAAAGCGATCGCATCCCAAAAACGGTCCGCGGCGGCACCGGTAAAGCCCAAGCGACCGCCCGGTGTCCAGCGACGGACCACCATACCGGCAGCGACGCTCGCGAAGATTCCGGATCCGCCTACGGCGTTTGCAAAAACGAATGCGCCGTAGGCGAGCGCAACGGTGACGAGCACGGTCACGAGGTCCCCGCGAACCGCGCGAATCACGAACGCCGCAAGAGCTCCGCTGCCGATGCCGATGGCGATGCCGATGGTGCCGGCGGACAATGTTGCGGCCGCGACGGACCAGGCCCCGAGATGTGCGGTCGCAGCAAGCGCCGCGCCGGTCAGCGCGACGGTTAGAGCGGCGGCGACGCCGTCGTTCGCGATCGACTCGCCCTCGACGATCGAGAGCAGCGCCGGCGGAATAGCGATGCGGCGGAACAAACCAAGCACGGCGACGGGATCGGTCGCGGAGACTATCGCGCCGAGGACTAGCGCCGAAAGCCACGGCGTCGCGCCCGCGAAGTGCGCGCTCCCGCCGACGACGGCCGTCGTGAGCAACACGCCGGGCACCGCCAGCACTACGATCGGCAACCACGTCCTGCGCAAGAGGCTCGGATCGATTTCGAGCGCGCCTTCGAACAAGAGGGCCGGCAAGAATAGGTTAAGCACAGCAGGCGTAAGTTTGAAATGCAACGCCGGCGGAAGCACTGCGGCTTCGACGAGGCCAATCACGGTCAGCGCTATCAGCGCTGAAAAGCCGAAGCGTCGCGCGAGCCACGATGCGAAGAGCGGAACGCCGAACGCAACAATTCCGAGGAGCACCAGACCTGCTGTCATGACAAAGGCGAATCTTCGACAATCGCCGGCAGCACCTCGGCCTTGCGGCCCCGCACGACCGCATCGGCTCGCCGAAGTAAGCGCGGCCGGCCAGGGCGCCGGCGGCAGGCCTTCGCCGAACCAGACGAGGCCGGGGCGGAAGCGGCCGCCACAAGCGTGCTCGAAAGCGTCGAGCGCAATCCCGCCCCATCCGGACCCTTCTTCTCCGATCTTAACATCTGCGAATCCCCGGCTGGCGTTTGAGTTAGCGAGGGCCGATTTTCAGAAGGGACGAAACGAGCCGATGTGGATGACGCCAGCCTGCTCATGGGACGGGTCCGGGAACGAGATGCGGCGGCTTTTGAAGCCGTCTACGACGCGTTCTACCGGCTGGTGTACGGCATCGCAGTCCGAATGCTGGGCGACACGATGGCGGCTGAAGACCTAACGCAGGCCGTCTTCCTCAAGGTGTGGAGTTCGCCCGGCGCCTTCGCCGGGGGCAACTTCGGCGCGTGGATCGCCCGCGTGACGCGCAATCGCGCACTCGACGTCCTGCGGAGCCGCTCGTCGCGCGCCGAAGGCGAGATACCCGCCGACGTGCCGGCCGACGGCGAATTGGATGAAGCGGTCTTCGCGCAATTGGACGGTCAGCGCGTGCGCAGCGCGCTCGCGCACCTGCCCGATGAGCAGCGCTTGCCCATCGAACTCGGATTCTTCGGCGGGATCACGCACGAAGAGATCGCCAAGCGCACGGCAACACCGCTCGGTACCGTCAAGACGCGCATCCGCGCTGGATTGAAAAAACTGCGCTTCGAATTGGAAGGGAGCCTCGCGTGAACGGACACGACGACGCGTGGCTCGACTCGGTCGCCGTCTTGGCGCTCGGCGCGCTGCCGGAAAACGAAGCACGCGATCTGCGCACGCACATGCTGGACTGTGAGATTTGCCGGAACGAATACGCCGAGCTCCGAGTCGCAGCCGACGCACTCGCGCTGGCGGCGGAAGCGACGCCGCAAGAACTCGGCGGCGCGCAATGCGCGCGGCTCAAGGCGCGCGTCATGGACGCCGTCCAGGCGGATCGCGGCCCCGCCGCGGCGCCCAGCGATTCGCGAGTTGTTCCGATGCGATCGCGTGAGACCGCCCGCGTGTGGCTGCCCTACGCCGCCATCGCCGCGTCGCTGATCATCGCAATCTTCACCGGCTACAGCGCCTATACGACGCACGCCGAAAACGATGCGAATCGCCAGCAGATCGCTCTGCTGCAGGCGCGCGTCGACGCGCAGGAACGCGCCGCCGAAAACGCGCGCGCGGAACTTGCGCTCAATCAATCACGCCTCGCCGACCTGATCGCGCCCGGCTCCACGCAATTCGCCGTGCAGAACGGCGTCGTCGTGCGCAGCGGCGACCGCGTGCTGATCGCGTTACGCCGCTTGCCCACTTTGCCTAAAGGCAAGGTCTATCAGGCGTGGACGCTGCGCCGTGGTGCGAAAGCGGTCACGCCGAGCGTGACGTTCGTGCCGGATGCGACCGGTCTCGCGCTGGTCGAGTTGCCCGGCTCGGCGGCGACGTTCGCGGCCGTTGCCGTCAGTGTTGAGCCCGAAGGCGGCAGCAAGGCGCCGACCTCCAAGCCGAACTTCGTTCGACCATTGTCCTGAGCGCCTCCGCTACATCTCTAGAACGGCTCACCGCCCCGCACGTACGCGAGGCCGTCGCGTTGCTCTCGCGCGCACCGTACGACAACGTCTACCTGCAATGGTTGATCGAGTCGGGCGAAACCGCGCCGAATTCCGCCATCTTTGTCGTTCGCAACGGCACTGGCGAAATCTCGGGGGTCGCGTACGAAGGGCCGCAGATAGTGCTTGCCGCGAACGATGACGCGGCGATCGCAGCGTTCGCCGGCGCGCTCGGAAAAAACGGCGCGCCGCGCATGATCGTCTCGCCGCGGAGAACCGTCGAATATTTTTGGAAACTCGCCGAGCGGAATTTTCCCGCGCCTTCCGCGATTCGCACGTCGCAGCCGGTCTACGCGCTCGTCCGCGCCGATCTCGTCGCGCACCCCGCTCCCGGCGTCGGCCGCGCGACCCGCGCCGAAGCGGACGAAACCGTGCGCGAAGCTGCCCGGATGGCGTCGCGCGAACTCGGCGGTGATTCCGAACGCATCGATCCTGTCTTTCGGGCACGTGTCGAAGCCCGGATCGAGGCGGGGCGCGCCTGGCGCTACCGATTAGCCGACGGCAAGCTCGCATTTCAATGCGACGTCGGGCCGTTTAGCGCGCAGACCGCGCAACTGCAAGGCGTCTGGACGCCGCTCGCACTGCGTTCGAGCGGTCACGCGACGCGCGGTCTAGCCACGATCTGCGACCGCCTGTTCGACGAATACCCGTCGCTCTGTCTCTTTGTCAACGATTTCAACCAGGCCGCGATCGCCCTCTACGAGCGCGTCGGGTTCAAACGCGCGGGCGAGTTCGCATCGATCCTGTTTTAGCCGTCGCCTAAAGCGCGAGCACTTCGAGCGGCGTTTCGTGCACGGCATCCGCCTCGCGCACGACGCGGTACGCGCGCGCGTCCGGGCGAGCGCTCGCGACCTTCGCCAGCTTACCGTCGACAAAATGCAGGCCGGCGCCGTCGTCGCACGCGATGCCGTCGCCGAGCGTGCCCTCGAGCACGAGCCGTTGGTACGACGGCCGGCGCTCCGCTTCGCCGTCGTAGTGCGGGCAGTTGCTCCCCGGAAGAAATCCGAGTCCGTCGAGCGCGGTCAGGTCGCCCGCGACCGAATCGGTCACGCCGCCTTCGAACCAGCAGATCGAACCCGCACTCGAGCCGCAGAGCACGATCCCGTGCTCGTACGCCTCACGCAAGACCGTATCGAAGCCCCAGTTGCGCCAGACCGCCAGCATGCTGCGCGTATTGCCGCCGCCGACGTGGACGACGTCGAAGCCGAAGAGGTACGCGCGCAGGTCGGCCGGCGTTCGCGCGAAGAAGCGCAGGACGCTCAGCGCCACGTTAAAGCGGCTATACGTCTCGAAGAACCGCGAGACGTAGATCGAGTCGTCGCCGCTCGCTGTGGGCACGAAGCAGACGCGAGGCTTCGGAACGCCGCTCGCCGCCAGGATATACTCTTCGAGCTTGAAGTTGCCGGCCTCGGGAGCGAGCATGCCGCCCATCGCAAATATCTGGCTCGGCATCAGTTACGGACCGGGAACGTTCCCGCACGGACTTCGCCCGCATACGTTTTCAATGCCTCGGTCGCGCTCGCGGCCAGTTCGGCGTAGCGTTTCGCAAACGGCGGCGCGTCGGCGTAGAGGCCGAGCGCATCGTGCAAGACGAGCACTTGCGCGTCGCAATCGGGTCCGCTTCCGATTCCGATCGTCGGAATTCCAAGCGAGGCCGTTATGCCGGCCGAAACCGCAGCGTCGACCATCTCCAGCACGACGGCGAACGCGCCCGCCGCTTCGACCGCGCGCGCGTCGCCCGAGAGCGCCTCCGCATCGCTCTTGCGGCGAAACCCGGCGTCATTTGCAGCAGTCTGCGGCAAGACGCCGATGTGCGCGCAGACCGGAATGCCGGCCGAGACGATCGCAGCGATGCGCGCCGCGGATCGAACGCCGCCCTCCAGCTTGACGCTGCCGGCACCGGCTTTCACGAGTGCCAGCGAAGCGCGCACTGCGTCGGCATCGCTCGCCTCGTAGGTTGCAAACGGCAGATCGGCGATCACGTGTGCACGCCGCGTGCCGCGCACCACAGCGCCCGTGTGGCGCACCATGTCCACGAGTTCGACCGGCGCCGTCGACGAGTAGCCGAGCACCACCATGCCGAGCGAATCGCCGACCAGCAACACGTCGATCCCGGCGTCTTCGGCGCAACGCGCAAAGGGCGCGTCGTACGCGGTCATGACCGGAAATCGCTCGCCTTTGCGGGTGCGGATCGCCGCGCTGGTCAGCCGCCGTTCGGAATTCATACTTCCGCGCTACGGCTCCGCGAAGCTCGGCACCTCGTTACCTGGGCGTCAGCCTCCCAATCTCGTCGAGCATACGCGCGTTTTCCGGAGTCGACACGCCGCACGCGCGTCCGCGCCGGACGATCGCGCCGGTGATTGCGTCGATCTCGGTCGGACGCTTGCATTCGATATCTTGCAGCATCGACGATCGGTTCGGCGCCGTCGCGCGCGCGATGGCGAGCACGTATTCGCCCGGATCATCAAAGGGTAACGTGATACCCTCAGCCCGCGCAACCGCGGCGGCCTCGCGCGCCAGCGCGACGGCCAATGCGCCGGCAGCGTGGTTATCTGCAACGTAACCGTTCGGCTTGCCGGCGAGCGCCGTGATCGGGTTGAGCGCCGCGTTGACGACGGCTTTGGCCCACACGTGCGGCTCGATCGGCGACGCCTCCCGCGCAGCGAGCCCTGCCGTAGCCAACAGTGCGACCAGCTCGGCCAGATCGAATTCGCCCGCGTATTCCGCCGCCCAGCCGAGCGTCGTCGTTCCGAGACCGACGCGTCGCGGCGCACCGGCGTCATCCCGATAGGCCGCCTCCGTCGTTGGAGCGAGCGCGATTGCGTGCGACGATCCGAGCGCTCTCGTGATCTGCGCGATCTGCTCGAGGCCGTTCTGCAGCGAGACGATCGGAACGCCGGCGCGTAGCACGCCGCGCAGCGGCTGCAAGGCGGCGATGGTATCGTACGTCTTCACGACGACGAGTACCACGTCGACGTCGGCCAAGGCAAGCGCCTGCACGCCGTCGCGTTCGGCGATCCGCAGGCTTGCGACGGGCCGCAGCGCCTCGGCGAAGACCGTGCCCAGCGCGCCCATTCCTACAATTCCGATCCGCATTCAGCCCGGCCTCGCCGACGGCGGCTCCGTGCCTACCTTCACCGGCGCCTCACACTTTGCTGACATTCTCACAGCGCGTGCGCTCGTGACGTCAATCACGTAAAGCTTGTGCTCGTACGATAGGCCGCATCACACTCGTTTCAAAACTCGGATTAGACGTTAAACTGCTCGTCGCTTCTTACGATGAAGGTTGCATGAACGTATTTGTACGCTCTGCGTTTATCGCAGTTGCACTCCTGCTATCCGTCGCGGCGCCCGGAGCGGCGCAATCGACGACGCTCGCTAAGGCTGCCCCCGCAGACGAGTACTTCGGGCCGCTGAAGATGAGCATCCTGGGCATCCGCAACACGCTCAAAGACGAGTTCGTACGGCTGGAGTCGGCCGCGGACGTCGACACGGGGGACGCCTTCCGGCACGCCGCGTTCGTCGAAAAGTCGATCCGCGAATGGGAGCGCAAGTATCCGGCGGACAGTTGGCTGGCGCGCTCCGTTCTGGCGCTGCACCGGGTCTACGTCCGGATCGGGAGCGACGAAGCCGACCGCAGCGCAGCCCAAACCGCGGCCTGGCTGCTCGAGCGCTATCCCAACAGCCCGGAGGCCGCGCTGATTCGATCGGAGACCGGACGCTCGTAGGCTTAACCCGGCGAGATCGCGACCGCTCGTAACGCATACGAGCGCGCGTGCATCTCCTCGGCGTAATACACGCAATCGGGCGCGCCCGTCAGCGGGTGCCCGATCTGTTCGCCCATCGTATTCTCTTCGATCTCGATCTCGGTCGCCGCGAGCTGCCAGGGCCGGTGCGTGACCTCGCAGGAGACGAGCCGCGATCCATACGTGTTGAAAAAATGATACCGCTCGTGCAAGAACTCTTCCAGCGAGCCCGGCCGCGCCGCCGCCCCTTCGGCAGCGCGCCGGTAGCGTGCGCTGAAGCGGGCCGGCTTGGCGCGGCGCTGCGTCCGCTCGCTGCGGTACGCGATCGCGTCGGCGCCGGCGCGCAGATCGATGCGCGCGTCGAAGTACGGCAGCCCGGTCGTGAGCCGCGCCATGCGCACGACGACCGGACGGCTAGCATCGAGACTGAAAAAATAGATGCCGCGAAGGTTACCCGCGCGCACGTAGGTGCGGAGATTGATCTCGCTGACCGGATCGAAGCCGGGTAAGACCGGAAGACCGCGCCCGTGTATTCCGGTCATGCGAAAAGGTACGATCGAGAGCCACGCATCGCCCTCGAATCGATCCAGCGTTAAGCCGCGCGGCAGCAGCGGTTCGAGCCGCGCGCCGTCCGCGCGCCAGTGAGCCATACACAGATCGCGCCACATCATATTGAGCAGCCAGGGTGCCTTCACAAGAAGCGCGCTTGCCATTCCGGTGAGGGCAGCGCACAACTCTGGCGCACACCGAACCAACGATAGCGGTTTTCGGCGACCCAACGGTACGCATCGTCGCGCATCGGTTGCGGCAAGGCAAGCAAGAGCGCGAGTACGGGCCAGGGCGGACGCAGCCGGCCCGCGATGCGCAGCGCGGCGTCGCTGTTCTCCCAGACCGTGTCGCCGTCGATCAAAATGATGCTCGCGAGACGTTCCGGCGAACGCTCTACACGGCGCAGCGCTTCGCGACCAACTTCAGACTGAAGCGAAGCGAAGCGAAACTCGCCGGCCGGATCGTTTTCCAAAATGATGCGAACGGCCCCGCTGCAAAGGTTGCACAGGCCGTCGAATAGCACGGTGGCCACACCCGGCGGTTGCGTTCGAAGGAGCAAGCGTCCTCCCGTATTGCCTCGTCGCTGGGTTCCGCGGCTCGCGCGTTGAAGAAGTTGCAACATGAAGAAGAGCCTTTGCCTCGCCGTACTCCTGAGCGCGCTTCCGATCTCGGCCGGCGCGGGTTCGACGCCGTCGCTCGGCCCGTGGTCCATGCGAGCGAAGGCTGGATCAACGGCCCGCTCAGCGCCCGAGCGTTGCGCGGGAAGGTCGTGCTGGTAGATGTTTTCACGTTCGCCTGTTACAACTGCCGAAACGTTACACCCAATCTGCGCGCGCTCAGCCGGCAGCGCGCCGGCCAAGTCGTTATCGTCGGCATTCACAGTCCCGAGACGCCCTACGAGCAGAACCGCGCGAACGTCGTCACCAACCTGAGAGAGTTGGAGATCACCTGGCCCGTCGCGATCGACAACAGCTTCGCGCTGTGGCGCGCGTATCGAGTCGACGCGTGGCCGACGCAACTGATCTTCGATCGGCATGGTCGTTGGAGAAAGACCGTCGTCGGCGACTCGCAAGGCGATGTCGTCAATGCCGAAATCGCACAACTGGTGGCCGAAAAATGACGCGCTCGATCGTACTCGCCCTCGCCCTCGCCTTTCTTTCCGGCGTAACGGCTTCACCGGCTTCGGCCGCGCCGTCGCACCCAACCGAGACGGTCGTCCTGGCCGGCGGCTGCTTCTGGGGAATGGAAGGCGTCTTCGAGCAACTCAAGGGCGTCACGAGCGTCGTCTCCGGATACTCGGGTGGCGCGGCCGCGACCGCGCACTACGAGATGGTCAGTACGGGAACGACCGGCCACGCCGAATCGGTGGAGATCACCTTCGATCCATCGAGCGTCTCATTCGAGCGGCTACTCGACGTCTATTTTCTGGTCGCGCACGATCCGACCGAGTTGAATCGTCAAGGTCCCGACGATGGATCGCAATACCGTTCGGAGATCTTCTATACGGCCGATCGTCAACGCGACGCCGCGACGGCGTACATTCGTCGCCTGACCGAAGCCAAGACGTACCACGACACGATCGTGACCAAGATCGCGCCGTTACAAGCCTTCTATCCGGCCGAAGAGTATCATCAGCACTTCATGGCGCGCAATCCTAACTATCCGTATATCGTGTACAACGACGCGCCGAAGGTCGTGCAGCTCAAGCGGCGCTTCCCCGAGCTTCTCAAGCGCACGTAAGCGCTCCGGCGCTCGCGGGTTCCCCAGCAAGCCGGAGTTAGCTTGGCGCCTCGGACTTGTGTTGCGCGTAGGAGCGCTTGTCGAAGTACCAGTCCGGCAGCGACGCAGGGAACTTAGTGTCGCGGAACTTGTAGTCGACTTCCTGACCGTCGCCGCTATAGTTGTCGCCGACGACTCCGTGGATATCCGTCACGATCGGATGGCCTTCGAGCGTTCCGATCGTGATCGTGAAGGTCACGCCGTAGACCGGGCCGCGGTCGATGAAGAGTTTGTCGGTCGCGACCAGCTTGCGTAGTTCGAAGGTCTTCTTGTCGGCGTAGATTTCGCGCAAGCGGTTGCGATCCGGATCCCGCACCGGGATGACCGAGAGGTGCACGAGATCGCCCTCCTCCGCTAGCGCCTTGACCGTGTAGTCGAACTCGCCGGCGATACCGATCTCGCCGATGACCCGTAGCGGCGTCTGAGCGGGTTCCGGCGTCGGCACGAAGTTGTCGACCGTGTGAACCTTCGCAGGAGCCGGCTCGAACAAGTCGGCGGTCGGCGGGCCCGGATCCCACGGTTCGTTGAACGATGGGCGCTGGAACTCGAGATCGCCGCGATAGGTATCGCGGAAGACTTTTCGCGCGAGCGCCGCGCGATCGAGGCTGCGGGCCCAAATATGGTACGTGTAGCTGTTCACGAAGTCGGGGAAACCGTGATCGTCCTTTTGGGAACGAATCAGCGTATAGGTAATGAAGGGCGGCGGCGGACGATGCGAGCGGAAGACGCTGCGAATAATCGCGAGCACGCGCTGTGGCGTGGGCGTAGCGGTCGCTTCGGGAGCCGGAGCGACCGGCGTTGCCGGTGCGGCAACCGCAAGCGCGAGAGCGAACATCAGAGCAAAGGGCATAGCGAAGTATAAACTACGCGACGGGCGCCCCAAAAGCCCGCAGCATTCTTCTTTCCCTCATCCGGGCCTAAAGAAGACCAGGAACGCGGGGCAGAGCTTGGAAGCGCGAGGCATGGACAAGATCGAGGAACTCTTGCGGCTGCCGTCCCCGGCTCCGCGGCCGCAAGCGCTGGCATTCGACGGAACGCATCTGTGGATGGGCTCGCTCGAGACGCATCGTTTGTATGCGATCGACCCGCGAACGTGGACCGTCGGCGACGAAGCGCAAGCGCCTGGTAAGCCCTACGGTATGACCGTCGTAGGTGACGAATTGCGCGTGCTCTGCAGCGAAGGGCCCGACGATAACCGGATCATCCGCCGTTTCATTCCGGGGCACGGCTTTCGCACGCAAGACGCGATCGCGTGCCCGGATGACACGGGTTCGCAGCTCGGCTTCGACGGCGATAGACTCTACGTCAGCCAGTGGTACGAGAAGCGCATCCTCTCCATCGACGACCACGGCACGGTCGGCACGACGATCGACGTTCCGCGCGGAATCTGCGGACAAGTCGTCGTCGAAGGGCGCTTCTACCTGATCACCACCGACGACGAATCGACCGATGAGTACTGGTTGACGCGCGTCGATGCGCGCGGCGCGACGCCGAAGATCGACGACATCGCGCGCGTCGGCTTCAAAGCTCGCGCCTTGACCTACGACGGCGATCGCTTCTGGACCAATCATCGCGAGAACGATCAGATCGTTGCGTTCGCGCGTCCCGCCGGAGCGTAGCTCCGTTCAGCGCGCGGCGTAACTAAATTTTCCCGACAGCCACTCGCAGACGCTGCCGTCGCGCATGACGAACGATTCGCAGCCATCGACTTCAGCGTTGAAGTCGGCGTTGCGCGCTTTGGTAGCCGGCCAATCGACGGCGGTCTCCTGACGGGCTGCAGCGCGCGCTTTCTGGTACGAGAATTGCGGCGACTTGGCCAGCGCGTTGAGAGCGCTAGCCAAACGCTGTGCATCTTTCACTAGCGGCCGCTCAACACGTCGTCGTACCACTTTGCCATATCGGCCTTGAAGTGGACGAGCTCCGTCGGGTTGAGGTAGACCATGTGACCCGAGTGATAGAACCCGTAGCGGATGTGCGAGCGCAAGGGCGGCGCGAGGTTTAGGTGATCGAGGGTGTAGACCGTCGCGTAGTACGGCGTCGCGAAATCGTAACGTCCGTTCGCCGAGAAGACGCGCAGGTGCGGATTCTGCGACATCGCTTGGGCTAGGTCCGGCGCGACGTTTGCGGGCGGATCGTTGCCCGCGTGGTGCATATCCCAACGCGCGCCGAGCTGCTCGCCGTAGGCGGTCGGCCGGTACTGCAGGTAGGTCCTGTACTTGAGCGTCTCGCGGATATACCGGTTGAACGATCCGACGAACGCTCCCGCGATGCCGACGTCGGAGGGATCCCAGCTCCCGCGCTCGCTCAGCCCGTCGATATCGAAGGTCATGAAACGCGAGTCGTACCGGCCGAGAATCGTCGCCTGATCGCGCAGCAGCTCTTTCTCGAAGCGCGTGTACGGTAGGCGCAGGTTCGAGTCGCGGATGTATTGCTCGGAGACCCCCAAATACTCGTGCAGTCTCCGCACGACGTTCTCGTACTCGGCCGGGCTAAGATCGGCACCCTGCGCGAGCGCGTGCAGATACTCGCCGCCGGCGAAGGCTTCCACGTCGCGCAGGAACGCATCGAGACTTCGTCCGCGGCTCGCGGCCTTGTGATGGAACCACGCCGTCGCCGCCTCGGTCGGTAGGTACGTGACCGACGACCAATCGCCGCCGGCGATCGCCGGTCCGCCGAGCCCGAAGTTCAGGATCGACGAAAGCAGCACCACGCCGTTCATCTGCACGCCGGCATCTTGCAGCATCGCGACCAGCACGCAGTCGCGCGTCGTGCCGTAGCTCTCGCCGAAGAGGAACTTGGGTGAGTTCCAACGGTCGAATTTAGAGAGGTAGCGCTGAATGAACTGACTGAAGGCGCGGCCGTCCTGATCGACGCCCATGAAGTCCTTGGCCTCGCCCTTATCGATCACGCGGCTATAACCGGTGTTCGGCGCGTCGACGAAGACGAGATCGCTCTTGTCGATCAGGCTGGAAGCGTTTGGAATGAAATTGAAGGGCGCATTGCCCGTCGGCGCACCGTTCGCGGTCGCGACGCGCACGGGCGCAAACGAGCCCATGTGCAGCCAGACGGTCGAACTGCCGGGACCGCCGTTGTAGAAAAACGTCACGGGCCGGTGATTGTGGTCGGTACTATCTTTCGAGTACGCGACGTAGAACATCCGCGCCGTCGTCTCGTCTTTGTCGTTACGAAGGGTCAGCGTCCCCGCGCGCGCCGTGTAGGCGATGGCGTGGCCCCCGATGGTCACGCTGTGCTGCGTGACCGCATCGGCCATCGCCGGCGGCACGGTCGGCGTCGGTATGGGTGAGGGCGTCGCCCCGACCAGAATGAGCGCGGCGCCCAGCGCCAGGATTTTTTTCAGGCTCTCCACGTGCATCGCTCTCCTAGCGCTTGAGCGCGCTGTCGTACCAGCGCGACAGGTCTTGTTTGAATTGCGCCAGCGCGGGCTCGCTGAGATAGACCATGTGACCCGATTGATAGAAGCCAAACGTGATGTTCTTCTGTAAGGCCGGCGCGATGTTGAGATGCTTCAACGTGTACTCGGTCGCGAAATAGGGCGTCGCGAAATCGAAGTAGCCGTTCGCCGAGAAGACGCGCAGCGATGGGTTCTGGCTCATCGCGTCGGCTAGATCCGGCGCCACGTTGGTCGGCGCGCGCCGGCTGTGGGTGAAATCCCACGAGCCGCCGCCCATGCGAATCTGCGCGTAGACGCTCGTGCGATACTGCAGCGGGGTATCGTATTTCAGATCGATCCGGAGATACTGGTTGATCGCCGTCGTGTACGGCGCGTCGATCGACGACTCGGTCGCATCCCAGCGCGTGCTGGCCGCCGCCTGGTCGTAGTCATAGGTTTGATAGCGGCTATCCAGGCGGCCGACCACGATCCCCTCGGAACGCCGCAGCTCCTTGAGAAAACGCGAGTACTCGATGCGAATGCTCGCGTTGCGGACGTACTGTTCGGAGACTCCGAGATAGGCGCTCAGTTTACGGACAACCGAGGCACGCTCCGCATCGCCGAGGCGATCGCCCTTGGAAAGGGCCGTCAGATACTCGCCCATCGCGAAGCGCTGGACGCCATCGAGGAACGCGGCCAAATCGGCCGGCTTGTTACGAATCTTGTTGTGGTACCACGCTGTCGCGGCTTCGGTCGGCAGATTAAACACGTAGGCCCAATCGCCGCCGCCGATCGGATCGCCGTTTCCGTAATCGAGACCGAAGCTCAGTATCGACGACAAGAGGACGAGGCCGTTGAGTGCGATTCCCTGTTTTTGCAGCGCGTCGGCCAACGCGGCGGAACGGGTCGTACCGTAGCTTTCGCCAAAGAGAAACTTCGGCGAGTTCCAGCGATTGAAGCGCGTGATGTAGCGTTGCACGAACTGCGCGAACGCGGCCACATCCTGATCGACGCCGTAAAAATCTTTCGGCTTTCCCGGATCGATGATGCGGCCGAAACCGGAGCCGGGCATATCGATGAAGACGAGATCGCTTTTGTCGAGCAGGCTGTACTGATTCTCGCCGATCCGATAGGGCGGCGGTCCCGACGGTGCGCCGTTGCCGGCGACGACGCGAACCGGTCCAAACGAACCCATGTGCAACCACATGCTCGCGCTGCCGGGGCCACCATTATAGATGAACGTTACCGGGCGGCTCATCGGATCGCCGCCCTCGACCGTATATGCAGCGTAGAATAAGCGCGCCGTCGTGCGCTCTTGATCGTTGCGCAGCGCGATCGTGCCGGCGCGCGCCGTATATGCAACCGCGCGACCATCGATCGTCACGCTGTGCTGCGTGACGGCATCCGGCGTCTCGGGAATCACGACGGGGGCAGCTTCACCCCCCGCGCTCGCAGCGGGCCGCGGCACGGCTCTCGCCGGCTGAGCGGTGGCGCCCGAAGGCAGCAACGGCCCGGCAAACGCGGCGAGCAATAGGAAACAAATGAGCTTCTTCACGGAGCGAGTCTCCCGTCTGGGGCCGCCTGGCGGCAGTACAAGCTACCCTTTTCCGGCTCTTATTGCGACACCCTTGCAGTAGCGCGCTGCTCGCCTTTTTCCCAGGTTCTTGGAATCTTGGAGGTGGTATCATGCAGATAAGGCCCGCAAGCCCCAGAGGTAACCAACGCAATGAATCTATTTTTGAAGAGTCCCGCACGAGTGCTCGCTATGACGCTGGCCGTGGCCGGCCTCATGCTCCCCGTCGTGGCCTCCGCACAACCCTCGTATGCGCAGCCTTCCAACGCAAGCGCTGATGAGACGATCCAAGGCCGGATCGCATCGATCGATGGAACGTTCAATCTGTCGCTCAGCGACGATCGCGGCTTCGTCGACAGCATCGAGTTGCATCAGGGAACGATCATCAACCCGACCGGCTTAACGCTGGCGGCGGGGATGAGCGTAACGATCACGGGCTACGCCGAGGGCTCGGTCTTCGAAGCCAACGAAATCGACACGCCCTACGACTATAGCGGCCCAGCACCCGTTCCGACCTACTACGGCGACGGCTGGTGGTATCCGGGTTACGAGTACGGATACGGTCCGTCGTTCCTGCTTAGCCTGAACTTCTTCGGCGGCGGGTATCACTTCGAACACCAGCGCTTCACGGGTCGTCCGTGGGATGGTCGCGGATTCTTCTCCGGACGCATCTACGTCCAGGGGCCGCGCGTGATCTTCAATGAGCGGCGCAGCTTCGTCGCACCGCGCAACGACTCGCGTTTCGTCGCACCGCGCGACAGCCGTTATGTCGCACCGCGCAACGATATCCGCACCGTGCAGCAACGTAACGACACGCGTTTCGACTCGCGCTCCGGGTATAGCACGACGCGAACGGCGCCCCAGAGCTCGTATCGCTCGACGACGACGACGCGCACGTACCAAACGACCCGCGGCAACAGCGGCAACAGCGGCAACACCGGATCGCGTGGCAGTGCGCCCCGCAACGACTCCGGTTCGCGCGGTAGCTCGAGTTCGCACGGCTCAAGCTCGAGCAGCAGCTCCAGCTCGCACGGCGACAAACACCACAGCTAGCCGAACCTCTCCCGAGTGAGAACCGAAGCCGGGCCTTTTTCAGGGCCCGGCTTCCCTATTCGGCCCTATTCGCTTCCGGCGCGGCGAGATTAGCATGAGCGGACTCGCTCTCGGAGATCTGCCGGTTGCTTTCTCGCACGCGGCTCGTGCCGGCCGCACTGACGCTCGTCGTTACGCTGCTCCTGCCCGCGGCAACGCGGGCCGAGATCTCGTGCTCCGCGCCCGGCGCCGGCGGCCAGCGCCTCTGCACGGCCGGGGTCGCGACCGGCGCGATCGCGACCGTTGCCAATCGTCAAGCGGAGACGCGCTGGTGCTGGGCCGCCACGATCTCGAACGTCTTTGGGTACTACGGTCATCCGGTCGCGCAAGCGCGGGTCGTCAAAGAGACCTACGGCCGCGTCGCCAACGTCGCCGGCTCCGAAGCCGCGATGGCGAGCGACCTCAACCGCACGTGGACCGACGATCGCGGTAAACGTTTTCAGGTTGTGGCGGATGACGTGCTCGCGCCGAGCGCCGCCGAGGAATTGGCCCGCGGCCGGCCGCTGATCGTAACGATGCGCAATCACGCCGTGATCCTGACCGGGCTCACCTACGTTCGCCGTCCCGACGGCTCGGGACGGGTCGAGGGAGCGACCGTGCGCGACCCGTGGCCGGCGAACCCGAACGAGCAGCGCTTGACCCCGGCCGACTGGCAGAGCACGCGGCATCGCTTTCGGATCCGCATCTACAATATCGACTCCTAGCCGCACACGCCGTGCGTCATAAATCGGGCGGGCGCGGCGTATCCGGAACAGAATGCAGCTTCGCATCGAAGACGATCTGTTCGAATCGCTGTTCGCCCGGGAATACCGGGGCGTCGTTGCCGCCGCTAGCCGCGTCGTCGGCTTGAGCGCGGCCGAAGATATCGCGCAAGAAGCCTTCGCGGCGCTCTACCGCCTAGGCCCGATCGAGCCGCAGCACGCGCGCAATTGGCTCTACCGCACGACCCTGCATCGCGCGCTGAGCGATCTGCGCGGCGTGCAACGCCGGCAGATTCGCGAGAAGAACGCAACCACGCATCTCGACGCGCCGCCCGGCGAGCCGCATACGGCCGTGGAGGTACACGAGACGCGCGAAAACGTTCGGGCCGTCCTGCGTCGAATTTCCGAGCGATATGCAATGTTGCTCGCATTGCGGCATAGCGGCCTCAGCCACAAAGAAATTTCAGACCTCATGCTCATCAAGATCAATCAAGTTGGTACGCTGCTGGTTCGAGCCGAAGCCGCCTTCAAAAGGGAGTACGATCGTGTCACACCTCGCTAGCGCGGTCCTGCGTCGTTACGTCGACGAACCGGATGCTCTGTTAAGTTTCGAAAAAGAGCACTTGCTGCAGTGCCCGGGTTGCCGCAGCCGGCTCGAACTCTATCGCGAACGGGCGGAGCAGACGGCGGAGTTGTTACAATCGCCGGGCGAGATCGACGCGCAGGCGGCGCATCGTCTCGTAATCGCGCGGGCACACACGCGCGGCGCTTCCGAACCCGGACGCACTCCGCTGGAAGCGCCGGCGCGATTCGGCACGCCGCGCATCCTGCAGTGGGGCGGCGCGCTCGCCGCGGGCCTGTTGCTCTTCGTCGCGATCGGCTCCTCGCCCGTGCGCGGCTATGCGGAGAGTTTTCTCGCAATCTTCGAACCCAACCAGTTTCAGGCGATCGACGTCAGTGCGAACGACCTAACGAAGATCCGCGCGCTGCCGGAGTTGGCCGCGTTCGGCACGATGCATCAATTCCCGGCCAAACTCACGTACACCACGTTCGCCGACGGTGCGGCCGCGGCCCGTTTCGCGCGACAGCCGATCCTGCACCCCGGCTTTCTTCCACCGGGCGTTCCCACGACACCAAACTATCGTGTGAGCGGAAAGCAAACCGTCTCCTTCACCTTCAACGCGGCCAAAGCGCGCGTCACGGCCGCCAAGAAAGGCGCCTCCCCGCCAAAGATGCCGCCGGAGATCGACGGATCGACTTTGAATGCGACGTTCGGCCCAGTGATCGTGGAGTTGTACGACACGCTGCCGCAGCGTGCGCGACACAAGGACGCGGTCGCCGGCCGTCTGCCCAATAATATTCTCGTGATCACCCAAGGGCCGGCGCCGCACATTTATTCGAACCGCGCCACGGTCACACAGATCGAGTCGTATCTGTTGGCGCAACCCGGTTTGCCGCCCGGACTCGTCGCACAGATTCGCGCCATCGGCGATCCGGCGACGACCTTGCCGGTTCCGGTCCGCATCGACAAGCAAACCTCCCGGAGCGTGACGGTGAACGGCGCACCAGGCCTGCTGATCGGCGACAACACGGGCGTCGGCAGCGGCGTCATCTGGCAACAGGGCGGCACGATTCACTGCGTCGCCGGTCCGTACACGGCAAGTCAAATCTTGCAGGTCGCGAATTCCATGACCCCGTGATCGAAACGCCTGCGCTCGAGACGCGGGAGCTAACTAAGCGCTACGGAGACCGCAGCGCGGTCGCAGATCTCACCATGCGCGTGATGCGCGGTGAGACCTTCGGCTTTCTCGGCCCCAACGGGGCGGGCAAGACCACGGTGGTTAAGATGCTGCTGGGGCTCGTGCAGCCGACATCGGGCGATGCCGCAATTTTGGGACGGCCTCTCGGTTCGCTCGAGGCCCGGCGCCGCATCGGCTATTTGCCGGAACTCTTCCGTTACCAAGAGTGGCTCACCGCGCGCGAGGTCCTCGGCTGGCACGCCGCAGTCTTACGCATTGCGCACGAACGCCGCGCGAGCGAGATCGGCGGGATCTTGCGCCGGGTGGGTTTGGCCGAACGCGCCGGCGATCGTGTCGGCACGTTTTCGAAAGGGATGCAGCAGCGGCTTGGAATCGGCGTGGCGCTGCTCGGTTCGCCCGAGCTGATCTTCCTGGACGAGCCGACGTCCGCGCTCGATCCGGTCGGGCGCGCGGACGTGCGCGCGCTGATCGCCGGCCTAAAAGCCGAAGGCACGACCGTCTTTCTCAATTCGCACTTGCTCTCCGAAGTGGAGCACGTCTGCGATCGCGTGGCCGTCATCGACGCCGGGCGCGCGCTCGCGATCGGCGATCTTTCCGAGTTGCTCGGACGCTTCGCGCTCCGCATCGGGTTCGAGAGCATCGATGCCGCGCTGCATGCCGAACTGGTGCGCCGCGACGCCGAGTTCGGCCGGGACCGGACGGCGGTGCTTCACGGCTTGAGCGATAGCGATACTCCCGACGTCGTCGCCGAGCTCGTGGCGTTCGGGGCGCGCATCAAGACCGTCCAGCCCATTCGCTCGACGCTGGAAGAACGATTTCTCGAAATTTTACGGAACGAACATGAACGCACTGCTGATCGCTTCGCTCGTCCTCGCTGAGGCGGCGCGGCGGCGGTTGCTGCTGACCGCCGCCGTCATTACGCTCGCGCTCGTCGGTTTGACGAGTTGGGGCTTTCATGCGCTGGGAACCGCGCGCGATTCACACGGCCATCCCATTCCACACTACGCGGTGATGGTGTCGTCGAGCGTGCTCGTCATCGTGATGGCGTTCATGTTCAGCCTGATCCTATCGCTTAGTGCGGCTTTCTTGGGAGCGCTGGCAACCGGATCCGAGATCGAGAACGGAACACTGCTGACAATCGTTCCGAGACCGATTCGACGCATCGAGATCGTCTTCGGCAAGTGGCTCGGCAACCTGGTCTTGATCGCCGGTTACGCCGCCCTTATCGGCAGCGTCGAGTTTCTCGTCGTGCGGCTGACGACCGGATACTCACCGCCGCACCCATACGTCGCGATCGCGTATCTGATTGCGCAGAGTGCGCTCGTCCTCAGCCTGACGATGTGCCTGAGCGTGCGGCTATCGCCAATCGCCGCGGCTTTTGCGACGATCGTTCTCTTCGGCGTCGCCTGGGTCGGCGGCATCGCCGGCACCGTCGGGACCGCGTTGAACAACGTGTCCTTGCATCAGGCGGCGCTCCTCCTGAGCCTCCTCATTCCCACCGACGGCATCTGGCGCGGCGCCGCTTTCGCACTGGAACCGGCGGCAATGGTCGCGACGGTCGGCAGCACGCGAAACTTTAATCCGTTCGTCAGCGGCGCGCCGCCGACGACGGCTTACTTGATCTGGTCGGTCCTTTGGTTCGCGGCCGTGGCAGGAACCGGAATCGCACTCTTTCGGCAACGAGACATCTAAACGGCGCCCGCTTTACGTTACACTGGTGTCATGAGAACTGGTTATTCGCGCCGCAGCGTGCTCGCCGTCCTGGCTGCTTGCCTGGTCGTACCGCCGGCCGGCGCGTGGGCCGCCGAGGCGCGCTGGAACTTGTCCGCCGGCGAATGGCGCAAGCGCCTGCCGCCGGATCGTTTCGCGATTCTGCGCGAGCAAGGTACCGAGACACCCGGCTCGAGCCCGCTCGATTACGAACATCGCACCGGCACCTATGCGTGCGCAGGTTGCGCGCTCGATCTCTTTTCGTCCGTCACGAAATTTGAGAGCGGCACCGGCTGGCCGAGTTTCTACGCGCCGCTGAAAAACGCGGTCGCGACCTCGGGCGATTCGAGCTTGGGAATGGATCGAACCGAAGTCCACTGCCGGCGCTGCGACGGACATCTGGGCCACGTCTTCGACGACGGCCCGCGCCCAACCGGGTTGCGCTATTGCATGAACGGCCTCGCGCTGCAATTTCACCCCAAGGCCGGCTAAGCTCGCCTCAGCCGTTCGGTCGCCGCGCCGCGGTTTTCATGCTATAAGTCTTACATGAGCTTGAAAGTTCGCGGAGTTATCTCCGCGCTTGTATTGTGCGTTTCAGCCGTCTTTGGCTGCGGCATCGCACCTGGAGTGGCGGCCGAGGGACTCGCCGTCGGCGCCTGCGTGAGCGTCAACCGTCAGCCGGGGCCGGCGCGAATCGTCGCCTTAACACCCGGCGGATATGTGGTTCAAGCCGCGGGCAAGGCGCGCAGCGAGGCGCTGAATTGGGCGCGCCAGGACGTCGTCGCGGGCCCTTGTCCGGGTGCGCCGACCGCGGCGCAGCAGGCCCAGCCGCACAAGTGCTTCGCATCGGATGCCGACGGCGCCGGCGGGGCGGCGCAGGTCAGCGATCGCAGAGTGATTCGCCAGACGTTCGCGCGCCAGGCCGAGCCGGGTTCCGACGGCACGGTCACGATCCACTTCGAATCGTTTCGGGTCGGCGCCAATCGCAGCTGGATGCGTTCGGACAGCTACAATTTTACCGCCGACCAGAGTAAGCCGATCCACGAGCTGCGCGTGATCTTTGACACATGCACGGATTACCGGACGGCGATCAGCCTGCGCCGGATGGAGCGCAACTTCGAATGCTTCACCGCGCCGACCGGCGAGCACGTCTGTCAAACCTCGGGGAGCACCGGCGGCATGCTGCCCGACAGGACGCAGTACATACCGAAGCAGTAGTCTCCCGGCCGGCCCTCTCCAGGGCAGTATGAGCCTCGCCGGCCGTAGAAGAGGGTAGCTCCCTATTCGCGTCCCGGAGGTTCTGGTGCTCGCATCTTTCGTTCGTCCATTTGCAATTGTCGTCGCCGTCTTCTTAACGGCAGGGGTCGCCGCGGCACAAACGCCGCCGCCCGCCGCTGTGCCCCAACCCGTCCCGGCACCGGTCGGACCGAGCGTTCCAGCGGCCAGCGCGGCGCTGCCGGGCTCTCCCGTCCCGTACGGGACCTTCATCCGCGACGCGGTGGTTCAGCCCGGCTTAATCCCGATCATCAAGAAGGCCGGTAGGATTTACTTCGCACTCTCAAACGATCAGCTCGGCAAGGATTTCATCCAGACCGCGGTTCCCTCGACCGGCCTCGGCGGCATTGGTCCCGCGCCCGGCGAGCCGTACGTCGCGCCCGCGCGGATCATGCACTTCGACCGCGTCGACGACACAATCGTCGTGCGTTTACCGAACACGATCGCGCAGACGCTGCCGAATTCGCCGCAAGAACTTGGCGCGCGCATCTCGCTTCCCGCCTCGACCGTCGCCGTCGTTCCGATCTCGGCGCAAGGCGATGGCAAGGTCGTGATTCTTGCCTCGCTCTTCCTCGGTGATGTGGCCGACCTCTCCGCATCCTTCGAACGCATCGCGCGCGGCAACCCCGCGGGCGCGTACCGGCTCGATCCGACGCGTTCGTACTTCCAGGCCGCCAAAGCGTTTCCTGACAACGACATCGTGCGCGTAAGCCAAACCTGGGCCAGCGCATCGCCGCCCGCTCGCGTCGATAATGCGCCCGATGCGCGCAGCATCGAAGTCGTCATGACGTACAACATCATCGCCGCTCCGAACGACGGCTACGTTCCAAGAATCGCCGACCCGCGCGTCGGCTACTTCGAGCAGCCGCTCATCGACTTCACGACCGACCTGGCCTCGACGCGCACGGTCTATTATGCGACGCGCTGGAACTTCGCTCCGGCGACGCCGGGTCAGCCGTCGAAGGCTACCAGGCCGCTTGTCTTCTACATCAGCAACGACGTGCCGCTGGAATACCGCGACACGGTGCGAGCGGCGCTCTTAACCTGGAACGACGCGTTCAGCAAAATCGGTATCCTCGACGCCGTTCAAGTTCAACAGCAGCCGAACGACCCGAATTGGGATCCGGAAGATATTCGCCACAACATGTTCCGCTGGCTCAACACCAGTTCGCCGGCGTACGGCGCCGAAGGCTTGATCTTCGACGATCCGCGCAGCGGCGAAGAACTCAATGTCGGCGTCAACTTCGACGCGGTCGAAGGAACGGCCGGACGTCTCTACCGTTACCTGATCGCTCCGGCGCGCGGCCTCCCCGATAGCCAAGCCGCCGAGAAGGCCTACGCGATCGAACTGATCCGTTCCGTAACACTGCACGAATCCGGACACACGCTCGGCCTGCAGCACAACTTCATCGCTTCCCGCGCGTACACGATGGCGCAACTCCAGAGCGCGTCCTTCACACGCACGCACGGCATCTCGTCCTCGGTCATGGATTACACGCCGGATAACCTCTGGCCGAAGGGCACGCCGCAGGGCGAGCATCAGCAGTTGGTCCTCGGGCCGTACGACTACTATGCGATTCAATACGGCTACGGATACACCGGGGCACAAACGCCCAACGCGGAACTCCCCACGCTGAACCGCTGGGCTTCGCGCTGGGCCGATCCGATGTACCGCTTCGCCTCCGATGAGGACGCACAGTTCGGGAGCGGACACTCCGTCGATCCGCGCGTCATGCAAGACGTGCTCTCGAGCAATCCGCTCGCGTGGTGCGGCGTTCAAACGAAGATGCTGCATGGCGTGATGGATGCCGTCGCGGCGCGCTTCCCGAAGGAAGGGCAAGGCTACGAAGAAGCACGCCGCGCCTTCTTAACTCCGCTCAACGGTTACCTGCGTTGCGCGACGATGCCCGCTCATATGATCGGCGGCGAGTATCTCTCGCGTGCCAATCGTGGCGATCCGGGATCGACGATTCCGTTCTCACCGGTCTCACGAACGGACGAACGGTATGCAATGCAATTGCTCAACGATCGTCTCTTCTCGGATGCCGCGTGGCACTTCAATCCCAGCGTTCTGCGCCTCTTGAGCTATAACGAGATCAGCGCTTTCACCGATGGCGCGTGGGTCTACAACCCCTCGCCGCGTCATGACATCGGCGTGGTACAGATCGCAGGCGCCGCCCAGGGTTCGGCGCTCGCCGAAATGTTCGCTCCGTTGCGTCTGCAGCGCATCGACGATCTCGGCTTCAAGTATGCCGCCGGGTCCACGATGACGCTGGCCGACCTCTTCACATGGACGCGCGACGGAATCCTCGGCGACATCGCCGGCGGTTCGATTGCAAAGGCCGGCCCAGTCCGTCGCAATCTGCAGATCTCGTACGCAAAGGGCATGGCCAACATGTGGGTCGTACCGGCTCCCGGAACGCCTCCCGACGCACAATCCCTGGCGCGCATGCAACTCGGGTACCTCCAGCAGAACACGACTGCGGCACTGCAACGTGGACACCTCGACGACCTGACACGCGCCCATCTTGAGGCGCTGAACTCCATCGCCACCGAGGCCCTCAACGCCCATCGCAACATGCCGGACAGGTAACCAGAACACGCCGGAGCGCAAACTCCGACGAATCAAAGAGCCGCTACTCCGGTAGCGGCTCTTTCTTATGGTCCGGCCTTGCCCCGGTCACCGATAGCGGACGAAAGCACGGCCTTGACGAGAAATCGGCGTCTGGCAATTTCGATTAAAAGGGCCGCGGCAAGAATGCAAACCGCGGGAAACACGTCCATCCACCAGAACATTAAAAAAGGCATTTCCATATGCCTGAGCAGGTTGCCAAGCGAAGGCGAGCCCCGCCATACGCCCCAGCCGAAGAAGTCGACGGTTGCGAGGAACAATATGAGCTCGCCCCAGTTGCGCGCGGTTCGGTTGAGGAGCGGCCGTCCGGTTTTGCGGAGTTCTTGAGCGAAGGCGATGTACCGCACCACCGGTGGCGAGAAGATTGCCGCCGCTATCGCCGCGAGTACGGCCGGGTGAAGCACGCGACCGGGCGGGGTAGCGAACATCACCACGACCACAAAGAGAACCCATCCTGGAAAACACGCAAGAGCCTCCGTGAATCTCATGATGGTGAATCGTATGACTGGCCCGCCGTAGCGAGCGAGCAGACCGAAAGCGCCGCCGATCGCGAGCGAAAGAATTGCCGCCAGAAGGCTGATCCACAGGCTGACTCGGGTCGCAACCACCAAGCGGGCGAGAAGGTCGAACCCGTTATCGTCCGTCCCAAGAACGTGACCGCCGCAGATCCTCGCATCGAGAAAGCAGGGCGGCAGTGGATCTCCTTGCCAATTCGCCTGATCGATCGTATATGCGGCAGACTCCAACCGCGCGTCGAGCAGAAACAGACTCAGCGCGGCCAAAGCTGCAACGACGGCAAACACAATCGCGCGCCTAGTCATCGTACACCGACTCGTCTCCGAGCGCTTGCTTAGCGAATTCGCGAACTACGACGCGTATTGCGAGGACGAAGAGCGCATTGAACAATAAGATGCCCGCGATGATAGGGATGGCCGCGCTCGCGAAGGTCGCATCGAAGAGCAACCGCCCCTCACCCGGCCACGCAAAGATGACCTCCGTGACGACGGCGGCAGAGAGCAGTTCCGGAAGACGTGCGGCAAATATCACCGCAAGCTCCGCCGCAATCGGCACTTCGGATCTGCGGGCATGTGCTGCCACGGCGAGTCGTCGCTTGAAGTACTCGACGATCGTTGGCAACGCGAAGAGAGCGAGGGCGCCCGACGGCAACGCCAGATGCCATAGACGGTCCGCCAAGTTGAAATCGTCGACGCCCGTATACCCTGCCGTCGGAAATATCTGAACGTTAACGGCAAGTAACATTTGCATACCTATGGCGAGGTAAAAAAATGGAACGCTCCGCAATACCACCGCCGCGACCGTAACGATCGGCCACGAGGTGCGTACCTGTAAAGCCGCGCCCGCGACGCCGGCGACGGCGGCGACGAGGAGCGACACGACAATAAGTTCGAGCGTGAAGGGCACACGCGCACCGATGGTAGCAAGAACCGAGATGTCTGTACCGGAGTTCGCATAACGGTCGGGAGACGTTCCCGAAAAGATGTGCCAGAAGAATGTGGTGTACGGCGCCTTTGAGCCGAGCAATCGTAAGAGCACGAGGACGATCAGCGCAACGGCACCTGCCGTCGCGGCCGCTTTCAGCAGCCGGGAGCGTGCGCTTTCACCCAAAGGATCAGTCACGCATTCACTTCGCTTTCGAGCGCTTCGGAATCAATGGAAGAGCGCCCGCAAGAGTATCGGAACGACGATCGCCACGAAGAACACGAATATGACGAGACAGCCAAACGCGCCGCATCCTCCACGATAAGCGGCACCTTTTTGCCCCTCGCTCCGAAAGGCTTGGTAACCGATAAACGAGCCAGGATCCTGCACGGTAGTTCCGATCCAAAAGCGTCGATTACTCTTTCAAGAACTCTTAAATGCCGATGAGGTTCGCCCGGTCCGAGATGGCTTTTCTCGGAGTCCGTCGCGCTCGAGGACAACCCCTCTGGAGCGGCGACCGAAAGAAGCCGGACCTGCAGCCGCGGAGCGAGAATAATTCGAGTGTCAGCGCCGTCGAAAGGAGCGTCAGAATGACCGCAGGTGAGGCCGCTAAGCAACCGCGCCGGCGTTATGCGAAGATTGCATCCAGCCTGGCATTCAGCGTAGTTTTCGGCGGCACTCTGCTCGCGGGCTGCAAAGAAACGCCGGCGTCTCTGCTCTACATTTCTGCGGCGAATCCCGGAACCGTGCACGTCTACACGCAATCTGACCAAGGGCTTATCCCCCTCGGCTGCATCGTGGGCTTCCAACACCCGGCCGGCTTGGCCGTCGACGGTACCGGTAAGCTCTACGTGGCGGACCAAGACGCGAACACGGTCACCGTCTTTGAGCGCGGCAAGAGCTTCCCGTACGAAACGCTTACGGGCGCCATGCATGCAACGGGAATCACGCTCGATTCAGTTGGCAGCGTGTACGTGACTAACGGAAGCGAGACGTATATTTACGTTTATCGAGCTGGTTCGCCAACCCCAATGCCGACACCACTATCGGCGAACGGCACTGGCGGCCTTCACGGCGTGGCGGTGGACGCTGCCGGGAACACATTTTTTGCCGTTCGCAACACGATTCAAGAGGTGCCTAGTGGCGCGTCGACGGCGCTCCCCTCGCCCATAAGAAGCGACCTCAGCGACCCAAGAACTATCGTCTTCGATAGCAGTCAGAACCTGGTCGTCTCGGATGCGGGACTGCATACGATCTTCGTTTACAACTCTCCTTACACCAACCCCACTCCACTCGCTAGCTTTACAAATGCGAACGCTCAGGTTGACGCGATTGCGTTGGACCAAGAGCACTCAGCTCTATGGCTGGCCGACACGCATACGGGTGCAGTAACAAAATTGAATTACCCATTAGGCCCCGCGCCGACACCAGTCGCCGTCCTTCCGCCTTCTCTTGGTCTCGTGATCGGAATCGCGATAGATCAAGGAGTGATACAGTCGTCAAACGGTGCCGCCCATGGCAGTTATGCCCCGTGTCCTACTACTACCCAAACCGCGTCGAGGCGCCCCTAGCCTCGACTTCCCGTTCGCAACTGGGATTGCACGAAGTGGCGCTGCATCAGGAAAAACAACAGCAGCATCGGCGCGGAGACAAAAATCGAAGCAGCCATCAGGAGGTTCCAGTCGGTCGTAACTTCTTGGCCGACGAACATGCCGAGGCCGATCGGCAGCGTGCGCACGGCATTGTTGTTCGTTACGATCAAAGGCCAAAAGTAGTCGTTCCAATGCGTGACGACCGCCACGAGAGCAAAGGCGAGAACGGTCGGGCGCGAGAGCGGCAAGAGAACGTGCCAGAGGAATGCGAGGCCGCTGCAGCCGTCGAGGCGGGCGGCGTCTTCGAGTTGGCGGGGTACCGCCGCGAAGGCTTGGCGCAGAAGAAACGTGCCGAAGGCGCTGGCCGCGTACGGCGCCACGAGCGCCGCATAGGTATTGAGCAAACCGAGATGCGCGAGCGTCATGAAGTTGGCGATGAAGGTGATCTGAACCGGCACGATCAGTGCGGCAACGATAATCCAAAAAATGAGACTCCGGCCGCGAAACTCGAAGCGCGAGAGCGCGAAAGCCGCGAGCGACGCCAGGGCCAGTTGAAGCGCGACAATCGATGCCGTCACCACGATACTGTTGAAGAAAAAGCCCGCGAACGGCTCGGCAACCCATGCCGAGCGATAGTTATCCCAAGCGGGATGTGCCGGCCACCACTGCGGTACCGCGGTAAAGACCTCGCGCTTTGGTTTGAGCGAGGTCAGCGCCATCCAGTAGAACGGCAACAACAGCGGAATCAAACCTGCGACGAGGACGGCGTAGGATGCACAGCGGCGGATCACCGGTTGAATGCCCACGCGAGCGCGCCCAATATCATCAGCACCATCGCAAACATCACCAGGCTGATCGCGGCCGCCATCCCGAGTTGGACGTACTCAAAACCGTTTTGATAGGCGAAGTAGACCAAGACGTTGGTCGCGTTGCTCGGGCCGCCTTGCGTCATCAGGTTGACGAAGTCAAATACCTGGAACGAGCCGATCAACGCGACGACCGCCAGAAAGAAGGTTGTCGGCCGCAGCAGCGGCAGCGTGATCGTGAAGAAACGCGCGATCGGTCGAGCTCCATCGAGCCGGGCCGCATCGAGTACGGCGCGCGGCAGCGATTGAAGGCCCGCGAGGTAGATGATCATGTAGTAGCCGACGTTCTTCCAAACGGCGACGATCATCAGCGTCGGCAGCGCCCAGGCCCCGTCGACGAGCCAGGGCACGGGTCCGATGCCGATTGCATGCAAGAGATAATCGATGATTCCGCCGTTTGCATTAAACATCCACAGCGCGAGTGCGGCGACCGCGACCGTCGGCATGACGACCGGCGTATAGTACAAGACGCGAAAGACCCCGACGCCCCGCAGCGGCTGATCGAGCAGCAGCGCGAGCGCGAGCGCGATGGCCATTGCAATCGGAACGCTCGCGAAAACATACAGCAAAGTCTGGCCGGCAACGCGCCAAAACAGCGGGTTGGCGAAGAGGGTCGAGTAGGCGGAGAACCCGATCCACGGGCCGAGCGACGTCCCGATGCCCGGAGCGTGCAGACTCAATTCGGCGAGACGCGCCAGCGGAAAATAGGTGAACGCCGCGAGCACGGCGAGCGTCGGGGCGAGATAGAGATAGGGCCGGGCGGACGTCACCCTTCGCCGCCGGCAACGAAGTGCCCGAGCGCGGCGCCACCGGCGTGATCGAAGACGTGCACGATAGACCCGGACGGAACGATCGCGATACGCTGCGCGTCGTGCGGCATCGCATCCGCAGGGATGGAGACGGTCAATTCACCGCCGTCGAAATCGGCGAATACTAAGACCTGCGAGCCGAGGGTCTCGATCAATCGGATCGGCAGCGACGCACCGGCAGCCGCGACGTCGAAGGATATCTTGATCTCCTCAGGTCTCATCCCAACGCGAACCTTCGCAGTCGCCGGCAGCGACCTGGGGGGCTGCGTCCATGCGAACGCACCGACCGGCGTGCGGACGACGATGCTGCCGTTGCTATGCTCGAGCGTTCCCTCGAGCAGATTCAGCCGTGGCGTAGCGAGAAAGCGCGCGACAAACTCGTTGGCCGGTTCGCGATAGATATCGATCGGGCGACCGGCTTGCTGGATCGCGCCGTCGTTCAACACCGCCATCCGGTCGCCGAGGGTCATCGCTTCGACTTGATCGTGCGTAACGTAGAGCGTCGTGACGCCGAGACGCCGTTGCAATTCCTTGATCTCGGTGCGCACCGACGCACGCACCTGCGCGTCGAGGTTGCTGAGCGGCTCGTCCATCAGATACAGCACGGGATCGCGCGCGATGGCCCGGCCGAGCGCGACGCGTTGCTGTTGGCCGCCGCTTATTTGATGCGGCCGCCGATCGAGCAGCGGCTCGATCCCAAGGAGCGCGGCAGTCCGCCGAACGCGCGCATCCGTCTCAGTCCTGTCGTGTCCGTGACGGCGCAATCCGAAAGCCATATTCCCGTAGACGGTCATGTGCGGATAGAGCGCGTAATCTTGGAAGACCATCGCGATATTCCGCCGTTCCGGCGGAATCGGCGAGAGCGGCGCGCCGCGCAGGAAGATTTCGCCGCGATCGATCGTCTGCAGGCCGGCGGTCATGCGCAGGAGCGTCGTCTTTCCGCAACCCGAGGGGCCGAGCAAGACGAAGAACTCGCCTTCGGCAATCTCGAGATCGAGATCCTCGAGGATTCTGGCGCTTCCGTACGATTTCCCAACTCCGGCGAACCGGAGCGCAGGCTCGATCACGGACGATTTGCCAGCAGCGCGTTTCCTTTGGCGTTGACGGCGCTCAAGCCGGCGCGCAGCGCGACCTTGTTCGCCAAGATATCTTGCAACGTATCGTGCAGTGCGTCGCGCACCTGCGTGAAATTCGGGGCGCTCGGTTCGTAGTAGGCCGCGTCAAGTTGCTTGACGGTCTCGAGGACCTCGGGATACTCGGCAACGACAGCCTTGAGCTCCGGAAGATTCCAGGCCGAGCGCACGACCGCGATGTAACCGCTGCGCGCGCTCCAGCGCGCTTGTTGTGCCGGTTCCAACATCCACGAGACGAATTTCCAAGACGCTTCTTCTTGAGCCGGCGATTTCTTGAACATCACGAGATTTCCACCGCCAATGGCCACGCCGGAGCGATCCCCGCGCGGCATCCGCACCAAGCCCCACTTGAACTTGGCCGATTGCCTGAAGAACGCTTGCGCTCCGGAGGAATACACGACCATCGCCGTCTTCTCGCTCGCAAAATCCTGAGAACCTTGCGGCCACGGCGTGTATGCGGGCATCACCTTGTACTTGTTGACGAGGTCCCACCAATATTGCATCGCCGAGACCGCCGCCGGCCGATCGAGGTCGAGATGCTTGAGATCGCTGCTGATCACATCGCCGCCCGCCTGGTAGACGAGCGCGTAGTAGATCCAGTTGTAGGCCTCGAGCGGAAATTCGGCACCCCAGCGCGTGACGTCGACGCCGTTGCGCGTCGTCAACTTTTGAGCATCCGCGGCAAATTCGGTCCACGTGGCCGGCGGACCGGCGATGCCGGCTTTGGCGAAGGCATCTTTGTTATAGTACAGGACCGGAACGCTGCGCTGAAATGGTAACGAATAGAGCTTGCCGCCGGAATAACTGTTGAGCAGCAAGCTTGGAAAGAAGCGCGCGAGATACGTCTTGCCGCCGGCCTTGCGCACGAATCCGTCAAGATCTTCAAGCGTGCCCGCCGGCGCGAGTACCTGCGTATGGTCGTTGACGATGGCGCCGATATCCGGAAGATTTCCGGCCAACGAGGCCGCTTGAATCTTCTGAAACGTCAGATCGTAGTTGCCCGTATAGCTCGCGGTCACGTGCACGTCGGGATGACCGGCGTTGAAATCATCGACCAGCGACTGCATCAGATTCGCCAGACCGCCGCCAAGATCGACGGGGTACCAGTAGGTCACTTGGACCGGCTCCGCGGCGCGCGACGGCGCTCCGCTCGATGTGGCCAGCATCAGCGCCGTGACGAACGCGAGAACCATCGTGCGAGGGTGCCTGCGCATGTAACTCTCCTTTTACGGGCGAAAATACCGCGCTCGCCGCGTCTGTTTTCTTGGCCGAGGAAAGCGCCCCTGTCATGCGCGAGAGTCTCAAATGTCTACGCTCGCGACAGATTCGGCATCCACGGCCTTCACGACGTTGACGGCAACCTAATGACCGATGCGAAGCTCGACGTCTGCCATGGGCATTCACACTCGATCGTGTGGGACGGGGTCACGCGAGCGCTCTATCACTACCATCTAACGTACGAGTATCCGTGCACCCTCGGTTGCTACCGAGGCGCCCCGGTCTAGAGCGAACGCAGGGTCCCCAAAAAGGCCCGGCGGGCGCGTCGCGGAAGCAAGCGGGGTGAACGGGCGCGGCTTCCCCTGGCTCCTGGCAGCGATCCCCGCGACGGCCCTCGGGCACGGGCTGGCATATGCTCTTGCCGGCCGCGAGCAGGCCGACGTTCACCATTCCTATCTCGTTCCAGCGTTTCTCTACTCTGCTGCATTGCTGCTGGCATTTTGTGCCGCGAGGCTGCTCCGAGCTCTGAGCCGTCCGCGCCGCTTGTCCTCTGCGGCCCCGTCGCTGGCCGCGACGGCGGCGAAACTCTCGATCGTTCAAGTCGCGCTCTTCGCGCTGGCCGAACGAGTCGAGGGATTTGCTCCGGCGCCGAGTGCGTACGCAATTCAGATTCTCGTCGCGCTGTTTGTCGCGATCGCAATCGTCTACTTCGCGCAGCTGGTGCGCCGCTGCGAACGCTCAGCAATCGAAGCTGGTGAATATCTCCGGCGCGTGCTCGCGCTTACCGCCGGGGTGCGTATCAGCCACGCTCGCTTAGCACCGGCATACTGCTTAGCAGTAAGCGCGGGCACTGCCGGCTTTCCGCGTCCGCCGCCGCGTCTGTAGTCGTTTTCCTCTAAGCTCACTAGCAGGCTGCGGAGATTTTTTCATATGCGACGAGCGATCGTTGCGGGCGTCCGTACAAGTGTTGCGCTCGCGTTTCTCATCCTAGCCACCCGAAGCTACGCCTACGCCGTGCCGCCGTTGGCGAACGGTCAGGGCGTTTCGTGTCAGTCATGTCACACGACATTCCCCGGCCTGACCGCCTACGGCATGATGACAATGATGTCGAACTTCCAAGTCTTGGACTGGAGGAAGCAACATCAGGGGCTGCCCGTTGCCCTCCGCGTCCAGATTGAGAGCTTTCTTTCGAACCAGGACCAGAAAGGCTCGACAACGCTCAAAACACTGTCGATCTACGCGGCCGGCTTTCTCGGGCGTAATTTCACCTATTACGCAGAACAGCCGATCGTCGACACCGGGCAGCCGGGAGTAACCGAACAGCTCTGGCTCTCATGGAACGGCCTCTTCGGTGGAACGAATTCGCTGCAGGTCGGTAAATACCATACGCCGTTTCCGTTCATGCCCGCACACGGTTGGACGCTGAGCAATTATCTGCTCGCCACACAAGATAACGGCCAGAATACGTTCGAACCGAACGACTCGCACTGGGGCGTCGCGTTCAACGGCATGTCGAATCTCTTCATGTACAATCTAGCGTACCTTGCGGGAAACGGCCCAGTTCAGCAAGCGTTCGACTACAATCGAGCCGATGGATCGCGAGCGCTGGATCTCAATATCTCGTACGGCGGCATGACGAAACCGTGGATGATCGGTCTTAACGCGATCCGCGGAACATTTCCGTTGCTAGATGGCACCGGACAGTACGCCGCGGATGATGCCTTTAACCGTCAAGGCATTTACTACAGCTATCAGACGTCGAAGGTTCTGTTTCAGACGATGTATTATTTTGGCACGGACGCCCAACCCGATATCGGCCTACCGCCGGGGCAGTTGCGGGGCTTCATGTTCGAAGCGCAACGCGATTACGGCTGGCGCGATCACGTCCTGCTCCGCTATGACGTCGGAGCCAGCGACACGCTTCATCGACAGTATGTCGCGAGTTGGGCGCATCAGTTTTTGCCCAATCTCAAATCAACGGCTGAAATACAGCTAGGCCCGCAACGCCGCCCGCAGATTGGCTTTGCGCTGGACTGGGCGGGGCCGTTCATCTCCGGTGACCGTTATGTGTGGAAGCCCTATCCGCAAATGGTCGGAAAGGATCCCATAGGGCAGGCGCGGCCTGTCGTCGCGACGCTCCCACATACGGGAGGCCCCGAGCCCGGCCCGGGCGGTGACCCGAACAACGGCGCGACGCTCGTACAAAACAATGGCTGCATGGGTTGTCACGGTGCGCAGTTCCAAGGCTCCATCGGACCGAAACTCAATGGAATCGAGCACGCGCGCTCGGTTGCGCAGATTACTGAATCCATCAAACATCCCAAAGCGCCAATGCCGGATGCCGGCTTCTCCGATTCGCAGATCACGGATGTCATCGCGTATCTCTCAAATCTCGACGGCGGCGCGACGGGAGACGTTCCGGTGATCACCTTCGATCCGGCGGCTCCAGTCGACCAGGCGACGATCACCGTAAAATTCTCGACCGACCATCCGCAACAGGTTACCGCCCGCGCAACGATGCAGATGGGCCCTACCAGCCACAACGTCGACGTCGTTCTGCACCAAACCAGTGACCCGCACGTGTGGCAGGGCGTCGTCCATTTCTCGATGGGCGGACCCTGGACCATCCACATCGTGTACGGAGATAAGGATGCCGACATTCCGTTGAACGTCGGTGAGTGAGTGATGCGGCGCGGACGGTTCTTGCAGATCGGCGTCGGAGGCGTGAGCGCACTCGCGCTCGCGCCTCTCTCGGCGCGCGCGGCGGCGAGTCCCGTCGCCGATTACACGTTGACGGCTGCGCCGCTGACGTTTGCGCCGGCGCCTGGAATCTCGTTCGCCGCCTTAGCATATAACGGCACGCTACCGGGCCCCGTTCTTCGCGTTGCGAACGGGCAGCATATTCGCGCCAAGTATGTAAACAACGCCGCCGTAACGTCAAGCATCCATTGGCATGGGATGATCTTACCGAATGCAATGGATGGGGCGGCAGGCGTTACGCAGCCCGAGGTGCCGCCCGGCGGCACGTTCCAGTACGAATTCGATGCCGGGCCACCGGGTACGCGCTGGTATCACGACCATGGCCCGAACATGGGCATGACGCTTGGCCTCTTCGGCCTGATCATCGTCGAAGATCCGACCGACGAAAAGGCCGACGCCGAGTTCGCGTTGGTGTTTCACGACGTCCCGCGAATGGAAACCTACGCGCCGGCGATGCAGGGCGTGGGCAAAGCACCGATGGTCGACCCGCACGGTTCGCCGGAAATACTACAAATGGCGCCGGGAGCTAAGATGGGCGACGAACTCGCGTTCTCGGCGCACTGTATCAACGGACAATCCTACCCAGGCACCACGCTCTTGAAAGTCAAGGTTGGCCAAAACGTACGCCTGCGAATTCTGAACGCGAATCCGACGCAGACCCGCTACGTTCGCCTCGGAGGGCACCGCTTACGCGTGACGCATGCGGACGGTAATCGCATGGCGCAAGCGCTCGAAGTCGACGCGTTACGCATTGGCGTAGCCGAGCGATACGACGCCTGGTTTACGGTCCCGGCGCCCGGCGCGTGGCTCTTGCAGGGCATTTCGAGCGACGGGCTGGCCTTCGAGCAAGCCGTCGTCGTCTGCACCGACGGCATGGAACAGGCCCCACCCTTGGGCAATTCTGAGGCGATGGACGGCGTCGATTTCTTTACCTACGAGAAAGCCGGCGGCATCTCCACCGCACCTTTGGATCGGACGGCAACTATTCAAAAGCAGTTCACCTTAGACGGCGGCATCTACGGTAGTGCGGCCTGGACGATCAACGGACAATCGTATCCCAACACGGAGAAGATTATGGTGAAGCGCGGCGATCGTGTGATCGTAACCTTCACCAACAAGAGTGACATGGATCATCCGATGCATCTACACGGGCACACGTTCGACATCGTGGAGATCGATGGTAAAGCGCTGCTGCGGCCGCTCGCCAAGGATATATCGCTGGTGCGCGCAAACGGCGGAACTCTTACCTGGCGTTTCGACGCAACGTCGCCTGCCGGCCGTTGGCTGCTTCATTGCCACAATGATATTCATATGATGGACGGCATGATGACCGAGGTCGTGTACGGCTAGAAACCGGAGGAATCCGTGGGTCGATTGATTCGAAGCTGCATTAGGCTCATCGCCTTGCTGGGGCTAGCCTACTTTGGGACCACCGCGTACTTCGGGTACCGGGTCGGCAGCGCGATCAATCAGGCGAAGACACACGCGCTCACGGCGATCGGCGCGACCATTGTCGGCCGCGACCGCGTGGAACGCGTGGCAATCAAAAAGAGCGGGCTCCCCGACTATGCGGTCGCGTCGCCGACGTTCTGGTTGGCACTGCGCGTTAGCGAGTAGCTTGCGTTACGACCCCCGTCGCGGTGCGTCAATCGTGGGCGGCTAAGGCGAGTCGCAGGCCGGATGTCCGCAGGCGCACATCGTTTCCTCCTCAGATCCATCCGCGCTGCGACAGTAATCGCTGCAAAAACCGTTAGCGGCTTCGCTGCCGCTCTCGACGGTGGCCAGAAGCTCGCACTGACAATTGACATGACCACAACTGATTGATTCAGACGACATGTCCAGCGTATGCCCGCGTTTCGAAGAAGTTACTCGCCCCGGCGGGCACCGGTCACACCGCTCCCCCGACACGGCACCAACACCGTTGCAGGAACAGGAATCTCACTTTGCCTCGCAAAGTGTACTCCCATGCAGCTCCAGCAGGCCTTGGCCGACCTGGCCGAGGTCCGCGATCGCCTAGCGCACGTCCAGCGCTTCGACGGCTATTCGGGCTGGGCAGCGATCGCGAGCGGCCTCGGCGCGCTGGTCGGGGGCGGCGTGCAGTTCGCGCTCGCGCCCTATCCGCACGCCGCCCCCGAGCAGCGCATCTACCTCATCATTTGGCTCGGTTGTCTCGTGCTGGCGCTTGCGATCAACTACGGCGCGATCCTTGCTTGGCGCGCGCACAACGGCGGCGCGCAAGCCGCGGTCCAGATCCGGACGGTTGGAATGAGCATCCTGCCGGCGATCGCGGCCGGCGGCGTCACCTCGTTCGCGCTCGTCTCGCGCGGCCTCTACGATCTGTTGCCGGGAATGTGGTGCGCGACGTACGCGCTCGGCCTTTTCGCTTCGCGCGTGATGGTGCCGCGCGACGTCGTCTTCGTTGCGGTCGCGTTCGGTGCGGTCGCGACGGTCTTGTTGCTGGCTGCTTTCGATCCGCTGGCGTGGTGGATCATGCCGGCCGCATTCGGCGGCGGACAGATCGCAATCGGCGCGATCGTCCTGGGCCGGCCCAATAACGAAAGGAATCACACAAAATGAAATCAGCGGCGCCGTTCGCGTACGAAGGCCTCGAGCGCATCTTCCACGAGCGCGGCCGGCTCGCCGTCTGCACCTGCCTGGTCGCCAATGCCGAGGGCATGAGTTTCAAAGCCTTGCAAGAAGCGTGTGCGCTAACCGACGGCAATCTCAATCGTCATCTGCACGCGCTCGCCGAGACCGGCATCGTCGTGCTGGCGCGGGTTCGAGGTTCGGGGCGGCCCACGACGATCGTGCGCATCACGGATTCCGGTCGCGAGCGTTTCCTTTCTTATATCGACGAACTCGAGACCGTCGTGCGCGCGGTTCAGGCGACTGACGAGCGAAGGAATCCGGCAAACGCGAACTTGCGGATGGCGACTACGTCGTGATCGCACCGACCCCCGCGAGCGGCGCCGAACCCGGCCTGGCGCGTCACGTGGCGATGATCATGGACGGTAACCGGCGCTGGGCGCGCGAACGCGGGCTCACGTCGATCGACGGACATCGCGCCGGAGCGCGCACGCTGCGCGAGATCACCCGCGCGAGCACGCCGCTGGGCATCGAGATCCTGACGGTCTACGCATTCTCGGAAGAGAATTGGCAGCGCGAGCCCTCGGAAGTTGATCTCTTGATGGAACTCGTGCGTGCGTTCGCTCACGACGAGCGCGAGGCGCTCGGAAGCACGAACGTGCGCGTGCAAGCGATCGGGCGCCTCGACGCACTGCCGGTTCCTACAAAACTGGCACTCGACGCGCTGATCGCGGCAACCGCCGGCAACGACGGACTGATCCTCAACCTGGCGCTCAACTACGGTTCCCGCAGCGAACTGTGCGATGCGATTCGCGCACTCTCGATCGACGTCAAGAGCGGCCGGCTGGCGCTCTCGGCGATCGACGACAACGTCCTTTCCACGTACCTCTATACCGCCGGCTTGCCGGACCCGGATCTCTTGATTCGAACCGGCGGCGAGTTGCGTCTTTCGAATTTCTTGCTCTATCAGGTCGCGTATACCGAACTTTGGTCGACGCCCGTCTACTGGCCGGACTTCGACGCGGACCGCCTGGCCGAAGCGCTTGCTTCGTTCGCCACGCGCCAACGCCGCTTCGGAAGATAGCCGTGATATACTAGTCCACGTGAAAACGCGCCCCGACATCCGTAATATCGCCATCATCGCACACGTCGACCACGGCAAGACGACTTTAGTCGACGCCATGCTCAGGCAGAGCGGCGTCTTTCGCGAGGGTCAGGCGCTGACGACCCGGGTCATGGACTCTAATCCCCTCGAGCGCGAGCGCGGGATCACGATCCTAGCAAAGAATACGGCGATCAGGCACGGCAAGTACAAGTTCAACATCGTCGACACGCCCGGTCACGCCGATTTCGGCGGCGAGGTCGAACGCGTGCTGCAGATGGTTCAGGGCGTGTTGCTCTTGGTCGACGCGGCCGAAGGCGTCATGCCGCAAACGCGTTTCGTCTTGCGCAAAGCGCTGGAACTCGATCTGCGCGCGATCGTCGTCATCAACAAGATCGACCGCAAAGACGCCCGGGCCGCCGAGATCGTCAACCAAGTCTTCGACCTGTTCATCGAACTCGGTGCGAGCGAAGAGCAAGCCGATTTTGCGATCGTCTATACGAACGCGAAGGCCGGCATCGCCAAGCACGCACTCGACGAAACGAGCGCGGATCTCGAACCGCTCTTCGAAACGATCGCCATCCGTATCCCGGAAGCGCCGGCCGAAGAAGGCCCCTTCCAAATGCTGATCTCGGCGATCGATCACAACAAGTACGTGGGACGCATCGGCATCGGCCGCGTCTTTCGCGGTTCGTCGCGCCTGAACGCGCCGATCGCCAAGATCTCGCGCGATGGAACGATCGAGACGGGCCTGCACCTCACGACGCTGCTCACGTTCGCCGGATTAGAACGTGTCGAAGTCGAGGAAGCCGACGCCGGCGACATCGTCTGCGTCTCCGGCATCGAAGGCCTCAACATCGGCGATACGATCGCCGACGCGAAGACGCCCGAGGGTATCACTGCGATCTCGGTCGACGAACCGACGGTCTCGATGTTCTTCATGGTCAACGCCTCGCCGTTTTCCGGCAAGGAAGGGAAGTACCTGACCTCGCGGCAGATCCGCGAGCGCCTGATGCGCGAACTCGAATCGAACGTCGCACTGCGCGTCGAGGATACCGAGAGCGCCGACACCTTCGAAGTGCGCGGCCGCGGCGAACTGCATCTCTCGATCCTGATCGAGACGATGCGCCGCGAAGGCTACGAGATGGCCGTCTCCAAGCCGCAAGTTATCGTCACCGAGCGCAAGGGCGTGAAGTACGAACCGGTCGAGTACGTCGTCATCGACGTGCAAGAGGCCTATTCGGGCGCGGTCATCGAGTCGCTCGGCAAGCGCAAAGCGCTGATGTCGAATATGCTCGTCATGGGCGAAACGCGCCGGCTCGAGTACACGATGCCGACGCGCGCGATCTTCGGATTGCGCGGCGAGTTGCTGACCCTTTCGCGCGGCACCGCGATCATGTCGCACACGTACTACGATCACCAGCCTTGGAGCGGCGAGATCCCCGGACGCGCCGTCGGTGCGCTCGTCGCGAGCGACACGGGCACGACGACCGCGTATGCGATGGTCGGTCTCGAGGCGCGCGGACGTTTCTTCGTCGGCGACAGCATCGACGTCTACGAAGGCATGATCGTCGGCAAGGCCAACGACGACAAGGATGTCGCGATCAACGTCGTGCGCGCCAAGAAGCTGACCAACATGCGCGCTTCGGGATCCGACGACAGCACCAAGCTCTCGCCGCCCGAAGAGATGTCGCTGGAGCGCGCGATCGAGTTCATCGAGGACGACGAACTCGTCGAGGTGACGCCGAAGTCGATCCGCATCCGCAAGCGTCTGCTGAACGAGACCGACCGTCTGCGCAGCAGAAAGCGCGAAAAGGCGCTGGTATAGCGGAACGCGGGCTTGTTCTCTGGTAGAAGAGCAGCCAGATGAGTAAGACCCGTCGCGTCATGGCCTCGGTCCTCGCCGTCGCAGCGACGCTCGGCGCGGCCGCGTGCACGCCCCCACGTACCGCCCACACGCAAGTCGGGCCGACCGCGACGCCCGGAGCTCGGCAGGGCTACTACCGCGGCGGCGTCTTCATTCCGATCGTCGCCGGTCGCCGCGGATCATCGGGAACACAATCAAACGCCGGATCATCGGCCCAATCTTCGACGACCTCGTCGTCCGGCGGCTCGAGTTTCTTCGGCCGTATCTTCGGTGGGTTCGGTCATGCCGGGGGCGGCGGAGCAGGCTGATCGGCGCCCGGAGAGCGTTCTTCGAAGGCTATCCGGATTTCTGGGCCGACCTCGACGAACGCGAATATGCCTTATACGACGTTCGAGCGATCTCACCCGAAGAAGTCGTCGCGATGCGGCGCTGCGCGGACGACGTCGCGCGCATCTACGCTCGCATCGTGGACCTGTTGCGTGGCCTCGACGACGCGACGCTGCTGGAGATGGGTTATCCCGCACGTACCCTCGAGTTCGCGCGCGACGTTTGGCCGCTGCCGAACCTGACCATCGCGCGCGTCGACATGATCCAATCCCCTGATGGCTTTCGCGCGATCGAGTGCAACGCGGACACGCCAGCGTTCGTGATGGAGACGCACCGCATGAACGGCGCGCTCTGCGCGGAGTTTGGTTTCGACGATCCAAACGCCGACGCCGAACAGCATCTTCAAAAAGCGCTCCAATCGGCGGTTCGTGCGAGCATCGCTTATCTGGCGCGACCGTGCGATGGGACGCCGTACGTTGCGTTCACCGCGTTTCGGAACGCACCCGAGGACCGTGAGACGACGCGCTATCAGCGCACGCTCGCCGCCGGCATCGCAGAGATCGACACGGCATTCGTCCCGCTTGACGAACTGCGCATCGACGAAGATGCGCTCTACGATGCCAGCGGCCGCAGGATCGACGTACTCTTTCGCTTGTGGCCGATCGAGACGTTCGCGAAGGAACGCGATCCGGAGAGCGGGGCCGAGATCGGTTCGATGCTGTTCGATCTCGTACTGCGCAGACACGTCGCGCTGATCAATCCCCCCACGGGTTTCTTGCTGCAGAGCAAGGCTGTACAGGCGGTCGTTTGGGGGCTGTACGAGGCGGGCACGTTCTTCGACGCAGTCGAGCGCGAAGCAATCGCGCGTTCGTTCTTGCCGGCCTATCTGGACGCCCCGCCTTCCGGCGACTACGTCGCGAAGCCAGTCCTCGGTCGCGAGGGCGTCTCGATCGAGATCGTCGCCGGCGACCTTCGCGCGAGTTCGATCGAACGGACTTTCGACGAGGTTCCGATGGTCTACCAGCGGTACGTTGCGATGCCGCGCGTCGAAGCGAGAACCGCGAGCGGCCTCCAAATGCTGAGCGCACTCCACACCTGTTTTGTCGTCGCGGGCGAGCCGACCGCCGTCGGAATGCGCCTAGGAGGCCCGATCACCGACAATGCCGCGTACTTTCTTCCGCTCGGATACCGGCGCGACGCTCGCGCTGCTGCCGATCCGCCAATCACTCTTTCCACGGCCACGTAACGAACTCGCGCTAGCGGAGCGGCTCCAACTCCGGTAACTTCGGTAAGCCGGCGGTAAACGTCAGCGTTCCGATTTTTTGATCGTAGTCGACGAGCACGCTCTGACCATCCTTGATCTCGCCGCCGAGGATGCGCCGGCCTAGCGGCGTTTCGAGTTCTTTCTGCACGGCACGTTTGAGCGGGCGCGCGCCGTAGACCGGATCGTAGCCGACCTTGACCAGATGCCGGCGCGCACCCACCGAGACTTCGAGCGTGATACGCCGATCGGCCAAGCGCCGGCGTAAACGATCGAGCTGAATCTCGACGATCTTCTCAAGCTGCGCTTCGCTGAGCGCGGTGAAGACGACGATCTCATCGACGCGATTGAGAAATTCAGGACGGAAGTGACGGCGCAGTTCGTCGAGCACCGTCGCCCGCATGACCGCGTAATCGGCCCCGCCTTCGCCGTGATAATCCAAGATGCGATGGCTGCCGATGTTCGAGGTCATGACCAGGATCGTGTTCTTGAAGTCGATCGTGCGGCCCTGACCGTCGGTCAGGCGGCCGTCGTCGAGAATCTGCAAGAAGACGTTGAAGACTTCGGGCGCAGCCTTTTCGATCTCATCGAAGAGTACCACCGAAAATGGACGCCGGCGGACGGCTTCGGTCAGTTGACCGCCTTCGTCGTAACCGACGTAGCCCGGCGGCGCACCGATCAGACGCGCCACAGAATGCTTCTCGCCGTATTCCGACATATCGATGCGCACCATTGCGCGCTCATCGTCGAAGAGATACTCGGCGAGCGCACGGGCCAGTTCGGTCTTGCCGACGCCGGTCGGGCCGAGGAAGATAAACGAGCCGATCGGACGGTTCGGATCGCCCAGGCCCGAACGGGCCCGAATAACGGCCTCGGCAACCGCGGTCACCGCTTCGTCCTGACCGATGATGCGTCTGTGCAGCTCTTCATCGAGGCGCAAGAGTTTGCGCATCTCGCCCTCGAGTAATTTCGAGACGGGAACGCCGGTCCAGCGGCTCACGACGCCAGCGATGTCTTCCTCGTCGACCTCTTCCTTCAGCAGCCGCGGCTTGCCGTCGCCGGCGATGGCATCTTCCTCGGCCTTGAGTTGTTTCTCAAGGCCGGAGAGCTTACCGTACCGCAATTCGGCCGCGCGGTTGAGATCGTACTGACGCTCGGCCTGTTCGATCTCGGTCTTCGTCGTGTCGATCCGTTCGCGCAGCGCGCGCAACTTCTGCACCGCGTCTTTTTCAGCTTGCCAGCGCGCTTTGATCCCATCGGTCTCCGCGCGCAGGTTCGCAAGTTCGTGCTCGATGCGTCCGAGACGATGCTTCGAGCCCTCGTCGGTCTCTTTTTTGAGCGCCTCGCGTTCGATCTCGAGTTGCATGATGCGTCGCGAGGCCTCATCGAGCGCGACGGGCATCGAGTCGATCTCCGTCCGCAACTTGGCTCCGGCCTCGTCGACGAGATCGATCGCCTTGTCCGGCAAGAAGCGATCGGCGATGTAGCGGTTTGAAAGCGTCGCTGCGGCGACCAGCGCCGAATCCTTGATCCGTACGCCGTGATGCAACTCGTAGCGCTCGCGCAATCCGCGCAGAATCGAAATCGTATCCTCGACGCTCGGCTGATCGACGAAGACGGGCTGGAAGCGCCGTTCGAGCGCGGCGTCCTTCTCGATATACTTTCGATACTCGTCGAGCGTCGTCGCGCCGATCATGTGCAGCTCGCCGCGCGCGAGCAAGGGCTTGAGCAAGTTGCCGGCATCCATCGAGCCTTCGGCTTTGCCCGCGCCGACGACGTTATGGAGTTCGTCGACGAAGAGTAAGACCTGACCCTCGGCGCTCTGCACGTCCTTGAGGACGGCCTTGAGTCGCTCCTCGAATTCGCCGCGATACTTTGCTCCGGCGATCAGCGCGCCCATATCGAGCGAGATGATGCGCTTGTTCTTGAGACCCTCGGGGACGTCGCCGCGCACGATGCGCTGTGCCAAGCCCTCGACGATCGCCGTCTTGCCGACGCCCGGCTCGCCGATCAAGACCGGATTATTCTTGGTGCGGCGCGAGAGTACTTGGACGACCCGGCGAATTTCGTCGTCGCGCCCGATCACGGGATCGAGTTTGCCGGCCTCGGCGGCGCGCGTGAGATCTTGACCGTAGCGCTCGAGCGACTGATACGTGCCCTCGGGATTCTGGGTCGTAACGCGCTGATTGCCGCGCACGTCACGCAACGCGGCAAGTACGCGATCGCGTGTGACCTTATTTTCGCGCAGCAACTTTCCAGCCGGACCGCTATCGTCGAGCAGCGCGAGGAAAAGATGCTCGACCGAAACGTAGTCGTCGGTCAGCTTGCTCGCCTCGTCACCGGCCTGCACGAGTTCGCGGCTGGCGCGCGCGGAGAATTGGGGCTGCACGTCGCCGCTGCCCGAGAGGCGTGGGAGGCCGCCTATCAGTTCGCCGGCGCGGCGTTCGAGCGCCGGCACATCGACCCCGGCCTTAGCCAGCAAAGCCGGGACGATCCCTTGGTCTTGCTCGAGGAGCGCCGCCAGGACGTGCTCGGGCTCTACGCTCGAATTGCGCTCGCGCAGGGCGCGGGCGTAGGCGGCATTGAGCGCCTCCCGGACGCGTTCGGTCATCTTTTCGCTATTCATGTTCGACCTATTACAACACGCGGGAAGGCCAGTTTCGTTGCAGAGAAAAAGGACCAGCGGTGGCAATCTTTTCCCGGAGAACGGCTTTTTTACTCGCAGCATCTGCCGCGCTCGGTTTCGCCGCGCCGCTCGCAGCCGAGCCCGTCTCGCCGTTCGCGAATCTCGATCTGACGCATCTGGTCGTGACCACGCCGGGCGTGACGCGCGACGGCGCCCTCACGACGGGCAGCAAGATCTATGTCAACGTGGCCGATATGAAGTACGGCGGGTTCGTGCGCGTCGATCGGGCGACATCGGGGCAGACGATCGACGGCGATTGGCTCTTGGCGGTGCCCCTCGATACCGAGCGCAACGGGCGCATCTACACGGCGCTCGTCTACCGCTCGACGGGCGGTGCGCCCGAGTACGTCGGCGCCGTCGATTCAAAGGCCGGCACGCTGGAAGTCTCCGTTCACGACGGCCATCTCTTCGTGACCGCGCCGCTGTACGCGAAGAAAGACTTGCCCTGCTGCCCGAGTTATAAGGTCGTCGAACGCATTCTCTACAGTACGGCGACCGGAGGACTGATCCAGGTCACCCGGCAGACGATCGACCTCGGCCAGACGCTGGCGACGCCGTCGCCTAGCCCGCGCTAGACCGTCTCGCGCAACAGGCGCACATCGCCGCTGCGAATCGTCACGCCCGCCGCGTCGAACCATTCGAGCAGCGGAACCGCAAACTTCCGCGACGTGCCGATCTCATCACGGAACTCGGCCGGCGTCACGCGCCCGCGACGGCGCAGCGCGGCTTCCAGTTTCGCGCGAATCGTTGCGAGCTGATCCGCGCGGTAGACTTGCTCTGCGACCTTGATCAGCGCGCCGCTTGCGAAGAGGGTGTCGAACGCCTGCGATAATCCGGGCGCCGGCGACGCCTTCACCAGAGCGACGGCGTCCGCGAGTGCGACGGGGACGAGCGGCCGCTCGGAATCGGCCGCAAAAATGCGATCGAAGACTGCGCGCTGTTCGGCTTCCAGTTCGGGGACGAATCCCGGGGAACAGTAGTAGCCGGCGCGCCGCGCGATCCGGCCGGCATCGCTCAGGTGCGTGAGAATTCGGACCAGCCTCGCCTCGGGGACCGCGAGCGCACGTGCGAGCGCGAGCGAGGTCGCGCCGCAAGCCCACGGGGTCTCCCGCTCGCTCGCGTCGAGACGTTCGAGCGTGGCCTCAATGAGCGCGGCGTCGAGTTCGCCGGCCGGTTCGAGGTCGCCGGAGCTGAGGGGGAGCCCGCTTTCGCCGGGATCAGGCGGCGCTGAGATGCTTTTCGAGCATCGACGTAATCGTGCGTTCCGGGACGAAGCCCACGATACGGTCGACCGCCTGGCCGCCTTTGAAGAGGATGAGGCACGGTATCCCCGACACATGATATTCTCCCGCCAAACTCGGGTTCTGATCGGTGTCGAGTTTCATGAACCGCATCCGGCCCGAATATGCCTGGGCAATTTTCTCGACCACCGGCGCCAGCATCTTACACGGACCGCACCAGTCGGCCCAGAAGTCTACCAGCACGGGTTGATCGCTCGCAAGCACGTCTTTTTGGAACGTGGCTTGTGAAACATCGGGGAGAGCACTCATGTTGAAATCCTTACCTCCAGCCAAGATGACCGCCAGAACTTCTGCGCGGTTGCGGGCGGCGTTCCTGGTCGTTGCCGTTCTCCCGGCGGCGCTGGCGGGACCGGCTTGGGCTCGCTCCGCACCCGTGCGGGTGCTCGTGGGCGCGACGGTCAGCGACGCCGCACACGGCACGATGTCGGCGCCGCTCTGGATGAAGATGGTGAGCGACTGGGTCAACGCCATACCGATCCCGTTCAAGGACGGGCTGCCCGATCTCGCCGATTGCCGCAAGGCCGAAGCGGATTTCCTGGTCACGGCGCCGTTCGATTTGCGCCCCCGTCTTCCCGGAATGCCGAACTCGAGCGGCCGCGTCGCCGCGCGCACGCATCTGGTCGTGACCAACTGCATCACCGAAGCAATCGAGTACGATCAGACGATCGGCTTCGATAGCGACCCGCTCAGCGCGCCACCCGGCGATTTCGAGAGTTCGCCCGATGCGACGTGGTCTAAGAGCGTCCCGGCCACGCTCGCCAAGTATCCGGTCTTCTTCAGTCACGTCGCGCACGTCATTCAAGTGACGCCGCCGACGGCGCTCGTCGACATTCACGAAAACTTGAAGGCGGGCGATCTGTTACGCGTCTACGCCGATTCGAGCCGTCACCGCAAAGGACCGATTCTGCTCGTGGTCACCCAACAGCTCGGCAAATACACCGAGGTCACGTATCCGACACTCGCCGGCGCGATGCTTCCCGCGAAAGGCGACTATGTGGAACCCGCTGCGAAACCGTCGCCTTAGCGCTACGCGAGAGGGGTCTCGACGGGTTCGCCCGTGATCTCTTCGATCTGTTTGGTTTGCACGCCGAGGTTGGTGATCGCGATGACCTCGTCGCCCTCGTCGAGCCGTTGCAAGCGCACGCCCTTGGTCGAACGGCTAGCCTTGCGAATCTCGGCGACGCGAATGCGAATCACTTGGTTGCCCGAGGTAATCAACAGGATCTCATCGTCGGGCTTGACCAAAATCTGATCGACGACGGAGCCGATGCCCTTCTCCTTGGCGAACGCCTTGACGCCCTTGCCGCCGCGCGACGTATGGCGGTACTCGTCGATCGGCGTGCGCTTTCCGTATGCGTGCGATGTGACGATCAGAACTTCGCGGCGTTCCTTCTCCTCGACATCCATGGCGACGACTTCGTCGCCGGGCGCGAGCGTGATCGCGCGGACGCCGCGCGCGTTGCGACCCATCGGGCGGACGTCCTTCTCGCTGAAGTGCACGGCCATGCCGTTTTGCGTGCCGAGAATGATGTCGCGCGTTCCGTCCGAGAGATCGACCGCGAGCAACTCGTCGTTCTCGTCGAGTGAGACGGCGTTGAGCCCGTTCTTACGAATGTTGGCGAACTCGCTGAGCGAGGTCTTCTTGATGACGCCGCGACGCGTGACCATGACCAGGTAGGCGCCCTCTTCGAAGACGCGCACCGGGAAGACCGCCGTGACGCTTTCGCCCGGCGGCAAGGTCAACAAGTTCACCAGCGCCGTGCCGCGCGCTTGACGCGTGCTGTCGGGAATCTCGTAACCCTTGAGGCGATACGCGCGACCCTTATTCGTGAAGAACAGGACGGTTTGGTGCGTCGTCGACATGAAGAAGTTCTGGACGACGTCTTCCTTCTTCAGATTCGCGATGCCGATAACGCCGCGGCCGCCGCGATTCTGCGCGCGGAACGTATCGACCGAGACACGCTTGATGTAGCCGCCGACCGTCGAGGTGACGACCACGGGCGTGTCCGGGATAAAGTCCTCCATGTTGAGTTCGTTCTCAGCCGGGATGATCCGTGTGCGACGCTCGTCGCCGAAACGCTTCTTGACGTCGGCCGCTTCGCTCTTTACGATCGAGGCGATGCGCCGCACGCTCGCCAAAATGTCTTCGAGTTCGGCGATCGTCTTGAGCAGCTGGTTGTACTCGTCCTCGATCTTCTGGCGCTCGAGACCAGTCAGCGTGCGCAGGCGCATATCGAGGATGGCGTTGGCTTGCACGACGGTCAGCTTGAAGCGTTCCATCAGGCTGTCGCGCGCCACATCGGTCGTCGGGCTCTCGCGAATGATCTTGATAACTTCTTCGATGTGATCGAGCGCGATCCGGAAGCCTTCGAGGATGTGCGCGCGATCGCGCGCCTTCCCCAAGTCGTACTCGGTGCGGCGACGCACGACGACCTTGCGGTGCGCGATGTAATGTTCGAGCATCTGCCGCAACGAAAGCACCTGCGGTTCGAGCGACATCCCGCCGCCGGGAATCGACGACGGCACCGGCACGAGGGCCAGCATGTTGAAGCCGAAGCTCGTCTGCAGCGGCGTATGCTTGTAGAGCTGATTCAGCACGACGTTGGGCGTCGCGTTGCGCGAAAGCTCGACGACGATGCGCGTCCCCTTGCGGCTAGATTCGTTCTCGAGTTTCGAAATGCCGACGATCGACTTCTCTTCGTAGGCTTCGGCGATCGCCTCGACGATGCGGGCCGTCGTCACCTGGAACGGAACCTCGGTAATGACGATCTTGAAGCGGCCCTTATCTTCGACGATCTCGGCTTTGCCGCGCACTGCGACCGAGCCGCGTCCGGTCTTGTAGGCCGTGCGGATCGCCTCGCGACCCATCATGAAGCCGCCGGTCGGAAAATCCGGGCCTTGCACGATGTCGCAGATCGCTTCGTCGGTAACGTCCGGATCTTCGCCTTCGTGTTCGATCACGTAGGCGATCGCGTCGCAGATCTCCGCGACGTTATGCGGCGGAATATTGGTCGCCATGCCGACCGCGATGCCGGACGATCCGTTGACCAGCAACTGCGGCAAGCGCCCCGGCAAGACGGTCGGTTCTGAACCCTGGTTATCGAAGTTCGGAATGAAATCGACCGTGTTCTTATCGATATCGGCGAGCATCTCGAGTACGATGCGCGCCTGGCGGGCTTCGGTGTACCGGTAGGCCGCCGGCGGGTCGCCGTCAATCGAGCCGAAATTGCCGTGCGGGTCGATCATCGGATAGCGCAGCGTGAAATCTTGCGCCATGCGCACGAGCGCGTCGTAGACCGACTGGTCGCCGTGCGGGTGATAATTCTTGAGCACTTCGCCGACGACACCGGCGCATTTGCGGTGCTGCTTGTCGGGTGAGAGATTCATCTCGGACATCGCGTACAAGATACGACGCTGAACCGGCTTCAGACCGTCGCGAACGTCCGGAAGCGCTCGCGATGCGATAACCGACATCGCATACGAGAGATAGGATTCCCGCATTTCATCTTCGACGTTGATTTGAGAGATGCGATCGTTATTCAACAGAAACTCTCACGCACGGGCGGCGCGCCGAAATTGGGCGAAGCAAAGCTAGGATGTCTATCGCGACTGGGCGCGCGGCTTGACGGCCGCGCCGAGGAAAAGGCCCGTTCCGACGCCGACTAAGACGCCATTAGCTCTCCACCACATCACACGAGGCTTCGCGATGCAACAAGGGGTTTCTTCCCCATGAACGCCGTTCGAAGTGAGGCGAGAAACGTCGCAGAATTCGAGCGGATCGCGGCCCAATTCGCAGGCGGCTTGAGGCCCGGCGACTCGGTCGGCCTCTCGGGAGGGCTCGGCGCGGGCAAGACGACCTTCGTGCGCGCGGTCGTTCGAGCGCTGCACGGCAACGAGAGCGCCGCGAGCCCAACCTTCACCTTCCGGCACACCTACGATGGGTGCCCGCGGGTCGAGCATCTGGACCTATATCGCATCGACGATCCGGCTGAAGCGGTCGAACTCGGACTGGACGAAGCCTTCGCTCCCGGCGCAATCGTGCTCGTGGAATGGCCCGAGCGCTTGCCCGATTTCATGCCCGCGCGCGCAATTGCGGTGCGGATCGAAGGCTCCGGCGACGAGCCGCGCCGTCTCGAAATCGAGCGCCCGTGAGCGAGCTGTTGCTGGCGCTCGATGGCGCGCTCGGACCATTTTCGGCGGCGCTGATCGCGCCGGACGGCAGCGGAACGCACGCCGCCTCGCTGGCCAGGAACGACGCGCTCGAACGCGGACTGTCGTTCGTCGACGAGTTGCTGGCCGGGCGTCCGCTCGCCGAGATCCGGACGGTCGCGGTGACGGTCGGGCCGGGCACCTTCACGGGCTTACGAATCGCGCTGAGCTTCGCCAAGAGCTTTGCCTTTGCGCGCGGACTACCGCTCGTCGGCCTCTCGTCCTACGATGTCGTGGAACGCGACGGGGCGCCGCTACCGAGCGCAGCGTTCGTCACCGGCCGCTCCGGCCTCGTCTGCGGCCGCCTCCGCCTCGCGAGCGAGACGATCGTGCACTGCGGCTCCACCGGCGCCGTGGCCGAAGCGTTCGCCCAACGCTTGCAGCGTGGCGCAACACTCGAGTGTGCGGGCGTGCTGGAGGGCGTCGCTTCGCGGCTCGGCGAACTTGGGGTCATCGTGCGCGTCTCGATCCCAGCGGAGTCTCCTCCGGCCCTCGCGTTGGCTCGCAAGGCGCTGCGGCGCGAACCGGCACCGAGCCCGCATCACGTTCGCGCCGATTACGGCAGCCAGATCTATTGCGCGGAGCAGCCCTGAGAGCCGAACTCGGTCCGCGCCCCGCCGAACGCCCGCAACAACGTCTGGCGATCGCACCGATGACCAATGCCGACGTGCGCGAGGTGCTGCACATCGAAGCGCTTTCGTTCTCGACGGCGTGGCCGCCGAGCGCATTCGTCAGCGAATTGAACGACAACAAACTCGCGCATTATTTTGTCGGACGCGTGGGCGGTTCGGGTGGCGAGGTCGTTTCGTACGGCGGCATCTGGGTCATCTTGGAAGACGCCCACATCACGACGATCGCGGTACATCCCGATTGGCGTGGGAAACGCTACGGCGAGCAGACGCTGGCGTATTTGTTGCGCGAAGCGATCGAGCGCGGCGCGTCGTGGATAACGCTGGAAGCGCGCGAATCAAATATCGTCGCGCATGCGCTCTACCGCAAGTATGGCTTCAGCACGGTCGCGACTCGCCGCGCGTACTACAGCGACAACGGCGAAAACGCGGTTGTGATGTGGGCCGGCAATCTGCGCGGCGAACTCTATGCGAAGCGCTTGGCCGTGCTCGCGAACGGGCTCGCCGAAGCGCTCGAGCGCGACGAGGCTCGTTGACCTTCAACCGGATGGCGCGCGCGGTGCGCGAGCAACTCGGACAAGAACACCGCTACGTTCACGTGCTGCGCGTCGCGCGCTTGGCCGATCGCCTGGCGGCGCGTCACGGCGAGAGCACCTCGAATGCGCGAATTGCCGGCATGCTGCACGATCTCGCACGTCTCTTTCCCGCCACGCTGCTGCTTGCAGAATGCGAGCGCCGCGGCATGCCGGTCGATGAATTCGAGCGCGCCAACCCAATCGTCTTGCACGCACGTCTGGGCGCCGAACTCGCTCGCGAGCGATTCGGCGTCACCAGCGAAAGCGTGCTCTCGGCGATTCGCAAGCACACGGTGCCGGCCGCGCGAATGTCGCGGCTCGACGAGATCCTCTACCTCGCCGACGGCCTGGAAGCCGGCCGCAGCTATCCGGGACGCGCCGCGCTCGAAGCGCTGGCCTTCCGCGACTTGGCTGCGGCAATGCTCGGCGTGATTCGTTCGAGCGTCGCCGACCTGCAAGCTCGGGGCGTGCCGGTCGCGCCGCAAACATTTGCCGCGCTTGCCGCCTACGAGCGGAACGAGGTCGGCTCTTCCGAACTCCCTCTAGCCCCGCAAAGGAGCCGAGCCTGCCCGACCTGATCGACCTCGTGCGCGACGCCGCACTCGACAAAAAGGCTGAAGACGTCCTCGTCCTTCCGCTCAACGGCCGTACGATCGTCGCCGACACATTTGTGATCGCGACCGGCCGCTCCAAGATTCAAACGCGCTCGATCGCCGATTCGATCTCCGAACGGGCCCGGGAAGCCGGCCAGCCGGTCGCTCGCGTCGAGGGCTATTCCGACGGGGGCTGGATCCTGCTCGACTTGGGTTCGGTCGTGGTGCACGTCTTCACGCCCGAACTTCGCACGTTTTACAACCTCGAACGGCTGTGGGGCGCGGCCGAGCCGCGCCAGGCTCAAAGCTCGTGAAGCTGAAATCGCGGCGCCATCGCCGTATCGTGGATCTCGTCAAAAAGGGTGTGATCCTGCTCATCGCGCTCTGTTTCGTGGCCAGCATCGTCGGAGTCGCACTCATCACCGTCTCCGGCTCCCGCTAGCGTGGAAACCTTTCCCCGGCGACCGGGTACTTAGGAATGTGGCTCGCATGAGGAGCACTATGAGATTGAATATCGCGATCGCGGCTTGCGCGCTCGCTTTAGCGATGATGGCGCCCGCACTCGCGCGGACTTCTTACGTGACCGATGGCGCGGCGTTGTTTTCGCCTGCAACGGTGGCGGCGCTCAATTCGCAGATCGTCGATTTCGAGCGACAAACCGGCAAGGAAGTCGTCGTCATCACCGAGGATTCGCTGGCCAATCGAACGTTGTCGAAAGCGGCCGAAGATACGTTCGCGCGCGAACAAGTCAACGGCGTGCTCTTCTATTTTTCCAAGGCGGAAAAGCAAGACGCAGTCGTCGGCGACGTTGCATCGAAAGCGATATTCCCGGCGGGTACGTTCGGAAACATTCACGATGCCATGCGCGGTTATCTGCGTAGCGGCGACCCGGACCAGGCCATCAAGACCGGCGTCGGTCTCGCCATCGACCAGTATCAAAGTCACGTTCGCGCGCCGGCCGGCGCGCATCAAACCACGACGTCTCGCCAGCTCTCACATGGCTCCAGCGGTTCGTCATTTGGAGGCGGCATGGGACTCATTTGGCTCGCTCTATTCCTGATCGCAGGTTTTCTGATCATCCGCGCAGTCTTCCGCGCGATCGCCGGGCCGCGCATGGTGCCGCCGGGATACGGCCAAGGCATGGGGCCCGGCATGGGCGGCGGCTATGGCGGCGGTGGCGGCGGCGGCTTCTTCAGCGGGCTGCTCGGCGGTCTCGGCGGAGCTTGGCTCGGCAACGAGATGTTCGGCCATCAAGGTCAAAACATCACGCCGGGCGACAACGCCGGTTTCGGCGGTGATGGATCGTCGGGCGCCGACACTTCAGGCTTTCAATCGGATGCCGGTCAAGCCGACACGGGCGATATGGGCGGCGGCAGCTGGGGCGACTCCGGCGGCGGATTCGATGGCGGCGGCGGCGGCGATTCCGGCGGCGGCTGGTAACGAGAACGCGAAGCGCTCGGAGCGATCCGGGCGCTTTCGCTTAGCGTCCGCTGAAGACGACGTACGGCTCGATCTCGCGCAGAATGCGATCGCTCACGCCGTTGACGTCGAGCAACGCTTGCGCGTCGCCGAACGGTCCGTTCTCAGTGCGAAACGCAACGATCCGTTGCGCTAGACGCGGCCCGATTCCGGGCAATGCTTCCAGTTGCACGACGTCCGCCTGATTGATGTCGACCGGCGCTGCGGGCGGAAGTTTTTTCGTCGCTCCGCCGCCGCGCTGTCGAGAAAATCGGCTGCGGCTCGTCGTCGCGCGCCGGCGCGGCGCGGCGCACGTTCGCGCCGGCGTGGCGCGGTCGCCGAGGACGGGGACGACGACCTCTTCGCCGTCGCGCATCGTTTCGGCGAGATTGACGGCGACCGGGTCGGCATTGCTCGCTGCGCCGCCCGCGGCACGCAGCGCGGCCTCGGTGCGCGCGCCGGGAGGTACATGGTAGACGCCGGGACGCGCCACCGCTCCGGCGACGTAGACGACGAGTTGCGCCGGGGCCGCACTGCGCGCGACGACCGGTACGGAGAGCATAGGGGGCGTCGGGACGGCCGGACGAGCCGCACGGAAGAGCGCGGCCCCCACGGCGAGCGCCACCGCAAGAACGAGGAGCGTGCGACGTTTATTCATGCCCGGGAAATCACGCCGCCGCGCCCGGCAACTAGGAGCGCCGCGCCGGCGCCGGAAGAAAGGGCGAGATGAGCGAGGACCGTCCCAACGTCTACGATTTCCGCAGCGTCGAACGCGCCTGGCAAGAACGCTGGGAACGCGACGGCATTTATCGCGCGAACGATGATGACCCGCGCGAGAAGTTTTACGTGCTCGAGATGCTGCCATATCCTTCGGGCGATCTTCACGTGGGACACGCCAAGAACTACACGCTCGGCGATACCTATGCTCGCCTGATGCGCATGCAGGGTTACAACGTCGTGCACCCGATGGGTTTCGATTCATTCGGCCTGCCGGCCGAGAACGCCGCGATCCAGCGCGGCGCCGACCCTGCGGTGTGGACGCGGCAGAACGTCGACAACATGCGGCGGCAGCTCCGGCTGATGGGCACCGGCTACGATTGGTCGCGCGAATTCTCGACGTGCGAGCCATCGTACTATCGCTGGAATCAATGGCTCTTCTTGCGTCTGTATGCCGACGGGCTCGCGTATAAGCGCGAGGCGCCGGTCAATTGGTGTCCGCACGATCAGACCGTCCTCGCCAACGAGCAGGTCGAAGACGGACGCTGCTGGCGCTGCGGCCATTTGGTCGAGCGCCGCAATCTGTCGCAGTGGTTCTTAAAAATCACCGCTTACATCGATCGTTTGCTGGCTGCGATCGACGGCCTCGACGGCTGGCCCGACAAGATCCGCGCGATGCAGCGCAATTGGATCGGACGCAGCGAAGGCGTCACCTTCTCTTTCGAAGTCGAGCATATCCCCGACCGCGTCGCAGTCTATACGACGCGCATCGACACCCTGTACGGCGTGACCTATCTCGCGCTCGCGCCGGAGCATCCGATCGTCGCGACGATTCTCGAGCGGTTCCCCAAGGGGCGCAATGCCGTCGAGACGTTCGCGGCCTCGGTACGCAACAAGTCCGAACTCGAACGCACGAGCCTGATGGAGAAGGCGGGCGTTCCGACCGGCGCCTACGCGCGCAACCCGCTCTCCAACGAGCGGATTCCGATTTGGGTGACGAACTACGTGTTGGCCGAATACGGCACTGGTGCCGTCATGGGCGTTCCGGCGCATGACGAGCGTGATTTCGAATTCGCGCGAAAGGCTGGATTACCGGTCGCGCGCGTGATCGAAGAGCACGGCGTCTCGAGCGAGTTGCCGATGCAAGCCGCGTACCTCGGCGAAGGCCGCCTGATCGCGAGCGGCGACTTCAGCGGCATGAATTCGGCGCGCGCGCGTGAAGCGATGGCCGACCGGCTCGGCGCGCTCGCACTTGGGGAACGGACGGTCAACTATCGCATTCGCGATTGGCTCGTTTCGCGCCAGCGCTACTGGGGGACGCCGATTCCGATCGTGTACTGCGAACGCGACGGCGAAGTCCCGGTCGCCGATTCCGACCTTCCGGTCCTGCTGCCTCCCAACGCGCCGATCACCGGCGAAGGCTCGCCGCTGGCGCGCGTGGAGTCGTTCCTAAACGTCGCTTGCCCGCGTTGCGGCGGCCCGGCGCGGCGCGAGACCGATACGATGGATACGTTCTTTGACTCGTCGTGGTACTACATTCGCTACCTCGACCCGCATAACGATCGCGCGCCCTTCGATCCGGCGCGCGTCAATCCGTGGCTGAACGTCGATCAATATATCGGCGGTGCCGAACATGCGGTCTTGCATCTGCTCTATGCGCGTTTCTTCTACATGTATCTTCACGACAAGGGCTGGGTCAGCGGACCCGACGCGCCTTTCCAACGCCTCTTCAATCATGGCAACGTGATGCGCGGCGGCGAAAAGATGAGCAAGAGCAAGGGTAACGTGGTCGGGATCGATGAGACCGTCGAAACGTACGGCGTCGATGCGATGCGTCTCTTCTTGCTCAAGGCGACGCCGCCCGAAGACACGATGGAATGGACCGACGAGGGTATCGGCGGACGCATTCGATTCCTCGACCGCGTCTGGCGCGCGTGCGAGCCGCTACTTATTCGTGCGCGCGACGTTGCCCTCGACGAGCTGCCGCCGATCGGCAGCGACGCGCAGCGCGAGCTCGTGCGCAGCGTTCACGCAGCGCTCAAATCGGGTGCGGAAGAGACCTCGACGCGGCGTTTCCACTACAACACGACCCTGGCGCGCCTCGACGAACTCGTCAACACGCTGACCAAACTCGTGCAGAGCGCCGGCGCGAACGCGGACCCGGCCGTGCTGTACGCGGTGCACTCGCTGCCGATCGTGCTGGCGCCGTTCGCGCCGCACATCGCCGAAGAGTTGTGGCACCGCATGGGCTACGAAAGCTCCGTGCATCTCGAACGCTGGATCGAGCCCGACCCGCAAGCGCTGGCCGTCTCGGAGATCGAACTCGTCGTGCAGATCAACGGCAAACTGCGCGGCCGGATCGTCGCAGCGCCGGGAGTCAGCGAAGACGACGCGGTCGCGCTCGCGCTCGCCGACCCGAAGATCGCCGCGCATCTCGAAGGCAAGACGATCCGCAAACGGATCTTCGTCACCGGCAAACTGCTCAGCTTCGTCGTCGCATAAGTGTGCGCGCTCGCGAAACTAGTGCGCGGACCAGCCGCCGTCGATTGAGATCGGCGCGCCCGTGATCGAACGCGCGGCATCGGAGCACAAGTAGACGCACAGTTGCGCGACTTCCTCGGGGTCGATGAAACGATTGGTCGGCATAAGGTCGAGGAACGCTCGCGCGAGCGCTTCTTCCGCGCCGATGCCGCCGCCGTACGACTGTTGCAATTGCGCCGCCTGCTTGCGCACGAGGTCGGTCATCACGGCGCCCGGACAGACCGCGTTGACGGTGATGCCGAGCGGAGCGCCTTCGAGCGCCGATGCGCGCGTCAAGCCGAGGACGCCGTGCTTCGCGGCCACGTAGGCCGGCTTGTAGGGTGACGCGACGAGCGCGTGGACGCTCGCTACGTTGACGATGCGGCCGCGCTTACGCGCCGCCATGTGCGGCCAGACCGCTTTGGTTCCGTAGAAGACGCCATCGAGATTGACGGCGGTGACGAAGTCCCACTTGTCGTCCGGAAACTCCGCCAGCGGCGCGACGAATTGCACCCCCGCGTTGTTGATCAAATGATCGATGCCGCCGAAATCTTGCGCAACGGCGTCGCACATGCCGCGCAAGACGTCAGCCTTGCGCACGTCGACGGCGTAGCCGCGCGCCTTCACGCCCGTCTCGCGCGCGATCTTGCCCGCGATGATGCCCGCTTCGCCGCCATCCAGATCGAAGAGCGCGATATCGGAACCGGCCTTGGCGAGTTCGAGGCCGGCCGCGGCGCCAATGCCGCGACCGCCGCCGGTCACGATGCTCACGCGTCCGGCCAGGTCGATGAAACCTGCGCGCACTACTCGGGCAGCCCTACGCGGAAATAGGCGACGGTCGCCTTCATCCCCTCGAGCAACGTTGTCTTCGGCTCCCAGCCAAGCTCTTTCTTGGCGAGTGCGGAGTCGATTTGTGCATCGCGCACGTCGCCCGCGCGCTTCGGTAAATATTCCATCGGCGCGGCAAACCCCGTGACCTCGACCAGCGTGCGGTAGATCTTGTTGACACTCGTCTTCTTGTTCGTGCCGATACCGTAGCACTTGCCCGAACCTCGGTCGAGTGCGATCACGTTCAGCGCGGCGATGTCGCCGGCGTAGACGTAGTCGCGCGTCTGCTCGCCGTCCCAGAAGATCTTGACGCCCTGCTCCGCCAGAAAACGCCCGATGAAAATCGCGATGACGCCGGCCTCGCCGGACGGATCCTGGCGCGGGCCGTAGACATTTCCGTAGCGCAACGACGTGAAATCGAGGCCGTGCTGCGCTTTATAGAAGCGCAGGTAGTGTTCAGCGATCATCTTGGTGATCGCGTAGGGCGATTCGGGCAGTTGCGGCGTCGCTTCGGTGATCGGCAGTCTCTCCGGCTCGCCGAACGTCGCACCGCTCGAGGCGAAGACGACCTTGCGGACCCCCGCTTTGACCGCGGTATCGAGGACGTTGATCAATCCGAGCACGTTCACGTCGGCATCGAGGCGCGGATCGCGCGCGCTGATCGCGACCGAATGCTGCGCGGCGTGATGGCTCACGACCTCGGGTGAAAACTCGCGAAAGATTCGCTCGAGCCCCTGGTCGCGGATATCGAGATGGATGAACGACGCGCCCGCGGGCACGTTGTCGCGGCGGCCACCGCCGTGCGCCCACAGGCTGTCGAGCACGATCACCTCATGGCCCGCCGCGCAATACGCTTCGGCAATGTGCGATCCGATGAAGCCGGCCCCGCCGGTAACGATGATCCGCAATCTAACTCCTTGGCAACGGGACTCTTCGTCGCGATCCGGCTCGTATGCTCCGAGCGTCTCTCGTTCCGCTCGCGCTTGCGTTTCTCACCGGTATCGCGAGCGGACTTCGAGGATTCGCGGTACCGGTACTCGGTGCCACGCTCCTACTCGCACGCTTCGCGCGCGTTCCTGGGGCCGACCTTCGTGCGGCCATCGTGACGGCCCTCGCGCTCGGCGCCTTCCTCGCACAGGTACGCGGCAGCCCGAGCTTCGCTCCCGAAGATTCGCGCTCGCATCTCTACGAAGGCGTCGTCGTCGAGCGAACCGGCGCCCTCGAAGCGGGCGAATTCGTCCTGCGCCTCGATGATGGGCGACATGTTACGACGCTGATCGCGCATACCGCACTCGAGATCGGTTCGCGCGTGCGGGCTTACGCGCGCTACGAACCGCCTGGCGACGCTCGCAACGAGGGCGAAGCGTCCCCGCGCGAACTCGCGTCGGAACGCGGGCTCGCCGGACGGCTCGAGCGCGCGCACGTCATTTCGGTAAGCGCAACCGATTCGCGCGATGCATCGCTGTGGATTCCGCGCCTGCGCGCTTGGGGCGGCGCGCGTCTGCGCGAGCGCCTCGACGAGCCCTATGCGACGATCCTCGCCGGTGCGCTGTGGGGCGAACGCGGGGCGCTTCCGCCCGATCTACGCGGCGAATTTCAGGATACGGGCACGGTTCACATCCTGGTCACCGCCGGACTGCACCTCGGCGTGATCGCCGCGCTCGCCATCGGAGCGATCGCCCTCTGCGGAGGCGGCCGCATCGGTTCGTCGCTCGGCGCGATCGCGATCGTTTGGCTCTACGCCGTCTTCAGCGGCGCGCATCTGCCGTCGATTCGCGCCGCAACGATGCTCTCGTTCGGCCTTCTGGCGCGGGCCACGGGCCGCTCCGCGCTTTCGTGGAATGCGTTGGCCGCCGCCGCGATCGTCGTCGCGGCGCTCCGGCCTGATTCGGTGACATCGCTTTCGTTCGCGCTCTCGTTCTCGTGCGTCGGCGCGATCTTGCTCTTTGCCGAGCCGTTTGCGAGCGCCCTCGAACGCTTCGGGCTGTCCGAACCAGCACGCGAGGCGCTCGCGCTGACGTTTGCGACCCAAGCCGGTACCTGGCCACTCACGGCATTCGCGTTTCTCGTGATAGCTCCGTATGCGCCGCTCGCGAACGCGTTCGTCGTTCCCGCGGTCGGCGTCGCGATGCTGATCGGTCTGCTCGAGCTCGCCGCGACGCCGATTCCGCTCGTCGCGCGGGCGCTCGCGAACGTCGAGACGTCCGTCTTGATGTGGATCGTCGGCGTCGTGCGCTTCACCGCTTCCTTACCGGGTGCGCATGTCGTCGCTACACCACCGCCGATGTGGGCAATCGCGTGTTACGATCTCGCGCTCGGCGGCGCGGCCGCCCTGCTCGCGCGAGGGCGCCGTTTGTCAGCCGCGATCCTCGTCGCTGCGGCGATCGCGCTCTGCGCGTGGCCGCCGCGCCCAATCTCGCGCGATCTCGTCATCACGGCGATCGATGTGGGCCAAGCCGACGCGATCCTGATTCGCACGCCGGACGGGCACGCGTATCTGGTCGATGCCGGCGGCCGCCTCGAGCGCGGACGCTCGCTCGTGACGGGCTCTCCGGCCGAAGCGATCGGCGAACGCATCGTCGTGCCGTTTCTCGTTCGGCAGGGCATCCATCACCTCGATGGCGTTCTGCTCTCCCACCCGCATGGCGATCACGCCGGCGGCCTGCCGCCCGTGCTGCGGACCTTGGGAGCCGACGCGTTCGCGGACTCCGGACAGGAGTACGGCGGGTTCGCGTATCGCGACGCGCTCGGCGTCGCGCGCGACAAACATACGCCGACCATCTATCCGCGTGCGGGCTCGGTTTGGAAAACGAGCGACGGCGTCACGCTGACGTTTCTCGGGCCGCAGGAACCGTTCATAACGGGATCGCGCAACGATATCAACAACAACTCGCTCGTCTTCATGTTGCAGTACAAGGCGTTTCGCATGCTCTTCACGGGCGATGCCGGCTCGGAGGCCGAACAACGCATCCTGCACGCGGGCGCCGATCTGCACGCCGACGTCTTGAAGGTTGGCCATCACGGCTCCGCCTACAGCTCCACTCACGCCTTCATTGACGCGGTTCACCCGAAGTATGCGATCATCTCGGTCGGCCACAACAATCTTTTCGGTCATCCGGCGCCGCAAACACTCGAAACCTTGAAAGCGGCGGGAGCGGCGCTCTATCGAACCGACGAAAACGGCGCCGTCACGATCGAGACGGATGGGCAAGCGATTCGCGTGCGCGCGACCCTATCCGCGAAACCTGCCCGCGCGCTCTAGCGTGCGCTCATCATCCAGTTGACGCCGTGCTTGTCGGTCACCAGCCGCAAAACGCGGGGATCGGCGCCAACCGCTTGCAATCGAGGTTGAGTTGATCGGCCAAGAGGTGTCCGATCGCGTCATCGGCGGCGTGCAACGCTTGCGTCTCCGGGCTCGCCTGCGCGCCGATCGTGACGCCGAGGCCGTTGCCTGAAAACGCGGAGAGTACGCCGCCTTGAAGCGACCCCGTGCCCGATGCGTTGAGCGTCGTCGACTGGACGGTCGACACCGACGAGCGCGCGCCGCCGACGGGCAACGGGTTCGGCGTGGGGAACGCCGCTACGGTCGTCGTCTGATAGACGCGCTGCGGCGCGAACGCAAAGTAGACCGAGGTCAATACCGTCAGCGGGAAAAATTCAATCTGCGATCGGCCCGCTTTGCCCTTCGATGGCGTCTCGGATACCCACACCACTGCGGTCGTGCCTCCGCGACCCGGCGCCGGAGCTAGGCTCGCCCCGTTTTCCGATAGCATCACCGATCGCCCGATGCCTTCGTGTCGGCACTCGGCGACCATAACGCTAAACGAGACGTCGGTCCACGATCGCAGGACCGCGATATAGTTATCCGCTGCATTTGTAATGGCGGGCGGCATCACGATGAACGCACCGCGCGTCTTCGGATCGGCGGCGCACTGCTGCTCGTAATCCGAGAGCGTCCATCCGCCTTCGGGCACGATCCACGCGTCGCGCACCGGGGCTGCCGGGGCCGCGCCTCCGGGATTGTCCAGTCCGTTCTGTCTGAGCCTCCGGGCGAGAGTTACGGCGATTCGCGCACTCGTTGCCGGGTCGGTTCCCAATGCCAGCGTGAAGACGACGTCGTGTTGAAAGTTGATCGGCGTGAATCTCAAGCCGCTACTTTCCTGGCCGAAGCCGGAGCCTCCCTGGGGGAATGCTTCCTGGGCGAACGCGGCGCGCGCGCCGCTGAGTCCCATCGCGAGCGCTCCCAGCAGCGCGCCCAACACGCGCATTCTCCACGTCCCGTTCAGGCGCATCAGTCCACCTCCAAGCAGCTCGCAGAGCGACGCGCGGAACCGGCCCGGTTCGGCATGGCAAGCGAATTCGGGGCTTCCGGAGCCCCTCCTACCGGCTTCGTCCCGGACAATCGGGCGCGATCGGAGCTTTCGCAAACGCGAACCTGGCAGGGAACATCGGTGGCGAGATTCTACGCCGATTCAGGCTCACGCTCGACGTGCAGAACGCGAAGCTCTATCTCCGCCCCAACGCGCGAATCGGCGAGCCGTTTGCCTTCAACCGCGCCGGGCTCTTTTCGGAGCGCAAGGACGGCATCGAGACGGTGCTTCTCGTGGTTCCCACGAGCCCCGCATCTGAAGCCGGCGTAGCGGCCGGCGATGCGATCGGGACGCTCGACGGCGTCGAGATCGCGCACTTGAGCGGCGATCAGGTCGCGGCCGCCTGGCAACGGCCGCCGGGCACGGCGGTACGGCTGGAGCTACGTCGAGACGGGAGAGCCGTCCGCGCCGGCTTCGTCCTGCGCGATATCATCTAGCGCCGCGCGTAAACGCTCCATCGCAAGACGCTCGAACTCGCCGGGAGCGCGCTCGTGCTACTCGCGCTCACGCTGATCTTGCTGCGTGGCCTGCGTTTGCGAACGCCGCTTTCCGGGAACCCTGCACGTATGAGTACCGACGCCATACGCTGCGAGAACCTCGCCTGTCTCTGTGAGATTCCCGCGGGTGAGGCGAGTTGCTCGCCCGCGTGCGGCACACCCGATGCGCGCGACGCGCACAACGTGAAGTGCGGCTGCGGCCATGCCGCGTGCGCCGAGGCGATCGACCGCCAACTGCACGGCGAGTCCGGCCGGGAGAGCGCCTAACCCGCGACTATTCGACCCGGCTGACGACGAGCCCGAGCGGGATCCCGAAGCAGACGACGTGCGCGAAGACTCCGACCAAAATACTGAGCGCGTCGACCTCCAAGTGCGGCCCGGCGCCCAGCGGCAGGACGATGAAGGTCATCGCGAACCAGACGATCACCCCGAAGATCGTACCGCCGACGGCCGGATGCAATTCCGCGGCGCGCGTCATTCCGAGCCCGAACACGTACAGCGTCGCCCAAACGATGCTCACAAGAAAATGCAAGAGCACCCCCGCCAACGCCGAGGCGGCGCCTTGCGAAAACGCCGCTCGGCCTAAGACGTTGGCGGCGTCCCCCTGCAAGACTTCGACCGGCGAGAACGTGTGCAGCAGCAACGGGTTCGCGATCAGCAAGAACGCCTCTAGCGCCGCTCCGGCAACGAGCGCGCCGGCGAATATCGCGGTGAAGGGATGCGCGTGTTTGATTCTCGGAAACTTCGCGCGCTGCACGAGCTAGATAAAGCCGCGCGGCGGCAACGCGCCGCCGCGCTGCAGCCAGTTGCCCGGTAAGTACCGCGCGCCGGCATCGACTGCGTGCAGCGTGTAGGCGTGGCGCGATTTCTCGGAACGGTTCGGCCCGCTGTAGTGCGGCAGCAGTCCGTGAAAGAGTACCAGCGTGCCTTCGTCAACTTCGACCGGTTGAGCCGAAGCCTGCGTCGGCCACGGCGTGTCGTCGCGAAGCTCCATCCGTCCGCCGCGTTCGTCCACGATGAAACGTTCGCGCAGCGGCGAGCGGTGGCCGCCGGGTTCGACCCACAGACAGCCGTTGCTGATATCCGCCGGCTCGAGCGCGAACCAGAACGTCGTGACGCTGACCGGTTCGGTTTCGAAGTAGGTCGCATCCTGATGCCAGCGGACTTCGCCGCCGATACGCGGCTGCTTGAAGATGTACATCGACTGATAGACGAGCGGCGCCGCAAGGCCGGCCGCCGTCGCGACATCGTGCAGCCTTCTATCGCGCGAGAAATGCTCGAAGACCGGGTCGAGATCGTGCATCGCGTGCCCGATCTTATTGATCGAAAGCGCCTTCGATTGCCGCAGCGCACCGGCATCATCGAAGGCTTCCTCTTCGAAAAAACAGCGCACCTTGTCGCCCGAAGTCAAGAAATAATCATCGCTCTTGGCCGATTCGTCGCGCGCGCTGAAGATCGAGATCGTCTGCGGGTCGAACTCATCGACGATCGCTTCCGCGCGCAAGCGCAGGGCCTTCACTTCGTCGCGCGACTTGAAGCCCGGGACCACCAAGAACCCTTCTTCCCCAAACCGGCGCCGTTGTTCGCCGTTCAACTCCATCGCGTGTCTTCGCTCTCTGCCAAAAAGGGCTTGCCGGGGCGGTTGCACAAGCGCGCTGGCGAGTGCAAGCTTACGTTCTCGATTGGCTGAACCTGCTGGCCCGCTGGCTGCACTTCGTCGCGGGCATCTCGTGGATCGGCGCATCGTTCTACTTCGTATGGCTCGATAACCATCTCAAGCCGCCCGCGAAATCGGATGATTCCGCAGACGGCGTCTCAGGCGAACTCTGGGCGGTTCACGGCGGCGGCTTCTACCACAACCAAAAGTTTCTGACGGGCCCCAAGAATGAGCCGCTCTCGCGCGATCTGCATTGGTTCAAATGGGAAGCCTACACGACGTGGCTCTCGGGCATGGCGCTCCTGGGGATCGTCTACTGGGCGGGCGCCGGAACGTATCTGATCGACAGGAGCGTTCTCGATCTCTCACCTGCGGCGGCGATCGGGATCAGCATCGCCTCGCTCGTCGCCGGCTGGATCGTCTACGACACGCTCTGCAAGTTGCTCGGGGAACGTCCGGTCGTGTTGGGCGCGACGGTCTACGCACTGCTGGTTGCGGCCGCGTGGGGACTCTTCCACGTCTTCGGCGCGCGCGCGGCATTCATGCACGTCGGTGCGATCGTCGGAACGATCATGGTCGCGAACGTCCTCTTCGTGATCATCCCGGGCCAACGCAAGATGGTCGACGCGATTCGCGCCGGTGACGCGCCCGATCCGCTTCCGGGGCGGCTCGGTAAGATGCGTTCGGTGCACAACACCTACTTTACGCTGCCGGTGCTCTTCATCATGATCAGCGGCCACTATCCGATGACCTACGACGGCGCCAACGGCTGGCTCGTGCTGGCATTCATCAGCGCAGCCGCCGTCCTCGTGCGTCACTTCTTCATTCTCAGCCACAAGGGCCGGATCGCACCGGCCTTGCCGGCGATCGCGATTCTGGTGCTGCTCGGCGTCGCCGTCGCACTCGCGCCGCACGAGCGGACTGCCGCCGCTGCAGCCACGGTCACGTTTGCGCAGGTGCAGCCGATCGTCGCGCAACGTTGCGCCGTCTGTCACGCGGCTACACCGACGCAACCGGGTATCACGGCGGCGCCGCTCGGCGTCTTGCTCGACCGTCCGCAGGACATTCAACGCAACGCACAACGGATCAACGCGCAAGCGGTCGCCTCGCAAGCGATGCCGATCGGAAACGTGACCGGTATGACGCAGGCGGAGCGGACGCTGCTCGGCGAGTGGATCGCCAGCGGAGCGAAGCTGCCATGACGATCTCGACACACGTCCTCGACACCGCGCGCGGCCAGCCGGCGGCCGGCGTCATCGTAACGCTCTACGCACTCGACGGCTCGCAACGTACGAAGGTCGCGACGGCGGTCACGAACACCGATGGCCGCACCGATGCGCCGCTCGGCACGGCCCTGGATGCGGGTCTCTACGAATTGGTCTTCTCGCTCGGAGCGTACTTCGAGCGAAACGGGACGGCTGCATTTTACGACGAGGTGCCGATACGTTTCCGCGCCGCCGAAAGCGGTGGACGTTATCACGTGCCGCTGCTGATCTCGCCGTGGAGTTACTCGACCTACCGCGGGAGCTGAGTTCCGGACGAGCCTACGTCGTGATCCGCACCGGGTTACGCAGGACGCCGATCTTTTCGACCTCGACTTCGACGACGTCGCCGTCCTTGAGAAACTCGGGTGGCGTGCGCGCGAAGCCGACGCCTTCGGGCGTACCCGTCGCGATCACGTCACCCGGTTCGAGCGTTAAACCGGCCGAGAGTTCCGCTATGATCCGCTTGACCGAGAAGATCATCGTCGCCGTCGATGCGTGCTGTTTGACCTCGCCGTTTACACGCAACTTGATATCGAGCGTCTGCGGATCGCCGATCGCTTCGGCCGGAACGATCCATGGCCCGAGCGGACAGGTGCCGTCGAGCGTCTTGCCTTTGAACCATTGTCCGTGCTTACGTTGCAAGTCGCGCGCCGTAACGTCGTTGAGGCACGTATAGCCGAAGATGACATCGAGCGCATCGCCCTCCGCGACATCGCGACAACGCCGGCCGATCACAACCGCCAGTTCGGCCTCCCAATCGTACATAGGTGAGAGCGCGCCCGAGAGAACGAGCGGACGATCCGGATCGACGATCGCCGTCGGCGCCTTGGTGAAGAACGTCGGAACCGGCGGCAGCTCGAGCGTCTCGCCACGCGCACGCGCGCCCTCTTCGGCGTGCGCGATGTAGTTGCGGCCGACGCAGAAGACGTTCTTCGCCGGACGAATCGGGGCGCGCAGGGTCACTCGATGCAGTGGCACCGCCGGCCCGAGCGACGCCAGCGCCGCGTCGCGCGCCGACGGATCGAGCGCAACGTAGCCCATCATTCCGAGCCCGCTCGCGAACGGGCGCACCGAATCGCCCTCGAGCACCCCGGCGTGCTCCGACCCGTCATGCGAAAGGAACGTCACGAATCGAACCGACTTCGTCATGCGCCTGTTTTGACGATGCGCGGAGGCCGAGCCTGCCACCGAAAGGCCCGGCCCGGCGCGCGCCTAGCGCAATGCGCCGTTTAGAAACGCGGTGATCGCGGGCAGAGCTCCTTCGGCAGCCTTACCGTCGCCTTCGGCCGTGCCGCCGAATTCGAATCCGCCGCCCGGGAAGCGCAGCACGTCGTAGCCGTAGGTCGGCGAGTAGAATGAGAGCAGCGCGTGTCCGGCGCCGGCAAAGTGCACGTGAACGTCCTTGTACGGGTGATGCGTTTGCTGCAGGCGCGCAACGATCGCGTCCGACATCGGCGTCGAAGGCCACATGCGATCGGAATCGCCGGAGATCAGCAGAACGGGCCCGTCGATCTTCTCGACTGCGATCGCAGCCGCTCGGACCGCCGGCGCGTTACCGAGCGACGCCGAGTACAGCGGCTCGAACGCGACGGGCCGTTGCGTCGCGAACTGCGCACCCAGGTTCATGCCGGCTTGAGGATCCCAGGGGACGAACGGCAACGGACGGCCACCGAATGTCCACGACGACGTGGGCGTGAAGTTCGTTTCGCTGATGCCGTTCCAGACGACCGAGCTCGGCACGATCGCAACCACCGCGTGGATCTGTGGAAACATCGAAGCGCAGACGAGTGCGAGTTCGCCGCCCTTCGACATGCCGAGCATGCCGATGCGATTCGGATCGACGTCGGAACGCTGCGCGAGCCAATCCAGAGCTGCGGCGATCGGCTCGATCGGAACGCTCATCAGTTCCTTGGGCAGTGCAGGCGCGGCAAAGTAGGCGAGGCTTACCGTAACGTATCCGTGCGACGCGAGCACCGCAGCATAGCGATCGAACGAATGTCCGCCCTCGGAACCGCCGACCAGCAGCAGCGCGGCATGCCTGCCGGCCGAAGCCGGAGCATAGGCCGCGCCGACCAGGCTGTTGGGCAACGCGACCGCTTGCACGCCCGCGCCGCGCGAGATGCGCTGCAACGATGCGCTCGCAAGCGTCGCGCCCTCGACACGTAGCGAGAACGTGTAGCCGAGCGAATCCGTATTGTTGGAAAACGTCGCGACCGCATCGTCCGCCGGCGGTCGCATCGACCAGAACAGTCCCATGGCATCGACGCCGCGATACGTTCCGCCCTGCGAATCGCAGGCTGCGAGATCGAGGTTTCCGGCGTTATCGGAAATGCAAACGGCCGAGGATCTCCAGACGCGTCCCTTTGAATCCGGCGTCTCCGCCACGATTTCGACGCGTTGCGCGGGGGCGAGGCCTCGCGCGGCGATCCGTACCGTTTGATCGAGCAGAACCGTAGCGGGCTCGACGGAGAGCGATACTGCGGCGTTCGCCGCCGCGGGCGAAACGAGGAGAGCGAAGACGAGCGCGGCGAGCGGGCCCGCGATTGAGATGCGCATGCTGGAGTCCTTAAACGGCCGGTGTTCGCGCGCTACTGCGCGCGCTTGAGGAGAGCTTGCATTTCGGTAACGTGTTTGACGAAGGCGCCACGGCCGATCTGTGTGAGACGGTAACGCGTCTGCGGCCGCCGTTCGACGAAGGTCTTTTCTTCCGAGACGTAGCCGGCGTCCACGAGCTTAGCTAGGTGCGCCCCGAGATTCCCATTCGTCGTCCCGATCGATTTTTGCAGCGCGCCGAACGTCACCCAATCGGCGTTGAGCAACTCGGCGATCGCGCCAAGGCGGATCTTCGAGAGCAAGAGTTCGTCCATGAATCAGCGACGGGTCGCATAAAGTGCGATGCCCGCACCGGTCATGCCGATAACGTCGCCCGCGGCCAAGACGTAACCGGCGAAAGGCAAGAGGAAATTTGCAACGACGAGCGCGGCGAGTAGGATAAAGCCGCCGATGAAGACCGGCAGACTGCGCACGAGAATCGCAACGAAGATCATTGCCGCGCCATACATGAGCAGCCACAACCCCGCCTGCGCCCATTGCGCGAAGATATTTGGCGCCCCGATTTGCGCGATGAACGCGATCACCCACGCCATGTTGAAGGCGTAGAAGACCTGGCGATCGACCAGGGTGCGCCGCTCCGCGCCGCGCAAGCGCTGTCCCCACACGATCGAGAGACCGACGGCGAGCAAGAGCGCACCGGCCGCGACGGCATAGAGCCAAACCGTATAATGCTGGACGATGACCAGTTGCACGACGACGTTCATTACCGCACCCGCCAGCCCCCAAATAATGAACGGAAACGCGCTCAGGCAGAGCGGTCCTTCGGCGCGCGTCAGGATCCGGTCGACCATCTCGATGTGATCTTGGGCTTCGGAGGCATCCACGGAACAGCGACCTTTCAGAATAGTCTATTTTTTAGACTATTCTGAATATACATTGCTGGAGAGTGGATGTCAACAAGGCAGCGACGGCCTCGGCCTCGGCACCAGCACGTCTCTGCCTATACCTATAATAAGCCAGGGCCTTATTATACTTTATGGAATAACCTATAATAAAATCATGGGGTATGTCATAAAACGGCACTGGGCTCCTGAAGTCGCGGGAATCGGAATACCACGCCGAGACCGCCAGTGGGGAGCCTACGACGCATTTGTTCCCCACCCGCTCGCCGGGAGAAAATTTGTCTTTGAAGGCGCGGTGGCAGCCGACATCGCCGATGCGGAGCTTGCGATCGCGCGCCTGGACTCCCAGGCCGCCGTTCTCACCGACACCGAGGCACTTGCCCGGCTCCTCTTGCGCGCCGAGTCGGTCGCCTCATCGCGCATCGAGGGTCTAAGCATCTCAGCCCAGCGGCTCTTGCGAGCCGACGCCGATCGCGCGGAAGGCAGCGAAGTCCGAGACGTCACGGCGCTTGAGGTTCTGGCCAATGTTGACGCGATGACGTATGCGATGAACGACGCTAGCGGGCAGATAACCGTTGCGAGAATCCTAGAAATCCATCGGTGCTTACTTTCGCAGACTCGACTGGCCGAACACGCCGGCTCCTTTCGCTCCACACAAAATTGGATCGGCGGCAGCGACTACAATCCGCTCTCGGCGGATTTTGTTCCGCCCCCGCACGAGGAGATCCCCAAACTCATTGACGACCTGTGCGCGTTTTGCAACGATGACGGGCTGCCGGCGGTCGCCCAGGCCGCGCTAGCACATGCGCAGTTCGAAACAATCCACCCCTTCGTTGACGGAAACGGCCGTACCGGACGGGCGCTCATACATGTAATATTGCGGCGCCGAGGTCTCGCAATTCGAGTCACTCCTCCAATATCGCTCATCCTAGCAACCCGTGCTCGAGACTACATAACCGGATTGAATGCGACAAGATATATCGGTCCACCAAATGCACCCGAGGCGGCGAGCGCTGAGAATCGCTGGGTATCGACCTTTGCAGCAGCCTGCAGCCGAGCCGTAGCCGATGCCGAAACCTTCGAACGGCGAGTCGAGGACCTTCAGAGCGAGTGGCGTGAGCGATTGGGAACAACCCGCGCCGATTCAACCGCGTTGGCAGTTCTAGAGCGCCTCCCCGCCGCTCCAATTATTACCGTACGCGAGGCCGAGTCTCTTGTCGGCCGTTCGTTTGCCGCGGTAAATGGAGCATTTACATCGCTGGTCGATGCGGGCATCCTCACGCAGACGAACAGCGTCCGCAGAAACCGCGCCTTTGAAGCGCGCGAATTGATCGACGCGTTTACGGCCCTGGAGCGTCAACTCGCAAGTCCCGACGGAAATACAAAGATATCCAAACCTGCCCGACCCGTGCCGCTACGGCCTCGACGGACGGCCGGCACGTAGGTGCGGCTGCTCACCCCGGTCATTATCACCGCTTGCCTGCTATACTGAGCCTATGACGATGAACATTACAACGCAGCCTGCGTCGGTCGGGGACCATCCCCTCGTTCACGACGTCAACAACGAGCACGCCGAGCAGCTCTCGCCGGTCGAACGCTTCTGCAAACGCGTGGCCGACTGGACGGGCGCGCCGCTCGCGCTGTTCTTGGCCATCCTGCTCCAAGCCATCTGGATTCCGCTCGGCATCATCAGCAAGATGGATCCCTTTCCCTTCGCGTTCTTGCTGACGTGTTCGAACGTCTTGCAACTGATCTTGATCTTCATTCTCGCCGTCGGTCAGCGCCAGTCATCGGCGCATGCCGAATTGCGTGCGGAACACGATCACGATGCGATCTCGCGACTGCTCTATCACCAAGAGCTTCAGGAGCAGATCTTACTCGCCATCGCGCTCAAGACCGAATTGAACATCGAGGAGGTCAAAGCGATGATCAACCGGCTGGCGACGGAAGACTCTAGCAAGTAACGCTCGGCCCGTCATGGAGATCGTGCGCTTCAGCGCTCTCGCTCGCCATTATGGCGCCAACGACGTGTTCTCGGACCTTTCCGGCGTCCTCCGAACGGGCGACAAGATCGGTTTGGTCGGACCGAACGGCGCGGGGAAGTCCTCGCTCGTTCGTCTGATCGCGGGCCGCGACGTTCCCGATGGGGGCACGCTGGCGCGCGCACGCGAGCAGCGCTTGGGTTACCTGGCCCAAGATGCAGCCGAAAACGGCGAGCAGACCTTGGAGGCGACGTTCGCGGAAGCCGTCACGCGCGGCGTAGCACAAGAATGGGAGATGCGTGCGACCCTCAACCACTTCGACTTCGCCGAAAGCGAGTTGGGCCGTCCGTTGCGCGAGTTCTCCGGCGGCCAACGCACGCGGGCGCTGCTCGCGCGCACACTGCTCGAACAGCCGGACTGGCTCGTGCTCGACGAGCCGACCAATCACCTCGATCTGGACACGGTGCGCTGGCTCGAAACCTACATCACGCGCGATCCGCGCGCGTGCCTGGTCGTTTCGCACGATCGGTACTTTCTAGAGACGGTCGCAACACAAATCTGGGAACTCGATAGCGGGACGCTCTCGCTCTACGAGGTCACGCCGGGCCGCGCCTACTCGAGCTATCTGGAGGAGCGCGAACGGCGTCGGAAACAGCAACGTCGCGATTACGAACTGGCGCTGACGGAGCGCAAGCGTCAACAGGCCGTGATCGACGAACTGCGCACCCACGGCTCGCACAACTATAGTCACGTCCGCAGTCGCGAGAAGGCGCTCGCGAAACTCGACGCGCCGGCCGCTCCCGAGAGCGAGCGTCGCAGCATCGGCGTCTCGCTCAGCGCGGCGCGGCGCGCGACGCACGGTAGGGCCGTCGAGGTGAACGGAGTTTCGAAGGCGTACGGCCAGCCGCTCTTCACGAACGTCAGCGCACACTTTGCGCGCGGTGACCGAGTGGTCATCGTCGGTCCGAACGGATCGGGGAAATCGACCTTCCTTCGTATTCTCAGCGGCGATCTCGCGCCCGACGCCGGCAGCGTGCGCTACGGAACGGGTCTCACCACGGCCGCCTACGCGCAATCTTCGGTCGACGATCTTCCGCCCGGCGTCACCGCTTGCGAGGCCGTCATGGCGTTGGGTGTTACCGATCACGACGCGCGCGGGTTGCTCGGACGGCTCAATCTCGGAGGTGACTCGGGCGACAAACTCGTCGAAGCATTTTCGGGAGGCGAGCGGCGGCGCATCATGCTGGCGCGTCTGATGGCGCAGCGTGCCGACTGTCTCTTTCTCGACGAGCCGACCAACGATCTGGATATCGCGAGCCGCGAAGCGCTCGAGGACGTACTTGCCGCTTACGACGGTGCGCTCTTCGTCATCTCCCACGATCGTTACTTACTCAAGCGGCTCGGCGAACGGGTCGTTGCGATCCGCGACGGCGCAGCGATTGTCTTCCACGGCGACTACGAAAAGTACGAACGTTTGCAGCACGAACTTCACGGGAACCCTGAAGCGCTTCGCCCGGATCAGCCAACGAAACCCGGTAGCCTCGAGCGGCGGGCGACGCACGAAGCGAAACTCGATGCCGGCCGTCGCAAGCGGGCGCTTGCGGATGCCGAGAGGCGCGTCGCAGATTTGGACGTCGAGCGCGCCACGCTCGAGGCCCAGTTCGCGCAGACCGATCTGTACGACGATCCGCAGGCCGTCGTGGAACTCAACCGTGATTTGGAGCGCAATCGGCGTGAAGGTGCGGGCGCGCTAGCCGAGTGGGAGCGCCTGGAGGCGACAATAGGAGTAGACCCCGAGGCCCAGGACGTGAGAGACTAGGCCGTTCAGTTGAAGCGCCCCCGGCGCGACCTGTCACCCTCGCGCGATCTTTCGAAGCCGATCGACCCGCGCACACTTCGAAACGATCGACGAAAAACATGACCTTCGCTTCCTTGGCGCTGCCGCCGGCGCTGCTCCGTGCCGTGCACGATTTAGGGTTCACCGAACCCACCCCGGTTCAACTCGCGGCGATTCCGCCGGCCCTCGCGGGCCGCGACGTGCTCGCGAACGCTGCGACCGGCAGCGGCAAATCCGCCGCCTTCGGTCTACCGCTGCTCGCCGCGATCGCAAACCTGCCGCGCGGCAAGACGCGCGCGCTCGTGCTCGTTCCCACCCGCGAACTTGCCATTCAAGTCGCCGACCACATCGCGAAGCTCGGCGCGCACACTAAAGTGCGCGTCGCCGCAGTCTACGGCGGCGTCAGCTTCGGCCGGCAAGCCGAAGCGTTTCAACGCGGCACCGAGATCATCGTCGCGACCCCCGGACGCCTGATCGATCACCTCGGCCAAAACACCGCGAAGCTCGGCGATGTCGGCTTCCTCGTGCTCGACGAAGCCGACCGCATGCTCGATATCGGTTTTCTTCCCGCCGTGCGACGCATCATGAAATACGTTCCGGGCACGCGTCAAACGCTGTTTTTCTCGGCGACGATCCCGCCCGCCGTCGCCACGCTGGCGCGCGACATCCTGCGCGATCCGGTGCGCATCAACTTGGCCTCCGAGAAACTGGCGCCGGCCGCCGGCATCACGCAAACCGTATACACCGTCGACCAGACGCGCAAGACCGACCTGCTGCTCGAATTGCTCAAAGACAACGGCATCTATAGCGCGATCGCGTTCACCCGCACGAAGTCGCGCGCGAATCGTTTGGCTGCGGTCTTGAGCAAGAACAACATTTCGGTCGAGCGGATCCACGGCGACCGTTCGCAAGCGCAGCGCACGCGCGCGCTGCAAGAGTTCAAGCGCGGAAAGCATCGTGTTCTCGTCGCGACCGATATCGCAGCGCGCGGCATCGATATCGTCGATCTCGGACACGTCGTCAACTTCGATGTCCCAGCGGCGGCGGAGGACTACGTGCACCGTATCGGCCGCACCGCACGCGCTCAAGCGACCGGCGACGCGATCACGTTCGTCTCAGCGGACGAAGAGAAAACCTTCGCGTTGATCGAGCGCGGTCTCGGCCGGCGCCTGGATCGCACCAAGGTGCCGGACCTCGGTCCGCGCAGCGAGAGCCCCGCAATGCCGATTCGTCACCACGCTCCAGCGCGCCGGCAGCGCGCGCGCTACTAGAACCCGTTCGGGGCGCGTTACTCGAAGCGCAGCGCCTCGATCGGATTCATCTTCGCCGCCTGCGAGGCGGGATAGTACCCGAAGAAGATTCCCGTCAGTGCGGAAAAGGCGAAGGCCACGAATACTGCGGCCGGCGGAATGACCATCGGCCAGCCGCCGAAGACCGCGACCCCGATCGAGCCGAGCGCCCCGAGCGCGATACCTATCGCTCCTCCGGCGGACGAGAGCAGTACCGCTTCGATCAGGAACTGCATGAGGATCGTCAGGCTACGCGCGCCGACGGCGATGCGCAGACCGATCTCACGCGTGCGCTCGGTGACCGAGACCAGCATGATGTTCATGATCCCGATGCCGCCGACCACGAGCGAGACGGCGGCGACGCCGGCCAGCAAGTATTCCATCACGGCAGCCGTCGCGGAGGCGGCGTTCGCGATGTCTTGCAAGTTACGGACGGTGAAGTCGTCGGGTTGGCTCGCGGTGATGCGATGACGCTGCTCGAGCAGCTGGGTCACTTCGCTTTGAACTAAGGCGATCGTCGAAGTATCATCGGCCGAAACGAGCAGCGTGCCGATCGTCGTTCCGCCCGTCAAGCGCTCCAGCGCCGAACTGAACGGAATCAGCACCGTATCGTCCTGATCCTGGCCCGTGGCACTCTGACCGCGCGCCTTCAACACGCCGATGATCGTGAAGGGCACGTTGCGAATCAAGAGCGTCTTGCCGACCGGCGAACTTCCGTCGGGCCACAGATTATCGACGACGGTTTGCCCGAGCACGCACACCTTGGCCGAGGCCGCGATGTCGGTGTCGCTGAAAAACAGACCGCTGGACAAAGGCCACGTACGGATGAACGTATATGACGGCGCGACGCCGCTGATCGAGGTCGCCCAATTGCTGCCGTTCGCAATGACCTGCGCGCGCGCGTTGACCTGCGGGGAGACTGCGGCGACGTGCGGCAGCTTGGCGAGCGCCAGACCGTCGGCGGGCGTCAGCGTCGATGCTCCGCCGCTACCGGTGCGCGCGCCGCCTTGGGTGACCGAACCCGGCAAAATGATCAGCAAATTGCTGCCGAGACCGTTGATTTGGGCCGAAACCGACTGCTGGGCCCCGACGCCGATCGAGACCGTGACGATGACGGCGGCCACGCCGATGATGATGCCGAGCATCGTCAACAGCGAGCGCACTTTGTTGCGGAAGAGCGCGCGGCCGGCAACCTTAAAGATGGCCAGAACGTTCATCGAATCACTGCTTGCCCGACGGGTTCGTCGGAGACGATGTGGCCGTCACGGAAGGTCACGATGCGCTTGGCGTTGCGCGCGACATCGGGCTCGTGGGTCACGAGAAAAACCGTGATGCCGCGCTGCTCGTTCAATTCACGAAAGAGGCGCATGACGTCATCCGACGACTTGGTATCGAGTGCTCCCGTCGGCTCGTCGGCGAGGATCAAACTCGGATCGTTGACGAGCGCGCGCGCGATCGCGACGCGCTGTTGCTGGCCGCCCGACAACTGATTGGGCTGATGGTCCGCCACCGCCGTCAGTCCGACGGCGTCGAGCGCCTCGAGCGCACGCTTCTTTCGCTCGCCCTCGGGCACCCCGGCATAGATCATCGGCAGCTCGACGTTTTCGATCGCATTGGTTCGCGACAGCAAGTTGTAGCTCTGGAAGACGAACCCGAGATGCTGACAACGCAGATCGGCCAAATCGTCGGATGAAAAGTCGTTGACGTTCGTTCCCTCGAAGAGATACGTGCCCGCCGTCGGACGATCGAGAAACCCAACCAAGTGCATCAGCGTTGACTTGCCCGAGCCCGACGGCCCCATGACCGCCACGAACTCGCCCGCTTCGAGCGTCAAGTCTATCTGATCCAGCGCGAGCACTTTCTGCTCGCCGACCGTGTAGATCTTAGTGAGTTTCTCGACGCGAACGACCGGCGGCCGGGTGGACATTAACGGACGCCGCCGCCCACGCCACGCGCACCGCCGCCCGGTCCTGCGCCGCTCAGCGGCGAACGCGCGGCGGGCTGCGAGGATGAGGTTGCGGAGTTTTGTCCGGTGACGACGTTGTCGCCGGCCGCGAGTTCCACCGGGGCCGGCGTGCCGTCCGGCAAATCGGCGGTCTCGACCGCCGCGGTCGCGCCGCTAACGAGCAAGATGCGCACCGAAATGCGTACGAGTTTACCGTTCTTGAGGACGAACACACCCGAGTTCGCGCCGGCGACGATCGAGCGCGAGGATGCACCGTTGGTTTGACCCCAGGCCGAGCCGGCCGCTGCGGCGCCGCCGCTCGCACCGCCCGGCGCCGCGCCGGTGCTGCCGCCCGCGGGTCGCGTGGCCGAAGCAACCCCGCCGCTCGCTCCGGGCGTCGGTCCGCGCCGGCCCGTCCGAGCGCCGCCGCTCGGCCGCCATTGCAGCGCCTCGACGGGAACGATCAGCGAGTTTTCCGATTTCGCAACGTGAACCGATGCGTTGGCCGTCATGCCGGGCCGCAAGGAGCCGTCCGGATTCTGCACGAGCACGACGGTATCGTAGGTCACGACGTTCGAAACGACGGTCGGGCTCTGACGAACTTGCTGCACGACGCCGTGAAAGGTGCGCGTCGGGTAAGCGAGCACGGTAAAGTCAACGATCTGTTTCGGCTGGACCGTACCGATATCGGGTTCACCCACTGCGACGTCGACTTGCATCTTGCGAAGATCGCGCGCGATCGTGAACAGTGTGGGAGTTTGGAAGCCGGATGCCACCGTTTGGCCGATCGAGACGAGGCGCGCGATAACGGTACCGTCGACCGGCGACGTGATCGTCGCATGATCGAGATTCTGCTGGGCCTGATCGACCAGCGCAGCCTGAATTGCGATCGCGGCGAGGCTCGCGTCGTGCGAAGCTTGCGTTCCCATCGCCTGCGAACCGGCGAGCGATCCCAGCGCCGCCTGTTGCCGGCTCTGATCGATGCTGGCCGCAATTTGCGTCGCCGCCGACGCTGCCTGAATGCGCGCTTGGCGCGACGCGACTTGCGCCGAACTCAGCGTTGCGAGCGCCGCCGCAAGATTCGAGCGGTCGGTATCGACCTGGCTCTGCGTAACGTAACCCTGCCCAAGAAGCCCCTGGTCACGCGACATCGTCAGTTGCGCGAGCGAGTACGCGCTTTGGTCTTTTGCAACTTCGGCGTCGGCAGTTTGCACGGCCGCCTGAAGCACGGCTTGGTTCGAGCGCGTCACCGCAACTTGTGCGATCGAGGCATCGGCGCTGGCCGCCGCGGCTGCGATGTTCGAGGTCGAGCCTTGCGCGGTCGCGGCGGTCGCCTGGGCGTTCGCCTGAGCCTGCGCGAGGTCGGCGCGAGCTTGATTGAGCGATGCCTGCAGCGGCGCCGGATCCAAGGTCGCGAGAACCTGACCCTTCTTCACGGTCGAATTGAAATCGACGAAGATCGCGTTGATCGTTCCCGAGGCCTGGGTTCCGACCGAGATCGTGTCCTGAGGGTTGACCGTCCCCGAGGCCGTAACCGTCTGGACGAGTGTTTGCCGCACGACGGAAACCGTCACATACGAGGCGGGCGCAGCGGCTCGGCCGACCAAGAAGACGATCAGCGCGACGATCGCCACCAGCACGACGGCTGCGGCGATGTAGTACCAGCGTGGGAAGCGCCCCCAAAAACCGGTAGGCGGAGGCGGGCCGTCCTGGGCGACGGCAGCATGACCGTTCTTGACGAGATCGCGCTCAAAAAGTTTCATCGTGTTCCTAAAACGGACGGCCCAACCGAGAAGTACTGTGATTCGGCTGGGAGTGCTTGCATCTTACCCAAAAACGAGCGAGCGGTCCTGAGGGAACCCTGAGGCTCTGGCACGGCGCCCGTATGGGTGCACTTCCAGGTCGACCCGGCGAAATCTAGTCGGACGGGACAAGCCGCCGCAAACCTGCCGGCTGCTCCCCGGGGAGGCGCACCGCATGCGGGCGTGAAGGGCAGTTGAATGACGCTGCTCGATCTCTTTGACGCAGCGCGCGCCGAGCGCGGCGACGCGTATGCCGTCAACGACGTCACGTATGCCGCGCTCCACACCGGGTCGTTGCGCGTCGCGCAGCGGCTCGCCGAACGCGGACTGCGTCGCGGCGACCGGATCGCGCTCTACTGCGAGAACCGTATCGGCTTCGTCTATGCCTACTTGGCCGCGCTGCGCCTGGGTGCCATCGTCGTGCCCGTCAACGTCTTGTACCGCGCCGCCGAACTCGAACATGTCTTGGGCGATGCAGCCGTCACGATCGTCGTGACGAGCGCGTCGACGCATCCGCACATCGAGGCGTTGCCTGCGCACCAAACGTTGCTCGCCGAGGAGTTGGAAGCGTGGGCGAACGACGACGACTCGTCCAGCACGCTTCCGCCACATGCGCCGAACGTCGAAGACGACGCAGTCATCATCTATACGAGCGGAACGACGGGACGCAGCAAAGGCGCGGTGTTGACTCACGGAAACCTCACCGCGATTGCGAGCCAAGTCGTCGTTGCGTGGCGCTGGACGTCGCGCGATACGCTCTACGCCGCATTGCCGCTCTTCCATACCCACGGACTCAGCGCGGCGCTGAACGGAACCCTGACGGCCGGCGCGCGTTTCATCTGCGACGAGCGATTCGATGCCGCTCGCGCGCTCGCGACCTTACGGCGCGACGACGTGACGATGTTCTTCGGCGTTCCGACGATGTACGTGCGGCTACTCGAAGTCCTCGACGGACCACCGCCCGCGTTACGCTTGTGCGTCTCCGGGTCCGCGGCGCTCGCACCCGACGTCTTCACGGCGTTCGAAACGCGCTTCGGCCTGCAAATCTTGGAACGCTACGGCGCGACCGAATTCGGCTTTGCTCTCGGCAATCGTTTCGGCGGTCCACGCGTGCCGGGCAGCGTCGGCGTGCCGATGCCCGGGATGCGCGTGCGCGTCGACGCGGCGCCCGGCGAGATCGGCGAACTGCTCGTCAACGGCCCGAGCGTCGCACGCGGATATTGGAACGACGCGCAAGCTACCGCCGCCGCGTTTGTCACCGACGGCGACGGCATGCGTTGGTATAAGAGCGGCGATCTCGCGCTCTACGACGCCGAGCGCGACGTCTACCGAATCGTCGGACGTCTCAAGGAGTTGATCATCACGGGCGGTTTCAACGTCTACCCGCTGGAAGTGGAGAACGAACTCAATCGCCTCCCCGGCATCCTCGCGAGCGCCGTCGTCGGCCTGCCGGATCCCGCGCGCGGCGAACTTCCGGTCGCGTTTGTCGAGATCGATCGTCCCGTCGATGCCGAGGCGTTGCGCTTCGCGCTCGGCGAACGGCTCGCGAGCTTCAAAATCCCGCGCACGATCCACGTCCTGGAAGCGCTGCCGCGCAACGCGATGGGCAAGGTCGAGAAGCAACGCCTGCGCGAACTGCTCGCCCAAAAATTGTGACCCGCACGCGACGCAACATCGCGGCATTCGGCGTTGCGTTGCTTTCGCTTGCACCCGTCGCAGTGAAGGCGCAGCCGTCCGCCATCATCGCGTTCGCGCGCACGATCGCTGTACCGAGTTTCGGGACGGCGCCGTTTGTGCTGAGTCGCGACGGCCGTTTGCTCGCGACCAGCGGCGCGGATGGCGCGACGCACGTTTACGTCACGGCGAATATGCACGCGATCGCGACGCTGGCGCATCCCAAGAAGATGTACGCATTGGCGTTCTCGCCGGATGGCGCGTTACTGCTCTGTTCGGGCGACGGAGCGATCGCGTGGTCGACGCTAGATTGGAGGGTACGCTGGTCGCTGCCTAGCGGAACCTATCTCGAGGCTAGCGCGTTCGCACCCGACGGGCAGACCCTCTTCACCGCGGCCAATTCGCAATTGCTGGCGCGCGCCGCCACGAGCGGCGCTGCTAGTGCGGACGCGAGCGTGGCGCTCGGCTCGACGCCGGTGAGTGCGATCGCGGTCGCAAACGGCGGTGCGCTCGTCGCCGCCGGTTCGAGCGGCGGCGGGTTGCGCGTGATCGCGCTGCCGGAACGAACGGTAACGGCAATCGCCGACAAGACGGCGTACGCCGGAAAGCTGACCGCCGCCGAACGTGCTGGAAGTTTAGCGCATCCTGGTCACATCGCTGCGCTCGCGTTCTCTTCGGACGACGCTCTGTTGGCGAGTTCGGGCGGTGACGGCACGATCAAACTCTGGCGGCTGCGACCGTGGAACCCGCCGTTCGAAAAACCGGCATGGCGATTTGTCTGCGGCGGCAACACCGAGTCGCTCGTCTTCGAAAAGGGCGACCGTATTCTCGACGCGGGCTGCGGCCGCGCGATCCTGCGCATAGACGTGCACACCGGGGCAGTACGCGCCTCCCTTCGCTCACATGGCGACGATGTCGAAGCCATAGCTGCGGAACCGGATGGCGAGCATCTGTGGAGCGGAGCGCTCGATCGAACATTGAAGCGGTGGGACCTCGCGTCCGGCAGCAACGTAGCAACCTATGGCCAGATCGATACCGCTGCGTTGAGCGTTGACGGACGCACGTTCGCGTTCGGACGCGGCGACGACGCAATCGAACTCTTCGATCCGACAACGGATCGCAAGATCGCAACGCTCCGCGGCCATTTTCTACCGCTCACGCTCGGCAGTTACTCGTACTCGCGCGCCACACTCGCACTATCGCGCGATGGCGCGTACGTCGCCGGCGGCGGCTATATCACCGAAGGGTTCATCGATCATACCGGCGTCGCGGGCGGCGTCGCGCGCGTTTGGCGGCGCGCGTCGGTGCAGCCGCTGCGAACGTGGACGGGCGTCGCGCCGGAGACGCTGACGTTCTCCGATGACGGACTGCGGCTGGCGGCGCGCTCGCCCGCCATGAGCGATACGCCCGACATCGTATGGAGCGCGAGCCTGACCTCGCCGCTCGCATCCGTTTGGAAACCTCACATGAAATCCGCCGGTTTTTGTCAGCTCGGAGGTTTCACGAACGCGCGCGCTTCGTTCAATCCGGCGCCCGCATTGCTGCTCGCGTTCGGCGATTGCACGGCGTCGGGGAACGCTCCGGCACGCTTGGCGTTCTGGCGGATCGGATCGCTTGCGCCGGACGCGCCCTTCACGGGAGAGCCCATCGACATGGCCCTGCTGGCGCTCTCGGCCGATGGCCACCGAGTGCTCTCGGTGGGCGCAAAGGTCACGCTCTGGGATACGGTCGCGCGGCACGCGCTTGCCGCCGCCCCGCTCGAGCCGCTGGGCAAGAACGAAAGCATTCGATCGGTCGCGCTCGGCGGCGGCCTCGCCGTCGGTCTCGTGCAGACCGACCTGTGGCGCGAGAGCGACCGGTACCGGTACGCGCTGGCCATCTGGGACGTCCGGACCGGGCGGCAGCTCGCCCACACCGGGCCCCGGCCGATCGGCGAGCGCGGTCAACTGCTGCTCAGCGGTGATGGGACCCGGGCCTATGTGACCACGTCGGCCGGAATCGACGTCTGGGCTCTAAAGACCGGTCCGGGGGCGCCGATACCTTAGAGATACCCCTCCTACAAGAAAAAGCTGACGCCCAGGCGCCGGCTTTCTTCTTTTTGCCGAGGGTGCGACTTTTTCTCCCCGGCCGCGTTACAATAGCTCCGTGAACATCCTCAAAATGATCGTCGCAACCCGCAAGGCCGTGCCGCGCACCTTCGCATTGATGCGCGACTCGCGCGTGCCGGGATGGTTGAAGGCCGCGACGATCGGCGCGGCGATCCTGATCGTCTCGCCGCTCGACTTGCTCGGCGACATTCCGTTCATCGGCATCTTTGACGACATCGCGCTGCTGGCGCTACTCGCGAACGTGTTTGTCGGTGTCGCCGACCAGACCGTCTTGAAGCACGCGCGACCGGCCGGGACGGGCATGATGAAACAAGCGCGGCCCGCCGATCCGCGCGCCGCGAGACCCGCCGCACTCAAGTCCTAGCCGCTGCGGAAGGTACGATGAGGAACAACACGCGCGCCATCGCGTTCATTGCAAGTTTCAGCATGATCGCCGTCTCGCTTCCGGCGCGAGCCGCCGATCCGCCGCTTCCCTTCACATGGCTCGGCGTGACGATCGGCCAACCGGCCGCGCAGTTGCGGCCGGCGCTGGGCGACCCGCTCCTCGTCACCGGTTTCACCGACTCCGGGCCGGCGTACCGTGAGGCGCGGTACGCAATCGAAGGCACCCATGCGTTTCTCGTCGTGACCGAACAATTCGGACGCGTACGAAGTTTTCGGGCGGTGCTCTTCGAGACGCCCGATGCGCCGGTCGCGATGACGCCGGATCCTTCGGGAATCACCCTCGGGCTAACGACCGACCAGGTCGCGGCAAAGCATCCGAATGCGAACCGTCGCGTCGACGGCGATTGGGTCTGGCTCTACGAGCCGGTCGCCGGACAACGGAACCTCGCGGTGCTCTACAAGTTCTTCCTGACCGGCCGGCTTCAGTCGATCGATTACTTTCTCGCTCCCAATGATAAGGCGACGCCGCCGCCCGGAGCTTTTCCCGCTCTCACCGAGCCCGCCGGCAACAGCTACGACAGCGCCATCCTCGACGGCGCAAAGGACGAAATATCCGGCGTAACGTGGGAGACGCTGTACTTGGCGCTCCACCCGTGCGCGCCGAATCAGCGCTGGAAAATGCAGAAGCAATCTCTCCAGAACCATGCGAACCGCGAGTACGATATCTTGCACGTCGCCTGCCCGTCGACGAACGTCGAACGAGATTATTTCTTCGATATCACGGGCTATTACGGGAAGCTCTGAAGCGATGAAAGTGACGCACTACATCGACGTGCTCTCGTCGTGGTGTTTGATCGCCGAGGACCACTTGGCGCGGGTGCGCGCGGCGCACGGTCCGGCGCTCGAGTACGAGTGGCGGATCGCATGGGTTCGCGACGGCGGCCCGGCCACGTACACGCGCGAACAGTTGGCGTGGTATTACGACCGCAGCGCGCACGTCGGCGGCATGCAATTCACACCGTGGGTCGAGAATCCGGCCAGCAGCACCGCGCCCGCCAACCTCGCAGCCGAAGCGGCGCGGGCGCTCGGCGCAACCGACGATCGCGTGCGCCTAGCGCTGGCGCGTGCCGGGTTGATGGACGGAAAACCGCTCGGACGGCGCGAGGTTGCTATCGAGATTGCGGCCGCGGCCGGCGGCCTCGATCCTCGCGCGCTCGATGCGAAGATGAACGATCCGGCGATCGAGCAGATCCTGCGCGAGAACGCGGCCGGCTTCGCGAAGCTTGCGCCGCACGGCATCGATCAGCGTCCGGCCTTCGTCTTAGAGAATGCGGTCGGCGACCGGGTCATCCTTTCGGGCGTGTGGCGTTACGAGCCGTTGGCGGCGGCCGTCTCCGCGCTGATCGCCGACGAGGAAGCGTACGTGCGATTCGCTTCGACCGCCGCGCCGTATCCCGGTTAATGCCCGGCGACGATCGGCGTCTGGTCTACTCGACCGACGGTTCGCTGCCGCTTCCGCGTTTCGATTCCAAGAAAGACAAACGAGCGAAGAGCGATTCGAAGCCGAGCGTTCCGGATGACGGCGTCGTGCGCGTCGGGTGCGAAGGACGCCGCGGCGGCAGCGTGACGCTCGTCTACGGTTTGGAAGCGCGCGAACTCGCTGCGATCGGCAAGGAATTACGGCGGCGCTGCGGTACCGGCGGAACGGCGAAGAACGGAAACCTCGAGTTGCAAGGCGATCATCGCGACGCCGTGCTCGCCTACTTCACCGAGCGCGGCCGTCGCACCAAACGCATGGGCGGCTAACATTCCGGCGGCCGACCGCGTTTCATGAACATGTTTGCACTTCTGCTCTTCTGGCTGACGCTGGCTCCGGTGATGCCGTATCCTTCGCCGGCGCCGAACCCGGCCGAAACGATGGTACGGCGGCCCCCGGTCCTCTTTCCGGCGTGGCCGGACGCGGCCGTGATCGAGAACAGCGGCTCGACCAACATCGCGGGCTATCGCATCGCGGTTCGCCCCGACGGGACGGCGGCCTACATCGCGGGCGGGGACGTCCAGCGCGGGACGGTTCCGCTTGCGACCGCGCACTGGCTCTTCGCGAAGCTGACGGCGGCCGGTCCGCTGGACGCTCTGGCGGTGCGGCGCTGCATGAAGAGCGCCTCATTCGGGTCGTCGACCACCCTCACGTGGCAGGGGGCGGTCAGCGGGGACCTGAGCTGCGGCGGCGGCCCCACGGTCGCCGAACTGAACCGGACGATCGGGGTGATCCTGACCCAACTCCGCGTCACCCCCGGCCCCCGCCGGGCCCGCCTGCTGTGACCTAGGCCACAGATTTTTCGGCTTCGTGCGCCTTGGCAGGTGGCCCGGACCGGCAGCCGGACCGATATATATAAAGATGCTGCAGCTCTCTCGCCGCGCCGCGCCCCTCGCGGTTGTCGAACCGGCCAAGCCGGGCCCCCTTTCGGTCGTGGCGGCCGGCTCGCAACTGGCGCTGCCCTCGGGGCAGTTGACGGGCCAATTGCGCCCGCTCTCGATCGACGGCCGGCGCCGGATCGCCGTCTACGAGCTCCTGATCGCGAACGAAACCGGCGGCCCCGTCGCGAGTTTTGCCTATGCCGTCGAGCCGCCGCGCGCCGGCGGTACGATCAGCTGGAATACGATCACGGTTCCGCCGCGCACCACCGTAGCGATCCCGGTCGAGATCCCGTTCGCGCGACGCGGCCGGCCACAGCGCGTGATCGCCGAACTTCACGCCGCCGGAGCCCACCTGACCTTAGATGCCGGGCCGCCCCGTTCGTACGGCCACGGAGCCGCCCGCCGGGCCGGCCTCGGAATCGCCGGCGTTCTGCTGGCGGGACTCGGCCTCGCCGGTTACGCCTTCGAACGCCCGCAAGTCGCCGCGTTGGGCGCGCCCGCGCGCGTTCGCGCCGGCCAATCATTCCAAGTCGCATATGCGCTCGGACCCAACGTCGAGCGCGCCTCCTATGCACTCGAAACATCCGACGGGCGGCGCCTCGGCCAGGGCACGCTCGATCCCCGCGGCGGGGTCTTCACGGTCAATCTGCCATCCGGTTCGGGCGGCGGCTACGACGTGCGCGTCATCGCCGGAAACCGGCTCGGAGTATCGCAGCGCTCAACGCACGTGCTGGCGCTGACGCCGGCCATCGCACCGTTGCCCGCTGCGGGTAAAGGCGCAGTTATGCTCGCCGAGGATACCGTCGCGGGAGGAGACCCGATCGTCGTACGCTACCCGGCCGGCATCACGAAGGGCGACGTCAAGCTTCTCGATCAAGATGGTACCGAACGCGCTTCGGCGCTGATCGGAAAACGCGGCTCGTCGATTCTGATCGCGCCGCGCGTCGAGGTCGCACAAGATTTTCGCGTCGTGGTCGACGCGCGACGCGGCTTCATCGTTAGCGAAACGCTCTTGCCCGTTCGCATTACGCCGGGCAGCGATCCCGCGAGCGCGCTGCCGTCCGGCCCGAAGCTCGCCGCTTCCAAACAGGCTCCCAGCGCGCCGCACGGCGCTCCCGCCGCACCCGCCGGCTCACCGATCGCGCTCTCTAAGACGCTGTTCCGCAACGGCGAGCCGATCGTCGTCTCGGTCGCGCGCCATCTGCCGCAGTTACAAGTTGTGCTGATGAGCGACCGCGGGGAAGAGCTCCAACGCGTCGACGTGGATCCGTCCGAAAAACAGCTCGTCCTCGCTCCACCGGCGCTGACGGAAGCCGCGCACTACCTCGTCGTCGCCAGCTACGCGCGCGGCGCCGGCCAAGAGAGCGTCATAAGCTCGATCTTCATCCGCGGAAAATAGCACCCGTCAGGGGTTGCGTAACCAGAGCTGGTATGCGGCGTCGCTATAGGCGACGCGCCAGCCCCCCGCAGCCGCCAGGGCTTGATCGAGCGGGCCGTCGTGCGCGGCGACGACCGTATCGACGCCGTGCGCGTCGAGTTGCGCGCGCCAGCCGGGGCGCACGCGGACGATCTCGGCGTAGTCGTTCCAAACCTCGATCGGGTACGGATCCGCGCGCCCGTCGAGAAAGACGGCGACGCGCGGAACGCCGACCAGTAAGCCGCACCAGGCGAAATTGGAACAGAGAACGCGATGCGTACCGGGCAAACGCTCAAGCGCCGCGAGCGGGCGGTTTGCCATGTTGTCGCTGCCGCGATCCGAGCTGCGCAGCAGCAGAATCGCGACGACGAGCGCAAAGACCATCGAGACGACCGGAAGCCCGACACGTCCGAACCAGTCGCGCCCGCGTTCGGGCGCTGCCGCGAAAGCCGGAACCAGCGCGGTGAGCGAGGTCGCCACCGCGGGCAGCACCACGAGCGCGAAGATCGCGATATTGCGCGCGGCGCCGAGCACGAGCCACGCGAACGCAGCAAAGACGAACAGATCTTCGAAGCGGATCGCGGTGCGCCCCGAACGGCGGTAGATGCCGAAGACGACGCCGCCCAGCAGCAGCGGGAAGGCGCCCCATAAGAACGAGAGATCTTCAAGTCCCGTGACCTTCCACTCGAGGATGTTGGCTTTGAACGGACTGCGCATCAGCATCAGCGCATAGGCCGGCAGTTTCCAGCCGAACGGATTCGCGCAGATCGCGACGAGCGAGCCGCCCGCAATCGCGAAGAGTTGGCGCACGCGCGGGCCAAAGCTGCGGTCGTCGAGCCACGCGCCGGCCGCTGCAAGCAGTGCGACCGCCGGAGCAAGTATTGCGCTGCCGTGCAGATTCGACCAGAGCGCTGCGATCAGGATTGCGAGCCACGCTACGCGACCGCGCGTCTCGAGCAGCAACAGATACGCGGCGAGCAAGGGCCACGCCACGACCTGCGCGCGAACGCCGAAGGATTCGAAGAGCGCGATGCCTGCGAAACCGGAACAGAGCGCGATTGGGATCGGCGCTGCGCCGCGCCGGTACGCGCGATATGCCGCCAGCGCCAGCGCGAGAATCGCGCAGAGGGCAACGCCGCCCGAGAAGATCTCCCAGGCGAGACCGCTCTGTCCGAGCGCCGCGGCGATCGAGAAAAGCCACTCGTGCGGAAGCCATGGCGCGCCGGGCGCGGTGAACGTCTCCGGACCGAGCGATTGCGGTATGCTGCCGGTTCGCAGCACGGCGGCGCCGAACCAGCGCTGCCACGCGAGATCGCCGTCGACCGCCGGATAGGCAACCGCAACAACGAGGAAACGTGCGGCGAAGACCGCGATAACGAGCCAGGCGTACTTCATCGTGCGCTTCCCGCGCGGCGCACGAAGAGCTGTGTGTTGTCGTCGCCGGCGAGAGAGGCCCAATCGCGCGACATCCCCAGCAGCGTCGCGAGCGCGTCCGTATGGCGCACGACGATCGCGTCGATCCCGGAGCGCCGCAGCCGTTCGGACCAGCCGGGTTCGACGCGCGCCACGATGCGCTGCATGTCGCGAGTCTCGAACGACGCGCGCTCGACGCGCCCGTCCATCCAGACGCGCAGGTTGTCGTTCCCGATTGCGTAGTCGCACCATTCGGCAAAGCTGCAGTACACAGAGTGCGGCCGGCCATCGGCGGCCAGCCGTTCGATCAGCGACTGCGGCGCCATCCGCTGCGAGAGCGCGTCAACGTGCAGATTGAACCCGATGCCGAACGCCGCGACGAGCGCAATCGCCCCCGCCGTTATGCGGCGAGCCTCGCGCGGCGCCCAATCCGTGATCGATTGGGGGAGAACCGCTTGCAAACTCGTCGCCAGGATCGGCGCGGCAACGATGCCGAGCAACGGCAGATAGGCACCGTCGATCATCGTCAGCACGACGCCCGCAGCCAACAGTAAGCCGTCGACGGCGCGTCGCTGCGAAAATCCAAGCGCAGCTCCGCCCATGATGATTGCGAAGAATGCCGTGCGATAGCCGATCGGGGCGAGCACATCGGGCGCGAGCGGTACGATACGTAGCAGATCACGATCGAGACGTGCCGCGAGCGGTGCGGAGATGACGTACATGAAGCCGGCGGGCGTGAAGAGCGTCGCGACCGCGCAGGCCGCCGCGACGAGCCATAGACGCCCCACCGCGGGCGAGTCGTAGCCTTCGTCGATCATGTGCCCGAGAGCGACCAGCGCGACGAGGCCCGGCGCAACGATGCCTTGCGCCGAGACATTGCACCAGAGAATAACGACCGGCACGGCCCAAAAAATATGGCGGCCGGGAGCGCGTTCGAGAACTAAGAGTAACGCCGCGGCCGCGAGCCACGACGTGCCGCCACCGGCGACGCGCAAGACGTCGAAAAACGCGAAGGCCGCGACGACCGTCGCGGCGAGCGCGAGCAGAGTGCCGGCGCGCGCCCGAGCGCGCCATTCGACGAGTGCGAGCGTTGCGATCACCGCGAGGCCGCCGAACGCGGCAAGCCTCCCTACTCCGGCGGCGGAGGCGACGCCATACTCGAGCATCGCGCCGAGCCAGCCAATGTCGAACGCATGCTGCGAGAGTACGCGCCGGGCGATTCCGAATGCGAGCGCGAGTTGCGGCGCGCGCGGTGCGAGCATCGAAAAGCTGACCAGGATGACGACGGCGAGCAGCGCACGCACCGACCAGGCGGCCGCCCCGCGTGCGTACGCCGCCGAGATCATTCCAAGACCAGGCGATCTCCGACCAGAACTTCGCGTCCCTGCTCGGGCGCCGCGCCGAGTTCGACCACGGCGACGGCATTGTGGCACGTGACCGCAAGGCGATAGGGCCGCACCGAACTCGCGATGCGAAGCACGCGCTGGTCCTTATCCAAGAAGTAGAGATCGAGTGTGGCCCGCATACCGATCGTGTGAACGGCCGAGCAGCGATCGATCCACAGGCCCTCGTCCGGGGAGACTTGCGCGCGCGGAAGCAGCCCGACACCTCGCGTCACGAAGTTCGTCGCGCGGCCGACCTTCATGGCCAAAACCTTGCCGCTCGTGGCATTTCGGAGGACGTACACGTTCACGCTACCATTCTAGAAGAAGTTGAAGGTTAGCGCTACTCCGATGGCCGCGGCGAGATAGGGAGCGAGCGCGATCGGCTCGTGCCGGCGCTTTCGCAGCACGGCGATAATGACCGCCAGAAGGCAGGCTCCGGCAAAAGCGATGACCGCGGTCTGCAGACCGAGCGCGGCGCCGCCGAGCGCGACCAATTTGACGTCGCCCCAGCCCATGCCACGGCCCTTTGAGAGGTAAGCTGCCACGGCGAACGGCACGGTAATGGCCGTCATCGCGATGAATGTCGACCATTCGTGTCCGACCACGGCGAGCAGCAGCAACGCGCCGAGCGGCACGAGGGTAAAGTAGTCGGGGACGATGCCGACGAGCACATCACTGTACCAACTCGCGATGAGCGAGACGATCAGGAGTGCGGCCAGGCCGAGCTGGGGCAGATCGGCCCCGCGCATCGTCATGATCGCTCCGGCAACGATGGCGCCGCCGATCAGCCACGCGGTCGGCGGTTTGCCGGGCTTGGGGCCATCCTCGAACGGCACGATGCCCGCGCAGATCGAGGCGCTAAGTTGCACGGCTAAAAAGGCTGCGCAGCCGTAGAGCGCACCGACGAGCGGAATCATCCACCAGGCACTCATTTTGCCATATATCCCGCGGCGACGCCGCCGAAGATCATGACGAAGAGCGCCGGTAGCATGAAGAGCGCCATCGGGATAACCATCTTGGTCGGCATGAGGTTCGCGATCTCTTCGGCGCGATTCATGCGCCGGCTGCGCGTCTCTTCAGAGAGTTCTTCCAAGACGTTTGCGAGATTCGAGCCCAAGCGTTCGGCTTGAACGATGGCGGTCACGGTCGTACTCAACTGTTCTTGATGGACGCGCTTCGACATCGACCTTAGCGCGTCGGCGCGCGAGCGGCCGAGCCGAATTTCGGACAGAACCGCCTTGATTTCTTCGCCGAGCGGCCCGGTCGCGACTTCTTGCGCGTAGCCGAGCGCTGCGTTGAAAGCGAGTCCGGCTTGAACCGTGGTCGCGAGCATGTCGAGCAGATCGGGGAGCGCGCGCTGAATCGCCGTCTTGCGCTTCTTGATTGCCGATCGCAATTGATAGGACGGAAGATGCGCGCCGATTGCGGTGAACATCGAGATGCCGCCGATGTACGTCAGATCCCAATTGTTGAGATAGGTGCACATGGCCAAGCCGATCGCGAGGCCGAAGCCCGCGCCCGCAACGATGCGCGCACCCATCTTACCCGGCGTGACTTGGTACCAGCCGGCCTCGTTGAGCTGCTGCGCCATCTTGCCGCGCTGCTCTTGATTGAAGACCCGCTCGAACGCTTGCGCGCGCGTGCTGGTCCCGTCGAAGCGCAGGCCCTCGAGCTCTTCCAGGCGTTTGGTGACGTCGCTCTTGCTCGGGATGAGCGAGAGGGCGAGCATGAACGCGGAGAGCGCGAAACAACCAGCGATGATCAGAATGACAGTTGGCATATCAGACGTCGAACTGCAGGATTTTGTGAAGTGAGAAGATGGCCGCCGACTCCAAGGCGAAGACGATACCGAGGATCATCCAGCCGGGCTGCGTGTGAAGCAGCGAGTGGGACATCTCGGGTTGCGTCCCGACAACGAATCCGCCGACCATGACGGGCAAGCCGCCGATGATGAACGCACCGAAGCGCCCCTGGGCGGTCAACGCGCCCATCTTGCGCATTACGCGGCGGCGATCGCGAATCGTCGCCGCGAGCGTTTCGAGGACGCGCGCCAAGTCGCCACCGGTCTGCGATTGCACGCGGACCGCGCGCGAAAACATCACCATCTCGTGGCTCGGCATATTCTTGGCCAATTCGTCCAGCGCGTCGAGCGCGCTGAGGCCGATGTTGGTGCGGCCGATGACCCGCATGAACTCTCGCCGGGCCGGATCGGGAACTTCTTCAGTCACAAGGATGATCGCTTGGCGCAAGCCGAGACCGACGCGCAGCGCGCCGGCCAGCATGCGCAGAACCATCTCCAACTGTTGACTGAAAGCGTTGATACGCCGGTCGCCCTTGATGCGTAAGAACATCGAGCCGGCCATAATTGAGAACGTCAGCATCACGGGCAGCAGCAGCATCGAGACCAGAAAGATCGTATGGATGAACAGCACGACCAGCACCCAAGCGATGGCCCCCGCGCCGAGCGCGATCAGGGCAAACTCTTCGGGCTTGATCGTCATGTCGGCCTTGATCAAGCGCTCCTGATACGTGTTGGAAAAGACTTTTAGCGCTTTGCTGACGTCGCCGCCCATTGCGAAAAAGAGCAACGCGATCACGCCGAAGACGCTGGCGCCGATGGCGAGCGGAAAGACGCCTACCACAGGGAACCCGCGGACTGCAACTTGGCCAGTTCGCGGATGTCGAACTGCACGCCGGCTTCGTCGAACCGCTCGAGGTAGTGCGGCTGCACGCCGGTATATTGAAATTCGCCGACGACTTTGCCGTCTTTGTCGATGCCGCGCTGCGCGTACTTGACCAGCTCTTGCATCGTCACGACGTCGCCTTCCATGCCGACGAGTTCGGCGATGCTCGTGATCTTGCGGCTGCCGTCGCGCATGCGGGCGACCTGCACGACCGCGTCGACCGCGCTCGCGATCTGCTCGCGGATGGCGCGGACCGGCAGGTCGAAGCCGGCCATCAAGACCAGCGTCTCCAGACGCGATAGCGCGTCGCGCGGGGTATTGGCGTGCAAGGTCGTGAGCGACCCGTCGTGGCCGGTGTTCATAGCTTGAAGCATGTCGAGCGCTTCGCCGCCGCGGCACTCGCCGACCACGATGCGGTCGGGGCGCATACGTAGCGCGTTGCGAACCAAGTCGCGGATGCCGATGCTGCCGCGGCCTTCAAGATTTGCCGGGCGCGATTCAAGGCGCACGACGTGCTGCTGGTTGAGCGCGAGTTCGGCCGCGTCTTCGATCGTGACGATGCGTTCGGTGTTTGGGATGAAGCCCGACAAAATGTTAAGGAACGTCGTCTTACCGGAACCGGTACCGCCGCTAACGACCACATTCAGGCGAGCCTCGACCATCGCTTTGAGCAGGCCGACGCACTCGGGGCTGACCGAGCCGAAGCGCAGCAAGTCGTCCATCGTTAGGCGGCGCGTGCCGAAACGGCGGATCGTGAGGGTCGAGCCATTCAGCGAGAGCGGCTCGATGATCGCGTTGACGCGTGAGCCGTCGGGCAGGCGCGCGTCGACCATCGGCGACGATTCGTCGATGCGGCGGCCGAGCGGCGCGATGATGCGCTCGATGATCGTGCGCAGGTGACGCTCGTCGTTGAAGCGTTTTTCGGAGAGCGAGAGTTTGCCGCTGCGCTCCACATAGATCATGTCGGGGCCGTTGACCATGATTTCGCTGACCGCCGGGTCCCGCATGAGATCCTCGAGCGGACCCAAACCGAGCAGCTCGTCGATGATCTCCTGTTGAAGTTCGGCGCGTTCCTCGGGCGAGATGCGATCGGCGCGTTCGACGAGGACCTGCTGCGTTACGTCGTTGATCTGCGAACGCAGCTCGGCGATCTTCTGGCCGTCGGTGTGCGCGCGGCTCGCGGCCACGACGTCGATGCGTTTGGTGACCTGTTCGTGGATGTCGAGTTTCAACCGCTCGCGCTGATCGTCGCTGGCGACGCGTACGCGCGCTTCGGTCGTGAAACCGTTGGGGGAGATGACCGGCGAAGCCGATCCGAGGCCGCTCGACGGGACGACGGGTCCGCGCGTCGGCGGTCCCTTGGGGCGCAGCGCCGCGAGCGGTTGTTCCGCTTGGATCGTTGCGAAGGTCTTGCCCAGCGCCTCGATGACGCGTCCATAGTTGCGGTCGCCGCGAACCGGGATCTCCGCGATCACGGTCGCGCCGAGCGCCCTCTCGAGTTCGCGGGCCGAGATCTCAGGTTTGCCGGCACGCAGATTCGTGACGAGCATGATGCGCGCTAGCGGCACGCCGAACTTCGCGAGATCGCCGATCAGCGAACGGCCGGCAGCGGTTCCGAGCAGGTTGGGTTCGAGGACGACGACATAGCGTGAGGCGCGCGAGATCAGCGGCCGCAAGGGCGCCGAGAACGGCGTCGGTGCATCGAGCAGCACGACTTGATGATCGGGCTCGATGCGATCGGCTACCGCTTCGACATCTTCGGCGCGCAACATGAACGAGTTGTCGAGACTATCGGTGAGCTCGACCGCCGTCAGGCCTTCGCGTTGAATGATCGAATAGACGGCCGTGGAGCGTTCGGCGTCGAACGCGCGCACCGCATCGAGGAGAACCGCGACATTCCGTCGGCCTGAGAGGTCGCCATCGACCACCGCAACCTTGGTCCCACCGCGCCGCATCGCGCGAGCAACCTCGAGTGCGATCGTCGTGGCGCCCGAACCGCCCTTCGCGTTAACGAGGGCGACGATCGAAGCGCTCATTTCGCTCCGCTAACTACCTTGTCGCCGTCGATCACCGTCACGCCCGGCGGTCCTGCCGGCGCCGCAGCGACGGGAGGAGCGGCAGCAGCGATCGGGTATGGGGCGGCCGGCGACGATTCGGCCGGAGCATTCGAATCGGGGAAGTACAGCGTTTCGGCAACCATCGAACGCACCGGTTCTTGCGGCGAGCGTAGTGCCAACCGCAGGGTCGTGTTCAAGTCGGCCATCGTCAGCAGGTCCGCTTGCGCGGCGGTCACGCCGAGCGTTACCGTCACCAAGTTCGCATTGTCGGGCGACGGCGTCGCGCCGGCGGTTTCGAGCGTGCTGTTGATTGCCAGGACCAGCGCACCGCGAATGATGGTGACGGCTTTGGGCTGCTGGCCCGGAACTTTGGGCACCGAGGCCAAGACGTCGACGCGATCGCCGGGCTGGAGCAATCCCGAGACGGCCTTCACGCGATCGACCGGAATCGAGATCGCGCGCATACCGGGCTTCAGGCGGACGGTCAGTCCGACTTCAGCCGGCCGGCCGACTTTGGTTTCGGTCAGCGTCGAGCCGGTGGGAATCGTGATCAGCGCGATGTCGCCTTCGACTTGCTTGGGTTCGGCCAGCGCGCCCGGTTCGATTTCGGTCGAGGGACGCTGGACGCGAGTCAGCATGTCGGGCGTGATGCGCATGCGCGCCGGAATGTCTTTGCTCGCGATCAGAATCGGCTTCAGCTCGATATCTTGCTGCTGCACTGCAGCCTGCTGTTGGATCGAGGAAAGATATCGCAACGTCAAGATGCCGGTGCCAAGCGCAAGAACGACGGCGACGATGAGGGTAATGCGACGAGTATTCACAGAGGAAGCCTCAAGAAGGGCGCGGCGGTGTGAGACAATGCGACGGCGAGCGCTCCGCAGGCGATCGCTATAGCGTATGGCAGCATGATCGGATTAGAAGGCGCGACGGCTACAGTGCCCTTAAAAGCGAAGGGCCGAAGCAGCAACGCGATCGATGAGAGCACGGTCCGCAATTTTCCGGTGGCGAGTGCGACGCACAGTGCGAGCAGACCGCCGCCGACGGCGGTGTAGACGAGGAAAGGGATCGTGTCGGGGAAACCGAGCGCAGCCGCTGCTGCGGCCGCGAGCTTAACGTCTCCGCCACCGAGCCAACCCATAGAGAACGCGAGGAAGCCGATCAGCAGCACCGAGAGCAGCGCGACGAGTGAAATTGCGAACGCGATCCAGCCTTGCGTTGCGTGCAGCGCGAGTGCGCCCACGGCAAGGCCGATCGTCAGTGCGTTCGGGATGCGCCGGATGGTGAGATCGGTGGCGACTGCGACCGCGCAGGCCGCCAGGACGATCCAGATGGCGAGAGACATCGGTTGAGGATCTCCTAAGAGAGTTGGTTGGCGACGTTGGTGAGCACGTTGGTCGACTTGTGTCCGAGTGACCGCAGAGCTGCAAGTGCGAAGATCGAGGTCATCATGATGATGCAGGCATACTCCACGAGCGACGCGCCATCATCATTTCGAAGAAACTCTTGCAAGCCGTTCATTGTCGAGAAACTCTCAGGGTGTCAGTGAGGAGTGAAAAGCCCCCGGGCCAGACGGTTTTCCGGACACCGGGGGCGCTTGTGGTTCATCCCTCGGATGACTTAGCTGAGCTGGTTGGACGCGTTCTGGAGCGAGTTGTTCGCCTTGTTACCCAGGGTGCGAAGCGCGGCCATGGCCACGATCGAGACGAGGGCGATGATCAGGGCGTACTCGACCAAACCTTGGCCGTCGTCGTTGCGAAGCATCGCGTTGAAAGTCTTGAGCACGGGGTCTCCTTTTTTTCGTTTCGGTTGAGATGAAGTGTGTGGTGAAGGTGTTCCGACTACTGAATTGAGCGCGGGGTCTGCTCGGCCGGGACCGAGATCGCCCCGTTCGGGGCCTTCACCTCGAACCGAAGCGACGCACTTGCGACGCCGGGTACGGATGAAGCGACCAGCGTGAGGTAGGCTCCCCGGAAGAACCCCGGTGCGACCGAGACGCTCGCATGAAAGCGACCGTCGGCGTCCGTAAGCACTTGCCGGCGGGACAGTACGGTGTCCGGAACTTCGGACGAGAACGTACCGACCAACATTAGGGTTATCGGCAGGTTGGGTGCCGGAGCTTTACCCGACACCTCAACTTCTTGAGTTCCGCCTATTTGCCGAACGTCCAGAGACGAGATCGGCCCCGTAATATAAGGAATCTGGGGCATGCCGGGAGCGGCGATCACGAGCGATCGGCCCGAGACCGCCGGAATGGCGTAGCGCGCCGCGATCGCCTTCAGGCGGGCGACGAACTGCTCGGAGACATAGAGATCGTTCCGGGAGAACCTGGGCGCCGCGCCGTCCATCGCCTCGGTGCGATCGTTGACGTCGAAGAGCCGTTCGCCGGGACGAACGAGGACCGTCACGCCGGGGCGCGCCAGCGATACGGCGTCCTCGGCTCCCAAGTAGGCATAGGTATAGCCGAGGTCGGCCGCCACTTGGGAAAGCGCGACGTCGCCACGAGCTTCAATTGCAGCCGGTGTTACCGCTGCGAAAGCGGCCGTCGCAAACGCTGCGCCGATCGCGAGACGATTGGGGTTCATTGAGCCTCCGAATCCGGCTCTTCGCTTAAATGCGCCGCCGGTCTGATGGGGCGCGAGACTCGCTCGTTGCCCTTACTATCATGTTCGTGCGTTTGCTGCCGAAAACTTAGACATACCCGACTGGAGTTTTCTGTGATCAAACGCCCAACTGCGACCTTTTCCACCCTCACGGCTCTCGCGCTCGGCCTCGTTATAACGACTGCGCCGGCGCCGGCGCGTGCAGATCAAGTGACGATCGTCTCAGTTCAAACCGGTCACTCGGTCGTGATGGACACGCCCGGCTTGATTCGAGTCGCAATCGGCGACAGCCGCATCGCAGGCGTCGTTCCGATCGGAACATCACAAGTTGTTATTAACGGTAAGAGCGCGGGACATACGACCGTCTTCGCCTGGAACGGCAGCCGCCGGCAGAGCTATGAAGTGACCGTCACTGAGCAGGGCTTCGACGATATCGCCAAGCTGCTGCGTTCGGCGATCAACGAGCCCGACGTGCAGGTCATCGCCTTCAACGTGAACCTGGTCGTACGCGGCACGGTGAACGATGCGGCGGCGTACGCGCGATTGGCCGACATCCTCGATCGTTTTAAGGGCGCGAAGTTCACGACCTCCGGTAAAGGCGACGGCGTGATCCTGAACACAGTTACGATCACGCATCCGCTTGGCGACTTGCAAACACGTCTGGCCGCAGTTCCCGGCGCGACCGGTTTGCGCGTCGACGCGGATCCTAAAGGAAACGTCGTGGTTAGCGGCACCGTCCACGATCGCGTAACTGCCGAGGCAGTGCTCAACAGCGTGCGCGGTCTGGCCGGACCGTATCTCGCGACCGACGGCAAGGTGATCGATCGTCTCAATACCGAGACGACGAGCCAGATCGACGTCAAAGTATACATTATGGAGGTCGACAAGACCGCCCAGAGCCAGCTCGGCCTGCGTTTGCAGGGCGCGCTACCGGGCGGCAGCTCGGCGTTTGCCGGCGGTCAAGGCTTCGCGCTGACGACACCCTCGATCGTTGCGATCGAGAATCCGGTCGCGAACAATTTCGGCGATGTGCTGAAGTTCGGGAACCTGGCGCGCGCAACGATGCTGGCGCCGACCCTCGACCTCTTGATGTCCGAAGGTCACGCTAAACTTCTCTCCTCGCCGGATCTGATGACGATGCCCGGAACCGAAGCGACGTTCTTGGTCGGTGGATCGATCCCGATTCCGGTCTCAAACGGCTTGGGCTCGGTCACGATCACCTACAAAGACTTCGGCGTGAACCTGAGGGTAACGCCGACCTTACTCGGCAGCGGCGCCGTCGAGTGCAAGATCGCACCAGAGGTTTCGAATCTCGACTTCAGCGATGGCGTGACGCTCAACGGCTTCACCGTCCCCGCCTTGAAGGTCAGCAAACTCTCGACCGATATCGTCACCCAAACGGGCGAGAGCATCATCATGGGCGGCCTGCTCAATCGCATCGAGTCGGTGAACGTTCAGAAGATCCCGCTGCTCGGCGATCTGCCGATCCTCGGCAAGCTCTTCCGTTCGGTCAACTACCAGAAGCAAGAGAGCGACGTCGTCTTCATCCTAACGCCGACCATCATCACGCGCTAACCGGAACCACTCAGCGTGAAGCAGCGCGACGACGCCGGCCGTCTGGCTTATATCGACGGTCTGCGCGCCGTCGCGGTGCTCATGGTGATGTTCTTCCACGCGCGCGTGCACTCGCCCGGCGTCACCTTGGACCCGTTCTTCAAGGAAGGCACGCACGGGGTCGATCTCTTCTTCGTGCTCTCCGGTTTCTGTTTGGCCGCGCCGACGCTCGATAAACTGCGGCGCGCCGGCGTCGCGCAGTTCGACGTCGTCGCCTTCGCGGCCAAGCGCTTCCTCCGGATCTTTCCGCCGTATGCGTTCGCGGTCTTGGCGATCGCGTTCGCCGGCAGCTACGCGCTGCAACATGGCGCGACGTTGCCGCCCGGCATGCTGCACACGTTCGATTGGACCGACGTGGCCGGCGAGCTGTTCTTCCTCGACCGCAACAACCAGCACCTCAACCAGTCGTTCTGGTCGCTCGCGATCGAGTTCCGCTGGTACTTCATCTTTCCGATCATGCTGGGGCTCTGGGTTGCGCGTGCGCGAGCGTTCCTGGCCTTGATCGTCGCGCTCGTCTTCGCAAGCGAGCTGACGCGTGCGAGTAGCACCGATGTCGGCGTGCTGCCCGCCTTCTTGCTCGGCATCGTGGCCGCGCACGTGCGCGTTCACGATCATCCGGCGGCGCGCTGGGCGCCGATGCTCGGCATCTTCGCCGTCGGCGCGGGTCTCTTGCTCGAGCGCGGCTATCATTTTCCGATCCAAACCAACGTGGGCTGGCATCTCGCGGCGTTCGCATTCGTCGTCGCCGCCGGCCGCGAGGCGTGGTTGCAGCGGATCCTTTCGATGCGGCCATTGGCCGCGCTCGGCGTCGCGTCGTACAGCATTTATCTGGTCCACGAGCCGATCGTCTCGGCGATCGTCGGAACGCTCGGCGCGCGCATCGGCATCGTACCGGCCATGGCCGTCGCCATCGCGGCCGGACTTGCGGCCGGCATCGCGATGTGGGCCGTTATCGAACGCCCGATCACCGATCGTACGGTCGTCAAAACCTTCGTCGCTCGCGCCGCAGCGCCGATTGGACGTTTGCTCGCACTCGCCGGCGTACCGGTGGAGTTCACGCTGCACGGCGTAGCCGCACCGGCAACGGCGTTTGCGGGCCAAGTCGTCGAGCTGCATCCGGCGACACCTCTGCCCACGACGCTTCGTCGCTCGAGCTAAGCGAGGCTCGGAGCTCCCGGCAAAGATGCCGCGCGCCTTTGTCCAATGCAGAGCGGAGTGAGACTCACGCAGCGGGATCGAATCGCGGCGGCGCTGTTCGGAGGTGCGCTGGTGCTAACCATCATCATCGCCGCGACCCGCGTCGTGCCGTTTCCCGCGCGCTCGCTGCTCTACGATTTTCGCGCCTTCGACTGCGCGGGCGCGGTTGCCGGATCTCGCGTCGATCCATATCGCGCGGAGCCGTTACGACGCTGCGAACATGCGACCGGCAACTTCCGCCCCGACCTCGCCAAGCTCGCGGTGCCGGCTCCGCTGCCGGGCTACGCGCTCGTCCCGTTTGCGATCCTGGCGCGGCTGCCGTTTCCGTTTGCAGCGGCCCTTTGGACCGCGGTCTCGCTTCTGGGACTCACGGGCGCGGGATTCGCACTTTGCCGAATCAGCCGTCTCCCGGGTCGCGTCGTCTGGAGCGCACTCGCACTCTCGGCCGGCTTCCTCTCGATCTCGCTCGGTCAAGTGGTTCCGGTCGCGCTCGGCGCGCTCTGCGTGGCCGCGCTCGCGCTCGATCGCGAGCGTTACGTGGCTGCCGCTGTGGCGGCCTGGGTCGCGATGATCGAACCACACGTCGCGCTCCCCGCGCTGATTGCGCTCGGACTCTTTGCGCCGCGCACGCGGATTCCACTCGGGATCGGCCTCGCGATCGCGATCGTTGCGTCGTTCGCATTGCTCGGACTCGAAGCAAACATCGAATATCTGCGAGCCGTGCTGCCGGCCCACGCCGCGAGCGAGCTGACGAATGAAGAACAGTATAGCCTGGCGTATGCCTTGCACGGCCTTCGTCTACCGGACGCTGTCGCTCTCCTCGTTGCGAATGTCTCATATCTGTTCGTGGCCGCAGTTGGAATCTTCGTCGCGCAACGAATCGTGCAGCGCGGCGCGTCCCGTTCCTTGCTCGTGCTCGTGCCGGTCGCATTCGCCGTGATCGGCGGCCCGTTCGTTCACGTGCACCAGATGGCGTTCATCCTGCCGGCGGCGCTGGTCTTGGCGGGAAGCGTCGCGCGCGGCACGCGCGCGCTCGGCCTCGCGTTGCTGCTACTCGCAATTCCGTGGGGAACGTTCTTGCAGTTGCTCTCGCTGTTGCCGCTGGTCGCCTTGGGTATTGGATTGTTGGCGCACGACATCTTGCGCGTGCGCACCGTTCTTGCGGTATCGGCCGGATTGGCGGCGGCCGCGTTCATCATCATACTGGCGCACGGGCTCGGCGCGCGCCCTGATCCAAGCGTCGCGCTGGCCGCCGTCAGCGATGGACGTCGGCTCGCGGAAGCCACCTGGAGCGCCTACATGCACTCGAGCTTCCACTCGAACGTCGGGCTCTTCGCGCTTGCCAAAGTGCCGACGTTCGCCGGCGTTGCGTTGTTCCTAGCGGTCGCCGTACGCGCTGCGTTCGCGCAGCGCCGCACCGGGCTGACCGCGTAGCGCGAGATACGCGAGGAGGGTGCCCCACGTGACGAGCAGCACCGCCGCGGACGCGAGCGGCGACGGTCCCGGCGCCGGAAAGACGTTCATGCGCACGATGTAAAACAACGGTGCAATTAGCGTGGCGACGCGCGCCGCCGCTCGGAACCGTTCGTCATCGCTGACGCTGCCGGTAGCCACGACCCAGGTAAGGTAGTGTGGATAGATCGTCGGCAACGCGGCTAAGGCACCGAACGGAAGCCACGCTAGTCCGCTTCCCAGCGGACGCGACCACCAGCGGCGGCTGATGAAGACGAGCAGTATCGCCCCGAACGCGGCCTGGATGACCACCCCGATCAGCAGTGCGTTGTTCTCGAAGAACTGGCTCGCAAGCATGACGAGCGGCGCCGAGAAGCGATTGAATGCCGGCACTCCGCCGAGCGAAACTTCACCGTAGAGCGCGAACGACGCGAGCGCGATCGAGGTGCCCGCGAGCGCCGCTCCGACGAACGCACGAGGCAACGCAGTACGATCGGTGCGAAGAAGCGCGAGAAAGAGTGCGCCGAGCGCAAGGACTGCGACGGAGCGCGTCGCCAGCGCGAGGACACATAGCGCAGCTGCGGCGCCGACCGCTCCGCGTTTCCACGCAGCGAATGCGAACGCGAGAAAGACCATCATCAGCGCGTCGCCGTGCGCGAACGCGATCAGTTCAAGAATCACGAGCGGGTTGAGGATGAACGATGCCACGCGCCGTAGACCTTGCTCGCCCGGAGCGGAACGCGAAAGCGCGTACCCGGTCAGCGCGACGAGCAGCGCCCCGAAAAGACGTTCGGCATAGAGAAACACACTCAGCGGAGCATGTGATAGCGGCCATGCCAGCAGCCCGTACGCAAAGGCCGCGACCGGACCGTAATTGCTCACTCGCACGTACGATTGCGTGTCCGGAAAAATCGCCGAGAGCGGTGCGCTCCAGGACGACGCCGTGGCAGGCAAGACGTGCGTGAGATACGGATCGAGGTGCAGCGGGCCGGCTTCGAGCGCGTACATCGCGTACGCATACGGATCGCTCGTCGGGAAAAACGGAACGGCGAGCGCCGCGATGATTCCGATGCCGAACGCGCCCCATACGAACGGCGCGCGCAGATCTTTCGCGCGCAGGATCCGGTCGTACGCGAAATAGGCGATGACGAACGCGACGATCAGCCCGAGCAGCAGCGGCCACGCGCCCGGCGCGTTCTGGATGACCGGGATCGGCGTCAGGCTGCGGTCCGCGATATGCCCGACGACCGGACGGCCGGCGGGCGCGAAATCGTAGGACGGCCCGACCCAGCGGAGCGCAAACCCGGCAAAAACGTCGAACGCGCCCAGCGCCAGCGCCCACAGGGCGAGCGGCCGCCAGGCCCCGGGCTCGGGGCGATCCCTCATACTACGGTCATCGGCTCAGCTTGGACGCTCACCTACCCGACAATAGGAGTGTCGTGCGTAGTCTCCTGGCCCTCGTCGCCTTCTTTGCGTTTGCCGCCCCCTGCGCTGGCTCAGCCGCGGGGTTTTCAGTCGTGAACGGCATCCAAATCATCACCGGCAACGACCCCGTCAGCGCCGCCGGCCCCCGCCGGGCCAAGGTCAAAACGGCCGTTCACCATACCGCGGTCGCCTCGACCGGGCCGGCGACGCCCCTCGCGACCGGCGCCTCGCCGCTGGCCTACACCGTCATCCGCAACGCCCTCGCCCTGCTCGGGACGCCCTACGTTTGGGGCGGCAGTTCGCCGGGCGGCTTCGATTGCTCCGGATTCACGCAATACGTCTTCGCCCAAGCGGGCGTTCGCATTCCGCGTACCGCCGATATCCAATTCGCCGTTGGACGTCCGATCGCGGGATATCCCGAACCGGGCGATCTCGTGTTCTTCCAAACGTATGAAATCGGCGCATCGCATGTCGGCATCTATCTCGGAAACGGCTGGTTCGTGCAAGAGATCAGGCCTAACGTGCACCTCTCGAGTTTTAATTCGTCGTACTTCCGAATGCGCTACATCGGCGCGCGCAGGCTCCTACCGTCGTGAACTCGCGCACGAAGGCCGGCGCGCTGGCCTTCGCCGCATTCGCCATCCTGTGGGCCTTCGTCAATCGCGGCGCGTTCAATCCGTCGGCGTTTCAGTATGACTTCGTCGCGTTCTATTGCGCGAGTTCCGTCGCGCTCGACGGCGCCGACCCGTATCGCACCGAGCCGCTGCGTGCTTGCGAACATCGCGTCGGTCACGCCTTTCGCCCCGATAGTAAGCTCGTCGTGCCCGCGCCGGTTCCCGGCTACGGCCTGGCGCTGATCGCGCCGCTTGCGAAGTTGCCGTTCCCCATCGCCGCGATCTTGTGGACCGCGTTGCTCGTCGGCGCGTACGTCGTCAGCGTCATTACGCTCGTGCGCCTCACCGGACTCTCACCACCGCTCGTCGCCGCGGCGACCGCGCTTTCGGTCGGCTATCTTTCGATCGAGCTCGGACAATTGGTTCCGATCGCGATCGCCGCGCTGTGCCTCGCCGGGCTCGCCCTCGAGCGCGAACGCTGGCGCAGCGCAGCGGCATGCTGCGCGCTCGCCGCGATCGAACCGCAACTCGCGCTTCCCGCGATCGCAGCGCTGTTCTTGATGCGCGCGGCCTCGCGAATCCCGCTTACCGTCGCGTTCGCGGCGCTCGGTGCCGCATCGCTGGCGCTACTCGGCGTGGCTCGCAATGTCGAATATCTCACGAGCGTCGTGCACGCTCAAGTCGCGAGTGAAATAACCCGCGCAGATCAGATCAGTCTGGCGGCGGTCGCGTATCGCTTGGGGATGAGCGTCGATTCGGCCGCAGCCTGGGGTACGTTCACCTATTTTGCGGCGCTTGCCGCCGGAGTTTGGCTCGGCGTAGTTGCCGCTCGCCGAATGAACTCGCCGGCCGCACTCGTCCTCATCCCACCCGCGATAGCGTTACTCGGTGCACCGTACGTGCACACACATCATCTTGCCGCGGCGATTCCGGCCGCGCTCTTGCTGGCCGGTCGCTCGCAAGCCAAACTTCCCGCGGCGCTCGCCGCCTTTCTGCTCTGCGTTCCGTGGATCACGCCGTACGACGCCACGCCCTTGCTGCCGCTCGATGCACTAGCCATCGCACTGTTGGCCCATGGTCTCTTGAAGATTTCGCCGCTCGGCAGTGCGACGCTCGGTGCGCTCGCCGCAATCGCGCTCTTCGCCGCGCACGCCGCGCTCGTGCCGCTCGTCCCGCCGTTGCCCTCGGCCTATGCGGCGCTCGGCCCGAACGATCTCGCCGAGATGGGTTGGAAGATATTGGTCGGCGCAACCTTCCACGACAACCGGATCCTGTTCACGCTGCTCGCGCTACCGGCGTGGGGCGCGATGGCGGCGCTCTTCATTGCCTGCACGCGTGCCGCGCGCCCTGTACCTGCTTAGCAACTCGTAGTACGATCGGTCTGACGTGAAAGAACGTTCCACGCTTCGCGCCGCATTCAACCCCGTGCGCCTCGGAATAGGCGCTTTCTTCATCTGTCTCGGCGTCAGCCTATCGCTCAGCTCGGGCGGGTTTCACAAAGAGATTCCAGCACTCGCGCTCGAGGCTATCGCGCTTGCGCTTTTGGTGACGACAACACTCAGAACCGAAGGTCTGCTGAGGCACACCGGCACCCCGCTCTCCTCCAGCGCGGCGATTTACCATGTGATTCCGCCGGCGCTGTGCGCGCTTGGGACGGTGGCCGTCGCTTTGCTTGCGATCGGCCGCGCACTACATTGGGAAGCCGGCTTCTTTGTAGCCGGCGTCTTCGCACTCATCATGTTGCTCTTCGCGATCGCTGCGTCTCCGCCGCTAATTCTTCGACTGAGTGCACGCAACCCCAACAGTCACTGAGCGTGTTGCCGGCAGGGTTCGTTTGTACGAACGAAATCAGCGCGTGCGGGCGTTGCGGATGGCAAGTTCGCGCACGACGGCGACGAGCTGTTGTTCCTGACGCTTGAAGCGGAAATAGAAGTTCGCGGTGACGAACAGGCCGCCGACGATCGCGAAGTAGGTGACGAGGTCGGCGCCGCGGCCGACATTGAGCCGGATGGCGATGTAGGTTGCGGCATTCGGCCAAACGACCAGCGTGATGCCCGCGGCGAGCAGCACGATCGCCGCCAGCAGTTGCACGCCGCTCAAGCGATGGCTGGCAACGTACATTCCGAAGACGATGATCGCGAAGAGCAGAATTGAACCGATCATGTGCGCCTCACCGCGTCCAGGCCGCGTAGACGAGATCGAAGAGAATCTTTACCGAGTTGGCCAAGCGCTGGCCTTTGGCAAGCGAGTAGTCGGTGTAGGCGACCTTCGTCGGCACTTCAACGTACCGCAATCGCAGGCGAGCGATCGCGGCCAATATCTCTGAAGCGTGGGCCATGCCTGCCTGATTGATACGCAGCCGCTCGGCCGCGCTTCGCGTGAAGAGACGCAGACCGTTATGTGCGTCAGTCAATTGCAAGCCGGTTTGGAAGCGCGTGAAACGTACAGCTAGACGCAGTATGAACCGGCGCAGCGCCGGCATTTGCGGAGTGCCCGCGAGGAAGCGCGACCCGAGCGCAACGTCGGCGCCGAATGCTCCGATAGTTGTCAGCATCGTTTCGATCGATTCCGGATCGTGTTGTCCGTCGGCATCGAACGTGCAGATGTGGCTGGCGTTGCGCGCCAACGCGAAATCGATACCGGTTTGCAGAGCGGCGCCCTGTCCGAGGTTGACCGAATGCCGCACGACGACCGCGCGCATTCCGAGTGCGATCTCAGAGGTGCGGTCGCTCGAGCCATCGTCGACGACGACGATGCGCGGCGCGTGAGCGCCGAGACCGCGCAGAACGTTGGCAATCGACCCCGCCTCGTTGAAGGCGGGAACCACGACCCAAAGACCCGGCTTCCGCCGTTCGCGCGCATCCATTCTCTTAGGTGTTCGACTGGGCGGAGAGGCGGCTTTAGGGCCGTTTTATGCTTCGGATCACCGCGCGTCCGATGGAGAAACTCACCCGCGCGCGGCTAGCGTACGGCGCAAGCCGATTTCGCTCCTGAATTGAGAGCTGCAGCTCGTGCGGCCCCGAGGCTAGGCCGCGCAGGTCGAGCGTCCCGGAGAAGCCGGTGTCGAGCAGGCCGTCATCGTGAAGGCGGCCCACGACGTCGGGGAAAGGCAGCCCATACCGCGCCGGGATGTGGCGCCGCCCGTCGATCACGAACTCGACGCCGCGCGCGGGCAACCCGCTGCGCGAGTCGACGACCCATCCGGCAACCCGCGGCCGTTCGGACGCAGCGAAATCCCGATCGCCGTCGTCGATCAAAGTGTCGATTTTGTACGGGCCGAACGTGGTGATGCGCGCCTGGGACTCCTCGAGGTGTAGCGTCGCAGGCGGCGCGTAGAAACGCGCATCCAGTGCGGCCAGCGCGGCACCGGCTGCAACCGTTGAATAGAGCGTGAGTCCAGCGCAAAACGCGATCGCAAACGGTCGCCGCAGCGGCGGCTCCAACACGCGCGTCACGTAACGCGTGGCGCATAGGACCGATGGCAGGATCAAAGGCAACCAGTACCGTCCTTGCGTGCCAAGCCCTCCGCCGGTCGAAACGAGTATGCCGCCGATCACGACGACGAACAGTATGTAACTGTTCAGCGGTACGTCTCGCACCAGCAAGCGCAGCGCGCTGAACGCTCCACGACTCTTCAGTAGTCGCGCAAGACGGCGCCAGACTGAGAGCGTGCGCGCCAGCATCGCGGCGAAAACGAGTGCCGATAGCCAGCCGATCGCATCGAAGACGAAGTTCGTCAGCGGCGGCGGCCCGAAACTGATGCGAAATCCGGTCCACGAGATCGCGCCCCAATAGGAAACGAACGCGAGCCCATCGAGAAAGATCGAAGCCCAAGCGTCGCGCAGTTCGGTCCACACGGAACCGAGCAACGCTCCGGCGCCGTGCGATGCTGCAACGGCCAGCGGATTGCCGTTGGCGGCAACGACGGCGGCGATTTGGTGTCCGAGGCCGGCACTCAACGCCAGAGCGGATGCCGCGAGCACGATCGTCGGGCCCAGCATGAGCGAGGCATATGCGAGCCACTTCGTCCACGCTTGCCGAACCGCGGCGAAGCGAACGGTCCGATCGGCCAGCGCCGGCAATGCCGCCGCGACGAAGTAGTGCGGTTTGGTCATCGCGAGCAGCCCAAGCGCTACGCCGAGTAGCGCGGCTGAGCGCAGATCGGCCGGCTCGCGCCGCAAGCGCACCGCAAGATAGAAGACCAACGCTACAGTCGTAAACGAAAAATTGTCGGGTTGAACGTAGGCCGACATCCACGACGTAAGCGGAAGCCAGCCGATCGCCGCGAGCAGCGCTAGCGCTAATGCCCGGCGAACGCCCAGCTCGCGCATCGTGAGATACGACAGCGTCAGACTGAAGCCGAGCAGCACGACATTGAAGAGGCGTGCTGCGAAAAATTCGGCGACGACGGACCCGCCGCTCACAAGCGAGCCGACTCCGATCGCTACCGCATCGAGCGCGTAATAGAGGTAAGCGTACTGACGGGCAACCCACGGCACGCGGTCGCCCGCGCCGGAGAGAAAGCCGGCCGGAACGGCCGGTGCCTTCGCATCGACGTTGCGATAAAACTCACTCGTGCCGTAACCGGGGGCCACGCGGCCATCGAAATTGAAGCGGATGGCGCGGAACTCGCTCACATCCTCGAGATAGCGGACGAGCGGATGAACGTCGGTACCCGTCTTCGTATCGGCCGCGGGCAGTGGCCCTTTCAACGAATACAACGTGAAGGCATAGTCGGCGTGCGTGTTCTCATCAGGCGATTGGAAGAACGGAACCCGAAATACCCAAACCAGCGCGAGCGCCAGCGAGATGGCGATGATCGCGCCCGCAGCGAGACGTTCGATCGTTAAGGCGCCCCACGGCGCCTTCAACGCACCGTCCCGGTCAGGGCCGTCCAGAGTTCGCGCAGGAACGAGGCGGCATCCATGACGAGACCGATCGTCTGCGTCGAGCCGCGATCCGTCAGTTTGGTAACGCTCGCCGGATTGATATCGACCGAGATCACCTTACAACTGGCCGGTAACAGATTCCCGACGGCGATCGAATGCAAGAGCGTGCCGACGAGCAGCGCCATGCCGATCTCCGGGACGTACTTACGCATCGCGCGTTGCGCCTCAACAATGTCGGTGATGACGTCGGGCAGCGGGCCATCGTCGCGAATCGAACCGGCCAACACGACGGGAATCTTCTTGCGGTAGGCCTCGTACATGATGCCACCCGTCAGCACGCCCGCATCCATTGCGGGTCCAATCCCGCCAAGCGCGCGAATCCGGTTGACGGAACGCAGATGATGGACGTGCCCTTCTTCGACCGGAAACGCGTCATCGAGGTCGACGCCGAGCGAGGTCCCGTAAAACTGCGACTCGATGTCGTGCACCGCTAGCGCGTTCCCGGCAAAGAGCGCGTCGACATACCCGTCACGGATTAACCATTCCAGATACTTGCCCGCGCCCGTATGCACGATCGCCGGGCCGCCGACGAGCAGCACGCGCTTGCCCTCCGCGTGCGTCGCGACCAGCTCGCGCGCGATCTCGGCGACCAAGTGTTCTTTCGGCTTCTCGCTCGAAACCGCGCTCGACATGAACTCGAAGACGTCTTTGCGGCGCGCGCGCTGGACCGTCTGAACTCGCACGCCGCCGTGTCCGACCACGACGGACTGGCCCACGACCACGTCCGAAGGCGCGATCGTCCGCGCGCCGTTCGGATCGAGGACGATCGCGCAGTCCATCTCGGGCAGGGCGACCGGAAGCCATTTACCGCCGACCCGAACCTCGGTCTCGAAGTTTGTGGTCGCGTAGAAGTCGTCGGGCAGAATGCCGTCGCGCGGGACCGGTTCGGTCACGGCGTCCGTATCGTCCGTGACGATCGCGCCGATGTCGCGCAGCTTGTCGAGGAGTGCGATGAGCGCCGGTTCGTTGTCGGCTTCGATGCGCAAGCGAGCCGAGCTGGGCTCGCTGGCCGTTTTTCCGACCGCGAAGTTATCGATCGTGTAGCGCGCGAATTCATTGTCCATGACGATCTCGAGGACGCGTCCGAAGACGCCCGAATCCAGGATATGACCGCGCAGCTCGATCTCGCGGACGAAGGCTCCGCCGCCTTGTATCGAAGACTCCGGCATTGAGCCTGACGTTCGTTCCGACGCCGCTCGGCAACCTGCGCGACATCACGCTGCGCGCGATCGACGTATTGCGCGCCTGCGATTTGGTCGTGGCCGAAGATACGCGCGTCGCGCGGCGGCTTCTGAGCGCCCTCGAGATCACCGGAAAACGCCTAACGAGCTATCGCGAACAGAATGCGGCGGCGGCGACGGCGCATATCCTGGAACGTGCCGCGACCGGCCTGGTCGCCGTCGTCAGCGATGCCGGGATGCCCGGCATCTCCGATCCCGGCCGCGAGTTGATCGTGGCCGCGCGCGCCGCCGGCATCGCCGTCGAAGTCTTGCCGGGACCGGTCGCGTTCGTCGTGGCCGCGGTGCTCTCGGGCTTTCCACTGGAGCGCCTTGAGTTCCGCGGTTTCGTGCCGCGCGCGCCGCGTAAACGACGCGAAGCCTTGACACATTGGTTATTGGACGGCCCCGCAACCATCGCCTGGTACGAGGCGCCAAGTCGCATCGTCGAAACGCTCGAGTGCCGGGCCGAATTAGAACCTACGGGACCAGTCTTTGTCGCACGCGAGCTGAGCAAGCTTCACGAGCAGCAGATCCTCGGTACGCCGGCGGAGGTGCTGGCGGCACTCGAGCGCCCCGTTCGCGGCGAAATCGTCCTCATCATCGCGCCGCCATCGGAAAAACCGCCGCGCGGCCCCGCGACAAGCGATGAGATCGACGCCGTGATCGATGCTAGACTCGACTTAGGCTTAACTGTGGCGAGAGCGGCCAGAGCGACTGCGCTTACGCTCAACCTCGACCGCAAAACGATCTACCCGCGCGTTGTCGAGCGCCAACGCGCCCGCAAAGCCACGCCGGGGGATGAGCCGCACCAACGCTGAAAGCGATGGCATATGGTCGACCGCCCGTTTTACGTCACGACGCCGATCTATTACATCAGCGGCAACCCGCATCTAGGTCATGCTTATACTTCGATCGCCGCCGACGTGCTGACACGTTTTCACCGCACGCGCGGCCGGGCGTTCTTCTTGACCGGAACCGACGAACACGGACAGAAGGTCGCGCAGGCGGCAGCCGCCGCCGGTCTCACGCCGCAGGCCTGGACCGACGGCTTAGTCGACAAATGGAAGGCGCTCTGCGCCCGCTACGATGTCGCCTACGACGATTTCATTCGCACGACCGAACCCCGCCACACCGACGCCGTCGTCAAAGTCTTCGAGCAACTCAAAGAACGCGGTGACGTCTACCTCGGCAAATACGAAGGCTGGTATTGCACCAACGACGAGACGTTCTGGCTCGAAGCGAAACTGATCGACGGCCGCTGCCCTAACCCGGAGTGCCGGCGCGAAGTGCAGTGGCTCTCCGAAGACAACTGGTTCTTCGCGCTCTCCAAGTATCGCGCTCGGCTCCTCGCCTATTATAAGGAACATCCGAACTGGGTGCGTCCCGAGCGCGCATACAACGAGATGCTCGTAACGATCGAAACGGGCCTCGAAGACCTGTGCATCTCGCGCGTGAACCTCGATTGGGGCGTCCCGCTGCCGGGCGGCGGCGTGATGTATGTCTGGCTGGACGCTCTACTCAACTACATCACGGCGCTCGGCTGGGCGAGTAATGACGAGAAATTCCGCGCCTTCTGGCCCGCGAACGTGCAGTTGATCGGCAAAGAGATCGCGCGCTTCCACACGATCATTTGGCCGGCGGTGTTGTGGGCGCTCGAATTGCCGGCGCCCGATCTCGTCTTCGCGCACGGCTGGATGACCGTCGACGGCGACAAGATGAGCAAGAGCAAGGGCAACGTCATCGATCCGTTCGAGATCGCCGATCGTTTCGGGAGCGATGCCGTACGCTATTTCCTTATGCGCGAGGTGCCGTTCGGCGCCGACTTTTCGATAAGCGAAGAGAAGGTACGCATGCGGCACAACGGCGACCTCGGCAATGACCTGGGCAATCTCGTCAAACGCAGCCTCGCGATGCTGGCGCGTTACCGCGAGGGCAAAGTCCCTTCAACATCGTCGTCAGCCATCGGCACGCGATTTTCAGACTTGGGCGAGCGGGTCGCGGCGCACCTCCAAACGCTCAACTTCCGCGACGCGCTCGAGGCAACGTGGGAACTCGTCTCTGCGCTCAATCGCGCGATCGACGAAACGAAACCGTGGGAATTGCACAAGGCCGGCTCGGATGAAGCGCTCGACGCGATCCTCTACGATCTGTGCGAAGGGATCCGCTGGCTCGCGTTGCTGCTCGCGCCTTTCATGCCGAACAAGTCGCTCGAGATCTGGCGGCAACTCGGACTCGCGGGCGAACCCTCAGGCGATTGGCGCGCCGAGTTGCGCTGGGGCGGTCTCGCGGCAGGCACCATCACCCAGCCCGCGGCCGACCCGCTCTTTCCTCGCATCGATGCCGGCCCGGCCTGAGGTCGCATGCCGCTCGAGAGCGATATCGCTTATCAGTGTCCGTACTGCCTCGAGGAGAACTATCTCGACGTCGATCCCAGCGGCGGCTCGCAGCAGCGCTTGATCGAAGATTGCCCCGTGTGCTGCCGCCCGATCGCGTTTGCAATCAGGCTAGATCGCGACGGCGATGCGATCGTCGAATCGGCCGAAGCCGAGAGTTAATCGAAGACTAGATCGTCCCGTTGCCGAGCGCGGCGTCGCCGTCGGTGACGCTCGGAAAGCGGCGGAACTGATCGAACGTTCCGGTGAACGTTCCAGTTCCGGTTAGAATGAGTTCGTGACCGCGGTACGATTCGTCGATGCGCGTGACATACCAGATGCCCGACGACCCTCCGCTCGTTTCGGTCACCGTTCCCGAGTTGGCGTGCGGCGGGAACGCGTTGGGACTGTACGTCAGCTTCTGAACGCGCCCGCTGCTCGACTCGATCAACATCGTTCCGTTACCGTGCTGAGCGTCGCGTATGGCGCTCGTGAAGGCTACGTCAACCGTGCCCGCCGGACAATCGGTGCATGATGTCGAGACCTCGAACTGATAGTCCCCGGTAAAACGCCGGTCGTACGGCTCTTTGAAGAAGATCTTCCCCGCGGCCCAATCGGTATTGGTCTGTGAATCACGTTGCGCGAGCTTCTGCGCGTCGAACGCCTTGCCGTCTTGCGTGACTTGATAGTACTTGATCTTCGAAAATGCGCCGTCGCTTAGCAGTACGCCGCTCACGCTGGTCTCGCTATGCCGAACCGGACCCGCTTGGATACCGGTCGTGAAGTGACGCATCATCCCGATCGCACCGCGCACCTCAGCCTCATACGCCGCCACGGCATGCTCGACGATGGCCGGAACGGCCGCTGCAACGGGAGCCGCGGGAACGGGAGCGGCGGGCGAAGCGCTAACCGTCAGCGAGAGAACGAGCAAGCATGCGAACGGTGTGGCGGCCGATGCGAAACGTTTCATAAGCTAAAGTTACCCATGAAACGCGATCTCTCTCGAATAAGCGACCGAGTCTAGATATCGACGCCTCGATCGTGAGCGTACTTGCGCAGCTCTTTGCTGACCGGAGTGCCCGCCGGAAGCTTGTAATCCGGTTCGGGGCCGGGGAGCGGCATTCGCTGCACCTGCGCAGGCGACATCGATCCGTTGAACGGATCTTGGTTCGGACGGAAACGCACGGGCCAGGGCACCGCCTGACGTTCGAAGAGTCCGTCGGAGAATTGGACGTTGCAGGCTACATAGTAATAATTGTAGCCGTTCGATTGCCACGGATCGCGGAGCGGATCGCACAGACCTTGATAGCCGCGCAGATTTCCGACTGCGGCTTGCATCTGCAGCCCATAGTGCTTCGGCGCCGTCGCCGGTTGCGGAGGAACGCGCAACGGGTTCGTCTCGCTGCGCGCTTGCGCAATCGTCTGTGAGAGCTCGCTCTGGATCTTCTCGATCTGCTGCTCGCTGAACTGCGACGGCTGCGACGGATTGCGCCGAATCTGGGCGGCTTGTTGCTGCGCCTTCGTTCGCTGCTGGAGCGCGACGCGACTCTCCGGTCCCGGCGTCTGCGGCGTGTGGATCGGCGGCGCAGTCGGCGTGTCGGTCACCTGCTTTTCGTGCTGCGTTTTCGGCGGAATCGGCGCGGCGGCCGGTACGTTCTTCGAAAGCTCGTGCCGCAGTTTCGAAGGTACGGGGATCGAGGGCTGTTCGAACTTGGGCATTTGTGCGACGGTCGCCGGATTGGGCTGCGATTGCGGGCGGCGGGGCTGCGGCTGCTGCGGTTTGGGCTGCGCCGGCTGCGGAACGATTTGGGGCCGGGCGCGCTTATCGAGTGTGATCGAGCTCGAGATCGTGACCGCTTCCTCGGTTGGCTGTGGGTGCGGAAACCGCACGTGCATCCGCGTGAGCAAGGCTTGGCCTTGAAAATAGAAGAGTGCGATCAACAGATGGACCAGCATCGAGCCCACGATCCCGTACTCCAGGCTGCGCTTCCGGCGCGGGACGTCCTCGTCCGGCTCCGTGATCATGCTCGTGCGCCCGGAAACCTAAACTCGAGCCGCCGGCCGGTCGAACCCCAAAGGGTATGGCTCCGTCCGTCAGCGTCGTCACCCGCGTCTATAACGCCGAGCGCTACCTGCGTGAAGCCGTGGATTGTGTCTTGGCGCAAAGCTACGCCGATTTCGAGTTGATTGCAATCGACGACGGCTCGACCGACACGTCGCCCGAGATTCTGCGTTCGTATACCGACCCGCGATTGCGCATCGTGCGTCAGTGTAACGGCGGAAAGAACTCGGCCGCGATTCGCGGCCTGACCGAAGCGCGCGGCAGGTACGTTGCGATCCTCGATTCCGACGACCGCTCTACTCCCGAACGTCTGGCCTTGCAGGTCGCGTTTCTCGATCGTAATCCCGACGTTCTCATGGTCGGCTCCGCCGTCAACGTCATCGACGAAGATGGCCGCATCGTCGCCACGCGCCACTATCCCGAGAGCGACGGCGAGTTGAGAAAAGCGGCGCCGATCTACAACCCCTTCGCCCACTCGTCGATCATGTTCCGACGCGATGTCGCGCTCGCGATCGGCGGCTACTCGGCGAATCTGATCCTCGAAGATTTCGATCTCAATATGCGGCTGATGCAACGCGGACGCGTCGCGAATCTGCCCCAGATCCTCACCGAGTACCGGATCCGAACCGCGGGCGTCGATGCGAAGCTGGTCAAGCTCGTGTTGCGCGGCACGATCGTGGCGCGCGCGCTCGCACATCGCGCCTACGGTTTCCCGCGCTCCCTGCGCGGCGGCCTGGTCGATGCGGCGCAGCGTTTGCTTTCCGCCACGCCCGCGGCGTTCGTGAACTGGATCGCGGTCAAGACCCTTTACCGAGCCTGACCTGTCCCCGCCCGGCTTCGATCGTGGTACCATTGCGGTCGTATGTTCGACACCCACGCGCACATTCACGACCCTAGCTTCGACATCGACCGGGTTGACATGCTGAAACGAGCAAAGCGGGCGGGCGTCGGGCGAATCCTTACGGTCGGTTGCGATCTGACCGATAGTGCCCGGGCGCTCGAAACCGCACGCGCGCACGGGCTGGCCGCGTCGATCGGCATCCACCCTCACGAGGCCAAGGACGCTCCCAACGATCTGGCCGGTGCCCTCGAGGCGTTGCGCACGAGCGGCGTCGCGGACCCGATCGCCGTGGGTGAAATCGGGCTCGACTATTACTACGCCCACAGCCCGCGCGACATTCAGCGCGACGTGTTCGTCGCGCAATTGCGCTACGCGCGCGCGCGCGCGCTGCCGGCGATCTTCCACCAGCGCGACGCGTTCGATGATTTCGTTTCGATCTTGCGCGCCGAATTCGCGCAGCCGATGCGCGGGGTGGTGCACTGCTTCACGGGTGACGCCGCGCAAGCGCGAACGCTCGTCGACGAGTTCGGTCTCAAATTGGGCATCGGCGGGGTCGTGACGTTCAAGACCGCCGACGCCCTGCGCGACGCCGTGCGCGAAGCCGGCCTCGCTCATATCGTCCTCGAAACCGACTGCCCGTATCTCGCACCCGTTCCGCATCGCGGCAAGCGCAATGAACCGGCCTTCATGCCGGCCACCGCGGCGCGCCTCGCCGAACTCTTTGCGACGAACGCCGAAGAGATCGTCGCCCGGACCAATGCCAACGCCGATACACTCTTCGGAGCCTAACCGGGTTTTCTGAGTTAGGGCTGAGAAGCGGGGCCCGCCCCGGCCCAGCGGGCGTCAAAATGGGCTTGCAGCCGGTCGATGACGGCGCGGCTCCTCGTTTGCAGGCCCCAGTCGAGCGCACCGGCTTCGCCGGTCGTTGCGTTGGCCGAGCCGAGCCACGCTTGCTTACCTGCAAGCGCGAATTTCTCAGCACCGTCGCAGGCACGCACGTCCACACCGGCGCCTGCAAGCGTGCGCAGCGCCGCGGCGGCCGCGACATGCTTTCCGCCCCCGAGATCGTGCCGGTCGACCAGCAGCCGCACGCAGCCCCCGCGCCGGGCACGCGCACATAACGCGTCGACGACCGCTGAGCCGCCGATCGATTCGGTTTCGCAGGAGAGTACGTCGCTCGGCGGCGACGACGCGATCGCATAAGTCTCGAGCGCGAGCGCGTCGCCCTTGATCGTCGCGAGATGCGGGCCGGATCGCGGTGCTCCGCCGATCGCGGAGCGAAGCGCGGCGACGTCGGCGGCGTCGTCGATCGTGACGATCGAATCGCCGCCGCGCTCGGGCCAATTGCGATCGTCGAGATACGCGATGCCGTCAACGATCGCCGCCTTTAAATGAAGCGGCGGTTGGCCTGCGCCACGCAACCGCGCGTCGACGTGGTGTTGCTGCAACGCACCCGTCACGTCGCTATTTTGTTCGGCCAACCGAACGCGTACGGCCGAATCGCCGGCGTACGGCCGGTCTTCGAGATCGACGCGCACCGAGGCGCCCCGCTCGCCGGCCGCCTCAAGCGCCGCGACCAGCCGGCCCTCGCGCAAGAGCGAACTCGCGAGTTGGATGTTCCGGCCGCGCGCGATCGCGGCCAGCAGCGCCGCGAGCGAACTCGGCCCGATCATCCCTAAATAGCGAGCGGCAGCGCGAGTTGGACCGCTTCGGCAGCCAGACCCTCGCCGGCCGCGCCGCCGGCGGCGCCACCCAACAGGTTGGTCAGCCAGTTGAGACCGCCGCGCAGTAGACTCTCGATGCTGGCGGCGCTGACGCCGGCCGACGGGCCGGGCGACGGAGTGCTCTGGGCCGGCGCGGCTTGACCCGGCGAACTTTGACTCAGCGAGCCCTGCAGCGAGCGCAGGATCGAATCGGCTTGCATGCTGGCAGCGCTCGAGAGCGAGCCGAGCTGCGCGATCGCTTGGGATGCCGCCCCCAAGCTGCCGGCGGCTTCGCCCACGGTACCGTCCATCGGGAAACCAGCGATCGGATTCACGTCATGCGCTCCTTTTCCGGCGCCGAACGGCGCCACGACCCGACTCTCACGCCGCCAGGCATGAACGGCAACCACCGGGCCGGAACTCGCGGGCTACGACCATGGAAAAATCCGTTTACGTCCGCGAGATGTTCGCATCGATCGCACCACGCTACGATGCGACCAACCGGTTGTTGACCGGCGGTGTTGACGAACGCTGGCGGCGCCGAGCCGTGCGCGAATTGGCCCCGCCCTCCGGCGGGCGCGTGCTCGACCTCTGCTGCGGCACGGGCGATCTGACGTTTCATCTCCTGCGCAAAGACCCGAGCCTGCACGTCGTGGGCCTCGATTTCTGCGCCCCGATGCTGGACGGCGCGAAAGCGCGCGCCCCTAAAGAGGCGCCCGGGGCCGACGTGCAATTCGTCGAGGGCGACGCGCTGGCGCTGCCCTTCGAGGACGGTTCGTTTGAGGGTGCCATTATGGGCTTCTCGATGCGCAACGTCGTCGATATCGTCGCAACCCTGCGCGAAGCGCGCCGCGTGCTGCGCCCGGGAACGCGCTTCGTCAACCTCGATGTTTCGAAAGCGCCGAACCCTTTCTTCCGGCGCGCGTTCGATCTCTACTTTTATAACGTCGTTCCGCTCGTCGGCGGACTGGTCGGCGGATCCAAGAGCGCATATCGCTACCTTCCGAATTCGTTGACGAACTTTCCCAACGCCGACGAACTGGCCGCGCGCTTCAGCGAAGCCGGTTTCAACGGCGTGCGCTACGTTCGCATGGGCGGCGGCGCGATCGCCATCCACGTGGGCAGCGCATGATCGGAACCAGCGGCGCGCGCGCCGGCGACAATAATCGCGACCTGTACGCGCTGGTCGAGGAATTTTTTCGGACTACGTTCGCGACCGACAACGCGCTGATCACCGAAGCCGTGCGCCGCATGCTCGCGGCCGGCGGGAAGCGCTTGCGTCCGCGGCTGACGCTGCTCGCCGCCGAAGCCAATGGCGCCGACCCGGAAGCGCAGTTACCGCTCGCCGCCTACATGGAACTCATCCACGTCGGAACGTTGATTCACGACGACGTCGTCGATCGCGCCGACACGCGGCGCGGCGTCAACTCGACCGCGGTCGATTACGGCAACCGCGTGAGCGTGCTCGCCGGCGATTATCTGTTCGCCTGGATCTTCAAGAACGTCACGGCGTCGTATCCGGCGCCGATCCCGTACATTCTCAGTTCGACCTTGGCCGACATTACCGACGGCGAAGTTTTGCAACTGCGCGCGCTCGGCAATCTCGAGTTGCCGCTCGCCGGCTACATCGAAGTCGTTCTAAAGAAGACCGCCTCGCTCTTCGCCGCGTCGGCTGAGTGCGGCGCGATCATGGCGGGCGCATCGGCGCTGCGCGTCAAGGCGCTGCGTGACTTCGGGCTGTACTTCGGCGTCGCGTTTCAGATGCTCGACGATCTGCTCGATATGACCGCCAGCGAAGCCGAACTCGGTAAGCCGGTCGGCAACGATCTGCGCGAGCGTAAGATGACGATTCCGCTCATTCTCGCGCTGGAAGACGCCACGCCCGAATTCCGGACCCGGCTGGAGCGTCACTTCGGCGACCCGGACGGGCCGGGGGCCGGCGAGGCCATCCGCGCGCTCGTGGCGGACGTGGGCGAGGCGGGCGGTCTGAGGAAGACGCGGGAAGCCATCGCCGGCTACGTCGAGCGGGCCAAAATGTCGCTCGCCCCGCTTGGGAGCGTCCCGGCGCGGGCCGAACTGGCGGCCTTGGCGGACGGCTTATCGCGGGACAGCATCGCGCGGACGCGGTAAGATGATGGAACGACTGCACAATCGTTCCGGGAAAGGTAAGTAACGCACATGTCTGGTGGTTGGGAATCTCCGGTCTTCATCGCCTTCATCGGGGGCTGGGAGATACCGCTGCTGATCGGCGGAGCCATACTGATCTTCGGTAGCGGGAAGATCCGTGAGTTGGCGCGCGGGCTCGGCGGGGCGAAGAAAGAGTTCATGGCGGGCCAAGCCGAGGCCGAGGTCGCGATGGAGCGGGCCAAAGCGCAAGCACGTGCCGAGGCGGAAGCCTCGGCCAATGCTGCCGCGGCGAGCGCCGCCGCGGCCAACGCCGCGACGGGTGGAGCGACGCCCGCGACACCGCCGCCTCCCACGCAACCGACGCCGCCCGCGCCTACCGTTTAAGCGGAAGCGTTGCTGGTCGAGACGTCGCCCGCCGATAAAGCAAGAGAGCCGGGCTGGGATCAGAAAGAAATGCCGTTTACGGAGCACCTGCGGGAGCTCCGTAACCGTCTTTTCATCTGTTGCGCGACCGTCTTCGGGCTCGCGCTGCTTCTGTTCTGGCCGGCGCCGTACGTTATCACCTGGCTGAAGAACGAGTATCTCGGTAAGACGATTCAACTTCACGCCTTCGCGCCGACCGACGTGCTCTTCACCGAATTCAAATTTTCGATCTACGGCGCGATCGTGCTGGGCTTGCCGGTGCTCGTGCACCAAGCCTGGATGTTTATCGTGCCCGCTTTTCACCCGCGCACGCGGCGCATCGTGTATATGTACACGCTGCCTTCGCTGCTGCTCGCCGCAGCCGGCATCGCGTTCTGCCACTTCTTCATCATTCACAAGGTCCTGACGGCGCTGCTCTCGATCACGTCGGTTGTCGCCACCGAGACGTTCGGCGTCGACTCTACCCTGAACATCATTCTGCTGATGTTTCTTGCGTTCGCAATCGTCTTTCAGACGCCGACAATCATGGTCGCACTCGCGCGCATCGGCGTGGTCAACACCTCGATGCTGCGCAAGTATCGGCGCTACGCGGCCTTCGGCATCTTGCTCGTGGGCGGCATCGCCGCGCCGGACGCCTCGCCCGTGACGATGCTCCTGATCGCGGGCCCGATGTACATCTTGTACGAAGCGAGCATTTGGATCATCGTGCTGCTCGAGAAGTCGTGGCGGCGCGAATCAGAGGGCCTGTAAGCTAACCAGGTGGCTACGTCTTCCACGACCTCGTCGGCCGGCGGCCCGGTGCGCCGCTACCTTGAGGGGCTCTCCACCGACCTGATCTTGCAGCTTTCGAACTTCTGGTTCGGGATGCTGTTGCTTGCGATCTGGGGCTTCATGACCTTGATCGGCGTCGTGGTCGACCAAGGTAAAGAGCCGGCGTACTATTTTACGAACTATGGGCCGCCGCTGGCGCGGCTCGTCCTGCGCCTGCACCTCGATAACATCTATCACAGCATCGGCTACATCGGGATGATCGGCGCGATCATCGCCTGCATGACGCTCGCAACCTTCAAGCGCGTCATCCCCGCGCGCATGCCGCCGCTGCATCCGGTCAAAATCGACAGGATCCCCCTCAACGCGAGCGTTGTCTTGCCGGGCGCTCCGAATATCGTGCGCGAGCGCGTCGAGGCGTTCTTTCGCGAGCGGGGCTGGCTCGTGCGCAAGCGCGAACTCGGCGGCGTCGAATGGACCTTTGCCGACAAGGCCAACTGGGCGCGCCGCGGCGTGCTGATCGCGCACATCGGTTTCGTTCTGATCGCGGCCGGCACGACGATGTATTGGGCCTGGGGCTACAGTGGTCAGACGGCGATCTTGGCCGGCACCGATACGGTCATTCCGGAAAACGGAACGCGCTTGCACCTCGATAGTTTTCACTATCGCTTCGATCCGATTCGGACGCGCAGCGGGCTCATTTATCAGCCGATCGACTATGTCTCCGAGATGCACGTCACCGGTCGCGACGGCGTGGCCGGTGCGCGCGTCTTGCGCGTCAACGAACCGCTCGATATCGACGGAACGCTCTACTATCAAGCGTCGTACGGGTCCGCAGTCGGGTTCACGATAACGAAGGACGGGAAGCCCATCGCCGGCGCGCCGCCGCAGCCGCTCAAAGAGGGCGAGGCGTTTGCGATTGGCTCGTCGACGCGCTCCGTGCGTTACGACCGCTTCGTCGGCACGATCGACGCGCGCGGCGGCATCGGCGCCGATCCGCGCGCGAACAACCCCGGCGTCTTGCTCGAGGTCTTCGACGGCGATCAGTCGATCGGAACGGCGCTGGTTTCGCTCGGGCGCGGTCTCGCGCTCGGCAACGGCTACCGGGTCGAAGCCGGACGCTACACGCTCTTCAGCGGCATCCAGTACCGGCACGATCCGGGGATTCCGCTCGTCGGGCTCGGCGCGTTCGTGCTCCTTTTCGGATTGTGCACCTCGTTTTATTTTCTGCCCGCGCGGCTCTACGTGCGCGTCGATCCCTCCCCCGAAGGCGTCACGGTCGGCATCGCCGCGACCACGGTCAAGGGCTTCGAAATCTTCGAAGAGCAATTCCAGAGTCTGGTCGACGCACTGCGCCGCACCGCTCAAGCTAGCTGAGGCACCTCATGTCATTCGATCAGGAACTGATCCTCGCCGCTATCTCCGCGTACGTCGTCGCGATGATCGCGCTCTTCAACTTCATGCTAGCGCGGACCGAGGTGTCGAAGCGAATCGGCATCCCGTTTGCGATCTTAGGCTGCGCGGTGCAGTTCTTCGAACTTGTCTACCGCTTCGAAACCTCGCACATCTGGCCGTTGACCAATCTCTACGGCTCGCTCTCGCTGTTTGCGGCGATGAGCGTCGCGATCTTCGTCGGCTTCGCATTCAAGTACGATCTGTGGTTCATGGGCGGCTTCGTGCTCGCGCTCGCGTCGGGTTTTCTCGCCTACGGATTGACATGGAACGAAGGGTATCTGCCGGCGGTCCCGGCGCTGCAATCGTATTGGATCAAGATTCACGTTCCGCTGGTCGTCTCGGCGTACGCGTCGTTCTTGGTAGCAGCGGTCTCCTCGATTCTGTATCTGATCAAGTACTTCGGTGAACGTTCGCTCAGCAAAGCGACTGCCACATACGGAGCGGAGCCAAACGCAACGGCGCCGCCCCGTTCGATCATCGTCGGGGACTCACCGAATCTCGAACGCGCGGCCGCCGGTGGCAGCATGCTCGCGCTCTGGCTCGCAACGCTGCCGACACTGCCGAAACTCGACATCATCACCTACCGGATCATCGCGCTCGGTTTGCCTCTGCTCACGCTCGGCATCATCACCGGCGCGTGGTGGGCCAAAGAGGCGTGGGGCGCGTACTGGCAATGGGATCCGAAAGAGACGGCGGCGCTCGTCTCGTGGATCGTCTACGCGCTCTATATGCATTTGCACACACGTACGTGGTTTCGCGGTCTGCCCTCGGCCCTTATCTCGGTCTTTGGGTTCCTCACCATCATTTTCTGCTATCTGGGAGTTAACATCTGGATTAGCGGGCTACATTCGTACAGAATGTAGGTCGGCTCCCCAGACGGAACGATTCGCGAGCCTGGTTCCGTTGATGAATCAGCTCGGAGCCGGCGTTTCGTCGTCCGGCCGCTCCAAAGTGCACGACATTACTCGCCGTTCTCAACGCTTCGATCACTCACTCGCTGCCGTAAGACACCAACCTTAATGTCGCCGCCGTAACCGGCGGATATTGGAGATACAACCATGCGTCCTTATGCACTCCTCTTCATCGCCGCATTCACGCTTGCGCCACTCGCAGCGGGCGCGTCGCCCACGACCGCCGTCGTAACACCAACGACGCGGTCACCGCTTCCGGCCACGGCTGCCGGCAAACTCGTTTTTTCCAGCAATCCTGGGAATACCATCGAGGTCAGTTCGTTTCAATGGGGCGTCGGGCGCGGCATCAGTTCGTCGGCCGGCGGCTCGGCCGACCGCGAGTCGAGCGCGCCGTCCGTCAGCGAAATCACGATCAAAATGGTCACCGATAAGGCGTCGGCGGAGCTCCTCACCAAAATGTCGGCCGGTGGCCAGCGGTCTCCGAGCGCGACGCTAACGACGGCCGGGCACACGATCGTCATGAGCAATGTGATGGTCTCCTCGATTCATCTCGCCAGCATGTCGAGCGGTGGCGACCGGCCGACCGAGAGCATCACGCTCAATTTCACGAAGATCGAGTTCAAGAACTCCGGGTACTGACCGGCCAGCGACCCGTCTGCAACGCTCGAGCGGGATCGTGTAGTTGAGGGAAGCGTCGTGTCTAGCGTCGCTTCCCTCGGCCGTCCCCTCGAATCGCTCCGTCTGGGGCCGGGTTACTCCGCGCTCGGCGAGCGCTTCATCGAATTGCGCGATCCCTCACCGTTGCCCGATCCTTATCTGATCGCATTCAACCCCGAGGTCGCCGCGCTTCTGGATTTCGATCCGCGCGAAGCGCAGCGGCCCGAGTTCTTGCGGCTGGTCGCGGGCAACGCGCGCTTCGGGCCTATACCGTCGTTCGCGGCGGTCTACGCCGGACATCAGTTCGGTTCGTTCGTTCCGCAACTCGGTGACGGCCGCGCGATCACGCTCGGCGAGATCGAAAACGGTGCGGGCGCCCGCTATGAGTGGCAACTCAAGGGCGCCGGCATGACGGCGTTCTCGCGCTTCGGCGACGGACGCGCGGTCTTGCGTTCGACGATCCGCGAGTATCTAGCCAGCGAAGCCTTGCATCACTTGGGTATTCCGACGACGCGCGCGCTCGCGATCGCCGGCAGTGACGAACCGGTCTACCGCGAGTCAGTCGAAACCGCCGCGGTGCTTTCGCGCGTCGCACCGTCGCACGTGCGTTTCGGATCGTTCGAATTCTTTCACTATCGCGGACGCTTCGCCGAAGTGAAAGAGCTCGCCGATTACACGATCACGCGTTTCTATCCCGAGTTGCTCGACGTTCCGGAGCCGGAGCGTTACGCGACCCTTCTGCGCGAGATCGTCGAGCGGACGGCTCAACTTGTCGCGCGCTGGCAGGCCGTCGGCTTCGCGCACGGCGTGCTCAACACCGACAACATGTCGGTCCTCGGCCTCACGCTCGATTACGGTCCGTACGGATTCATCGAGACCTACGACGCGCATTTCGTCTGCAACCACAGCGACGATGCGGGGCGCTACGCATTCGATCGGCAGCCGGGCATCGCTCTTTGGAATTGCCGCGCGCTTGCGGCAGCGCTCGAATCGCTCGTCTCGAAGGAGCGGGCGGACGAAGTGCTGACGGCCTACGAGCCGGCGTATCGCGATGCGTATCTGACCCTGATGCGGGCCAAGTTGGGCTTGCGCGAAGTACGCGACGCCGACGCGACATTGATAGAAGACCTCTTCGATGTCATGGAAGCGGCTCACGCCGACTTCTCCACGTTCTTCCGTGCGCTCTCGCAGCTTTCGGTCGCGAGCACGCCGTACGATGACGTGGTCGCGAACTTCTTCCAAAATCGCGCGCAGTGGTACGAATGGCAGCAACGCTATCGCGAGCGGCTCGCCGCCGAATCCGCCGGCGACGTCGCGCGCGGGCCCGCGATGCTGCGCGTCAATCCGCTCTACGTCTTACGTAATCATTTAGCGCAAGCCGCGATCGAGGCCGCGCAGCTACGTGACTACTCCGAACTCGAGCGCCTGCACGCCGTGCTGCGCGCGCCGTTCGACGAGCAGCCGGGTTGCGAGCGTTACGCTTCGGCGCCACCGATCGGGACCGCGGCGATCGAGGTCAGTTGCTCCTCGTAGGTAACGTGCGGGCTTGCGACCGGCACGCGCGAGCGTAGGACAAATGGCAGCGCCAGGGCCGGCGCGACCGCACAGATGATGATCGCCAGCGGATAGCCCGGACCGATCAGCGTCGCGACGGCGCCAAGCAGCGCACCGAGCGCAGCGCCCCCGCTGAACGCAAGATTATACGCACCCATCGCCGCGCCGCGCGTCTCACGCGAACTATTCTCGAAAAGCAATCCGACGGTCACCGGCACGACCGCCGCCCAAGCGGTGCCGAGAAATGCGCCGGCAACCAGAACCTGCGTGAGGCTGAACGCCTGCGCCGCCAAGATACAGCCCACAACCTGAGCGATCACGACCGGCCAAGCGATCACGCGCGGCCCGAAACGATCGACCAACCGCCCGGCCGGATAACGCAGTGCGAACGCCGCTAGCGCACCGGCCGAGAAGATCGCCGCGCCATTGATGATGCCCCGTTCGTGGAACGTCAACACCGCGAGCGACCCGTTGACGCCCCCCTGCAGCGAACCCGCGATGCTAAACGCCATCGCCGGGAGCCACGCCGTACGCAACAAAATCCGCGCTCCGCCACGCTCCGGACGGATATCGTGTTTGGCCGGAAGCGCAAACGTCAGCGCGCCGCCGGCCAGGGCAACTACGGTCGCCCAAGCATACTGTTCGCGCCCAATTCCGTGCTGCCACAAAACGACGCTGAGCGCCGGCGCGAGCGCGAAGGTCAAGTTTCCGATCATCCCAAGGGTCGCGACCGTCGAGACGGCCCGGCCCTCGGACGCCAGTTCGCCCGCGTACGCGAACTGCGCAGTCATGCATGCGACCACCGCGATGCTGCGAATGCCGAGCACGATTCCCCCGCCAAGCGGCCCGTGAACGAAGGCCAGCGCCAGGAGCGCGGCCGAGCCGAGTGCGGTCGCGGCCCGCAGGGTCGCGAGCCGCCCGATCCGGTCGGCCAGCGCCCCAAGCGGCAAACTCGCGACCAGTGCCGTGCACATTCCGGCGCTCATCGCGAGCGCGACCGCCGTGCGCGTCGCGCCGTCCCCTGAAAGCGCCAGCGGCATCGTTCCGACGGGGAGATTGAGCGCGAGGTCAAAGAGAAAAGCCGAGGCGATCAATAGCGCGTACGCCATTTTCTCATAGTATCACGGGCTACATCAAGTGGTTGCGAGCATGTACGCGGCTTGCTACCCTTCACGCGAACGCAGTTCAGAAGGAAGAGGGCAGTGGGAGCACACGAAGCGCAGGCCTATCAGAATCCCGGGACGCCCGAGGAACAGACGCGGCGGAAGTTTCTGGCCAACGCCACGCTCGCACTTGGAGGCGTGATCGGTCTGGTCGTCGCCGTTCCGTGCGCGGCCTCGCTGATTCCGGAGTCGCTCATCAAGCCCGATACCGGCGGAGGCACGTGGACGCCGCTCCCCGACGCCGACATGAAATCGCTCGCGGCGACGACCGACAATCCGGTCAAGATCAGCTTCAGCTTCAAATATCAGGACGCGTATCTTCCGTCGTCCGACGACACGCAGTTCATTTGGGGCGTCAAACTAACGCCCGACCAAGTGGCAAGCTTCCAGACGAAGCGGCCGGACATTTTCGCCAAAGCCGGCGGCAAGGTCGACTATCCGGCCGTTACCATGAGCTTCGTGTTGTTCAGTTCGGTCTGCCCGCACCTCGGTTGCCGTTTCAACTGGGATACCGACGCGAAGAAGTTCATCTGCCCGTGCCACAATTCGCAGTTCGGGATTCAGGGCGAACACCTGACTGGCCCCGCGCCGCGCGGCCTGGATCCGCTGCCGCTCCGTGAAAAGAACGGCAAAGCCGAGATCACCTGGATTCAGTACAAGTCACAAGAACCGGGCCGCATCATCGTTGCGTACAGCTGAGCCAGAGAGAAGAGTAGCGTGAATCTCATCACTTGGATCGAGCAACGGACCGGGATCGTCAGTCAGATCACCGACTTCTTGACCGAAGACGTGCCCGGCGGCGCGAGCTACTGGTACGTCTTCGGCAGCGCGACGCTCTTTGCGATGGTCTTACAGATCGTTACGGGCATCTTCCTGACGTTCTATTACGCGCCATCGTCGGCGACCGCGTACGAATCGACCAAGTACATCTACCAGCACGTTCCGTTCGGCTCGTTCGTGATCAGCCTGCACTTCTGGGGCTCGACAGCGATGATCGCGCTGCTTTTCATGCACATGTTGCAAGTGCTGATCTGGGGTTCGTACAAAGCGCCGCGCGAGATCATGTGGGTCGTCGGCGTACTGCTCCTGGTCATCACGCTCGTGCTCGGCCTGACCGGTTACCTGCTGCCGTGGGACATGAACGCGTACTTCGCGTCGCAGGTCGCGATCAACATTGCCTCGTCGGTTCCGATCGTGGGCCGAGCGACGCAAGAATTCTTGAGCGGCGGACCCGCGATGGGAACATTGACGATCAACCGCTTTTTCGGCTTGCACGTCTGGCTGATGCCGGCGCTGCTCGTGATGCTCGTGGCCGGGCACCTGGTGATCTTCCGGCACAACGGTTCGGCCGGGCCGCCGGTCGACACCGATCTCAAGAAACTTCCGCAAGGCCGCTTCTGGCCCAACCAGATGTTCATGGACGCCCTCGCGTCGTTCTTGGTCTTCGGCGTCATGGTGGCCCTTGCGATCTTCTCGCCGGTTCCGCTCGACGACAAGGCCGATCCGACGCAGAAATTCATCGCGTACCCGGCCTGGTATTTCTTGGCGTTGTATGGTCTGCTTCGCATCGCCGGAAATCTTCCCGAGGGCGTCGTGCCGATCGCGAACCTGCTCGCGACCGTCGTCATCCCGGGCGGTCTGGTCACGCTCTTGATTCTTCTGCCCTGGCTCGATCGAAATCCAAGCCGCCAACTCTCGCGACGCCCGTGGATCCTCGGCATCACGACGCTTTCGATCATCATCGCCGTCGGGCTCTCGTTGTACAGTCAGATGGCGATCCAAAAAGAGCAACTGGACTCAAAGGGCACCCCAACCGTTGCCTCTCCGGCCCCCGCTACCGGCGGCGTGGCGGCACCGGCAGCCGCAGGGCAAAACGGCGCGCCCGTCTATGCGACCAACTGCGCGAGCTGTCACGGCGCAAGCGGCGCCGGCACGCCCAACGCGATCCCGCCGTTCGCGGGCAATCCCGACATGAACGGCGACGCGACCGGTATCATACACACCGTCCTCTACGGCCGCAGCGACGCGCTCAAAATCGGCGCCACAACCTACAACGGAATGATGCCGCCGTGGAAAGGCCAGTTGAGCAACGCTGACGTTGCCGCAGTCGTCACCTACATTCGCTCGTCGTGGGGCAACAAGGGCTCCGCCGTCACCGCAGCCCAGGTCGCAAAAGTCACGAAGTGACACAAAAAGAGAATCGAGGCCGTGTCCCAGCGGCCTCGATTCTTCTGCGGACGGCGCGCCCATTTGTTTGCGCCGCCAACATTGTCTTTGGCGTTACTTCTGCTTGCGGCGGTTGTGCTTGTCGAAGTAGATCCGTTCCGAGTTGTTGTTCAACTCGTGGTTGAGCTGCGAACGCTCCGCTGACGTGAGCTTGCCGCCGTTGGCCTGAAGGTCGGCCTTGCGCTGGGCGTTGATGCGGTCGAGATCGGTTTCGGTTTGCTTGTACTCACCGAACGTCATCTGGCCGTCCTTGACTCCCGCAGCGATGCGGTCTTGCTGATTCTCGACGCGCTTGCCCACTTCGCCAGCCTGCGCGGGCAGCGATCCGACAACGATGATGCTCGCCGTCAGTGCGCCCAAGAGAAGTTTGCCGATGATTGCTTGCTTGATCATAATCCGAAACCAGTCCTATTCTTTTCGTCCGCAACGTCACGCGGGGCGCAATGGTCTGCGACGACATCCTACCGCAACGCTTCCGAGGACGTCACGCTTTCGACGGATTTCTAAGATGTGCCTAAGCGTGCTCTTAGCGAAGTTTAATCTGCCGCGCTTGCCTGAGCTTTGGGAGGTCGTCACCGTCTTGGGAGCGACCTAGTGTGCACGATATGAACGCGCGTACGACGAAACTCGCGGAGGTCAACGATGACGATTTCGCGTGGATGCTCCAAGGCGAGCCCGCGCTTCGCCGGGGGTTAACGCTGCCGCCCGGAGGCGTCGACACCCCGGAAGTCCTTGCGATCGTGCGGCAGATCGTCGCCCGGATGCACGCGGAGCATTGCCGCGGCGCTTGGATGATGATTTCAGGCGACGAAGTCGTTGGTCTCTGCAGTTACCGGCGCCCGCCCGCGAACGGTGAGGTGGAGATCGGTTATGGGGTCGCGGCGAGCCGGCGCGGCCTCGGGCACGCGACACGCGCGGTTGAGGCGCTGTGTGCCGAAGCTATGGCGGCCGGCGTGCGGGTGCTGTGTGCCGATACGGCGATTGCGAATCCGGCCTCCGGTCGCGTTCTTGCGAAAAACGGTTTCGTGAGTTTCGGCACTCGCATCGATCCCGACGACGGCAACGTCGTCATATGGCGAAAAGCGCTTACGTCGGACGCAGCAGCGCGCGAAGATGCTGAGCAACAGCACTCGGCGCTCCCAACATTAGACCGGATCGGGTACCCTCAATAACGATACCGCTGCCTCGGGCCCGCGCTTTTCGGTCGAATACTCCGCTCAGCTGGTTTGTGTTCAGCGGAGCGATGCCTGTGAATTGCAACCGGGGCCGTCGAAGAGATAGAGCACGTCGTTGTCGGCGACAGCGACGGTTCGCCGCGCGCGGCCGTACGTTGGGTCGGGGTTCGGGCGCTTGCGCGAGGCGATTACGAAGACACGCTGAGCGTGGCAGACCGCTGACTCGAGACCGGGGTCGTCGACGATCGCAACCGGTGGTCGCGTGTAAAACAAGAGCGCGTTCCCGCCCGATACGCCGCGAATTGCGACCACATCTCCGGGCCGGCGCAGCGCTTCGATCTGCGCGGCGAGCGGCGGGATCGGCTTGAACCGTTCGGCCTGCGGCTCCGCGACGACGGCGATGATCAGCAACGCCGCGAGACTCGTCGCGCCCAGAGCGAAAGCGCCGAGCCAAGCTGTCCGCTTCTGCAGTAACAGGATGAAACAGCACGCCGAGCCGACGAGGATCGCGAGGCCTGTGCCGACCATCGCGCCGCGTAGCGCGAGCAGGTCGAGCGTCAGTTTGTTGTCGTGCGAAAAAATTCCGACGGCGAGGCCGACGCCGAGGATCGTGAGCGGCACGACCGCCGTCCAAGCGAGCGCCGCGCGCCGGTCATCGCGCACGACGATCGCGTCGAACCACAACGCGACCAGGATCGCGAGCGCGGGAAGTTCGAGCGCGATGTAGTTCGGCAGTTTCGTCTGCGCAAAACTAAAGAAGAGCAGCGGGACGATCGCCCAGGCCAATGCGAACCGCGCCAAACTTCCGTCGTTCGAATCCCGCGCGGTTCGAAACGCACCGAGCGTCGCGGGCACCAAGAACGCGAACCATGGGAACGTACCCAAGATGAGGACGGGCAGATAGTACCAAAATGGCCCGCTTTGGTTTTCGATCGTGCCCAGGTAGCGTCCGACCGTATAGTGACCGACCAGTTCGCCGAATGCGGTCGCGCCGGCCGAAGCATAGAGTGCGATCGCCCAGGGTGCAACGATCGCCGCGAACAGCGCGAGGCCGAGGATCCAACGCGGCGCGCTCGGTGCGACGATGCGCCGGCCTACGCGCCGATCCCAGATTGCCCACGTGACGATCACGAGCCCGCTGATCAAGACCGCGACGGGTCCCTTCGCCAGGACACCGAGCGCGAGCGCGATCCAGCCGACGAACCACCAGCGTGCGCCGCCGGTGCGTAGCGCGGCAAACCACGAGAGCGCGGCGATCGCGACCGCGAGGTCGAGGAGCGCGTCCATGATCGCGAGCCGGCCGACGATCGCCTGCATCAACGAGGTCGAGAGGACGACCGTCGCGAGCAGCGCTGCGCGCGCGTTAGCCAAGCGCGCGACGACATAGCCGACCGCACCGGCCATGGTAATGGTCGCCAACGCCGAGGGCAGACGCATCGCGAACTCGTTGACGCCGAAGAGGCGGGCGAACGTGGCCGCGATCCAAAAGTAGAGTGGGGGCTGAACGAACCACGGAAGCCCGTTGTGGTGCAAGACGATCGGGTCATGGTAGATGAGGATTTCGCGCGCGACCTCGCCGTACGCGGTCTCGCTGTTATCCCAAAGCGTTCCGATACCGAGGCCCGGCAAGGTCGCAATCGCAGCTACCATCGCACCGACCAGCGCGGCTCGCCACGACGCTGACGCCCAATTCACGTCTGGGAGGTTGGCAACGAGGCGAAAATCTCCCGCGCCGTGGAAGAGGGGAGTCTATGGAAAGCGACGAGCGCGGCGCGGCTCCCTATGCGGTGGCGCTCGATCTGCGCGGATGGCCGGTCGTGGTCGTCGGCGGCGGCAGCGTCGCCGAGCGTAAGGTTCGCGGGCTCACCGAAGCGGGCGCGCAGGTGACCGTCGTGGCGCCCAGCATCGGCGACGCGTTATGCGAGGCTGCCCAGCGTGGCGAGCTACACACGATCGAGCGGGCCTTCGAGCCCGGCGATTTGGCCGGCGCGCGTTTGGCGTTCGCGCTGACCGCCGACGACGCGGTCAACGCTTCGGTCGTTGCGGCCGCACGCGCGCAAGGCGTCCTCGTCAACGATGCGGGCGCGAACGCGCGCGGCGATTTCGCCAACGCCCTCGCCTATCGCGTCGGCTCGCTGACGTTCACGGTCGATACCGGCGGCGTGTCGCCGGCGTTCGCGGTGCGTCTACGCGACGAACTTCGCGAACGATTCGACGAACGCTATGCGCGCGCGGCACTCACGCTCGGCCGCGCCCGCACGTACGTCACCGCCGTCGTCCCGCCCACATTGCGCGGACGCGTGATGGGCGCGCTCGCAGCGCTCGAGATCGACGCGCTGGCCGCTATGAATCCCGGCGTCGTCGAGAACGAAGTCGAGCGCATCGCCGCCGCGATCCTCGGATCGGTCCCCGGAACCGAACCGTACGCGCAACTTATCGCGGCGACGCGCGCCAGCGCGCTCGCGATGTGGCAGGCACGCTATGCGATCGCGAAGCTCGCGACCGCCGGACTCGTATCGACGGTCCTGCAAGTGACGACCAAAGGCGACCGCGTGCAAGATCGCGCACTCACCGCGCTCGGCAGCGATAATGTCTTCGTCACCGAACTCGAATCGGCGTTGCGCGAGCGGCGCGCCGATTACGCCATCCATTCTTGCAAAGATTTGCCGAGCATGCTGCCTGCGGATATGTGCCTAGCCGCGATCGGTGCGCGTCAGGATGCGCGCGACGTTTTCTGCTCGGAACGTTACACATCGTTTGAAGCGCTGCCGCCGGAGGCGATCGTCGGCACGTCGAGCCCCCGCCGCCACGCCCAACTGCAAGCCTTGCGCCCGGACCTCACGTTCGCGACAATTCGCGGCAATGTCGACACGCGCTTGCGCAAACTGCGCGACGGCGATTACGATGCGATCGTCCTCGCCGCAGCGGGACTCGAGCGCCTCGGGCTGCGCGCGTCGTTCACGGTCCCGTTCGATCCGCACGCCGTCGTGCCCGCGGCCGGACAGGGCGCGCTCGCCATCGAGGTGCGCGCCGAGGACGAGACGCTGGCGGCGCGCATCCATGCCGCCTTCACGGACCAGGCTACCGAACTCGCAGTCTCTGCCGAGCGAGCATTTCTGCGTACGCTGCGCGCCGGATGTCAGGCGCCGGTCGGCGCGTACGCCACGCTCGAAGGCGAGATGCTGACGCTCGACGGCGCAATCGCCGCGCTCGATGGTTCGCGCATCGTGCGCGGTGCACTGACGCAGCCCGTTCGCGACACGAGCGACGCGGAGAAGCTCGGCGGCGATTTGGGCCGGCGTCTGCTGGCGGAGGGCGGCGCCGAGTTGCTCGCGCACTCCGAAGATCGCGGACCGCTAACGGGGCAGCTCTTCCTCTTACCGCGCACGCAAGATCGTCCCAGCCGTATCGCCCCCGCACTGCGAGGGGCCGGCGCCGAAGTACTCGAGGCCGCCGACAGCTCGCAAGCCACGGACGCGCTCGGCGCGCGAGTCCCCGACGCACTGCTCTTTCCTTCGAGCGGCTCGGTCGCCGCGATCGCCGAGTACCTTGCCCGTTTGCGCGCCGGCGGCTCCAGCCCGGTGGTCGCGGCGATGGGCCCGGCGACGAGCGCCGCCGCGCGAGCGGCCGGCTTCGAGCCCGACGTCGTCGCAGATGAGGCCAACGTCGCGGCTTTCGTGCAGAGCGTGACGCAATGGATGCTGAAGGTAAGGGAATGAGCCTCACGGAGCTGTTCCGGCCACGCACGACCGTCGACCTATCGAAGCGCCCCCGCCGCCTGCGCGGGAGCGCGGCGATGCGCGATCTCGTGCGCGAACATACGGTGCGTATCTCGAGTTTGGTGCAACCGCTCTTCGTTGCGGACGAAGGCCAGACCAAAGGCGAGATCTCGAGCATGCCCGGCATCTACCGCTATTCGGTCGATGCCGCCGCAAGCGAGGCACGCGAACTGCAAGCACTCGGCATCCGCGCCGTGCTGCTCTTCGGAATTCCGGATTTCAAAGACGCGGTCGCCTCCTCGGCGCACGACCCGCACGGCGTGGTACAGCGTGCGATTCGCGCGATCAAGGCGGCCGTGCCCGAGATGCTGGTCGTCGCCGATCTCTGCAACTGCGAATACACCGATCACGGGCACTGCGGCATTCTCGACGAACGTGGCGATGTCGACAACGACGCTACCCTCGAGGTGCTCGGGCGTACGGCGCTCTCGTATGCGGAGGCGGGTGTCGACGTGATCGCACCGTCGGATATGATGGACGGTCGCGTCGCCTATCTGCGCGCAACGCTCGATGCTTCGGGATACCCCGCGTTGCCGATCATGTCGTACGCCGTGAAGTTCGCATCGGCATTCTACGGACCGTTTCGCGAAGCCGCCGATTCGATGCCGCAATTCGGCGACCGGCGCACCTATCAGATGGATCCGCCCAACGGCCGCGAGGCGGTGCGCGAAGCGCTGCTCGATATCGACGAAGGCGCCGATATCGTCATGGTCAAGCCGGCGATGGCATACTTGGATCTGATTCGTGCAGTGAGCGAAGTCTCCGAAGTTCCCGTTGCGTGCTACAACGTCAGCGGCGAATACGCGATGGTCAAAGCGGCCGCGCTCAACGGTTGGATCGACGAAGAGCGCATTGTCGACGAACTGCTCGTCGCGTTCGTACGCGCCGGCGCCGACATCATCATCACGTACTTCGCCAAGTCGCACGCCCAACGCCACCAGCGGTGAGCGAGCTGGACGCGAGCGACGTCGGCGTACTTATTTTGGGCGGCGGCGAAGCGTCCCGCTTGCCCGGAAAACTCGAATTGAACGCCGGCGAGTTGCCGATGCTGGCGCGCGTCTACCGCAACGTCGCGCGCGAGGAGACCTGGATCGCGGGCAAAGGCTCGTTTCCGCACGTGCTCGATGCGCTCGTGCCGGCGCCCATCGCAGTTGACCGCTGGAGTTTGCGCGGACCGCTGGCCGGCTTGTTGACGACGATGGCGCGCATGCGGGCGCGCTGGGTCTTCGCGATCGCCGGCGACGCGCCGCTGATCGAGGCGAGCTTCGTCGACCGTCTAGCCGCGTTGCGTGAGCCCGGCGACGAAGCCATCGTCCCGGTGCACGAACTCGAGGGAAAGACGCAGTACGAGCCGCTGGCCGCACTTTACGACCGGCTTGCATTCCTGCGCGAAGGTTTTCCCATTCTGCGCAGCGGCCGCGGAGCGCTGCGCATGGTGCTCGATCGCATGCGTACGCATCTCGTTCCGATCGACGACTCGCGCATCTTCACCAACGTCAACACCCCCGCCGACTACACCGCGCTGCGCGCGCTGTTGGATCAGGAGCGCCGATGATCGAACGCAGCCTCGCCGCGTACGCACGGGCGAAGCACCTGATTCCCGGCGGGGTCAATTCGCCGGTCCGCGCCTTCAAGGCCGTGGGCGGCACGCCGCTCTTCGTGCGCAGCGCACAGGGCTGCACCATGACCGATATCGACGGCAACACCTACGTCGACTATGTGATGTCGTGGGGCCCGCTGATTCTCGGCCACGCGCACCCGGTCGTGGTGAAAGCCGTGCAGGCGGCGGCGGCGCGCGGTACTTCGTACGGTGCGCCGACCGAAGCCGAGAGCGATCTGGCCGAACTCGTCTGCGCCATGGTCCCGTCGATCGAACGCGTTCGCTTTTGTTCGAGCGGCACCGAAGCTACGATGAGCGCGCTGCGCTTGGCGCGCGCCTTCACCAATCGCGATAAGGTCGTCAAGTTCGCGGGTTGCTATCACGGACATGGCGATGCGTTCTTGATCTCCGCCGGCAGCGGAGCGCTGACGATGGGTGCCCCCGATTCGCCCGGTATAACGGAAGGCACCGCGCGCGATACGATCGCGCTACCCTACAACGATCTCGACACGTTGCGCGCGGCCTTTGTAGCGCACCCGCGCGAGATTGCCTGCGTCATCGTCGAGCCGTATGCCGGCAACATGGGTCTGGTCGTACCGAAGCCCGGATATTTGGCAGGCCTGCGCGAGTTGACGCAAGCCCATGGCGCGCTCTTGATCTTCGACGAAGTGATGACCGGCTTTCGCGTGGCGCCGGGCGGCGTGCAAGCGCGCGAAGAGATCGTGCCCGACATGACGACGCTCGGAAAGATCATCGGCGGCGGCCTGCCGGTCGGCGCTTTCGGCGGCCGCGCCGAGATCATGGAGCAACTCTCACCGCTCGGCACCGTCTATCAGGCCGGAACGCTCTCCGGGAATCCGCTGGCGATGGCCGCCGGCATTGCAACGCTGCGGGCGCTCGCCGAGCCCGGCACCTACGAACGCCTGGAGCGTTCGGCCGCCCGGTTGATGGAGGGCCTCGACGTCACATTCGCGCGCCACGGCATCGCGCATCAGGCGAATCATCGTGGCTCGATGTTCGGATTGTTCTTTACCGCGTCGGCCGTGACCGATCTGACAAGCGCCAAGACCTCGGACACCTCATACTACGCCAAGTTCTTTCATGCGATGCTGGAGCGCGGTGTCTATCTTGCGCCGTCGCAGTTCGAGGCGGGCTTCGTGAGCACCGCGCACACCGATATCGCGATCGACGATACGATCGCCGCCGCCGACGACGCGATCCGCGCAATCCACGCCGCAGCCTAAACGCATCTCAAATCTCGCCCGTTTCAGCATGTGAAACAGGATTGTGCGCTGTCATAATTTGAAACATGCTGCCTTGCGCACAAGGGTGGAGTAGACAGAGTAATGGCAGACGTTCAGCATTGGGTGCGATTCGAGCACCAGGGAAACACCGGTTTCGGGACGCTCCGCGACGATTCGATCGCGGTCTTTGAAGGCGCGATCTTTGCGAAGCCAACGGCAACCTCGCGAACGCTCGCGCTCGATGCCGTCAAACTGCTGACGCCTACCCAGCCGAGTAAGATGATCGGCTTGGTGAACAATTTCCGCGCGCTACTCACGAAGTTGAACGTCGCCGTTCCCCAAGAGCCGCTCTACTTCTTGAAAGCGCAGAGCGCATTCTTGGCCGCCGGCGAGATCATCGAACAGCCGCTCCACTACGCGGGACGCGTCGTCTTTGAAGGCGAGCTCGGCATCGTCATCGGCAAGCGTTGCAAGAACGTCGACGATGCTTCAGCGCTGGATTACGTCTTCGGCTACACGTGCGTCAACGACGTCACGGGATTCGATGTCCTCAATAAGGATCCGCAGTTCGCGCAGTGGACGCGCTCCAAGAGTTACGACACGTTCGGCGTCTTCGGTCCGGTCATCGCGACCGGACTCGATCCCACGCAACTCACGATTCGCTCGATCCTCAACGGCGACGAACGCCAAAACTATCCGATCTCCGACATGGTCTTCCAACCGGCGCAACTCGTCAGCTTGCTCTCTCGCGATATGACGCTCTTGCCGGGCGACGTGATCGCCTGCGGCACGTCGGTCGGCGCCGGAAAGATGAATCCCGGCAGCACGATCGAGATCGCGATCGAAGGCATCGGCTCGTTGCGCAATCGCTACGAAGGCGTCACGGCTGCGGCCGCTCTATGAAGATCGCCATCATCGGCGCCGGCGCCATCGGCGGCATGCTCGGCGCCAAACTTTCGATCGCGGGCGAAGACGTGACGTTCGTCGAGCTCAACGCCGCGCACGCCGGCGCGATCGCGCGCGATGGGTTGAAGATCGTGTCGCACGACGGAAGCGAAGAGGTCGTCGCGCGCGACGTAAAAGTGACCGCCGATATCGCGGCTCCAGGCCCGCAAGACCTGGTCGTGGTCGCCGTCAAGGCGCAGCAGATTCCGGCGGTCGCCGCCACGCTGAAACCGCTGCTCGGACCGAAGACGATGGTGATGACCGTGCAGAACGGCATCCCCTGGTGGTACTTCTATAAACTGCAAGGCGAATTCGAGGGTCGCCGCATCGAATCGATCGATCCGGGCGGCGCAATCGATGCGAACATCGAGCGCGACCGCATCGTCGGCTGCGTCGTCTATCCCGCGGGCGAAGTGATCGCACCCGGCGTCATCAAGCACGTCGAGGGCGACCGCTATTCGGTCGGCGAGCTGGACGGCTCGGCGAGCGAACGCGTAAAAGCGCTCTCAGAGACGCTGATTCGCGCCGGCTTCAAATCGTTCGTGCTCGAGGACATCCGCTCGGAGATCTGGTTGAAGCTATGGGGCAACCTCTCGTTCAATCCGATCAGCGCGCTGACGCACGCCACCTTGGCCGGTATGGCGCGCTTCCCGCTCTCGCGCGACTTGGTCGCCAACATGATGGGCGAGGCCCAAGCGATCGCCGGGAAGCTCGGCGTCACATTCCGGCACACGATCGAGAAACGCATCGTCGGCGCCGAGAGCGTCGGCGAGCATAAGACCTCGATGCTGCAGGATGTCGAAGCCGGTCGCGGCTTAGAAATCGAAGCGCTGGTCGGCTCGGTCGTCGAGCTGGGCCGGCTGACGGAGACTCCGACCCCTTACATCGACGCGGTCTACGCCTGCGCCAAACTGCTCGACAAGGTGATGACCGAGGGCGGCGTGGCCTTCCCGCCGGTCCCGAAGGGCGCTGCCGAACGGGCCCTCGCACCCGCGACCGCGTACGTGTAACTCTTACGCTAGCCCGCTCCGCGGCGTTGTGGTATTGGTTGAAACGATGAGATTCCAGGCGCTTCCCCCGTCCCCCGAAGGGCGTTGCCCGTGCCGCTAGTCTGCTTGGGTCTATCGCACCATACGGCACCGGTCGACGTGCGCGAACGACACGCGTTCCCGGCTGCGAAAATGGGCGAAGCCTTGGTCGCGTTGCGCGACTACGAGGCGGTCCACGAGGCCGCGATGCTCTCGACCTGCGGCCGGCTCGAGATCTATGCCGAGATCGAAGACTATGAGGCCGGCGTCGAGCAGATCAAGAGTTTTTTGCACAACTTCCGGCACGGCGACGTCACCCACGACATGTCGTCGTATATGTACACCTTGCTCGGCGCGCAAGCGATCGAGCATCTCTTCCGCGTTGCGACCGGTCTCGATTCGATGCTGATCGGCGAGGCCGAGATCCTAGCGCAGGTCAAAGATGCATATATCCAAGCACAACGCGCGCGTTCGCTCGGAAAGAGCCTGCACGCGCTCTTTCGCGAAGCGCTCAACGCCGGCAAGGCGGCCCGCTCGCAGACGCAGATCGGCAGTCAGTCGACAAGCGTCGCGAGCGCGGCGATCGAACTGGCGAAACGGCGCCTGGGCACACTCGCCGGAAAGACCGTGCTGGTCGTCGGCGCCGGCAAGATGGGATCGCTCGCCGCCAAGCGGTTGCGCAGCGAAGGTTGCGCCGAACTGCTGATCGCCAATCGTTCGAACGTAAAGGCGCGCCAGGTCGCCGAACGTCTCGAGGGAGCTGAAGCCATCGAGATGCCCGGTTTGGTCGACGCGCTCAAGCGCGCCGATATCGTCCTCACCTCGACCGGCGCTTCGCACTTCGTGCTCTCGCCCGGCAACATCGCCGAAGCGATGCTGGCGCGGCCGGAACGGCCGATGTTCCTCGTCGATATCGCGGTCCCGCGCGACGTCGATCCCGACGTTGCGAACCTCCCTAACGTCGCCCTGGCCGATATCGACGCGCTCAAGGATATCGTCGACATCACGCTCGAGCAGCGTCGTGAGTCGATTCCGCTCGTCGAAGAGATCATCGCCGAGCACGTCCAGCGGCATACGCATTGGTATCAGTCACGGATCGCGATACCGGCCGTCGCCTCGCTCGTTCAGAAAGCCGAATCGATCCGCGAAGCGGAGATCGAGCGGCTGTTCGCGCGCTGTCCCGAGTTGAGCGAGCGCGAGCGCATGCTGATCACGGGCGCGTCACTGACGATCATCTCGCGGCTCTTGCACAACGTCGTGACCAAGCTCCGGCAACGCGCGAGCAGCGATCGTGACGAGGCGCTTTCGCTGGCCGAGACGCTCGACGACCTCTTCGATCTCCGCCCCCGCGAGTGATGCGCCCCGCGCGGGGGAAGGTCTATCTGGTCGGCGCGGGCCCGGGCGATCCGGGCCTGTTGACGCTCAAGGCCGCTCGCGCGATCGCGAACTGCGATGTGCTCGTCTACGATTACCTCGCCGCGGCGCCGATCGTGGCGCTCGCGCCGAGCGACTGCGAAAAGATTTACGTCGGCAAGAAAGCCGGCGCTCACACGATGCCGCAAGACGAGATCAGCGCGCTCCTCGTGCGCCTCGGGCGCGAAGGCAAGCGGGTCGTGCGTCTCAAGGGCGGGGACGTCTTCGTCTTTGCGCGCGGCGCCGAAGAGGCTGAGGAGTTGCACGCGGCCGGCATCCCGTTCGAGATCGTGCCCGGCATTTCGTCGGCGCTCGCCGCGCCGGCCTATGCCGGCATTCCGCTGACGCATCGCGCGCACAACACATCGTTCACGGTTGCAACCGGACACGAAGATCCGCTCAAGGGCGCGTCGTCGCTCGACTTCGCCAAGCTTGCGAATCCGGCGCAGACGCTCGTCTTCCTGATGGCGATGGGCAACCTGGCCGGAATCGTCGCCCAGTTGCGGCAGCATGGCTTGCCCGGCGCGCTGCCCGTCGCGATCGTGCGCGAAGGCACGAAGCCGCAACAAGAGACGCTGGTCGCCACGCTCGACACGATCGTCTCCGAGATCGAGCGTACCAACTTCGCGGCGCCCGCGATCGTCGTGATCGGCGAGGTCGTGCGCGAACGCGAGCGCCTGCGCTGGTTCGATACCGGGCCGCTCTTCGGCAAGAAAGTCTTGGTCACGCGCCCGCGCGCAAGCGCCGACGAATTCGCCGCCAAACTCTGGGAGATCGGCGCCGAACCGATCGTGGCGCCGACGATAGAGATCGGACCGCCCGACGACGATGCCTCCGCCGAGATCGCGATGCGCGAGATCCGCATCTTTCACTGGATTGCGTTCACGAGCGTCAACGGCGTCGAGTCGTTCTTCGACCGGCTGCGAAGCGTGGGCCGCGACGCGCGCGCCTTCGGCGATGCGGCGGTCGCTGCGATCGGCCCGAAGACCTCCGAACGGCTGCTCGCGCACGGCGTGCGTGCCGACTTCGTGCCGGCGCAATACGTCAGCGAAGAAGTCGCCGCCGGGATGCTCGAGCGCACTGAACCGGGCCAACGCATTCTGCTCTACACCGCCCAGGATGCCCGCGATGCGCTGCCGGAGGCCCTCCGTGCGGAACGGCGTCGCGTCGACGTCGTCGCCGCCTACAAGACGAACGCGGTGCACGACCCGGAGATCGCCGAGCGCGCCGCTGAGGCCGACGTGTGGACGTTCACCAGCGCCAGCGCTGCGCGTTCGTTCGTCGAGAACGTCCCCGGCGCCGCGCAGCTCGCGACGACGCGAACCGTCGCCTGCATCGGCCCGGTCACCGCCGAAGCGGTGCGCGCCTGCGGCCTGCCCGTGCACGTAACGGCCAAGGAGTACACCGTCGACGGCTTGATCGAAGCGCTCGAAAGAACCGCGTCTCCGGCAGGCTGATTCATGCGCCTGACGCTTGCGCCGCTCACTAACTTCGACATCGGCCTGGTCGCCGCGGTCCTCGTATCGTTCGCAGCCTATCGCGCGCGAGCGCTCGACGGCTCGGGCGCACTGGCCGCGTTCTTCGTCGGCACCGCAACGTTTGGCGGACTCGACCTAGCCGGAGCCGCGATTCTGCTGGCGTTCTTCTTGAGTTCGGTCGCACTCTCGCGTGTAGGGAGAGCCGTGAAGCGAGAGCGCCTGCGCGACATCGGCAAAACCGGCGCGCGCGATGCCGCGCAAGTGATCGCCAACGGTGGCGTCGCCGCAGTTTGCGCGGTACTCGTGCTGCGCGGCGATACGCGCTACGCGGCTGCCTTCGCCGGAGCGTTCGCGGCCGCGACCGCCGATACGTGGGGTACCGAGATCGGCGCGCTGGTAGGCGCGACACCGCGTTCGATTCTCACGTGGCGGCCCGTTGCAATCGGCTTATCGGGCGGCGTGACCCTTGCCGGCACGCTCGCCGAATTCGCCGGCGCGCTCCTCATCGGCGCGATCGCCTTTCACTTCGATCTGCCGTTCTGGCCGATCGTGGCCGGCGGCGTGACGGGTGCGCTCGTCGATTCGGTGCTCGGCGCCTCGTTGCAGTCGTTGCGCTGGTGTCCGCAGTGCCGGCGCCCATGCGAACTCGAACCGCACGTTTGCGGCGCGAACACGACGCCGTTGCGCGGCCTGTCTTGGATCGGCAACGACGCCGTCAATCTAGCCGCGACGGCCTGCGGCGCCGCAGTCGCCTTCGCGCTCGCGCGCTAGCTCGCTGCGGTTTTGGCTTGGCCGTACTTCTTATCGAGGTACGGGATCATCTCGTCGTCGTCATCGAGCACGGTGCCGCCATCGATGAGAACCGGAATGCTCGTTTGGCCGGAGGCCGCTTTCACTTCGTCGCGCTCGGAATGCGAACGCGGCACGTTGATGCACTTGTAATCGAGCAGCAGATCGGTCAACTTCGAACGAACGCGCGCGCAGTAGGGGCACCATTCGGCCTGGTAAAGTACGATCTCGGTCGGGCGTCCCATCGCGTTCCTTTCGGCATGTGGGCAGGGAGAATTCACGTTCCCTAAAGCGCCGCAGACCGGCGGAAGGTTGCGCTTAGCAGAGGTCCGGCTCGCCGGCGCGGCTAACGTTGAGCGTCCATAAAGCGCGGAGTGGACCTTATGTCGCAGTCGCGAGCAGAGCGGTTTTCCCTCAAATACGCGCTCGGTCTTTCGGCCGTGCTTCATTTTCTGCTTGCCCCGCTCTTTCTGATTTCAGCGGCGCTGTTGATCGGCGTCGGTCAATCGCTTCAATCGCCAAGCTCGCCGAGCGCCGAGCAAGCGTCCGTGTCGACGATCACGGTCGAGCACCGGCCGCAGCCAAGCGTAGCGCGACACGTGGCGCCCGCCAAAAGTGAGCTTGCCAGCACGCTCCAGCGCGCGCTTGCGCGCACCGTCGCACACACCGTCGCGCACGTTCCCGCCCCAACGGCTCCGACGACGCACGCGCAAGCGTTCGTGCGCGCCGCGACGCGCGAAGCGCGAACCATCGCGCGCGCGAGCGGCGCCGCACTTGGTGCGGTGCGCGATTTTGTCGGACCTCAGCCCGCAGTAGCTGCGACCCTCGAACCGCGCGCGGCGACCGTCATCGCGGTGTCGGCGCCGCCCTCGCCCGCATCGACGGCCGCGATCGTGCTGACTTCGGTGCAACCGGCCTTAGGCCGGGACGGACCGAACGGCGGTTGGGGACAGAACTTCGAGAAGCCGCTGGTTGCCGACGAGAGCGCACTCGCCGACTTGCGCTCGAAATATCACGCCTCGGCAACGATCAGCGTGGTCGTCGACGAGAACGGACACGCCATCAAAATCTACATTCCCGACTCACTCTCGAGCGACGCTCGCAGCGAGATCGAAAAGCGGCTGATCGCCTTGCGTTACGTGCCGGCCGAATGTAACGGCCTGCGCTGCCAGGCGACGCTCCAAATCCTCATCTAGAACACCGGCGGCTCTAGTGCCCCTTGGGCGCCGCGCGATGATGTGAGGGATGATGCGTCGCGGCTTGCGCAATGTTGCTGTGATACGGGCGCAACATGGCATAGCCGTATGCGCTCCCGCCACCGGCGCCGATCGCCAGCACGAACAGCGCGATCGTGCTGAGCCAGCTCGGACCGCGTTTCTTCGCGCCGGCATTGGCCTGCGGCGACGCCGCTCCGCAGCCCGGACAAAATAGCGAGCCATCCGGAATACGGCGGCGACACTTTTGGCAGTTCATACGCATCCATAATGCGCGAAGCGCGCAACGCAAGCGAGTGACGGGGCTCACTCGGTCAGAGAATCGTCTTCCCGAGAGCCGAGAGAATCAGTTCGACGGCGAGCTCGGCGGTGCGATTCCGTTCGTCGAAGATCGGGTTGATTTCAGTGATCTCGAGCGAGCCGAGGACGCCGGCGCCCGCGATCGACTCCATCGCCAGATGCGCCTCCCGATACGTCAAGCCGCCGCGCACGGGTGTGCCGACACCGGGCGCCTCGCTCGGATCGATGCCGTCCATATCAAAGGAGACGTGGACTGACCCGGGCTCGCTCCCCACGACCTGGAGCGCTTCCTCGATCACGCGCTCCATCCCGAGCCGGTCGATATCGCTCATCGAAAAGGCGCGCACGCCCAACTCCGCGATGCGTTTGCGCTCGCCGGCATCGACGTCGCGCAAACCGATCAGCGCGGTCCGTTCGGGAACGATGCTGCGCTCCTCGAGCGCGATCGAAACCGGCATGCCGTGCACGTTTCCGGTCGGCGAGGTCAACGGCGTGTTGATATCGCCGTGCGCGTCGAACCAGAGCAAGCCGGGCGCACGGCCGCGCGCGTTCTTGACGCCGGCGAGCGTTCCGATCGCGATCGAATGATCGCCGCCCAACACGAGCGGGAAACCACCCTTGCGCATCGCCTCTTCGACCAGCCGCGACAATTCGGTGCAGACGCCGAGAATGATCGGGAGAAACTTCGCGTTCTTGACTTCCAGCGCGGCGTGCGATTCGGCGATCGGGACCGGTATGTTTCCGTGGTCGACGTAGTGCGTTACGCCCAGGGCCGTAAGGCTCTCGCGCAGCCGCGCGTAGCGAATCGCCGAGGGTCCCATGTCGACGCCGCGCCGGTCGGCGCCGAGGTCCATCGGTACGCCGATCACATCGACCCGCTCGGGCACGCGGCGCTTAGGCACGATACTTCGGCCGAACGTGTAACATCAGCACGCGCAGGATCGCTGCGATCGGAACGGCCAGAAACATGCCGCCTATGCCGCCGAGTTCGCCGCCGATCAAGATCGCGATGATAACGAAGAGCGGGCTCAACCCGACGCTCTCGCTCACGATGCGCGGCGCGATGAAGTGTCCCTCGGCCTGAAAGATCAACGCAAAGATCACGGCAACGAGCAATGCGTGTTGCCAGCCGTCGCTGAAAAACGCGATCGCCGTGGCGGGAACGAACGCCACGACCGCGCCGACGTACGGAATAACATCGAGCAGACCGGCGGCGACGCCGATCAGCACGGCGTACTTGACATGTAAGATGAGTAGCGCGATCGTGATTGCGGTTCCGATCGTCGCGCCGACCAGCAGTTGACCGCGGATGAAGCCGCCGAGCACGCCGTCCAAATCCTTCATGACCGCGAGCGCTTTGGGCCGCGCTCGCGGCGGGAAGAAAGCGATGAAACCCTCCACGAGCGCGGGAGCTTCCATAATCAGGTAGACCGAAAGGACCGGAATAACGACCAACGTCGCGAGCACCGAGACCGTCGACAATACGAGCGAGAGCACGCGCGATGCAGCTTGACCACCGTACTGTTGCGCCAATGTCACGAGCTGAGCCGGAAGAGCCGCAATGTAAACACGCAAACTTGACGGCAACCGCGCGATCAGCGGGTTGTCGGGATCGGCCAGCGACGCTTGAGCGTTTTGTACGAAGCCCGGCGTCGCTTTCACGAGCGACTGTGAATCGCTCGCGATCGCAGGCACGACGACGGCCAGGCCGAACCCGACGATCACCGCGATCGCGAGATAGACGATCAGGATCGACCAGATGAGCGGAAGTCTCGCATGGAGCCTGCGCACGAACGGATAGATGACGTAGGTGAAAAAGACGGCTCCGATGAGAATGATCGCGACCGAACGAACTCGCCCGATGAAATCGAGCGCGCCATAGAGGACGATCGCCGAGATCGCGATCAGCACTACGATCTTTAGCCCGAGCGTGACCCGCCGTTCGAAGCGCGAGAACCGCGGTAGCTTACGTTTCTCGGGCGTATTCATCGCACAGACGTACCATGCGGAGCGGCAGGCTTCCCCCGCTCGCGTTCCGTAGTTCGCTGCCCTATGATGCAGCTCGGCATGCGCGGATGCCTTAAGCCGGCCGCGATCCTTCTTATTTCGACCCTCGCGCTCGGCGCGTGCTCCGGCGGCAGTTCGGGCAGCGGCTCGGGCGGCTCGCCGGCCAAAGGCGGCCTTCGCCTCGCAATGGTCACCGACGTCGGCGGCCTGGGCGACAAGTCGTTCAACGACTCCGCCTACGCCGGGCTCAAGAAAGCCAAAGCCGATCTCGGCGCCGATATCGAGGTGCTCGAGTCGAAATCCGCAGCCGACTATCAGCCCAATCTCACGGTGCTCGCCGACGGCGGCTACGACGACATCTTCGCGATCGGTTTCTTGATGAACAAAGACCTCGCGCAGGTCGCCAAAAACCACCCGCAGGGGCACTTCGCGATCGTCGACGCCGTCGTCGATCTGCCCAACGTCACGTCGATCACCTTTCGCGAGCAAGACGCTTCATTTCTGGCGGGTGCGCTCGCCGCGCGCGTCAGCAAGACGAAGATGATCGGCTTCTTAGGCGGCTTGGATATCCCGTTGCTGCGAAAGTTCGAAGCCGGTTTCTCGGCCGGCGCACATCAGGTCGATCCGAGCGTGAAAGTCGAAGTCAAGTACGTGGGCTCATTCGAAGACGTCGCATCGGGGAAAGAACTGGCGAGCGTGCTCCTCAATGACCACGTCGACGTCATCTACGTCGCCGCGGGCAAGTCAGGTCTTGGCGCGATCGGCGCGATCCGCGATACGCCCAACGTCTATGCGATCGGCGTCGACTCGGATCAAGATGATCTCGCGAAAGGCAAGATTCTGACGAGCGTGCTCAAACGCGTCGACGTCGCGGTCTTCCACGTCGCGCAAGACGCAAAGAACAAGAAAAAGCCGAGCGGCCACCTCGAGCTCGGCCTCAAGGATGACGGCGTCGGCCTCACCGAGTTCCAGTACACGCGAGCGATCATCGGCGCCAAGACGATCGCCGAGGTCGGAAGACTGCGCCAAGCGATCATCGCCGGGAAGATCACGCCGCCGCAGACGCGCGAGGAACTCCAGAATTACAAACCCGTCAAGCTCTGACGAGCGGACGGCGGCGCTCGAACTCCGGGACGTCTCCAAGACGTACCCGGGGGACGTGCGCGCGGTACAAGGCGTCGATCTGGATGTCTTTCCGGGAGAGATTCACGCGCTGTGCGGTGAGAACGGCTGCGGCAAGACGACCCTCGCCTCGATCGCCGCGGGGAAACTCAAAGCCTCGGGCGGCACCGTCATCGCGCGCGGCGTCGTCGGGCTCGTCCACCAGCACTTCGAACTGGTCGACCGTCTGCGCGTCTGGGAGAACGTCGTGCTCGGCCACGAGCCGCAGCGCGGCGCGACGCTCGATCGCGAAGCCGCGCGCGAGCGCGTCAACAAGCTTTCAAAGGAATACGGGCTCGCGGTCGACCCCGATGCGGTCATCGAGACCTTGCCGGTCGGCATCGCGCAGCGCGTCGAACTGCTGCGCGAGTTAGCTCGCGATCCGGCGGTGCTCATCCTGGACGAGCCGACCGCGGTGCTGGCCCCGGTCGAGATCGACGCGCTCTTCGCCACCGTCCGTGCGCTGGCCGCGCGCGGGACGGCAGTCCTGATCATCACGCACAAACTTCAAGAAGTCGTCTCGCACACGTCGCGCATCACCGTGATGCGCGCGGGCAAGGTCGTCGCGCGGCTCGCCACGGCCGATACCAACGTCGATGCGATCGCGCGTGCCATGGTCGGCGGCGAGTTGCCCGAACTCGCGGCGCGCCGCGAAACGATTCCGGCGCCTGTATTTTCGATGCACGAGATCAGCGCCGGCGAAAGCTCGCTCGCGGTTCGCTCGGCCGCGCTCGAAGTTCGCGGCGGCGAGATCGTCGGCATCGCCGGCGTCGAAGGCAACGGCCAGTCGGCGCTCGCCGACGCAATCGCCGGCGTGCTGCCGTACACGGGAAGCATGGAGCTGGACGGCACGCCGATTCCGCCGGGAAATCCGGGAGCGCGCATCGCGCAAGGCATTCGCGCGATTCCGCAGGACCGGCGCCGCGAGGCACTCGTTCTGCCCTGGTCGGTCATCGACAACATCACGCTCGGCGACCAGCGCCGGCCCTCGCTGCGCAAGGGTGGAACGCTCGATCGTCCGGCGGCACGCGAACTCGCGCGCACGATCGTCGAACGTTTCGACGTGCGCACGCCCTCGCTCAACGCAAGCGTCTCGGCGCTCTCCGGCGGCAACCAGCAGAAGGTCGTTGTGGGACGAGCGCTCGCGCACAATCCGCGGTTGCTCTTAGCCTATCAGCCGACCCGCGGCATCGATGTGGGTGCGGCGGCGCTCGTTCAGTCGCGCTTGATCGAGGCGCGCAACGCGGGCGTGGCCGTTCTGCTGATCTCCTTCGAACTCGATGAAGTGCTCGCGCTATCGGATCGCGTTATCGTCATGTATCGCGGCGCGATCGTCGGAACGTTCGAGCGCGACGCGATCGATCGTGCGCGCATCGGCGCGTTGATGGCCGGCGCCGGCTTGGCCGGGGTCGCTTCGTGATTCGCGCACTCGGCGTCGCACTCGCGCTGGCTGCAATCGCCGCGCTTGCAATGATCGTGGCGGGCGCGAATCCGATCGTCGGTTTCTTCGCACTCTTTCGCGGCGCACTCGGCGGTCCGAACCAGATCGCCGAGACGCTGGTGCAGACCACGTCGCTGCTCTTTCCATCGCTCGCGGTCGCGTTCGCGTTTCGGGCCGGACTCTTCAATATCGGCGCCGAGGGTCAGCTGATCATCGGCGGTCTCGTTGCCGGGCTCATCGGCGCGCGCCTCAACGTGCCTGGGGCGCTCGCCATCCCGGTGATCCTCGTTGCCGGAGCGTTCGGCGGCGCGCTCTGGGGTTCGACTGCGGGCGTCCTGCGCGCACGTTTCGGCGGCAACGAAGTGATCGCCACCTTGATGCTCAACATCGTTGCGGCGCTGCTCGCCAACTATCTGGTCGTCGGCCCGCTGCATTCGCCCGGCGCGACCGGCGCCGAGACCGCGCAGTTGCCCGAATCCTCATGGCTCCCGACGTTGCTCGCCGACACGCGTCTCACGATCGCGCTGCCGATCGCGATCCTGCTCGCCTTCGCGCTGCGCTTCGTCTTCGACCGAACCATTTTCGGATACGAGCTGCGCGCGGCCGGCGATGCGCCCGAAGCGGCGCGGCGCGCGGGCATCAATCTCGCGCGCACCGCGTTCGTCGCGATGGCACTTTCGGGAGCGATGGCCGGGCTCGGCGGCGCGACGATCGTGACCGGTGTGCTACACCGTTTCAACGTCGCACTCTCGCCGGGCTACGGGTTCATCGCGATCGCCGTCGCGCTCGTCGGCGATCTGGATCCGTTGCGCATCATCGTGGCCGCGTTCGCGTTCGGCATTTTGCAGAGCGGCAGTTTGACGATGCAAGCGTACGCGCACGTTCCCAAGGACGTCGTAACGTTCGTTGAAGGCTTGGCGATCGTGGCTCTGGCCGCGCGCCGCTTCGTCGCCGAACGCGCGAAAACGTCGCCGGCATGAGCGGTCCGCTCGTCGATTTTGTGGAGCTCACGCTGGTCAAAGCCGCACCGCTGATCTATGCGGCGCTGGCCGGCGTGCTGTGCGAACGCGCCGGCATCTTGAACATCGCGCTCGAAGGCCAGCTCACCGTCGGCGCGTTTACCGGCGTCGCGGTTGCGTTCCTGACCGGGAGTCCGCTGCTCGGTCTCGTCGCGGGCATCGCCGCCGGCGCACTTGCCGGAGCGCTGCTCGGGATCGCCGCGACGCGCTTCGGCGTCGACCAAATCGTCGCGGGCACCGGTTTGAACTTGCTCGCCCTGGGCGGCTGCGCGTTCGGGCTGACGGTCGTCTTCGGACAGCCGGGCGCATCCTCGGAGGTCCACTCGCTCGGCGGCCGGGGCGAATGGATTCTGATCGCGCTGGCCTTCCTGGCCGCCATCGTGCTGCATTTCGCCCTCTACCGGACAGCCTGGGGCTTGCGCGTGCGCGCCTGCGGCGAAAACCCGAAGGCGGTCCGCTCGGCGGGGATCGATCCGCGCAACGTTCGTCTGATCGCGACGATGATCGCCGGCGGCCTGGCCGGCCTCGGCGGCGTCTATCTCTCGCTCGGCGAGCTCGACCTCTACTCCGACGGCATGACCGCCGGACGCGGCTTCATCGCGTTGGCAGCCGTCATCTTCGGCCGCTGGACGCCGTTCGGGGCGATGGGCGCGGCAATCGGCTTCGGAGCGCTCGCGGCGCTGCAGTTCACCTTGCAGCGCTCGGGCATTCCAAGCGAGTTGATGCAAGCGTTGCCGTACCTTGCAGCACTGGCCGCCCTGACGGGGATTGCGGGCCGGGCCCGGGCGCCGCAATCCGACGGCGTGCCGTACACCGAGTGAGCTAAACCTTTACCTTTTGCTTAAAGGGCGCGCGCCCGGGCACTGATAACGGTTGATGTACCTTATGATACTTCTGCGCCATCGCGCTCGACTCGGGTTGCGCATTGCGTGCAGCGGCCTCGCCGCATCCCTCGCGTTCGCGCTACCCGTGACGTCGAGCGCCGGCGCGATGGGTCCGTTCTCGGATTTGCAGATGCGTCTGACGCAAGCTTCGTTCCACGCACCGGGGACCATCGGCATCGCGGTCGAGGATTTGGCGACCGGCATGACCTCCGGCGTGAACGAAGGCGCGAGCCTTCCGGCGGCCTCGACGATCAAGATCCCGGTCATGGTCGAAGTCTTCCGCCAGATGTCGACGGGCCGAATCGATCTCAACAAGCGCATCCACCTGTTGAAGGGCGATCGCGATTGGGGCTCGGGCGATATGGCCGATTCGCGCATCGGCAGCGTGAAGAGCGTCGAGCAGTTACTGTGGCTAATGATCGACGATAGCGACAACACCGCGACCAACATGCTGATCCGCCTGGTCGGGCGGCAACGCGTGAACCAAACGATGTCGAAACTCGGCTTGCGCAGCACCCGCTTGAACGACTATATCCGCACGAGCGATTCGGAGATCCGTTACTCGCTGCGCTCGAGCCCGCACGACATGGTCACCTTGCTCGATTCGATCGCACGCAGTAAGCTCGTCGACGTGTGGTCGTCGCGCGAGATGCTCGCGATCCTGACCGGCCAGACGCACAACAGTCTCTTGCCGCAGCCGCTGCCGCGACAATTGAAGATCGCGCACAAGACGGGCTCCTTGCACGATACGCTCAACGACGTCGGCATCGTCTATCTCGATCAAGAACCGTACGTGATCGCGGTCATGACGACGCGGCTGCCGAGTCTCGCAGTCGGACGGCACTTCATTCACAAAGTTTCGCGCATCGCATTCGACGAACTCGGGCGTTTCGAGAAGTGGCGCGCGGGCTCGGGCCTGCCCGCCTTCAATCTGGGCGTGCGCACGCCGAAGACGGCAGACGCTCAGGCGCTGGCTCCCGATCTCCAGATGTGGAACGTCAAGGACGCCCTGCCGAACGCGGTCGAGAGCGCGGACCCCACGCTCTGGCAGCCGACTCCCGCGAGTTCGCCGCAGCCGGACTAGCGTTAGGCCGTGACTCGGCGCCCGGCGTAGGTCGGGGTCAGCCAGGAACGGTATTTCGGCTCGCAACCCGCGGTGATGCGGTCGTAGAGTTCGCGCAACGCGCGGGTGACGGGCCCGATGCGTCCGTCGCCGATCGGCCGGTGATCGACCGAGGCGACGAAGATCACGCCCGCCGCGGTCCCCGTGAAGAACACCTCTTCCGCCGCATACAGCTCGCTGCGATCCAGCGTGCGCTCGACGACGTCGAGCCCTAGGTCATCCTTGGCGAGCGTCAGTACCGCGCGGCGCGTGATGCCTTCCAAGACGTTCTGCGTCGGATCGGGTGTGAAGAGCGTGCCGTTCTTCACCATGAACAGGTTGGCGGCCGAGCCTTCGGCGACGTGCCCATCGTGCGAAAGCATGATCGCCTCGTCGAATCCGTTCATCTGCGCTTCGCTCTTGGCCAGCGCCGAATTGATGTACGCGCCGGTGATCTTCGCGCGCGCCGGCGCCATCGTATCATCGATACGGCGCCACGACGAGACGCAGGTCTTCAGACCCGAACCCCCATCGTAGTAGGCGGAAAACGGTATCGCGACGATGGCGAACGCGTCGTCCACGCCGGCCAAGCGCACGCCGACATCTTCCGCGTTCTTATAGATGAGCGGACGAATGTAGACGTTCTCTTCGAACCGGTTGCGCGCGCAGAGTTCGACCGTCAGCGAAACCAGTTCCTCGACATCGTGCGGCAAGTGCATCAGCAAGATTCGCGCCGACGTGTGCAGCCGCTCGAAGTGTTCGCGCAGCAAGAGCAGGTTGAGTTCGCGATCGTCGGGGTTCCAGTAGCCTCGTATGCCCTCGAAACAACCCGTTCCGTAGTTCAGACCGTGCGTCAATAACCCAACGCGGGCCTGATCGTACGGCATAAAGCGACCCTGGGCGAAGACCGTCGAATCATACAGGCTCATTATTTTGCGCTCATTCGCGAAGCGGGTCCGGCAGGCATTTTCGGACGCCCGGGGCCGGCCCGGGAGGACTCCAGGTAGCTGCAGGCCGATTGAGCCCCATGAATGTGAGACTCTTTGCTGCCGCCCTCGCTTTCCTGGCAGTTACTGCACCGCTCGGCGGCGCACACGCCAGTCAAGCCTCCCGCAACGCCACGCGGGAGCAGGTTCGAACGCTTCTTCAAACCGCGGGCAGCCGCACCGACGTCAACATCGCCTTCCGCCCGAGCAGCAAGGCGCCGTACAATTTCACGGGCGTCGCGTCGGGCCTGACGTTCGCAGATTCCCTCGAAGTCGTCGTTATCGTCACTGCATCCGATACGGTCAGCATCCGCGTCTATCCTCACTACCACGGCGGATACATCAACCTCGACAAGGTGAAAGATAGCGCCGGGTTGATGCGCAAACTGCTGAATTTTACCGATGACAACTTTTTCTATTGGGGAGCGGACGAGAGCGGCGACGTGTTTTCGGGGTACACGGTCACCCTTGAATCCGGGTTCCCGCAAGAATCGATGGTGACCGTGCTACGCAGCATTCGCAGCACGGATAAATTCGTGGGTCAGTTACGTCCGTTCATCTAGCGCGCGCGTGAGGCGATCGCTCGCTCTCGGCCTCGCGCTCGCGCTGCTGCTCGGCGGCGGATTCGCGCTGGCGGGCGGCTCCAAGTGGCTGCCCACCGAGTGGTCGCTCTCGCCGCCGCCGGATTTGGTCGTTGCCACCGGAACGCTTCCCGAAAGCGTGCGGCCGACGGCCGACGGCGCGCATCTGATCGTGGTCGAAGCGGGTTCGGGTCCGGTGGCCATCCGCATTCTCGATCCTGCGACGCTCGCGACGCAGCGCCAAATCTCGATGAAGGGCGTCTATGGACAACCGCTGCCGGACGCGCAGGGCACAGGTTTTTGGATCGGCACGGGCGGCGAAAACACGCTGGTTCATATCGATGCCGTTAGCGGATCGACCGATCGCACGATCGAGCTGCCGAAAAGCTTCTGGCCGGCCTCGCCCGTAGCGTCGCCGGACGGCAAGCTGCTCGCGGTCGCGGGCGATCTGGCCGACACGGTCGCGTTTGCCGATCTCGCGAGCGGCAAAGTCACGGCCACGGTGAAGGCCGGCCACCACCCCGCAGGGCTCGCATTCTCGCGCGACGGCCGGACGCTCTACGTCGCGAATTGGAGCGGGCGCACGATCTCCGTAATCGATGTTCCCAGCAACACCGCGCTCGTTCCGATCGCCGTGGGCCTGCATCCCGAAGCGCTGCTGCTCTCCCGCGACGGTACGAAATTATACGTTACCGAGAGCGATGACGATGCGGTCGCGATCGTCGACCTGCGCCGCGGCAAGCGCGTCGCCGATATCAACGTCAGCCTGTACGCAGGCAAGATGTTCGGCGCATCGCCGACGGCGATGGCGCTCTCCCTCGACGGCGCGCGGCTCTACGTCGCCTGTTCTTCGGCGAACGCGATCGTCGCATTGAACCTTGCAGCGAGCGGCATCGGCGCGACCGTCGCCGGCGCAATCCCAACGGGCTGGTATCCGACGGCGCTCGCACTCGACGCGAGCGGCCACGCGCTTTACGTCGCCGACGGCAAAGGCGAAGGCAGCCGAGCGAATCCAACCTTTCAACCCAACGGTCCGCGCGCGGGCTACGTCGCGACCTCGATGATCGGCTCGATCCGCCGCATTCCGCTGCCCGACGCGGCGACGCTCGCCGGCGGCGTTGCGACCGTGCGCGCCAACGCCGGTCCGTTCTTGCGCAAAGCGATTGCCGATCGGGCAACGCTTCTCTACGGGCCCGCGAGCACCGATCCCGGGCGCTCGATCGTCGCCGCCGGCGGCCCGATCAAACACGTCATCTATATTATCAAAGAGAATCGTTCGTACGATCAGGTGCTCGGCGATCTGCCCGGCGCCAACGGCGATCCTTCGCTCGTGCTCTTCGGCGCGGAGGTAACGCCGAACCAACACGCGCTGGCTCGGCGCTTCGGAATCTTCGATAACACGTTCGCCGACGCCGAGATCAGTCCCGACGGGCACAACTGGTCGACGGCTGCCTTCGCCAACGACTATCTCGAGAAGATGTGGCCGCAGAGCCGCCGCAACGTGTACGATTTTGAAGACGGTGCCGACGCGTCGGTTGCGCACAATCAGTTTCTGTGGAACAGCGCCGTTCGCGCCGGCGTCTCGTTTCGCGACTATGGTGAGTTCGTCACCAATCCGGCCCAAAAGGGCGACGACGTGACGACCCACATGCCCGATCTGATCGGGCGCATCGACCCGAAATACCAAGGCTACGATCTCTCGTACCGCGATGAGGATCGCGAGAGCGAGTGGGCGCGCGAGTTCGCACTGTTCGTCGAGCGCGGCGATCTGCCGGCGCTCGAGATCGTACGTTTGCCGAGCGATCACACCTACGGTACGCGTCCCGGCACTCGCACTCCGTCCGCGATGGTGGCCGAGAACGACCTCGCGTTAGGCCGCATCATCGACGCCGTCTCGCACTCGCGTTACTGGAAAGAGACCGCGATTATCGCGATTGAAGACGATGCGCAGAACGGTCCCGACCACGTCGACGATCAGCGCACGACGCTCTACATCGCGAGCCCGTACGCGCGCGGCGGCGTGCGTCACGAGCACTATTCGACCGCCGGCGTCGTGCGCACGATCGAATTGATTCTCGGTCTGCCACCGCTATCGGCCTACGACGCGGCGGCCCGGCCGATGTATGCGGCGTTCGGCCGCGAACCTGATCTCCGTTCCTATGAGGTGACGCCGGCGCGCATCGATCTCGAAGCGAAAAACACCGCGACGTCGTATCGCGCACGCGATAGCGCACGCCTCGACTTCTCCAAAGAAGATCGCGTCCCGGCGGCGATCTTCAACGACATCCTGTGGCACGCGGTCAAGGGCGCATCGGCCACGCCGCCGCCCTACGGCGCCTTCCCGCGCTAACCGGCCTCGAGCCGTTGCCGCTCCAGCGCGATCCGTTCGTTGCGTTTGCGCAGGCGCGGCTCGACGTGGGCCCACTCGTCGTCGCTGAGAACGCGAATATGATGCTCGCGGAAGACGACTGATTCCGCATTCGCGCGACCGGGAGTCTGGATCAGGCAGCGCTCGGCGTCGGCCTCCACAACCAGGCCGTAGGTGTGCCATTCGTAATCGAGATGGCTCGCATGCACGGCGGACCCGACGCGCAGGTCGGGCGGCTTCTCGGCCTGGCGTCGCGCGATAAGATCGCCGACCAGGATATGGATGCTTTGCAGGGTCGTGACATCGTGATGCTGGGCCTCGGCCCGCACGAGGTCCTCGAATTCGCGGCTATCCACGCTGGCCGCGTACGGCAGGAAGGACGATCAAAGAGTGCCCCATTCGGTCTCCCCGCAGGCCAAGCGGCCGGTTTGTGCACCACCGTACCAAAGTCTAATCGGGTAGTCAATTCAGACTGGCTAAAATCATGTACCCTATTTCGCGACCAAAGTCCCGCCCGACCCCGGGTATTAGAGGCCGAGTGCCAGCGAATCGGCTCGCGGGTCCGCGCCCCCGGCCAGCGCTCCACGCTCGCGATCGATGAAGATCGCGTGGGCGTGACCGAGCATGTTTTCGTAGGGACCGAGCACGGTGACGATGTGTCCGCGCCGGCGCAAGCCCGCGACGACATCGGGCGAGAGGCGCGATTCGACCTTCACCGTATCCGCGAAGGCCGTCTCCGAGTCGCGCCCGTAGACGAAGCGCGGCGCATCGATCGCCGCCTGCGCCGACATCTCGCGCTCGTACAGATTGTGGATCAGTTGAACGTGGGTCTGCGGCTGACCGTCGCCGCCCATCGCCCCGTAGACGAACTCCGGCGTTCCGTCGCGCAAGACCATACCGGGCGAGAGCGTGTGCAGCGGCCGCTTGCGCCCGCCCAACTCGTTCGGATGCCCGGCCTGCAGCGAAAAATAGGCCCCGCGGTTTTGTAAGAAGACCCCCGTCCCGCTCGCGACGAGGCCGGAACCAAAGTTCTGGTAGAGGCTCTCGATCAAAGAGACGGCGCGCCCCTCTTCATCGACGACGACGAGCGCAATCGTTCCGCCGCGATCGAAGGCCGACTCGCGCTTGCGCGCCCGTTCCGGATCGAGCCGCGCTCGCAGCGCGGCCAGCGCTTCCGGCGTGAAGAGATCGTCGATCGGTTCGCGCATCGCCACCGGCTCGGCGAAACGTTCGTCGCGAGCATCGAAGGCGTACTTGATCGCTTCGATCGCCAAGTGGGTCCAATCCAAGTCGTCGGCTCGGCCGTCGCCGGCGAGCGCGCCCAGGACCATCAGCGCGACCGCAGCCTGTGAATTGGGCGGATGCGCGTAGATCTCGCGCCCGTGCCAGGCAATCTTGAGCGGCTGCGTCCGCTCGGTGCGCTGGCTCGCAATATCCTCGAGCGAGAGCGGATTGCCGCCGCGCTGCACGGTTGCCACGATCGCTTCGGCCACGCGGCCGGTGTAGAACGCATCCGAACCGCGCTCGCGAATTCCGTGCAATGTGTCGGCCAAAGGCACGTTGCGCAAGACGTCGCCGCATTGCGGAACGCCGCCGCGCAGGAAGAGCGCGGTCGCGTCGTCGTCCTGGCGCAGCATCATTTCGTTGAGCGCAAAGTAGTCGGCCACCACGCCGGTGGCGACGAAGCCGTCGCGCGCATATGCCTCGGCCGGTGCGAGCAGCTCGTCGAGCCCGCACGTGCCGTGTGCCTTCGCGACATCTTCCCAGGACCGGACCGCGCCCGGCACGGTCACCGACAACGCGCCGCGCTGCGGCATCGAACGCATGCCCTGCGCGCGCAGATGCGCTCCGCTAAGTGTCGCCGCGGCGCGACCACTTCCGTTGTAGGCGATCGTCTCGCGCGTTTTCGGTTCGTAGAGAAGCCAAAACGCGTCGCCGCCGATTCCGCAGCTCGCCGGATAGACGACGGAAAGCACTGCGTTGGTCGCGATCGCCGCGTCGACGGCGTTCCCGCCGTTGCGTAAGACATCGACGCCAGCGGCGCTCGCGAGTGCGTGCGGCGAAGCAACCATCGCGCGTGTCGAGCGAGCGGTCGCACGGGTCATATCCGGCTGAAGACTCATCACTCGTTCATATACTCAGATGCGCAGGCCGCTCCTGGCCGCGCTCGAATCACCGCGCGAGCCTATCCCGCACGCCGGAGGAACATTGCTCGTCGTCGATCACGTCAAACGCTCCTTCGGATCGATCAAAGCGGTTCGCGACATCGGTTTCACGTGCCCCGCCGGCACGGTCTTCGGACTATTGGGACCAAACGGCGCGGGCAAGACGACGATGATGCGCATGATCCTCGGCATCTTTCCGCCCGATAGCGGAACGATCACCTGGCAAGGCCGTCCGATCGATCGCAACGCGCGCCGCCGCTTCGGCTACCTGCCCGAAGAGCGCGGACTATACGGAAAGATGCGCGTCCTCGATCACATCGTCTACTTCGGACGCCTCCACGGGCTCGACGAGTTCGATGCGCGCGACCGCGCGGTCGTCTGGCTCAAGACCCTCGGGCTCGAGGGAAACGAGAAGCGCGCGTGCGGCGAACTTTCAAAGGGCAATCAGCAGAAAGTTCAACTCGCTTGCGCGATCTTGCACGAACCCGATTTGCTGATCCTCGACGAACCATTCTCCGGACTCGATCCCGTGAACGCCGAGGTCATCCTCGATTGCATTCGCCTGCTCGCGTCGCGCGGTACGACGCTCTTGCTCTCGAGTCACCAGATGTGGCAGATCGAAAGCGCCTGCAGCGCGTTCACGATCATCGGCGCGGGTGAAGTACGAGCCGCGGGCACGCTCGCGGAACTGCGCGCCGGCTTCCCGACGCGTCCGGTGCGCGTCGTGCCGGACTTGCCCGCGATTCGCGCCGCGTTCGCGGCCTGCGGGGCTCCCGAGCCGCACGTCGACGCCGGCGGCGCGCTCGTCTACGATCTGCCCGTCGATGCCGATTTCGGCCGGCTGCTGCGCTACGCCGTCGCCGCCGGACCGCTCGAAACGTTCCAGCGCGAAGAGCCGTCGCTCAACGCAATCTACATGCGGGCGCTCGGCACGCGCGAGACGGCGGCATGAACGAGGTCGCTATCGTCTTCTCCGCCGAGATCATGCGCAAGCTGCGATCGCGCGTATTCATCGTCGCGACCTTGCTCGGGATCTTTGCGATCGCCGCCTTGTCATACGCACCGCGGATGATCGAGGGGATGATCCGGTCGTCAACCGACAACATCGTACTGGCCGGGCCGGCGCAGTTGCGCGAACGCGCCGCGACGTTGATGCAGGAGCGGAAGGACTTTCGCGTCATCGCAAGCGTCGATCACTTACCGCCTTACGTCACGGCCAAGTATTTGGACGGACTTCACGCGGCGGCTGGGATCGCTATCGCGGTCGAGGGCGGGCGGTTGCATCTCGATATCTACCCCCGCGATCTGGCTGCTTTCAACGACGTCCAATTCCGCAGCCTCGTGCCGCTCAACGAAGAGTTGGCGACCGGGGTGCCGGCGAGCCGCTTCGCCGCCGCCAGCCGCATCGAGCGCAGCGTGCACCCGATCGATGCCAAGTTTGCCGATGCCGGCAGCGCGACGTTCGCGCACGGCATCGCTTTCGGGCTGATCTTCATTCTCTACCTTGCGATCATCATGGGAAGTCAGGGCATGATGGCCGCAGTTGCGGAAGAGAAGACCAGCCGCATCGCGGAGATTCTGGTCGCGACGATCTCGCCGGTCAGCCTGTTGACGGGAAAGGTCCTGGCCGCCGCCACGCTCGCGCTCGCGCAGGTCGGCATCTGGCTCGCGAGCGGTCTCCTGCTCTCACCACTTGCCCTCAGTGGATTGGAACGCAACGCAACGAGCGTGGCGGCGGTCGCCGCTCCGACCATTCAGCCGACCGAGATTATCGCATTTGTGTTGTTCTTTCTTCTCGGCTATTTAGAGTTCTCGATCGTAAATGCGGCCGCCGCCTCGCTCGTCTCGCGGACCGAGGATCTGGGCAGCATCTCCGCGCCACTCCTCATGCCGGTGATTGGCGCGTTTCTGATCGCGCAATTCGCGATCGTGCAGCCGAATGCGCCGTGGGTCGTCGCCTTCAGCTTCACGCCGTTCATCTCGCCGTTCGTGATGTTCACGCGCATCGCGGTAACTGCGGTTCCCCTTTGGCAGATGGCGCTCGCCGTCGGCGTTAACGCGCTGACGGTTGCGATCGCCTTTTATGCCGCCGGCAAGATCTATCGCGTCGGCATGCTGCTCTATGGAAAGCTGCCCTCGCCCAAACAAATCATCGCGACGCTTCGCGCCTAATCAGCGCGAGCGGGGATCGAGCGCATCGCGCAGGCCGTCGCCGAAGAGGTTGACGCCGAGGACCGTGAACGAGATGGCCAGGCCCGGAAAGAGCCCGAGCCACCAGGCGGTGTCGAGATACTGACGGCCGTCCGCGAGCATCGTACCCCACGACGGAACGCCCGGCGGGACGCCGAGCGCGAGGAACGAGAGCGCGCTCTCGAGGATGATCGCGCGCGCAACTTCGAACGTTGCGAGGACGGTGATCGACGAGGCGATGCTCGGTAAGATATGTCGCGCCAGGATGCGGGCCTGCGACGCACCGGTGGCGACGGCGGCGACCACGAACTCGCGCTCGCGCAACGAAAGCGCCTCGGCGCGAACGACGCGCACGTATTGCACCCAACCGGTGATGCCGATGGTCGCGATCACCGTCAGCAAGCTCGGACCGATGACGCCCACGACCGCGATCGCAAGCAACACGGCCGGAAATGCCAGTTGAACGTCGGCGACGCGCGCGATGATATCGTCGGCGAGCCCCCCAAAGTATCCCGCAATGATGCCGAGGCTGACGCCGATGATGCCGCCGATCGCGACGGCCGAGAGACCGACCAGCCCGGCGACGCGCGAACCCCAGATGATGCGCGAAAGAATGTCGCGGCCCAAGTTGTCGGTCCCGAGCGGATAGGCCTGATCGCCGCCCACGACCCACGACGGAGGTTTGAAGTTGATGGCGAGATTCTGAGCGTTCGGATCGTGTGGCGCGATCCACGGTGCGAGCAACGCACACAACGTCACCGCGAGAACGATCAAGCCACCGACGATCGTCGCGCCGCCGGAGAAGAGCACGAAGACGAACGGACGCCGGCGCACGTGTTCGTCGAGATCGATAACTCCTTTCGCGGCGATGGAAGCGCTAGCCATCACTCGTACCTGATCCGCGGATCGAGAGCGGCGTACAGTACGTCGACGAGCAGGTTGATCGCGACGAACGAGACCGCGGCCAAGATGACCACGACCTCGACGATCGGATAGTCGCGATCGTAGATCGCCTGTACGGCGAGCCGCGCAATGCCGGGCCAGCCGAAGATCGTCTCGGTGATGATCGCTTGCGATATCAGCGATCCGATTTCAACGCCGATGACGGTCACGATTGGCAGCCATGCGTTGCGCAGCGCATGATGCAGGATCAAGCGCAGCGGCAACACACCCTTGGCGCGCGCGGTTCTCAAGAAATCGCTCTGCAAAATATCGAGCATCGAGGCTCGCGTCAAGCGCATCACTTTCGCCATCGAGAACAAACCGAGGGTGATCGCCGGCAGCACGAGATGCTTCAGGCCGCCGATGCCGCTGACCGGAAACCAGCCCAACTGCACGCCGAATAGCAAGATCAACATGATGCCGAGCCAGTAGACCGGCATGCTCTGGCCGATCAGCGAAAAGACGCGCGCCAGAATGTCGAGCAGCGAATTGCGCCGGACCGCGGCGAGAATTCCGGCCGGAATCGCGACGAGCACTGCGAGCGAGATTGCGGCTAGCGCAAGCTCGACCGAGGCCGGCACGCGTTCGAGCGCGAGGCCGAGCGCGGGCTCGCCGTGGCGCAGCGAATCGCCGAAATCACCGTGCAATGCCGACCAAGCGAAGGTGCCGAACTGCAGCCACAGCGGCCGGTCGAATCCGTGATTATGGCGGAACTGGGCGATCTCTTGGGGTGTCGACTCGAGCGGCATCATCACCGCCGCCGGGTCGCCGGTCAGATGCAAGATGACGAAAACCGTGACGGCGACCCCGACGACGACCCACAGCGCGCCGATGGCTCGCCGTATCAGATAAGCCGTCAACGTCGCTTACCGGCTAGCCGTTCAGTTTCATCTCGTCGATGTAGATCAGCTCGTCGCCGCGCGCTTGCCACACCAAACGCTTCGTGCTCGCGTACAGATCCTCGTACTCGAAGAGGAACAGCCAGGGCGCCTCTTCGTGAATGAGTGCGAGCGCCTTCGAATAGATCGCTTGGCGTCGCTGCGGATCGATCTCGTAGCGCGCATCGGTAACCATTTTGTCCAGATCGGGATTCGAGTACGTCGAGAGACGTGCGCTAGCCGTGAACAGGCTCGTCAGCGTGTTGTCGGCGTCGTAGCTGTCGTTGCCCCAACCAAGTTCGTAGATCGGCGTCACCGAGCGGTTGCTGACCTGGTTGACGTACTGCGTCCACTCTTGAATCTTTACCGTTATCTTGGCGCCGGTCTGGCTCAACTGCCCGGCAACCGCCTCGGCGATCTCCTTATCTTTGTTGTAGCGGCCGCTCGGCGCGTTCAACACCATGTCGAGACCTTTGCCATCGGGATAGCCGGCCTGCGCCAACAACGCTTTGGCTTTAGCCAAATCGTGCTTGTAGAACGGAATCTTCGCATCGTATCCAAAGAAATTTGACGGCAGCGGCGTCGCGGTCTCGTAGCCGCGCCCGCCGAGTACGGCCTTGACGAGCGCCGGCACGTCGATCGCGTAATTGAATGCCTGGCGCACGAGTCTGTTCTGCTGCGGTCCCGGCTTGAGTGTGTTGAATGCGAAGAAGAGCACGCGAACGCTGCGCGCGCTCTCGAGCTGCGTGCTGCGGCCGCCCGAGAGTTGAATCTGATACTGCGCCGGAACGTTCGTAATGATATCGGTCTCGCCGGTACGAAGCGCGGCGACGCGCGCCGCCGCTTCGGGGATCGGCTTCCAGATGGCGTGGTCGATCGGAGCGCGGCCGTGCCACCAACCCGGATTGGCATCCATGACGAGCGATTCGTCCTTGCGCCACGACTTGAAGATATACGCGCCGCTGCCCATCGGATGCTCGGCCTGATATGCGTCGCCGTGTTCCTTCCAATATTTGGAATCGACGATGAAGACTTCCCAAGGATAGCCCGCGATCATCGCGGTCGGCTTCGCCGTCACATAGTGCACGGTGTATGCGTCGGGCGTGTCGACGTGATCGACCGTCGCGATGCGCGGCCCTTGCTCCGAACCCTCCGCCGGATCCTTGATCTTCTCGATAGCGAACTTGACGTCGGCGCTGGTCAGCGGGTCGCCGTTCCAGAACTTCACGTCGTGACGCAACTTGAATTCCCAGACCGTCGGAGCGATGCGCTTCCAGGAGGTCGCGACCCAGGGAATCAATTTGCCGTCGCGATCGTGCCGCAAGAGCGTATCGAAGAGGTTGTAGTGCACGTTGGTCGTCGGCGTGATCGTCCGCTTGAGCGGATCCATCGTCACCGGATCGACGCCTTGCGAGATCGTCACCGTCGTGTCGGCAGCCGCGGCCGGGACAAGCGTGACCGACCCTCCGGTCGCCGCGATGATAAACGCAGCCAGCACGAGCATGGTAAGCCGTCGATTGAACATGCGAGACCTCCGAATGAAGCGAAGGCTGAGTGGTTAGCAGGCTGCGGAGCCTTGCCCTGCGGCCGGAGGGCCCTAGCCGCCCAGCCGCATCTCGTCGCAGTAGAGTTGCTCGTCGGCGCGTGCTTGCCAGATGAGCTGCTTGGAGGTTGCGTACAGGTCTTCGTACTGGAAGAGGAAGAGCCAGGGCGCTTCTTCGTGTATGAGTTGGAGCGCTTTCGAATAGAGCGCTTGCCGCTTCTTGACATCGAGTTCGAAGCGCGCGCTCGTGATCAGTTTGTCGAGATTCGGATTGGAGTAGGTCGAGAGCCGGCCTTCCGAAGTGAAGAGCGGCGTCAGCGTGTTGTCGGCATCGTAACTGTTACTGCCCCAGCCTAATTCGTACATCGGCGTCAAGGAACGCTGGCTCGTTTGATTGACGTACTGCGTCCATTCTTGGATCTTGGTCGTCACCTTCGCGCCGGTCTGACTTAGCTGCCCGGCGATCGCCTCCGCAATCTCCTTGTCCTTGTTGTAGCGGCCGATCGGCGCGTTGAGAATCATCTCGAGACCCTTGCCGCCGGGATAGCCCGCTTGCGCCAACAGGCGTTTCGCTTTCGCCAAATCGTGCGGATAGAACGGCACCTTCGCATCGTAACCGAAGAAGTTCGGCGGTACCGGCGTTGCGTCTTCGTAACCGCGTCCACCTAGAACGCCCTTAATGATCGCGGGTACGTCGAGCGCGTAGTTGAGCGCCTGGCGCACCAGTTTGTTTTGCTGCGGCCCTGCCTTCAGCGTATTGAACGCGATGAACAGGACGCGCACGCTGCGCGCGCTCTCGAGCTTCGTAGTGCTGCCACCCTGCAATTGAATCTGATACTGCGCCGGGACGTTGGTGATGAGGTCGGTCTCGCCGGTACGAAGCGCCGCCACTCGCGCCGCGGGCTCCGGAATCGGTTTGAAGACGACGCGATCGATCGGGACTCGCCCGTGCCACCAATTCGGATTGGCCTCAACCACGAGCGACTCGTCCTTGCGCCACGATTTGAAGATGTACGCGCCGCTGCCCATCGGATGCTCGGCCTGGTACGCATCGCCGTGTTCTTTCCAATACTTGGCGTCGACGATGCGGATATACCAAGGATTGGCGGGGATGAGCGCGGCCGCGCGCGTCGTGACATACCGGACCGTGTAGGGGTCGGGCGTCTCCACGCGCTCGATCGTATTGACGAACGGCGCTTGTTCCGACGACGTGGCCGGGTCTTTGATCTTCTCGATCGAGAACTTCACGTCGGCGCTCGTCAGCGGATCGCCGTTCCAAAACTTCGCATTGCGGTGAAGCTTGAACTCCCAGACCTTCGGCGCAACCCGCTTCCACGACTCCGCAAGCCAAGGAATCAGGTTTCCGTCGCGATCGCGCCGCAACAGCGTATCGAACAGATTGTTCACGACGTTATCCGTCGGTGTGATCGTGCGCTTGAGCGGATCCATCGTGACCGGATCGACGCCTTGCGAGATCGTGAGCGTCGTGCCTGCCGCGCTCGCCGGGACGAGCGGCATCGAACCGCCCGCGGCCAACGCGAGAACCGTCGCTAGCGCGAGACAAACGTGCCGTCGATCGAGCATACGAACCTCCAGGCGCTGGGCTCTCTTCCGGTCTTCGGCGCCGGGGTCGTTCGCGCCCCGTATCACGGCACGCCGGTAAGCTCGGGTTCGACGTGTTCGGCCGGGTGGAAGAACCATTGCGCGAAGATCGTCGGTACCACCGCCGTCAGAATCACCACGGTGACCAGCGCGGCGTACTGCGCGCTAGTGATGTAGTGATGCGTCAAACCGTAGAGACTTGAAATCGTGCCGAACGTCAGCCCCGTCGCCATCATCAACGTGATGTAACTGGCGTTCTTGGGAGGGTGCCCGAAGGCGCGGGCCGCCGGCCAGACCGCGACGACCTTCGCGCCGACTTTCACGACGAAGAACGCCGCGATGATTCCAATCCCGAGCCAGGCCGCGCTCAGCGAGACGAGCGTGCCGGCTTTGAGAAAGTAGAACGGCGTGAAGAAGCCCATCGTCAACGAACGCAGCCGTTGTGAGATCTCCGGCCGGCTCAAGAGCACGCCCGCGCAGGCGAGGCCCAGGAAGTACGCGGGCAAGACGCCCTCGCTGTGCGCCGCCGTCGCGATAGCCGCCAGCAACAAGATGACGAAAAAGAGCGTCCGGAAACCCGGGGCGCTGACGCGCTTTCCCGTCGCATCGAGGATCGCTGCGAGCAGCCGGGGTAGTAACGCGACCGCAAGGGCGATCGCCACGACGAGCAAGACCAGCAGCCAGTTGTAATTTGCGAACATCAGCCCAAGCGCTACGACGGTTCCCAAGTCCGTGATGAAACAGCCGGCCAGGATCAACTGTCCGAAGTTGCTCCCCGCCAAGCGCGATTCGACCATGACGGAGTAAACGACCGCGACCGAGGTCGTCGACATCGCAATGCCGGCGATCTTGGCGGCATCGAGCTGCCAATGCAGGACGAACAATGCGAACAAGAACGCACACACAGCCGGCGCAAAAAACGAAAGTAGCCCGATGACGGCGGCAGGGCGTAGTTGCGCGCGAAGCACTGCCGGCTCGATCTCGGCGCCGGCCAAGAACGTGAGCATCAAACTGCCAAAGCCGGCGAGGAAATCGATCCACGTATTGGTTTGTAAGTGAATAAAATTTCCGGCGATCACGCCGATGATGATCTCGACGAGTGCCGCGGCCAAACCAAAACGCGCGGCGACGAACGCGCCGATGACCGCCAGTCCCACCCAGAGTGCGGCGATCGCCCACGGGTTCTCTGCGCCAAAAAATGTCATGCTAACTCCTCCGGACCGAAGTGTCGAGAGGAGTCATTGGCCCCGCAAAAGGGACGGTTTCGCGTGAGCGAGGCGGACTCCACCGCCCGCTGCATCCTCGCCGAGCGAGGGCCGCAACGCTGTTGTATGCTCGTCGGCCGGAGACTGTTCCTGGTCCAACTCGGTCGAGAGCGTCGCGCCTTCCTTACGTACTCTTCTTTTTGCAGAGCGAACGGATCGCTGCTTCCGCAGCGTCGTCGCGCGAATCGTTGGAAAGTCGGATATAGAGCGCTTTGTACGCGACGCCGTCCCAGCTCGTGGTGATCGATTCGAGAATCTCTTCGACTTCGGGACGCACCCGCTTCGTCTCACGATACCATGCCGGCTGGTCGCCGCAGATCGTGATCGGCTTGCTCGCTAATTGGCGCCCGTCGCCGGCGTCATCCAGATAGCCCCGATTGCTCTCCTTGGTTCGAGAAACAATGAGCGAATCCGTATCCATTCGGCCGGGACGTTGCTTATACCACACTTGCGAGGAGCCGGTCCCCGGCGTCGCCGTCCATCCGGCCGGCTCCCTAAAATCTAAGCCTCGTGCCGGCGAGTCGAGACCACACGCGGAAACGCCTATGAGGAGCGTTACCAGAGCTACGGCTTGTTTTCTCACGCGAGCTACAGAACTGCCGCCGCGACCTTGCCGCCCTTGCTCGCTTTTACCGCGCAGAACTTGAACTCGGGAATCTTTCCGAACGGGTCGACCGCGTCGTTGGTCAGCAAGTTCGCGGCCGCTTCGTTATAGACGAACGGCATGAACAGCGTGCCGCACTGCATCCCGCGATCGGCTCGCGCGTACGCCGTGATCTTCCCGCGGCGGGATTCGACTTCAATCGCGCCGCCGGGCTCGATGCCGAGTTTCGCAAGATCGTCCGGATGAACGCTCATAACCGGATCCGGTTCCAGTGCATCGAGGACGCTTGCGCGCCGCGTCATCGCGCCGGTATGCCAGTGTTCGAGTTGACGGCCCGTCGTGAAGATAAACGGATACTCGGTATCCGGCATCTCATCGGCGTGCGTGTACTCCGCCGGCATAAAGAGTCCGCGGCCGCCGGGCCGGGGAAAGTTGTCGATGAAGATGATCGGCTCGCCCGGATCGCCTTCGTGTTCCAAGGGATACGTGCACGAACTTTCGGTCTGCAGCCGCTCCCACGTGATTCCGCCCATGCTCGGCGTCGCTCGGCGAATCTCTTCGAACACGTCGGCGGGGCCCGCATACTTCCAATCCAGGTCCATACGACGCGCGATCTCGCCGATGATCCAGAGATCTTGGCGCGCGTCGCCCGGCGCATCGATCGCTTGTCGTCCGAGTTGCACGCGACGATCCGTGTTGGTGAACGTGCCCGTCTTTTCCGGAAACGCCGTTGCAGGCAAGATGACGTCGGCGAAACCGGCAGTCTCCGTGAAGAAGATCTCTTGGACGACGAGATGTTCGAGTTTGGCCAGGCCTTCCCGGGCATGCTCCGCGTTCGGATCGGACATTGCGGGATTCTCACCCATGATGTACATTCCGCGAATGATGCCGTCGTGCGCGGCACTCATGATCTCCGTAACGGTTAGACCCGGTTTGGGATCGAGTTCCGTATTCCATAGCGCTTCGAATTCGCGCCGCACATCCGGATTGTCGACGCGCCGGTAATCCGGATAGAGCATTGGAATGAGACCGACATCCGAAGCGCCTTGCACGTTGTTCTGCCCGCGCAGCGGATGCAGTCCAGTTCCCGGCCGGCCGATCTGCCCGGTCATGAGCGCCAGTGAAATCAAACAGCGCGCGTTGTCCGTGCCGTGAATGTGCTGTGAGATGCCCATTCCCCAGAAGATGATCGCAGCCTTAGCCGTGGCGTAGAGGCGCGCGACCTCGCGAATGGTCTGCGCATCGATCCCCGTGATCGGAGCAACTTTCTCGGGCGGATATTCGAGCACGAGTTTCTTCAGCGCTTCGTAGTTCTCGGTGCGGTCGCGGATGAACGCCTCGTTGACCAGGTCCTCGGTGACGATGACGTTCATGATACCGTTGAGGAGCGCGACGTCGGTATCGCCGTAGAACTGCAAGAAGTACGTCGCGTGCCGCGAGAGGTCGGAACGGCGCGGGTCGATCAGAATGATCTTGGTGCCGTTCTTGGCCGCGTTTTTCATGAACGTTGCCGCGACCGGATGGTTGATCGTCGGATTGGATCCGATGACGATCGCCACATCCGCGAGCGCGACATCCGAGACTTGGTTGGAGACCGCGCCGGAACCGATGTCTTCCAGGAGCGCCGCGACCGATGAAGCGTGACACAGGCGCGTGCAATGGTCCACGTTGTTCGTCTTGAAACCGGTGCGCACGAGTTTCTGGAAGAGGTATGCCTCTTCGTTACTCCCTTTTGCGGAACCAAATCCGGCGAGCGCTTTAGGACCGTGTTGCTCGCGAATCGCCAGAAGTTTGCTCGCGGCGAGATCGAGCGCTTCTTCCCAGGTCGCCTCGCGGAAGGTGTCCCACATCTTTTCCGGATCCAGGATCGCGGTGGTCTTGGGAACGCCCGCCTTGCGGATCATCGGCTTTGTCAGACGCTCCGGATTGTGAACGTAGTCGAATCCGAAGCGGCCTTTGACGCAGAGGCGGCTGTGATTGGACGGTCCATCGCGCCCGTCGACCGAGAGAATCTTGTTGTCCTTGACGTTGTACGTCAAGAGACAGCCGACGCCGCAATACGGGCAGGCCGATTCGACTCTCTTATCCGGCGCGACCAAACCGACATCGTTGGCTTGCATCAGCGCGCCGGTCGGACAGGCTTGCACGCACTCCCCGCAGGCGACGCACGAACTCGCTCCCATCGGATCGTCCAAATCGAAGACGATCTTCGATTCTTCACCGCGCCAGGCGTAACCGATCACGTCGTTGACCTGCTCTTCGCGACAGGCGCGCACGCAGCGTCCGCATTGAATGCATGCGTCGAGGTTGACCGACATGGCCGGATGCGACATATCGGGCGCGGGCTGATGGCGTTGCGGATAGCGCGCCTTCGTCACGCCGAGCCAGGTCGCCCAACGATCCAACTCTGATTCACGCCGATAGGGCGACTTCGTCTGCCCCGGCATATCGCCCAGCAGCAACTCCGTGACCATCGCCTGCGATTTCTTCGCCCGCTCGCTCGTGCTGTTCGCCTTCATGCCTTCGGCGGGACGCCGGCAGCACGACGGTGCGAGCACGCGTTCGCCTTCGACCTCGACCATGCAGACGCGGCAGTTGCCGTCCGGCCGGTATCCGGCCTTATAGCACAGCCGCGGAATCGTGACGCCGCTGCGGTCGGCGGCTTGCAGAATCGTTTCGCCGGCCTTCGCCGTAACGGGTTGTCCGTTCAGGACGAACGTCACGTCGGCCACTTTTCCGTTCGTCATCTACCGAAACTCCGCAGGGAAGTATCTCTGGGCGCACAGGAACGGATTGGGTGCGGCTTGACCGAGGCCGCAGATCGATGCGTCCATCATGACCTTCGAGAGATCCTCGAGCAGCGGCGCATCCCACGTACCCGCCTGCATCAGCGCAACCGCCTTTGAAGTGCCGACGCGGCAGGGCGTGCATTGACCGCACGACTCGTCGCGGAAGAAACGCAGCATGTTGAGCGCCGCGCCCTTCGCCGTATCGTGTTGCGAGAGCACGATGATGGCCGCCGACCCGATGAAACATCCGTACTCGGTCAGCGTGTCGAAGTCGAGCGGAATATCGTCCATCGATGCCGGCAAAATGCCGCCCGAAGCGCCGCCCGGAAAATACCCGTAGAACTCATGTCCGGGCAGCATGCCGCCCGCGTATTCGTCGATCAGCTCGCGAATCGTGATGCCTGCCGGCGCCAAGTGCACGCCCGGCTTCTGCACGCGCCCGCTCACCGAGAACGAGCGCAGCCCCTTGCGCTCGTGGCGCCCGTGCGAGGCGAACCATTCGGCGCCGCGCTCGAGAATCTCGCGCACCCAGAAGAGCGTCTCCATGTTGTGTTCGAGCGTCGGCCGGCCGAAGAGGCCGACTTGCGCGACGAACGGGGGCCGCAGGCGCGGCATGCCGCGCTTGCCCTCGATCGATTCGATCATCGCCGACTCTTCGCCGCAGATGTACGCGCCCGCGCCGCGGCGCAAGTGCATCGGCGGTAGATTCTTGAAGGTCGCGTTCGCCAGAAACTTGGCGAGTTCGGCGCTGAGGATCTCGCGAACGTGTTCGTACTCATCGCGCAAATAGATGTAGATCTCGGCGGTCCCGACAGCCCACGCCGCTATCAACATGCCCTCGAGAAAGCGGTGCGGATCGCGCTCGAGATACCAGCGATCCTTGAACGTTCCGGGTTCGCCTTCGTCGATGTTGACCGCGAACATGCGCGGCGAGGGTTCGCCACGGACGATCTTCCACTTGCGCCCGGCCGGAAAGCCCGCGCCGCCCAAACCGCGCAGGCCGGAACTTTCCATCGTCGCAACCGCGTCGTCGGCGCTGCGCCGGCCTTCGAGACAATCGGCCAGCGTGCGATATCCGCCGCCGGCGATGTAGGCTTCGTATCCGATGTAATCGGGAACGGGTGTGGAGAATGCCTTGCGTTCGAGCGCTTCGTCAATCGCAGCGACGGTTGCGTTCCCGATCGCATTGTGACGCACCAGCACCGCCGGGGCAACTTCGCAGCGCCCGATGCATGGAGCCGTGACGATGCGCACGCCGTCGCCATACCCACCGCCACGCAATAACGTCAGGAGTTGTTGCGCGCCGTTCATCTCGCACGAAAGACCGTCGCAGACGCGGACCGTGACTGCCGGGGGCACCGTCTCGCCTTCTTTGATGACGTCGAAGTGATGGTAGAACGTGGCAACTTCGAAGACTTCGGTGGTCGACATGCGCATCTCGGACGCCAATGCGACCAGGTGCGCCGCGGAGATGCAGCGATAGCGATCTTGAATCTTGTGCAGATGCTCGATCAGCAGATCGCGCCGGCGCGGCTCGTCACCGAGAAGCGCGCGTACTTCTTCAAGTGCGCGCGGATCGACCGGACGGCCCCTGCCGTCGCGGCGGCGCTTACGCTTCCCCGCATCGCCGCCGGCAGCCGCCGGCCGCGCAGCGGTGCCGAGCAAGTTGCCGTTGATGAGGTCGATCGAATCCAACCGGGTGTCCTCGACTGTCTGCCTGGTATACCACGACTATTTTCTCGACGGCTTCGCGGCGCCTTTGCCGACTTCTTGACCCGGCGCGATCGCATCGAAGCTGCCGCCCTTCTTCAACGCGGCGCCTTCGCTGAGCGGTTTTTGCCCGTGTCCTTTACCTGGCCGCCCCACCAGGTTGCTGCCTTCAGGCGCCTGCTCGGGCGGGGTCGTGCCCGTGCCGCGATCGCTATCGACGACCGGATCCGGACCGCGTTTGGGCTTTTTCATAGCTCATGCTTACCCGCGCTTGGACCGAACGAACGCGAGCACGCCCTCCAGCGGCCTCGCATTGAGCACGTCGGCGGTCTCGATCCAGGCCCGCCGCGCTTGCCCGACCGCATAACCGACGTACGCGAGCTGGTCCGCCCCGTGCGCGTCGCTATCGAGACTGAAGGTACAACCGAGTTGCTTGGCTCGCCGCGCCAAGTTGCTCGGAAGATCCAAACGCGAAGGGTGCCCGTCGATCTCGAGCGCGGTTCCCGTCCGCGCGGCCGCCGCGAAGACCGCATCGTAGTCGAATTCGTATCCGCCGAAGGACTCGCTATGCCGGCCGGTCGGGTGCCCGATGATGTTCACAAACCGATTCTCGCAAGCGCGGATCAAGCGCGTGGTCATCTCGTCGCGCGATTGGTGCGTCGATGAGTGCACGCTCGCGACAACGATATCGAGTTCCGCCAGCACGTCGTCATCGTAGTCGAGCGAACCGTCGGCTTTGATATCGACCTCAGCCGAAGCCAGCGTCGCAATCCCGTAGCGCTCGCCGAACTCGCGCAGCTCTGCGCGTTGCGCGCGCAGTTCCGCGGGGTTGAGTCCGAACCGGCCGCGGCCCCACGAGTGATCGGAGATCGAATGGTAGGCGTAGCCACGCGCGGCTGCGCCCGCGATCATCTCCTCGAGCGAATCGACCCCGTCGCTCATCGTGCAATGCATGTGAAAATCGCCGCGGATCTCTTCAAGCGCGACCGGAACCGGAAGCGTTCCGTTCGCGGCCGCTTCGATCTCGCCGATTCCGAGCCGCATCTCAGGTGGAATGTACGACAACCCCAGCGCCGCGTAAACTTCCTCCTCGGTGCGGCACGTTTGATTGTCGCCGCTCGCAACGTCGAGGATGCCGTTCTCGCTGACGCGCAGTCCCTTGCGCACAGCAAGTTCGCGCAATTGAATGTTGTGTTCGCGGCTGCCGGTGAAGTGCTGCAACAGATTACCGTAGACGTCATCCGGTAAGACGCGCAGATCGATTTGCAGACCGCCTGCAAGCCAGATCGAGGCCTTGGTCGAGCCTTCGGAAAGCACCGCTTCGGCGCGCTCCCACGCGACAAAACGCTTGATGACGCGATCCGCCTCTTGCGACGTGCAGACGAGATCGATATCGCCGACGGTCGGTTCTTGGCGCCGCAGGCTTCCGGCATACGTGAGGTAGTCGGCCGGTGAACCCGCGGCGAGATATGCGATCGCCTCGCGCGCCAGCGGCAGCGCGCGACCGAGCGGCGTTCGTTTCTGGCGGCCCTTATGCGCGAGAATCCCGCGCTTGATGTTCTCGATCGACTTCGGGCCGAGCCGCGCGACACCGACGAGACTCTCGGCCTCGACCGCACGTTCGAGATCGGCGAGCGACGCGATGCCTTGCTGCGCGAAGAGCGCCTGCGCGGTCTTCATGCCGATTCCTGAGACGCTGAGAACTTCGAGCAAGGTCGGCGGGTATTTTGCGGCCAGCTCTTCGTAGTACGGGCTCGTGCCGGTTTCCACGATCTCCCGAATGCGGCCGGCGATCGTCTTGCCGATGCCCGGCAACTTGACCAGGTCGTCCTCGGCCAAGAGCTGCGCGGCGGGAGGCGCGTTCTCTAAGGTTTCGGCCGCCCGCTCGTACGCCATGAACTTGAAGAACGGCTCGCCCGCGAACTCCATCAGCGTGCGAATCTCCTTGAGTTTGACGGCGATCTCGGCATTGGTCGGCACGCGGCTCACAAGAGGACGACGCTTCGCCCAATCCGTACGAACGTCCCATGCTCTGCGCCCGGCGCCCCGCGTGACCCCGATCCTGCGCGTCAGCGACGCTCATTTTGTGCGCGACGGCGTCGAGTTGATTGCGCCCTTCTCGCTCACGCTGGAAGACGGTCAACGTGCCGCGCTCACGCAGCCGACCCCCAACGCCGCCAAAATCGCCGCCCGTATCGCGGCCGCGATCGTCAAACCGACCTGCGGCTCCGTTTTCATCAGCGATTTCGATACGCGGCTACAACCACCGCAGGCGAAGCGCCTCGTTGGTTTCGTTCCAGCCGACGGCTTCGAAGGCAGCACGCGCACCTTCGCCCGCGAGCTAAAGTTCCGAGCCCAAGTCTGGAACCTCGAGCTCGCAACGCTCGAACGGAGCGCGGCGGACGTACTGGCGGCGCTTGAAGATCTCAAACTCGAGTACGCGCGGACCGTCGCCCTCGCACTCGCGCCCGACGTTCACCTCATTGTGCTAGAGTGTGCGCGATACGGCGTCGTAGAACGAATCGCGACCCTGCGACCCAACGCGGCAATATTTGCATCGAGCGCAACCAACGCACCGACGACGCATCCGCCCGTCATCGAATTCGCCGTCACAGTTACGTGAACGCCCTCCGCGCAACCTTCGCAATAGCCCGCCGCGAAATGCGCCCGTACTGGCTCTATTCTGTCGGCGCACGCATCCTGCTAGGTGCCGCGCTGGGTACTCTGGATACGTTCCGTTTCGGCCAAGGACTCATCGTCATGATGATCCTCGCGGTCCCACTCGGAGTGGTCGCCGGCCTCGAGCCACGAATCCGTGACTTGACGTATTTCATCGCTCCGCTCTACGGTCGACAACTCGCTCGCGCTTACGCGGTCACCGCCGCGACGGCAGCTTTTGCGCTTCCGTGCGCATTTCTGGTAGCCAATATACTTAGCGTTCGCGTGTTGGCCGATTCGGCTATTTATCACGATATCGGCTTCTCTTGGACCTCGATCGACCAGTCGCGTGGGGCTCCGCTACAAGTCCCGACGGAGTGGCTTGTAGCAGGCGTTGCCCTAGCGATGACCGTTGCCTCAGTTATCGCTTCGTTGGTCGGACTCTCCGCGACACTACGTCGGGGACTAGCGCGGACGACATACGTAGCGCTGGCTTGCCTCTCCGGTTATTTCTCATTCTTGATTATCGCCGCGACGGCTTTCGATGTCCCCTTTCTCTTGGGCGCCTTCGCGGCAGCGTTACTATTGGGATTCCTCGCACTGCGTGCCTTCGGCGAAACGCTCGCACGATACGACCCGGTCCCCTACTGATATACGGGCTCCGCGCCGGAGCCGCGCGCCTCGTCCGTCAGGAGCGACTCGATACATGATGGAATCCTCAAGTGGAATGAAGGTGATCGTCCCGCCGGCGCTACCGATCCAAGATTATCTCGAAGCCTATACTTGGTTTCGTTGGCATTCGTGGTTTTGGCCAACGATGACTGCGGTCTATGTCATAGTGTTCACGGTGTGGTTCGCGACTGGCGGAAGCGCCATGACAGTTCCCCTTGTCCTGTGGACGCTCTGGTGCGTGGGTTCATATTTCATCCCATTACAATATTGCGCATCACGGGTGCAAAAAGCCCATCTCCGCTGTGGCGAGATTTCCTATACCTTCGGCGCTACGGGCTTCGATGTTCGAACCAGCGTTGGAACCTCCAAGACTCTATGGGCCGCCGTCGATCGCTTTGTGGAAACGCGCCGAAGCTTCGTGATCGGATTCGCAACATCGGCCTTTCTTCTTGATTCCAAAGCGTTTCATCGCGGAGACCGACCGGGCAGCATTTCGTAGCATGATGATAGAGAATCTCACGAAGAGCGCCTAGGCAGCGTCGAGATTCTTCAGAAAAGCGCTCCGCAGAGGGCCGGCTATCGCCACCGAGCCAAGGACTGAAGAGGCTAGACTATCGCCCCAACAGCAGCCGAGAGCTTCTCGATCATCGCGCGGTTGAACAGCATCATGTCGCCCGCGCCGCGCGCCGAGATCCAATGCCCGTCTTGCACCGTCGGCTGATCGCGATAGAGCGCGCCCGCGTTGCGAATGTCGTCCGCAATCGAAGGTGAGCCGGTCAACGTGCGCCCGCGCGAAATCTGCGCGGAGATCAGCACCTGTGCGCCGTGCCCGAGCGAGAACATCGGCTTCTTGGCGGTATCGAACTCTTTGACAAAACGTTGCACTTCGCGGTTCATACGCAGGCGATCGGGCGATGAGCCGCCCGGAATCAGCAGCGCGTCGAAATCTTCGGCGGTGCAGTCGGCGACGAGTTCCTCGGCCTTGACCGCGGTGCCGTCATCGAGGCCCTTCTTGGCGCGGACACGCGCACGCGACTTCTCATCGATACCGACCAGCGTGACGATGGCGCCGGCCTCTTCGAGGGCGCGCCGCGGCTCGCTGAACTCCGCTTCTTCGAATCCGTCGCCGACCAACGCGGCGATACGCTTTCCTTCAATCCCTGCTTGCATGTGCGCTTGGTTCCAGCCCGACGCGGACCGAGCCTTGTGCGCCCGGGGCGGCGCCGCCTAGAGGGAGCCGCCCGTGTTCTGGATGGCGACCCGAAGCAAGTAGGCAAGTTCGATTTCGATCTTCCCGAGATCGTCCAGCAGGTCGTCGGCCATCACGGCTTTGAGCGTTGGGTTGCGAACGAACATATCGCGCTCGGGAACCCGGTGGCGTGGATTGATCTCGCGCATGTAGATCCGGGCGTCGAAGCGCGTTTGGCCGGCGGGCAGAAAGTACAGCGGATCGAGACCCATTGCATAGACCGCAAGCGAGAGCACCTCGGCCAGCTGCAAAAACTCGATCGGCCGGATCTTCAGGGCGTGAACGAAACGCGCCAAGGTCGCGACGGCGACCCGTTCGCCCCCGGCTACGACGCGCTCGAACGTGTCGTCCGAAAGCCCGGCCGCAGCGGCCAGCTCGGCGCCTGAGACGTCTTTCTCCACCGCCAAGCGCAGCAGCGCCGCGCCAAAGGCCGAACCACCCGCGGTTCCGGTGGTACCGTCCCAAGTCGCATCAGATCCGACTTTCATACATTGCAGCTTTCGATAGGAATTACGAGCGGCGAACGAGGACACGCTTCGCTCATGAGCGAGCAGGCGCCCGCGAGCGGTGCGACCGAAGCGCGAAAATCGCGTCACCTCGACATCTGTCTCGAAGACGATGTGGCGTCGAACCTCGATGCGGGCTTCTCGAGTATTCGCTTGCGACACGAAGCGCTTCCCGAATGCGCGCTCGAGGACGTCGATAGCGCGGTGACGTTCTTGGGACACAAACTGGCTGCGCCGCTCGTCATCTCATCGATGACCGGCGGGACGAAACGCGCCGGCGCGATCAACTTCAATCTCGCAATCGCCGCCGAACGCGCCGGCGTGGCGCTCGCGCTCGGCAGTCAACGCGCGGCTCTGGAAAATCAGGAACTACTAGCAACGTATCGCGTACGTGAAGTTGCGCCGAACGTCGTCCTGTTTGCGAATCTCGGCGCAGTGCAACTCAACTACGGCGTGACGATCGCTGACGCGCAGCGAGCGGTTGAGGGCATCGGCGCGAACGGGCTCTATCTGCACTTCAATCCGCTGCAAGAGGCGCTGCAGCCGAACGGCGATACGAACTTCCGCGATCTGCTTCCGAAGATCGCGGCGCTCTGCCGCGCGATCGGCGTCCCCGTGATCGCGAAGAGCGTCGGCTCCGGCATCTCGGCGCGCACCGCGCAGCGCTTGATTGGTGCCGGTGTGAGCGCGATCGACGTCGCCGGCGCCGGCGGCACCTCGTGGGCGCGCGTCGAGGGAAAGCGCGCCGGCGACGCGCGACGCGAAGCGCTGGCGGAAACGTTCGCGGGCTGGGGGTATCCGACGGTCGCTGCAACGATCGCCGTGCGCGCCGCACTTCCCGAAGCGACGCTCGTGGCGAGCGGCGGCGTGCGTTCCGGCATCGACGTCGCCAAAGCGCTCGCAATCGGCGCCGACTTGGCCGGAATCGCGCTGCCGTTGCTCGAGCCGGCAACTCGCTCGGCCGACGCGGTCAGCGAAGCGCTCGCATCGATTCTCGACGGTCTACGGATCGCGATGTTCGCAAGCGGATGCCGTCGCCCGCGCGACCTGCGCGAAGCCGTTTACGCGCGGGGCGTGGAGTAAATTGAAACGACCTCGCCCTCGATCTGAACCTCGAACGCATCGACCGTCGCGAAATCGCCGAGCGTCATCTTTCCGTCGCGCAGATCGAAGCACCAGGCATGCCATGGGCAGGTCACGATCGTGTCCTCGAGCCAGCCTTCGACGAGCGGGCCGCCCTGGTGCGGACACGTATTCTCGATCGCGTAGAAGGCTCCAGCGACGTTGAAGAGTGCGATCTCGCGACTGCCGAGGACGACCATCTTCCGGCTTCCAGGGGGCATTTCGTCGAGCGTTGCGACGGGGACGAACTCGGCCATTGCAGCGGGTGCCGTTCGCCGCGGCGAATGGACTCCATCCCCTTTCCTGAGGTCCGTCATGTTCACGGATTACCGCACCTGGCTCGAGTCCGAACTCAAACTGCTCGGAAATGCGAGTCACCACGCCTATTCGTTCGGCCAAGCAAACATGGCCAAGCGCGCCATCGAACGGCTCGATCAAGAGCTCGCCGGCAAGATCGTGCTGCCACTCGAGCGCTCCGAAGCGGCGGCGATCCTGGCAGCGCTCGAAGCGATGGCGGCAAAGGACGACCTCGAAGCCTCGCTCGCCGGCCTGCGCAAACGCCTCACCGACGCATTGGCCGGAATCGGCTAGCGTCTAGGCCAGCCGGCCGAAGCGCGGCGGTTCGCTGTCGAGCAGAACGCGCCGGATCTCTTCGCTGACGCGCCGGCGCACGCTGCGGATCGAGTCCGCCGAGCGAAACGCGGTATGCGGCGTCACAACCACATTGTCGAATGCGAGGATGCGCCGATTGATCGGATCTTCGTTCGGATCCTCAGGCGTGAAGACGTCCGAACCGTAGCCGCCGAGCCGCCCGCTCTGCAGCACCTCGAGCACTGCTTCGGGCTCGACCAGATCTCCGCGCGCCGTGTTGATGAGGAGCGCGCCCTCTTTGATCGCACGCAAAACGGAGCGCCCGATCAGCCAATGCGTCTCGGCCGAAAGTGGAGCGTGAACGCTCACGACATCGCTGGTCGCAACTAAACCTTCCAAGGTCGCGCACTTGCGCACGCCGAGACCCGCCATTTCGGCGACCGGGACGTACGGATCGAAGGCTTGTAAGCTACCGTAGAATACGGCGGCTTTGCGCGCAACTTCGTGCCCGATACGCCCCAACCCGACGATGCCGAACGTGAGGTTACCGAGTCGTCGCTGCGCGGGGGCGCCCTCGGTCGTCCACACACCGGCTCGAACTTGCGCGCTTTGCAACGCGATGCGCCGCTCGAGCGCCAAAATCAGCGCGAGCGCGTGATCGCTCACCTCGGGCGTGCAATAGTCCGGAACGTTGAAAGCAAAGATGCCGCGGCGCTCGAGTTCGGGTAGATCGAGGTTGTCGAAGCCGACGCCTTGGCGACCGACGACGCGGCAGGTCGGCGCGAGCACGTCGATCAGGGGCGCATTGATCTGCGTGCGTAAGACGAGGACCGCGTTCGCGCCGCGCAGACGTTCGACGAGTCGCGGCCCATCGGTTACAAAACGGCCGTTCTCATAAATACCGAGTTCGAGGGCGATCGCTTCTCCGTAGACCTCGCGCTCGATGCCGCACAATTCTAGGTCGAGCTTTCCATTCGGCCCAACCGCCCAGCGCGGATCGGTATAGACGACGCGTGGTTTGGTTTCGCTCACGTCCGGACGCCGACGACTTTGCCGGTGGCAAAATCGTACGTGCCGAAATCAGGTGCGAGCCGACGATGATTCGGCATCTCTAGCCATAGCCGCATCATGTGCCGCTTGCGCTCCGGTTCGGCGTAGTCTTCGTAACCGGTGCGATCGTGCAGCGTCACGTAACTGTTGAGGAGTTGAAGATCGCCGCGCTCGAGATCCATCGAGAGGACGTGCTCTTCCGCGATCGCGTAGAACGTATCGAGCGCTTCGGACTCAACCGGCCCAAGCGGCCGGCCAACGCGCTCCTGACCTGCACGGATGTACGTCGCGTTTGCGCCGCAACTCAATTTGCCGTCATAGTAGCTGAAGACTGGGCGGTAGTAGACCGGCGGTTCGCCCGGCTGCTCTTCGCCGCGCAGATCGATCGCGAACCGTTGGTAGAGCGCGCCGAGATAGCAGGGACAGCGGGCCAGCATCTCGTTGTGGATGCGCATCGAGCTGACGACGCGGCTGATGCCGCCCGATCTCGCCTTGTTCATGCACAGCAGGCCGACGACGTCGCAGCGATCGACGTGCAAGCTCTGTGCGGCGCGCGTCTGGTAACCGCGCGCGTGCGGATCGCTCAGTTCGAGCCCTTCATCGCGCACGTGTCCGACCAGATCGCCGCGCGCGTTCTGCGGGATCGCGCGGCCCAAATGCGTGCCGATGCCCCACAGGGCGCGTGCCGCGTCACCGCCCCAACGTTCGACCGGAAAGCCGCGCAGCAAAAACATACCGCGACCGTTCTCGAGTTGCTCGGCAATGCCGGAGAGCGTCAGGCCGAACGACGGCAACGGGAAATCGTCGCGTGCGGCGCGCTCCACGATCGGCTGACGGGCACGTGAGAGTGCGAGCGCCGCATCGAGTTCGCGCACGTCGGCATCGCTCAGCCGGTACGTCCACGACGCGTCGGCCGCCAGATCCCGGCCGCTCCACGCGACGGGACCGCTCACGGATTTGGTAAGGATGGCGCCCATCGGGGAGGCGTTCGCAGTTATCGCAACAATTCTCTTCCGACCACGCCTGTGCTCCGAGAGGGGACTAGCCATGCTCGTCCGTCGCACGCTGCTTGCCGCACTCGGCGCCGTTGCGCTCGCCTTTACCGCTTCGTCCGCCCCGGCGCCGGCCGCCGGCGATGCGCCGCCCACCGTGACGATCGCGTATCAGCCCGGCATCGGCTACGCGACGCTCATCGTAATGAAGCAATCGGGCGCACTCGAGAAACGCTTCCCGGGGACGAAATTCGATTACCGCGTGCTCTCGAACGGCGACGCGATCCGCGACGGTATCATCGCCGGGCAGATTCAAATCGGCGCCGGCGGCAACGGGCCGTTTCTGATCGGCTGGGACAAAGGCGTCGGATACAAACTGATCGCCGCGATGAACGTCATGAACCTGTGGCTCGTAACGCGCGATCCGAAGATCAAGACGCTCAAGGACATTCCGCCCAACGCCAAGATCGGAATGCCCTCGCCCGACGCCGTGCAGGCGATCGCGCTACGCAAAGCTGCGCTCGACCAATTCGGAGATGCGCATAAGTTTGACACGAATATCGTCGCGATAGCGCATCCGCTCGGCGTGCAGGCGATGGCCGCCGGTCAACTCGAGCTACACTTGAGTGCGCCGCCCTTCGAGTTTGACGAAGTCGCCGCCGGCGGACACGTCGTCTTTCGAAGTTTCGAAGCCTTCGGCCATAGCACGTTCAACAGCGTCTACACGACCGGCGCCTTCAACGCGCAATATCCGCGTTTCGTCGAAGGTTTGTATCGCGAACTGCGCGCGGCGACCGATTTGCTCAATGGGAATCCGGATCTGGCTGCGGAGTATCTATCCAAGGATGCCGAGGGAAAAGTGAGCGCTGCGAAATTCAAGACCTACCTGCGCAGCCCGGATATCCGCTACGACACGACACCCCATTTGTTCTTAAAAACCGCCGCCTTCATGAAGTCGATCGGCATGCTCGACAAAGTTCCGGCCAACATCCGCGAGATCGAACTACCGTTCCTGAACGGCGTGGGTGATTAGCAGCACGACGCCTCTAGTCAGCGCGACCGGCGTTTCGATCGACTACATCGACGCCGGCGGCCGCCGCACGACCGCCGTCGAGGACGCGAGCTTCAACGTGCAATGCGGCGAAACGTTCGTCATGATCGGTCCTTCAGGCTGCGGCAAGACGACGCTGCTCAAAGCGATCGCCGGCTTCTTACGGCCCGCGCGCGGCATGCTTCTGGTCGAAGGGCAACCCGCACGCGAACCCGGTCCCGACCGTGCCGTCGTCTTTCAAGACTTCGATCAGCTCTTCGCTTGGCGTACCGTGCGCGATAACGTCGTCTACGCTCTGCGCGTGGCGCGCAAGATGCCGTCCGGCGCTGCCGGCAAGAAAGCCGACGAGATGCTCGCGCTCGTCGATATCGCGCGTGCCGCGCATCGCTATCCGCACGAACTTTCGGGCGGCATGAAGCAGCGTGCCGCCATCGCGCGCGCGCTCGCGCTCGAACCGTCGATGCTGCTGATGGACGAGCCGTTCGGCGCGCTCGACGCGATCACGCGCAATCAACTGCAGATCGAACTCAAGGGGATTCACGAGCGCACCGGTGTGACGATCGTCCTCGTCACGCACTCGATCCAGGAAGCGATCTACCTCGGCGACCGCGTTATGGTCATGTCATCGTTTCCGGCACGCGTGCGCGAAATCGTCGACACGCGCGACGCAACCGATATCGAATCGACGCACTTCGCCGAACTGACCGGACGCCTGCGCGCGCTTCTGGTACATCGCGAAGAACAGCTCGATCAACCCGACCGAGCCGCGCTCTGATGGGGTCGCTTTGGATTCGTCTACCTGTCGCATTGCGATACACGTTGCTCGTCATTGCGGTGCTACTCGTTTGGCAGGGATACGTCTCGATCTCTCACGTTCAAAAGCTTCTGGTCGCGTCGCCGATCGATGTCGCGCACTCGCTCGTCGCCGACTTTCAGTCGGGGCAGCTCACGAAGGCGACCTGGAACACTTTGCAGACGCTGCTCGAAGGCATGGCGATCGGCGCGATCTGCGGATTCGTCTTGGCTTCGTTTGCAGTTTTCTCGCGCATCGGGCACGACTTGCTGACCGTACTCAGCTCGATCTTCAACCCGCTGCCCTCGATTGCGATTCTGCCGCTCGCGATGATCTGGTTCGGCCTGCGGCCCGAGTCGATCGTCTTCGTCGTCGCGCTCGCGACGATCTGGCCGGTCGCGATCAACACCGATACGGGTTTTCGCACGATCTCCAATACGACGCAACTCGCCGCGCGCAACCTCGGGCTGCGCGGCTGGCGGTTGGTGATCGGCGTCCTCCTGCCGGCGGCGCTGCCTTCGATCAGCACCGGGCTGAAGGCAAGCTGGGCCTTCGGCTGGCGCACGGTCGTCGCGGCCGAACTCATTTTTGGTGTGGCGGGCTCGGCCGGCGGCCTGGGCTGGTACATCAATAACGCCCGCTACTACTTACAGACATCGAACATCTTCGCAGGCCTGGTCGTCATCTCGGTGTTAGGGATCCTCGTCGAATCCATTTTCGGTCTCGTGGAGCGCCACACGGTCGTCAAGTGGGGCATGAAGCGCGCGGCGTAATTCGAAAGCCGATTGCAACAACGCACGCCCGATTGGGTCGTTCCCTAGGACGGACCCTGGACGCCCTCGGGCACCCGTGGTATGATTCGCCGGTCGCCGGCCCGGTGCGCGAGCTCTGGAGCCGAGCGAGACTATCCTGATCAAGGAGCCATCCCGTGCCTCTCACCAAAGACCAGAAGCTCGAAATCTCGTCCAAATATGGGCGCAGCAGCAACGACACCGGGTCCGCCGACGTCCAGATCGCGGTTCTGACGGCGTCGATCAACCAGCTGAACGAGCACGTGAATCTTCACAAGAACGATCATCACAGCCGCCGCGGCCTGCTGATGCAGGTCGGTCAGCGCCGCCGCTTGCTCGGTTACTTGCGGAATAAAGATTTGGATCGGTACCGCAAGCTGATCGCCGAACTCGGCTTACGCCGCTAACAACCGGAAAAGCCCGGAGGGACGACGCCGAGTTGGCGCGCTTGCGCGCAGTTTGCTCGCGCGCGGTCACACCTGAATCGAAGATCGCGGTTCAAGTGGGGGACGAAGTGTGACGCGGCCGGGCGATTGGATTCCGAAAGATGCGCTCATTGCCGCAAACCTGTTTGCGGGGATTTCGTGGATCGCGCTCTTCGCGCTGGCAACGAGCGGCGTCGAGCCCGGCTCGCTTCCTTCGCTCGCATTCGTGCATCTCGTCGCGCTCGGATGGCTTTCGCTGGCGGCACTTTCGGTTCTGATTCACGTGACGCCGGCGTTTCTCGGCGTGTCGTGGAGGTTCGAATCGCTCGCGCGAAACGCGCTGCGCGGCTTTGCGATCGCGGTCGCGGCACTTGTTCTCGGTTTCGCCACAGCTAACACGACGTTGCTCGAGTGGGCCGGTCTGCTCACGCTTGCGACCCTTACCCTCTACCTGGTGCCGGCGAGCGTGACGATCGCGCGCGCGTTCTCCGGCAGCCGGCAAGAAGCGGCGATCGCACGCGCCCTACTCAGTACGCTCGGCGCGTTCGTTGTCACGGCCGCTTTGGGCGCCCTCTTCGCCTTAGCGCTGAACGGTCGCGCGAACGCCGGCTTCTTGACAACGCTGCCTCCGGCGCACGCGGTCCTCGGGATCGCCGGATGGCTGACGCTCTTAATCTTCGGCGTTTCGACGCGCACGATGCGCGCGATCAACGGCACCGGCTCGCGCTGGCCGGCGAGCCACATCATCGCATCGACGCTCGTGCTCCTCGGTGCGCTCGCGTTCGCAATCGCCGCGTTCGTACCGCAACCGTGGTTGTTCGCCTCCGCAGGCGCGGCGTTCGCATTGGGCGTCACCGCCTATGCCGCGAATCTCGTCGATATCTTGCGCCGCAACGCGGCGCCGAACCGCATTCCGCAGGCATTCGTCGCGGCGGCCATCGTGTGGCTGCTCGGCGCACTCGTCCTCGGAATCGGAACGATGAACGGAAGACCGTGGGGCGCGGCGTTCGTCTACGTCGCGCTCGTTGGATGGCTAGGGCAGATGGTCAACGCGCACGTCTTTCACATTGGGATTCGGTTGCTGATCACAACCGTGCGCGGTGACGACGACGAAACGCGGCCCTGGGCAGTCCTCAATCAACCCTTGGCTTGGACCGCGTGGAGCTGTTTTCAAGTCGCCGCCGGCCTGGGAACGCTGGGGCTCGTAATACAATTTCGCGCCGAGGTCAGTTTCGCCGCGCTGGCGGGCCTGATCGGCTGGCTCACAATGGTGACCGCAGTCTTCGCGACGTACCGGCGTCTTCGCGCGACCGCTCCGGAGATCGCGCGTGCCCCTTGAATCGCGGCGCTTTGCAAAAGCGGCGCTGCTCTTCTTGTTCCTCACGTTCGTCGCGGGTGCGGCGTTTACGATCGTACGCGGCGCAGGCATCGCCGTTCCGGCGATCTTCGCGGTCGAACACGGACACGCGGGCTTTATCGGATTCCTCGTCAACATCGTCATCGGTATCGCGCTGTGGATGCTGCCGCTCAATCGCGAACGGTATCCCTTAACACAAGGACGCTACCCGCAGTGGGCGCCGGCGCTCTGCTTCTGGCTACTCAACGGCGGCTTGGCCGTTCGCATCGTGACCGAACCGGCATACGTTCTGGCAATGCACACGGCGTTGTTTGCGATCGTGCTCGATCTCGCTGCGCTCGCGCAGGTTGCGGCGATCGTCATCTTCATCGCGATCGCGTGGCAACGCGTACGCGGCCCCTCGCATCCGGCGCCCGGCGTGCGCTGATTAGTCTTCGCTTCCGAAGATCATCTCGTCCGACTTTGCCGTGAAGCCCAACCGCTCGTAGAGCGCGCGTCCCTGATCCGACGTTCCGAGCACTAAGCGATCGACGCGCCGGCGCTCCGCCTCCGCGAGTGCTTCACGCATGATCGCGAGCGCGATGCCGCGGCGACGGTACTGCGGATCGACGTAGACGTTGCGAACGCGCCCGTCGAGCGGAACGGCTTGCCCGATGCGCGGCAGCGCGGGAAGCAACATGAGGCAGCCCGAGCCGACCGCTCGCTCTCCGTCAAATGCGATCCAGGCCAGCAGTGTGCCGTCCTCGAGCTTGGCCACGAACATGCGCTCGCTAGCCGACATGAGGCTCTCGAGTTCGGCGGCGCTGCTATGCTCGTGACGCTCAGACGCCGAGCGAACCCGCATCTCCGCCAGCAGCCTCCCATCGCGCGGCGTGGCGGCACGCACCAAAATCCCGCAAACCATGGCCGCGCCTTCGACGGCAACTGCTTGGTCCCGGTATCACGTGGCTTGCGAGGGGGGGGTCAGTTCCGGGCCGGGCGAGAAGCCTGCCCCCCTTAAAGCAAAAAATAAGAACAAAGAACTAGGAGTAAATGTGCCAGAAACCGTCTCGCTCGAGATCGGCGGCCGTACGCTGGTCATCGAGACCGGTGAATTGGCGAAGCAAGCCAACGGCAGCGCCCTCGTACGCTATGGCGACGAAAACGTCGTCCTCGCAGCCGTAACGATCTCCGCAAAACCACGCGAAGGTATCGACTTCTTCCCGCTCACCTGTGAATTCGAAGAAAAAATGTATGCCGCGGGCAAGATCCCAGGCGGCTACATCAAGCGCGAAGGCCGCCCGACCGAACACGGCGTCCTCTCCGCACGCCAGATCGACCGGCCGATCCGGCCGCTCTTTCCCGAAGGTTTTCGCAACGACGTCATGATCGTATCGACGGTCCTGTCGATCGATCCCGAACTCGATGCCGACGTGCTCGCCGTTTGCGCGGCGGGCGCCGCCCTCGCCTTCTCGGACATACCGTTTGAAAAAACCGTCGCTGCCGTGCGCGTCGGACGCGACGAGAGCGGAAAGTGGATCTGCAATCCCACCCTGCCGCAGTATGAAACCGGCGGCGTCGAAATCGTCGTGGCGGGAACCGCCGACGGCGTCATGATGGTCGAAGGCGCGGCCAAAGAGATCTCCGAGGAAGACTTCCTCGCCGCGGTCGACTTCGCTCACACCGAGGTCAAGAAGATCGTCGCCGCCATCGACAAGCTCGCGAAGAAAGTGGGCAAGCCGAAGGGCAGCTACCCGGCCCAGAAACCGGATGCCGACCTCGCGGCCTTCATCGAAAAGAAATTCAAGGACGACGTCGCGGTTGCGATGCGTATCATCGACAAAACCGAGCGGAACGCAGCCTTTGCCAAGATCACGCGCGACGAAGCGATCGCGCGTTGCGGTAAGAAAGACGACGAGATCAAAGCCAAGCTCGAAACGCCGGGCAGCAAAGATTTCGACAAGATCATCAAGTCGATGGAAGAGAACGAACTCCGCGTCATGGTCGTCGACGAAGGCATGCGTCCCGACGGCCGCAAGGCCAACGAGATCCGGCCGATTTGGAGCAAAATCCACTACGTGCCGCGCGTGCACGGCAGCGGCGTCTTCACGCGCGGACAGACCCAAGTCTTCACCGCGGCGACGCTCGGCTCGATCTCGGACGAGCAGCGCTTGGACTGGATCATCGCCGTTCCCAACAAGCGCTACATGCACTTCTACAACTTCCCGCCGTACTCGGTCGGCGAGACGCGTCCGATGCGCGGACCCGGCAGGCGCGAGATCGGTCACGGACACCTCGCCGAAACGGCGATGCTGCCCGTACTCCCGAGCGAGGAAGACTTCCCGTACACGCTGCGCTTGATGAGCGAAGTATTGGAATCGAACGGCTCGTCGTCGATGGCGTCGGTCTGCGGTTCGACGCTCGCGCTCATGGACGCCGGCGTGCCGATCAAGAAGCACGTCGCGGGCATCGCGATGGGCTTGATTCTGCATGGCAAGAAACACGCGGTGCTCTCCGACATTCAAGGCCTCGAAGATGCTTTGGGTGAGATGGACTTCAAGGTCGCAGGAACCGTCGATGGCATCACCGCGATTCAGATGGACATCAAGGTCCAAGGCATCACGATCGCGATCATGCGCGAAGCACTCGCCCAGGCCAAGATCGGTCGCCTCTTCATCATCGACAAACTCAAAGAGACGATCGCCGAGCCGAATAAGGAACTCTCAAAGTACGCGCCGCGCATGATCGTTCTGACGATCAGCCCGGACAAGATCAAAGACGTGATCGGACCCGGCGGCAAGATCATCAACAAGATCATCGCGGATACCGGCGTCAAGATCGACATCGAGAACGACGGCCGGGTCTTCATCGCTTCGCCCGATGGCGAAGGCGCGGAAAAAGCGCGCAAGATGGTCGAGGCGCTCACCAAGAGCGTCAACGTCGGCGAGACCTACATGGGCACCGTGACGCGCTTGATGAACTTCGGCGCGTTCGTCGCGGTCCTGCCCGGCAAAGAGGGGCTGGTGCATATCAGCCAACTCGCTCCGGGTCGCGTCGAGAAGGTCGAAGACGTCGTCAAAGTCGGCGACGAGATCATGGTCAAGGTCGTCGAGATCGACTCGCAAGGTCGCATGAACCTCTCGCGCAAGGCCGTGCTCACCGGCGAGGATCCGTCCGGTCCGTTGCGCAGCGGCGAACCGCCGCCGCGCGAGCGAAACGGCAGCGGAGGCGGCGGACGCCGCCGGCGCGAGTAACCACACAACCGCACGAAGAGAAGGCCGCTCGCGAGGGCGGCCTTCTTCGCATCCTAGCCCCCGATGAAGCCGCGGTAGGGTCGCAGCGGGATGACCTCGACCTCCATCATCGCGTGCTGCGCGAGCGGCAGGGCGGCTATCAGCGCACCGGCGGCCTCGAGATCGGGCGCCTCGATGACAATCACCGCTCCGGGAACGTCGCCCCGGCTGTAGATCTCACGAAAGACCCCCGAGGCATAGTTGGCACGCGCCTGGTCCGCCTCGGCAGGCAGATGCTCGGCGAACTCGGCCTGGCTGAAGCGGCCGGTATGGCGGCGGGTGACCGCGAGAAACTTCATGCCCCGGCGGTTCGTTGAAAAAACCGGGAGAACCGCCCAACGGGCAGACTTCCTGGCCAGGGTCGCGAAAGTAACTTCTTCTCCAGGAGGCTACTATGCTGCGTCGCACGTTTGCTCTTTTCGTCGCTCTGGCTACCGCCGGGGCTCTGCTCCCGGCCCTAGCGGCCGCCGACGAACCCTCAATCGCGGTCATGCCGATCGCCGCCGACGGCATCAATCCGACGTTCACGGCAACGTTCGACGCCGGAAAAGCGCTGACCGATCTGCTGACCAACAAGCTCGTCGATAAGGGCAAGCTCTCGGTCGTCGACCGGGCGCACATCGACCAAGTCTTTGCCGAACAGAAGCTCGCGCAGAGCGCCGATATTTCAGCGGCGAACGCCGTGCAACTCGGGCATACGATCGGCGCCAACTTCTTGGTCGTGGGCCGGATCGTCTACCTTGACAAGGCCGGATCGAATTCGGGCGTGGCCACCAGTGCGCTCAGCCGCTTCGGCTTGGGCGGCGTCAGCACGTCGTCGGACAAGTACAAGCTCGACGTGCGCTTGCAAATCCTCGATGCCTCAACCGGCAGAATCGTGAAGGCCTTTTCGCACGAGGAATCGCGCAGCGCGCAAGGCGTCGTTCTGGGCGATATGACGGGCATCGGCGGCTATTCGAGCCAGTCGTTCGGGAGTTCGATCATCGGGCAACTCTTGATCAACGCCGCCAACGATTTCGCAAACAAGATATCCGCCACCACGTTGACCAGTGCGCCCGCCGGGCCGTCGATCAACGCCTTGATCATCGCGCTCGACGGCACCAACGCGATCCTCAACAAAGGCTCGGCCGACGGCGTTACGAGCGGGATGTACTTCAACGTCTTCCACGAGATCTCGGCGAAGGATCCGGCAACGAACCAGATGCTCGTCACCGATGTGCCGGATGGAACCGTTCAGGTCATCTCGGTCAGCGAACATTCGTGCGTCGCGCGAACCGTCACCGGCAAACCCGTCTCACCGGGAGTAGCCAAGAACTCGTAGTCCCAAGGCGCTTTCTAGCGATAGCCTCGCAGATCGGAACAGGAGATGAGACCGGCGTCGTGCGCGAAAAAGCGCACCTCCGAGCGGCGGCCGCTCGAATCGATGCCGGTAACGAACACTTGATGGCGCGAGGAGCCGTTGTTCTGTTCGAATCCGGTCCTGCGTCGCGAGTCGTAATACGCGCGGTTCAGAATTGCGAGCGCGCGCGGCAGCGAGTCGGTCGCCGTATATTGCGGCGGAATCGTCGCGCACGGCCGGCCGTCGAGCACGATCACGAGCGTCGTAGCGGTATACTCGTCGCGGACGAAGTCGCCAACCGCCGACCACGGCCAGAAATCGGGAGCGCCGACCGGAATTGGCGAACGCGACGGGTCGGGTGGATCGGCCGCCGCGCAGGGAGCCGCCGCGCAGAGCAGCGCAACCGCAAAGACGACCCATCGAGAAGGCGCGCAGGCCCGAAAGATCCGCATCGGCCCCGACTTCATCCGGCGCCTCTCAGACTCTTTCCCGGATCGCCCTGCCCGTGACCATCGTCGCCGCCGCGCGGCGCCTCGGCCCGCACCACCGCCCGGGCGAACGGGGGATAAGCGGGCGCCGTCCAACGTTCGCAACCCGATGGCATTCGATTCCCTAGCGCAATTCGTCGACGCGCTCAAGCGTGCCGGTGAACTGACCGAGGTCCGCACGCGCGTCGACCCGCACCTCGAGATCGCCGAGATCACCGACCGCGTCGTGAAAGCGGGCGGCCCGGCGCTGCTCTTCAGCGACGTCGCGGGCTCGGCATATCCCGTCCTGACCAATCAGTTCGGTTCGGAACGGCGCATGGCGCTGGCCTTCGGCGCGCAGACGCTCGACGATGTCGCAGCGCGCGTTCGCGGCGCGCTCGATCTGCGCAAGCCGCGCACCGTGACGGAGGGCCTCGCCAAGGCCGCCTCGCTCGGCGCGCTGGCGTTGGCGCTGCCGCGCACGATCGTGCGCGCGCCCGTGCAAGAGGTCGTCGAGAGCGAGCCCGATCTGCGCACGCTTCCGGTGCTGACCACCTGGCCGTTTGACGGCGGCCCGTTCATCACGCTGCCGCTCGTCATCACGCGCGATCCCGATACCGGAACGCAAAACATCGGCATGTACCGGATGCAAGTCTACGATACGCGCACGACCGGCATGCATTGGCAGCGCCACAAGCAAGGCCGAGCGCACGCGCGCAAGTGGGGCCGCCGCGTCCCCGTCGCCGTGGCGATCGGCTCGGATCCGGCACTGACGTATGCGGCGACCGCGCCGCTTCCGCCGATGATCGATGAAGCGGCGTTCGCCGGCTTCTTGCGTGGACGCGCGGTGCGCATGGTGCAATGCAAGACGGTTGATCTCAAAGTTCCGGCCGATGCGGAGTTCGTGCTGGAAGGATACGTCGACAACGACGACTTGCGCATCGAGGGTCCGTTCGGCGATCACACCGGCGTGTACAGTTTGGCCGACTATTATCCGACCTTTCACGTGCAGTGCGTTACGCGACGCCGCAATCCGATCTACGCGGCGATCGTCGTCGGCAAGCCGCCGGCGGAGGATGCATGGCTTGGAAAGGCGACCGAACGGCTCTTCCTGCCACTCTTGCAGATGGTCGTGCCGGAGATCGTCGACTACAACTTACCGGTCGAAGGCGGTTTCCACAATCTTTGTATCGTCTCGATCAAAAAATCGTATCCCGGCCAAGCGAAGAAAGTTATGAACGCATTGTGGGGCCTGGGACACATGATGATGCTGACGCGCTGCCTGCTCGTCGTCGACGCGGATGTCGACGTGCACGACACGCGCGCCGTCGCGTGGTTTGCGCTCAACAACGTCGACGCGTCGCGGGATCTGATCGTGATGCCGGGGCCGGTCGACGATCTCGATCACAGCGGATCGTTTCTGGTCGCGCTCGGTCACAAACTCGGCATCGATGCAACGCGCAAGGGCGCGGACGAAGGGTACGCGCGCGCCTGGCCACCCGATATCACGATGGATGATGCAACGCGCGAACTGGTCGATCGCCGCTGGCAAGAATACGGCCTGCGTTTGGGCGGGACGAACGATGCGTGGTCGGGACAAGGCGACGTCGCGCTGCGGCGCTTGCTCGCGACCCCGGGTCTCGTGCTCGGCGCCGTCGATCCGGCGGCGCTGCGCGCGGAGGGCGTCCCCGCGCTAGAGCGCGCGCCCGAATGATTCGCTCGGTGTTGCGCGAGCTTCGGATCGAGCACACGCTCTTTGCATTGCCCTTCGCCTACGTCGGTGCGGTGCTGGCGGCGCACGGATTGCCGAGCGTGCATCAGTTCGTCTGGATCACGCTAGCCGTGCTCGGCGCGCGAACCGCAGCGATGGCGGCCAACCGTTATATCGATCGCGACATCGACGCACGCAATCCGCGAACCGCGCGGCGCGCGCTCCCCGCCGGCACGCTCGCGCCGGTCGCCATGCTCGGTGCTGCGGCGCTCGGAATCGCGCTGCTGATTCTGGCCGCGTTCGAACTGAATCCACTCTGCATCAAACTGCTGCCGCTCGCAGCGCTCGGCATCCTCGCTTATCCGTTCTGCAAACGCTTCACCTGGGGTACGCACTTCGTGCTCGGGGCGGTCGACGGCCTGGCGCCGCTGGGAGCCTTCATCGCGGTCTCCGGAACCGTATCGCTCGCCGCGCTGCTCGTCTTCGTCGCGGTCACGATCTGGGTGGCCGGCTTCGATATCATCTACGCGTTGCTGGATCGCGAGATCGATCTGGCGCAAGAGATCCGTTCGATCCCCGCTCGCTTTGGTGAGTCGAGCGGACGCCGCTTGCCGATCGCGTTGCATGCGGCCATGATCCTCTTGCTCGGCGGCGCCGGCGCGCTCGCAGGCGTGGGCCCGCTCTATTACCTCGGGGTCGCGTTCGCAGCCGGCCTGACGTGGTATGAAGACCGCCTCTTCGGACGTTCAAAGAATATCTTCGTTCTCAACGAAAGAGTCTTCGTGAGCAATATGGTTTTCTCGGTCGCATTTCTCGCGACGACCCTCGGAGGATTTGCATGGCACGCCTGAACCGGCGCGAGTTCGTTGCCGGCGGCGCCGCCTTGGGTGCGCTGGCGCTCGGGACGCCCGCGCGCGCGGTCTTCGACGATCCGCTCGCCGGCTCGGCCCAGATCGCGGTGATCGGACCGCTCACGGGCGACTCGATCCGGCTCGGCGAGCAAATCGGCAACGGAGTACGCGCGGCCCTCGATGACGCCAATCGCCTGCGCGGTCCGATGGATCGTCTGTTCGTGATGCGCACCTTCGACGATCAGAATTCGCTCGCATCAGGTCTGGTCAACGCGCAGTTCTGCGCCGATGATGCGACCCTCATCTGCGCCATCGGGCACTTGAGCGGACGCGTCACGGATGCGGCGCTACAGACCTACGTCAACGGGCGCTTGCCACTCATCGTTCCGGCCTCGACGTACGACAAGATTACCGCGCATGGGTATGGCGGCGTGCTGCGCTTGGAGACCAAGGACTCGACCGAAGGAAACCTCGCAGGTGCGGTCGTGATGTCGCTCGTCAAGCCCAAGTCTTCCGTCGTGCTCTATCAGGACGCCGACTACGGCATCGACGCCGCCGCCGGGTACCACGACCGGATGCTCAGCGAAAAAATCGCTTCGCAAGCTATTCGGTTTGCCTGGGACAAACCGGATTTCAGTACGATCGCGCGAGCGGCGCTTGAGGCCAAGCCGGACGTGATCTATCTTGCCGGCGTGGTCAAAGACATGGGCCCGATCCTGCCGGCGCTGCGCCTCAACGGCTACAAGGGCGCGATCTACGGCTCGCAAGGGTTCTTCGATGCGGCAACGATCGACAAATACAAGGGCGACGCGGAAGGTTTGATCATCTCGACATCGATGCCGCCGCTGCAGCTGGCGCCGACGGTCTTTCGCATCAAGGGCGACTTCGAGCGACGCTACGGCGCCTTTACGCCGCTCTCGGCCTTCGCCTATGCGTCAGCCCAGATCGCGATCGCGGCGGTCAAGCGCGGCGGAGCGAACGACCGGCTCGCGGTCAGCCGCGCATTGTCGTTCGCGACGCCGTACGATACCGCGGTCGGCACGTTCACGTTCGGAAGCAACGGCGACCCGCAGGATCCGAATGCCTACTTCTACACGGTCAGGGATGGAAAGTGGGCCTACCTGCAGTCGGCCCACCGCAGCAACTTCGTTCTGAAGTAAGCCTAGTTTCGCGAAGAGCTCGTGCGCGCGGCACGTGTGTCGGAGGTTCGTGCCGCCTGCAGGTGGTGCGCCGGCTTGATGCTATCGTCGGGCGCATCCTCGACGTCGATGTTAATTCGCAGCCGCCAGGCGCCGAGCGTCAGGGAAAAAGCCGTTCCAAAATATCGCATCGCTACGCTATACCTCCATGCGCTTCCAACTGAAGATCGCGATCACCGAGGCAACGACTCCGATCGTCCAAACCAAGGCAAATCGCAGTTCGAAACTCAGGTCGTTGAGCGATCGTACCTCGATGCCGCTGAAGTTGGTGGCGCCCGCCGAGTGCGAGCTAATCGCGCTCATGTATGCCATCGGGTTGACGTAGTTAATGAGTACGACCGCCGTGTGCAGCCACGTCCCGGCGGGAATGATACGCGCGAGCGGGGCAAGCACGATGAACACGGCCCAACTCAAGCCGACGACGAGACCGGCCCGTCCGCGATTCCACGCAGTTGCGGCTTGCAGCAGGCCGTACCACATGAACGCGATACCCAGGCCCAAGCCGAAATTGCGCGCTGCGCTCGCATCGACGACGACCAGCCCGGTTAGTCCGAGTGTCGCCAGCACCAGCATGACGAACGCGAGTGCGATGAAGTACGCGACGACGATCGCACCCAAATCGACGAGAATGTATCCCAAGGCCAGGCGTTCGCGTGCGACCGGTTTGGTCCACACCATCTCCACGCCCTCGTTCTCACGATTGAGACTAACGCCGAGTACCGTTGCGAAGATCATCGGGCACCAAGCGAGTCCCGCGAGCAGCGCGCCCAGCGGAATCGATCCGTTGTGATCGTGCGATATGTCGCCACCGATATGGACCGTCGCCCCGGGCGCGTGGATCGAGAGCAGAAAAATGACGTACAGTGCGGCAAAGACCCCGGTGTACCACATCAGGGACTTGCGCAGACGCAGGAGTTCGACGTAAACCATTACCGGTCTCCGTTGGGCGAAGCGGCGGCGACGTCACCGACCGCGTTGATGAAGATATCTTCGAGGCTGAGATCGAGGATGCTAACGTTCTTCGGCGCCAGCTCGTTGATACGTCGAGCGACGCCTTCGCTATCGTGGTTGACGTAGGCGCGCAAGATGCGGCCCGAGCGAACGATGCGGCTAATGCGCGGGTCGACGGCCAAACCGTTGAGGTCGGGGATCATGTGATCGAAGATCGCTTCAACGATTTTCTCCGAGCCCTTCAACGAATCGACCGTGCCGTCGACGATCAGCTTTCCATTTTTGAGAATCGCGACGCGATCGGCGGCGCGTTCCACTTGTCCGATTTGGTGCGAGGAGAACACGACGGTCGCGCCGTTGGCGGCGGCCTCGATGATCAGATCGAGAACCGCGCGTTGGAACATCGGGTCCAATCCGCTGGCCGGCTCGTCGAGGATCAGGATCCGCGGACGCGTCGAAAACGCGAGTACGATCGCGAGCGCCGTGTGCTGGCCCTTCGACAGTTTGCCTACCCGCTTCTTGAGATCGACCTTGAAGAGATCGACCAGTTCGGCGGCGCGCTTGGGATCGTAGCTCTTGAAGGTGCGGCGATTGAACTCGAGATGTTGCGCGCCCGTCATCCACTCGTAGAGTGCGCTCCTCTCGGGAACGTATCCCAGATATTCGAACGTCGCCGGCGTGAGCGGCGCCCCTTCGATCGCCATCGAGCCCGATGTAGGGCGCGCAAAACCGAGCAGGCACTTAAAGGTCGTGGTCTTACCCGAGCCGTTGGGCCCGAGGAGGCCGCAGATCGAACCGCGCTCGATGTCGAGCGTCAGATTCGAGACGGCCTCTTGAGCGCCGTAGCGCTTGGTGAAATCGGTAATAGCGACCGGAATCGTTTGCGTGGCGTTCACTTCTGCTCTCCAATGGGGAACCAGCGATCGAGTTGGCGTTCGAAAGTTGCGGTAACCTGAGCTCGATCGAGCCCGAGATTCTTTACTTCGCGGATGGCGTTGTTGAGGATGGAGTCGGCAACATCGTCGATGGCGCGGTGCGCGTTTGCGCTCGAACCGTTGCTGCTCACGAAGGAGCCGCGTCCGGGACTGGTCTCGATGACGCCGTCGCGCTCTAAATCGCGGTAGGCTCGCGCGACGGTATTCGGATTGATCGTGAGATCGAGGGCCAACGCTTTGACCGTGGGCAGCTGCTCGCCGGGGGCGAGGCTTCCCAGAGCGACGTGCCGCTTCACCTGTTCGATGACTTGAAGGTAGAGCGGTACGCCGCTGCGCGGGTCTACGGTAAATATTGCCGACACGTCGGTACCTCGATGAGCGCGTTGGTGAGCGCGGGCATTCTTAGAACTTGACGCCCCAGCCGGGGAACATGGCGTCGGTGCGGGGGACCGGGATGACCGTGCGGCGCTGGTCGCGCTCGGCTTGGTCGTGGTTCAGGTGGCGCTTGAGCATTGCTTCTCCTAACGTGATGTTATCCTAGTACATTAGTACAATAGCACACTAGGTTATTAAGTCAATACCCTCCGGACGCGAATCTTTTGGACGAGCCAAACCTTTTCCGATGACGCCGGGTTGGCCGGGACATGAAAGCGATTTCCATCCAAAGTCCCGGCGGACCCGAGGTCATGAAGCTCGTCGACCTTCCCACGCCCCAGCCCAAGGCCGGGGAGGCCCTCGTCAAGCTGGCCGCAATCGGCGTCAACTTCATCGACGTCTACTTCCGAAGCGGGCTCTACAAGGCGCCGCAGCTGCCCCTGACCATCGGTTCGGAGGGCGCCGGAACGGTCGAGGCCGTCGCTGAGAGCGTGACCGGCCTCGCCCCCGGGGATCGGGTAGCTTACGCGATGGTGCTCGGCAGTTACGCCGAGTACGCCGTGGTGCCGGCCGCCAAGCTCGTCAAAGTTCCCGAGCACATCTCGCTCCGCGATGCGGCCGCGCTGATGCTGCAAGGCATGACCGCGCACTACTTGTCCGAAAGTACGTTCCCGTTGCAACGCGGCCACGTCGCGCTCGTGCACGCCGGCGCCGGCGGCGTCGGACTGTTACTGACGCAACTCGCCAAAGCCAAAGGCGCGACGGTGATCACGACCGTTTCAACCGATGAGAAAGCCGCGCTCTCCAAAAGCGCCGGCGCGGATCACGTCATCAAATACACCGAAGTGGAGTTCGCGCCCGAAGTGCGACGCATCACCGGCGGCGTGGGCGCCGACGTCGTCTACGATTCGGTTGGTAAAACGACGTTCGACGGGAGCCTCGCCTCGTTACGGCCGCGTGGGTACCTCGTCGTCTTCGGATCGTCGAGCGGCCCAGTACCGGCGTTCGATCTGCAAATCCTGGGCGCCAAGGGTTCGCTCTTCCTGACGCGCCCCTCGCTCGCGTACTACACGCAGACGCCCGACGAGATCGCATGGCGCACCGGCGATCTCTTCGCGGCTTTGCGCGACGGCTCGTTGAAGTTGCGTATCGAGCACGAGTATCCGCTCGCCGCTGCGTCGCGCGCACATTCGGAGCTCGAAGCGCGCGCGACGACCGGCAAACTCGTGCTCTTGCCCTAGCCTTTACTGCCTTTCGCAAGACCGAAGTAACGTAGGCTTTTCGTGCCCGCCTCGGGCGCCCGCATCCTCTGCCTGAAGGGCTCCAGCGCCGGCACAGTCAACGCGAAAACCTCCGATGCTCTCACGACCGATTCACCGGCGCGCGTTTATGGCCGGTTCCGCAGCGCTTTGCGCGGCCGCCGCATTCCCTTTAGCGGCGACGGCATTGCCCGAGCGCGCCGACGATCGGCCGATCGTGCCGCGCCGAACGATCGTCGACCTCGTGCGGAATGACCCGGCCACGGTCGCGCGCATCCGCCTCGCGTACGCGAACATGTTCGCGTGGAGCAAGGAGCACCCGGACGATCCACGCAGTTGGCCGCAGCAAGCGGCGATTCACACGCACGCCGCAGCGCGCGGCGAAAACGATCCCAACTATCTGATCCACGGTTCGTATTTTTTCTTTCCCTGGCATCGCGCGTACTTGTATTTTCACGAACGTATTCTCGCGTGGCATCTGACGGAACGCACCGCGCTCGATCCAACGCTGCGCTTGCCGGTATGGAATTGGGATACGAATTATACGGAGCTTTCCGATCCTACGATCTACACCGATAAAACCGATGTGAGCGGTGCGCCGAATCCGCTCCTGCACGAACGCTCGTTTCTGTATTTCGAACGTGACGATATCAAGGCGCTCTCGGCGCTGACGTTTACCGGCCGCGATTTTTTTGGGTATCCGCCGGCGCTCGATGCGAGTCACAACGGCGCGGTCGAGAACGGCGTGCACGCCAACGTTCACGTCGACATGGGCGGCGATATGGGCAGCATCCATACGGCCGCGAACGATCCTGTCTTCTTCGCGCATCATGCGAACATCGATAAACTCTGGGCCTGGTGGGCGACGCTTCCCGGTGCGACGCCGGCGCCGGCGCCCGGCGATTGGGATCGCGTCGCGTGGACGTTCACGGATTGGGACGGAAGCGAGATCGTTGTGCGCCCGGCGGATGTCGTGCATTACGAAACGGCGCTGCGCTACTCGTACGCCAAACCGGAGTTACCGTTGACCGGGCCCGCGGGAGCGACCGATTACGCGCTGGTCCACACGCATTCGCGTTGGCACGCACCAACCGAAGTGCGGCAACGCATCCTTTCCGCGAACCGCGTCTCGCTGAAGTGCTTGAACATCGGCGTGCCGGGCCCGGGACGGTACGGGATCGCCGCGATCGTGCCGGGACGAACCATCCCGCAGCACCTCGGATGGTTCACCGTCTTCATCCACCACGGCGTCAAGAGTTCCAACGCGTTTCTGGACGTCTCGGAGGCGCGCGCGGCGCTCCTCCACCCGGACGGAATCCGGCTCGCGCTCGTGGGTAAAGACCTCACCGAACTCGCGGTCGCAACGGCAGTTCTCCACGTGCGGTGAGCACATTGACAATCGAACATACGTTCGATTACGATGGCCTCCCATGCCTCTCTCACTCAGCCCAGAATCCCGCCGTGAAGCCCTCGCCGGGCTGCGGGCGACCCTGGCCTCGACCCATCGGGCAGCTTCGGCCGAGGCCTTCGTGCTCGCCGAGGAGGCCGTGGTGCGAACCGGGTTCCTCGAGCTGGACGCGGCCCTTGGCGGCGGTGTGCCGCGCGGCATCCTCGCGACGCTCGAGGGGCCGGCGGCCTCGGGGCGCTCCGCGGTCGCGGCCCGGCTGCTGGCGGCGGCGACGCTCGGGGGCCTGGGCGCCGTGATCGAATCACCGGCGGGACTCGAGGGCGCGTTCTACCCGCCGGCGCTAGCGGCCGCGGGGGTCGACCTCAATCGGCTGCTGGTCGTGCCGGCCGCCGGCGCGGCCGGGGTCGCACGCGCCGCCGACATCCTGTTGCGCTCGGCGGCCTTCGGCGTCATCGTCGTCCCGATGGTGACGCTCGCCGCGACCGTCTGGACGCGCTTGGCGAGCTTGACGCATCGAACCAACGCGCTGCTGATCGCGCTCGGCGGAGAAGCTTCCGACGAGTTGCGGTACTTCGCGTCGCTGCGCGTGCGCTTGCGAAACAAACGCGTCCGCTGGAGCGGCGCCTCGGGACTCTTCTGCGAACTGGCCGGAGCCGACGCGGAGGCGACGGTCCTCAAACACAAACGGGCCGCACCCGGACGGCGCGCGCACGTCGTTCGCATCGCGTTCGAGCGCGGCGGGCCGCCGTTCGGAGACCTGCGCGAACGCGAGCTTTTCACCGAATCTTCCTTGCAACGCGTCGCTGCAGAACGGATACTCGCCGTATGACTCGCACCTCAGTCGTTCGCACGCTCTGGGTCGTGCTGCTCTGGATGCTGCTCGCGGTCGCAAGCGGTGTGCTCGCGCCGATCCGGCTCAATGCCGCCGAAAACGCGCGCGCCGCGACGCTGACCTTCGGTGGAATCGAACGTACCTATCGGCTCTACCGTCCCGCCGCATTGAAACACGATGCGCCGGTTCCGCTCGTTCTCGTCTTGCACGGCGGATTCGGAAACGGCGCTAACGCCGAACGGGGTTTGCATTGGGATCAAAGCGCCGAAGCGCACGGCTTCGTCGTGCTCTATCCCGACGGCGTGGGCCGTGCCTGGAATGCGGGAGCGTGCTGCGGTCAGCCGGTGCAACGCCGGATCGACGACACCGGTTTTCTGACGGCTTTGGTTGAGCAGACGATCTACGCTGAAAACGTCGACCCGCATCGCATCTATGCCACCGGCATCTCCAACGGCGCGATGATGGCATACCGGCTCGCCTGTGAATCGACGCTCGCATTCGCAGCGATCGGACCGGTCGCGGGGACGTTCTCCAAAACGTGCGAGCATCCCAAACCAACCTCGGTGCTTGCGATCCACGGTCTCGCCGATCGCAACGTTCCGTTCAACGGCGGCATCGGCAGCGGCGTCGACAGATCGCCGCGACCGCCGGTTCCCGATGTGATCGCGCAGTGGCGCGCGGTCGACCGGTGCGGTCCGGCTCAACTGCACGACGCGGGAACGGTGCACGACGAAAGCTCGGCCTGCGCCGAGGAGCGCACGGTCGAATTGATCACGGTCGCGGGAGCCGGCCATCAATGGCCGGGTGCCGAACCGCCGTCGCCGGCGGCGGTCGCGCTCTTGGGCCTCCAACAGCCGTCGCACGCGCTCGATGCGACCGCGGTGCTCTGGGAATTCTTCGCCGCGCACCACTCATAGCCGCGGCGCGCGATGCCCGTCGTCTGCGCGCTCGTTCCATCATTTAAAGTTGAGATAGCGCGGCTGCTTCGGCCCGAGCTGCGCGAGCGTCCGCTGATCGTCGTCGATCGGCTCGAACGCGGACGCGCACTCGATGTCGACGCGAAAGCTTTCGAACTCGGCGCCCGCGCGGGGATGACGCTCGTGCAAGCCGGCGCGTGCGTGCGTGAAGCGGAGATCGTCATCGACGATCTCACGCGCGGTTGCGACGTTTGGGCAGCGACGCTCGAGGCGCTCGATGCCGCCTCGCCGCTGGTGGAAGATTCGGCTCGTGGAATCGCCTTTCTCGAGATGCGCGGCATCGAGGGAACGCCGCGGCGCTGGCTGGCAAACGTTCGCGAAGCACTGGCTGGCGATCTCCCGGCGCTTCCGTTTCAATTGGCGCTGGCGCCGAACAAGTTCGTCGCGCGCAGCGCGGCACGCGTCGCCGACGGAACGATCGTACGCGCCGGGCAAGAGCGCGCCTTCGTCGCTCCGCTTCCCGTATATGCGCTCGACCTTCCGAATGAGATCGTCGAACGGCTGCGCCTCTTCGGCGTTCGCACGCTCGGCGAGTTGGCGGCGCTTCCGCACGGCCCGTTCGTGCGGCGCTTCGGCAGCGAAGCCGCGCGCTGGCACGCCTTGTCCGGCGGCATCGATCGGGAGCCGCTCGTTCCGCGCGCGCGCGAACTGCGCATCGGCCGTTCGCTTTACGGTGAAGGCAACGCCGAACGCGAGGATCAGTTGCTGTTCGCGCTGCGTTCGCTCGTCGCGCGAGTCGCCGACGACGTCGCGTATGCCGGCAAGCGCTGTGGTTTCTTGCGGTTGACGCTCGAATGCGAGGACGGCGAGCGGATCGAATTGCCGACGCCGCTCACACAGCCCACCGCGCAAATCGCGACGATGTTCGATCTGCTGCGCGCGCGGCTCGAAGGAGTCGTGCTACGCTCGCCGGTCGACGGTCTGCGGCTCGGCGCCGAACGATTAGAAGAAGGCGGAGCGGAGCTTTCGCTCTTCGCCGGTAACGATCCGGATCCCGAAGCCGTCGGCATCGCGCTCGCGCGAATCGAGGCCGCACTCGGGCCGCGTTCGGCCTTACGCGCCCGCATCATCGACGGGAATCGTTATGAGACGCGCTTTTCGTACGAACCGTTCACCGCGGATTCACTCGCGCGCCGGGGACGCGTTGCGGAGGCGCCGCGCGCGCCGTCCGAAACGGGAACGCTCGCCTATCGCGTCTTGGCGCCGCGCGAGATCGCGGTGCATCTCGAAGGCGGCCGTCCGGCGCGCGTCGCAGGCCGCGCGGTGCTCGACATCGCCGGGCCTTGGCGCGTCGACGAACTGTGGTGGGGCACGCCGTACGCGTGCGATACCTACGACGTGTTGCTCGACGACGGCACGCTGTGGCGTATCGTCAGCGAACTCGGGCACTGGTACGCGCGCGGCGCATACGACTGACGCCGGCGAGAGGTCGCATCTCGGGCGGCACGCAAGCATCCGGCGTGACGATCAACGACGTTTTCCCGAAGGATCTCTTGCGCGGCAAGACCGTCTTCGTGACCGGCGGCGGCAGCGGCATCAATCTCGGCATCGCCAAGAACTTCGCCGCGGTCGGCGCTTCGCTCGCCATCTGCGGTCGCACGCAGGAACGCCTGGACGGCGCCGCCGCCGAGTTGCGCGCACTCGGCGCGAGCGTCTTCGCGGAGGCGGCGGACGTGCGCGATTATGCCGCACTCGAAGGCGTCATGCAACGCGCGAAGGCCACACTCGGACCGATCCACGTGCTGGTCTGCGGTGCGGCCGGAAACTTTCCGGCGACCGCCGAGGCGATCACGCCCAACGGCTTCAAAGCGGTCGTCGAGATCGATCTGCTTGGTTCGTTCCACGCCGCGCGCGCCGCATTCCCGCAACTGAACGAGACGCGCGGCTCGATCATCTTCATCTCGGCCGGCCAAGCCTTCCAAGCATATCCCTATCAAGCGCACGTCGGCGCGGCCAAAGCCGGCGTCGATATGCTAATGAAAGACCTCGCCGTCGATTGGGGCAAATACGGAATTCGCGCCAACAGCATCGCGCCCGGACCGATCGACGATACCGAAGGAATGCGACGGCTCGCGCCCGCCGAGGGCGCGAAAGCGAAACTTGCCGCAGCCGTTCCCTTGCGCCGCTTGGGAACCGTCGACGATATCGGAGCGGTCGCGGTCTTTCTGGCTTCGCCGCTCGCGTCGTACGTCACCGGCACCGTGCTCGTCGCGGACGGCGGACAAAACTTGCTCGGCAGCGGCCTGTGGGCCGCGATCGCAATGGGCGGCGGACCATCGGATTCGCCGCGGCGCTAAGGGTCCTCGCGCTCGATACGCTGAACGACCCACGTCTCAAACGAAGAGAGGAGAGATCTGTGGTTACACGTTTCCGGAGCATAAACCCGGTTCAACTCGGCGTCGTTAGCGGCGTGATGTACGCGCTCATGGGCCTTCTCATAGCGCTGCTCATGATGCCGTTCTTAGCCCTCATGGCGGCCGTTGGCGCGAACCACTCGAATTTTCCCGCAGCGGGCATGTTCGGTGGCGTGGTGGGCTTGCTCATAGTACCGATCCTCTACGGCGTCCTCGGATTCATCGGCGGCATCATTTCGGCGCTGATCTACAACCTCGTCGCAAGCTGGACCGGCGGAATAGAAGTGACGATGACGCACGTGGCCACGATGGAGACCGTTCCCGCAACCGTTACCGTCTAAGCAGGTGCAGTGGGCGCGACCGGAACGAGGATCGCATCCATGCGCGCAAAGATCGCGGGATCGACGTCGAGATCGGCGGCGGCCACATTGTCGTCGACGTGTTCGGGTTTGGTCGCGCCGGCGATCACGCTCGAAATCTCCGGGCGGCGCAAGCACCAGGCCAGCGCGAGCTGGCCGAGCGTTGCGTTCGCTTCCTTCGCGAGCGGTTTCAAGGACTGCACCGCATCGAGCACGGGCTGCGTGAAATAGTCCTCCATCATGTCGGCCGATTTACCGGCGGCGCGCGTGCCCGCCGGCGGCTTCGCCGCCTCGCCGTACTTTCCGGTCAGAATGCCTTGCGCCAGCGGCGACCAGACGACGCTACCCAAACCGTATTCGGCGCACGTCGGCAAGACGCGCTCTTCAATGCGGCGCCAGAGCGCGCTATATTGCGGCTGATTGCTGACCGGTTCGGCCCAACCGCGCGCGCGGCAGAGCATCACGGCCGACGCGATCTGATCGGCGTTCCATTCCGAGACGCCCCAGTACAGAACCTTGCCTTGCCGCACGAGATCGTTCATCGCCGACGCGGTCTCTTCGAGCGGCGCGTTCTTATCGTAGCGGTGACACTGATAGAGATCGACGTAGTCGACATTCAAGCGTTTGAGCGAAAGGTGACACTGCTCGAAGATGTGTTTGCGCGAGAGGCCGCGGTCGTTCGGCCCTTCGTCCATCTGAAAGTAGACCTTGGTCGCGAGCACGATCGAATCGCGCCGCCAGCCGGCGATGGTTCGCCCCACCACTTCTTCGGCGCGGCCACGCGCGTAGACGTTGGCCGTATCGAAGAACGTCACGCCCAGCTCGTACGCGCGTTCCATACACGCGCGCGCCGTGGCCTCCTCGACGCTGCCGCCATAGGTGAGCCACGAGCCCAGGCCGACCGAGGAAACCTTGACGCCCCAGCGTCCCACGTTGCGATAGCGCATCCTCATACCCTCGCGCACGGGGCCTGCGTTCTCCTCCGGGAGACGGCAATGGCCCAGGCGCCGCCTGTTCCGGCAGGAAAACCGGGGGCACAGGGCTGGAAAAGTCCTCTTCGCTCGCAACTCGTTTCGATAGGTGAACCGTGAAACGTCTTCTAGCCTTCGCTCTCGGCCTAGCCGCCTTCGTCGTCGTCCCGGGGATCGCGTGCGCGGCCGACAACGGCTTCTCCGACCGGATCTGTCCGAATGCGACTCAGCTCGTTCGCGATTACAATACGCAGTCGGCCAAATCCGACACGCCGGTCGACGACATTCTCGCGACGCTGAACAAGGTCGTCGCGGCGTACAAAACCTGCGCCGGCGAAAAATTGACCCAAGGCGGAACGATGGGCGGTGCCGAGGCGTCGCTGCAGGTCGGTTTGGGCGTCGAGGGCATGCATTACGCGCAGATCCGTCAGGCCCAATTCTATTACGTCATGGGCAAGATCGAGCGCTTGCTGCAAAACTTCAATACTTCGCGCGACGATCTTCAAAACGCGCTATCGCTCGTGAAGGACACGATCGATTGGCGTACGTCGCCGGATAATGTGCTGCGCTCCAACAACGTCAATGTCGGTTCGAGTTCGAGTCATTCGGCCACGACCGACTTCTCGAACTACCGCGAAAGCGCGATGCAAATCCGCGACTCAACGCTGGCCGAGCTGGCGTTACTTCCCAAACCTCCGGGGGCCGCGAGCCCGTCGCCAAAATAGATTCAGAACTCCGGGAACTGATCGAGCGTGCGACCAAGTTGCACGTCGATCTTTTGGCGTTCCTTCGCGGCATGGCGTTGCAAGGCGACCGCCAGTTGACCGAAGACGAATATACCGTCTACGGTCGTGATTTCATCGGACGCATCTTCGAAATCGCCGACGAATTCGAAAAGCACGGTATCCGCGGCACGTCGCGCCCGATCTTCGCCGCGATCGGCCCCTACGCGAGCGCGAGTTCCGACACGCTCGCGCTGGCCACGGACCGGCTCCGCGAGACGATCGAGCAAGCCCAACGACGTTGACCTTGAGGTAACTATACCTTGACGGCAGGTACCTGGCATGATAGACTATATTCATGCCAGGAGACGTTAGGCTCAAGCCGGAGCAGAAATACACGATGCACGCCTTCGACCGGGATTTCCCGAACGACGGTTCGTGCCTCGAATGGCTGACCGCGTATCTCTACCCGGACGGGATTCGGTGCCGCCGCTGTAAGCGCGTGACCTCGCACCATTTCCTCACGAAGCGCAAGGCGCTGTGCTGCGACAACTGCGGCGCTCACGTTCATCCGACCGCCGGGACGATCTTCCACAAGTCCAGCACCTCGTTGCGGACTTGGTTCCATGCGATCTACCTCATGTCGTCCACGCGCTGCGGAATCTCCGCCGCGCAACTCATGCGCGAAACGGGCGTGACGTACAAGACGGCCTGGCGGATGTTCAATCAGATTCGCAAGATGCTACGCGAGGACATTCGCGATCTCGGCGGCGAGGTCGAAGCGGATGAGACGTTCATTGGTGGCCGCAAGCACGGCTCGGAATATTACGGCGGTGCCCGTAAGGCTGTCGTTGCCGGCGTGGTGGAGCGCAAGACGAGCGGCGGGCGCGTAGCCGCTTACGTCACCGAGGGTCGCTCTCTATATGACTTGATGACGCCGATCCGCGAGCGTGTGTTGCCCAAGTCGATGATCTACACCGACGAGTTTGCATCATATGGCAAGCTCTCAAAAGCGGGCTATCGGCACAAGCGCATCTATCATCGCGCCCGCATCTACGTGCGCGGAGACATTCACACGAACACCATCGAAGGCTTCTGGTCGCTCGTCAAGCGCGGCATCAGCGGCGTCCATCATTCGGTTTCCAAGAAGCACTTGCAAGGCTACCTGGATTCCTATGCGTTCCGGTACAACCACCGAAACGATGGTCAGCCTATGTTTGCGGCTTTGGCGGGTCAGATTTCTTCGGAGGTTGCGGAGTCGAATCAACCTGAGGCTCGACTAGACGACGAGCTGCCTTCTTAAGGTCGGATAGGAACGAGTCTTTCTCGTATCCGCTAGGCGCCTCGATTGGTGACTTGTCCTTCATTATTCTCAACGACTCGATCCTTGACGATCCGCAGGGTTGCGCCTTCTACGGCATTCTGCGCCTTGCTGGCCTCGGCCCAAACCTTAGCTGGTTCGAGTTTGTATTTTGCGACGAAGTGGCCGATGAAGTGACGGTTTACGACTTGACGGAGTTGATGCACTTCAACCACTTCGCCCTTTTGTATCATTAGATGTTCAGGCTTCCCAGGATGCGGAGTGCATGAGATTCCAAGCGCCTGAAGGGCAGCGATGAAGTACGGTAGACGAATCCCCTTATCATCGGTGCCCATCTAATCGTTATGCTGCCTCCGAGAACTCGACGTACTCAATCTTGCTGAATGGCAATTTCGGATGGAATTGCTCGTCGGTGAACATGGCTTTGAGCGTATTAGGCTGGGCGGACAGATACGGCAGCCACGTCTCCGGCGGGGCAGGAACGAGCAACTTTTGGATTCCTGAGTCGCCGAATTGCTTTAGGTTTTCGTTGATCGTCAGAAACAGCCCGTCAGTGAAGGCCATCTTGACCTCATCTAAGGTGTCACCCTGAGCGGCATAGTCAAGCTCAAGCCCTTGTGCGACCCACACACTCTCATCGTTCGTAATGAGAACGTGCAGGTTTTTGACAAAGACGTGATCACCGAGGTCGCCCGGCGCGTGTTCGATTGACGCATTCGGGTCAAATTCGGGTCCTTGATACTCGTATTTCGTGGATTCTTTCTCGCTCATATTTCTTTCCCCGGTGGTGGCGCGGGGTAAATGCTAACTAGCCTGGGACGGGCCTCGCACAGCCAAGAGGCTCTCGGGACTCGATCCAGGCTTGCGTGACCCTTACAAGCATACCTCGACTGACACGAAAAGTCACCAAGCCGTCTGTACTAGTGCCCGGATCACTCCGCGGACTCGTCCGTCGGTGGCTCGTCTGGTACGTTTCGGGTTTCATCCAGCGCCTCGCGCCCTTCGCGCTCCATCAATTCCGGGTTCCGCGCGATCCCGACGTGCAAGAGTTGCCTAGCTACCGTGTTAAGAGGCACCCCCCAACGACGGCTGAGGTTTTCGAGCGTTGCCCAGTCCCTCGGCGACGGCACGAAGTGGACTACTGGCTTGGGCTCCGGTTTCGAGCCCGTCCCCTGTTTTGTCATGGCGGACTCGACCTATACCACGGAGTCCCGACTTCTCCTTACGAAACCTTACGAAACGTTACGAATCGAAAGGAATCGTAAACTCCTCCATGAAGGGGATATGGAGAGAAACCTCATATAGCCGAAAACCCGGGCCCCAGGCCGCCACCACAACGATCTGAGAAACCGGGCTCCGACTTCGCCCCGCGCCACAGGGCAAACCTGATAAGACCGAACGGAGAGTGCGGGATTCAAACCCGCGGACGCCCGGTGCAACGGACGCCAACCGATCCTAAATCGGTCGCTTTAAGTCACTCAGCCAACTCTCCAAGTCGAAAATGGGCCTCTGAGGATTCTCCTTGGGGGCTCCTTTCGTTTTCGCGGGACTGACGCCACGGATGGCACAGGTTACTTGATATAGTACACCCGCCCTTTTCCGGATACAAGATATAGTGGGGGCGTCTGGTGATACCTTGAGCACAGCCTGTGCGGGGCTTGTTGGAAAGTGAACATTCTTGTGCATTGGCTGGGCAAACTCTGTGAGTAAGATGCGAATAAGCACCCCCTTAACGGGAGTGCTTCTCAAGTATTGGGCAACTCGTACGGGTAGACCCGATGCAGCGGGTCCCACCAGAGCGCGCTAAACGTTCCATCGCTCTCATCGATCAGGCCCCAAAGTCGCTTGACCGCGGTAATCCTCAGGCGAAATAACCGTCCTAAGTCGTCAAGTCCAATGTCTCGAAGCCGGGCCCGGGCAGCCGCTGAAAATTTGTTGGCGGGACAGTAATGGTGCAGCCGACTACGCTTTCCAAATATCTCGCCCCAAGTGATGGTCTCCAGATCCGCCAAAACGGTGCGGATTTCTCCAAAATCCTCGGCCGTCGTCGCGTGCCAACCGTAGGGATCGCAAAACTCCATCCGGGCAAGACGCCAACGCGGCCTTTGCGGGTAGTAACCATCGACCGCCTCAGAGATAGAGATGTTCTTTCTATCTCTTTGCGGCCGGCCAGGTCCAAAGACGGCTCTCTTTGCTTTTTTGCCTTGGTTCTTGCCCAAGGCTAAAAGCTATAGCAGGCTACTGTAATACTCGCAAATGGATTCTCTGGTGATCTCAACCTTTCCGCGCTCCAAGGGGGCGAGGCCGGCACGCGCTTCTCTCCAAGGAGCCTCGCGGTGCGTAAGCTCACTAAGCCATCCGGCGCTCTTGTCGCCGTATTTATTGATCACCAAATCCATGGTGTCTTTCTGATCACTGTTGAAAGAACTGTGCGTCCCAAGATCGCCAATGCGCTTGCGCGAAACCTCGTAGAAGCCACGATGAAGTCGATAAAGTCTTGGAATTACCGGACCATCGACCCATGCTTCAATACGATCGCGAAACAATGGCTTATCATCCCAAACCAGAGACCAGGCTTGAGCATAATAGGCGAGTTTGTGCAGTTTCATGGCCGGCATTGTCCCGCACTTATTTAGGATATATGCCGCAACGTCAAGCGACGTAGCCATAAGAATTGCCCTCCTCTCCAAAAATAATAAGCCTCCCGAAAGCTTCGTTTTTAATCGGGAGACTCAAAACGCATAGAACACCCGTTCGGTTGCGGGCCTCGACACCCTGTCACGGCACGGACACCCTTCAGCAATGGTTTGGCAACGTACCTGCCGTGCGGGTATAGTTACCGACCTTGACATCGAACATACGTTCGATTAGCATGGCAAGTCCATGGCTCCCGTGCGTTACGCCGAGCTTCACTGCCGGTCGAATTTCAGTTTCCTGGAAGGGGCCGCGCACCCCGAGGAGCTGATCGAGCGCGCGCGCGAGCTCGGGCTCGAAGCGCTGGCTCTGACCGACCGCGACGGCCTCTACGGCGCCGTTCGTTTTGCCAAGGCGGCCAAGCCGGCGAACTTCGCGGCGATCGCCGGAACCGAGTTGACCCTCGATATTCCGGAGTTGCGGCCGAACGCGCCGCGCCTGGTGCTGCTCGCCGAAAACGAGACCGGCTACGCGAACCTGGCGCGGGCGATCTCGAGCGCGCAGTTGCGCGGCAAGAAACGCGACGCGCGCTCGCGCCTCGCCGATTTCGACGGCAAGGCGCAGGGCCTCGTCGTGCTCTCCGGCTCGCGTCACGGATACGTCGAAGAGGCACTGTTGCGCGGCGATATCGCAACCGCCGAAGCGCGCGCGGCAACCTTACGCGATCTCTTTCCAGGGCGCTTCTATCTCGAATTGCAACACCATCTGCGTCCCGAAGACGCACGGCTCGTTCTGGCGCAAGTCGCACTCGCCGAACGGCTCGCTTTACCGTACGTCGCTACCAACGGCGTCGCATACGCGGTCCGTGAGGATGCACGGCTGTGCGACGTCTTGACCTGCATCAAACACAAAACCAATCTGCACGACGCCGGCCCAAAGCTCTTACCCAACGGTGAATTCTATTTGAAGAGTCCGGCTCAAATGCGCCGCATCTTCGCGCCCTATCCGCAAGCGATCGTCAATACGCTCGCGATCGCCGAACGTTGCCGCTTCCGTCTCGACAAATTGGCCGGACAGTTTCCGCTCTTTCCTTTACCGCCGGGCGAAGCGAGCACGCATTCGTATCTGCGCACGCTCGTCTACCGCGGCGTCAAACGCCGCTACGGCGAACCGTGTCCGTCCAACGTCGAGCGGCAACTCGAGTACGAACTCGGAATCATCGCACGCTTGGATCTGGCCGGCTACTTCTTGGTAGTCTGGGATATCGCGCGCGCCGCCGAGGAGATGGGCGTGCTCGCGCAAGGTCGCGGCTCGGCCGCCAATTCGGCCGTCTGCTACGCGCTCGGCATCACCGCCGTCGATCCGGTCGGCATGAAGCTGCTCTTCGAGCGTTTTCTCTCCGAGGAGCGCAACGAAGTTCCCGATATTGACATCGACTTCGCGCATCAAGATCGCGAACAAGTCATCCAGTACGTTTACCGGCGCTACGGGCGCGAGCACGCGGCGATGACCGCCGAGGTCATCACCTACCACGCGCGCTCGGCGATTCACGACATCGGCAAAGCGCTGGGGCTCTCGCCCGCGCAAGTCGGTGCGATCTCAAAGGAGTACGACGCACTCGATTCTTTGGACGGCGCGACCGGCGAAAACGCGACCCTGCTCGCGATGTGCCGCCGCATCGAGGGATTTCCGCGTCACATGGGGATCCATTCGGGTGGCATGGTCATCACCCGCGATCCGCTCGTGCAGGTCGCGCCGGTCGAGTGGGCCACGATGGCGGACCGTACGATCGTGCAGTGGGATAAGGACGATCTCTCCGATCTCGGTTTGATCAAGATCGATCTGCTGGGTCTCGGGATGCTCTCGCTCTTGCGCGATGCCTTCGCCTTGCACCGGCGGCGCTACGGCGAATCCAAAGCGCCACTCTCGCTCGCCGCAATCCCGGTCGACGATCCGGCGACGTACGAGATGCTACAGCGCGCCGATTCGATCGGCGTCTTTCAAGTCGAATCGCGCGCGCAACAGTCGATGCTGCCTCGCCTGCGCCCCGTCTGCTTCTACGATTTGGTCATGCAGGTCGCGATCATCCGGCCGGGACCGATTCAAGGCGATATGGTCCATCCGTTTCTGCGCCGGCGCAACGGGCTCGAACCCGTCACCTACCCGCATCCCAAATTAATTCCGGTGCTGGAACGCACGCTCGGCGTTCCGCTCTTTCAAGAACAGGGCATGCGCATGGCGATCGAGGCTGCCGGCTTCTCACCAGGCCAAGCCGATCTCTTGCGCCGCGCGATGGGACACAAACGCTCGCGCGGTCAGATGGCCGAGCTCTATCCTAAACTCATCGACGGCATGGCGCACAACGGCATCCAACGCGAAGCCGCCGAGCGTCTCTTCCACATGCTCGAAGGTTTTGCCGATTACGGTTTTCCGGAGTCGCACGCGGCCAGTTTCGCCCTGCTCGCGTATGCGTCGGCATACGTGAAATGTCACGAACCCGCGATCTTCTTGGCGGCAATCCTCAACGTACAACCGATGGGGTTTTATTCGACCGAGGTCTTGGTCAACGATGCGCGCCGGCACGGCGTCACGGTGGCTCCGGTTCGCGCGAACGCGAGCGAGTTCTGGAGTTTCGTCGACGAGCGCGGCACGGTCCGGCTGGGCTTCCATATCGTGCGCGGTTTGGGCACGGCGCAACGCGAGCGGCTCGAAGCTGCGCTCGCGCGCGGAGCGTTCGCCGATCTCGAAGAGTTCGCGGCGCGTACGAGGCTGGCCAAAAGCGCGCTCGAAAATCTCGCTATCTCCGGCGCGTTCGATCCTTGGTTTGCATCGCGGCGCGAGGCGATGTGGGCCTTGCGCGGACTCGACGAGCGCGAAGCGCGCGGCGAACTGGGCCGCGGCATGGTGATCGACGAGCCGGCGGCGGCGTTCGCAGCGCTCTTACCGGTTGAAGAGACCGCGTTCGATCTGTGGGCGACGGGCCTGACGACCGGACCGCAACCGATCGCGCATTTCCGTCACGCGCTCGACGCGCACGGCGCGATCTGCGCCGAACGGCTCGGATCGATGCCGAACCATCTCGTCTGCAAAGTCGGCGGCATGGTGATCACGCGCCAGCGCCCCGGAACCGCCAAGGGCTTCGTCTTCCTTACCCTCGAGGACGAAACCGGGCTGGTCAACGTGATCGTCAATCCGGCTGTCTACGAGCGCAACCGGCGTCTGGTGCGCTCGGCACAGGCGCTGGTCATCGAAGGAACCCTCCAACGCGAACAGGGCTGTGTCGACGTCCTTGCCAAGCGCTTTTGGCCGCTCGATACGGGCGATATCGTGGAGCCCGTCCACGCTCGTAATTTTCAATGAATTCCGGCTAGGCGGGAAACCCCGCTCGCCTGGTCGCACGTTCGTAGTCACAGTTAGTACCGCACAGGAGACGATGCCCATGAAGTTTCGTTCGATTGCATTCGGCCTGATGATGGCCACCGTGCTCTGCTTCGCAAGCGCCGGAGCCATCGCTCAAATCGATCCCGAAGATTCCGGAGCGGGGACGAAGCTCGGCATGCAAGAGCAGAGCAATTCCGGACAGGTCGGTGACGTCACGCTGTTTCAGCGCGGACAGAACACGCTAGTCGTCATCAACATCAAGAGCGAGCCGCGCGGCCACCGCGAGCCCGCGCACATTCACCGCGGCCATTCCTGCGACGATCTCAATCCGAAGCCCGCATTCGGCTTGGCCGACGTCGTGAACGGCTGGTCGCGCACGCTCGTGCAATATCCGATGGACAAGCTGCTCTCCGGCAACTACGTCGTCAACGCTCACATCTCAGCGACGAACCTTCCGCACTACGTCTCCTGCGGACAACTCTACCGCTGACGCCTTCGGCAAATCCCGTCGCACGCGTTGCGCGGGGTTTTGCCGCTGCGATCGGCGACACGCCGCACATCGTGTTGCCGAAACTCTCGGCGGCGCTCGGTCGCACGATCGCGGGTAAAGCAGAGTTTGAGAATCCGGGCGGCTCGGTCAAAGACCGGGCCGCCAAAGGCATCATCGAAGATGCTGAAGCGAGCGGACGTCTCGTGCCCGGCGGCACGATCGTCGAAGGCACGGCCGGCAACACCGGCATCGCACTGACGCTGCTCGCCAACGCGCGCGGCTATCGGGCGATCATCTGCATTCCCGACGACCAGTCGCAAGAGAAGATCGATCTGTTGCGCGCGTTCGGCGCCGACGTGCGCGTCGTGCCGGCCGTTCCGTTCGCCAATCCCGAAAACTATTACCACGTCGCGCGCCGTATCGCCGAAGCGACTCCGAACGCGGTCTGGGCCGATCAATTTAACAACGTCGCGAATCGTGCGGCACACTATGCGACGACCGGGCCCGAAATTTGGAACGCGTTCGGCGACGGCTTGAGCGCGTTCGTCGCAGCTTGCGGAACCGGCGGCACGCTCGCCGGAACCGGGGCGTATCTCAAGGAGCGAAATTCGCACGTACGCGTCGTTTTGTGCGATCCGCTCGGTTCGGCGTTGTACAGCCAGGTCAAGAACGGAACGCTCGAAACGAACGGCGACTCGAATCTGGAAGGCATCGGCATCAAGCGCATCACCGACAACTTCCGCGGCGCACCGGTCGACGATGCACTTCAAGTCGACGATAAGAGCGCGATCGAGATGGCGTATTGGTTACTGCGCGAAGAAGGGCTTTACGTCGGGGGCTCGGCGGCACTCAACCTGGTCGGCGCGGCGCGCTACGCGCGCGCGCTGCCCGCCGGCAGCACGGTCGTCACGATCCTGTGCGACGGCGGCGAACGCTACCGCTCGCGGCTATGGAATCGGGACTGGCTTGTCGAAAACGACTGCCTGCCCACGCACGCTGATCTGACGTTCCTTTAAGCCATCTCAACCCTCGTCCGTCTTGCGGACTAAAGGTCCTACGATGCCAGAATTGACCGATCCGACCCGCGCGACGAACCCCAATCTCAATCTCCACTAGCATCCGAGCGCTACGGAATCTATGCCGCTAACGATCGTGCACTGCGCCGACGTGCATCTGGAAACGACCTTCCCCGAGACGCGCGGCGGCGCAGGCCGCCGCAAAGCGCTCGCGGATGCGTTCGTGCGCATCGTCGACGAAGCGATCGGACGGAACGCCGACGTTCTGACGATCGGCGGCGATCTCTACGAAGCCGAGCGCGCCGGACCGCAGACATTTCGTTTTCTCTCAGAACAATTCGCGCGCTTCGGCAAGCCGGTCTACATCGCGCCCGGAAACCACGACCCGCACGCGCCGAATTCACTCTTGTCGCGTCGCGACGTTCCGGAAAACGTGCACGTCTTCAACGAGCCGAAGTGGCGCGCGTGTGCGCTCGCACCTAACGTCTGGTTGTGGGGCTTCGGCCACACGCCGGGCGAACCCGGCCGTCCGTTCGCAGGCGCGCGCTTCGATCGGGGGGGCGTGCAGATCGCACTCGCCCACGGCAGCGACGAGTCGCGCTGTCCGCCCGGCAAACGCGCGACCGCTCCATTTTCGACGGCCGAAGTCGTCGCCGCGGGAGCCTCGCTGCTGTTGACCGGTCACTATCACGGCGGATACGTCGTCAGCCAAGACGGCCGGCCCGTCTTCGCCTATCCGGGCTCGCCGGAACCGATCAAATTCGGCGAAGGCGCCACACACGGCGCGCTGGTCGTCGCGATCGACGGCAACTCGATCGACGTGCGCGCGCTACCGACGGCACGGACCCGCGCGCTCGACGTTAGCTGCGATATGTCGCGCGTGACGCACGAGAACGCGGCGTTCGAGCGCATTTGGCCCGCGCTCGCCCGTTGCGGCGCGGGCGACTACGTGCGCCTGCACCTAAGCGGGATCATCGCCGACGGCACGCGCCTCGACTCGGCCTTGATCGAGGAGCGCCTGGGAGCGTCGCTCGGTTCGCTGCAGATTATCGACGAAACCCGCTCGCACGACTACGAACGCATCGCACGCGAGCCGACCGTTCGTGGCCACGTCGTGCGCGATCTGCTGGCGCTCTCGCGCGATCGCGACATCGAGCGCGCGAGCGAGGCGGAAGCCGCTCTGCGCTACGCGGTCGCGGCCTTCGAAGGCTCGGAGATCGCGCCGTGAAACTGAACGAGTTGCGCGTCGAAGGATTCGGAAAACTGGAATCGCGCAACATTGCGTTCGATCCGCATTTCAACATCGTCTACGGACCAAACGAGGCGGGGAAATCGACGCTGACCACGGCGATCATCGCAACGTTGTACGGCGTCGGGCGCAAGGAGGAACGCGACGCGTGGCGGCCCTGGAGCGGTGGAAAGTATTCGACGGCGCTGCGCTACACGCTCGACGACGGACGCGTTTTCGAAGTGCAGCGCGACTTCGAGAAAGATCCCAAGGGCGTTCGCGTCTACGACGAAAGCGGCGACGACGTCTCGGCCGAATTGTCGTTCGGAAAAGTCGTCAACCCCGGCCTCGCGCACTTGCGCATCCCGCTCGAGGTCTTCCTTAACGCAGCGTGTCTGACGCAAGGCGCGTCACAGATTGACGGCGCGCGCGCCGAGAAAATCAGCTCTTCCCTGGCTCAGGCACTCGACGGCGGCCCGCGCGAAGACGCCGCACTCGGAGCGATCCGGCGCCTCGACGAGGCTCTGGCGGCGCACGTCGGAACGAAGCGCGCGACGATCAACGCCCCGCTGCGTCACCTTCAAGACGAGATCGCGGCGGCCGAGACGCGCGCCGTCGAACTGCGCGCCAAACTGCGCACGCTCGACGACCTCCGTCTGCGCAAGGACGCGGAGATCCGCCGCGCGAGCGAACTCGAGCAGGCATTGCACGAACACGATCGTCGGGCGCGCGCGCTGCGCGCGCAGATGCTGAGTTCGCGACTCGAAGCGTTGCGCGAGATCCACGATGACGTGTCCGCGCTGCACTCGGATCGCGCGCACTACGCGGACGTCGATGACTTTCCATCCGGCTCGCCGGCCGACTTGGAAGCGCGCCACCGCGAATGGCAGACGGCCGAAGCGCTGGCCGCCTCTGCGACCGAGACCGCGCAGGAGACGCGCATGACCCTGGGCCTCGAAGCGGAACTGACCGAGCGCGCGAGCGATGGCGGCTCGCTCGATGAAGCTGCATTCACTGCACTGCAGGAGGCTGCCGCCGAAGCCACCGACGCGCGCATCAAAGCGACGTTCGCGGCCGCGCACGTGCAAGGTTCGCGGCGTACGATCGAAGGCGGCAACGAGCTCTTCGGAGCGGCGTTCGCGACGGGCGTGATCGTCACGCTGGCCACACTCGTACTCGCCATCTTTCACAATTGGCTGGCGGCGCCGATCGGCGCGCTCGCACTCCTGCTCTTTATCTTCGCCTGGAAGAAGTGGAACCGCCGGCGCGATGCCCTGCGCATGATCGCCAAGATGGAACGCAGGGCCGATTCCGCGATGGCGGTCGAAAAGCTCGCCGCCGGTCGCGTCGCCGCCGTACTCGAACCGCTGGCGGTTGCATCGATCGAAGAGCTCGCGCGCCGGCGCGACCGCTGGCTCGTGCTGCAAGAGCGAAAGACGAGCGCGCGCCGCAACGCCGAGCGCGCGCGCAACGCGTTGCTGGGCGCGAACTCCGCCGGGCAGGCATTCGACGCATTGGCGCGCACCCTGGTCCCGCCCAGCGGATCGCGCGAAGGCGATGTCCAGGCCGCGCGCGTGCGGGATGCGCGGCGCAGCGCGCGCGACGGGATCGACATGCGCTTATCGATGCTCGAAGTGCGGCGCCAAGACGTGCTCGGCAACGACGACGAGGCCGCGCTCAAGACCGAGTTAGCCGAGCTTCTCGCCGCCGGCATCCAGCCGAGCGGCGTCGGCGGCTCGCAACGCGCCTTCGAAGGCGAGCGGCTCGATCTGGAGCGCCGACATGCCGATAGCCGCAGCGCGGCCGCCGCCACGGAAGCGGAGCTGCGCACCTCCGAATCGCAACTCGAAGATCTCGCCGGCCTGGACGAACGCGTCCAGACCCTGCGCGAAGCGGCGCGAAAGCTCGAGCGTTTCGAAACCGCGCTCGGCGTCGCGCGGCATCGCATCGAAGACCGCACGCGTGAAGCACACCAGAAGTTTGCTCGCCGGCTCACCGACTACGCATCGCGCACGTTCGACGGAATCACTGCGGGACGGTACGTCGACGTTCGCGTCGATCCGACCACCCTCGCGGTCCGCGTGCGCGTTCCCGAGACCGGCGCGATCGTCGACGTCGAGCGTCTTTCGGCTGGCACGCGCGAGCAAGCCTATCTCGTCGTGCGGCTCGCGATGGTGCGCATGTTTGCGGAAGGCATCGAAACCGCGCCGATCGTGCTCGACGATCCGTTTGCACTCTGGGACGAGGCGCGGATCGAACGCGGGCTACCCATTCTCAAAGCGGCGGCGCACGACGGCCAGTTGATCGTCTTCACGACCAGCCGCGAACTCGCGGATGCGGCCTCGAAAGCCGGGGCGCATCGCATCGATCTGGACGCGGCCATGATTCGGGAGCAACGGCGTCCATCACTTCGGTGACGGCGACGCGCTCCCGCAGTTTAGCGAGGCCTAATAGCCCGAACGGACCGGCTGGGTCTGAAGCTTGCGCAATGCCTCGAGTGTATTGGCGACGTGCAGTTCTGGTTTCATCGAAGTGTACGAGTAGACGATCTTGCCGTCTTGCGAGATGACGTACGACGTGCGGTTCGAGAACATTCGGCCGGCGCCCGCGTCCAGAGTGGCATCGTAACTCTTGGAGATTGCGAAATCGCCGTCCGACGCAACCGCGAACTTGCTGCGGCATTCCGAAACCGAGAATCTGTTGAGCTTCTCGATATCGTCGCCTGAGACTCCGATGACGGTCGCACCGAGCTTCTGGTAATCGCCGATGTGTTCGGCGAAGTCGTGCGCCTCAATCGTGCAGCCTTCCGTGAACGCTGCGGGGTAGAAATACAGAACCACGGGACCCTTGGCTAGAGCGGCCTTCAGGTCGAAGTCGAAAATCTTACCGCCGAGCGACGCCTTCGTATCGAATGTCGGGGCAGCCGCTCCGGGCTTGAGTTCGGCGGCCGCCGGTGCACTCGTCAGGGCAAAGACCATGGCCGCCATCAGAATGCCACGCAAGATGTTGTTCATTTGGGTATCCCTCTCAGATGCCGCGTCGAGGCCGCGGCTTACCATCCTTGGACGCGAGCCGCGGTGATTCGTTCCGCGCATCGCCAACTTTAACGCCGTCTAAAACTATAGCCCCATCAAGCGCGCGATGACCAGGCGCTGGATTTCGTTCGTGCCTTCGCCGATTTCGTTGATCTTCTGGTCCCGGTACATGCGCGAGACCGGATACTCATCCATGAATCCATAGCCGCCGTGGATCTGGACCGCATCGTTGACGACGCGGCCGGAGACCTCGCCCGAGTACAGTTTCGCGAGGCTCGCCGACATCGCAAAATCGCGTCCCGTATCTTTTTCCCAAGCTGCTTTCAGCACCATCAGCTTAGCGTGTTCGATCTCACACAACATGTCGGCCAGCTTGAACTGGATCGCTTGGAACTTCGAGATCGCGCGACCGAATTGATGACGCTCCTTCGCATACTTTAGCGCTTCATCGTACGCGCCCATCGCCAGCCCCACCGAGAGTGCGGCGACCGAGATGCGGCCGCCGTCGAGAATCTTCAAGAATTGGTGGAGCCCTTTGCCGCGTTCGCCCAACAAGTTCTCGACGGGAACCACTGCGTCTTGGAATGCAAGCTCGCGCGTATCCGAAGCGCGCCAGCCCATCTTATTGTACTGTTTCGAACGCGTGAAGCCTGGCGTATCCTGCGGCACGATGATGTTGGACAGTTCGGGGCGCCCGCGCTCGTCGGTTCCGGTGATCGCCGTGATCGTCGTTCCGCCCGTGATCTCGGTGCCGCTGTTGGTGATGAAGGCCTTCGTGCCATTGATCACCCACGAGCCGTCGCGCAGTTCCGCCCGGGTGCGAGCGCCGCCGGCATCGCTGCCCGCCTGCGGCTCGGTCAGACCGAATCCCCAGAGCATTTCGCCGCGGGCGCACGGCACCAAGTACTTGCGTTTCTGCTCCTCGGTTCCGAAGAGAAAGAACGGCGTACTACCAAGCGAGACGTGAGCGGCCACCGTGATCGCGGTCGAGGCGTCGACCCTGGCCAGCTCGCAGATCGCGAGCGCATACGAGACCGTGTCGGCGCCGGCTCCGCCGTATTCCTCGGGGAACGGCAAGCCCATCAACCCAAGGTCGGCCATTTTCTTGACGAGGTCGTAGGGGAACTCAGCCGCCGCATCCATCGCCTCAGCTCGCGGGCGCACTTCGCTTTGTGCGAAGTCACGGCAGAGGGATTGGATCGCTCGTTGTTCGTCGCTGAGCTCGAAGTCCATAACCAGAGGTGTCCGTGCGCTCCGGCGCCGAAAACTCCTGTAATGCCAATATTCGCGCGCGGCGCCGCGCGCGCGGTCCCCGGATAAACGGTTTGTGATTTCCCTGCGCGGAGTCACCCTGATCTATCCGAACGGGACGCGCGCGCTCGACGGAGTCGATCTCGAAATCGCAAAGGGCAGCTTTGTCTTCCTCGTCGGCCACTCCGGCACCGGAAAATCGAGCCTGTTGCGTTTGCTGTACCGCGAACAGCTGCCGAGCAGCGGTGAGGTCGTCGTCGATAATATCCGCGTCGACAAGCTCAAACGTTCGAGGGTCCCGGCGCTGAGGCGCAACGTCGGCGTCGTCTTTCAGGACTTCAAGTTGCTCGCCGAAAGGACGGTCTGGGAAAATGTCGCGTTCGCTCTGCAAGTCACCGGCGCGCGCACGCGCGATGTGATGCGTCAGGTTCCTCGCGTGCTCGACTTGGTCGGCTTGGCGCACAAGTCGAGAGTCTTTCCGAACGAACTCTCCGGCGGCGAACAACAGCGCACCGCGATCGCGCGAGCGCTCGTCAACAATCCAAAGATTCTGTTGTGCGACGAACCGAGCGGCAATCTCGATCCCGTCAATACCAACGAGATCATGGATCTGTTGCATCGCATCAATCTCAAAGGGACGACGGTCGTCATCGCGACGCACAACGCGCTGGTGGTCGATCGCATGCGGCGGCGCGTGATCCGGCTCGAACACGGCAAGATTCTTGCCGACGAAGAGCGCGGCTTCTACCACGTTACCACAACCGAAGCCGGCGCGATCGACGCCGCCGGCAGCGCGACACGGGTGAACAATGGATTGGGGCAAAGTACGCTTTTTTCTGAGTGAAGTCGGCAATAACTTCACTCGGAGCATCGTAATGCAACTCACGGCGATCGGGACGGTCACGATCATGATCGTGCTGCTGGGCACGTTCCTGTTTACGCAGGAGACGCTCGGCAAGATCGGCGGCGATATCGTGCGACAGATCGAGATATCGGTCTTCTTGAACGATAAGGCCACGCCGGCAGACGCGCGCGCTTTGACGCTCGCGCTGCGCGCCGATCCTCAAGTAAAAGCTGTCGTCTATATTCCTAAGACCGAAGGTTTGCGCCAGATGCGCGAGCTGCTGCGCGGGCAGATCGACACGTCGCTCTTGACCATCAACCCGCTGCCGGAGAAGTTACGAGTGCAAGTCGTCGATCCGGAGAGCGTGCACGCCGTCGCCGCTAGGATCGTAAAGAAGCCAAACGTTGCAAACGTCGAATACCAGCGCGATGCCGTCGAGCGCTTGCTGCGCCTCTCCGAGGTGATGGGCCGGATCGGCCTGGGCTTCATCGTGCTCTTGGTCTTGACGGCCGCGATCATCATCTCGAATACGATTCGGCTTACGGTCTACGCGCGGCGCCGCGAGATTGCGATCATGCAGCTCGTCGGCGCCTCGAACACCTACATCCGCTTGCCGTTCATCTGCGAAGGCTTTATCGACGGCTTTTTGGGCGCCTTACTCGCATTGGTTTTGCTCGCCGTCGGCCGCTGGCAACTCTGGCCCAAACTCTTGAGCGCGCTGCCCTTCATCCCGCTGCACGACGCGGGAATCGATCTCCGCCTCTTCGCGCTCCAACTCCTCGGCGTCGGCGCCGCGGTCGGCATCGTCGCATCCTGGATTTCCGTCGGCCGGTACCTTCGCACGTGAGCGAACTTCGTCGCGCAAGAGTAGCCGCCGCGATCGTACTCGCCGGCGTCTTGGCACTGAGCGGCCCCACGTCTGCGGCGGCGCCGAAGAGCTCGGTTAAAGCGTCGTCACTCGGCGAGCGAATCCGTCAGAAACAAATCGACGTCGAGGCGGCCCGCAAACGTTTGGCGGAAAAGCGCGACCAATTGCGCGTGCGCCAACTGCGCTCGCAAGATCTGCAGAATCAATTGCAGGAGACCAACTCCAGCATCAACCGCGTTTCGCGGTCGCTCGACGCCTTAGGCGGCGAGATCCACGATACGCAGCGCAAACTCGAATGGAATCAGCGGCAACTGGATGCCGCCCAAGCGACGCTCAAGCGGCACAACGACGCGCTGAACCGTCGCTTGGTCGACGCATACGAGCGCGGCGACATGGGCTACGTGAACGTGCTGCTTTCGGCGAACTCGTTCAGCGATTTCGTCGAGCGCTGGGACGATATCCGTTACCTGATCGCAGCCAACGAGCGCACCGTGCGCGAGCGCCGGAACGCCGAACGCGCCGTGGCGGCGGTGGAACGCGAGCTCGAGCGCCAGCGCCTGCTGCTCTCCGATACGGAGAAGCGCGAGCAGCAAGATAAGTTTCAACTTGCCGGGCTAGCCGACCAGCGAGCGGCGCTGGTCGTAGTCGCCGAGCAGAATCGTCGCAGCGTCGCACGCGAGGTCGCGCAACTCGAAGAACTGAGCGCCGCCCAAGAGGCCGAGCTCGAACAACTGATTCGCGAGAAACAGCGCCAAGAGGAGGCTCGGCGCGCGGCCGAGCGGCGTGCCGCGCAGCTCTCCGGCCACGAGCTTCCGCCCGAGACCCACGTCGGCGCCCCCGCAACGTTCAGCTGGCCGGCTTCGGGACCGATCACGTCGCCCTTCGGAATGCGCGCCGACCCCTTCGGACACGGCTTCCGCAGACATACCGGGATCGATATCGGTGCGCCGATGAGCTCGACCATTACGGCGGCAGCCGCGGGCCGGGTCATCATGGCCCATTGGTACGGCGGCTACGGCAACGCGATCATTATCGATCACGGCGGCAAGACGGTGACGCTCTACGGCCACTGCTCGCAGGTCTTCGTCTCCGAAGGGCAAGACGTTCAACGGGGGCAAGCGATCGGCGCGGTCGGTTCGACCGGCAACTCGACCGGCCCGCACCTCCACTTTGAAGTGCGCGTCAACGGCGTCCCCGTGGACCCGATCGGCCGCCTTCGTTAAGAATCTTAGAGAGTGGTGCGCCGCAGCCCAGCTGCGTCTCAGGATCGGGTATGATACTGGGAAGCATGACCAAGGGCCGGTTACGAGCATCCCAGAACCAGGGGGTCCCCCAACTCGCGCCCGCCGACCGAAAGATTTAGGTCCTTGAACGCTCCTTTTCGCGCCCTGACTGCCGCTTTCGTCATCGCCGTGGCCTCGCTCGGCGGTGCGCTGTACCTCGGGCACGAGGCTGGCTTGCAAGACTCAGCGCCGGCCGCGCTCCTCGATGCGGGCCCCGGTCTAGCGACGCTCGACCTGCGCGCGCTCCTTTCCAATCCGCGCTCGGCCGACCAGCGCATGCTCGACATCGCGTTTCGGCAAGTCGAGAAGGCCTTCTACCGGCCGGTCAACGCGCAACTGCTGCTCAACGGCGAACAGCACGAACTGCTCGCGTATCTCAAGAAGCATAAAATCTCGGACCCGGCGATTCCGTCCGCACTCGCGACCGGTGACGAAGCGCACGACGTGCGCCTCCTCAATCGCAACCTGCAGCTCGCGCAGTCGCAATACGGGCGCCAAACCTCAAACGCGGAGCTGACCCAAGCCGCGATCAGCGGCATGCTCAACGCGCTCGGCGATCCGTACACGGCCTACCTCTCCGCACGAGAGATTTCGAGTCTTGAGGAATCGCTCAAAGGCGGCGACTTCGGCGGCATCGGCGTCTACATCGTTCAAGACCCGCAGACGAAGCAAGTTCTCGTCGAGCCAATCGAAGGCACGCCGGCGTTTCTCGCCGGCATCAAGACGGGCGACCAGATTCTCGCGGTCGACGGCCATCACGTCGGCGGACTGAAGCTGGACGACGTCGAGCGCCTGATTCGCGGCCGCAGCGGCACCGTCGTGCAACTGGTCGTGCGCGCGCACGGCGCACCGGCGGCGCGCACGATTGCGGTGACGCGCAGTCAGATCGTCGTGCCATCGGTCAAGGCCGAGATGGAGGACGGTTTCGAGTACGTCCGTCTGTCAGACTTCGGTTCGAACTCCTACGACGAAGTGCGCCGCGCGATGCTGGACGGCAAAGCCCACAACGCGAAAGGCTACATCCTCGACCTGCGCAACAACGGCGGCGGCTTACTGGAAGCAGCCGTCCAGATCTCGAGCTTGTTCATCCCGCAGGGCACGATCGTCTCGACGATCGACCGCGAGGGAAACACCGAGGTCAAGACCGCAACGCACGAATCGATCGGCGCGGCCCCCCTCGTCGTGCTGGTCAACAAGTACACCGCCAGCGCTTCGGAGATCACCGCCGGAGCCGTGCAAGATTATCACGTCGGCGCCTTGATCGGAATGAAGACCTTCGGTAAGGGCGTCGTGCAGAGCATCTACAATTTGAGCGACGGCGGCGCGCTCAAGATCACGACGGCGCGCTACGTGACCCCGCTCGGCCGCGATATCCAGCACAAGGGCATCGTTCCGGACGTCGTGGTCAATCAATCGCCGGCGATCATCGGTACCATTAGAGATCTTGGCACCGCTAAAGACCTTCAACTCGCGGCCGCAAAGTCGTACTTGCGCCGCATCGCGCACAGGTAATATACGTTGACCAAACGCATCCTTAGCATCCTTGCCGCCTCGCTCTTCCTCACCGCGGCCAACGTCCCGTCGAACGCCGCCTCCGGCCTTTCGAGCATCGAAGCGGACGAAATCCAGATGAGTTTTTCGCTCGTCTCGGCCGAGTTCTACAAGAAGGTCGACCCGCAGACGCTGCTCGACGGAGCGCGCTCGCAGATGGTCGCCTACCTGCAAAAGAATGGCGTCCCCAAGCCGAACGTGCCGACGCTTCGCGCCTCCGAAGATGCCAATCTCAACGTGCGCGAACTCGAGCGTGAGGTCGCAGGCGTGGTGACGGCGTACGGAACCAAACTCGGCAGCCGCGCGCTGACGTACGAAGCGATCTCCGGAATGTTGGCGTCGGTCAAAGATAAGTACACGACCTTCCTGACGCCCAAACAATACGCTGAATTGAACGAAGGACTCGACGGCGGCGGTTTCAGCGGCGTCGGCATCTCGATCACGATCGACGACAAGACGAAGATTCTGCGCGTGCTCGATATCATCGAAGGCGGCCCGGCGGAAAAATCCGGCGTCAAAGCGGGCGACCTCATCACCGCGGTGGACGGGCATACGACCAAAGGTCTCTCGCCCGACGACGATACTAAACTGTTGCGCGGCACGGAGGGGACGATCGTCCATCTCTCGATCGAGCGCGACGGCGCGGCGATCGCGCCGATCGCGGTCACGCGCGCGGTCATCCATCAGCCCAGCGTCTACGCCAAGATGCTCGATAACGGCATCGGCTACGCGCGCTTGACGGTCTTCGGTTCGACCACGGCCGCGGAGTTGACCAGAGCGCTCGATAAACTCGAAGCCCAGCACGCCAAGGCATATATCCTCGACCTGCGCGATAACGGCGGCGGCTACTTGAACGCCGCGATCGAGGTCAGCTCCAAGTTCATTCCGTCCGGTCCGATCGTCTCGGTCGAATCGCGCGGCGGCAGCAACACGCAGTACGACGCCGAGGATACGGCGATTCCGCCGCGGCCGCTCGCCGTCTTGGTGAATCGCTATACCGCATCGGCCTCCGAGATCACCTCGGGTGCGATCCAGGATAACGGCGTCGGCGAATTGATCGGCGAGAAGACCTACGGCAAGGGCGTCGTACAGACGATCCACCCGCTGCCCGACGGTTCCGCCGTGAAGATCACGAGCGCGCGCTATCTGACGCCGCGCGGCCGCGACATCAACCAGGTCGGCATCGCGCCCGATATCGCCACGGTCGAACCGAAGGATGCGCGCATGGGCGATCCTTCCAACGACGCGCAACTCCAATCGGCGATCACGTATCTCCAGGGCCGCATCGCGAAGCTCGGCAACTAACCGCCCGGCGCTACTGGGCGAGTTCGCGCTGCGCGCGCGAGCCTTTTCGGCGTACACATCGCTCGTCGCGCGCGGCTGGACGACAATCTAAATCCTAATTTCAGCGAAGCTCGAAAACGCTTCGAACGGAACGCCTTCACGCCGCAAGAAGCTCTCGAGGTTGCGTCCGCGCTTTGCGAAGCGCCGGTCGGCCGCGAGCGCGGCGTCGTAGTCCGAGCGGCCGTCGCCGATGTAGATCGTGTTCGCGCCGGCCGCGCGAGCGGCGCGAACCAGCCCGGCCTTGTCGTTGCCGTTGTCCGACTCGTCGCGAAAGTCGATCCGCCAGCCGTCGGGAAGAATCGTCACCGGATTGGCAACGAGCGCGAGCCGTTCGAGACCTTCGCGCGCGAGCACGCGCCGGATCAGCGGTTCGATCCCCGAGCTGACGATCGTGAGCGATGCATCGCGCGCCTCACAAGCCGCGACGAACGCGGCGAACGTCGGATCGAAGCGCACCTTTCGCTGCAAGACGGCGTCGGCTTCATCGAACGTTGCGGTTACGAATGACGCCTCCAAAGCGAGCGCCTCGCGGAGCGTGATCTCGTCGCTCGCGAGGCGTTGCTCGATTTCCAACCACGGCGCGTCGCCGGCGAAGTGCCGGACGAACACGTCGAAGGTGTCGACGTCGGTGATGGTGCCGTCGTAATCGACGAAGACGGCCGTCGCCAAGGGACTTAGCTCGAACTCTTCTTACGCGACGCCGCCGTCTTCTTCTTAGCTGCGGTCGGCGCGCTCTTTTTGCGCGCGGGTGCTTTGACGGCGGCTCGCGTGCGTTTGGGCTTCTCGGCCGGCTCCGCACCGCTCGCTTCCGACTTCTTTGGACGGCCGCGGCGCTTGGGCGCGTCGGCCGCGGCCGGGAGCGCCGTTTGCGTCACGGTTTCCAGTGAGCGCGCGACGGCGGCCTTCGGCGGGCGACCGCGCGCGGGCTTGGTGGCCTTGAGCGGTTCGGCCGGAACCGAGAGACTCGGCGGCGGCGGATCCACTGCAACGGAGCCCGGCCGGCGGTCGACGCGCGCGATCGCGCGGCCCGGCTCGGGCGGTGCGGTTTGACCGGTCGGTTCGGCGGCGCCGTTGGCGCCGACGCGCAGGATCGAACGATCCGGCAACGTGCCGGGTACTCCGGCGGCTACGCCGCCCTCGAGACCCGCACCGCCGCGTCCACGCCGGCGACGGCGACGGCGGCGGCGGCGAACGCCGTCACCGGGAAGCGGCGACTCGTCGCCTTCGGTCGCCGGCCGCGCCACGGGAGCCGGGCGCGCCGTCGCGGCGCGAACCTCACCCGGAGGCAACGGAATCCCGGCCGCAGCCGCAATCGCGGCCAAGGTCGCGGCATCGCCGGCTCCCGGCTTACGACGGCGGCGCCGGCGGCGCTTGCGCTTGAATTCACCATCGGCGCCGCCACCGTACGAAGCGAACGTGCGATGTTCGCCGTCGGGTTCGACGGCGGCGTAGTCGGGAACGTGCAGCGGCGCGACCGTCGCGAGCGGCGGCGTGGCCGATGCGTGCGCGCGAACTTCGGCGTCCTCGGCCTCGGCTTCCGCCTCGGTCGAGATCCCGATCGCCGGCCGGCCGCCCAGACCCTTGGCGGCCTCCTCGGCGAGTTCGCGCAGTTGCTCTTCCTGCTCCGCGACGGTGAGCTCTTTCTTGCGGCCGCGTCCGCCACGACGGCGGCGTTTCTTGCCCTCGCCGGCGACTTGCGCGATCGGTGCGCGCGCCTCGGCCAGGATCGTTCCATCCTCATCGACGTCGATGATCTTGATCTTGATCGTCTGCCCGACCGCATTCGCGGCGTTTTCGACTTCGACCAAACGGTCGCCGACGACGGCCAGCGCCGAGGTCGCGACGGGCAGGCGTCCGTAGATCAGTTCGACTTCAACCTCATCGCCAACGCGCACTTCGGGTGCGGGGCGCGCGGGTTTCGAATCGTCGAGTCTGTGAATCTTGGTTCGCTCGGGCGGCAGCGAGAGATCGACGCGCACGTCGACCTTCGTGCCGAGTTCTTTTTCGAGCGCTTCGAGTTCGCTCTGATACCAGTATTCGATCTGCGCGCCGACCGTGGGATACGAGATGACTTCGATCGGCTGCGCTTTCGCCTTACCGTTGTGGTGTTCGTGACCCAGACGGCGCACGGTGCGGAAGGCTTCGATCGCCACCGTCTCCGGCGACATGACCGAGCCGAGCCCCGTGCAGGTGGGGCAAGCTCCGCGCAGTTGGCCGGCGAGATCCTTACCGACGCGCTTGCGCGTGAACTCGAGCAGTCCGAGCGCGGAGAACGATTGGATCGTCGTCCGCGTGCGGTCCTTGCGCAGCCCGGTTTCGAGCGTGGCGAGCACCTTGTTGCGCGCGTTCTCCGTCGACATGTCGATGAAGTCGCAGACGATGATGCCGCCGATATCGCGCAGACGCACTTGACGCGCGATCTCAGCCGCAGCTTCAATATTCGTCTTGACGATCGTGTCTTCGAGGTTCTTGCCGCCGGTGAACTTGCCGCTGTTGACGTCGATGACGGTCAAGGCTTCGGTCGTCTCGATCACGATCGAGCCGCCCGAGGGCAAATTGATCTTGGGGCGCAGTAGCTTCTGGACTTCTTCGTCGACCTTGAAGTCTTTGAAGAGCGAGCGGCCGCTGTTGTAATGCTGGATGCGCTCGACGTATTGCGGTCCGAGCAGCCGCATGAAGTCGCGGACCTTCTCGTACTCCTCACCGTTGTCGATCAGGACGCGGTCCACTTCGGGCGTGATGAAATCGCGCGCCGCCTTGTAGACGAGGTTCATGTCTTTATGGATCAAGGACGGGGATGGCGCGCGCTTATAGCTCTCGAGGATACCGTGCCACATGCGGATCAGCACGCCGAGATCGGCGAGCAGTTCGGCTTGGCTGACGCCCGCGGCCGCGGTCCGGACGACGGTCGCCATCCCTTCGGGCCGGATCAGTTTCATGATCCCCTTGAGGCGGTTGCGCTCGTCGGCGCTCTCGATCTTGCGCGAGACGCCGGAGTACTTGCCGGTCGGCATGAGGATCAGGTAGCGGCCCGGCAGCGAGATGTTGGTAGAGATGCGCGCGCCTTTGAGGCCGCGCGGCTCTTTGACGATCTGGACTAAGACGTCATCGCCCTTGGCGATCTTTTCGGTGATAGTCCAGCCGGAACGGCCTTGCGTGATTTCGACATCGCCGATGTTGAGCGGCGTCTTGTTGATGTCGTCGACGTACAAGAAGGCGTTGCGGCCGAGGCCGATATCGACGAAACTCGCTCCCATACCGGGGAGCACGTTCATCACTTTACCTTTGTAGATCGAGCCGATAACTTTTTCTTCGCGTTCGAAGTAGATTTCGGCGAGTTGGCCGTCCTCAAGGATTGCAACCCGGTTTTCCCAGGGGTCGCTGGAAATGAGGATTTCAGTTGGCACGTAGTAACCTTTCGGTTTTGGGCGGCGCGGTGCGCCGCCGCATGAATTCAGTTAAGCCTGTTCCCCCATGGAACGGCATCGTGACCGCACCGTTCGTCCGGTCCTGGCGCCTGCGATAGCGGCGCGGTCCCCGAACGGCGGTGTGACCAAAGAAGAAATTCCGATCGACCAGACTGCGCCAGCGGAAGCGCCGAGCGCTGCAACGCGTACGCAAAAACTTGAGATCGGATGTCTTCCGTCATTGGCGGGCAGCCCGGGACGGTCCTTGTGGCTAAAGAAGGAGGCCCCTGCTTGCCTTGCCCTAGGGCCGACCCATCTAGGTCCGGCCACCCGTATCAATCCAGAAGCGGCGATGAACCGCGCCGGCATCGGCCGGCACTTCGTCTCTGACGACGGCGCCGTTCTTCTCGACGACGCGTAGCGACGGCGCGTTCGTCACGTTGACCGTAATCAGCGCTCTCGCAATTCCGATCTCATTGAGGCGCACGAGGGCTGCGCGCAGCATCTGTGTGGCATAGCCGTTGCCGCGCTCGCTCGGCCGCACGCCGTACCCAATAGTACCGCCGTCGATTTCGAGGCGCGGCGTCAGGCCATGACGGACGCGTACCTCACCGAGCGCGCGCCCGTCGCGTAGGAGAACGAACGTGTCGGTCCGGACGATTCCGGCCGGCAGCGGTCCCTCGGCCAGCAACCTCCAGAACGTTATGTAGCCCTCGACGCCATCGTAGCCGTTGAGTCTTGCGAATTCGAGCGGCGGATGCGCACCGTCCCGTGCGAGCATCTCGTCCAGAAAACTCGCAAGCGAGTCGCGCATCAGCGGCGAGATCGGCTCGAGCGTCACGAAGATCCTGTCTCTACCCAGATCCGGCGCAACATCGCTCCGTCTTCGGCGACGACATCGTCCCGGACGACACCGCCGCACTTCTCGGCGACGCGTAGCGACGCGGCGTTCGTGATCTCGATCGTCAGCAGCGCTCGCACGAATGCCGATCTCGGCGGCGCGCCGCAGCCCTTCGCGCAACATCGCGGTCGCGTAGCCCTTGCCGCGCTCGCTGGCCCGCACCGCGTAACCGATGTTTCCGCCGTCGCGCTCGAGGTCGGGTGTCAGGGTGCGACGCAAACGCAGATCGCCGATCGCACGCTCGCCACGAAAGGCGATCAACGTATCGGTTCGCACGAAGCCGCGCTCGGGCCACGCCTCACACGCGATCCGCGACCAAAACTCGATGTACCCATCGGTTCCCGGATACCCGTTGCGCGTAGCGGAAGCTTCCGCGCCGCTGCCGTCACCGGAGCGCCGATAATCGGCCAGTAGATCTTCCAGCGCGTCGCCGATCTGCGCCGAGACCGGCTCGAATCTCAATGCGCCGTACATCGAGCGCCTAAAAGACGAGCTTGTCGCGCTGCATGGAGATATTCAGCAGCAGGCCGATAGCCGCGAAGTCGGTGATGATCGCGCTGCCGCCGTAGGACATGAACGGCAACGGAATCCCGGTGATCGGCATGATGCCGACCGTCATCCCGATATTGACGGTGACGTGGAAGGCGAGCATGGTCACGATCCCGACCGAGAGCAGCAGCGCGAACCGGTCGCGCGCCGCAAAGACCGCGCGCAACGCACCGAAGAGCACGAGCCCGTACATGGTGACGAGTCCTAGCGAACCGAGATAGCCCAGCTCCTCGCCGACGACGGTGAAGATGAAGTCGCGCGAGTGTTCGGGGACAAAGTCGAGTTGCGTCTGCGTTCCGTGGTTGAGTCCCTTGCCGAACAGCTCGCCGCTGCCGACGGCGATCTTCGACTGGTTGAGGTTCCAGCCGGCGCCGCGCAGATCCGAGTTCGGATGCAAAAAGATCAACAGCCGGCTGCGCTGGAACGGCTTGAGGATGACGTTCGTCCCGACGACGAACGCGGCTACCGCAGCCGAACCGGCCGCGTACACCGCAAAATACCACGGCTTGGTGAGACCGAAGAAGAGTTGCGCGCTCAGCATCGCGAGGATGACGAGCGTCGTGCCGAGGTCGGGCTGCTTCAGGATCAAACCGGCCGGCAGCGCGACCGCGAGGACCGTCAACGCGAAGTCTCGCGGGCCCGAGGCGGTGCTGCTCGCGAGCAACGACGCGATCACGATCGCGAGGATCAGTTTCGCGGGCTCCGAGGGCTGAAACGTACCGAGCGGTCCGAGCGAGATCCAACGCTGCGCGCCGAGCGCGGCGTGCCCGCTCGCCATGACGATGCCGAGCATGACGAGATTGGCGATATAGAGATGCAGCGCCCAGCGTCGCCAGCGCCGGTAATCGACCGATGCGAACCAAGCCATCGCGCCGGTGCCGATCGCGATGTAAACGAGTTGCTTGCGCCACTCGCTCGATGCGTCGAGGTTGTGCAGATTCGCCGAATGGATGATGAGCACGCCGAACAACGACAAGCCGATCACCGAAACGGCGAGCAGCCAGTTGAAGCGTCGGTACCACGGGCGTTCCATCGCCCATCGACTTGTCTACAGCGGCGCGTTACGCCTGGGCGCTATTTCCCATCGACGTCGGAACGAGCTTGGTCTGCACGGCACCCTTGCGCTTGCGCCGCCGAACGCGAGTCGCGGGCGGCGCCGGCGGCCGCGGCGCAGACGGGCGGTCGTTGCGCACGGCTAAGATCGGAACGCTGGCCAGCATGGCGACTTCGCGTTCGCGCATCTCGAAGGTCACTTCGGCGTGCTGCGGATCGATATCGACATACTTGGAGAGCACCGCGAACAGCTCGGCCTTCAGCGCGTCGACCACGTCGGGGGCGAGCGAGAGATGATCCGAGAGCAGCACCAAGCGCAGGCGCTCCCGGGCCGTCGCGCCCGATCCTTCGCGGCGGAAAAATGGCTTGAAGAAGTCCGACTTCTTGAGGAAATCCAACATTAGGCGCGCCCTCCAAATAGGGCTCCGAGCTTGGTGAAAAATCCCGGCTCGGGAGTGGTCGTGGAGACTTCGCCCCGATCCTCGCCGACGATGCGGCCGGCGATCGCGCGAAACGCCGCGCCGATCGCCGAGTTCTCGTCGAGTGCGATCGGCTCGCCTTTGTTGGTCGAGACGATAACGCCCGGCTCGTCCGGAATGACGCCGAGCAACGGCAAACGCAAGATCGCGTTGACGTCCTCGACCGAGAGCATCTTGCCTTTCTTGACCAGGGCGGGACGCAGGCGGTTGACGATCAGTTCAGGCGACCAGCCGTTCGGCAGCAAGCCGACGACCCGGTCGGCGTCGCGCACGGCCGAGACTTCCGGGGTGCAGACGATGATCGCGTGCTGCGCCCCAGCAATCGCGTTGCGAAAACCCGTCTCGATACCGGCCGGGCAATCGATCAGCACGTACTCGAAGCGCTCGCGCAGCTGCTCCATCAAGTTCATCATCTCGGCGGTGTCGACGTCTTCTTTTTCGCGGGCCTGTGCCGCGGCTAAGAGGTAGAGGTTCTCGCTGCGCTTGTCGCGCACGAGCGCGTCGTCGAGTCCGACGTTGCCCTCGATCACGTCCAGCAAGTGGTAGCGGACGCGGTTTTCTAGGCCCAGAACGATATCCAGATTGCGCAGCCCGACATCGGCATCGACCAGAACGACGCGCTTGCCGAGCGCAGCCAGCGCCGTCCCGACGTTGGCGGTGGTCGTCGTCTTGCCGACGCCGCCTTTGCCCGACGTAATGACGATCGCGCGGCCGAGGGTCGCCGCCGCCGCTTGACCCTCGGTTGTGGACTCCACCGGAGTGGTTTCAAAAGCCCGCATAGCCCGTTAGCCCGCTTTCCACAGTGCGAACAGCCTCGAGAAGAAACTGGGCGCTTCGAGATCGGTGAGCGGCACGACTTCGCCTTCCAAGCGACGAGCGATCTTGCCGTAGATTGCGGCGAGCCGGTGCGCCTCGTCGAGTACCAGCGGTTCGCCGCGATTGGTCGTATCGATGACTTCTTCATCTTCGGGGATGACCCCGAGGATCACGCCTCCCAAAATCTCGCTCACGTCTTCGACCGACATCATCTCACCTGATTTTACCATCTCCGGGCGAATCCGGTTCACAATTAGCTGAAATGGCGTGCCGCGGTCGCGCAGCTTGCCGACGACGCGGTCGGCATCACGAATCGCGCTGACCTCGGGAGTCGTCACCACGATCGCTTCACGCGCGCCGGCGATCGCGTTACGAAAGCCGTGTTCGATTCCCGCCGGACAATCGATCAAGACGAAGTCCGCCGTCTTGGCGAGGTCGCCGATCAGTTTGTCCATCTGCTCTTCGCTGACGGCCGTCTTCTCGCGCGTCTGCGCGGCGGGCAGCATCTGCAACGATTCAAAGCGCTTGTCGCGAATGAGCGCTTGACGCAACTGGCAACGCCCTTCGACCACCTCGACCAGATCGAAGACGATGCGTTTTTCCACGCCCATGACCAAGTCGAGGTTGCGCAGCCCGATATCGGTATCGACCAGCACGACCTTGTGGCCGCGCATGGCGAGCGCGGCGCCGACATTGGCGGTCGTCGTCGTCTTCCCGACGCCGCCCTTGCCCGAGGTGATGACGATGCGGCGCGCGCCGCCGCCCTGGCCGCTCACTTGTTCAAACCGGATTTGGCGTACGGCGCGATGGCGATCCTCTCACCTTGTACGAATGCGATCTCGGGTCCGTGACGTTTGCGCTTCCCGTCGTCGGCGGCGATAAAGGTCGCGATACGTAACTGCGTTGCGGCCAGTTCGAGCGCGGTCACGCGGGCTCCGGCATCGCCCTGCGCGCCGGCGTGCGCCGTACCGCGGAGCGCGCCGAAGACCAGAATATCGCCGCTGGCCACCAGTTCCGCGCCCGGATTGACGTCGCCGGCGACCACGATGTTCCCGAGCTGCTGAAGTGACTGGCCGCCCCGCACGGTGCCGCGATGATAGAGCGTCGCCGGGCCCGCCACGAGCGCGACCGGGGCCGCGATCGTCGTGACCGGAACAGGTCCGGCCGGAACGGGAGGCTCAAAGTCGGGCCGGGGGACCGAAGGTTCGCCGCGAGCGCGGCGCCGCGCGATATCGGCCCGAGCGCCGGCAAAATCGGGGTCGAGCGAGCGCGCTGCCTCGGTCAGTTCCATTTCGCGCTCGGCTTGTTCGGCTCGGGCGGCGCGCTTGCGCTCGAAGCTTGCGACCGGCGGCCGGGGCGGCTCGCCGAGGTATTCGATTCCGAAATCGGCGGCGAACGCGGCGATGACTTGGTCGCCATAGAGGCCCCGCAGCGAGATGCCGTGCGCGTGCACCGCGTCGAGGAACGCTGCGAACGATTCGCCGCTCGGGCGCTGGTCGACGAAGATCGCGGTTGCCTGGGTCCCTCGGTAGAAGTCGGGCCGCCCTTCCAGCCGCTCGCTCACCTCGGCCCATGCCTCGTCGAAGGCGCCGTCGGCAAATACGAACTCGAGCCCCGTCTTGGTGCCGCGAAGCATCGCTATCCCCGTTTCGCGCCGGGGTGCGCCGTGAAGTGGGCCATCCGAGGTGGGCTTGCACCCTCTGCCGCAACGCAACCTTCGCTGTCCACATCGAATTCACAAGTATCTAGGGTTATTCACATTTCACCCACTCTTAACTCACCGCCGGCGGCGGAGTCTTTAGGCCGGTCTCCGTCGAAGGAGCCAGACTCCCCATGTAGAGGTAGATGACCATGACCGCCACCGGCCGCCTGCTCCCGCTCGTCCTCATCGCATCGCTCCTGTGCACCTTGGTGCCCGCACCCGCGCGCGCGGTCTCGACGCAGACGGAGATCGAGATGGGCAAGGCTCAAGATAAGTCCGTGCTCGAGCAATACAACGTCGTAACGGATCCGCTGCTGTATCAGTGGGTCAACGACGTCGGACAAAGACTTTGGGCCCAGACGGCGCGCAAGGATATTCCGTACAACGTCAAGATCCTCGATACGCAGGATATCAATTCGTTCACCGTCGGCGGCGGCTACATCTACATCAACGAGGGCGCGCTCGACTTCGTCCAGTCCGACGACGAACTCGCCGGCATTCTCGGCCACGAGACCGGTCATAACGAGCGGCGCCATACGGTCACCCTGCCGGCGAAGGCCAACGCGCTCAACCTGCTGCTCGGCATCGCCTCGATCTTCTCGCCGTTCATCTACCACTTCGGCCAGATCATGGAAGCCGGCATCATCGCCAAACAATCGCGTGCCGACGAGCTGCAAGCCGACCAGTACGGATTGCTCTTGATGTCACGCGCAGGCTTCGATCCCGATGCGATGGTCTCGTTCATGAAGCACTTGGATGCGACGCATGCTGAGACGCCGAGCCTGGTCGACAAGTATTTCCAGGATCACCCGGGCTTCCCCGATCGCGTCTCGCACTTGGTCGGGTACGAACCGCTCGATCCGACGAAGCGCACGACCGATCAACAGCTGGTGCAAGCGGTCCACGATCAGGACACGGCGCGCTACAGTTTCGCGCAGCTGAAGTTCCAGAAAGTTTTGAAGCTCGATCCGGGCAACCCGGTCGCGCTCTTACATCTCGGTCAAACGCAGATCGCGCTCGGCCTCAACGAAAAAGGCCAGCAAACACTGGCGGAAGCGGCCGAAAAGGGCACCCCCGAAACCCGCACCGTCGCGCTCTCGAATATTAAGGCGCTTCGCGACAGCCAGAACAAATTCACGCTGACGCGGACCAATCTCGCGCCGCTGCGCGCGTTGCTCGAGGACACGAAAGCGCGTCAGAACGTCGCCGACGCGACGATCGCGGCGCGCCGCGACGCGGGCCGCGACCAGATCAAAGCGATCGACGCGCGCGTGCAAAACATCACGTACGGCATGCCGGATCTGAGCAACATTCAAATCCGCAACGGCAGCCGCCTCGAAGCGATCATTCGAAACCTCGATTCGATGGGCCGTTCGATCGACGCCGCGTTCGGAAAAGCGTCGGGAACGATCTCGGGAGTCGGATCGCTCGATCGCAATAAAGAGAGCGGTTTGGTCAAAGAGAACTCCGACATCATGAAGGAACTCGCGGCGCCGCTCGCGCTCGATCCGGTGCCGGCGCAGTCGCTCTCGATTCTGCCGGACTATCCGCGCATGTTCGACGATCTGCAACTCACGCAGGCCGACATGATTCGCGCGCTCGACGCGTCACGCGCCTCGCTCGCGCTCCTCGACGTCTCGCTCGGCGATCTCGACGAGTTCATCAAACGCCTCTCGCGTTCGGACCTCGCGTTCGGCGGCGACATCCAGCTCGCCGACTACAACGCGCTCGTGCCGATCATGGCGAAGGCTGCCGACGGACTCTCGCGCGCGGCCGTCGCCGGCTCGCAAGGGCAGCAACTCTTTATGATGGCGCGTGCGCGACAGTTGCAATCGCGCATCACGATGCTCGGCATCGGCTATCCCGAGGATCGCTATTCGACCTTGCAACACGCGCTCGACCTGCGCGTCAAGAATCCGGGACTCGACTTCACGACGATGACCCACGACGATCTCACGCCGGGTGAAGTGGCGGCGGCGACGATCGTCGCGGCCGATACCAACACGACGCCGGAAGCGATCGTTCAAGAGGCCAAGGCGACCAACCGGCACATCGTCGACGTCGCCAACGCGCGCGGCATGCATGCGGAGGCGCTCGAGATCTTCTTGGGCCTCGTCTATCTCGATTACACGGACGATCCTGAAAAGGAAGCGCGCGGACACTAGCGCCGGATGACGAGCGCTCGCGACATCTTCACGCTGGTCCGCAAGGGCGTCAGCGCGGTGGGCGTCGGCACCGAGGCGCGCAAGCCGTTCCGCTTCCTGCTCTGCGGCGATCCGGCGCTGGTCGCGGAGTTGCGCGCGCTCCTACTGCGCGGCCAGGACGAGAGCGTTCCGCTCGACGCGGCCGCCACGCTCGAAACGATCGATCCGCTGCGGATCGCGACGGTCGTTGGGCCCGACGCGCGCTGCGTCATCTTCCTAGCCCGGCCCGGCGACTTGGCCGGCGCGCGGCTCGACCTCCTGCAGCAATTGAAGTTGCCGGTCTTCGTGTTAACCATCGATCCGGCGGCCTCTGAATCGCACCCGGTTTCGGCGCCGCCTCCCGGCGAAGTCGGCGAATACGTCGTGGACCGGATCGAACGCGAGACGCTGCGCATCAAATTCTTTCCGCACGTGATCGATCGTTGCAAGGGTCACGAGATCGCGGTCGGCCGGCGCCTTCCGGTCATGCGCGAAACCGTCGCGAACAAGTTGACGCGCGATGCGGCGACCTCCTCGCTCAAAGTCGCCGCGGCGAGCGCGATCGTCGATCACGTCCCCGTTCTCGGCATCGTGCTCGGCGCCGTCGCCTCGGCCGGCGATATGGTCGCGATCACCGGCATTCAGATCGTCCTCATGATGCAGATCGGCGCGGCCTACGGCAAAGATCCCGACGTGGGACGCATGTGGGAGCTGTTGCCGGTCGTCGGCGGCGGCTTGGGCTGGCGCGCGCTCTCGCGCGAACTCTCCGGTTTCGTTCCGGTCGCGGGCATCGCGATCAAAGGTGCGATCGCGTATGCGGGCACGATCGTGGTCGGCGAAGGCGTGACGTTCTTCTACGAGCACGGAACGCACATGACGGCGGCCGAAGCGTCGGCGCTCTACGACGAAAAGAAGCGCAACGCGATGGTCTTCGCGCGCGACACGATCGCGCGCATAAGAGGTCGCCTAAGCTAGCGCGTTCTCCGCCAGGAAGACCAACAGGTCGTCGTCGCTCAGGTGCGCGTACGAGGCGGGCAGCTTCGGACGCACGCCGGATGCGATCGAAGCGGCTAAACTCGCGCGAGCCTTCGCATCCAGCACCAAGCGCCGTTCGGCATAACTGCGCACGAGCGAGCGTTGCGCCGGGTCGAGTTCGCGCACGACGGCATCGTCCCGCACGAGGTCGCGCGACCCGAGCGAGCGCGCGCGTTCGTAGCGCAGATCGCGCACGACGATCGTTCCAGCGGCCATATCCCCCAGGCGCCGATTCTGCGGCGAGAGCAGCGTCGCGAACGCAGCGACTGCATAGAATCCTAGCGCGAATTCGAGGATTCTGATCACGTTGCGGATGACCGCGCTCGTGAAATCGAGCGGGAAACCGCCATCGCGAACGACGCGGATTCCGAGCGCGCGCTTGCCGGGCGTACGGCCTTCCCAGAGCCATTCGAACAAGATGAAGTACCCGTCGAAGAGCATGAACAACGCAAACGAGAAGAAGCCCTCGATGATCGCGGCCGCGAATTTGTCGGCGCCGGCCGTAGCTCTCGCCGCCGAACCGGGCAATATCGACGACAACCAAACGAGGCCGAAGACCACCGCGAAGAAGACGATGATCTGAATCGTCATATCGATGAAGACCGCGAAGAAGCGGCTGCCGAGGCCCGCCAGCTCGTACTCGAAGGCGACGCTTTCGCCGGTTGCGACATCGATCGTGCGTTCCATCGTTGCGAGGAAGCCTGTCCTGGGAGGCCTCGGCCGAGTCCTGCGAAACTGCACCGCCAATATGCGCGAGCGTGCCTTCATAGCGCGGCGGCAAGACGGTTGGGAACAACTCGAAGCGCTGCTACGAGCCGCCGACCGCGGCGGCTTAAGCCGCCTGAGCCCTGACCAACTCCAGGAACTGGCCTTGCGCTACCGCTCCGCGACCACGGATCTCGCGGCCGCTCAGAGCCGCGATTACTCACCCGAGGTTCGGGCCTATCTGAACCGCCTGACGGCGCGCGCCCACGCGTACGTTTACGTCGGCGGCGCGCGCAACGGCTGGTCGCGCCTCTCGGAATTTTTCGGCGGAACCTTTCCACGCGAATTCCGCAGCTCGGGACGAACGATCGCCGCCTGCACGACGCTCTTCGCGCTGGCTGCACTCGTCGCGTACTGGCAGGTTGAACAGCGTCCGCTCAGCGTCTACGCGCTCTTGCCCGCGTCGCTCGTGCCGGTCGTCCAAAAGAGTTTGCACAATTCGAACTTCGCCTTCGATCGCTCGTTCGCGCCGGCGGTCGCGAGTCAGATCATTACGAACAACGTCAAAGTCGCGATGATCGAGTTCGCGGGCGGAATCACGCTCGGCGTGCTGACGATCTGGTCGCTCTTGCAGAACGGGCTCATGGTCGGCGCGCTCGGCGCGCTCTATGGCGCGAAAGGCTTCGGCCCCGATTTCTGGGCCACGATCGCGCCGCACGGCGTCATCGAATTGACCTCGATTCAAATCGCGGCCGGCGCGGGCATCTTAGTCGCGCAAGCGATCATCGCGCCGGGGCGCCTGCGACGCATCGACGCGTTGAAAGCGAACGGGCGGCGCGCCGGCGTGCTCATGATGGGCGTCGCCGGGTTGCTGGCGGTCGCGGGCACGATCGAAGGCTTCGTCACGCCGCAGCGCACGTCGCTCGTCTTCCGCTTCGGGTTCGGCATTCTGACGGCAGTCGTGCTCGCGGCATATCTCGCGCTCGCCGGCCGTAAACGAGGCACACGATCTCCAGCGACGCGTCTGCTTTCCGGCGCGCTCGTAGCTGCGTCGTTCTTCGGCGCATCGTTCGGCACGACGCAAGCGCAACAGTCTAACCAGATTCGCATCATCGCCGCCGCCGTCTATGCCCCGCTCCTGACCGATCTCGCGTCCGCATACGAAGCGAACGGCGTCGCGCCCACCGTTCGCGAGAGCGGTTACCAAGATGCCCTCAAAGAACTCGACGCCGGAACCGCCGATATCGCGATTCTCGATCGAGCGCCGGCGGGGAGCAACTACATCGACCATCCCTTGGCCGTCGTGCCGTACGCGCTCGTCGCCAACAGCGAGGCCGGTGTCACCGCGCTCTCGAGCGCACAGATCGTCTCAATCTTCTCCGGCAAGACGACGAACTGGTCGCAGGCCGGCGGTGCGAACGTCCCAATCGCGATTCTCGAACGTCCACCGGCTTCGGGAACTACCGGGTTGTTCGACTCGGTCTTCGGCGCGCCGACAGCGCACGGCACGCTGGTCGACAACACCTCGCGAGCCGTTCTCGACGCAGTACGCGAGACGCGCGGCGCCATCGGCAGCGTCGGACTCGCCTACGCGCCGGCCGAGCGCGTAACCGTCATCGCGATCGACGGCGCGCTGCCGACGGCCGAGGCGATCGCGGCAAAGCAGTACCGCTTCTATTCGTACGTCCACGTCGTGACCGCCGGTCCGGCAACCATGCTGGCGTCACGCTTCATCTCGTTCGCCGAGACGCGACGCGAGTTGCTCCACAAAGCCGGTTACCTCACCGTCTTCGAAACAAAGACGCGCTAGCGATCCCGTTAGATGAGGCCGCGCGCTTTCACATCGAGATAGGCGTCGAGCAGCGCCACAGTGAGTTGAGGCGCGGGCACGTCGATGATGATGATCCCAAGCGATCGCAGCTTGGCGATCGCCTTCTGCCGCTCGTCGGATAACATCATAGCAACGCTCGTGCGATAGGCCTCGGCCGGGGCACGCACCGGAGCCGCGAGCGATTCGACGATCGCGGCGTCGTTCATCAAGACGCACATGACGAGATGACGCGGCACGAGCGTCGCCAAACCGCCGAGGACGGCCGCCGAGGCTGCCGGGTCGAAGATGTCGGTAAACATCACGACCAGGCTGCGCTTGCCGTAACGCCGCTTGAGGTCGGTGAAGGTCGTTTCGTAATCCGGCTCTTCCAAGCGCGGTTGCAGATCGTATGCCGCGCGGGCCAGCGCGTTGACGTGCGCGGCACCGCGACGCGGAGCGATCGAGAGGACCGGCTTGGCCGCAAACGCGATGAGGCCGACGTTGTCTCCGGCCGTCTGCGCGATGTGCGCGACCGAGAGCCCGGCGGTCAAAGCGTAGTCGAACTTCCGCTGCGGGCCGATCCGCGGCATCATCAGGCGGCCCGCGTCGAGCAACACCAAAACCTGCTGGCTGCGTTCGATCTCGTGCTGTTCGACCATGATGCGGCCGCGGTGCGCGGTCGCCTTCCAGTTGATCGACCGGAACGCGTCGCCGGGAAAGTATTCGCGCAGACTCTCAAACTCGGCGCCGATGCCGCGCAGGCGCAGTTTGCGCAACCCGGCGTCGAGTAAGGTGGAACGCCGGGCCAGCGTTCCATAGCGTTCGATCGCCGAGAAATCCGGGAAGACGCGAACTTCCTCGGAAGCATCGGCCGCGAACCGCCGGCGCAAGAGACCGATCCGATTCTCGACCCACAGATAGGTCGTGCTCAAGCGCACCAGGCCGCGCTCGCGCGCTTCGAAACCCAGCTCGAGCTCGACGAAGGTTCGAGATGCGACGTTCGCTTCGACCGACTCGCATTCGAACGCGAACGTCTCGACCGGCGATTCGAGGATGCCGATGCGAATGCCGATCGCCGAACGATTCTCGACACGGTACAGCAAGCGTCCCGGCCGCCGCAGCGCGACGAAGTCGGCGCCGGCGCGCGTTACGCGCAGGTCGTCGCGCGAAGGACCGAGCGCGATATCGAGTGCGAGCAGCGCGGCGAAGACGGCCGCGCCGAGCAGAGCCAGCCCAAACGCGGCCGGTACCACGCTCGCCGCAGCGACCAGCACCGCGAGCCCGAGCAACACCCAGACGCCGCGCATCGAAAGCCACAGCGCCGGAAAGACTCGGCGCAAAACTAGGCCGGGGTCGCGGGGCGGGTAACGTTCTTGGGCACTTCGACGGCGGCCAAGATGCGCGCGACGATCGTATCGGCGTTGAGTCCTTCGACCTCCGACTCCGGCCGCAGGATCAGACGATGCGGCAAGACGAGCGGCGCGACCGCTTTGACGTCGTCGGGCGTCGCGAAGTCGCGGCCTTCGATCGCCGCCGCGGCTTGCGTCGCGATCAACAGCGCGAGTGCGGCGCGCGGGCTCGCACCCAGCGCGAGATCGTTGGAGGATCGCGTGCGCGCCACGATCTGATAGATGTAGCCTTGCAGCGATTCAGCGACGTAGATCGCGCGTACTTCGCGCTGCGCCGCGAGCACGTCGGCGGCGGTAGCGACCTTTTCAACGCCGGCCGCGCTTAGATCGCGCGCATCGAAGCCGGCGACGCTGCGCGCGAGCAAGCTGCGCTCCTCGCCTTCGCTCGGATACTCGGTGCGAGCGCGCACGAAGAAGCGATCGAGTTGGGCCTCGGGCAGCGGATACGTCCCCTCGAACTCGATCGGGTTCTGCGTGGCGCAGACCATGAACAGACCGTCGAGCGGTTCGGATTCACCGTCGATCGTCACCTGGCGCTCTTCCATCGCCTCGAGCAACGCCGACTGCGTCTTGGGCGGCGTGCGATTGATCTCGTCGGCGAGCAAGAGGCTCGTGAAAATCGGCCCGCGGCGCAACGAGAACTCCGCGGTCTTGGGATTGAAAACCGTCGTCCCGACGACGTCTGAGGGCATGAGGTCGGGCGTGAATTGAATGCGCCGAAATGTCACACCGAGCAGCGCCGAGAGCAAGCGCACGAAGAGCGTCTTCGCGGTTCCGGGAACGCCCTCGACCAGGATGTGCCCGTTGCCGAGCAGCGCGACGAGAAAGGCGAACGACGTGCGATCGTTGCCGACGATGATCCGCTCGATGCCCCCGCGGATGCGGGTCGCGAGCTCAGTTGCGCTGGCGGCCATGCGAGATGAATTCCTTTCGAAGCTGTTGTGCGAGCGCGATTCCGCGCACGAGGATGACGTTGTCCGGTCTTTCGGCGGTCGCCGCCGCGACCAATCCTTGATAGGCGGCGCGCAGATCGGGCCGCTCGATGCGCGCGGCGAGTTCGGCTGCGGGCGTATCGTCCGGCACGCCGAGCGCTACCGCTACGACGCGCGTCGTCGAACGCAGCGCGTCGTCGAGCGCCTTGTGCACGGTGCGGCCACGTTCGAAGAGCGCAGCCATCGAATCGATGAATTCGCCTGAGGTCGCGTCGACGCGCCTCGGCGGCACGAGCGGCGGCCCGAGCCGGATCGCCGCACCGGCGAACGCGACGAGCAGTGCGAAGCACGCGACGAGGATCGCGATCACCAAGGCGCGCGGCAGGACCGACCACCAGTGATCGGGGATGGCCCGACCGTGCACGGCCTCATCGAAGGCGACCCGTCCGTCGCCCGCATGCGGCAGCCCCAGCGCGTAGGCGAGACGCGCCTGATCGCCGGAGGCGAGCCGGCTGTTTGTGAACGGCGCTTCATCGATCGCTGCAACGACCTCGCCCTTTCCGTAAGAATAGCTCACGACGAGCGCTCCCGCGCGATCGGCCACCAAGACGTTCAGCGCTTTGCGCGCTTTCCAGCGCAGATCCGCCACCGACGTGACGCTCTCGACGCCGAGCGAACGCAAGCCGGCGGCGATCAGCGCCGCGCGCGATCTCGGTTTGGCCGGCGTGCTGGTCGGCAGTTTGAGAATCTTCTGCTTCGCCGCTTTGTCGTCGTGGCCGAGATAGACCAAACGTCCGCCCGCCTTGACCCAATTTTCGAGCGAATCGACATCGGCCCGCACGTTCTGAGTCTGACGCGGATCGAATTCGAGCGGTTCGGCCCAGACGAGCGTATCGACGCCGCGGTCGAGGAACGCCGGACGTTGCTCGAAGCGCTCGACGCGAACGCCCTCGCGCTGCAAGAGCTCGTACCAGGCACGATATCCGCCGCTGTGCGCGTCGTAGCTCGAATAGGAGTCGAGGTTCGCGTACTCATCCAGCCGTGTCTGCTGGCGCATCACGGAGAGCGCTGTGATGAGGGCGATAGCCAGAACGATAAGCGCCGTCTCGAGCAACGGCACGCGTCGAAGCAGGGCGATCACGGCGCGCTCACCAGCGGCTCAAACGAAACGAAAGCGAGCAGCGCGGCATCGTAATCTTCGCGTTGCGGCTTCTCGGGCGCAAACGTCGCAAAGACGAAGCGTTCGACGAGCCGATCGAACGGGGGCGCCGCCGGTTCGCGCGCGCGCCTGACCCGCCGGCGGTACTCGCCCGGCGTGCAAGCTGCGTCGAACGGCACGAGCGCACGCTCGTCGAGCGCAACCAGCGCCGCAGCGAAGAGTGCTGCGATCGCACGCGCGTAGTCGCCGGCCGCCGCCGTTTGCGCCGCGACGGCGCGCCAGTCGGCAGCGCTGCGCAAGTCGAGCCGGGCGCCGACGGCGACGCGCCGCTGGGGTCCGGCCGGCCGCACGAACGCGGCGACGATCCGGAAGAGCAAGAATGCAAGTACGATGACGGCGACGACGATGATCGCGTAGCCGAGCAGCGTTCCCGCTTTTCCGGAATGACCGGCCAGGTGATCGAGCCAGTTGCTAAAGCGCTGAAGTGCCTCGATGAGCCATTTCCAGAGGACTTCGATCAACGTGAGTTGCGGCTGCTGCGCGTTGGTCGGCGCGACCCGATAGGCCGGTTGTGCCAGAATCTCTCTTGCGACCGAGTTGGGATCGCCATGCGGCCATCCTTTCAAACGGGCGATGGCGCCGCGGGCCGGGCATCCGCGGCCGCGAGTTCGAGATCGAGGCCTTCTTTGCGCACCCGCAGATCGAAGTAAAAGATTCCAATGTAGGCCGTTGAGAACGCGGCGGTTGCGACCGAAACGATCGTCGCGTATGCGATTCCCAGCACGTTACTGCGCACGAGTCCGAAGAGAACGGCTTGACCGATCAGCATCACGATGTAGATGCCGATCCCGATCGCGAAGAACGCCAAGCCTGCCAGCAGCGTTCGCGTCATTCCGGCGCGGCTAAAGACGCGCTGGAAGCCGGAGGCGAAGGCCATAGCGAAATTGACGCGTTCGATGACGCACGAGAAGAATCCAACTTCGTACGCAAGCGTCATGACCAGAATGAACGCAAGTGTCAGGCAGCCTACGAGGATGCCGACGATCACGTCGATCGCGACGCCGACGCCGTGCAGTGCCGTGGTTACGAGCGCCAGACCGATGAAGAGAACTACGAGGCCAACGACGAGTATCACGTAGAGTAGGATGGCGCAAAAGATCCAAAGGATGTTGTACATGATCAGCTGCGGCCAACGGCCCAGGGCCGCGCGGTAGGCTGCGCCCAGATCGATCTTGCCGCCGAGGTAGAATGCGCCGACGGCGAGGGTCAAAGCGGCCGCGGGTAAGGGCGAGACGAGGAAGAGCCAAACGAGCAACATCCCGGTCCACCCGTTGAAGATCGGCTGCCCGCCGATCGCTTTGGTCCACGCGTTGGGATCTGCGGCATGGCCCGTACTCGACTGCTTTTGCAGAACCTGGGCGAGGGCACCGAAGACTCTGCTCTGATCCTCCGTTCCGAGATACTGAAAGATCGCGAGCGGGACCGCGAAGAGTAGATAGATGAGTGCGAGCGTCGGGAAGTTCCGGACGCAGAGGGTGACCGCTCGATCGAGGATCTCGCCGACGTCGAGCGGCCGCAGCGCACGAACGGAACGAGCAGACGTCTCCAAAGCGAGGCCTCCTTCTTACCGCAAGGTGCGGCCGACCGTAACGCCGGAGTGGTTCGGCGATGGAAGCAGGGCACCCGCTCGCAACACTCGCCGGCATTTGGCGTTACCCGGTCAAGAGCCTCAAGGCACAAGCGCTCGAACGCGCCCAGGTCGGCGCGCGCGGTCTTGCGGGTGATCGCGCGAGTGCACTCTTTCTCGCGACGCCGGATCGCGCGCGCACCGGCAAGACTTTTCGCGGCAAGGAACATCGCCTGCTCCACACCGTCACGCAGCCCGTCGACGCCGTCGCTCTGGTCGAAGCGGACGGGTTGCATCTGGAAACGCGCGGCGACGGGCCATTCTTCGACGCGCAGCCCGTCTCGCTGATCTTCGACCGCTGGATCGCCGAGCTCGAGCGCGTCCTCGACATGACGCTCGATCCCTTGCGCTACCGGCCCAATCTCTTCGCGCGCGCGCTCGAGACGGAGTTTCCCGGCGAGGCCGACCTCGTCGGCGCCGTCCTGCAGATCGGCGGCGTCCGGTTGCGTGTCGTCGCGCCGATCGATCGCTGCGTCACAACGACCTACGACGTCGAAACGGGCGAGCCGGCGCCGCACGTATTGCGCGCCGTCGCCGAGCATCGCGACAACGTGATGGGCGTCTACTGCACCGTCGAGATGCCGGGCGAACTCGTCACCGGCGACCTAGTTCGGAGGCATTGATGAACTCCGTGTCACGTCGCATCGTGATGGCCGTTCGCTAGAACCAATTCGATCGAAGCGACATCGCGCGTCTCATCACGATTCGATGAGCTGCGGCCAGTCCCGGGCGAATTCGTTGAATTCGTAAACGTCGAGCGGTTGATTCATATCGAAGAGATTGCCAAATCCGTTGATCCGTGTACGGCGACAGAGGACGTCTATGAATTCCGTGTGGTCGACATACACATCGGCGCGCGTCGACTGATCCGCACGGACATCTGCGGGGTAGGCGCAGTGGCTCGAAACTGGTCCAAATTGATCCGTCTGCCCGTACACGACTAAGATATACCGGCCCGGCGGCAGCGCCAAGAACGCGAAGAATCCGCTATTGTCTGCACGCCGGCGCACGGGGCCGGTGCCAGGCGAGAAAAGCTCGACCTCAACAAACGGCGCGCCGTGAAAATCGTTCCAGTCGCTGTAATTGTAGAAGTGGAACTTCCCGTCCGGTAACCGGTAATCCGACGAGATGACATAGCCGCGCACGTTGCCGGTGGTCCCGGCTACCGACGACGCTCCGCCGCTAAGCCAGAGCGCATAAAGACCGAGCCCCAGGATCGCCTTACGCAGAACACCGCGATTTATGCTTCATTCTGAAACGTTCGAGGTATTTTGTCCACCGCGAAGGCGATTTCGCCCTCCGGTACCGCTAGTTCGTGCGGGCCGCCAACCGCAAGCGCGCTGCGCCGGCACGCGCGCGTAGCACCGCACGATGGACGTGCGCGCCGTCGCGAGCAACCAGGCGGCCGGCGACGTACACATTGCGCACGCGGAATGCGCCACTCTTGAAGATGCACGTGTCGAGCGACGGCGGCGATTCGTCTTCGAGCGGCTCCAGCACCACGATATCCGCACGGTGCCGCACCTGTAATTTACCGACGGGTTGCCCGAGCGAACGCGCGCCGCTCGCTGCGGAGCGCGCGTAGAGTTCGTCGCCGAGCGATCCCGCACCGGAGCCCAGCACGTGCCGGCGCCGCAGCGAGAGACGCTGCACGTACTCGAGCCAGCGTAGCTCTTCGGCGATGTCCAGGTTGACGTTACTATCGGAACCGATTGCGATGCGGCCGCCGATCGCGAGAAATTCGGCGGCCGGAAAGATGCCGTCGCCCAAATTCGCTTCGGTCGTGGGACAGACGACAATCGTAGCGCCCGATGCCGCGATGCGCGCGCGTTCGTCGTGAGTGGCGTGCGTCGCGTGCACGAGCGACCAGCGCGCGCCCAGTGTCGCGTGGCGTGCCAGCACTTCGATCGGCGTCGCACCGTAGCGCGCGCGACACGCGGCGACCTCGCGCTCTTGTTCGCTGACGTGGATATGTAACGGAGCCTGCGAATCGTGCGCATCGACGATGGCGATGAAGGGCGCGATGTCTTCCGGCGCGACGGCGCGCAGCGAATGCAGCGCCGCCCCGATGCGCACGTTCGACACGCCACCGCCAGCACGCACGCATGCCGCAAAGGTTGCCTCGAACGATTCGAGCGAATGCACGAAGCGCGCTTGCTGTGTTTGCGGCGGCGCGTTGCCGACATCGGAAAACCGGTACAGCACCGGCAGTAGCGTAAGCCCGATCCCCGCGCTGCGCGCCGCCGCGAGGATGCGTTCGGCCATCTCGGCCGGACGCGCATACGGAGCACCGCTGCGATCGTGATGCAGGTAGTGAAACTCGGCGACGCTCGTGTAACCCGCTTCCAACATTTCGGCATATGCATCCGCCGCCAGCGCCTCGAACGATTCGGGATCGAGCCGTTCGACGAACGCATACATCGCCTCGCGCCAACTCCAAAACGAATCGCCGGCCGGTCCTGCCCCCTCGGCCCGGCCGGCGAGCGCACGTTGGGCGACGTGCGAATGCGCGTTCGGCATTCCGGGGATAACCGGACCCGCTAAGAGCGTTGCGCCGTCGCGCGACGAAGCGGGCTCGATGCGGGTCAGCATCCCGGCCTCATCGATCTCGAGCAAGACGTCGGGCGCCCAGCCGCCGGGCAGCAGCGCCCAAGGAGCCAGGTAGCGATTCACGTCATTTGGACCCGCGCGCAGATCGCCAGCATGACGGGCGAAACGCCGTACGGCCTCATCGAGGACGGCGCACTGGCCGTGCGCGGCAGCGAGATCGTTTGGGTTGGACCGCGCACGTCTCTTCCTTCCGCATTGCTCGACGGCGCCGACGTTCGCGACGCCGGCGGGCGTTGCATCACGCCCGGCTTCGTCGATTGCCACACGCATGTTGTCTACGCCGGCGATCGCGCGCGCGAATTCGAGATGCGCTTGGCCGGCGCCGGATACGGCCAGATTGCGCACGCCGGCGGCGGCATCCTATCCACGGTCCGCGCGACGCGCGCGGCGTCCGATGCCGAGCTTCGCTCCGCGAGCGACAAACGCGTGGCCGCGCTCGCGAGCAACGGCGTCACCACACTCGAGGTCAAGTCGGGCTACGGCCTCGATCTCGAGACCGAACTGCGCATGCTGCGCATCGCGCGCGCACTGCCTGAGCGCCACCGCGTGCGCGTGCGCACGACCTATCTGGGTCTGCACGCTCTCGATCCCGTATGGTCGAGTGCCGACGCGTACGTCGACTTCGTCTGCAAAGACGTCTTGCCGGCGGTCGCACGCGAGCAGTTGGCCGATGCGGTCGATGCATTCTGCGAAGCGATCGCCTTCTCGGCCGAACAGACGTCGCGTTTCTTCGAAGCGGCGCAGGCGCTCGGCATCCCGGTTAAAGTGCACGCCGATCAATTGACGCCGAGCGGCGGCGCCGCGCTCGCCGCGCGTTTCTCAGCGCTCTCGGCCGATCATCTCGAGCACGCGCGCGACGCGGATCTGATCGCGCTCGCGCGCGCGGGTACGGTCGCCGTGCTGCTCCCGGGGGCCTATTACTCCCTGCGCGAAACGCACGCGCCGCCGGTCGCGCGAATGCGCGAGCTCGGGATTCCGATCGCGATCGCGACCGATTGCAATCCCGGAACCTCGCCGCTCGTCTCACCGCTGCTTGCGATGAACATGGCCTGCACGCTCTTTGGCCTGCGGCCCGACGAAGCGCTGCGCGGCTTTACGTGCAATGCCGCGCGCGCGCTTGGACTAGCGGAGACGATAGGGACGCTCGCGCCCGGGCGAAAAGCAGATTTTGTCGTCTGGGATGTCGAGCATCCCGCGCAGTTGGCGTATCCGATCGGTGCAAACCCTGGTGCGACCGTCGTCTTCGGCGGCCTCAGCGGAGAGGAAGTTCCTTAGTATGGCAGTCGCAACTCCCCGGATCGTTCGCGCGCCGCGCGGCAGCCGGCGCAGCGCGAAGAGCTGGCAGACCGAAGCGGCTTTGCGCATGCTGATGAACAACCTCGATCCCGAGGTCGCCGAACGCCCGGACGATCTGGTCGTCTACGGCGGAAAAGGAAAGGCGGCACGCGATTGGGAGAGTTTCGACGCGATCGTCGCCGTGCTGCGCCGGCTCGAGAACGACGAAACGCTGCTGGTGCAGTCGGGAAAACCGGTCGGCGTCTTTCGGACGCATGCCGGCGCGCCGCGCGTCTTGATCGCGAACTCGAACATCGTCGCGCACTGGTCGACCTGGGAGTACTTCAACGAACTCGAGCGCAAGGGCCTGATGATGTACGGCCAGATGACCGCGGGCTCGTGGATCTACATCGGCTCGCAGGGCATCGTGCAGGGCACCTACGAGACGTTCGTCGAGATGGGCAAGCAGCATTACGGCGGCGATCTGCGCGGCAAGTGGATGCTGACCGCGGGTCTCGGCGGCATGGGCGGCGCGCAGCCGCTGGCGGCCACGCTGGCCGGCGCTTCGATCCTCTGCATCGAATGCGACCCGGCGCGCATCGAACGCCGCCTGGCGACGCGCTATCTCGACCGTCGCGCCGATTCGCTCGACGACGCGCTCGCGCTGATTCGCGAAGCCTGCGCGCGGCGCGAGCCGCTCTCCGTCGGACTGCTCGGCAACGCGGCTGAGATTCTTCCCGAACTCTTGCGGCGCGGCATCAAGCCCGACATCTTGACGGATCAGACGAGCGCGCACGATCCGCTCACCGGCTATCTTCCGGCGGGTTGGACGCTCGAACGCGCGGCGGAGATGCGCGAAAGTAACCCCGCCGCGGTCATCCAAGCGGCGCGCCAGTCGATCGCCGGCCACGTGCGCGCGATGCTCGAATTTCATCGGCAAGGCGTGCCGACCGTCGACTACGGCAACAACATCCGGCAAGTCGCGTTAGAGGAAGGCGTCGCCGATGCGTTCGCCTTCCCGGGTTTCGTGCCGGCGTACATCCGGCCGCTCTTCTGCCGCGGCATCGGACCGTTTCGCTGGGTCGCGCTCTCGGGTGATCCGGACGATATCTTCGCGACCGATGCGAAGGTCAAAGCATTGATCCCGAACGACGCGCACCTTCACCGCTGGCTCGACTTGGCGTGCGACCGGATCGCCTTTCAAGGTTTGCCGGCGCGCATCTGCTGGCTCGGTCTCGGCGACCGCGCGCGCATCGGACTCGCCTTCAACGAGATGGTCGCTCGCGGCGAGCTCAAGGCTCCGATCGTCATCGGACGCGACCATCTCGATTCGGGTTCGGTTGCGAGCCCGAATCGCGAGACCGAAGCGATGCGCGATGGCTCCGACGCGGTTGCCGATTGGCCACTGCTCAATGCGCTGCTCAACTGCGCGAGCGGCGCGACCTGGGTCAGCATTCACCACGGCGGCGGCGTCGGCATCGGCTATTCGCAACACGCCGGGATGGTTGTGGTCTGCGATGGGAGCGAAGATGCCGCACGCCGCATCGAGCGCGTACTGAGCAACGATCCCGCGAGCGGCGTCATGCGCCATGCCGACGCCGGCTACGAACTCGCGATCGAGTGCGCGCACGAGCACCACCTCGATCTGCCGATGGTGCCCTAACGATGCTTTTTCCGACGACGATTGCCGGCAGTCTACCGAAACCGCACTGGCTCGCTGAGCCGCAGCGCCTCTGGCCGGATTGGCGGCTGGGCGGCGAGGAACTGCGGGACGCGCAACACGACGCGGTGCGCATCGCACTCTTCGAGCAGCAGCGCGCCGGCATCGACCTGGTCACCGACGGCGAACAGTCGCGCCGTCACTTCGTGCACGGCTTCGCCGGCGCGCTGGCCGGCGTCGATAGCGATCGACTCGTGCGGCGTGGCATTCGCGGCGACCGGTACGAGGCCGATTGTCCGACGATCGTTGCCGAAGTTCGGCGCTCGGCGCCGGTGCACGTCCAGGAGATGCGCTTCGCGCGCGATGCTACGACACGGCGGTTGAAGATCACGATCCCGGGCCCGATGACGATCGTCGATACGCTCAACGACGCGCATTATGGCAGCCGTAAGAAAGCGGCGTTCGCATTCGCGCGGGCGATTCGTGAAGAGATCGAGGAACTCGCAGCGGCCGGCATCGACGCGGTGCAGATCGACGAACCCGCCTTCAACGTGTACTTCGACGAGGTCGAGGAATGGGGCATCGCCGCGCTCGACGCCTGCCTCGAGGGCGTGCGCTGCGAGACCGCCGTCCACGTCTGCTACGGTTACGGCGTTCCGGCCAACCTGGCGTGGAAAGCGACGCTCGGCGGGGAGTGGGACCAGTACGCGCACCTCTTTCCGTTTCTGGCGCAGAGTAAGGCCGGCACGGTCTCGATGGAACTCGCCGGCTCGTGCGTACCGCCCGAAGTCCTCGGCATGCTCGGCGACAAACGCGTCGCCGTCGGCGTCATCGACGTTGCGAGCGATGCGATCGAGACTGCCGAGGAGGTCGCCGCAACGATTGCGCTCGCCCGCCGCTACCTTCCCGACGAGCGCGTCATGTGCTCGACCAACTGCGGTATGGCGCCAATGGATCGCTCGATCGCGTATGCGAAACTGCGCGCTCTCGGGGCCGGCGCGGCACTAACACGCCACTAGTTGACAACTAACGAAACAGGAATTGACTTCGGAGTTCCGAAATCCTCGCAACGCCCCGGCTACGACAACGTATGGTCGCCGGAGTTTTCCGCTGACATGGGAGCCGTATCCATGCGTCGATCCGTCGTTCTCTCCGCCGTCTTGAGCGTCGCCGCACTTAGTGCGTGCAGCGGGGGCGGCTCGGCCCTGAATTTCGGCAACGGCAGTGCGACGCCAACGGCCGTGATCCTTACCGTGCAGGGCGCGTCGAACATCGCGCGCGTCCTGCCCGGCGCGGGCCTCACGATCAGCGCGGTCGGCGTCAATGGATCGTCGAGCGGCGCCCTCTTGAGCAACCGGTTCCTCTGGAGCGCACGGCTGACGACGGGCCAGCAGTACGTCTCAAACGCTCTCGGCCAGATGAAGCCGTGCGCCTCGGTGATGGTCACGACCGCCGGTGTCACGACGCCGTTGACGACGGATTTTTCGATCTATATCGCGATCGACCCGACCAACGAGTCAAACGTCATCCTGTTCCCGCCGACCATCCTTCCGCCACCGGCCGGCTCCACGCTCACGACCAACTATCCGTACTGCGTCCTCGTCACCGCGGCGGCGATAACGTCTCCGCTGACGGCGACGACACCTGTGACGGGCGCCTCGGGCTCGATTCTCGTCGAGATCGCCGACCCGCAGAATCCGCTCCAGTGACCACTTCTCGGAGGAAATGATGGCGCGTCTCGTCACACTCGTCCTCGCGGCGAGCTTCTGCCTCGGCTCCCTCGCAGCATTTGGCCAGGGCGCTTCCGCGACGCCGCTCTCGGAAAGATCCGATGCTTGGGCCTCGGCCGCGATCGAGACGCTGGCGGCCGACGGCCTCATCAGCGGGTATCCGGATGAGTCGTACCGCAGCGATCGCCCCTTGACCCGGCCGGAGATGGCGGCCCTGGTCGCGCGCGCCGTCGCGAAGCTGCGGGCCAACGGCGCCGGCACCACCTCAAAGGCCGACCTCGACACGCTGCAACGCTTGATGCGCTCGCTCAAAGACGAGTTGATCCTGCTCGGCGTTCGGACGACCAGCCTCGACGAGATCGTGCATCCCGCCAAACCGGCCCCGTTCTCGCCATCCCTCCAGGTGCACGGCACGACCGCCGCCGAGGGGTCCGCGATCCAGCTGAGCGGGGTCCCGAAAACGATCGGCGGAGGTTCGATCGATCCGTTTGTGAACGCGTTTCTCTCGAGCCCGGCCGACAATAGCCCCTTCGAACATGCGCCCGGGCCGGGAAACCTCGTCCGGCTCGAGGCCAAAATCACGCCGACCTATACGATGAGCGAGACCTCGTCGGTCTCGGTTCCGATTCGCGTGATCGAGTACAACGGGCCGTTCACCGCGCAGGACCGTTACTACGTTCAGCCCGCGGTAGTGCTCAATCTCGGCAAGGCCGGCGGCTTGAGCAGCGTCTACGTCCGCGCCGGACAGCTCGACAATCTGGAGTCGTCGCGTCTCGGGCTGACGTACCGCGCCCCCGACGAGACCCAGCAGGGGCCGGGCTTTGGGAACCCGGTCCAGCCCTACGAGAACGGCGTCGCGGTCGGGGGAGTCTTCAACGGCCTGACCCGGTTCCAGGTCTCGTGGTCGCGCATCGACCAGTCCCTCATCGACTCCCTACCGGGCTTCGGCGACCTGGTCGCAAGCAACAACTACTTCCTGGTAGCTAGCCCTCCGGGGAACAGCGCGATCCAGCCGGGTACGGCGGGCGCCGCCGGCGGCGCCCCGCGCACCGACACGTTCGTTGCCACGGCCGGGCCTCTCGGATCGGTCTCATTGAGCATCAAGGCCGCCATCGGTTCCGTCTATATTTCGGCCGTGAACGGCGCGGTGTGCACCCCGGCCGGAACCACGCCGGCCGGCGCGCCCTGCCCCATCCGCCCGGGCGCGTGGAGGTACATCGACCAGACGAATCAGGTTGTCTTCCAGTCGCCGCTCCCAGCCGGCAGCACGGTGCAGATCAGCTATTCCACGCTGAATAACACCAGCACCGTCGGACGCTCCAGCTTCGGCTTCCAGCGCGACCACATCAACGCGCGCTTGAACCAAGAGTTCAAAGGGATGCCGGGCGCAGAGCTCGGTTTCTCACTCAGCCGCATCGTCGATACACTCGACGATACGAGCGCCTTGCCCAGCGGTTACGGTGCGATGAGCGACACGGTGCTCGGTCTCGACGCGCGCCTGCCGCTGCCTTTCAAGCTTGCGGGCAAATCCGCGGTCGTGCTCTTCGGCGAAGGCGCATACAGCAAGTTCACCCCGGACTCGTTCAACACGCCGGGCATCACCGATAGCGCCGCCGTCGGCGGCGTGCGCCTCAATCTCTTCAACGCAACGGCGATCGTCCAGTACCAAGCGGTCGGAGCGGACTTTATGGACGGCGCCCCGCTGCGCTACCTCGGGCCGGGACCGGCGACGTTCCAGACCTGGCACGGCAATTTCTTCCCGCAGTTCTTTGGGTTTGCGAACAATCTCGCGATCAATCAAATCTTCGATACATCCGTTACGCCGGGTTGTGCGGGAGTAGCGTGCTCGAGCCGCAATCCGGGGCTCACGTACATCTATCCGGTGTTCAACCCATTCGTGGCGAGCGGCCCGCAGTTCTACAGCGCATTCGCGCCCAACTCGCGCGGCTTGACGACGACGGTCGCGGCGCCGTTCAGCCTGGGCGAATACGCGCTCAAGGCTCACCTGCGCGTGCAGTATCTTCAGGAGATCATCGCAAACGGGACGGGACAGATCACCTACGGCCCGGGGTTCGCTTCACCCGTCCGCATGAAGTTCGATACCGTCGAAGGCGGACTCTCGGCCGGCCTGCCGATGTTCAACACGCGAGCAACTGCCGAGCTGAGCGGCTCGAGCGAGCATCTCTTCCGCAAGGATATGACGGCCTACGCGTACGTGCCGTTCAATCCGGCGACCGGCGGCCCCGACCCGAGTTCCGGCGCCGCGCTGAACGCGTTTCTCGCCGGCGGAGCCATCCCGATTCTGTTCTTTCCGAACTACATCGACGAGCTGCACACGACGTACTCGGCCGGCCTTACCATCCCACTGGCACGCGAACTCGAGCTCGGCTTGGCGTACAACACGCAGAGCTATCGCGGTTCCTACGGAACGACCATCGCCCAGAATATCTCACAGCGCAAAGACGGCTACGGCGGAACGCTGAGCTACAAGATCCCGAAGACGAGAAACTCGATCGACCTGTTGCTCGGCACGCAACGCTACACCGACAGCGTGCTGCCGTCGTACAACTACAACCAGAACCGCGAAGACCTCAACTACTCGATCCGGTTCTAAACCTAGAGGACTTCACGCATGCGTAACTTCGTCCGCCTGGCCATCCTCGGCGCATTTACCGTGACCATGGCCGCGTGCTCGAACGGGAACAATGTCGGCGCTCTGCCGTTTGCCGGGCCGCCGAACAACGCGGGCGGCTCGGGAGGCACGTTCCAAGGTGGCGCGAACGGCACCGCGCTCTTGCGCTTCGTTCAGGGATCGCCCAACTTCGCGACGGTCGACATCTGCGTCGACAACATTCCGTTCGGCATCACCGCAACGTCGGTTTCGTACGGCAACGCTTCCGCGAGTCTCTATGCGGTTAGCGGCGGCATCGCCCACACGGTATCAGTCTTTCCAGGCCTGGGCGGCGCCAACGCCGGGCTCGAATGCCCGACCGCGCCGGGACCATACTTCGGCACGTCGCCGATTGCGGTGACGACGATCAATCCGGGAACCACCGGCAATCCCGCGCGTGAAACGATCGTCCTGGGCGGCACGTCGGCGAGTGCGACGCTCGGTCTCTACGTCTTCGGCGAGCCGAGCTTCGCTGCAACGCCAAGCAACGAAGCGATCTCACACAACGCCGCGCCGGCATTCACCGCCGCGACGGCGATCAAGGGAGTCGGCTTCGGAACCACGCCGCCGGCGACGAATCTGTCCGGCGCGGCGAATGTCGCGGCGCCGACAAAGTCTACGGCGAGCGCCGCCGTCGTCAACACCAACGTGGTATCAGCGCTCGCCGCGGTTCCGACGTCGTTCTACGACGGAATAGGCGTGACGGCCGGCACCGTCGTTCCGGTCACCACACTGACGGCGCCGGCTCAAGTCGCCGGGCAACCGTACGTCATTCAACTCTATGCGATCGATGCCGCCGCCGGCGGTCTCAATTTGGTCATCGTGCCGGAGCAGACCGCAGGCTTCGGGTTCTAGCGCGCGGTCACTCCCGCGCCGCCTGAAGCGCGCAGATTGAGGCGCACCCCACGCGCCATCGCGCGCGAGGGATCGCTCCACTGCACGGTTGGGGCGATCTGGGCGCGATCGATCCGTTCCTGATTCGCGTCCGCCGCTTCGATCAATCCGCCGATCGCGGCGTCGTCGAGCAAGTGCGGCTCGAGGCCGAGCGAGAGCAATTGCGTGTTGACGCTACTATAGTAGTGTGTCTCGCGTTCGACGCGAGGATTCTCGAGATGATCGATCGTGACCGCGCGTCCAGCGGCCGCGGCAACGCGCTGCACGCGCTTGGCAAGTTCGAGAACGCTGAAAATCTCGGTGAATTGATTGAAGACGCGAAATTCACCGGGAACCGCGGCGGCCTCGACCGCGAGCGCGATGCAACGCACCGTATCTTTGATGTTGAGAAACGCGCGCGTCTGACCGCCTACGCCGTAGACGGTCAGCGGATATCCGAGCGCGGCCTCGACGCAAAACCGGTTGAGCACCGTCCCGTATACGCCATCGTAGTCGAAGCGGTTGACGAGCGCCGTATCGGCCGGAGTATCGTCGGTTTCGAGACCGTACACGACGCCTTGATTGAGATCGGTCGCGCGCAGATCCCAGGCGCGACAGGCGAAATAGATTTGATCGCTGTCCGCGACTTTGGTCAAGTGGTAGAACGAGTTCGGCGATTTCGGGAAGGGCAAGCGATCGCGCCGACCCTTGTGTTCGATCGTGATGAAGCCTTCCTCGACCTCGATGTTGGGCGTGCCGTATTCGCCCATCGTTCCGAGTTTGACGAGATGCGCGTCGGGCACGATCTCGCGCATCGCCCACAGCACGTTGAGGTTCCCGAGCGTGTTGTTGATCAATGTCAGAGCGGCACGATCCCGGTCGATCATCGAGAACGGCGCGCTGCGCTGCTGGCCGAAGTGCACGATCGTTTCAGGCTGGACGCGCGCGAAGAGCTCGAGCAGCGCCGGAAAATCGGTGACATCGCAGTTGACGAAGTCGACGCGAGCGCCGCCGGCAGCGTGCCACGCCGCGAGCCGCTCCCCGATTCCGCGAATCGGCGTGAGCGTCGAGATTCCGAGCTCTTCGTCCCAGCGCCGGCGGATCAAATTGTCCGCAATCGTAACCTGGTGTCCGCGAGCCGCAAGGTGAAGGGCGCTGGGCCAACCGCAATAACCGTCGCCGCCGATTACGATGATGCGAATGGTGTTCTCTTTTATGGGGCAGGGGAAGGGGCAAAACAGCGATCGATCAGCGCGGCCACATGCGCTGCGGGCGAATAGCGCATGGCTTGGTGCCGACCGCTCGCTGCTAAGTCGTTCCAGCGACCGTCCTCCATAACCTCGACGATAGCTCGCGCCAGACCGGCCTCGTCGCCAGGAGTGACGGCGATCCCACCCGCCCCGATCCACTCGGGAATACCGCCCGCCGCGTAGGCGACGACCGGCCGCCCGCGCGCGTACGCCTCGATGCCGACCAGGCCAAACGGCTCGGGCCAGAGCGAGGGCACGGCGACGGCCCGCACCTGATCCATGGCGCGGGCTACGCCGGCTGGCTCCAGCTGGCCGAGCATGCGCAGGGTGACGCCCGAACCCGCCGCCAACGCTTCGGCCGAACGCGAGTCCGCGGTCGCCCTTCCGGCGACGTCGAGAGCGGGGCGACGTTCGGCCGGGATCCGCGCCAGCGCCCGCACGAGCGAGTGCAGACCCTTGTCACGTACGAGCCGCCCGGCGAAAAGCAGGCGCTGCTCGACGGGCATCGGAGCCGGCGGAGTAGCCAGGCTCTGGGCCGCGACCGGCGGCGCGATCACCGCGACGCGTTCGCGCGCAATGCCGTTGATCGCGCACAATCCCGCCATGAACTGCGATGAAACGACGATGCCGTCGAGGTCGCAGACCGCGTCGCGCAACGTTTCGCGCGCGCGCAGACGGCGCAACGTGCCCGCGCGCGGGCCCTCGACGCAGCCGTGCACGATCGCATTGACGAGACAGGCGGTTCCCATCGGCCGCGAACACACGGCGCGAAATTGCGGATAGATGCGATCGCCGTGGGGACAGAACAAACGATGATCGTGAACGCGCACGATCGCGCGCGGGGCGGCGCGGGCAGCGCGCACCACACCGGGATCGAAGACATTGGAGAGCAGGACGAGATCGGGCCGCACCGCATCGAGCAGTGCGACGACCTCCGCGGCCGCCGGCGGCGACGGCGCTTCGGCATCTGAGGCCCACGCGATCGGCGCCGCGCTCACGCCGAACGCGTGCGCGTCGACGACGCGGCGCGCGCGCAACGTGATCGCGACGCCCGCGCGCGCGAGCTCCGGGATGACGCGCGCGAGATACGATTCGGTTCCCCCTTCGCTGCCTGCGATGTCGCACAGGACGACCGCCGTTCGCGACGGTCCGGGGCTCACGTTACGCGTCGAAGATCGCAGCCGGCCGCGCGTTCCGCCGCGTCCGCGAGCGCCGCGCTTGCGATCAGCTCGCGTCCCGCGACGATATCGGGAGCGTGCACGCGGTCGCCGGAGAGCGGCGCGATGCGCGCGCGAGCGATATCGTACGCGGCTTGGGTGCCGGCGCCCGAGCGCAACGGCCGCCGAAAATCGGTCGCCGCGAGCGCGCAGAGCAACTCGCACGCGAGCGCGCCTTCGAGATTATCGAGAATCCGGTCGAAGGTGCGGGCTGCGATCGTGCCCATGCTGACGTGGTCCTCTTGTCCGGCCGAGGTGGGAATCGAATCGACGCTGGAGGGGAAGGCCAGGCCCTTGCTCTCGCTCACCAGCGCCGCCGCCGTGTACTGCGCGATCATCAGGCCCGATTCGAGGCCGGGCCGGCGCGATAGGAACAACGGGAGACCGCGCTCTTCAGCGTTGAGCAGCAGATACGAGCGGCGTTCGGAGATGCTGGCGACACCGACCATCGCGGCTTTGAGCGAGTCGCACGCAACGCCAACCGGCTGACCGTGAAAGTTTGCTCCCGTAAGGAACTCATCGTCCTCGGGGAAGATCAGCGGATTGTCGGTCACCGAGATCGCTTCGATCTCGAGCACCGAGCGCGTATGCGCCGCCGAGTCGCGCGCGGCGCCGTGCACGACCGAGATACAGCGGAACGAATACGGATCTTGCACCCGGCCGCAATCGCGGTGCGATCGCATGATCTCCGAATCGTGTAAGAGCGCACGCAGGTTAGCGGCGACTTTCGCTTGACCCGGATGCGGCCGCAACGCGTTGATGCGGCGGTCGAAGACCGCGTCGGTTCCCAAGAACGCTTCGAGCGAGATCGCACCGATCACGTCGGCCGCCGCGAGCAGACGTTCGGCACGCAAGAGCGCGAGCGCGGCGATTCCGGTCATCACTTCGGTGCCGTTGATCAGCGACAAGCCTTCCTTCGCAGCGAGTTCGATCGGCTGCAAGCCGGCGCGCCGCAGCGCCTCGGAGCTGGGCAGACGCTCGCCGCGATAGAACGCTTCGCCTTCGCCCATCAAGGTGAGCGTCATATGCGCGAGCGGCGCTAAGTCGCCGCTCGCGCCGACCGAACCTTGGCACGGTACGACCGGCGTCACGCCGCGATTGAGAAGTTCGGCGAGCAGATCGAGCGTCGCGAGTTTGACTCCGGAATGTCCGGCGGCGAGCGAGCTGACACGTAACACCCCGGCCGCGCGCACGTGCGCTTCGGAGAGCGGCTCGCCCGTGCCGGCGGCGTGGCTCCGCACGAGGTTGCGTTGCAAGTCGAGCGCGTCGGCGCGTTCGATCACGACGTTGGCCATGCGGCCGAAGCCGGTCGTCACGCCGTAGATGATCGCACCGGCATCGAACTGCCGCTCGACGCACGCGCGCGCCGCCGCGACGCGCTCGCGCGCCTCGCGCGAGATTTCGACCCGCGCGCCGCCGACGGCGATCGCTTCGATCGTTTCGAGCGGCAAATGCTGCCCATCCAGGACGGCCGTATCGTGCTCCGCCACTAGAGCGGGCGGCGGCCTTCCAACGCTTTAGCCAGGGTGCCCTCGTCGGCGTAATCCAGATCTCCGCCGATCGGCAAGCCGTACGCCAAGCGCGTCACGCTGACGCCGCTCGGCGCGATCAAGCGCGAGAGATAGAGCGCGGTCGCCTCGCCTTCGGCGTTGGGATTGGTCGCAACGATCACTTCGGACGGACGCTCGCTCGCGATCCGTTCGATCAATTCTTTCACGCGAAGTTGCGCCGGACCGATGCCGTCCATCGGCGAGATGAGGCCGCCCAAGACGTGGTAGCGCCCGTGATACGCCGACGTGCGCTCGAGCGCGAAGATATCCTTGGCCTCGGCCACCACGCACATCAAGGTCGCGTCGCGGCGCACGTCGGTGCAGAGCGCGCACGGATCCTCTTCGGTCAACGAGAAGCAGCGCGAGCAGAGACGCACGCGATCCTTCACCGCTAAGATCGCTTCGGCGAGCGCCTCGGCCTCGGCGCGCGGCCGGTTGAGTAAATAGAAGACGAGCCGCGCGGCGGTCTTCGGCCCGACGGTCGGCAATTTGGCGAATTCGTTGATCAGGCTCTGAACCGGTCCGGCGATGGCGTTGATCTTACATCAACCCCGGGATGCGAAGTCCGCCGGTCACCGAACTCATGCGCTGCGCCGACGTCTCTTGCGCTTTCGCAACGGCGTCGTTCATCGCGACGACGATCAGATCTTCAAGCATCTCCGGATCTTCCGGATCGATCGTCTCTTTGCCGAGTTTGACCGACTTTACGCGATAGTCGCAACTCATTTCGACGGTGACCAGACCACCGCCGGCCGTACCGGCCACGACCGTCGAGGCCAGATCTTCTTGCGCTTTCGCCATCTCGGCTTGCATCTTGCGAACTTGCGCCAGCATCGCGTTTTGGTTCATTCGGCCTCCGTTTCGTCCGGCGCGCGCATCAGCTTTTCACGCGCATACGCCAAGAGGTCGCTTTCGCCATCCGGCTCGCTCGCGCTTGCGGGCGCAGCGCGATGCGCGCTGCTGCTCGTCGCCGGCGTGCGAGCGCCGCGACCACCCGGCGCCCCGGTCCGAAAGACGACGCGCAAGCGCGTTCCGACGACGTCGGCCAATGCGTCTTCGACAACGGACTGTTTGCCTGTTGCGAAACCGGCTTGCACCTCATCGACGAGACCGATGGTCAGCAGGTCGCCTTCGAGCGCATCGACGGTCGCTCGCGAGAGCGGCGTCCGCAACGGCATATGTTTCTCGTAAGCGCGATTGCGGATGTGATCCCAGAGCGAGCGAATCTGCTGCAACGACGGCGGCCCTCCGGACGCGACCGGTTCCGGCGGGGCGACCGGTTCCGCTACGGGCGGTTCCTTGGGCGCAGCCGCCTTCTTCGGTTCGGCCGTCCGTGCCGGCGCCGAGGCCGGGGCGAGGCCTTCCAGAAGCGCCACGCGGGTCGCCAAGGCTTCGAGCGACGGGTCTTCGCCCTGAACGATCAGGCGCAGCACCGCGGTCTCGATTTCGAGGCGCGGGTTGCCGGAGATCCGGCCGGCAGCCAGGGCATCGCCGAGCAGCCGCAGGCCACGGACGACCCTCACTTGAGGGGTGCCGGCGGCCAGCGCCCGAGTTCGCTCGGCGTCGTCGCTCGCCAGGTCGCGGTCGAGCAGTTCCGGATCGATCCGCGCGACCAGCAGATTGCGATACTCGCCGATCGCCGTCCGGATCAGCCCGAGCATCTCGGCCCCCGCGTCGCTCGCCTCGTCCACGCTGCGCAGGGCGCCCGATGCATCGCCCGCCAGGATTGCCTCGACCAGGCTGCGGGCGTAGACGCGACCGGTCGTCCCGAAGGCGGCATCGACCGTCATGGCCGTTATGGCGCCTTCGGAGCCGGTCCCGGCGCTCCCATAGGCGGCGACCTGTTCCAGCATCGTCAGCGCGTCGCGCAATCCGCCGTCGGCCCGGTAGGCAATCGCGCCGAGCGCGGCGTCGTCGATCTCGATTTCTTCGGCTCGCGCGATCTCGCGCATCCGTTCGATCATTGTCGCTACCGGAATGCGCCGGAAGGCGTAGCGCTGGCAGCGTGAGAGAATCGTCGGCGGCAGCGCCTCGGGCGCGGTCGTGGCCAGGATGAAGACGACGTGCGCGGGCGGCTCTTCGAGGGTCTTTAGGAAAGCATTCGCACCCTCGCGCGTCAGCATGTGAGCCTCATCAATGATAAAGACTTTGGAGCGCATCGACGCGGGCGCGAACTTCACCGATTCGCGCAGCGCTCGAATCTCGTCGATGCCTCGATTGGACGCCGCGTCGATCTCGAGCACGTCGAGCGCCGAGCCCGCGAGAATCGCTTGACAGTTCTCACACGTATTATCGGGGTCGGGCGTAGGCCCGTTGACGCAGTCGATGCAGCGGGCCAGGATCTTGGCCGCCGACGTCTTGCCACTCCCGCGCGGACCCGAAAAGAGGTAGGCGTGCGCTAGCTTTCCCGACGCGAGCGCGGTCCGCAGCGTGCGCACGACGGCGTCTTGCCCTACAAGATCGGCGAACGACCGCGGCCGCCACCTTCGATACAGTGACACCGGCCTGACTTTCGGGGAGCGCTTTCGGTCGCCCCTGTGTTTCGCGAAACCGGGCCCTGGGTACAGAACGTTGTAACATTAAGCGGGCCCATTCGTATATGAATGGGCAGCGATTAGCATCTTCACCGTAATGGGAAGAGAAGGTTTGGCATGGCAGCGACGGCCGCACTGGCGGCACGCACGGAACCGGCGGCGACGCCGGCGACCGCCGGCTTGAAAGGGCGTCTCGAGACGGCTCTCCACGAGCTGTTCGGATTCGACCACTTCCATCCGGGCCAAGTCGACGTCATGACCCGCGTCATGGAGGGCCAGAATACGCTGGCAATCCTGGCAACCGGGGCCGGCAAGAGCTTGTGCTACCAGCTACCCGCGCTGTTGCTCGAGGGTACGACCGTGGTCGTCAGCCCGCTGATCGCGTTGATGAAAGATCAACTCGACATGCTGGCGGAGCGCGGCGTGCGCAACATCGTCGCGCTAAACTCAACCTTGAGCGAGGAGCAAGAAGCGGCGGCGCGAGCGCGCATCGCGCGCGGCGAGATCAAGATTGCGTTCGTCACGCCGGAGAAGCTGGAAGACGAAGCCTTCGTGGCCATGCTGACCAAGATCAAAGTCCCGTTATTCGTCATCGATGAAGCGCACTGCATCAGCGCCTGGGGACACGACTTCAGACCCGCGTATCTCGCACTCGGACAAGTGATCGCGACGCTCGGAAATCCGACGGTCCTCGCCTTGACCGCGACCGCCACACCGGCGGTGCGCGAAGACATCCTGATTCAACTCGGCATCCCCAATACGCGGACGATCGTCAAGGGCTTCGATCGGCCGAACCTCTGCTACGAGGTCGTGCGCGCCGAGAACGAGGCCGCCAAACTCAAGAGCCTCAAAGAACTCTTCCAAGACGGCCTCGAGGGAACGGGGATCATCTATACCGCTACGATCAAGAACGCACTCGAAGTGCAGAAGTTCTTGCACGATCATCTCGATCTGCCCGCGGCCGTCTATCATTCGAAATTACAGAAGCACGATCGCGTCTCGGTGCACAATCTCTTCATGGGCGAAGCCATTCGCGCCGTCGTCGCGACCAATGCGTTCGGCCTCGGTATCGACAAGCCGAACATTCGTTTCGTCGTCCACTACGATCTGCCGGGATCGGTCGAGGCCTACACGCAGGAAGCGGGCCGCGCGGGCCGTGACGGCGACCGCTCGCGCTGCATCCTGCTCTACCGCATGAGCGACACGCGCGTGCAAAACTATTTTCTCACCGGCAAGTATCCCGGCGTCGAAGACGTTCAGAAGATCTTCGGCACGCTCGAATATTTCGGTGGTCAGCAAGACGGCGTTTCGCTCGCCGATCTGCGCAAGATCTCGCAGTTGCCGTTGACCAAACTCAAGGTCGTCCTGGCTTTGCTCAAAAAGGCGAAGTTCATCGAAATGCGGGCGCGAGCGCGCTACGGTTTGTCGCAGGGCGCGCTCGAGAATCGCGAACTCGTGCTCAATCTGACAAACTACGAGACGAAGAAGGCCTTCGATCAGAGCAAGCTCGCGATGATGCTGCACTACTCCGAGACGCGCTCCTGCAGGCGCAAGTTCATCTTGAACTACTTCGGCGAAGACTTCGAAGCCGCCAACTGCGGAGCGTGCGATAACTGCCTGCGCAGCGCGCGAGTCGGCGCTCCTAGAAGCGAAGCCCCCGAGACTCGCTCCGGGTTCCACATCGCCGACGTCGTGTCGCATCCGAAATTCGGGCAAGGCACGGTCGAGCGCGCGGAGAAAGACCTCGTAACGGTCCTGTTTCCGAAAGTAGGATACAAGACTCTGCTTGCTTCTGCCGTTCATCGAGAAGCGAAGATCGCATAACCGTCTTCTGACGTGGGGGGTCGGAACCACCGTGCACCGGCGTAGCGGCTTGGCGTTGTCCGTTGCGATGCTGGCCTTTGCCGGCGTATGGATTCCACACGCCGCGGCGCAGACGCCGGCGCCCGCCGTCTCCCCGAGCCCTGCTGCCGCCTCGCCGGCTCCCGGCCAGACGCCCGGCGCCGGCCCGCTGCCAAGCGAGACGCCGGGCGCGAACCCCACGCCGCTCGAGACGCCGACCCCTCCTCCGATCATCGTCGAGCCGCCCGCAGCGGCGCTGCCGCCCGGTGGGACCCAAGTCATGCGCGTCCTCCAAGTCGCTGGCAGCATCGCGCTCAGCGTCGCCGACACGACCGTCGCCGACGCCACCGTCGACCAAGGTACACGCACGATCACGATCTTCGGACGCGCGGTCGGCCGGACGACGCTGACCGTTCGTGACGATCGTGGAATGACGCGCGACGTTGCGATTCGCGTCGCCTACATGGCGGGCAGCGTTGCCGACTATACCAGCGTGCGCATTACGGGCAATCCGGCGACGCAATTCTTCGTGAAGGAACAAGCGGTCATCGCCGCTTCGCGCCGCGCCTTCTTGCGGCCGGGCGCGTCGATCGTCGCGTCGCCCGATTCGGTCTCCGTCTCGCGACCGCTCGGCGTCGATAACGTCGTCAACGTCGACGTGCCCGTCATCATCCAGGGCGATCAGTACCTCACGACGCAGGGCACGACGCACGTTCGCGTCGAGAACTTCGCGCAGCCCGCGGTGCGCCCGGGCAAGCTCTTCGTCAGCGACTATCCCGAGACGCTACGCGAGAACGGGGTGCTGTTCACTGCCGACCTCACGCGCAGCGAAGCCCGCCGCTTTCTGTACTATCACTACAACCCAGCCCTTCAACCCGACCGGCGCATCGTGCTGAAAGTTGAGAACCCGTCGAGCCAGCCGGCGCAAGTGCAGTTCATCTCGGGCTGGGCCGGTCCGGGCGTCAACGAGATGGAAGTGGGCCATCTCTCGACGCAACGCTTTCTCGTGCGCCTGGCGCAAAACGAAGGCACCGTCGTGACGGTCCCCGGCGGCTCGACGGTGACGCTCGTCGATCAGGCTCTGCCCGCGCGCAACGTCGTGAGCAACCTGCTGCAGCTGCACGTTATCGAAGGACCGCTGCTGCACCTCACACTGCTCGCTCAAGATGCGGCCGACCCGGTCGATGGACCGGTCACGCAATCGGTCCTCTTGACGGGCGATCATCCGCATGCGCGCGGCATCTACGATATCCCCGAGTTCTTCCTCGAATACGCCTACGACTCCGACGGACCCGATCTTGAGGTGCCGATCGGCCAGATACCGCTGCCGAACGTCTTGCAGGGCCAAGCGCTGGCCGGCGACTACGGCGTGTTGCAGTCGGTGACGGTGCGCATGACCAACTACGATCAGCACAGTCCGCGCTACGTCGCGCTCTACGCGAACCCGCGCGGCGGACGCGCGACCGGCACGTTCATCATCGACGGCGTGCTGGTACAAGCTCACGCGATGGCGGCGTTCACGCATTACAAACTCCGACAGTATACGATTCCGCCGGGCGGTTTCGTGCGCACCGAGATCGTGACGATGCCCGAGGGCGGCTCGTCCTATCCGTTACGCCTGGTCGTCGCGCCCGACGACGGCAGTGCGCCGCCCGGCTCGCCGGATTCAGTCATCTACTAGCGCGCGCGCGTATTCGCGCGAAATCGCGGCGGCCGCGCTGCGCCACGCGAAGCGCGAGTTCGCGGCGGCCCTGACCGTCCCGGCGCGCGCTTCGGCCGCGTCGCGATCGTCGAGAAGCGTGCGGAACGCGGCAGCCCAAGCTGCGACGTCGTCCGGCGACAAGAGCGGCGCGGCGTCGCCCACGACCTCGGGTAACGACGAGGTCGCCGCCGCGAGCAGGGGTACGCCCGCGCACAATGCCTGCGCGGCGGGATACCCAAAGCCTTCGTAGCGGGAGGGCAGCGCGACGAACGCCGCACGCGCGTACAGATCGAGAAGTTCGCCGCGCGACACGTAGCCCCGAAACTCGACGCGCCCGCTCGCCCCGGTCCCGCGTATGATCGATTCGCAAAACTCGCGATACGGCGTCGCCGGACCGGCTACGATGACGCGCAATTCGGGGGCGCCGGCCAATGCGCGAATGACGATCTCCAGGTTCTTGCGCCGCTCGACGGTTCCGACGACCAGCGCGAAGGGCGCCGCATCCGGCCGGCGCTCCACGGCGCCGAAGTCGGCCGAAACGCCCGGGAAGACGGCCACGACGCGCGCCGGATCGATGCCGCCCAGTTCGAGCAGTTCGTCGCGCGAGAAGTTCGAATCGACGACGATGCGTCGCGCGCGCCGATAGCGCGCAAGCGCGAACCGCCCGAAATAGGCGCGCGCGTACGCGCGCGCGTGTTGCTGCACGCGGTGCCAGGCGATGTCGTGGACGGTTGCAACGATCGGAACCGGCGCGATCAAGGGCAGCGTGCCGGCGGCGCAGTGCAGCAGGTCGAGCTTAGCGCGGCGCGCCGTCAGCGGCAACATAACTTGGTCCCACACGACGCGACGATCGAAGCGCCACGGATCGAATCCCGGCGCGTCGAGGGCCACGATTTCGAATTCGTCCCGCTCGCGCAGCGCCGCAATCAAGCCGGCGAGATACTCGCCGATTCCGGTCGGGGTACCGCGCGCGAGTTGCGCGTCGATCCCAACCCGTATCCGACTCACGTTCAGCTTCCTAGATCGTGGGCCAAACGCTGCACCGCGGGCGCGTTTGGATTCATGTGGCGTGCCTGCGCGAGGTAGGCGCGCGCTTCATCGTCACGCCCACGGCGATGCGCCAGACTTCCAAGGCCGGTCACCGCATCGACGCTCGTCGGGTCGGCTTCGCGCGCGCGCAGAAAGTACGATTGCGCGCGGTTCAGATCGCCGACATTGAGTTCTTGATTGGCCGCGGCGACGAGGTAGCGCTGCGCAAACGGTGCGACCGTGACGGCGGCCTCGTAGGCGGCGAGCGCCCGAATCTCGACCGTTCTTGCCGCCGCGCCGCGCAACGTGTAAGAGACGCTCTCCTCGAGCAGCCCCAGCTGATAGTACGCGTCGGGGAGCGACGCGGCTTGGGTCGGATCGGCGCGCAGGCGATCGATCAGCGCATTCTGCAGGCGCAACGCGGCCGCGAGATCGCCGGAGCGTTCGATCTCGCCGATCTGTCGTTCCAAGTCCGCGACGTCGCCAGCGTCGAGAAAGGCGCGCACCGCGCCGCCCGTATCGCCGCGCCGCTCGGCCAGTTCGCCTTCGAGTCCCGCCCGATCGCGCGAGGCGGGCAGCAGCGCAACCTGTTGGGTGGCCGCCGCAACGTTGCCGTGCGCCAGCGCTTGACGCGCCAAGACCAGACGCAACGTCGCCGGCAATGGCCAACGTGCGTCGAGTTCGTCAACTCGCGCGGCGCTCGCGCCCGGCACCAGCCCTACCCACGAGCCCGGTCGTGCGGCGTCGCGCAGGGCGAGGCTCGAGAGGAACTGCAACGCTCCGAGAGCGAGCGCCAGCGCGACGGCCAAAACAATGAGCAACGAACGCATCGGCTGGGAGATTACGTTACGGCCCGCGCGGAGGCCCCCAAGCGGGCCGCTCCGCTTAATGAAAGCGGCGCGGCACCGAAGTGCCGCGCCGCGGGTTTGTTAGCGCTTTGGATTTAGAACCGAACGGTGAAGAACACGTCCTCACGGTTCTGATTCAAGTTGAAGTTGCTGATCACGTCGTCGGTGTAACGGTAGTTACGCGCCTGGAACGCGATCGACGAGTTCGTCTTCGGGATGGCGTACGTCAGCGTACCCGTGTAGAAGTCTTTCTTTTCCGAGATGTTCTGCGTGAGCGTCGTACCGTACGAACCGCCGTAGCGCTGCGTCGAGTACGAACCGGCCATCGAGACATCTTTGGTCAACGGGATCGCCGCAGCCGCACTGAGCGCCCAGCGACGCATGTTGATGTAGTTCGGATAGAACGAGACTTGGCTTCCGCCGGGGATCGCGGCGGCGGCCACAGCCGAGGCGGCGTCGGGACCTTGCGTGGTCACATTGATCGGCAGATACGCGAATGCCGTCTTATCGGCGCGCGAGAGCAACTCGTACGTACCGGAAAGATTCGCGCTGATGTTCTGACCGAAGGCCGGGAACGTGAATTGCGTTGCGAGCGTGTAGTTATCCCACTTTAGCGGAATGGACGACGCGTAGGCCGGCCCGTACAGCATGTTTCCAAGCGAGTCCGGACGGAGTTCTTGGAGATGCTGGTACTGCATGCGGGTGTTGAACGTCACGTCACCCGCGCGAATCGGCACGTTGATCGAGGCCGTCGGTCCGACGGTGTTCGGCGTGAAAGCCGAGTAGAACGTCGGGCTGTTTCCCTTCAGCGGATTGAAGAGCGGGTAGATGAACGTGAGGTTCGGATTCTGCGAGGTCTTCGGATTCGGAATCGCCGTGACGGCGAACTGATTGTCGAACTGCGTGTTGATGCCGAGCGAGTTCCCAAAGCCATAGAAATCTGGGAAGTACGTGCCCTTGTAGAACGCGAACAGCGGCGGCGGGTTGCCGTAGTAACGGAATGGCGCGCCGTCGAGGAAGTCGGGGCCGACGCTCTGGTATTGACCGGTGAACTCGACCTTCGCGATCTTCAAGCGCAGGCCGATGACGCCCGCGGAGTCGCCGACAGCGGCAACGTTGCGGAAGTCCGGCGTCCACTTACTGAAAGCCGCTTCGCCGAAGAGCACCGGGTTCGAACCCTTGCCGCTGACTTCAACCGGCAGCGGCATGACGAAGTCGATTCCGAAGACGGTGTCGCTAACGAGAGGTTGCCCGTTCGCACCGGCGGCGTTGACCAGCGTCAGATCTTGGTTCGTCTGCGTGTCGTCGAAGTCGAAGATACGGTTGAACGTAGCGCCGATTTCGAGACCGCTCCAGCCCTTGAACTTCTGGTTCATGCGAGCGTTCATCATGTAGCGCGGCACGTTCGTGTTATTGGAGACCGTCACGCCGCGGTAGGTGAGCTGAACTTGCGAGCCGGCCGGCAACGGCGAACCAAAGACGACCGAGTTGTAGGCTTGGTTGTAGGTGATCGCCGGCAGAGGATTGGCCGGTCCACCCGTCACCACACCTGCATTGTTGTACGTCGTGCCGTTGTAGAACGACACGAAGACCGAACCGAGAATCGCCGCTTGACTCAGGTAGACTTGCGATAGCGAACCGGTGCCTGAGTTGAAGGTATCGGTGCGCAGCGCTTGCGCGGCGCCCGCCTGCGTAAAGCCGGCCTGTGGCGGCACGACCGGGAACAGGTAGGTCGAAGCGCCGAACGGTGCGACGCTCGGATCGGTGTTGCCGGGCTGGGTGTTGATGAATACGTCATCCATACGGCTGAACGATGCGTAGAACTCGGTCGAGCCGAAGTTCGTCTCGCCCAACGTGCCGCTAATCGCCATGCCCTTCTGGTAGGGCTGAATCGGCATTTCGTATGCAACCGCAGCACTGTAGCCGAACGGCGCGCGGAATGCGAGGCCCGTGCGCGACGACTTCATGTTGTCGAGTTCGCCGAACTTGATTTGCAGGTTCGAGATCGCGCCGGCCCGCGCGACGTTGATGTCGACGCCGGGTTCGATATCGACCTTGGCCTGTTGCGTGTAGTCGCCGCCCCACTCAAAGTTGAGGATGTGGACGGGCAGCGAGATCGAGAGGTTGTCGCTGATCTGGTAGGCCAGCGAGAAGCGACTGTCTTGCCGGATCTGGATTCCGGAGCCGGCTTGCGTCAGAGGATTGTTGGAGTCGTCGGTCGCGATGAATGCGTTGACGAACGGGTCGATGGTCGCCGTGCGATTATTGAGGACCGTCTGGCCGAAATACGTTGCAACCGAAGCACCCGTCGTGTTCATGATCGTCTTCGGCATCGTGTTGCGCTGCCGGAACGTCAAGTTTGGCAGGAAGGTGCCGTGCATCGAGAGCGACTGCGCGAACTTGGTGCGCTTATCGAGTGCGTCGAGCGAATCTTCGAGGTTGGTCACACGCACGCCGAGTGAGTCCAGCTCGTCTTTGAGCGCATCGATCAGCTTCTGCAGCTTATCGAGATCGGCTTTGCTCGGACCGGTGTACGGCGCCGGTTGATTTTCCTGAAGTTTCGCGATGACGCGCGCCACGACGACCGCCATCTCATAACGCGTCAGCGGGCGGTCGCCCTTGAACTTGCCGTCGGGGTAGCCGTCGATGATGCCATCCGCCGCAAGACTCTGGATGTACTGGTAGGCCCAGTGGTTAGCCGGAACATCCGAGAACGGCGTAGCGGAGGCAGCCCGGCCCATACTGAGCATCGAGCCGAGCACGAGACCCGACACGAGGACCAGGCTTGCGAGACGCTTCATAAATCCTCCAGAAGAGTAAGAAGCCACACAGCTTCGTTTGGCTCGCGTTCGCTGATAAACGTACCCGTTCGCATGGTGGTGAGAGTTGCCGAGTTTGCCTTCACGAACCATTTTAAACGACCGTGGCCGAGCCGTAAAGCAGCGACACGGAAAGTACGCCCTCAGTGGAGCGCATGCCGAGGTTCCGATTACGACCGGATGAGTGCGACTCCTTCCCCAATCGACGCAAGCGGCGAGGGATTTAGGAGGCAGGGCCCCGGCCGGGTCCCCGCCCGAGCAACCGTTCGGCGATGAGGAGGGCGGCAAAGTCGTCGATCGGTCTCGGCGGCAGGAGCATTCCGCTCGGAATCAGGCGCCTCCAGCCCGTCGGGGGATTCGCCGCGAAGTAGCGCCGCCGGGCCAGCAGGGTGGTCTCCCGTTCGTCGATCACGTGGACCGGCAGCCCCAGGCCGGCCACCAGGGCCGCGACCGCAGCCATGTGGGTCCCGCCGCCCAAGGCGACCGCCCGCAGGGGCAGCCGGCCCGCGACCTCGACGATACGGCCCTCCAGCGCATCGGTCGGCACGATCCCGAGCTCGATCGGCTCGCCGCCCGCCTCGGCGACGACCGCGTACCCGCACTTTCGCGTCCCGGGGTCGATGCCCAGGATCATTTCGGGGAGCGATCCAGCGTGAAGCGGATCGGGATGCCTCCGGTGTGGGGATAGATATCGATCACGGGGCGAGCCACGATATAGTAGCGGCCGGTCCCGGCATGAATCGACTCGACGGTCTGCCGGACCTCGGCCTCCTGCAGCGCCGGCAGCGCCCGGGCGAAGGGGCCGGGCATGCCGACCGTAATCGCCGCAGCCTCAGCGGCGCCGCTCAATTGGGTGTAGGCGATCGTCGGATTGATCAGCGTCCCGCCATCGACCTGAACGCTGGCCAGTGGCTGGCCGGCGGCAAAGAGCCGCTGGTCGGGATAGGGCTGAAGCCCGAAGTGGATCGGGTCGTTGACGAAGAGATTCTGATCGGCCATCGCGAGGATGATGATCTGGCCGTTGAGCAAGAAGCCCGCTACGCGCTGGTCGGCGAGCAGGGAGTCGAGGGTCTTCGCGACCTCGGGATCGGTCGATTTGAGGCGCGTCGGCTTGAGCCCAGCCGGCACGTAACGCCGGTCCAGCGTTTGCACGATCGCATCGAAGAACGCGCTGAGGCTCTTCATCTTCTGGTCGTGCGTCATCGACGGCGCGATGACCAAGAACTGATCGTAGACCAAATCGCCGCGATTGAGCACGACGTTGCTCTCGCGCACGTGCCGGTTGAGCGCGTCGGCCGTGGCCTGCAGTTGGTTGACGCGCGTGTTGATCTCGTCGAGATGGAAGAATGCGGCCCGTGCGTAGGCTGAAAACGAGAGCGCCAAGACGGTCGCGACCAGCGCGATCATCATCCCGGTTCCGACGGCGACGATCGTCGACGTGTACTTGGGCCGCAGGTTGAACAGCGTCAGGCGCTTGCGTCCGATTTGGTGACCGACGCGGTCTCCGACGTACGCGATCGCGCCCGCCAGCAGCGTGATGAGCACGATCAGAGCCAGGCCGCCGAGGGTGCCCACCGTTAATACCGCGCCGCTCGCTGCAAGAGCAGCGCGCCGATTGCGGTAAAGATTGCGTTCGGCAGCCAGGCCCCGAGCGTCGAAGCGACATATCCGCCGGGCAGGCTCGAGGTGACCGCCGAGACGATGCTTGCGATCACGAAATAGACGAAGACGATCGCGACCGCGAGCCCGAAACCGAGCCCGGTGCTTCCGCCCCCGCGCGACGGACGCAGCCCGAAGGGAACCGCGATCAGCGTGAAGACGAACGAAGCGAACGGACGCGCGAACTTCTCTTCATACGTCGTCTGGAAGGCGCGCGTTTCTTGGGGACTGAGCTGCCCCGATTCGATGACGTCCCGAACCTGCGAGCGGCTCATCTCCTCCCTGTTCTTATTGGTGATCGTCTGCTGGATCTGACTCGGCTTCTCGCCGATGTCGGCCTGCTGCTCGGGTTCCTCCAATAAGTGCGTGGTTCCGTCCGGATTGATTTGGTATTCCCGGGCATTGATGAAGGTCCACGTCGGAGGCTGGTACCTGGCACGGTCGGCAAAGATGATGACTTGCTCGCGGTTGGCGGCGTCGTACTTGATCAGCGTCACCTTGAGCAGCGTCTGCGTCGTCGCTTCATAGCCTGCGAAGGCGGTCAGTTGGCGTCCTCCACCGGGCAGGGCGGTCGTCACCGCATGGCTGCCGCCCCCGTAGGGGCCGACTTGTTTGATGACCTCTTCGCGCAGATAGGTCGCGCGATCGTTGGCGTAGGGAACGACACCTTCTTGAAGGATGAGCGCGACGACCGAGACGCCGAACCCGACGACCAGCAGCGGCGCGACCGCGCGAACGAGGCCAATGCCGCCCGCTTTCATCGCCGTGATCTCGCTCTCGCCGGAGAGCCGTTGCAACGCGAGCAGCACGCCGAGCAGCATCGCCATCGGCACGACCGTGATCATGATCTGAGGAAGCTGCCACAGAAAGTACCCGATCGCCGCACCGAGCGGCGCGTGTTCCTCGGAGACGAGCCGGCTGATCGCGAGAATGTTGGTTGCGGCAAAGATCAACGTGAAGGCCGATAGCCCGAACGCGAATGGTCCGCCCAGTTCGGAGACCATGTAGCGGTCGAGAATTCTTGGCGTCGATGCGAAAGGCCGGATCGCGGCGAGACGCGCACTCACTAGAGCCGGAAGCCCTCGCCTAGATAGAATTGGCGCGCGATCGGCGAACTCAGCACTTCCTGCGCGTTGCCGGAGACGACGATTTCACCATCGTTGAGAATGTAGGCGCGATCGACGATCGCGAGGGTCTCACGCACTTGGTGATCGGTGATCAGCACGCCCAGCCCGCGCTCGCGCAGTTGCCGGATCATCAGTTGAATGTCGGCGACCGCGATCGGATCGATTCCGGTGAACGGCTCGTCGAGCAAGAGGAAGGCCGGTTCGGTCGAGATCGCGCGCGCGATTTCGACACGCCGGCGCTCGCCGCCCGAGAGCGAGTCGCCGCGCGCGTTGATGAACTTCGCCAAACCGAACTCTTCGAGAAGATCCGGCAGCCGGCGTTCTTGCTCGCGCCGGGAGACGCCGTTCATCTCCCAAATCAAACGGATATTGTCGCCGACCGAGAGTTTCCGAAAGATCGAATTCTCTTGCGCGAGGTATCCGATTCCGGAGCGCGCGCGCTGGTACATCGGCTCGCCGGTCAGATCGATTTCGACACCATGGTCGACGAGCGCAACGCTGCCTTCGTCCGGCTTGACCAGACCCACGACCATATAGAAGGTCGTCGTCTTGCCGGCGCCGTTGGGACCAAGCAAACCGACGATTTCTCCGGTGCGCACGTCGGCGCTGACGCGATTGACGACCGCTCGCTCGGCGTAGCGCTTGACGAGCGACTTGAGGACGATCCGCCGATCGCTCGATGTGCCGTTTGTCGTCATCAGGGCGCGCTGCCCTGCACGTGCATTTCGGTCGTTCGCAAGTTGTAGTCCATCCGTTGTCCGGAGAAATGTTCGCCCTGCGCGGTCGTGATTTCGACGTTACCCTCGCCATGCAAGACTTCGCTCGAGTCGTCGTAGCGCAGCGTATCGCTCGTCAGCGTCATCCCTTCGTTGGTCCGCGAGTGGACGCCCCCGGTCATGGTAATCGTTTTCTCCCGCTCCGCGACCCGGGCGTGCGGCGCATCGGCCACGATCGAGCGTCCTCCCGCTCCATAGAAGATAACGTGCGGCACCTCGAAATCGCTGACGCCGTTGCCCTCCGACAAACGGATCGAGGTGTTCGAATCGGCGCGCAGTTTGTAGACGATGCGGTCCCTCTTTTGCTCGCTCAGATAGATGTACTTCGAGCCTTTGCGAACCGAACTGATGCGGACCGGGACCGAGCTGTTCTCGGCCGCGGGAACCGCGCTCGCGGCCGGGCCGGCGGCAACGCTCGCCGCCGGATTGGGCGAGCGCGCCGTGCAACCGGCCGCAGTGAGTAGCGCCGCGAGGACAATGCCGGCGGCGATAGGCCGGCCGCTCACTCGAAGGCCGGGCCGAACCGCGCGGCCGCGAGGGCCAGGGCCGTATACGGAATCCACACGAAGCTCATTTCGACGACCCCGATCGTATCGAAGAGACCTTGGACGAGGGTCGCGATCAGCCCGGCCGCGATCGCCAGAGCAAAGGGCCGTCCGGCCGGGGCCAATCCGAGCAGCGAGCGCCGGAAGGCGCGCGCGAACGCGAGCCAGCCGAGCGCCGTCGCCACCACTCCGGCGACACCCAATTCACCGGCTAAAGAAAGGTAGATATCGTGCGGGTGAAGCGCGCCGAAGGCGCCCGGTTGCGCGCCGTTCGGCGTGCGCACCTGCGGATAGACGCGCCAATATGCCATCGGCCCGGCGCCCGTCAACGGAAAGAGTTCGGCGACCCGAGCTCCCGCGACGAGCGTCGCGACGCGGTTGAACGAATCGGCTGAATCGTGTCGTGCAACCGGGCGCAGCGCCAGCGCCAAGCCAACGGCCAGCAGCAGCGCCCCGAGCACCAGCGCCACTCGTCTACCGCGCAACGTCGCGGCCAGAAAGACGGCGCCGGCGGCGGCGGCGATCCAGCCCGAACGCGAATAGGTCAAGACGAGCGCCAGGGCCGCGAGGCTCGTCGCGCTCCAAGCCAGCGTCTGCAGCGCACGACGCTGCGCCGAGCGCGCGACGCCGAATGCCACGAACCCGAACAAGAGCAAGAACGCCGCGCATTGATTGGCGGTCACGAAGGTTCCGGCGGCGCGACCGTTGTTGTAGGCGTAGAGTTCGGCGGGGCGATGCAGCGCCAGCATCGCAAGCGCGGCGAGCGCGGCGATTGTTCCGGCGGCCAAATACGCGACGATCAGCACGCGCCCGACCGGCGGCCCGGCATAGTAGCGCACGAAACCCATATGAAAGATCGCGGCGAGCAGCATGATGCCGAGCACCTGCACTCCGGAGACGGGATCGATGCCGAACGCCGTCGCGAGCGCGACGGCGCCGAGCCAAGCGAACAGCATCGCGGGCGACGCACCGAACGAAAAAGCGCGATCGCGCCACAAGCGCAGCAAAATGAAGAGCGCGGCCAGCGCCAGGATCGCGACCAGCGCGGCGGCTCCGGCGCGCGAGACGAAAACATAACCGACCGGCGGCGTCGGCGAGAGCGCGGCCAGCGACGTGTAAAATTGCACGACGACAAAAAACGCGGCCAGCGCCCAAGCGAGCGGCGCGGTCGCGCGCATCACGGCTCGGCCCCGACGGGTTGCGCGACTGCGAGCGTCAACGCCATGAACGGAATCCAGCATCCGAAGATGACGATCTGCACGAAGTCGACGGCGCCTTGCACCCACGTCGCGACGAATCCCGCGGTCAACGCGAGCGCGAGCATGCGCGCACGTCCATCGGCCACACGCAGACGTCGAACCAACTCCCGACCGAAGCACCACCACAGCGCGAGCAAGGTTGCGATCCCGAGCACGCCCGTCTCGGCAAATGCGGTCAAGAGATAACTGTGCGCGTGAAAGGCCTGCGCCACCGATGACGGACCTTCGAGCAACGGGTACGCGTGCCGGAACGCCCCCGGGCCGACACCGGTCAACGGAAATAATTCGATGGCGCGCAAGGCCGCGTGCCAGATCGGCAGACGCGTGAAGTCCTCGCCCGGGTTGTGGTGATCGTCGAAGCCGAGCAACCAGCGCGCCTCGAGCAGCAACGCAACGACGAGCGTCAGCGCCAGCCACCAGCGACGCCGCTGCATAAAGATGAAGAACGCGATGCCCACGGACAACCCGAAGATACCGGCGCGCGAGTATGTCAGCCACATCGCCGCGAGACCGGCGCCGGCCGCAACGCCGCCCAGCACGCGCAACCATCCACGTCGCGAGACCAGCGCAATCCCGAAGCCGACCGGAACCAAGAAGCACAAATAGCCCGCGAACTCGCCGGGCACGATGAAGGTCGAGACGGCGCGTCCGTGCACGATCACGTAGAGGTCGGCCGGACGCTGTGTCACTACCATCGCGAGCCCAAGCAGCGTCGCGGCCAGACCGCTTGCGAGAAACGAAGCGAAGACGGCGACGCTCGCGTGCGGCAGCAGATAGTAGCGCGTCACGGCGACGTACAGCGCCAAGCTGAGTAAGCCTACGAGCACGAAGAGCATACCCGTCGCGGGATCGAGTCCCAAAGCAGCGGCGATCGCCCATCCACCTATATACACCAGGATGGGACGCAGCATGACGCCCCACGCCATTTCACGCCGCAGCGCCATCGCGTAGACGACGAGCGCGCCGAGCACCGCGAGCGCCAGGACGACTCGAGCGACGCTCGGCGGCAAGATCGAGATGCCCGGCGGCGCGAGCGCGGCAACGAAGATCAGTGCCGGAAAAGCGGGCAGCGCTCCGAAGCCGAACGCCAAGCACGCGAGTGCCAACCGGCGTTCTGCGATCGGGCTCACGCGAGCGCCGCAGCTGCGAGTGCGATCGCGTGCGACCCGCCGGCTCCGCCCATGCGCCGCCGGCCGGCGACGCGCATGCGTTCGATGCGCGCGCCATCCGCGAGAAGCTCCGCAACCGCCGCGGCCGCGCGCTCCGGCGCCGGCGGCACGAGCGCCAGCGCGTCGCCCAGCAAGCGACGCTGGCGCATGCGGTACCAGCCTTCACCCGCGGAGCGGCGCGCGGTTGCGTCGACATCGAGCGCGACGACCGGCACCCCGCACGCCGCCGCTTGTTCGTTCGCGGTACCGGCCTGCCCGAGCACCAGCCGCGAAACTCTAAGCAACGTTCCGAGCGGCCCGCGCCACGCGATCATGCGCGTGCCGCGCGCGCCTGCGTGAAACGGTATCCCGCTCGTGGCGCCGGTCGCGTCGATCCTCCAACCGTCCGCCGCAAGCGCGCCGGCAACGCGATCCGCATCGACCGTGGGCGCGATCGAAAGGAGCGCGTGCGTGCCCGGCACGAGGTCGCCGAGCGCGCGCACCACGCGCGCCAAACGCGCCGCGTCGGCATACGCGGTCTCACGGCTTCCCGGTAAGACGCCGATCCAATCGTCGCCCGCGAACTCGGCCGGCGGTGCGGGCGCGTCGTCGAGCAGATCGACGATCGTGTTCCCCGGCGCTTCGGCGATGACGCCGTGCGCGCGCAAGCTCGCCGCGGTTTCGTCGTCTCGCACGAAGACGCGCGCCGCGCCGCGCAGCAGTCGGCGCTCGAGCGGTCCGTAGGGCGCGACGTAGACGCTCTTGGCCGTGCCGACGAAGATCGCGGGACGGCGCGTCAATCGAGCCAGCAGCAGCGCGTAAACGTCGCCGACCGCGACGACGCAGCGATAGCGCGAGCCCGGGCCACGCAGGAACGTCAGCTGCTGCAGCAAGAGCGTAACGAAACCGGCCCGCAGATCGCACGCGAAGGCGCGAACGTTGCCCATCGCAACCAAACCGCCGCTCGGCATCGTTCGGCTCGGACCAACCGTCGCGAGCGTCCCATTCGCCGACGGGACGCCGACCAGCGCGAGGTGATCGAGCGCCAGCGAAGGCCGCACGAGCCCACGCAGCTCGCGCGCGATCCGTTCGGCGATCGCGCTCTCACCGTTGCCGTTGCTGACGAACAACACACCCTCGCCCATCAGCGAGCGCCTAGAAGCGGGAGAAGTCCGAAGCGCGCGACGCGAACGCGCCCGCCGTCGGATTCGAGTTCGGTGCGTGAAACGTGCGCTCCGTACGGACCGGCGTGCACGATCGGAACGTTCCCGGCGTACTCCGGCTCGGTCAGGGTATCGTGACTGTGTCCGCCAAGGACGAGATCGATGCGCGGAACGGCCTGCGCCAATCTGCGATCCATGCGCAGGCCGAGATGCGAGAGCGCGATCAGCACGACGCCCGGCGGCGTTTCGGCAGCGATGCGCTGCGCGGATGCGATCGGATCCAGGAAACGCCACCCGAAAAGACGTTCCCACGGGCTGCCGTCGGGGTACTGCACGACCAGTAATGCGAAGAGGCGAACGCGCAGCCCGTCGGGCGCGAGATCGAGGTGCGGCACGAAGGGGAGCGGCCGTCCTCGCAGATCGATCAGATTCGAACAGAGCAGCGGATGCCGCATCTGCCGCGCACGCGCCGCCAGCAGCGGAAAGAGGTAATGGAACTCGCGATTGCCGATACCTTGCGCGTCGTAGCCGGCCGCATCGATCTCAGCTAGAATCGGCTCCGAGCGGTGGTAGACGGTCTGACTGCCGCGCAGCGCATCGCCGCAATCGAACAAGAGCCCGGGCGCTTCGGCACGCAATGCCTTCAGCCGCGGAACGAAACCGCGATGATCGTGTAAGTCGGAGGTGTGGTAGACGCGCAGGTTCACGCCGCGCCGCGCGCCCCGCCGCGAGCGAGCGATACGGCGAACTGCGCGCAGCGTGCCAGCGCATCGGGCGCTCCAAGTGCGGCGCGAACTTCGCGCATCGCCGCAAGTTCCCCGGACGGATCGTGCAGGAGCGTGGCCAGCGCAGCGGCGAGCGCGCCCGGCGTCGCGGCATCTTGTAGCAACTCGGGAACGATCTCGCGATCGAGCAAGATGTTCGGCAAGGTCACGTAGCGGCGATGCCAGATGCGTTCGGCGATCTTCATTTGCGCGCCGGCGAGCACGTACAGTGCGACGGTCGGCACCTCGAGCAACGCGGCCTCGAGAACGGCAGTTCCCGATGCGATGAAGGCCGCGTCCGCGTCATCGAGGGCCGCTCGCGCGCCGCGCACGATGCGTGCCGAGAACCCGTTGCGCGCCATCTCCGCTCGCAGCAGCGCTTCGGTATCCGCATCGGCCGCACCGATCACGACCTCGAGGCGCGGACGTACCTCGCGCAGGAGTTCGCATGCGGCGAACAGGCGCGCGGCGTGGCGCCGCACCTCGGCGCGCCGGCTGCCGGCCAGCAGCGCGACGGTTCCACCATCGTCCGGAGCCGGCGGTCGCGCGGCACGCGGCGCGATCATCGAGCCGAGCGGATGGCCGAAGTATTCGATCGAAAAACCGAGCGACGCATAGAAGTCGCGCTGGTGCGCGAAGGCCGTCAGCGCGCGCGCCGAGCGCGCGACCGTACGCGCTTGCGCCGGATTGTCGAACCACGCTCCCGGTGGAAAGTAATAGAGAATCGGTCCCACGTAGCCGAGCATCCGCAACGTCTTCGCCAAGCGCAGATTGAACGCCCCGAAATCGACCAGCACCACCAGATCGACCGGCCGCATGCGCAGCCACAGCGCGTGTCGCCAGAGGATCGTCCAGAGCGGAAGTGCTCGCGCGAGTGCGTCGACGAGGCCGATCGTCGCCCAGCGGCGCGTCTGGGCCGTGAGCCGGAATCCGGCGTCGCGCATTCGTTCGCTTCCGATTCCGCAAAACTCGATGCCGGACTCAAGCGTCCGCATCGCGTCCGCGAGCGTGGCCGCCAACATATCTCCCGATGCTTCACCGGTCGACATGAATACCCGCACGCTTCGCTTCCCCGCGGCTACTTCATGATTCCGCGCTCGGACTGCCCCTGAACGAACGCGATGAGATGCTCCCCCTCGGGCGTCTTCACGATCTGCTTCATCGCCTCGAGCGCCTGCGAAATATTCAACTTCGAGCGATACAGCAGCTTGAAGCACTCTTTGAGTTCGGCCAGCGTCTCCGGCGCGAACTCGGCGCGGCGCAGGCCGATCGAGTTGAGCCCGTGGACCTCGGCCGGAACGCCTTCGACCAAAAAGTACGGCGGAATATCGCGTGCGATCTTCGTGAACCCGCCGACCATCGCATACGCGCCGATCCGCACGAACTGGTGCGCGCCGGTCATGCCGCCGATATTGGCGTAATCCTCGATCGTCACGTGCCCCGCAAGTTGGGCCGTGCTCGACATCGTGACGTTGTTGCCGATGCTGCAGTTGTGCGCGATGTGCACGTAGGTCAGCAGCAAGCAATCGTCGCCGACCGACGTGACCTCGCCCTCGCCCGTGCCGCGATGGATCGAGACGAACTCGCGAATCGTCGTGCGGTTGCCGATCTTCGTATACGAGACTTCGCCTTGGTACTTGCGATCCTGCGACGACAGCCCGATCGTCGTAAACGGGTACACGATGGTATCCTCGCCGATCGTCGTGTGACCGTTGATAACGACGTGCGAGAGCAAGCGGCTGCGCGCGCCGACGTTGACGTTCTTGCCGACGACGCAGAAGGGGCCGATCTCGGCCCCTTCGCCGACGGTGGCCGAAGGATGTACGACGGCGGTCGGATGGATCACGCGCGCCTCATTCGTGGAGAAACGACGCGTCCATTCCGAAATCGGCGACGGCCCCGAGCGAGAACATCAATTCGGCCGTACACACGAGCTTGCCGTCCACGCGCGCAGTGCCGGTCACCCAGCCGATTTGAGAGCGCACGCGTACCAGGGTCGAATCCATGTCCAGCCGGTCCCCGGGAACGACGGGACGCCGGAACCGCACTTTGTCGATTCCCGTGAGAAACGGCGTGCGGCCGCGGTACTCATTGTCGGCCAAGATGATCGTGCCGCCGAGTTGCGCCAGCGCCTCGATCATCAAGACGCCCGGCATCAGCGGGTTTCCCGGAAAGTGCCCCTGAAAGAACGGTTCGTTGACGGTCAGATTCTTGTAGCCGGCGGCGCGCTTCATCGGCTCGAATTCCGTGATGCGGTCGATCAACAGCATCGGATAGCGATGCGGCAAGATCTCCATGATCCGCCGGATCGACATCGGCGTCTCCGCGTCGTTCATCGGCCGCCCACTGCGGCGCGGCGCGGCGCGTAGGCCTCGCGCAATCCGTTCGTGGCGATCGCGTGCAGACGATGGCCGCTCTTGATCGAGACGACCTCGCATTGCGGCCACGCGCCCAAGAGCGCGAAGTCGCCAATCAAATCGAGCGCTTTGTGTCGCACGACCTCGTTCGGCCAGCGCAACGGCGTCATCGGACCATCCGGCGCGAAGACCAGCGCGTTATCGAGCGAACCGCCGCGCGCGAGGCCGGCCGCGAGCAACGCTTCGACCTCGTGCAGATATCCGAAGGTGCGCGCCGGAGCGATCTCGGCGAGAAAACGATCGGGGGCGATCGACATATCCAGAAATTGCGCACCGACCGGCGGCGCGAAATCGACCGAAAACTGAATGCGGAACTCTTCGCACGGCAACACGACGAGCGTCGCGTTGCCCTCGCGGTAGAAGAACGGCCGATCGACCACAAAACGCCGGCGCGCGGTCGCCTGCGGCGCGATGCCGGCGTGCTCGATCGCTTGCGCGAAGGCCGCCGCGCTGCCGTCCATTGCCGGAATCTCCGGTCCGTCGACTTCAATCAGCGCATTGTCGACGCCCATCGCGAAGAGCGCGGAGAGCAAGTGCTCGACGGTCGAAACCGTGCGCTCGCCGTCGCCGATGACCGTCGAGCGCCGGGTCTCGACGACATTCTCGGCTAGCGCCGGGATGACCGGTCCGCCCGCGCCGAGGCGAAAGCGCAGGCCGCTGCCCGCGACTTGCGGGCGAACCGTCACGCGCGCTTCCGCGCCCGTGTGCAGTCCGATTCCTTCGAACTCCAGCACGTCGCGAAGCGTGTGCTGCTGCTGCATTACTTTCGCTCCAAAGCGCTTACGCGCTCGAACAATTTACCGAGGCCACGAAGCCGGACCTGCTGACGCAGCTCTTCGCGGTGATCGTGTGCGGGCTGACCGCTGATGAACGCATCGTCCGGGACGTCGCTCCAAACCATCGTGTTGCCGGCGATGCGAACGCGCGATCCGACCGTGATGTGGCCCTTGAAGGCGGACTGGCCGCCGACGAGCACGTGGTCGCCCACCACCGTCGAGCCGGCCAGGCCCGTCATCGCCGCGAAGGCCGAGTGTTTGCCGATGCGGCAGTTGTGCCCGATCTGAATGAGGTTGTCGATCTTCGTGCCCGTGCCGATCGACGTACTCCCCATCTGCGCGCGATCGATGCACGTGTTGGCGCCGATCTCCACATCGTCGCCAAGCGTCACGTTACCGACCTGCGGGATCTTTTCGAAGCGTCCGTCGATGAACACGTATCCGAAACCATCGCTGCCCACGATCGCGCCGGCCTGCAGGACGACGCGGTCACCCGCGACGCAGCGCTCGAGCAGCATAGCGCGCGGATGCAACGTGCCGCGCCGCCCGAGCCGCGCATCGGCGCCCACGATCGCTCCCGCGAGCAAGATGCATTCGGCGCCGATCTCGGCGCGTGGGCCGACGTAGACTTGCGGCCCGATATGGACGTCTGGCCCAACTCGCGCGGTCGCATCGACGATTGCGCTCGGATCGCGGTATGGCGCGGCGGGGCGCGCCGGTTCGAGCGAGGCGAGGATGGCGGCAAGCGCGGCGCGCGCGGAGGCGACGAGCAAGAGCGGCTTCCGCGCAGTCCCGACCGCCTCGGCCAGCGCGGGTTCGGTCAGCACCGCCGCCGCCTTGGAGCCCAAGGCGTTACGCAAGTATCGTTCGTCGGTCGCAAAGGTCAGCGCGCGATCGTCGACGTCTTCGATCGCCGCGATTCGTTCGATCGGAGTCTCGCCGTCGCCCAGCACCGTCCCGCCGACGAGCGCTGCGTACTCGGCGAGCGTCAACTGTTCGGCGGCGGGGACTTTTCTGTGATCTTGAGGATCTTCTCGACCTCACCCGTGATATCGGTGCCGCCGTATCCGACGTACTCGTGGGTGACGACGAGCTTGAAGTGGCGCTCGTTCGCCACTTGTTCGGCCGCCGTGCGAACATCGCTGGTCACCTCGTTCTGCATCGTTACGAAGCGCGCGCGAAGTCCGTCGAGCTGTCGCTGCTTGTCGCTCCGCGAAGCGCTCGAACGGTTGATCGCATCGGTATCGGCGGCGAGCTGATTATTGTAATTGATGAACTTGGGCCAATTCTGCGTGATTCGCGAGATGTCGACCGTGGCGATCTGGCCTCCGGACGGTTGCGAATTGCAACCGGCGAGCGCGATCGCGGCGCTCGCTACTACGATCAATCGTTTCACTCGTGTAGACTCTCGATGTCTTTCTCAGCATCGGCGGTGAGATCGATCCCGCCTGCGGGTGCTACGACATCGGTGAAGACGACGTTGATGCCTCGTCTTGCAGCGATGAACTTTACCTCGCGCCCGATCTGCGCGACCATCTGATCGTACAGCTCGTTACGTTGCTTCTGCAGCGCATCGAGCTGTTTGTTAGAACCTGCTTGCGCTCCGGCGTTGACCCCTTGAAGGCGCGCGAAACGTTGGGCGAGGTCCGCACGCGTCTTCTCGAACTCGTCGATCGTCGTTTTCGCATCCTTGCTGAAGTCGTCTTGGTATTGCTTGTGCAGCGCTTCGAGTTTCCCGCGCATGTCGGGCGAAAGCGATGCCGGCATCGCCGGGCCACTCGCTCCGCCCGGGCCGCCACCCAGCCTCGAAGCAAGCTCGGCCCGCGTCTCGAGCTCGCGCTTGTTGATCTTCGCAAGCGAACGAATGCGCATCGCGTCGCCCTGCCGCGTCAACTCGGCATTCGTGCCGTCGCGCAGCTGTTTCTGCAAAGCCGCAAGGGTGGCGCCGTCGCGATTCTTCATCGCAGCCAGCGCGTCGGACTCTTTGCGGTCGATCGCTTCGAGCTGCTTGCGCGCGTCTTCGCGCGTCGCGTCGTCGAGCACCAAGTTCGAAAGTTTCGCGCGCAACGATAGCCGCTCGGCCGAATCGTCGGTCGCCAGCTGCAGCGCATAATCCGCTTCCTTTTTCTGAAGCTGTTCGACGGTCGTGCGATAGCGGCGAGCCGCGCTGTCGTTGAGCGAGTGTTGCAAAGCGATCATCGCGGCGCGATCTTGGGACATCAGTTGTGCGCGGTAGGCCACCAGATTCTTCTGGGCGTCGTTCGCGACGGTCCGTGCCTGGACCGCAAATTGCTGCTGGATTTCATTCTGAATCGAAGCGCCGCTCGCGCCCGGCGCGCCGCCGGCAGCGCCGAGCGCCTGGCGTACCGCCTCGGCTTCGCGCTTTCGATACTCGTCCTGCTTGCGATCGAGCTCGCTCTTGGCGCGTTGCGAGGCCTGCTGGAACTCGCGTTGCAATGCGACCTGCTCTCTGCGCAGCGCGGCCGGCGCGAGCGTTGGCCCGGTACCGATGCTCTTGAGCTGGATCGCCGCCATATCGTCGTCGAGCCGCGCGAGTTGACCGTAGAGCGGATGGACCTTGACCAGATCGTCCATCCGAATGTATCCGACCGCGCCCTGCGACTTGGCCGACTGGCTCGCAACGGTACTGCCGCCGCCCCGATCGCACCCGAAAAGCAACAACCCCGCGATACAACATATCGCGGGGAACGTCGCTAGCGCCAGGCCCGCTTTACTTGAGCGCGCTGCTGACATCCGCCGTGATGTCCATGCCGCCGTAGAGCAGATTCGAGCGCTCGATGACCAGCAAGAGACCCTTCTTGCGAGCGATATCTTCGATCACTTTCTTCATTTGATCGATGACCGGATCGAGCGTCGCTTTACGCTGGTCGAGCATCGTCTTCTGAAGATCTTTGAAGATCTGTTGGCGATCTTGATCGGTCTTCGCGGCGCGCATCTTGGCCTGCGCGATATTGTTCTGATCGTTCTGAAATTTGACGAAAGCATCGTTGGCGACTTTGATCTTCGGAACGAGATTGATCTGCGCTTGATCGATGTAACCGACGCTCGACGGTGGCGGCGTGCTGACCGGTGGCACCGGATCGCCGATGCCGTTAAAGAGATCGATCACGCTACGAGTTACGTCCTGGCCGCCGAAGACGACGATGCGCTTATCGACCACGACCGACAGGTTCTTGCTCGAAGCGACCGACGCGATCGAGATCTGCGCCCGCTGAAAGAGCGGGCCGAGTACCTCTTGTTGCTTCTTCTGAAACTTGTTCTGAAATTCCTGAGCGATCCGGGCTTGGTCGTTGGTCGCCTTCACGCCACGAATTCGCGCGGCGAACTGAGCGTCGAGATCCGCCTTGTATTTCCCAAGTTGCCGGTTCGCGTTGTTGAACTGCGGCATGTTCGAGAGAGCCGACTGATCGACGAATCCGATGTCGGTAACGTCGGCCGCCAATGTCGCGGGGGCAAGGAAGGCGCTCGCCATGACGAGCGCGCCGACGGCGGCCGCGAGTCGATGCTGAAACGTGATTCGCATGCTGTTAGAAACTCTGTCCTATTCCAAAACTCGTGTGGTTGGTGCCGCCCGCACCGCGAGCGAAATCGAGGCGGATCGAGCGAAAACCAAGTTGCTTGACGTCGAAGCGCAGACCGACGCCCATATCGAAATGATAGAGCCACTTGTTGTAGTCGACCACGACGTTTCCGAAATTATCCAGCAGAGGGTCCGCGCCGCGGATTCGCAGCGAACCGTAGTCGCTGAACAGCGCTATGTTGAAGCTGCGATCCGGCGAGAGCGGCAAGCGCAGTTCGGATTGCAACAGTAACGCTTCGGTACCGTAAAATACCTGACTGTAGCCACGTAACTGCTGATCGGAGAAGACGAACAGCTTGCTCGGCGGAATCGCTCCGGTCGTGCTTCCGATCAACGCGTGAAATCCGAGCGTCGCCGTTTTGGCGACCGGGAAGAACTTCGAACCGTCGAACGTCGTGATCGTATAGGTGAAGGCCGAGCCCACGGCCCGGTTGCTGACCTCCTCGGTGATCGTGGCGTTAACGCCGCGCCGCGGATTGAAGACGTCGTCACGCGTATCTTGCTGGAGACCGAGCGTGAGGCTGCGCAAGTTGAAGCTATCGCCGTTCGAGGTGTTCGCGATCGACGTCGCCGTGATGCCGAGCGTGCTGCCCGCGGTATCGGTCGTCGCGAACGGCGAAGTGGTCAACGGCGCGTTGAAGATGTTCGTCTGACTCGCCAAAAAGTACGGCGCGGGCAGCTGCACGTCCGTCGACAAGCGCTGCGCGGTCACGCCCAGGGTGGTCGTGACCGTGTCGGTCAGACGACGTCCGATACTGAACGAGAGGCCGCCGGATTTATTGGCGTAGTTGGCCGCAACGCCATTGATCAAGTCCGAATTCGGCGTGAGTACGACCGGAATCGTGCCGAGCTGCGAGGTATCGACAACGGCCGCGCCGCCGGGCGGCGGGGTCGAGATGATCGGGTTAGGCGCGACGGCTTGCGTGGCCGAAGCTCCGTAGACCTGGTAGAAATTGTTGAGGTTCTGTGTGAACAGCGACGCCGACATGCTGTACTTCTGCGACGCGACCGTGTTGCCGAGGTAGGGCACCGAGTACTGGATCGAAGCGTCGGAGATGCGCGCGCCCCGCTCGAATCGGACCTGCGCGCCGTTGCCGGTTCCGTTGATATTGTTTTCGGAATAGGAGAGCGTGCCCGTCAAGCCTTCGCCATTGGGACCACCGGAATAGCCGGCGCCGATCTGCGCGGTGCCCGTGCGCTGTTCCTTGACGTTCCAGTCGAGCGTCGTCTCCCACGGTTTCTTGGGATCCGGTCCAGGTTTCGGATTGAGCTCGACCTTATCGAAGAACCCGAGATTGTTCAAACGGTCGTAGTCGCGATGCAGTAACCCTTGCGTGATGATCATGCCGGGACGCAAACGCAATTGACGCCGCACGACTTCGTCTTTGGTCTTGGTGTTGCCGGTGATCTGAACCGCGCCGACCACGGCGACGTTGATCGTGTAGATGACGTCGGCCGTGCCTTTATCGAGATCGACCGAGCTGGGGTCGATGCCCGCTTCGAAGTCGCCGATCGACAGGTCGTACTTTTCGTAGAGTTTCTTGAGCGCGTCGTAGTCCTTGTCGCGCGTATCTTCCGAGTACGGCTGACCTTCTTTGAGCGTCAGCGCGGCCTTGAGCACGGTGTCGTTGAGGATGCGAATACCGGCGAACTTGATCTTCGCGACCGTCAAGCCTTCGCGCACGGTCATGCTCAGGACGCCGTCCTTGCTGATATTGAGCCCGACGACGTGCGTCGGTAACTGGCCGCCGTACCCGATCTTGTCGTAGTACGAATTTATCTTGAGGACGTCTTGATGGAACGTGCTCGTATTGAGCACTTGACCGACGGCGGTATCCATCAAGGCCAAGAGCGTGTCGCTCGCGATGTGATCGTTGCCGGTAAAGGTGATGCGCTGGATCACGGGATTCTCGACCACGCGGTACGTGACTGCAACGCCATCGGGACGCTGACGAATCAGCGGCGGAACTTGGTCGGTGAAGTAGCCCAGATCGAAGATCGCTTGAATATCGTCGCGAACCGTCTTCTCGTCGAAAGGCTGACCGACTTTCGTCTTCACGACCGAGAGAATGCGGTCGCTCGGAACGTGCGCGTTGCCGGAGACATCGACGCTGACCACGAGCGGCGCTGCAACTGCGGCCGGTGCGGGCGACGCCGGCGCCGCCGCGGCTACCGCGGGATCCGCTGCGAGCGTCGCTTGAGGCAAGATCAGGCTGAGAACGGTGGCGAGCACGACGAGGTGCCGACGCGCGCGGCGAAGACGAAAGATCATTCTGATTGTAGCAGCTTCCTTCGGCCTCCGGCATTTGCGCCGGAGGTGGGGTTAGCGATGCCTGTGGCTGGAGACCACAGGCCGCCCTCTTCTTTATGGGGGAAGGCCCCCCAACCCCCCCGGGCGCCTCTCAGCTTGAGCTGGGATGAAGCTCCAAAACCCCGCTCGTGACGGTCCCGACGGGCCCGGAAAATCGCGCTCGCCCGCTTGCCTCCCTGGCACCGGCGAGCGACACTGTCGGCCTCACCCTAACCTCCGCTGCGTACCGCGGCTGCTCGCGGGCGCGTCTTAGTTAAACAATCTTTGCAACGAGAATGAGAAACCGGAGCTGCCGGTGCTCGGTTGGGCGGCGGTTGCGCGCTGGTTGTACGGCAGGCTTGGGTTCAGGCTGTTGAGGCTATTGAAGCCGAGGCCTTGTACGCTCAGCGACTGGAAGACCGTGATCTGCATCGCGGTGACCGGGTTCGGTTTGAGATCGAAGCCGAACGTTTGGCGGTACGGGTAGGTGAAGCTCTGCACGTAGATCAGGTCGACGGTCTTGCCCAAAACTTTGCGCGCGCTCAGACCAACGCCGCCGCCGTAGTCGACGTTGAAGGCAAGATTCGTCAGACCGAGCGCGCCGGCGGCTTGCGTCTCGATCGGGGCCAGCAAGTTGCGAGTGAACTGCGCGTTGAGAATTCCGAAAGCTTCCTGGCCGACGCTGAGCTGGCCGTTGCCGCGGTTGACGGCGACGCCCGGTGTGGTTTGGAAGAGCGACGCGCCGATCGCGGGCGCATTGAGCAGCAAACCTAAAATCTGTTGCCGGTCGTAGGACGGATCCGACGAGAGCTGGATGTTCAGATTCGTTACCAGGCCCGTGACGCCGAGCGTGATGTCGGCGGTGCCGGTCGGGTTTCTGAACGTACTGGGGTCGGGATTGATCACATGCGTCGTCGCGACGGCGTCGAGTGAGGGAATCACTCCCTGACCGGGTTCGAACCGCACCGCTCCGCTCTGCACGCGAAAGACCGTATTGAAGTAGGCCAGCGTTCCGCCAGTCGAATCGAAACGGCCCGTCAGCTTCGGTGCGGACGCAGTCCCCGCGACTTGCAATGGGCCGCGCCCGCCGATATCGATATTTCCGCTGCGCACGCGTACGTTGTTTCCGGCGGTCAGGTTGAGAGCCAGAGCGAAGTCGACCGGCACCGGAGCGGCCGGGACGACGGTCGCATCGATCGCCGGTCCGCTGAAACCGCCCCCGCTCGGAAGCAGCAAAGCTGAGAACGGGATGATCGCATCTTGCAAGGTTGCGGTACCCGCGATCAGCGCCAGTTTCCCAGGCTCGTGCGTTACCGAAAACGTTCCGTCGATTTGGCCCTGACCGAAGGCCGGAAAGTTCAGTCGTAAAGCTTTGGCCGTTGCCGCGAACGTGTAGGTCGCGTCGGCGCCCGGCTTGACGAGATCGGGCAGCATCGCATTGCCCTTGAGATCGAGCGTTCCGCCGCCGGCTTCGGCGTGCAGCGATTCCAAGGTCAACGTCTTCGAGGTGAACGTCAGCGAAGCGGCCATCTTGCTCAGCGGCTCGGTCTCGTACGGGCTCTGCATGGCACCGCCGGTCAATTCGAGACCGCCGATCAGTTGTGGATTGCCGGCGGTTCCATTGAGCGCGATGCGTCCGTCGAGCAGCCCCTTCAACGTCGAACTCGCCGGCAACAACGGCGCGAAGTTCGTGAGGTCGATCGCTTTCGCCGAGAGTTCGAGGCTGAGCGGTGCGCTCGCCGGACCGAGCCCGAACGGCGCGACTTGAAACGGCACGGAACCGGCCAAGAAGAGCGTGCCCTTATCGAACCCGACCTCGGCGTCGCTCAGCACGATGTCGCGGCCGGCGAGCGTGAATTCGCCGAGCGCGCGCGGAATCGCGACGCCGCCCACGGTCGCCTTCTCGATATCGAAACCGCCGACGATATGCGGCTTGCTGCGCGGTCCGTCGACGTGCAGGTCGGCTTCGGCCGTGCCCGTCAAGCTGAGCTGGAGGCCGTAGAACTTCTTCACGAGCGTGCCGAGGTTCGAACTGTTGGCGTGCACCGCCAGTTGCATCGCTTCCAGTTTGCCGAAATCGAGCGATCCGTTCGCGGTCAGCACCAGCGCCGGCAGATCGAGTTCGGCTTGGCGCAAGGTCGCGCGCGAAAGGTTGGAATCGAATGCGAGTATCGCGCGATCGACCGGAAATTTCCAGATCGTTCCGCCGAGAAGCGTCGCTTGGGTGCTCATTGTGGGATCGGCGAGCGGTCCGCGCAAGGTCGCGTCCGCGTCGACGCGGCCGCCGATCGGCAGCTGGTATCCGAGCACGGGCAACCACACGCCCAAATCCAAACCGCGCAACTGCGCGCTTCCGTCGAAGCTCGAACGCTGCAACAGTTTCTCGACGGGGGCGCGCGAATTGAGGGTCAGCACGCCGGTCGCCTGCAGTTGGCCCGACGCGCCCCCGATGCTGACGCTCGCGTCGACGCGTTGCCCTTTGCTGGCCCAGAGCGCTTTCGCGTCGCCGAGTTCGAAGAGACGATAGCGCAGGCGCGTGATATCGATATCCGCATCGGTTTGCACCGTCGCGCCGCGTTTACTGAAGTGGCCCGCGACGCGGCCGTGTCCGCCGAGCGTGTCGCCCGTATCGAACAGATCGTCAAAATCGGCGAGTTCGGTCGCCGGCGCGTTCAAGCGCAGTGACGCGTCGCCGCCGTGCAGCATCGCCGAGAACGTCGCGCGCGTCGTTCCGACGACGACCGATCCGCCTTCGGCGACGAGTCCGGTCGAATTCACGCCGATGCGCGCGTGCACGTCGCGAAACGCTTGGCCGTTGAACGTGCCTTCCGTCATCGCGACGTCGCCGGAGACGATCGGCAAGGCCGAACCGCTGCCCGCGATCGAAAGCGTCGAATCGAGCAGGCCGCCGATATCGCGGCGGTGCGGATTGAGCAGACGCGCGAACGGCCCGACCGGCACGTCGCTGGCCTGCAGCGTCAGCGCGTAGTGTTGACTTCGCGTGCCGACGCCGCCGAGCGTGCCGCCCACGACTCCGTACGCTTGGTCCACTTGCGCGGAAGTGTCGTGCAGCGAGACGTCCGTCGCGTTGGCACGAACATCGCCGTTACCGGAGATGCCGAAGCGTCGCATGCTACCGCCGTCGACCGAGACGCCGCCGTCGAAGGTCGGCAAGGTGCCTTCGTAGGTGACGTTGCCGATTGCGGCGACGCTGCCGCGGTCGAGCGGCGAACCCGCGCCGCGCAGTTCGCGCGCGCTCGCCCCCGAAACCGAGACGCCCAGCCGCTCGTTTTCACCGAGCGTGCCGGCGGCCGCCAATCGGCCGCCGGCGAGGTTTGCGCTCGCCGCATAGATTTCGAGGCGCCCGCCGGCGATCGCGACCGTGCCGCTCACTCCATCGAACGGGATGCCGTGCACGCGCCCGCTCGGCGATGATGCGCCACGCGTTTGCACCAGCGCGCGCTGCGAATCGATCAGCAAGGCGACGGGTCCGTCGACGGCGCCCGTCGCTCCGAGATCGCCCGTGAACGTGCGCAGCGCTTCAAAACTGCCGTGATAGGTTCCAAGCAAGGCGAGCCCACCGCCCGCATATCCACCCTCGCCCTCGAATCGGCCCCACGCTCCCTGCGCGCGAACGCCGCCGAGACGCACGTCGCCCGGCGATCCCGCCAGCGACATATCGACGTCATCGATCGCGTATGCACCGAAGGTCACTCCGCGCCCGTGCAAATGGCCTGCGACGCGGAAACTCGATGGCGTGCCTTCGCCGGCGAGCGCGCCGTCGAGTTGCCCGTCGAATTCGGGCGGCGCGAGCTGCGGCAATCCAGGCAAGGTTGGATGATCTGCGTTGGCGGCCACGCGGAAGTGCTGCGCGTCGAGCCAGAATCCGCTCAAGCTGACGCTACGATCGAGATAGAACGCGCCGGCCAGGCTCGAGCCGTCGGCGCGCGTAATGCCGAACGGACCGAACGTGCCGTCACCACGACCGTCGATGTGAAACGATCCCGCGATCGCGTCGCCGCCGCCCGAGCCATCCAAAACGCCGCGCGTATCGAAGGCGAGATCGCTTCCGACCAAGAGCGCGGTCGCGCGCAACGGCGCGCGCGGAACGACTTGCGCGAGATAGGGAACGGAGCCGGCCGGCGCATGCGCGTCGACGAGCAGCCGGGAGGCGGCCGATTGACCGAGATCGAGGCGGCCGGTCAACAGCAGGTCGATCGGGCCGTACGTCGCCGCGAAGGGCGCGAGCGTTACCGAACTATCGTAGTAGAGAACCGCTCCGCGCACGTCGCGCAGCGGGTATGTGCCGTAGTCGGCGCTCGGCGAGCTGAGGTTCGTTGCGACCAACGGTAAGCCGACCGGACCTTCGATCAGCGTATCGGTATTCAACGTGCCGCGCAGCGGGAGCCGTTGCGAAAATGCGAACAGCGTGCGGGCCGATTCGAGGTCGCCGCGTGCGACCGCTCCCAAACGGAACGCCGGCGCGCTCCAACCGTAGACGGCTCCGGCGATTCGAACCGGAATCCCACCCAGGGTTGCGACCGCGTCCGGCGCCGCCAATCCATCGTCGTAGATGTTGAGCCGGCCGCGCATGCCGCGCAGCGGCCGTTTCAAGCCGGGCACGTACAGCACGCCGTCCTCGAGGAGTGCGCCGCCCGAAAGCCGATAGCCCTTCGGTTGCACGCTCGCGAGATCGAAGGCATAGGCGCGCAGGTCGACGTCGCGCAGATCTCCCGTCGTCGCATGCGCGCTGCGTGAGTTCATGATGTAGTTGACCAGATCGCGCAAGTGCAGATGCGCCGCGCTCAGCCGGTGCACGCCGTAACCGCGAGCCGCATCGATGCTGCCCGCCAGACGAACCGGTTCGACCGAACTCGGCGCGCCGGCCGTGACCAGTTCACCCGTTCCGGCATACTGCGTCCGCGCGGATGTGTCGACCTCGGCGTGCAGCACAAGATGTTGCAACTCGATGCGCCGCGATCCGGCGAAGATGCGATACGGATCGATGAGCGACACATTCGCGTCGACGACGCGCGCCGCAAAGCGCAGCGGCACGAGATCGGTGGCCGCCGGTCCGCCTCCCGGCTGTCGAACCGAGCCGGCGGCGATATTGAACGACCCGTCGGCATGGCGCACGATCGAAACGCTCGCGCCCTCGACCAGAACGTCGCGCAAGCCGTAGCGTCGCGCCGCGCCGGGAAAGAGATCGCGCAACGTATAGTGCACGGTCACGCGGCGTATGCTCACGAACGGGTCGGGACCGCGCCGGACCGTGACTCCTTCGGCGACGGCAGCGTCCCAGCCCAGATCGAGCGAGGTGAACGCGACGCGGTACCCGGTCGCCACATCGAGCACGGCAGCGACCGCGGCCCGAAGCAGCGGCGCACGGAATACCACGGCCAGTCCGGCCCCCAGGGCAAGCACGAGGAGTGCGATGAGGACCCTACGGCGCTGCACGATCATCTCTTATGACTGCTGGTGGCGCCCTGAGCCTCCCGGGCAATCGCGGCGGGCTCGGCTCAACGCGCGTGGCTACCTTGTACCCGGCCCTACACCCGAACCCGAGCCGTTGCTACAGATCGAGGTTCTTGACGCTGCGGGCGTAAGCTTGGATGAACTCGCGGCGCGGTTCGACTTTGTCGCCCATCAGCGTAGTGAACATCTCGTCCGCCGCGACCGCATCCTCCAGCGCGACCTGTTTGAGACGCCTGCTCTCGATATCCATCGTCGTCTCCGAAAGCTGGTCGGCGTCCATTTCGCCGAGCCCCTTGTACTGCTGGATCGTGAAGTCTTTCGGGTCGGCCTCACCGATGATCGCTTTTAGTTCGTCGTCGCTGAACGCATAACGCTGTTTTTTGCCGCGCTTCACGCCGTAGAGCGGCGGCATCGCGATATACACGAAACCGCGTTCGATCAGCGCGCGCATCTGCTGGTAGAAGAACGTCAGCAGTAGCGTGCGGATGTGCGACCCGTCGACGTCGGCGTCGGTCATGATGATGACCTTGTGATAGCGCAGTTTCTCGACATCGAATTCGGCCGCGATGCCGGTGCCGAGCGCGGTGATCATGGCGCGGATCTCTTCGTTCGCGAAGACCTTATCCTCGCGCGCCTTCCAGACGTTGAGAATCTTGCCGCGCAACGGCAGGATCGCTTGAGTTCGAAAGTCGCGGCCCATCTTGGCGGTGCCGCCGGCCGAATCGCCCTCGACTAAGAAGATTTCGCTGCTCCGCGGGTCTTGGTTCGTGCAGTCGACCAGCTTGCCGGGCAGACCGCCGCCGTCGAGCGCGTTCTTGCGCCGCGAGAGATCGCGCGCTTTCTTGGCGGCCTCGCGCGCTCGCGCGGCCTGCATGCACTTGTCGACGATCGCGCGCGCGTGCTTCGGATTTTCCTCGAAGAAGAAATCCAGCCGTTCGTTGACCAGACCGTAGACGATCGTTCGAACGCGCGCGTTGCCGAGCTTGGTCTTGGTCTGTCCCTCGAACTGCGGCTCTTCCAGCTTCACCGAGACGACCGAGGTCAAGCCTTCCATGCAATCGTCGGTCGAAAGCGAACTATCCGATTCCTTGAGCATGCCGCGCTTGCGCGCGTAGGCGTTGACTGCGTTGCCGACCGCCGTGCGGAAGCCGAGCAAATGCATGCCGCCTTCGATCGTATTGATGTTATTGGCGAACGAGAAGATCGTCTCGCTGTACGTATCGGCCCACTGCATCGCAACTTCGACCGCAACGCCTTCGCGCTCGCCGTTGGTCGAGATGATCGGATGAATCGGATCCTTCTTGTCGTTGAGGTGCTCGACGAACGAGATGATTCCGCCGTCGTACTTGAAGGTGCGTTCCTTGACGGGCTCGACGCGCTCGTCGCGCAGCGTGATCTCGAGGCCTCGGTTGAGAAAGGCCAGCTCGCGCAGGCGCTTCTGCAAGATATCCCAGTGAAAATCATTGGAATCGAACATCGTGCGATCCGGCAAGAACCACTGGTACGTGCCCGTACCTTCGGCTTTCCCGATCGACTTGAGCTTCGAGACCGTCACGCCGCGCTCGAAGCGGATCTCCCACTCTTTACCGTTGCGCTTGACGCGTGTGATCATCGCTTCGGAGAGCGCGTTGACGACGGAGATTCCGACGCCGTGCAAGCCGCCCGCGACCTTGTAGCCGCCCTTGCCGAATTTGGCGCCGGCGTGCAGCATCGTCATGACGACCTCGACCGCGGGCAACTTCTCTTCGGCGATCATGTCGATCGGGATGCCGCGGCCATCGTCCTGGACCGAGCACGAGCCGTCCTTCGCGAGAATGACCTCGATATGCGACGCGTGTCCGGCCAGCGCTTCGTCGACCGCGTTGTCGACGGCCTCGTACACCAGTTGGTGTAAGCCGCGCTCGCTCGTGTTGCCAATGTACATGCCGGGACGTTTGCGAACGGCCTCGAGCCCTTTAAGGACCTCGATCTGTTCGCCCGTATACTCGTGGTTATTCATCGACTCGTTTTCTTCGACGCGGCGGCCCCGCTCAACTGCGCCTCCATCTCGTCGCCCAATACATTGCGCACGACGGCCGGGGTGATGCGATCCGGGGCAAGCCCCGATTGCAGCAATACATACGAACTTGCTATCGAGCGTTCGCGGCGCGTCAAGTCGCGGCCGGTCCGGCGCGCCCGCTCGAGTACGAGCCACCAGCGCTGCAACAGCGCGCGCCGCGCCGCCTCGATCTCATCGCTTACGGCGTCGCGCACCTGCAGGCGAATCTCTTCGGGCGAGAGCCAGGGCGCGTTGAAGAGCACGCGCTCGAGTGCGGTGCGGCGGCGCGACGCGATCGAACCTTCGCATGGCGCGCACGACGTTCCACGCTCGATTGGCGCGGAACAGGTCGCGCAGGTCGCCGGAGCCAGCCGGCGCGCTTCGGCGACCCGGCGGCGGAGACGTTCGAACGCCTCCGTTTCGTCGGCTGCCGGCAACGGCGCGGGCCCCGCAGCGACGTGCTGGTTGGCCCGAGCGCCCGAGCGCGTGCCGGACTTGCGCGTGTGGGCGATCTTGCCGGTACGAAAGTGCAAGCGCGTCAGTTGCCGTCCGACCGCGAGTTCTTGGATGCGTTCTAAGATCTGCGGCGCGAGGAACTGCAACTGCTGGCTCCACGCGCTCGACCGCGTCGCAACGATCAGCGCATCCCCGCTCACTTCGAGCGGAGACGAATCCTGCGCGACGCGCGCGCCGACGATCCCCGCCCACGCCGCCGAAATCACCGAGAGCGGATCGCCGCCGCCGGCGGGGAACGGGCGCCACGCTTCCAGCGCACTGCGCAACGGTCGCAAACTCATCGCCGTCTGACTGCGGCGGGACTCATCCGGCCGCCTCCAGTTGCGCGGCAACGATGCGATAGGTTGCCGCCGACGGGACGTCGACGTCGCCGGTCGTGGTGATGAAGGCTTGCTCGACCGAAGCGACGCCGTGCAAGAACGCCCGCTGCCGGTCGCGATCCAACTCGGAAAGAACGTCGTCGAGTAGCAGGATCGGCGCTTCGCCGCCGCGTGCTTCGAGCGTGCCGTACTCCGCGACTTTGAGCGCGAGCACGGCGGTGCGCTGCTGGCCCTGCGATCCGAATGCCGCCAGCGCACGGCCGCCGAGCCTAAACTCCAGATCGTCGCGATGCGGTCCAACTAAGCAAACTCCGCGCTGCGCCTCCGAATCGCGCTGCGTGCGCAGCCGGGCGGTGAAGGCTGCGGCAACGGCGTCCTCGGTCGGCACCTCAACCGGCACGTTCGATGCGTAGAGCAGTTCCAAGGTTCCGTCCGCATCGCCGACCCAGCCCTGATGAACCGCTCGCGCGCGCTCGTCCAGTGCGGCGACGAACGCGCGGCGCGCCAAGATCAAACGCGTCCCCGTTTCGATCAGCCGTTCGTTGTAGGTTGCCAGCAACGCGTCGTCCGACTCGACGACCCCGCGCAACAACGCGCTCTTCTGCGCCAGATGCTTTCCATACGCGGCGAGCGCCGCATAGTAGCCCGCACTCTCCTGCGCGAGTGCCGTATTGATCAGCGAGCGTCGCAATGAAGGCGGCCCAGCGACGAGCTGCAGATGCGCCGGCACGAACGTGACGACGCGCAGTTTGCCGAGATAGGTCGCGTAGCGCACGTTGCGGCCGTTCACGGCGTAGCGCTTGCGCGTGCCGGTCACACCGAGCGCGATCGTACACGAGAGACGAATCATGCCTGCGCCAACCTGTGCGTCGCCGGCGATTGCCGCAGTCGGCATGCCGCTCGTTACCACCTCGCTCTCGCGCGCCGTGCGAAACGATTTGCCCGTTCCGAGCAGTGCGATCGCCTCGAGCAAGTTGCTCTTGCCCTGCGCGTTGGCGCCTGCCAGCACGTTGAGGCCGGGCGCCGGCGCAAACTCGAGCGCGGCATAGTTGCGCACGTTCGAGAGACTGAGGCGCGTGAGAATCACCGCGCACTCACCGGTTTCGCCGCAGCGCTATTGACGCAGGGGCATCAGGACGTACATCTGGCGTACGCCTTCGGCCTCGTCGGAGGGACGGATCGCCGCCGGCGAGAGCGGGCCCAAGAATTCGATCTTGATCTGCGGCGCGTCGACATGCGTCAAAATCTCGACGAGGTAACGCGCATTGAAGGCGATCGTCAGATCTTCACCCGTCTGCTCGACTTCGAGTTCTTCGTAAGCGTTGCCCGTCGTATCGCTGTTGGCGGTGATGATCAGTTGCTGGTTGGCGACGTTCACCTTGACCATGCTGGCGCGATCGCCGGCAACGAGTTCGGCGCGGCGCAAGCCGGCGATCAGTGACGGGGTACTGACCGAGACCGACCGATCGAACTGCGCCGGAATGACTTGCGAATAGTTGGGATACTGTCCGTCGACCAAACGCACGACTATCGACGTGTTTTGCGCGGCAAACGCGAGCTGGTTTCCGGCCGGTCCGAGGGCCGCAATTTCGACCGTCTCCGCGCCGCCTAAATTACGCGCGGCTTCGGCCAGCGCACGCGAGGGCACGATGTACTTCACGGGGGTCGCATCATCCAGACCCTTCGCGAGCGTCGTCTGCCACTTCGAGAGCCGGTAGCCGTCGGTCGCGACCATCGTCATCTGATCGCCCGCGATTTCGATCAGCGTGCCCATAAGCACGGCGCCCCGCGCTTCTTCACTTGAGGCCGCGAATATCGTGGCATTGATGCCTTCGCGAAAACGTTTCGCATCGAGCGAAAACGAGGTTCCCTTCTGCGTCGACGGAAGCGGCGGATACTCGTCGGGAGGAAGTGCGTGAAAATCGTAGTTGGAGCGCTGACACTTCACGCTGGCTCGCGTCGGAGTTCCGGTCAACTCGAGAATACCAGCCGGGAGGTTCGCTAGATATCCGCTGAAGAGACGCGCGGGTACCGTGACGCTACCGGGCTCGACGATCTCGCCGGGAAAGACGTGTTCCAGCGTCACTTCGAGATCGGTCGCACGAACGCGGATCGAATCGTCGGTCGCCGTTAAGAGAACGTTCGACAAAATCGGAACGGTAGAGTGCGCGTTGACGATCTTGCTCGCCGCGCTCACCGCGGCCGCAATGTCTTTCGTGCTGCACGTAAACTTCACTAGAGTCTCAACCCTCTGTCCACCGTCGTGCCCACCCTTTGGGTTTCCTTAAAGAATATAAGTACGTTCGTCGTAATAGTAGTAATGCGGTGCAATCTGCGTACAACCCCGCAGAGTGCGGCCGAGCGACGCGGAACGCACCGGACAACCTGTGTATCGAAGCGCCGGTTATTTGCACATCTCCACACTGGCTGCCGGCCCTGGAAGTTATCCACGCCGGTTGAACCGCCCTGTACCGGCCGAACTCACAACACGCTAATCGGCTTGGCAAAGCGCCATCAAAGCGCGAACTTTGTTGCGATATGCTTCGTCGACCGACATCTGATTCTTGACCTTGTCGCGCGCGTACATCACGGTCGTGTGGTCTTTCTTCTGGAAGTCGCGCGCGATCTGCGGGAGCGAACAGTCGGTCAGCTCGGTCGCCAGATACATCGCGATCTGGCGCGGCGCCGCCAGCCGCTGGTCGCGACGCTGGTGGTCCATCTCCTTGACCGTTAGGCCGTGCTGCTTCGCGACGCGCTCCTTGATGAGCGCGATCGTGATGCGCCGCGCCGGCGCGCTGCCCACGACGTTCTTGAGAACCTCGGCAGCGAGTTCGGCCGTGATCGGCGACTTGGTCAGCGAGGCGAAGGCCACGACCCGGATCAGTGCCCCTTCGAGCTCGCGGATGTTCGATGGAATGACCTTGGCGATAAACGAGGTGACGTCGTCGGGGACCGGGATCTTCTCCGACTCGGCTTTCTTCTGAAGGATCGCCTGGCGGGTCTCGAGGTCGGGCGGCTGGATATCGGTCAGCAGCCCCCACTCGAAACGCGAGCGCAGACGGCTTTCCAGCGTCTGGATCTCTTTGGGGGGCCGGTCGCTTGAGATGACCAGTTGGCGCTGCGCCTCGTGCAGCGAGTTAAAGGTATGGAAGAACTCTTCTTGAGTCTGCTCCTTACCTTCGAGGAACTGGATGTCGTCGATCAAGAGGACGTCGACGTGCCGGTACTTGTTACGGAACTCGACCGTCTGATTGTTTTTGATCGCGATAATGAATTCGTTGGTGAACTTTTCGCTCGAGACGTAGACGATGTTGGCGTTCGGATTCTGCGAGAGCACGCGATGACCGATCGCGTGCATCAAGTGCGTTTTGCCGAGACCGACACCGCCGTAGAGGAAGAGCGGATTGTACGCTTTGGCCGGCGCCTCGGCGACCGCTTGCGAGGCGGCGTGCGCGAACCGGTTGCTGTTGCCGATGACGAACTCTTCGAACGTGTAACGCGGATTGAGGTTGCCGTGGCGCAGTTCTTCGGGGATTCCCGCGGCGCGGGCCGGCGCACCGCCGTGCGCTTCGGCGACGGCCGCGGCGCCGCTCGAGGCCTCGGCGCTCACGACGAAGCGCAACGAGACTTCCTCACCGAGCAGTTCGGCCAGCACTTCGGAGATGTCGGCTTTGAGGCGATTCTCGACCCAGTCGCGCGCGAACGCGCTCTGAACGGCGAGGACGATCTCGGCTCCGTTGAGCTCGACCATCCGGATCGGCTTGAGCCACATCTCGAAGACAGGCTTAGAATACTTACGCTCCAAGGCGCCCAGAGCAGTGACCCAGAGCTCGTTCGAGATGCCGGCTTGACCGACCGCGAGACCCATATACTTGACCGCCTTAGTAAATTGATTCTGACCGACGCACCACTGCGGAGCCGCCCTAAGCGCCCCCCGAAGTGAGGTCAGTCGATTGGTCGGATACCCCTCGAATCCTCCGGTTTTTTCCACGGACTTATGCACTTGTCCACAGCTTCCGGGCGTCTTGAAAAAGGCCGAAAATCGGCGCTTTTCCGGCCCACCTCAGCGCTCTGTACACAGGCGCCGCAAAGGCGGAAAGCGGCCTAGCAGCAGGGCTTTGCCGGGTGGCGGCGCGGGTGGTCTCCACAAAGATACCCACAGGTGTGGATGAACTGGGAACCGTTCGCAATTCGACCCGGCGGCGTTGACGCGGGGCTGGGCCTCTGGCTATACTTGGGGGTCTTATTCGATACCCCGGAGCAGTGACCAGTGAAACGTACCTTCCAGCCCCACAACCGCCGCCGCAAGCGGGTGCACGGTTTCCTCGAGCGGATGTCCACCAAGGACGGCCGCAACGTGCTCGCGCGGCGCCGCAAGAAGGGCCGCAAGCGCCTCACCGTCTAGGTTCGCGAGGTTCACGTGCGCTGGTTTGACGCGCTGCGACGGCAAAGCGAGATCGCCTATATCCGCCGCCGCGGACGTCGAGCGGGCCTTGCCACGCTTTCAGCCTTCGGGCTGGAGGCTGATGGAGCGCGCTGCCGCTTCGGCATCACGGTCTCCAAGGCCACGGGCGGAGCCGTCGTGCGGAACCGCGTCCGGCGCCGGATTCGCGGGGCGCTCGAAGCGCTGACGCCGCTGCGGCCGGAGCCCATCCGGATTCTCTTCGTGGCTCGCCCGGAGGCCGCCGCCGCGCCCTACGCGCGGCTGGCGGCCGACGTCGCGACCGCCCTGCGCCGGCTCGGCGCCTAGGTGCGGCACCTCGCCGCAGCGGTTATCGTGCTCTATCAACGGCTGATCTCGCCGTTCTTGGGGCCGCATTGCCGTTACCATCCATCGTGTTCGCAGTACGCCAAGGAAGCGATGTTGAAGCACGGCTTCTTGCGCGGCGCATATTTGGGCGCCGCTCGCCTTCTGCGCTGTACTCCCTGGAATCCGGGCGGCGTCGACTTCGTTCCGTAACCCCTTCTGAAAGGCTGTCCCTTGGAGCTCCAGTTGACCCCGTTCTTGGCTTTCAATCCACTCGATCCGATTGTCCAAGCGCTGCACTTCGGACTGACGCGGATCGATTCGGTATTGCACAGCTACGGCTGGAGCGTCATCGTCCTTGCGCTGATCGTCAAGGCGTGCTTTTGGCCGCTGAACACGATGCAGTTCAAGTCGATGCTCAAGACGCAAAAGCTCGCGCCGCAAGTCAAAGCGCTGCAGGCGCGCTACAAGAACGATAAAGAAAAACTCAACGAAGAGACGATGAAGCTCTATAAGGAGACCGGCGCCAACCCGCTGATGGGTTGTCTGCCGATCCTCTTGCAGATGCCGATCCTGATCAGTCTCTACATGGCGATCAACACCGACCGGACGCTCTTTAAACTTTCGACGTGGCTCTGGATCGGATCGCCCGCTTCGGCCGCGGTGCCCAATCACATCTTGGCTGCGAATCTCTCGCAGCCCGACTACGTGTTGCTCGTGCTCTACGTTGCGTCGATGTATTTCAGCATTCGCTTCACGAGCCCGGCGATGGACGAACAACAGGCGCAGCAGCAGCGCATCATGGCCTTCATCTCTCCCGCGATGGTCGGCTTCTTCGGTCTGAAGTACCAATGGCCGTCGGCGCTGATTCTGTATTGGCTGGCCTTCAACGTCTTCTCGATGGGACAGCAATTCTATCTGATCAACAAGTATCACCGCAATCCCGCCGCGATCGGACCGCATCCCGAAAAGACGGTAGCTCCGGTCGCGCTTGGCGCGGGCGGCAATGGCAAGAGTGACGCCACGATATCGGCGGCCGTGGCGGATAACGGTACGGGCGGACCTCGCTCGCGCCGCAAACGGCGCGGCTCGCGCAGATAGCGGCGAGCGCAGATCCCTTTCACAGAGTTTAGGAGAATGAGAGACGATGTCTGACGACGCGGATGGAGCAAAACAAGACGGTGCAAGCCCCGACTATGGGCGGCGCCGGCGTGCGGGCCGCACCGCACCGGCGAGCGGGGCCGCGCGTCCACGCCGCAGCAGCGGCGGCGAACGTCCCTCCGAGTTCGTGCCGCGCGCGCACGTCGCTCCGGCCGCCATGCCCGAGCCTGATTCGGTTAAGCCGGCGCGCGAACTGCTCGAAGGCATCCTCGAACGGATGGGGATCGCCGAGGCGCGCGTGCGCTACTACTCGCGCAGCGAAGGCGAGTACTTGGAAGTCGACGGACCCGACCTGGCCAACCTGATCGGACGTCACGGTCACACGCTCGAAGCGTTGAATCTGATCTTCAACAACATCGTTAACAACGGCGTGAAAAAGGATCGCCACTATTTCACGATCGACGCCGAAGGCTATCGCGCGCGCCGCGCGGATATGCTCAAGGGCTTGGCGCTCGCGACGCTCGAGCGCGCGATGCGCGAAAAGCGCCCGATCACCCTCGAGCCGATGCTGCCTTCGGAGCGCAAGGTCATCCATCTCGCGCTCGCCGAGAACCCATTCGTCACCACCGAATCGACCGGCGTCGAACCGGAACGGCGCGTCGTCGTCGCTCCGCGCAACGCCTAGGAGAGATTGACCGCCGACACGATCGCCGCGATCGCGACACCGCCCGGGCGGGGCGCGGTTGCGATCGTGCGCGTCAGCGGACCGGCGGTGCGCGAGATCGCAGCGCGGGTCTTTCGCGGCAACGGTGAATTGCGGCCGCGGCGCGCGACGAGTGGCCTCGTTCTCGGCAACGACGGCGTGACGATCGATCGCGGGCTCGCGCTCTTCTTTCCGGCGCCGCACAGTTATACCGGCGAGGACGTGTTCGAATTGCACGTGCACGGATCGCCCGTCATCGCGCGCGATACGCTGATCGCGACGCTTTCCGCCGGTGCACGCTTGGCCTTGGCCGGCGAGTTCACGCGCCGCGCCTTTCTCAACGGCAAGATCGATCTCTCCGCGGCCGAAGCCGTCGCCGACGCTATTGCCGCGGAGCATTCGGCGGCGGCACGCGCCGCGACGGCCGGGCTCTCCGGTGGCCTCGCGCGCGAGATCGATGCGCTACGCGCGGCGCTGGAAGGGATCCTCGAAGAACTCGCTGCCGCGATCGACTTTCCCGACGAGGTCGAAACGCCGGCGCGCGAGCGGCTTGTGGCGCGGATTGGCGCGGTGCGCGAGCGCATCGCGGAGCTCACCTCGAATTGGGAGTGCGGCCGGATCGTGCGCGAAGGTGCGTCGGTCGCAATCGTCGGACCGCCGAACGCGGGAAAATCGTCGCTCTTGAACGCGCTCTTGGGGAACGAGCGCGCGCTCGTTTCGGAGGTGCCGGGCACGACGCGCGATACGATCGAAGAGACGCTCGCTTTCGAAAATATCGCACTGCGCATGATCGATACGGCCGGCATACGCGCGCACGCCGGCCGGCTCGAAGCGGCCGGCATCGAGCGCAGCGAAGCCGCCTTGGCGCAGGCGCGTATCGCGCTGATCGTCGTCGACGCGTCGCTGCCGCTCGGCGATTCTGCGCGCGCGTTGTTGTCGCGAACGCGTGGACGCGAGCGCGTCGTGCTGTTCAATAAGAGCGACCTCGGTCGGGCGGGCTACGACGCGCGCGACGGCGACGAGCGTGACGCGTTAGTCGGCAGCGTCCGCGACGAAGCGACGCTCGCGCGGGTGCGCGACGCGCTGCGCGCGGTCGCCGGCGGCGGCGCGACGATCGACCTCTCGCGACCGCATCTAGGCACCGCGCGTCAGGCGGACGCGACGCTCGAAGCCGACCGCGCGCTTGCCTTCGCGCAGGAAACGCTGCTTGCCGGAATGCCGGCCGATCTGATCGGCGGCGATCTTGCCGAAGCGGTTCGCGCGCTCGGCGAACTGACCGGCGCCGAAGCCGGCGAACGTCTGCTCGACGCGATCTTCGCGCGGTTCTGTATCGGCAAATGAAACGCACGACGGAAGAGCCCGGCGTTGTCGTCGAGACGTTGGCCGGCATCGGCGGCGGCGCGTTGCTTGGCGGATCGAGCGGCGCGCTGGCGGGGCTTGCGGGCGCGGCGCTGTTGCACTTCGAGATTCCGCAACTCGAGTTTTCACTCGTCGTGCGCGCGGCGCTCGGCAACGGCGCGCTCTTCGGAGGCTTGACGGGCGCCGTCATCTTTCCGAGCCTCTTGCGCGGACCGCTACGCGGTATTCCGGCGGGGCGCTGGCTCGCCGGCGTGCTGGCTGCGACCTCGCTCGCCGCGCTTGCGGGCCTACTGCTTGGGACGTTCGTGAGCGAGCGCGCCAGCGAAGCGCTCGCGCAAATCCCCGAAGGCGTTGGTATCATCCTGGGCACGATCTTCGGAACGATCGCGCTGTTCGTCGCGGCCGTCGTCGCACGGCGCCGCGAAGAGGCACGTGCGCGGCGCGAACGCGAAGCGCGAAGAAGAACCGGCCGGGCCGAATGATTTCGCGCGTGGTACGATTGGCGGCATGAACGGAGTGCGGGACGACGCCGCGGTGATCGTCGTCGGCGGTGGACACGCGGGGCTGGAAGCGGCGCTGGCGGCGGCGCGAATGGGCGCGCAGACGCTGCTCGTCACGGGCGATCCGGAGCGCATTTGCACGCTGGCCTGCAATCCGTCGATCGGCGGCAGCGCCAAGGGCCAGTTGGTCCGCGAGATCGATGCGCTCGGCGGCGAGATGGCGCGCATCATCGACCGCTGCGAACTCCACGTTCGCTTTCTCAACGAGTCGAAGGGCCCGGCGGTGCGCGCGCTACGCGCCCAGGCCGACAAAGCGGCCTACGTCCGGGTCGCGAACGCGGCGGTGCGCGGCCAGGCCAATCTGAGCGTGGTCGCCGGCCTGGTCGACGACCTGATCGTCGAGGCCGGCTCGATTCGCGGCGTCGTGACCCAGGAAGGCGCTACGTATTACGCGCCAAATGTTGTGCTCGCGACTGGGACGTTCTTGGGCGGTAAGATCTTCCGCGGCGAGTTCAGCGAACCGGCGGGACGCCTCGGCGAGGCGCCGGCTCTCGGTCTGGCGGACGCGCTGCGCCGCATCGGGTTTCCGACCGGGCGGCTAAAGACCGGGACCCCGCCGCGCGTCGCGCGCGGCAGCGCCGATCTTTCGATGATGCGCGCGCAGCCGCCGAGCCCCGTGCCGCTGATGTTTTCGTATCGCAGCGAACTCGCATTCCCCGGGCCGCAGCTGCCGTGTTACGTGGTTGAAACGGATGAGCGCACGCACGCGCTCGTGCGCGATAACTTGCACCGTTCGCCGCTCTACGGTCTCGATTTGATCCGCGGCATCGGTCCACGCTACTGTCCGTCGATTGAAGATAAAGTAGTTAAGTTTTCGCACAATCCGAGCCACTTGATCTTCATCGAGCCCGAGGGCTGGGCGACGGATTCACTCTACATCGGCGGATTTTCGACATCGCTGCCGGCCGAGATTCAACTCGCGATGTTGCGGACGTTGCGCGGTCTCGAAAACGCCGAGATGCTGCGCCCCGGTTACGCGGTCGAATACGATTTCGTGCAACCGCTCGAACTCAGAGCGAGCCTCGAAACGCGCCGTGTGACGGGCCTTTTTCATTGCGGGCAACTCAACGGAACGTCGGGATACGAGGAGGCCGCAGCGCAAGGCTTGATCGCCGGCATCAACGCTGCGCGGCGCAGTCAAGGCCGCCCGCCGCTCGTGCTGTCGCGCGTGCAATCGTACATCGGTGTGTTGATCGATGACTTGGTGAACAAGGGCGTCGACGAACCGTATCGCATGCTGACCTCGCGCGCCGAGCACCGCGTTCTGTTGCGTCACGACAACGCGGATCTGCGTCTGTCGCCGCTCGGCCATGCGATCGGTTTGCTCGGCGCTGACGACTTCGAGCGTTTCGCCGAGCGGCGCGCGCGATTGGAACGCGCCGTGGAGCGTGCGCGCACGCGGCGCTTCGCAGCCGGTGCGCCGGCGGGGCTCGCCGGCGTGACGCTCGCTAGCGCGTTGCGCCGCCCGGAGATCGAATATGACGACGTCGCGCCGCTCCTTGGCGCGGACGAACTCGATGCGGAGACCGGCGGCCGGCTCGCGATCGAACTCAAACTCGAGGGCTACGTGCGCCGGCAAGAAGTCGCCGTGGCGCGCGCCGCGCGGGCCGAAGAGACTCGTCTGCCCGACGATTTCCCGTACGCGACGATCGTCGCGCTCTCGCTCGAAGCGCGTGAGAAGCTGGCGCGGCACCGGCCGGCTTCGCTCGGCGCAGCGGGACGCATCGCCGGTGTCTCGCCGGCCGACGTCGCGATCTTGAGCGTGCATCTGCGACGGGGACCGAGCGCGATCGCGGTATGAACGATTCGATTGAATCCGCCGTCGCGGGAGTGCATCGGGATGCGCACGTTCGCTCGCAGCTCGAACGCTACGTTCGGCTGCTGCTCGAGCACAACGCGCGGATCAACCTGACCGGGGCGCGCGATGCCGCTGCCGTCGCCGAGCATCTGCGCGACTCGCTCGCGCTCGCGCCCTACGTGCGCGACCCGCTCGTCGACGTCGGGAGCGGCGGCGGCTTTCCGGGGATTCCGCTGGCGATCGCGACCGGGATCGCGGTTACCTTGATCGAGGCGACGCTCAAAAAGGCGCGCTTTCTGGAGATCGTGGCCGACGAACTCGGTCTGCGCGTGACGGTCTTAGCGGCGCGTGCCGAGACCGTCGCGCAGGAGCCCGGATTTCGGGAGCGTTTCGCGTCGGTAACTGCGCGGGCCGTCGCGAGTGCGCCGGCAGTCATGGAGTTGACGCTCCCGTTCCTCGAGATCGGCGGCCTTGCGGTGCTGCAGCGGGGCGAACTGGATTACACCGAGCTGATCGCGGCCGCCGACGCGGCGCTGATCCTCGGGGGTGGACTCCTCGAGGAGGTCGCGCTCGAGCGCGGACGCCGCATCGTCCTGGTGGGCAAGCGCGCTGCGACGCCGGGACGTTTTCCACGCCGCCCCGGGATCCCCGAGAAGCGCCCGCTCGCTCGCGACCGGCGCGACGTAAACGGAATCGTCCAACTCGTCTCCGAGCCCGCGGATTTGGGAGCCGGCGCTCGTGGCTGAGGCAGCGCTGGCCGACCCGCGCCGCATCGACGCACGGATCGCGGCGGCACTCCCGCCTGGGACGCTCTATGCGGTCGGCGGTCGCGTCCGCGACGAAGTCCGCTCCGCACTCGACGGCGCTCCGCGTCCGGCCAAGGACCTCGACTACGTCGCGGTCGGGCTCGAATTAGCCGAGCTGGTCGCCCGCCTCGAAACGATCGGGCGCGCCGACGTTGTCGGTGCCGCGTTTGCTGTCGTGAAGTGCACGCTCGGCGAGACGACCGTCGATGTTGCGTTGCCTCGCCGCGAGCGCTCGAGCGGCGTGGGACATCGCGAATTCGTCGTTGAGGCTGGACCGGCGGTCTCCCTTGAGGACGATTTGGCGCGGCGCGACTTTCGGATGAACATGCTGGCGCGCGCGCTGCCCGACGGCAGACTCGTCGACCCGCATGGTGGCGAGGCCGACATCCGGGCCTGCCGGATCGACATTCTGCGGCCGGAGACGTTCGAAGAAGATCCGTTGCGGATGCTGCGAGCCTGCCAGTTCGCCGCTCGCTTCGAGTACAGCGTGACGCGGGGGACGATGGCCGCGATGCGCGCCGCGGCCCATCTGGCGCCGACGGTTTCGGCTGAGCGCGTCCGTGACGAGTTGACCAAATTGCTGGAGTTGGCGCCGCAGCCGTCACGCGGATTCGAGCTGATGCGTGAGGGCGGACTACTCGAGGGGCTACTGCCCGAGGTCGCCGAGGGGATCGGCGTCGAGCAGAATCAGTACCATGCCTACGACGTCTACCGCCATTCACTGGCCACCCTCGATGCAAGCCCGCCGGGCGATCTGGTCCTGCGGCTCGCCGCACTATTGCACGATGTTGCCAAGCCGCGAACGAAAGACGGGCCGCACTTCTACCGCCACGAGATCGTCGGCGAGGAATTGGCGCGCGCGATGCTGGCGCGGCTGCGCTTCTCAAACGAGGAAGTCCAGGCCGTCGCCGGGCTGGTGCGCCACCATATGTACGCCGCGGAGCCGGCGCAGTCGGCCGCTACGATCCGGCGCTTCGTCCGGCGGGTCGGCGCCGAAAACCTCGACCGTCAGTTCGCGCTGCGCGCGGCTGATGTGATCGGGAGCGGCTTGCCGAAACGGGGCGAGCACAACGAAAAATTTGAGCGGCGAGTCGCTGAGATCTTGGCCGAACGACCGGCCCTCTCCGCGCGGGATCTCGCCATCGGCGGCGAGGATGTCATCGCCGAGGCGGTTAGCGCCGGCAAGCTCTCGGCGGGGTCGCGCGGGGGGCCCCTCATCGGCGAGCTGCTTCAGAGCTTGCTCGAGCAGGTGACCGATGACCCCGCTCGTAACGAGCGAGCGCAGTTGCTGGCCGCCGTCCGAGAGATGCTCTCCGAACCGCCGCCCGACGAACGGATTTAGCGCGGACTTAGCGAGGTCAGAACCATCACGGACGTTCCACGGGGAACCACCGACGAGCCCACGGCCGCTTTCCGACCGCGCGTAATGGCTATCGTCAACCAAAAGGGCGGCGTCGGAAAGAGCACGACAGCTGTGAACTTGGGCGCGTCGCTAGCGCTACTCGGTCGCCGCGTCCTGCTCGTCGATATCGATCCGCAAGGCAATACGACGAGCGGCCTTGGGGTAGACAAGGCCTCCCTGACGGGGGATATCTACTCGGTCCTGCTGGGCGGCGAATCGATCGAGAGTGTGATTCTAGGGACCGACGTTCCCAATCTCGAGCTCATTCCGGCCACGATCAACCTCGCCGGCGCTGAGATCGAACTCGTCTCGGCGATCTCTCGCGAGATGCAGCTGAAGCGAGCGCTTGCTCCGATTCTAGGGCGCTACGAGTACGTTTTGATCGATTGCCCGCCTTCGCTCGGTTTGCTGACCCTCAACGCTATGACTGCCGCCGACGAGGTGCTGATCCCGGTTCAAGCCGAGTATTATGCCCTCGAAGGTCTCTCGCAACTGACCAACGTGGTCCAGCGCATTCGTGAGATGCTCAACCCGGGGTTGACGATCACGGGGGTCCTCGTGACGATGTTTGACGGCCGGATGAAGCTCGCGACCGAGGTTTTGGATGAAGTGAACGCCCATTTCCCATCGCAAGTCTTCCGGACCCAGATTCCCAGAAATGTTCGGCTCTCGGAGGCGCCTTCGTATGGCAAACCGGCCGCCCTGTTCGATGTGAAGAGCCGCGGGGCCCAAGCCTATATGGCGCTGGCCCGCGAGCTGACCGGCCGATGAGCATCAAGCGCGGGCTCGGGCGTGGCCTCGGCGCACTCTTGGGCGACGAGCGTCTGGCCACAAGCTCCGGCGGCCTTTCGCAGATTCGGGTTGACTCGATCCGGCCGAACCCCCAGCAGCCGCGCAAAACCTTCGATCCGGTCACCTTAGCCGAACTCGAGCGGTCGATCCGCGAACTCGGCGTGCTCGTTCCGATCATCGTGCGTCCCCTGCCCGGAGGCGCTCACGAATTGATCGCCGGTGAGCGCCGCTGGCGTGCGGCGGCGGCGGCGCGCCTCGAAACGGTCCCGGCCATCGTTCGCGCAGCCGACGATCGTTCGAGCTTAGAGCTGGCGATCGTCGAGAACCTGCAACGTCAGGACCTCGACCCGCTCGAGGAAGCGATGGGCTTCCAACACCTGATCGAGGAGTACGACTTCACGCAGGAGCAACTCGGCGACCGCATCGGCAAGAGCCGGCCGGCGGTTACGAATTCGTTGCGACTACTCATCCTCTCCGATCCCATTAAGTCGCAGTTGCGAAGTGGTGTGATTTCATTCGGCCACGCCAAAGCGCTGCTCGGGCTCGACCCCGCCGACCGCGAGGCCGTCGCGAAGCGAATCGAACGCGATGGTCTGACGGTCCGCGACGTCGAACGTTTGGGACGCCGTCGCAGCGAGCCAACGAAACCGTCCGCCGCGCCCGCGCAGCCGAAGCGACCGGATGTCGAGTCCGCGCTCGGCCGCCTGCGCTACCGCCTCGCCGCGCCCGTCGCCATCGTCGGCGGTTCGTCCGGAACCGGTCGCATCGAAGTTCGTTTTTCCGACGACGCCGATCTCACGCGCATCGTCGAGATCATTCTGCAAGAGGGACCATGATTCGCCGTTGTTTTTCGCTCGTCGCACTCATAGCGTTGCTTGGCGCGACAGCGCCGCCGCCGCCGGCTCCGAGTTTGAGTTCGGCGCAACACTCGACGCTCGATCGTTACCTTGGCGCGATCGGAAGCGGTAAGTACGCGGACGCATTTGCGCTGCTCACCGCCTCCGAACGCCGCTACTTTGCAACTGCCGATAATTTTGCGTCAAGCTTCAAGGCCGATCGGCTAAAAGTAGGGCGCTATAAGCTTCTGCAGACGATTGCGGCGCCGCAAGGCGTCATTGCGATCATCTCCGAGCAGGTCGAATTCTTCGATCACGCGCACCAAGCCACCGCAACCGCGACGGCGCGCGTCGCTTACGGATTGCTCAACGAGGGCGGCCGCATTCGCGTGAAGGATCCGTCGCATCCGTGGCTCGCGATCACGCCGTCCGGCGCGTCCGCGACGGTCGACGGATTGAGCGTGACCGTTCGCAAAGTTTCGTTCTTTACCGGGCGCGTCGAGTTCTTGTTGACGTTTGCCAACAGCGGTGACAACTCGGTGACGCTGTTGCCCTACGGCCGATCGGTGCTGCACGATGAGGGCGCTACCCCATATCACCTAATCGAGACCACACTCCCGACGCTGACCGATCGTAATCTGCGGCGCGGTTTGCTGCTGGCCGGAAGCGCGGAGTATACCGGTGCGTTGACGTTCTTTACGCCGGACCGTTTTACACCGAAGACGCTCAGCCTGACCGTCGGCAAGGAATTACGGGACGGCGCGGACGCGCCGTTCGAAGTGGTCTTGCCGGCGATCCAAGTCTCCCCGTAAGGCCGCGCGCTTCGTAACACGACGTGGTAGCTGCTATCCGAAAACGGACCCTCGGTCCGGGCCGGATTGCGCCGAAAGCCCGGGTTGCTTTTAAGAGGAGACGGGCAGCGCCGGGGCAAACTCGCGCGAGGTATCGACGGCGGAACTTTCAGAGGGCCGTTGACTCTTTTTCTCGTGTCTACCGGGAGTGACTTTATGTGTCGTCTGGTCTCCTCGCTGATCGCAACGTGCGGCATAGCTCTGCTGGCCGCATGCTCCGGAGGCGGCTACGGACTTACCGCCAACTTGGGCACCGGCTCTACAGCGCCGGATTCACTGGCGTTCTTCAACGGATCGGCCTCGGTGAACGACTTCAAATTGGCCCCCAACCCCAGCGCGCCGCTTATGGTTTCGGCTATTGGCTACAAGGGATCGGGCAACGGGGCTTCGATCATCCCGGACCTGGTCTTCAGATGGGCGGCTACATACGCACCGGCGGGCACGCAATTCGTTCAAGGGCCCTCGCCGAACGGCAACACCCTGTGTGGAACTCCGCCGGGCACGGCGGGCACAATCGCGCCGGGAGCCCTTCTCTTGCAGAACACCAACGGCGGCTACTCTGCCTACAGCGGTGTGGCGTCGCAAATGGTTTTCGTCCAGCCATCCGGCAGCCCGTCGCCGGCCACGACCGGCAACTACTGCATGTTCGTGACCGCGACCGAAACGGTGAGCGGCCGCGTCGGCAGCGTGACCGTCCTGGTTGGAAATTAGCGAGTAGCCTCGAGTCGCAAACGGTCTGGAAGGGGAGAGTCGCGAAGCGGCTCTCCCCTTTGCTTTTCTTGAGATGCGCATGACCGGGATCTACGCCATCGTCGATGCCGCCGCGACGCCCTCGCCGCTCGAATTGCTCGACGACGTGTTGCGCGCCGGAATCCGGCTCGTACAGTACCGCGCGAAACCCGGCGTGGACCGCGATCTCGTACGGCGCATGCTCGCGCGGACGCGCTCCGCGAACGCATTGCTGATCGTCAACGACGATTTGGAGGCCGCCGTGGAAGCGGACGGTCTGCATGTGGGGCAAGAAGATCTCGCCGCGCTCGGTGCGCGCGGCGCGCGGGAACGCCTGCGCGGCAAGTTGCTGGGCGTCTCGTGCGCGACGCCGCGCGAAGCCCGCGAGGCGGAAGTACTCGGGGCCGATTACGTTGGTGCGGGACCATTCGCCGTGACCGTCAGCAAGCTCGATGCGGGCGTTGCGATAGGCGAGGCCGGCATTCGCGCCGTCGCCCTCGCGACGGCATTGCCGGTCGCCGCCATCGGCGGAATCGAGTGCGAAGATCTTGAGATCGTCGTGCGCTCCGGCGCGCGAATGGCGGCGGTCATCTCGGCGATCGCGCGCGGACCGGATCCCGAAGCGAACGCGCGCGCGCTCGTCGCGCGCTGGCACGAATTGACCGCGTGAATCCGCCGATCGTCTGCACGATCGGAATGACCGATCCGTGGAACGCCGCCGGAGTTGGCCTCGACGTTCGCGCCCTGGCCGAATGCGGCGCACGCGCGGTCAGCATCGTGGCTGGCGTCTCGGCGCAAGACGCGCGCGGCGTCCATCACGTTCACGCGGTGCCCGCCGAATCGATCGAAGCGCAATTCGACGCGCTCGCCGCGGCGCCGCTCGCCGCCTATCGTATCGGCGCACTGCCGAATGCCGAAGCAATTCGCGCGATTGCCGCGCGGCTTGCCGGCATGCGGGTTCCGGTCGTCTACGACCCGGTCCTGTGCGCGAGCGCCGGCGGGAAATTTTTGGATGACGCGGGCGTCAGTGCGGTCGTCATGAACCTGCTGCCGCGCACGAGCATCGTGATGCCGAACCTCCGCGAGGCAAGCATTCTCGCCGGCGTGCCCCCCATCGCCGACGCCGCCGCAATGGGCGAGGCGGCGCGCGCGCTCGTTCGTCTCGGCGCCGCCGCCGCGCTCGTGACCGGCGGCCACCTCGAAGGCGATCCGGTCGACGTCTTATTCGACGGTGAGTTGCACCATTTCGAAAGCGCGCGCTTGAACGCCGCGATGCGCGGCACAGGCTGCCTGCTCGCCGATGCCCTCGCCGCCGCGCTGGCACGCGGGATAGCGCTTTCAAAAGCAGTCGAAGAAGCGCGCACCTACGTACGCCGCAAGCTCCAGCGCGCGATCGAAGTCGGCGGCATGCGCGTCGCCGACTAAGGCGGAACGCGCCCGGATAATACCGTAAGGTCAGGTGTGGTGCAAACGACGCAACCGAACGCAGCGGGGAAAGACGGATCGATGACGCGGCGCCGGATCATGTCCGGCATGCGGCCGACGGGGCGCCTTCACATCGGCCATCTCGTCGGCGTGCTGACGCAATGGGTCGAGTTCTGCAAAACCGACGAAGCCTTCTTCGAAGTCGCCGACCTTCACGCCCTAACGACCGCATTCGAAGACACAAGCGCGATCAAGCGCAACACGACCGAGCTCGTCCTCGATTGGCTCGCCGCCGGTGTCAATCCCGAGCGCTGCGCGATGTACGTGCAATCGCACATCCCCGAGATCAGCGAGTTGCATCTGTTGCTCTCAATGATCACGCCCGTCTCCTGGCTGCAACGCGTTCCAACCTACAAAGATCAAATCGCGGAATTAGGCGGCGAGATCGCCACGTACGGCTTCCTCGGCTATCCCGTGATGCAGCTCTGCGACATCGCGATCGTGCGAGCCGACACCGTGCCCGTGGGCAAAGATCAGCTCTCGCACCTCGAGCTCGGCCGCGAGGTCGTCCGCCGCTTCAATCATCTCTACGGTGCGACACTGGTGGAACCGCAGGGGACGCTCAGCGAATTCCCCGACGTCCCAGGTCTCGACGGCCGCAAGATGTCAAAGTCCTACGACAATCACATCGAGATCGCCGACGACGCGGCAACCACAACGAAGAAGGTTCGCTCGATGATCACCGATCCGCTGAAAATCCGCCGCAACGACCCCGGCCGCCCGGAGATCTGTCCGGTGTTCGCGCTCCACAAGATGGTCAACGCCGTGCGCGTCCCGTCGATCGCCGAAACGTGCCGCTCCGGCGCGCTCGGCTGCGTCGACTGCAAGAGCGAACTCTCGACCAAGATGAACGAAGTCATGGCGCCGATGCGGGAACGCCGCGCGAGCCTTGACGAGGCTCAGGTTGGCGCGATTCTGTCGGCCGGCGCCGAAAAAGTCCGAGCGGTTGCGAAGACGACGCTGGCTGATGTCAAGACTGCGATGCGGTTGCCTTAGCGGCCTGGTTCTGCGGGGCGCGCGTGCGAAGCGGGATGTGTGACGACGAGCGGGCGCCGGAGGCGCAGGAGCGAGGAGCGCACAAGCAGCGATTTTCCCATGGATGGGAAAATCGTAGCGGTCCCGCGCAGCATGCGCGCCCCGCAGAACCAGGATGGCGTTGGTCAGCGCGCGTCAGCAGGTCATGTCGGAAGTGTTGAGTTCGCCGGGCTTCAGGGCTTTGAGGCCGGCGTCGACCATCGTGACGCCGCCGACCCAAAGGGGCTTGCCGCGTGACAGGGTCGTTTTGGACTCGACGTACAGAACGCCGGGCTCATCGCGAATCACGCGCAGCTCCTTGGTGCGCTTGCGAAAAATTCGGGAGAGCTTGTCGAAGGGGTCGCTGCGATCGCCTGCGGCCACCGAACCTCCAGCTCTACGGCTCGATTACGTCGGGTCGGGTTTGATCGAGCGCGCGTAGACGATGAACTCGTGCTCGGGGCTCCAGCCGGCGTTTTCGTAAACGCGTTGGGCGGTGCGGTTTGAGATCGCGGTGTCGAGGGTCATACGGGTGGCGCCGGTTTCGCGCGCGTGAGCTTCGGCGCGGCGCAGCAAGGCGAGAGCGACGCCCGAGCGGCGCGCCGTGGGCGCCACGTAGAGATCGTTGAGAAGCCAGGTTGGGCGCAGTTCGAGGGAACTGAAGAACGGGTAGAGTTGCGTGAAGCCGATCGCTGCGCCGGCGGCGTCGCGTGCGACGAAGATGACCGACTGTTCGTGCGCGATGCGCTCGCTGAGAAAGGCGCGCGCCTCTTCGTCGGTGCGTTTGCGACGGTAAAAGGCGAGGTAGGCTTGGAAGAGCGGGAGGACGGCGTCGATGTCAGCGGGGCCGGCTCGCTCGATCGTCGCGGCCGAGGGCGCGGGCTGCGGCGCGCTCAAGCTGGAAACTTCGCAAGCGCCGTGCGCATCCGGTCGAGGGCCAGGCCGATGTGTTCGAGCGAGGTGGCATATGACATCCGCAAGTAGCCTCTTCCGGCGGCTCCAAAATACGAACCGCCGAGCGCCGCAACGCCGGCCTCTTCGAGAAAGAACGAACCGAGCATGCGATCGTCGGGCGTGATGCCGCTGATGTTCGGAAAGACGTAGAACGCGCCGTCCGGCGTTGCGCAGCGCACGCCGGGAAGCGCATTGAGCCCGGCGACGATCGTATCGCGACGCTTGCGAAACTCATCGACCATCGCTTGCACGGGTTCGTCGGGGCCCTGCAATGCTTCGATCCCGGCCAACTGCACGAACGATGTCGTGCACGAATATGTATTCTGTCCCATCAACGCGACCGCGCGGGCGATGGGCGCCGGCATAATGCCGTACCCGAGACGCCAGCCCGTCATCGCATACGCTTTCGAAAAACCATCGAGCACGATCGTGCGCTCGCGCATCCCCGGCAACGCCGCAATCGAGAAAAACTCCGCGCCGTACACGTTCCGGCTGTAGATCTCGTCCGAAACGACGGTGACATCATAGCGCATGGCGAGTTCGGCAATCGTTTCAAGATCGGCGCGCGTTAGGACGCCGCCAGTCGGATTGTGAGGCGAGTTCAAGATCAGCACTTTCGTGCGGCTCGACATCTTCGCCGCCAACTCATCAAGATCGAGCCGAAACCCCGTGCGCTCCAGCAACGGCACCGGTACCGCTTTGGCCTGCAGGTACGACGTGCACGATGCATATGCCGGATATGCCGGATCCGCAAAAACAACTTCGTCACCTGGATCGATCAGCGCGCACAAAACATTCCAGATCAGCGGCTTCAGCCCCGGCGAAACCACCACTTCATCGGGCGCGAACTCCGGCGCGATCTCCCGAAAACGCGACGCGTAGTTAGCAATCGCAGCACGCAAGGGAACGATCCCCGCCGACGGCGTATAGTGCGTCGCGTTCGATTCGATGCCCGCAATACCGGCCTGTTTGATGTGAGCCGGCGTATCAAAATCCGGCTCTCCAATCTCAAGGTGAATGATCTCGCGCCTCTGCGCTTCGAGCACGCGCGCGCGGGCCAAGACCTCAAACGCACCCTCGCTCGAGAGGCGAGCAATCGCACTAGACGGCCGAATCGACGTAGCAAGCATAGCCCGTCCCTCTTCGCGCAACATACCCCCGAGGCTTTCTCCGTACCGGTCGGGCCTACTGACCAAGTTTTTTCTTGAAATACTCTGCAATGATTCGCTGCGCCACCGGCGCCGCGACCTCGGCCCCGTAACCGCCGGTGCGTTCCATGAACACGGCGAGCGTGAACTTGGGATTTGTCGACGGCGCGTAGGCGATGAACCAGGTCGTGTTAGGACCTCGGCCGCCGTCGGTTTCTACGGTTCCGGTCTTACCGCCGAAGGGCAAGCCGGGGACTGCTAGGCCGTATGCGGTGCCGCCGGGACCGGTCACTCGGTCCATTCCGGCACGCACTTCGCGTAGCGCTTCGTCCGTGACCGCGACGTGGCGGATGACCGGATTGTCAAAGCGCTTGACGACCTTGCCCGTCGCGTCGCGAATCGCCGCAACCAGGTGCGGGCGGTATAGCGTGCCGCCGTTGACGACGGTTGCCGCGACGTTGGCCATCTGTAGCGGAGTCGCTTGCATCGCGCCCTGTCCGATCGCGAGCTGACAGACGTCGGCCGGCTGAAGCGGCACGCCGTAGGTCTTCATCGTCCATGCGTTGGTCGGCCAATTGCCGGGGTACTCGCCGGGAATGTCGATGCCGAGCTTCGATCCGAGTCCGTACTGCAACGCGTAGTAGCGCAACCGCTCGTGTCCGAGCCGGTCGCCGAGTTGATAGAAGTATCCGTCCGACGACGCGGCCAACGCGTGAATGAAGTCTACCGAGCCGAGCCCGCCCGCCGCGATGTCGGTGAACGTTTCGCCGTGGCACGCCCAGCTGCCGGAATCATACAGTACTTGATCTTTTCCGATCACGCCGCTCGAGATCGCCGCGCTGCCCGTCACCATCTTGAAGGTCGAGCCGGTCGCGGTGGCCGCCTCGATCGCGCGGTTGTAGAGCGGCTTCAACGGATCGTCGAGGTAACGTTTGAAGGTAGACTCCTTGATGCCGTTGGTGAAGTCGTTCGGGTTGAAGTTTGGAAACGAAACCATCGCCATCACGCCGCCGTCGTGCGGATCGATTGCGACGACCGCGCCGGCGAGGGCACGACCGTGAACTCTTCCCCAGGCTGCCAACTCATCGTTGACGGCGCGCTCGGCGATTTGTTGCAGCCGCCAATCGATGCTCAAGATCAGACTGTGACCGGGTATGGGATCGACGGGTCCGAGGCGGCGCACTAAACGACCCTGCGAATCTACCTCGATCTGTTCGCCTCCCGGCGTGCCGCGCAAGAGATCGTCGTAGTGTTCCTCAAGTCCGTCTTTGCCGATCACGTCGTTCGGCGAGTAGCCGAGGTTCTTGCGTTCGCGATATTCCTCTTCGGTGATCTGGCCGACGAAGCCGAAGATGTGCGAACCGGCGCGCGCGTACGGATAGTCGCGCACCGGCTGCGCCTCGAGATCGATGCCCGTCAGTTCGGCTTGCGCCTCGGCGAGCCGCGCCATCTGCGCGGTCGTCAGTTCGCTTGCGAGGATGATCGGGCCGTACGGTTCGTAGGTTGCGACCTCGTCGAACGTTTTGTAGTGCACGCCGTGATGGTTGAGCAGACGCTGCCAGAGGAGCGCTTCGGGGAGGTCGAGCGTCTTCGATAAGAGTCGCATCATCGCGGCCGGATCGCGCACTTCGGACGGCACCAGCGCGCAGACGAAGGCGGGCCGGCTGCGGACCAGCAGCGTCCCGTCGCGATCGTAGATGCGTCCGCGTGGCGCCGCGACCGGAATGCGTCGAATCTGATTCGCGCGCGCGGCGCTCGCATACTTCGGACCTTCGACGATCTGGATCTGCGTCAAGCGTGCGATCAGCACGATCAGCGCCAGGGCGAGCGCTGCGACGAAAAGTTGCAGCTTCCAGCCGCTGCGCAGACTCAGGACCGTGCGACGCGGTTCAGCGGAGGCCGACACGCGAAACTCCTAATCTTGGAAAGATGCTCAATACCGCAAGCGTCATGACCGCGTTGAGCGCGGCCTGCCAGAGGAGCGCGTGCGCGTGCACCAGCGGGAGCGTGATGAGGCGGTCTTCGGCCCGCAGTACGATGGCAAAGATCGCATAGCGCACGACGGTTGCTACCGCCGCGTAAGGAACGAGCGAAAGGCGCGACTCGGTGATGACCGTTCCGGCGGTTTGGCCCGCCAGCGCTCCGATGAGCGCGGTCGAAAGCGTCCAGGCCGCTCCGGTCCAACCCGCGAGCGCGTCTTCGCAGGCGCCCGCGATCGTGCCGAACAGCAAGCCACTCGGCAGGTCGGTGCGCATTCCGTACCAGAGTACGAGCAACAGCACGATCCCCGGCGCGGCCCCACGAATCGTGACGAACTGTGCGAGCGTCGTCTGCAGTACGAGCGCAACGGCGAGCGCGAGAGCGGCTTTCCACCACGCCGGCGGATTGAAGAGGATCGCGGGCGGCGCGCCGCTCGAGCCACGACCGCTAGTGGGGTAAGACAAGGACGTGTCCCAGGCGGCCGAATGCGACCGTCGGTTCAACGAGCGCCGTCTGATAGAGCGCGCCTTCGGGATGCGAGATCTGCACGATACGCCCGATCGGCAAACCCGCATGGAACGAGCGTCCTTCGCCGGTCACGACCAGATCGCCGGCATTCAGGCGTGCGTCTTGTGAGACGAATTGCATCTGTACGCGGGTGTTGGTTCCGGTCGCGATGCCCCACCAGCGGCCGCGTTGCACGACGGCGGGAACTTTGCTGGTGGCGTCGGTCATCAGCAATACTTTACTGGTGAATGGTTCGACGCCGACGACGCGTCCCACGACGCCGTCGTCGTTGATGACGCCCGCATCCAAGTGCACGCCGGACTGCCAGCCCTTGTCGATCGTGACGATGCGCGACTGATTCTCCGGATCGAAACCGATCGTGCTCGCGCCGATGCCGCCCGGTTCGCGCGCCGCGGCGCGCGCCAGCGCGGCCGCATCGGGCTGCGTCGAGAGCGCCTCGCGCAAGCGCATGTTCTCGCGCTGTAGCGCTCGCACGCTTTCTTGTAACGCGGCGTTATCGCGGGCGAGGCGTGGGGCTTCGGCCAAACTGCCGAGCCCGCCGCGCACGCCCTCGGCGCCGGCCGTAGCGACGCCCTGCAGCGACCCGAACAATGACGTCACGGCTTGGCTTAGGATGCTGGGCCTACCGGATCTGGCAGCCCCGATTTGGACAAGAGCGATCAGCGCGGCGACGACCACCGCGCCGATTACGGCGAATAGCTTTCTCTCATCCCGATACGTAAAGATTGATACCACCTGGTCAGACGATCGGCGTGTGGGCGCAACCGTTCGTGTAACGACGGCGAGCCCAAAATCTCGCCGGCACCGCGGGCGACGCAGGTGAGCGGGTCGGTTGCGATCGTGGTCGGTACGTTGGTGCGGATGCCGATCTCGTGCGCCAGCCCGGTGATCAACGCTCCGCCGCCCGTCAGCGTGATCCCGCTTTCGATGAGGTCGGCCGCAACGTCGGGGGGCGTTCTCTCGAGCACCGAGATGATGCTGCGCACGATGCGGTTGATGCCTTCGCTCATGGCTTCGCCGACGAGCGTCTCGGGCACTTCACGGACGCGCGGCGCCGCCGCGTCGAGATCGATCCCGTTGACGAGTCCCGGCGCACGCCCCGGCGCGCGGCCGGCGTACCCGAGTTCGATCTTGAGACGCTCGGCCGTGAGCGGTCCGATCGCAAAGCGCTCGAGGCGCAGCCTTTGGCGGATCGCTTCGTCGAGTTCGTCGCCGCCGATCTGCACCGACGAGAGGCGAATGACGCCGGCCTGCGCCAGAATGGCGATCTCGGTCGTCCCGCCGCCGATATCGACGACCATCTGCGCGCGGACGCTCGTGATATCGAGCCCGGCGCCGACGGCCGCAGCGACCGCTTGCGGGACGTACGTCGCGCTTCGCGCGCCCGAAGCTCGAACGGCCTGCTCGAACGCCTTGCACTCGATATCGGTGGCGCAACCCGGAACCGAGGCGACCAGCCGCGGTGCGATGCGCGGCCGCGTGGCCAGCGCCCGATCGACCATCGCACCAACCAAGGCGTGGGCGGCCAGAAAATCTGAGATCGTTCCCCGTTGCAGCGGCCGCACGACGCGGATGCGGCCGGGCACGCGGCCTTCCATCTCCTTGGCGGCCCGTCCGATCGCGATGATCTGGTCGGTTCCGGCAGCGTACGCGACGACCGACGGTTCGCTGATGATAACCCCGGCGCCGCGCTCGTAGACCACCGTATTCGCCGTCCCCAGATCCAACCCGATATCGGGGCTGCAGAGCGTCGCGCGGAGCGAACCGACAAACGCCGTCACGCGCCCGGCGTCACGATCTCGGGCAAGCGATAGCCCAATTCGCGGAACGCGCCGACGACGCGGCCGAGCGGCAAACCCATCACCGTATAAAAATCGCCGTCGATGCGCTCGACCAGCGTCGCGCCGCGGCCTTGGATGCCGTAGGCGCCGGCCTTGTCCATCGGCTCGCCGCTGGCGACGTAACTTTCGATCTCCTCGGCCGAGAGTGGATTGAAGCGAACGAGCGTCGAGCTGACGCCGTCCCGCCGCGCTTGGCCGGGGCCGTCCACGACGGTCCAGGCTGTGTGGACGAGATGTTCGCGCCCGGCCAGGGCTCTCAGCATCGAGGCCGCCTCGGCCCGGTCACGCGGCTTTCCTAGCGAGAGCCCGTCGAGTTCGACGACCGTATCGGCAGCCACGATCACATGCCCCCGCTCGCGGCGCGCGACGGCGTCCGCCTTGGCGGCCGCATGCAGCTTGGCCAGCTCGAGAGGCCCATACCCGGGACGGTCTCCTTCATCAACATCACTTGGAACGACGACCACACGCAACCCGAGAGAAGAAAGTAACTCGCGGCGCCTGGGAGAGACGCTGGCGAGCAAGACCTCATGAAGTTCGCGCATCTATCGTCGCTGCACTCAGTATAGAGAAGCGAAGAACGGTTTGTATAGGACGCGGCGCCGAAAGTTCATCAATGATACGTTTTGTCGCCGATGCGCACGTAGCCGGCGGGATGACGTCCGCGCGGATCGTGATGCGTGTAGTGGATCAATCCGCCGCGGGAATCATAGACGTACTCGCCGCGAAGTTCGATCTGCTGCCCCTCGACGAGCGGGATCTCGCCCGTGATATCGACGTTATCCTCGACCCGGACGGTCAGCCCGTGACCCGACGCACCACTGAGGTGGAGCAAGAAGCCCTCGTGCAGGCCGCTCGGCCCACGCCGCAGTCCGAGGATGTGGGCCACGCTGCCCGCGGCCGTCACCTCGACGTTCGAGCGTTGTGCGCGCCAAGCGTCGTAGAGCGCGCCGTTGGGATCGGCTCCGCCGCCCGGCGCGCAGCCCGCAAGCAAGCTTCCGGCGAGGAGCGCCGTCGAGGCGAGCCTAGTCGTACTCCACCACGTCGTTACGGATGAGATCGGCGAGCGATTCGCGCCGCGTCACCGCGCGATGGTTACCGTCGCCCGCGAAGACGACCGGCGGCCGCGGAAAGCGATTGTAGTTGCTCGCCATGCTGTACGTGTACGCGCCGGCGGTTCCCATTGCGAGCAGATCGCCGGCCCCCAGATCGACGGGCAGCGGCGCAACGACCAGCTCGTCGTTTTCGCACGAGCGCCCGCAGACCGTCGTCTCCTCGTTCTGCGCGGCGAAGTTGCGGCCGAGCGCGACCGGGTGGTGATACGCGCCGTACAACGCCGGGCGAGGATTGTCCGCGATGCTGCCGTCGACGATCGCGAAACGCCGGCTGCCTTGATGTTTCACGGTAACGACGCGGTACAAGCTCGTGCCCGCTTCGGCGACGATCGCGCGACCCGGTTCGATTCCGATGCGCGGCCGCGTGATTCCGAGACGAGCCGCTTCGACGTCGGCTCGTGCGACGAGTGCGCGCAAGATCGCTTCCAGATTCAGACGATCGCCGCTCGGATGCGCGTCGACGCCGAAGCCGCCGCCCGCAATCAGTTCTCGCATGGGCGCTCCGCGCTGCGCCGCACGCGCGTAGATTTTGAGCGCGATCGCGATGCTCGCTTCGTAGGGTTCGACTTCGAAGAGATTCGACCCGATATGAGTGTGGATGCCGATCAAACGCAGCCTCGGCGAATCAAGGACGGCACCGATGGCGGCATCGATGCCGGCCCGTGAAAATCCGAACTTCGAATCCTCGCCACCCGTGCGCACGTACGCATGCGTGTGCGCTTCGATGCCGGGATTGACGCGCAACAACACGTCGACCAGCCGCACGTTTTCCGCCAGCGCGACGATCGCCGCCAGGCGCTCGAGTTCTTCGCGGTTGTCGATAACGACGCGGCCGACCCGGCCGGCAGCGGCCGCCGCCAACTCGTCGCCGGTCTTGCCGCATCCGTGCAAGAGCATGCGCTCCGCGGGAAAGCCGGCGCGCTCCGCCGTGAATAGTTCGCCGAGCGAACAGACGTCGAGACCGATCGTCGTCGCTTTCAAGCGCTCGACCAGGGCGACGACGAGCAACGCCTTGCCGGCGTAGCAGACGTCGAGATCGAGTGCGGCCCCGAGCGCCGCGAAGCGCGCGAGCGCGGCATCGAGCACCGTCGTATCGATGACGAGCAACGGCGTCCCATACGTTCGCGCGAGCGTCTCGGGCGTGACGCCGCCGATCGTCGCCGCGCTATCTTTCGTTTGCATAGAGTCCGCGCTCGGCGATATAGCGGTTGACGAATTCGGGCACGAGATAGCGAATGCTGCCGCCGCGCGCGAGTTGCGCACGTACTAGCGTCGCCGACCCGTTGAGAGCCGGCAGGTCGAGGATTTTCAACTTGGCGCGGCCGGCGCTGTCGAGGCCATCCAGAAATGCGGTCAGGCGGTCGCGCTCGCGTTCGGCGCGCGGCACGACCGCAAACGCATCGAGGTTGGCCAGCACCGTATCGAAGCGCTGCCACGTCGAATCGAGCAGCGAATCGCCGCCGACGACGAAGATCAATTCGCTGCCGGCGTAGCGCTCGCGCATGCGCGGCATGAGGTCGGCGCTATAGCCGGTCGACTGTTCGTCGAGATCGGCTTCGTCGATCGCAAAGTGCACGTTCGGCGCGAGCGCGCCGCGCAGCATCGCGAGCCGATCTTCGACCGAAGCGAGCGGCGGCGTGCGATGATGCGGACCGCTGGTTGGCAAGAAGATCATGCGCTCGAGCCCGAGTTCGATGCGGGCCGCTTCGGCGACGAAGAGATGCGCGTTGTGCACCGGATCGAACGTGCCGCCGAATAACCCGATCCGCGACTCGCTCGTCGAGAGGCTCCCCTCCGGGTCGCTCACGAGTAGTCGAACTCGTGGCCGGCGATGCGGATCGTGTCGCCGTCCTTGGCGCCGAGTTCTTGCAAGCGTTTATCGACGCCCATCTTCGCGAGGATCGCTTCGAAACGGCCGAGGCCTTCGTCGGTATCGAAGTCAGTCATCGCCGCCAGGCGCTCGATGCGATCGCCGCTGACAACGTAGGTGTGCTCGCCGTCGAGGGCGATCTCGAACGGTTCGTGCGGCGTCAGCACAAAGCGCGCGATATCGCCCTTGGCGATCTCCGGCGGCGGGGTGGCTGCGATCGTGCGGAAGGCGGCGAAGAGCAATTCGCGCACGCCTTCCCCCGTCGCGGCGGAAATTCCGTGCAAGTCCGCAAACGTTTTAGATAATTCGGTGAAACGCTCGCGCGCTTCGGGCAGATCGAGTTTCGTGATGACCGGCAGCACGGGGCGTTCCGCCAAGAGCGGATTCCAGAGCCGCAACTCGTTCTCGATGACGGCCTTGTCGCGCAGAATCTCTTCGACCGGGCGTGCGCCGTCCATCAAGTGCACGATCACGCGCGTCCGTTCGATGTGTTTGAGAAAACGGTCGCCGAGGCCGGAGCCCGCATGCGCGCCCTCGATCAGGCCCGGCACGTCGACCATCAGGAACGACTCCTCGGGTCCCAGCCGCACGACGCCGAGCTGCGGCTCGAGCGTCGTGAACGGGTAGTCCGCGATCTTCGGCCGGGCGGCCGAGACGGTGGCGAGCAGGGTCGATTTTCCGGCGTTGGGCAGCCCGACGAGCCCGCAGTCGGCGAGCAGTTTCAGTTCGAGGCGCAACGAGCACGATTCCGAAGGCTCGCCCTTTTCGGCGAAGCGCGGCGCCTGTCGCGAGCTGGTCGCAAAGTGCTGATTGCCGAGGCCGCCGCGCCCGCCGCGCGCCACCCGGACGCGCTGGCCCGGTTGGGTCAGGTCGGCCAGGAGTAGTTCGCGGCCGTCCGGATCGAGCCGGTACGCCAGGGTGCCGACCGGGACCGGCACGATCAGATCCTCGGCGCCGCGGCCGGACTTATTGGAGGTCGAGCCCGAGTTGCCGGCCTCGGCCGCGAAGTGTTTCTTGAAGCGGAACTCGATCAGCGTCGAGAGTTCGGGCTCGGCGACCAGGACAACATCGCCGCCGCGCCCGCCGTCGCCGCCGGCCGGACCGCCCTTGGGGACGTACTTCTCGCGGCGCCAAGCCACGATGCCGTCGCCGCCCCGGCCGCCCGAGACTACGATCGTCGCCTCGTCTATGAATTGCATGCGGCGGTTTCGGGCACACAAAAACAAAAGAGCCCGAAGGCTCTTGGACGCGCCGGAATCAGCGGCGGCCCGTTACGCCTCGGCGAGGACGTTGACGTGTTTGCGATTCCGCTTCTCCGTGAACGTGACGCGGCCGCCGATGAGCGCGAACAGCGTGTGGTCCGTGCCCATCCCGACGTTCTCGCCCGGGTAGAACTTCGTACCGCGCTGGCGGATCAGGATGTTGCCGGCCAGCACCGTTTCGCCTCCGAAACGCTTCACGCCGAGGCGCTGGGCGTTGGAGTCGCGGCCGTTGCGGGTCGAGCCTGCCCCCTTCTTGGAGGCAAAAAGTTGGAGGTCGATCTTGAACATGACGGGCCTCAGTATACAGGGCGGGGGCTTCGGAAGCAACCGCTACGGGCGGGTTCCGAGGGTAAATCCAGGCTTCGCGCCGGAATCTGGATACCGCGAGGGCGCCGAAACGGCCCTGACCGGCCGCCCGACGATATGACGATATAAGGAGACGCACGCGAGTACCTTGGGAAAAAAACGGGTCGTCATCACGGGCCTGGGTGCGGTCACGCCGCTCGGTAATACTCGCGACGAATTCTGGCGACGGCTGATCGCGGGCGAGAGCGGCGTCGGCCCCGTCACAGCTTACGACGTCGAAGCGGCGGGTTTAAAAGCGCGCATCGCCGCCGAGGTGAAGGGCTTCGACCCCGACGCGCTGATCGGCCGCCGCGACGCGCGCCGCATGGATCGCTACGCGCAGTTTTCGTTCGCCGCCGCGCGCGAGGCGCTGGCCGACGCTAACTTTCCCGAAGATCAAGCGTTGCGCGACAACACGGGCGTCATCGTTGCAACCGGCATCGGCGGAATCATCACGATTCAAGATACGGTTAGCAAAGCGCGCGAGCTAAAGACGGCGAGCCGCGTGAGTCCGTTCTTCATCCCGATGTTGATGGGCAACGCCGGTCCGGCGCAGATCTCGATGAAAGAGCGTCTGCGTGGACCGATGTACGCGGTTTCGAGCGCCTGCGCGAGTTCGAACGACGCGATCGGTATCGCGTACGACATGATCGCCCGCGGCGACGCGGACGCGATGGTGACCGGCGGCAGTGAAGCGACGATCACCGATATCGCGATGGGCGGCTTCGATCAAATGAAAGCACTCTCGACGCGCAACGACGAGCCGACGAAAGCGAGCCGCCCTTTCGATAAGGAGCGCGATGGTTTCGTGCTGGCCGAAGGCGGCGCGATACTGATCCTCGAGAGTCTCGAGATCGCGCGCGCGCGCGGCGTGCGCATTTACGCCGAGCTGCTCGGCTACGGGCAATCGGCCGACGCCTACGACATCGTCGCGATCGACCCGACCGGCAGCGGCGTCGAACTTGCGTTGAAACGCGCGTTCGCGCTCTCCGGCATCGACGCGCAGCAGGTCGATTACGTCAACGCGCACGGCACCTCCACGCCGATCGGCGACCCGGCCGAATCGCAGGCGCTCGGGCGCGTGCTCGGCGTCAACGGTCACAAGTTCGCGGTCAGTTCTACCAAGAGCATGCACGGTCACGCGCTCGGAGCGGCCGGCGCGATCGAAGGCGTGGCGACGAGCTTGGCGGTCTTCCACGACATCATGCCGCCGACGATCAACTACGAGTTTCCGGACCCCGAGTGCACGCTGGACTACGTTCCCAACATCGCGCGCAAAGCCACGGTCAACGTCGCGCTCTCGAACTCGTTCGGCTTCGGCGGCCACAACAGCGTCGTCGTCTTCGGAAAGTATAAGGAATAGTTGCGGTCTCAGCATGGCGGGTGAAGCACGGCGTCGGCGCTTGCGCGTGCTGTTGGCGCGTGCTGACGCGAAGACGGTTAACGTAACCGCGATCGATGCTGCACTCGTGCACGGCAGCGCCGTTCGCGAAGGACTTGCCGCGCGCTCGAACGAGCGTCTCGAATTCATGGGCGACGCGGTCCTGGGTTTCATCGTCGCGCGCTGGCTCTTCGAACGTTATCCCGATGCGAACGAAGGCGAACTCGCACTGCGTAAGTCCTCGTTGGTGAGCGATCTGGCGCTGGCTGCGACCGCGGAACGTCTCGATTTGGAGTCGTTGCTCGTCCTCGGACAAGGACTGGCGAAGATGCCGAGTTCGCGCCGGCGTTCCGTCTTGGCCGATGCGTTCGAAGCATTTCTGGCCGCGCTCTATCTCGAAGCCGGGCTGGAAAAGGTTGCCGTCTTCGTCGTGCGCGAGCATCTGATCGAACACGAACGCGTTTCGCCATCGATTGACGATCCGAAGACGGTCTTGCAAGAATGGACGCAACGCCGCTACGGCGTCGTGCCGGAGTATCGCGAACGGCCCGAGGGACCGCACCACGACCGCACGTTCTTCGCCGAGGTTGCGGTCAACGATGAGATGCTGGCCGAGGGCAGCGGGCCGAGCAAGAAGGCCGCGCAGCGGGCGGCCGCGGCCGGCGCGCTCGAACGCTTACGCAAGAAGTACGACGATCTCGCGCCGCGCGAACTCTCCGCGCCGCGCGGCGCGAACGGAGGCGCGGCGTGAGGCTCAAATCACTGCGCCTCTTCGGCTTCAAGACGTTCGCGGAACAGACGACGCTCTCGTTCGAGCCGGGCATCACCGCGCTCGTCGGACCCAACGGATCGGGCAAGTCGAACCTCGTCGATGCGATTCGCTGGGTGCTCGGTGAACAGAGTCCCAAGAGCCTGCGCACCGGCAAGACCGAAGATGTGATCTTCGCCGGCAACGACCGGCGCAAACCGCTCGGCATGGCTGAGGTCGCGCTCACGTTCGATAATGAGGACGGCGCCCTGAAGATGGACGCTTCGGAAGTACAGATAACGCGCCGCGCGTATCGCGCCGGCGAGAGTGAGTTCTTCATCAACCGTCAGCAAGTTCGTCTGCGCGACATCATCGATCTGCTGATGGGCACGGGGCTTGGGCCGGGTTCGTATTCGATCGTTTCGCAAGGTCAAGTCGATGCGATCCTCTCGTCGAAACCCTCCGAGCGGCGTAGCCTCTTCGAGGAGACGTCGGGCATCAGCAAGTTCCTGGCGCGCAAAGCCGAGTCGCTGCGCCGCCTCGAGCAGACCGAAGCTAACGGCATTCGCGTCAACGATCTACTGACCGAGATTCAAGCACGGATCCCCGAGCTCGAGACGCAGGCGCGGCGCGCGCGCCGTTTCCGCCGCGCCTCGGCGCGTCTGCGCGATCTCGAAATTCTCTCGTATCTTCGCGCCAGCACGTCGCGTCGCGCCGAACGCGAACGCTTGCAAGTCGATTTGGAACGGCTCGAAGTCGAACGCGCCGGGGCCGGCGCGCGAGCGGCGGCTCTCGAAGCCGAACTCTCGGCCCTGCGCGGTAGCCTGCTCGAAATCGAGCGCCGCCTCGACGGTCTGCGCGCCGAGTCGATGTCGACGCGCGCGGAACTCTCTGAACTCGAAGCGCAGCGCGCCGCGCTCGGTGCGCGCCGCGAAGCGCTCGAGGGACAATCGTCTCAGATCACAGGCGATCGTTCGCGGGCGGAGGCCGAACAGGTCGCTTTGCGTTCGACGCTCGAACGGCTCGAAGCCGAAATTCTTCCGCGCAGCGCCGCGCTCGAAGCGCAGCGCGAACGCGAGCGGACGGCGCAAGAGGCGCTCTCGACCGCGCGCGCCGCGCTCGACCTGATATTCACGGCGCTCCGGGAAGTCGAAGCCTCGGCGGCGTCGTACGCGGCGAGCGAAGCCGAGCGTCGCGCGCAACTGCACGCGACCCAAACCGAATACGAACGCCTCGAGCGCGAAGCGTTCGCGTTGCGCGAAGAAGCCGGCGCGAAGAGCGAGTTTGCGGCCGCGCGCACGCGCGAGCTGGAACGCGCGCAGGCAGAACTGACCGATCTCGAGTCGCGGTTGGGTGGCGCGAGCGCAGCGGCGACGGCCGCCGATGCGCGCGTCGCGGCCGCAGCCCAGGCGCTCTCCGACGCGCAAGCGGCCTATCGCACGGCGACGAGCGAACTTGCCGGCGCGGAGGCGCGCCTGCACACGATCGAAGAACTCGAAGCGAATCTCGAGGGACACGTTCCCGGCACGCGTGCGATCCTTGAAGGACACGCGCGCGGTGAATTTCGCGGCGTCGTCGGCGTCGTCTCAAACCTGATTCGCGTTGCTGAGAAGTACGCACGCGCGCTCGACGTCGCGTTCGGCCCGGCGCTCTCCAACATCGTCACCGAATCATCGGAGGACGCCGAAAAGGCGATCGCCTTCCTGCGCGATCAAGAACTGGGGCGTGCGACCTTCTTGCCGCTGGATACGCTCGGCACGCGCAAGGGCCGCGAGGCCGACAGCGTTCCGCGCGGGCTCGGAGTGATCGGGTACGCGCACACGCTGGTCGAGACGCAACCGCGCTACGCCGGCATCGTCGCCTTCTTAGTAGGGCGCATCTTGGTGGTCGATACACTCGAGATCGGCGTCAAATTAGTGCGCACGGAAGGTTTCCGCGATGCGATCGTCACGCTCGAAGGCGATCAGATCAGCGGCGGCGGCGCGATGACCGGCGGCCGTTACAAACGCGAGCGCTCGATTCTTTCGCGCCGCGCTCAGGCGCGCAGCCTCTCCGAGCAACTCCCGATGTTGCGCGATGTGCTCGCGGCGGCGGAAGCGACGGCAGCGTCGGCGGCCGATGAAAGTGCATCGGCGACGCGCCATCGCGACGAAACGCGCGCCGTCGAAGGCGAACTTGCGATCGCGATGCGCGAAGCCCGCTCGCGTTTCGATTCCATTCGCAGCGAGCGTTCGCGTCTCGAACAAGAGATTGCGGCAGCCTTCGAGCGAGCGGGCGAGCGCGATGCGGCGACGAGCCTAGCGCGCGAACGCCTTGGCGTTCTCGAACGTCCGGCGATTGATCCCAGCGCGGCGCTGGCCGAACGCGAACGTCTCGAAGCGGCCTTAGCCGAGGCGCGCGAAACGATTGCGCGCGCGCAAGATGCCGAACGTTCGGTCGCCGCCGAGATCGCAAGCTTCCGCGAGGCGGTGGCGACCCTGCTCGCGCAACGCGACGGCGCACGCGGCCGCTTGGCGCTGCTCGACGAAGATCGCGAGCGCGCCGCCGAAGCGCGCACGGCGATGAGCGCGGAGTTGGCGTCGCTCTCTGCCCGGCTCGCCGAGGGTGACTCGTCGCTGGTTCAGACCAAAGAACGCGTCGAGCGCTGCGACGCAGCGCACGAAGCCGCCCGCGCCGAGCGTGAGAATCTTGGCGCGCGCGCCAACGCGCTCGAAAGCGATTTGCAACTCGCGCGGAACGCCGAACGCGAAGCCGCCCAGTCCAACGAGGGCAGCCGGCTGCGCCTGGCCGAGATCGATGCCGAACTCGGCATGCTGGCCGCGCAGTTCGCGCAAAATCCGGCGACCGCCGACGAGTGCAACGACGTCGAAGCTCGCTACACGAACGAGCGCGGCGACGTGATGGCCGACGTCATGCGGCTGCGCGAAGAACTCGCGCGTCTGCAGAACGTCAACCTCAACGCTGAAGCGGAGATCGCCGATCAGACCGAGCGCGAGCGTTTCCTCAAAGAGCAGTTGGACGATTTGGCGGCGGCGCGCGAAACGTTGCTGGAATCGATCCGCGCGATCGAGTCGTCGTCGCAAGCCGTCTTCAACGAAACGTTTGAAATGGTGCGGCGCGCATTCGAGAACGTCTACTCGCGTCTCTTCCCCGGTGGCCTGGCCAAGATGTGGCAGACCAATCCCGATTCGCTTTCGGAGACGGGCATCGAAATCTCCGTGCAGCCGCCCGGAAAGAAGATGATGCCGCTGACGGCCCTCTCGGGCGGCGAGCGCGCGATGGCGGCCTCGGCCCTGATCTTCGCGCTGATCGCTGTCAAGCCGTCGCCCTTCTATCTGCTCGACGAGGTCGATGCGGCGCTCGACGACGCCAACGTCGAGCGTTTCTCGGCGATGGTGCGCGAGATCGCGTCGGATGCGCAACTGCTGCTCGTGACGCACAACAAGAAGACGATGGAACTGGCCGAGCGCATGTACGGCGTCACGATGGCCGAGCCCGGGATTTCGAACGTGATCGGCGCGGACCTCACGGCGATCGCGCCGGAGCCGGCGCTTGCCGGGTGAACCAAGCTCGGCGGAAGCGGCGCTCTTTTCGGTTTACGACCGCAGCGGCGCCCTAGAGCTCGCGCGCGCGCTCGAAGCGCGCGGCACTCCGATCTACGCGACCGGCGGCACGCGCGCGCACTTGGCCGAAGGCGGCGTGAACGCGCTCGATCTCTCGGAACTGACGGGCTTCGCGTCGCTCTTCGACGGTCGCGTCAAGACCCTGCATCCGCGCGTCTTCGGCGGCATCCTCGCCGATCGTAACGATCCGGTCCACGAAGCGGAGCGGCGCGAACACGGGGTGCCGCGCATCGGAACGGTCGTCGTCAACCTGTATCCGTTCGAATCGACGGTCGCCAAAGCGGGCGCAACCCTGCAAGAGGCGATCGAGCAGATCGATATCGGCGGCGTGGCGCTGATTCGCGCCGCGGCCAAGAATTTCGCGCACGTCACGGTGCTCGTCGATCCGAGCCAGTATCCGCTCGTCGTCGGGGCGCCGAGCGGCGTCACGCTCGAGACGCGCCGCCAACTCGCGACGCGCGCCTTCGAGCGTACGGCCGAATACGATTCGGCGATCGCACGCTACCTGGAAGCCGGTTTAGTGGCGAACGACCTCCCGGGTTCGCTCGCGTTGACGATCCCGATCGCAACCGCGCTGCGTTATGGCGAAAACCCGCAGTCGCGCGCGGCGTTCTATCTTTCGCGAACCGATCGCTTACCCGAGCAGCTCGGCGGCAAGGCGCTCTCGTACAATAACATGCTCGATCTCGACGCGACCTTGCGGTTACTCGTTCGCGAGGTCGCCGGCGCGGCGAGCGGCGTGATCCGCGCGGCGATCGTCAAGCACACGGTTCCGTGCGGCATCGCGGAACGTCCGAGCGCGGCGGAGGCGGTGCGCTTGGCGCTCGATACCGATCGCGTCTCGGCGTTCGGCGGAATCGTCGCGCTCGATGGAACGGTCGATCTTGCGACCGTCGAAGCGCTCGGCGACGTCTTTCTCGAGATCGTCGCCGCGCCCGAGTTCGACGCCGCTGCGCTCGCCCGGCTCAAGAGGAAAAAGAACTTGCGCATCCTGCGTTACGAGCGGCAGTTGCCCGAGCGTCTCGCGCGCGAGTTGCGCGTGCGCAGCGCGCTCGGCGGCGTGTTGGCCGAGGACGACGATCCGAAGGCCGCGCCCGAGACGTGGCGCGTCCCTTCGCAGCGGCAGCCGAGCGGCGACGAGTGGCGCGACCTGCGCTTCGCCTGGGACGTGGTGCGCCACGTCAAGAGCAACGGCGTCGTGATCGTGCGCGACGGCGTCACGCGCGGCATCTGCGCCGGACAAACTAACCGCGTCAGCGCGGTGCTGATCGCGGGCGAACGAGCGGGCGAATTCGCGCGTGGCGCTGCCTGCGCGAGCGACGGCTTCTTTCCGTTCGCCGACGGTCTGGAAGCCGCGATCGCGGCCGGTTGCACGGCCGTGATTGCGCCGGAGGGTTCGATCCGTGACGCCGAGGTCGTGGCGGCAGCCGACGCGCGCGGAATCGCGCTCGTGTTCTCGACGCATCGCTACTTTTTGCATTGAGATGCTAACTGTTCGGAGGACCAACGCTGATGGCACGCTCGACTCCTGAGGGCTGGCACACGATTACCCCACGTCTCGTGGTCCACGATCCAGCCAAGCTGGTTCGGTTTCTCAAGGACGCGTTCGGTGCGAGCGGTGAGTTCCAGACCGCCGCGCCGTCCCAGCTGAGAATCGGGGACTCGATCGTCATGGTGAGCGGCGTTGGGCCCCGCGACTCGATGCCCGCCTTTCTCTACCTCTACGTCGATGATGCCGATGCGACGTACCACCGCGCCCTGAACGCGGGCGCAGTCTCGCTCGAGGAGCCGAGCGATCTGCCGTACGGCGACCGGCGCGCTATGGTCAAGGACCCGTGCGGTAACGATTGGCAAATCGCCACTCACAAAGGGGTCGTTCCGCAGGGGGGTTGACTCGCCGGCATTGTGGCGCCGGCGATGCGGCGCGACGCGCCGACGGGAACCCGAACGATGCGTCGAACGGTCTCAGGCATGCCGCGTTATTTGCACACCTCGATCTTCGTTAACGACATGGCGGCGTCGATCGAGTTTTACACCAAGAAGCTCGGGCTCAAGTTGCTCGACGGGCCGAACCACTATCCCGGAAACGCCGACATGGCGTTCGTCGGTGCGGACTGGAATTCGTATATCGAGTTGGTATACGATCTCGAGGAGCACCCGCTGTACGAGATCGGCAACCGTTACGAGCACCTTGCGCTCGAAGTCGATGGCGATCTGCCGGCGGTCGTCGAGCGCCTTGCGGCGGACGGCGTAAAGGTGATCAAGGGGCCGAAGAAATCTCCGGGCGGAACGCGTTGGATCGCGTTCGTCGAAGATCCCAACGGCATTCCGGTCGAGTTGCTCGAGCCCCGCTGAAATATCCGCTTCAATTCGCGCGTGACTTATAGATACAGAAACGGATCGGCCGGCGCAGTGACCCTGACGGCGTTTTCGACGCGGAGCATAGCTCGTGCATCGCGCTCGATTGCTACGCCGCGAACCGTTACCCAAGTGCCGGGCCGCGCGTCGATCCGCCGGTCGAGCTCCAGCGCTAACGGTTCAGCATCAGCGCGACAGCAGAGAATCGCGAACCGTACGAGCGTCGTCGTCGCGCTCTTCGGCCGAGCGACAACCGCGCCGGTGAATTCGAGGGGGCGGCCCGGGAAGAGGTCGTAGGGAATCGTTGCGCGCGAGACTTGCGGCGCGGGCGAGCCGGCGACGAGCGCGGCCAATAGAATCGCCGGCACGAGGTACGCGAGTCGCGTCGCACTGCGCGTGCCGCGCAGCACGCAGGCGATCGCGCACACGGTGCCGAGGGGCGCGACGAACCACAAGCGTGGATTGAGAAAGCCGTGGGTGCCGCGCACGGTCAAGATTGCGCATGCGAGTGCGAGCAGAACGAGAGCCGCGCGCACGTCGCGCGCTTCACCGTTGCTCGATGTGCGGCGTGGCGCGAACATGCCCGATGTCACGAGCAATCCAGCCGTCGCGAAGGGCGATACGCTGCGCAGCGCCATCGCCGCGCCGATTCCGGTTGTGCCGCATGGCGCGAGCGTTCCCGCGACAAGTCCGAGAGTAAGCGCGAGGAGTGAATCCAAAGGCCCGGCGGCGGGGGCTGCGATCGTGCGAAGCCCCTCGGCCAACAACGCCGCCGCGAACGATGCCAGCCCGAGCGCCGCCAGGTCGGCGAGTGGGTCAGCCTCGACCGGTGCGTTGTCGTGAGCATGCGAACCGCGCGCCCGGATGGCGAGAAGCGCGGCGGCTCCCAGGCGCAAGACCGTCGGCACGGGGCCGAACGCGAACCAGCAGAGAGCTATTGACGGGAGCGCGAGTGCCGCCGGAAGCCGGCTCCCGCAGCCGCAGCCCAAGAGCGGCGCGAGCGCGGCCAGCCGGCCTCGGGGCGCGAACGCTGCGGCCAGCACGAACGGGGCCGCTTCGAAGAGCCCGCCGGCCGCCGCCGCGAGGGCGCCGTGCACGACGGTGGGTGGGAGTGCGGCCGCCAACACGAGGGCTGGAACGCCCCAGACTGCCGGCCGAATGGGTCGAGGCATTTCGCAGCGCCGCCGTCAAAGTAAGCCCAAATGAGCAAGATCGCCGCCCCGCGGGGAACGGCCGACACGTATCCCCCCGAGAGTGCGCGCTGGCAAACGCTCGAAGCGCGCATTCACGGCGTGGCGCGGCGTTTCGGCTACGGCGAGATCCGCACGCCGATGTTTGAGGCGACCGAACTCTTCGTGCGCGGCGTCGGCGAGACGACCGATATCGTCGAAAAAGAGATGTATACGTTCGTCGACAAGGGCGGCCGTAGCATGACCTTGCGTCCCGAGTGGACGGCGCCGGTCGTGCGCGCGGTCCTAGAGCACAATCTGCTTGCCGGCGGCCCGCAACGCTTGTACTACATCGGACCGTTCTTCCGCTACGAGCGTCCGCAAGCCGGCCGCTATCGTCAGGCCAATCAGTTCGGCGTTGAATGTCTCGGCTTCGCCGGCCCCGAGGCCGACGTCGAAGTTATGCAACTCGCGCACGAGCTACTGAAGAGCTTCCGCATTCCGGGCGTGGTGCTGAACGTCAACTCGATCGGCGACGACAACGACCGGCCCGCCTATCGCGAGGCGCTGCTAACACACTTTCGACCGCACCGCGATGCGCTCTCTGAAGATTCGGCGCGGCGGCTCGAGCGCAATCCGATGCGCATCCTCGATAGCAAGGCGCCGCAGGACCGCGAGTTGATCGCAAGCGCGCCGACCTTTCTCGAGCTGCTCTCGAAAGAGAGTCGCGCCCACTTCGATCGCGTTTGCGAGCTGCTCACGGCGATCAATATCGGGTACACCATCGACCCGCGCTTGGTGCGCGGCTTCGATTACTACACGCGTACCGTCTTTCAATTCGATAGCGACGCACTTGGCGCGCAGAGCACCGTGTGCGGCGGCGGACGGTACGATGGCTTGATTCACTCGCTCGGCGGCCCGCCGACAGCGGCCGTCGGATTTGGCTTGGGGCTCGAACGTTTCTTGATGACGCTCGATAAGGCCGGACTTACCGGTGCCGCGGAACGCGAGGGGATCGCACTGATCGCGCTCGGCGAACGCGCGCAGAAGTATTTGTTCCCGGTCGCCGCGGCGCTGCGCTCAGTCGCGGAGGGCAACTCGAACGTTCCGATCTTCGCCGACTACGCCGAGGGGAAGATCGCCGCGCAATTCAAACGCGCCGATCGCGTGATGGCGCGTGCGGCCGTGATCGCAGGTGACGACGAGGTCGCGGCCGGTACGGTGGTCGTGCGCGATCTGGTCGCGCGAACGCAAGCAACGGTCGGCCCGTTTGTTGGGCCACAGCCGGCTGCGCACGAGATCGTCAAGTGGTACGGCACATTGCTGCCGGCCGGCGATCGGATCTCGGAGGCGATGTGATGGAAGAACGTCAAGCGCTCGACGCGATGCTCGAGATCATGCGCGAACACGACCTGGATGCGCTGACGGTCCGTTCCGGCGAGCAGACGTTCGAATTTGTCCGGCGCGCGGAAGCCGCGACCGCTCCGGCTGTCAACGCGCCGGTGGAGGGCGGGCCACACATTCCCATAGCAGCGAACGTTCCTCTCCCGAGCACGTACAAGAAAGTCACCGCGCCGATCATCGGAGTTTTCTACCTTGCGCCGGCTCCGGGCGCCGAGGCGTTCGTGAACGTCGGCGATCGGGTCGAGGCCGGTCAGGTGATCTGCATTCTGGAAGCGATGAAGCTGATGAACGAGATCACGAGCGACTTCGCCGGTATCGTTCGGCGCATTTTGCCCGAGAACGGCGCGCTCGTCTCCCTCGGGGAAGAGATGTTTTGGATCGAACCATGACCGCCCGCCGTACGTTTCGGCAGATGCTCGACGATCGCAAAGGCTTGCTCGATGCCGAGCGCTACGAAGCTGTGGTCGATCGGATCGCGCGCACCCTGATCGCGGCATTTTCGGCGGGGCGTAAGGTCCTGTGGATGGGGAACGGCGGCAGTGCGGCCGACGCGCAACACCTTGCTGCCGAATTCAGCGGCCGGTTTCTTCATGAGCGTCGCGCGCTGCCCTCCGAGTCGCTCTCGGTCAATCCATCGGCGGTCACCGCGATCTCCAACGACTACGGATACGAGCGCGTCTTCGCACGTCAAGTCGAGGCCTTCGCGCAGCCGGGCGATGTCGTCGTCGGACTCACGACCAGCGGAAACTCTCCGAACATCCTGCTCGGTCTCGAGGAAGCGAAGCGCATCGGTGCGACCACGATCGCCTTCACCGGCAACGGCGGCGGGCGCGTCGCGGAGATCGCCGATATCTCGCTCGTCGGCCCCGACGGTATCTCGGCGCTCGTTCAGGAAGTCCACATCACGCTCGGCCACATCATCTGCGAACTCGTCGATCAAGTGTTCGTCGCATCTCGGGAAGAGTGAACCATGAAGAAGATTCTTTGCATAGCGCTGTTGGCTTCGCTCGTCACGGCGTTTCCATTTCAAAGCTCGCAGGCCGCGCAGTGCGTGACGGCGTTGCACGACGGTGCGCGCTCGGCGTACTCGACGCACATCCGCAGCAGTTTCGTTTTCGACAGCGGCTGGGCGTTCGAGAGCTATGACTTTATCGGCGAAGATGGCGGCGGTCAGGGGCTTTATCGGCAGCGCGGATCGCAGTGGTGTCTCGTGACGCACGACGGCGGCGCACTGGGGGAGGGCGGTCTGATCCATGCGGGCGTACCGCGCACCGTCGCGCACCGCTTGGTGCAGAAGATGAATGCCAAGCTCAAATAGTTCGATCGCGAAGCCGGCGGCATTCTTGGATCGGGACGGAACGCTGATTGAGGATTCGGGATACGTTGGCGAACCTGGACGCGTTCGCGTTCTAGCAGGCGTGCCGGAAGCGTTGCGTTTGTTAGGTGAAGCTGGGTTCGACCGCATCGTCGTCACCAATCAATCCGGCGTGGCGCGCGGAATGTTCGAGGAGCCGGACGTCGAGCGCGTGCATCGCGAGTTGCAGCGCGTCTTGGCGCAAGACGACGGCGCGGTCGACGCGTTCTATTACTGCGCGCATCTCGATGATGACTGCGACTGCCGCAAACCATTGCCGGGCATGGTCCAGCGTGCTGTGGCGGAGCGTGGTCTCGACTTGGAGCGCAGCGTCGTCTTCGGCGATCGCGCCGGCGACATGATGCTGGCGCGAGCTGCCGGCATCCCGGGTATTCTCGTCAATCCGTACGGCGAATATGCTGGACCCGAGCCGCTCTACCGCGCGCGCACGCTGCTCGATGGCGTGCGGTTTTTCTTGGAGCGGGTTCATGTCTGAGGCGTTGCTCGAACGCGGCGCGCGCGCGCTCTTCGAGCGGATGCGCGATAAGCGCGTGCTGGTCGTCGGCGACGTCATGCTCGACGAGTGGGTTTGGGGCCGCGTCTCACGCATCTCGCCCGAAGCGCCCGTTCCCGTCGTGGCCGTGAGCGACCACTCATTTACGCTCGGCGGTGCGGGCAACGTTGCGAGCAATCTGCGAGCCGCGGGCGCACGCGTCGCATTCGCCGGCGTCGTCGGTGACGATGCCGAAGGACGGCGTTTGCTCGAACTCTTCGATGGGATCGAGGTCGATCGGAGCGCGACGATCGCCGTGAGCGATCGGCCGACGACGCGCAAGACGCGCATCGTGGCGCATCACCAACAGGTCGTGCGCGCCGATTGGGAATCCTCCGAGCCGCTCGCCACAGCCGATCGTACGCGCTTCTGCGCGCAGGTCGCGCGCTTAGCCGGCGACTGCGATGCGGTCATCTTGAGCGACTATGCGAAGGGACTTTTTTCACGTGAGGTCGTCGAGGCGGTGCGCGGCGCGCACGTGGTGACGGCTGACCCGAAACCGAAAAACATCGGGCTCTTTACCGGAGTCACTCTGGTGGCGCCGAACGCAGGCGAGGCGAGCGAGGCGACCGGGATCGCGATCAAGGATGAAGCATCGCTCGAGCGCGCCGGTACCGAGTTGCTCGCGCGTTTGAGTTGCCGTTACGTCGTAATCACGCGCGGCGAGCGTGGCATGGCGCTCTTCGGCGCAGACGGTGCGCGCCTCATCATTCCGTCGGTAGCGCGCACGGTCTTCGACGTCAGCGGCGCGGGCGACACCGTCATCGCCGTGCTGACCGCGGCGCTTGCAGCCGACGCGCGCATCGAGCTCGCGTTGCAACTCGCCAACTTCGCAGCCGGAGTCGTGGTCGAGAAGCTGGGCACGGCGACCGCGTCACCCGAAGAGATCGTCGCGCTGGTGGGAGGCAACTCGGGTGGCTGAACCCTGCGCCGGCGAGATCCTCGACATCGACGCGGCGGTTGCTTGGCGCGAGCGCTTACGCGGCGAGGGCCGGCGCGTTGTCTTCACCAACGGCGTCTTCGACGTGCTGCATGCGGGTCACGTCGCCTATCTCGCGTGGGCGCGCGCGCAAGGAGATGCGCTGATCCTGGGCCTCAACACGGATGATTCGGTACGTGTGCTCAAGGGACCCGAACGGCCGCTCGTTGCGTTTGCCGACCGCGCCGCCGTGCTGGCCGCGTTGCGCAGCGTCGATGTCGTGGTCGGCTTCGCGCAACGGACTCCCGAAGCGCTGCTCGAGCGGATCCGGCCCGATATCCACGTGAAGAGCGCGCAGTACAGGCTCGAGGATTTGCCCGAACGCACGGTCGTCGAGCAACACGGCGGCGAGATCAGGCTCGCGCCGCATGCCGCCGGGAAGAGCACGACCGATCTCGTCGCGGAGATTCGACGGCGCTATGGGCCCGGAGGCTAGACTCTGCGTATCGCGATTACGAGCAACGGTCCGGGTGAGTTTTCCGGCTGGGTTCGGCCGCTCGTCGCCGCCTTGAAGCATTTGGCGCCCGAGACCGAGATCACGCTCTTTTTCGTGCCCGACGACTACGCGACCGGGCGGGAGCCCGATGTCGCGCGCGAATTGTTTCCGGAGATCGCGATCGTCCGTGCGCGCGACTACCTCAAGTTCGCGCTCGGACGCAGCGTTGCGGGAGTACCGCGTGCCGTGGATGTCGTGCAATATCTGGGCGGCGACGTCATGCACGCCGCGCGCGTGCGCGCGCGACTCGGCGGCGCCGCAACCTCGTACAAATTCGCGCACGGCAACTATGCCAAGTCCTTGCGCCGCGCCTACGCCGTCGACGAGAAGAATGCGGCGGATCTGCGCAAGGCCGGCGTTCCGGACGAGCGTCTCTCGATTGTCGGGAACTTGGCCGTCGATGGGGCGTTCGCCGAAGCCGCGGGAACGTTCGCGTTACACTCCGCCGACGATCGGCGCATAGCGCCCGGCGGCGTGCTCGTCATGCCGGGAGCGCGCAAGCACGAAATCGCGAGCCTGGTTCCATTCTTCTTGGCCGCGTGCGTAAGATTGCGGGCGATCGCACCCGGCCTTTCGGTCGCCTTCGCGATCTCGCCGTTTACCACGAAAGAAGAGTTGGAGCGCGCGCTTACGAGCGGCGGGCATCCAAACTTTTGGGGCACGCGCGGAACGGTGGTCGACGCGGCCGAGGGCCTCGCCTTGCAGCCCGAAGACGATCAGCCTGCCGTGCCCGTCGTGCGCGACGCGATGCGCTTCGCGACTCGAGCTCGCATGGTGCTCACGATCCCGGGCACGAAGTGCATCGAGCTCGCGGCGCTCGGCGTGCCGACGATGGTCTGCGTTCCTACCAATACAGCGGAATCCGTGGTGATCAACGGCCCGCTGCAGTACATCGATCGGATTCCCTTCGCCGGCATTGCCCTCAAACGCGCCGCCGTGCTGGCGGTCGATGCGCGCTTTGCGATGACCGCCCAGCCCAATATGGATGCGGGCGAGATCATCATGCCCGAATTGCGCGGGACGCTGACGCCCGGCTACGTGGCGCGACGCGCCGCGGAATATGCCGCCGACGATGCGGCTCGCGCGCTCGCATCCTCACGCCTGCGAGATCTCTACGCCGGTCACGCCGGAGCCGCCGAACGCATGGCGCGTTCGCTCCTGGATGCTGCGGTATGATGCTCTCGGTGGTCATTGCGACGCGCGACCGAGCAGAGTTTCTTTCGCGCGCGCTGGAGTCGCTTGCGGCGCAACGGGATGCGCCCGCGTTTGAAGTCATCGTCGCCGACAACGGCTCGAGCGACGGAACGGCCGAGGTTGTCGCCACGTACGAGCGGTCCGGCAGGCTGCCCGTACGCCGGGTCGACGTTCCCGAACCGAATCGCGGCGCCGCTCGTAATCGCGGCATCGAGGTCGCACAGGGTCAGGTCGTCGTCTTCGTCGACGACGACGTGTGGCTTCCCGAACGATTCTTGGCGGCGCACGCGCACGCCCATCGCGGCGTTCTGCCGCGCGCCGTCTCGGGCCCAATCCTCAACATTCCGTCGTACGGCGACCATCCGAAACCGGCGCCTTTCAACTACTCCGCGGCGTTTTTCTGCACGTGCAACGTGTCTGTGCCGCGCGCTTCGCTGCTGGAAGTCGCCGGCTTCGACGAGCGCTTTCATCTGTACGGCTGGGAGGATACCGAACTCGGGCTCCGGCTGCGCCGTCACGGCGTGCAGCGTGGCTTTGCCTGGGATGCGTACCTGTATCACATCAAGCCGGCCGCGACTGAGACGCTGGATGTGGTGGCCGGCAAAACGATCGAACGTGCGCAGATGGCCGCGCGTTTGCTCGATAAGGACCGTGGTCTGCGAACCAGGCTCGCGACCGGCGCCTACGGACCGAATCTGTGGCGCGCGCGCCTGTTCGCTCCGGCTTGGCTGCAACCGGTCTACCGGAGTTTGGCGCAGAGCGAACGTTTGCCGCGCCCGTTGCGGGATCTCGCGCGCGCTCAATTTCTCGACGTGACGTATACGAACGCGCTGCGCCGCGCGCTCGCCGGACACGCCGATTAAACGCGTCCTCTTGATTCGCGTCGATGGAGTCGGCGACGCGCTCGCGTGCGCGCCACTGGTGGCTGCGTTGCGCGACGCGGGACACGAGGTCGGCGCGCTGTTCTCGACGCGCAACCGCGATGCGTTCGCGGCGCGCGCGTTCGAACACATCCACGCCGTCGAGCGGATTCCATGGCCCCGCCACGGCGCCACGCCGGCGTCGCGGCAGATTGCGCTCGATGCGGCGCGCGAGGTCCGTTACGACGTGGCGCTGATCGCGTCGGAAGAAGTCGGCGCATACACGTTTGCGCGCGATGCGCAGATCGAAGAACGCGTCGGATTTGTCAATGGCTGGGAGAAGCCGCTTAAGACAATCCAACTGCGCCGGCTACTGACGCGCGCGATCGTGCGTCCCGCGTCGGCCGCGCGTGCGAGCGAACACGAAGTCGAGACGCTCTTCCGGCTCGGCGCGGGCCTGCACAACGAAGACGTTCCCACGCGCGATCTCGCGCGTTTGCGTCCGCTCGTGCTCGACGACGAAGCGCCCGCGCACGGCCGCATCGTGCTGCAGTTGAACGCGAAGTTCGTTTCGTCCGGTATCGATATCGCAGCCTTCAGCTCGATCGCGCGCGCGCTCGAAGCGAGCGGCCGTGCCACACTCACGCTCGGCGACGACGAAGAGTTTGGCGCGGCGTACGCAGCGCGCTCGGGCCTGGCCTGCGAGCATCCGGCTACGCTCGGCGAATGGAAGGGGCTGCTCGCCGGCGCGAGCGCGGTCGTCACCCCCGATTCGGGCGCGGCGCACGTCGCCGGAATGCTTGGCGTCCCGGCCGTCGTGCTCTTTCCGCGCGGCCCGGCGGTCGAACGCGACGCCGCACGCTGGTTACCGTGGGCCGCGCCGTCGCGCGCACTCGTCGTCACCGAACCAAGAGAGATTGCCGGGCTCGTCGCATGCGAACTCGAGGCGCTGCTGTGAAGGCGCTCGTCATCTGCGCGGGTGGCGGGATCGGCGACGTCTTGCTCGCGACGCCGGTGATGCGCGCCTTGCGCGCGCGCTACGATGAGGTGGTCGCGCTGACCGCTCCGGCGCATCGTGAGGTGCTGGCACGCGAGCCCGAACTGAGCGAGGTCTGGAGTGAGGATGCAAGTTTCGCTGCGCAGGCCGGACGTATCGCGGCGGCGCGCTTTGACGCCGCGATCGTCACCTGGGCGACCCTGCGCACGGCGGCGCTGCCGTTTGTCGCGCGCATTCCGGTGCGCGTGGGTCAGGCGCGGCGTCTCTATTCGCGCGCGTTCACGCATCCTGTCACCGTTCGTAGCGAACGCGGCGACCGGACGTCGCACTGGACGCAGATTCTGCTCGATTACGCGCGCGCGATCGGTTGCGATATTGCGGATGCGCAACCGTCGTTCCCGCTCGACGACGCCGCTCGAGCCGAGGCTGCGCGATTGCTCGCCGCAGGTGGCGTCGCAGGTCCCTACATCCTCTTGCACCCCACACGCGGCATCGCGCACGTGCGTTCGCGCTGGCCGGCCGGAGGGCTCGCGGCGCTCGGCCGCGCGGTGATCGCGAAGACGAATTGCGCGCTCGTCGTGACCGGTACCGCGGCCGATGCGAGCGTTGCGGCGGAGATCGCGCGCTCGACCGGGGCGCTCTGCCTTGCGGGCCGGACGACGCTGGCCGGCTTCGGCGCGTTGGCCGAGCGCGCGCACGCGGTCGTGGCGATGGATAGCGGGCCGATGCATATTGCGGCGGCCGTCGGCGCGCCGACCGTGGGCATCTTTGCATTGCAATCCGACGAACCCGATCGGTGGGCACCGCTCGGTCCGCGCGCGGCGGTCGTGCGTGCGACCTATCCCTGTCCACCCGAGCACCGCAAGGAGACCTGTCCGGATTTCGCGTGCGTCGCGAACCTCGACGTTCCGCGCATTCTCGCGGCATTGGGCGGTCTCGTGGACGCGCGAGCCGAACCGGCCTGATGCCGATGCGCGCGACGATTCAGCTTTGTACGTATAACCGGGCCCACCTCTTGGAGCGCGTCCTCGACGCCTGCTTCGAACAGACGGTCGCGCCCGGCGACTACGAAGTGGTGCTAGTCAACGACGGCTCGCGCGACAACACGCGCGAGATCATCGAGGCGGCCCGGGCGCGTGCGACGTGCGCGTTCACCGTGGTGCATCAGGAGAACGCCGGTTTGTCGCGCGCGCGCAACGCCGGCATCGCTCGCGCGAACGGGACGCGCATCATCTTCATCGACGACGACGTGTTACCGATGCCGGCCTTCGTCGCCGAACACCTCCGTTCGCACGACGAATTTCCGCACGCGATCGTGCGCGGCGCCGTCATCAATACCGAGAGTTTCGATCGCTTGCCGGCACCGGCGTGGACCATTGCGAACTACAGCGGCAACTATTTCTGGACGAGCAACGTCTCCCTACCGCTCGCGAAACTGCGCTCGCTCGGCGGATTCACCGAATCGTTTCGCGAGTATGGTTGGGAAGACATCGAGCTCGGAATGCGGCTGCGCTCCGCGCGGACTCGTTCGGTCTTCAATCCGCGGGCGGTCGCCTTTCATTACAAACCGCGGCCTCGCGCGGGTAACGTCGATGGAATGCTGCGCCAAGCTCGCGCGCAAGCGCGCACCGCCAAGCAGTTGCGCGAGCTGCATCCGCACTGGCGGGTCGTCATGGCGACCGGCGACGATCCGGTTCAGCGAACGTTTCATCGCCTCGCGCGGGTCTTCGGCGTGCCGTTCGTACTCGAGCGCCTGGTGGGAAGGCGCGATGCGGATCGGCCGCTCTCGGGGCGCGAGTTGCTGGCCGCGCGAGCGCTCGCCAATGTCGCGTACTATCAAGAATTGGAAGCGGCAAGCAAGAAGTGAAGATCGTGCTGACGCGGCTCGATCGCATCGGCGACCTGATCTTGTCGACGCCTGCGATCGGGTCGGTGCGGCGCTCGTGGCCCGAAGCACACGTGACGATCGTCTGCAGCGGTCACAATGCGGTCGTGGTGGAGCGCAATCCAGATGTAGATCGCGTGCTGGTCGCACCGCACGGTACGTCGGCGGCACGCTTTGGCGAGCAGTTTCGCGGCGCGTGCGATCTGGCGATTGCCTTCGCGCCGCGCGGCGCCGATATGGCGCTGGTCGGCGCGACGCGCGCGCCCGTACGCGTCGGCTATACCTATGCGCGGCGATATTTTGCGCGCCTTGCCGCACGCTTGCATCTCAACCGGATACTGGTTTCGCGGGCGGACCCCGAGCTCTGCGAACGGGATGCATCGCGGGCGGTGCTGCACGAAGTCGATGAGGTCCTGGCCTTGGTCACGCTGGCCGGAGGCAACGACTCATTTCGCGATTTGGTCGTACCGGTCGCCGATCTCGACCGGCGCGCGGTCGATCAGGTTCCGGCGAACGGCATCGCGTTGCATCTCGGCCCACGCTGGCTTCATGGCGGCAGCACGCTGGAGAGCACGATCGAACTGCTCGCGCAACTGAAGCGCTTCGGCCTTCCGGTCGTGGTGACGCACGGGCTCGACGCGCTCGACGAGGCGCGTCGCGTGCGCGATGCCGGCGTCGTTGACGCGGTGGTCGGCGGATTGTCGTTTGGAGAGTGGGCCGCCGTCTTCGAGAAAAATCGCATCGTGGTGACCGTCGATACGGGTGCGACGCATGTCGCAAGCGCGATGCGCAGGCCCACTGTGGTCGTTTTCGAAGATCGCTATTTCAACTTGGCCTCGCAGGAGTGGGCGCCGTACCGCGTGCCCTCCGAATGCCTGAGGAAGCCGGCGGGCGATTCGCCCGCCGAACTCGAGGCGTTTCGCGCCGCGGTCGCCGCCGCGGTCGACTCATTGCTCAAGAGAACGTGATGCAACAGCCCGAACTCTCCGTCGTCGTCCCGACCTACAATCGTCTCGAGACGTTGCGGCACGTCGTGCCCGCGCTGCTGGCGAGCGATCTCGCGGCGGAGCGTTTCGAGGTCATCGTCGCCGATTCGAATTCGGCTGATGGGACCGCCGAGTATCTCGCGCAGGTCTCCGCGGAGCGACCGGGCGTGCGTCACCTGCCCGGTCCCTACAGCGGACGCGCCATGGCGCGCAACGCCGGAATCACGGCCGCGCGCGGCGAGATCGTGCTGTTCACCGATGCCGATATCATAGCGTCACCCGATCTGTTGTCGCGGCATCTGGAACGCCACCGCGTGGAGCCCGGCGTGGCCGTCGTCGGCATGGAATTGCAGGTCGGGTCGCTCGACGAATACGCGCGCTTGCGGACGCAGCCAGCGGCGCGCCGCCCCTTGCATCCGGCCGGCCGCAAGAGCTTGTCGTGGCTCTATTTCTTGACCGGTAACGCCTCGGTGCGCAAGAGCGACCTGGACGCCGTCGGCCGGTTCGACGAGAACTTCACGGGGTACGGTCACGAAGATCTCGAGCTTGGCTACCGTCTGCAAAGCGCGGGCATTCGCATTCTCTACGAGCCGCGCGCCGTCAACTACCACTGGCACCCCGTGCCGTACGCCGAACAGAAGGAAAAAATGAAGCTCGCCGGGCGTTCGACCGTCCGCTTTTATCGGAAGCACCCCTCGTTCGCCGTCCAAGCGCGACTCGGCATGACGCCACTCTCGCTCGCGCTTCACACGGTCGTCAAGAAAGCGCCACGCTTGCTCGATCGGCTCGAACGCGCCGGTTCGGCGAGCCCGGGCTTCGCGCGCAACGTCGTATACCAGTATCACTACGTCACCGGCATCAAGGACGCGTTGGAGCACGAGAATGCCTAAGCGCTCGTGCGGAGCGCTTGCCGCGACCGATATCGGGACGAGCGCCGAAATCAACGGCTGGGTAAACCGGCGCCGCGATCACGGCGGGCTCGTCTTTATCGATCTCCGCGACCGCGACGGGATCACGCAAGCAGTCTTCGATCCTGCTCAGACCGCCGCGTTCGAGATCGCGCAGACGTTGCGCAACGAGGACGTCGTGCGCATCACGGGCCTCGCCCGGCGGCGTCCGGCCGGAACCGAAAACTCCAAACTCTCGACGGGCGAGGTCGAGGTCGCGGTCGAGCGCGTCGACGTGCTGGCGCGCTCGCTCGTTCCGCCCTTCCCGGTCAACGCCGACGCCGACGTCGACGAATCGCTCAGGCTCAAGTACCGCTATCTTGATTTGCGCCGGTCGCGCTTGCAGCGGAACCTCACAGTTCGCCACAAGATCGTGAAAGCGATACGCGATTTCTTCGACGAACGCGAGTTTCTCGAGATCGAAACGCCTTGCCTGATCAAGTCGACGCCCGAGGGTGCGCGCGATTACGTCGTGCCGAGCCGGGTCTATCCAGGGACGTTCTACGCGCTGCCGCAATCGCCGCAAATTCTCAAGCAGCTCTTAATGATTGGCGGTATCGGGCGGTACATGCAGATCGCGCGGTGCTTCCGCGACGAGGATCAACGCGCCGACCGGCTCCCCGAGTTCACGCAACTCGACGTCGAGATGTCGTTCGTCGATGAAGCCGACGTCATGGCGATCATGGAAGACTGCATTGTCTATACGTGGCGCGCCGCGCTGGGGCTCGAGGTTTCACAACCCATTCCACGTTTGACGTACGCGGAGGCGCTGGCGCGTTTCGGCAGCGACAAGCCGGACATGCGCTTCGAGCTCGAATTGCGCGACGTCGCTGCCGCCTTTGCCGGCACGCCAATCAACTTCTTAGCCGAACATGCGAGCGGCGACGCATCACGCATCATCGCGGTGCGCTATCCCGGCGGCGCATCGCTCTCGCGCCGCGACTTCGATGCGTTAACCGAATCAGCCAAGACCTTCGGCGCCGGCGGCCTGATCTGGATTTGTTATCCGGTCGATGGCTGGAAATCTTCGATCGCAAAACTGCTCGACGACACAACCGTCGAAACCATCCGCGAACTCGGCGGCGCCGAGCCCGGCGACGCGCTCCTGCTGGTGGCCGGCCCCACGCAGCTTGCATCCGACGTGGCGGGCAAGCTGCGCCTGCTCGTCGGGGACAAGATCGGGCACAGGCCGACGGACCGTTTCGCATTCTGCTGGGTCAAGGACTTTCCGCTCTTCGAACGCGATCCCGAGACGCAAGCGATCGCCCCGACGCACCATCCCTTCACGTCGCCCGCGCCGGGTCAAGAAGCGCTGCTCGATACCGATCCATTCGCGATGCGCGCGCAACATTACGACCTCGTTCTCAACGGTTTCGAACTAGGCAGCGGGTCGATCCGCATCCACGATCCCGAATTCCAAAGACGAATCTTCCAGCTATTCGGTCTGAGCGAGCAAACGATCGCCGACCGCTTCGGCTTCTTCATGGACGCGCTCCAGTACGGCGCGCCGCCCCACGGCGGCATGGCCTGGGGCATCGATCGCCTCGTTATGCTCGCCTGCGGCGAACCCTCGATCCGCGAAGTGATCGCCTTCCCAAAAAACCAAACCGCACGCGACCTCATGATGGACGCGCCCTCCCCCATTTCCCAAGAACAACTCCGCGAGCTAGGGCTAGACCTCAAAGCGAAGCCAGCGCGAGGCGCAAACCCACTGACGTAAGCCGCTCCGCTCCAGCGGAGCCGGCGCGCGAAGCGGGATGTGCGACGAGGAGCGGACGCACGGATGCGCAAGAGCGACGAGCGCACAAGCAGCGCTTTTCCCACGATGGGAAAAGCGTAGCGGTTCCGCGCAGCACGCCGGCTTCGCTGGAGCAGACCAGCAACGCAAAAAAGAAGAGCGCCGCCGAAGCGACGCCCTTTTTCTCTACTCGTTGATGCGAGTTAGAAGTGGAACCCGATTCCCGCGTACGGGGCGATCATCGACGTGCCGATCGGCGAGTTTTTCAGTGCCTTGAGATTCTCGCCGGCGACTCCTGCGTCGAGGAAGATTCCGCCGTTCTTGCTGAAGCTCAGCGCTGCTCCGCCCTTGTACTTCGTGGCGATGTACGAGAGGGGAACGACCTTGTTGGCGAGCGCTCCGAAGAACACGTTGCTCGGGTATGTGTAGTTGCCTTGCACGGACGGGTAGTAATAATAGCTACCGTAGATCGAGAATGTATGGTCGAGGTCGGGGAGCTTCGAGATTCCCGCGCCGAAACCGTCGATTCTCGGGTAGCCTGCGTAGTTGACGCCCTTCGAATAGTAACCCGCTCCGATGTAGATGCGCGGGTTGAGAATCTTAAGGCCAACGTGCAGGTCCATGTTGTTGTCGAAGGCGGTCATGTTCGGCAGATATGCCTGCTTCGAACCGCCGACGATCGTGACGCAACCCTGATCGTTCGCGGGGCAGAAGTTGCCGGTGTAGTATCCGGCACCGATCGGCGTGCAGCCGGCCGGGACGAAGCCCGAGGTGATAGCGCATTGGCTGGCGGTGTGCGCGTACGTGATATGGCGCGCGTCGCCTTCCACATCCATCGGAAGGTTACCAACGGGGAACTCGATGGCTGCCTGCACCTGATACGAGTTCGTTCCGGTGTCTCCGGGGCTGATCTCGTTGTACACCTTCGGTGAGAACATGTACTCGCCACCGACGAATTTCTCGTAGTTGTAGCCCATCGGCGTGGGAGACGGGGTCGGTGCCGGGGTCGGCGGAGGCGGCGCCGGGGTGGGCGGGCGCGTCGGCTGAGGAGTCGGAGGCGGCGTGGGCGGCGGCGGCGTCGGTACCGGCGCGGCGATATAGCGCACCACGACTATGCGACGGTCCTGGATCCACTGGACGTAGGCGCCCATGCCTTCAGAGATGACGCGAACCGGCACGACGACCGAGCCGCGATAGATCTCCGGCGGCACGTCGAGCGGACGGCTCTCGCCATTGATCACAACTTCAGGTCTGCCGACCGTAACTTTGACGTCGGCGCCCGGCTTCGAGACGTCGACGGTTTGCGAAGCGGGGTCCCACGAGACGGTTGCTCCGGTCTGTTCGAACATCGAACGGAGCGGCACCATCACGACGCCGTTACGCACGAGAGCGGCCAGAACGCGGTTTGCCTTCAGCCGGTCGGGCTTGGCATAGACGTGCTGGTCGTTGAAAAGAATCGGGATCTCGCCCGACGGCGGCGTCCCGAAATCTTTGGGAGCCGTCGACTGCGCGAGCGCCGGGACAGCGCCGCCGAGAGCGGCGGCAAAAACGACGGCTGCAACGAGCCAACCGCGTACCGCACGAGCGTTTAGATTCACGTTATTCTCCTGATCGAAAAAAAAGACCGATGTCCGCCTTATAGGACGAGCGGAAGCTAGAATTGCGCCTTGCCCGTTCCGGTCCGTCTGACCTTCTCTTAACAATTGGGACGGCGTACCCTCACAAGGGTTCTAGCAGGGCCCTTACCCGTTTGAAGACGGAATCGAACATGCCCTCGGTGAGCACGCCGGTGTTCGTATTTTGGCGGCTGGGATGATACGAAGCAACGAGCACAACCCGCTCGGGCGCTCGGCGACGTTCGGCGACTGCCTCAGCCTGGTGAGCGAACTCGAGCCGGCGCGCGAAGGCGTAACCGGCTCTTACGAGCGCCGCCTGGGCTGCGCGGGTTCCGATCGCGCCGAGGCCGAGGACGACGCGCAACTGGGGCAGGGCGGCGATTTCGGCGTCGAGGTGGGGCTCGCACCGATGCAACTGCTCGGGCGTCGGCCGGTTTCCCGGCGGGGCGCAATGCAGCGCCGCACTGATCAACGTGTCGCGCAACTCCATGCCGTCGTTGCGGTCGCGTTGTTCGGGCCGGTTGGCAAATCCGGCGCGGTAGAGCGCTCGATAGAGCCAGACGCCCGACGCGTCGCCGGTGAACGGCCGGCCCGTACGGTTCGAACCGTGTGCCCCGGGGGCGAGTCCGACCAGCATGAGTCGAGCGTTCGGATCGCCGAACGCCGGGACCGGACGGCCCCAATAAGGCCGCTCGCGGTGCTCGCGCTTCTTGACACGCGCGATCTCGGCGCAGTACGCGCGCAGTTCGGGGCAGCGCGTGCACGCCACGACGCGCCGCTCGATCGCGTCGAGCGAACTCTTCGAACTCATCGTAGGCCCGGAAATCCAAGTCGAGCGAGCGCCGCGTACGCAACGATACCGACAGCGGTCGAGAGGTTGAGGCTGCGCACCGCCCCCGCGCGCATCGGAATGCGGAGCGTTCGATCGGCATGCGCCTCGAGCAGCGCCTGCGGCAAGCCCGCGGTCTCTTTTCCAAAGATGAGCGCGTCACCGAATGCGAACGGTGCGCCGGCATGCGTGCGCGGCGCGCGCGTGCTCAACAGCCAGATGCCGCCTTCGAAGCGCCCGAGGAACTCGTCGAGCGATGCATGCACGGTGACGTCGAGCTCGTGCCAGTAGTCGAGGCCCGCGCGTTTGAGTTCGCGATCGTCGAGCGAGAAGCCGAGCGGTTCGATCAGGTGCAGCCCGCAGCCGGTCGCGGCGCAGAGACGCGCGACGTTGCCTGCGTTGGGTGGAATCTGCGGCTCGACCAGAACCAAGTGAAGAGGCGCTTGCGCGGAGATCTCGCTCCGAACGCGTTCGCGCGGCTGAGCGATGCGTTTCATTCGTTAACCAGCCGCTCGAACTCGTCGCTGCGTTCCGGCGTCGCGATGAGATAGGCGATGCCGCCGTGGCCGATCCAGGCGCGTTCGAGCGCCTCGCGCGGGTACGACGCGCGTACGGCCGGCTGCGCGGGATCGTTGACGACCGCTTCGCCGGCCGCGCCGAATCCGCACAGCACCGCGAGGTGCCCGTCGCTCTCCGCGAGCGGTGCGCCCGGGAGCTCGCCGGGCTTCCACGAGAACGAAAGCGCGAGCGGAATCCCCGCCCCGATAAACCGTTCGGCGTGGGCGAGATCGCGCAGATGCGCGACGACGGCACGCAAGCCGAGCGCACCGGCCAGCGCAACGTTGAACGCCCAATTGCCGGTACCGCCGTACGCGCGATCGCGTACGCGCCGCGCGACCTCGGCGACATCGAGATCGATATCCCAATATGACAGCAGCATCGAAAGCGCGGCGGGGGAGCACCAGCCGCGCTCGTCCGGATGCGCGGGAACGTACTGCGAGCGCTGTGGAACGTCGAGCAGCCAGTCAGCGGAGGTAGGATGGTCGCGAGAGCTTGCGTGCGCGGGCGTGCTAACGGCGATGCAGTCGAGCGGCGCTTCCGAGCGCACGTCGATGGCCGCGAACTCGACCGGTGCGCGCACAACGTCGAGCTCGATCTTCGCGATGCCGTCGCCGCCTGAGAGCGAACGCCGCTCGTTCTCGGTCCAAGCGACATACGGGAGCCAAGCCGAGCGCGCACCGTCGCTGCGCACGACCGCCAACTCGATCGTTCCGGCCGGCGCCGCGGAGTTCCAGGTGACGCTCGCTTCGCGCGCGGGTTCGATCGCGATAAGCGTACGCGCTCCCGCGGCCCTTACGACGCGCAGCATCGCATATCGGCCGGGATCAGATCTCCCACTCCCACGAGTTCCAGAAATCGGTAATATACTCGGCCGGCCGGTAGTTGCGCAGATCGCTGTTGTACGCCGCGACCGCGTTCTCCCAATAGAAGAAGACCGTGGGAACCAGTTCGTGGATGCGCGCTTCTTCGCGTTGATAGAGCGCTTTGCGCTTGGCTCGATCGAAGGTGCGGGTCGCGTCGTTCGAGAGCCGCGTGATCTCCGGGTCCCGCAGGAAGCTCGTGTTCGCGCCGTGCGGCGGCGTGAAGTCTCCACTCCACGAGCCCTCGTTATCGGGATCGGGTCCGTTGGTATCGATCGACCATTCGAGATCGTAGGTTCCACCGTAGAGCGGTCCCTTTTGCGCGAACAGAAAGTTGGCTGGATAATTCTTGATCGAGAGTGCTACGCCGGCGGCGCGAAGCTGTTGTTGCATCTGCACCTCAGCCTGTTCGTTCCCGGGTGCGTTGGTCGCTGAGATCGTCAGCGCCAGCGGTTCGCCGTTCTTGACGCGGACGCCGTCGCGCCCGGGTAGCCAGCCCGCTTGGGAAAGCAGACGCTCCGCGCCGGCGAGATCGTGTTTGTAGAACGGAATCTTCGGCGCCGCCCACGAGTCGGGCGGAATGTCGCTCGTCGATCGCACGTTGTATCCGTGGTAGACGGTTGCGTTGATGCCGTCCCAATCGACCGCTTGGGCGATGGCGAGCCGAACGTGGACGTCCGCGAGCGCCGGCTTCGAGCAATTGATCGCGAGCCGTCGCCAGTTCGCGATCAGATGCCTTGAGGACGCCACGCCTCCGATCGCCGCGACGCGAGCCAGTGCCGACTCGGCGACGTTTTGGATCAAGTCGATCTCGTGCGTCTGGAGTTCCGAGACGAGTGAATCAGCATTGGGAACGATCTTGACGCTGATGGCATTGAGCTTCGGCGGCCCGCGCCAGTAGTGCGGGTTAGGTTCGAACTCAAAGCCCGAACCGTGGTTCCAGGCTTTAAGCAGCCACGGTCCGCTCGAGATGGGATGCGCGTTGAAGGACGCGCGGTTGAGATCGGGCAGGCTCGCGAGCAGATGTTCGGGCAGCGGCGGATACGCGCTACCGCCGCCTCCGCCGAAGATTCCGAGCACGTCGGCATACGCGCGCTTCAGACGAACGATCGCCGTGTAGTCATCGGGAACGTCGATCGATACGATGTCGTCCCAACCGTAGAGCGCCTTGGTGGAATTCCGTTTGTCGACGACCGCCTTCCACGTAAAACGAAGATCGTGTGCGGTGAGCGGCGCGCCGTCCGACCAGGTGACGCCGTGCCGCCAATGGAGCGTGATCGATTTCGAATCCTTCGAGATGCCACCGTTGGCGTAGGTGGGAATCTCGGTCGCGAGTTCTGGGACGAAATCGCCGCGCTGGTTGTAACGGAAGACCGGCGCAAAGATCAGCGCGTCGATCTGATCGGTCGCGTCGGTGTGCGCGAACATCGGATTGAGGCTATCGGGTTCCTCGGGCGTTCCGATGCGAAGGTGTCCGGGAAGCGTCCAAGCATGCCGGCCTCCCGAACTCTGTGCCGGGCCGACACGCGAGCAGCCGGCGTTCGCTAGCACGAGGAGCGTCGCGAGCATGAGCCCGAACGCGCGCACGTTCATTGCACGGCGCTCGCCCGGCCCAGTGGTTGCGTCTTGTCCGCGAATGCGCCGGCCATTTCGTCGTAGAGCCGGTGCGGACCGAAGCGCACGACATCGCCGGCCGGCAAGCCCGTCTCGGTACGGGCTCGGGCGATCTGCGCGAGCGCTTCGGCCTCGCTGAGGTCGCTCGTATTCAGCGCGATGCCCGCGACGCGCGCCGGTTTGACGCTCGCGCAGAGGCCTTCGTAGATGCGTATCAATTGGCGGTACGAGAGCAGCGGTGTTTCGAAGTGCTCGATGACCGTGCGCGTCGGGCGGTGAACGAGGACGAGCGCATCCGGCGCCGCGCCGAAGACGAGTGCCAAGGTGACGGGCGCGAAGGCAGGATGATTGATGCCGCCCTGGCCTTCCACGAAGAGCAGGTCCGCGTCGCATGCGGCTTCGACCACGATCGCCTCGGCGGCTCCCGATGCGAAGTCGCTGATGACGCGGTCGATCGCGATGCCGCTGCCCGCGATCATGATGCCGGTTTGACCGGTCGCGACGAATCGCGCGCGCACATTTCGCTCGCGCGCAGCGCGCGTCAACTCGAGTGCAACGGTCATCTTGCCGATCGCGCAGTCGCTGCCGACTGTCAGCACGACGCGCGCGCCGACTTCGTACGCGCGCCCGGAGAAGAGCGGAACCGCAGGTGGAAGGCGCACGTCCCAGATCGAGGTCTTTCCGCGTTGTGCGAACGCGGCGAATTCGGGGTCGCTTCCCAAGCTTTCGTGCAAGCCGCTGACGACATCGAGTCCGGCATCGAGCGCCGCCGCGATCTCGCCGCGCCAGCTCGCGGGCAGCGCGCCACCCGGCGGCGCAACGCCAACGAGCAACGACGTTGGTTTGAAAGCGAGCGCGCCGGCGACGGTCGCAACGATCGGCGCGTCGCACTCGAGGTACGGGAGAACGTCGCGGACGCACTTCCCGGCGCAATCTGGATCGATGACGGCGACGGTTGTATCCTCGGCGTAACGGATGACGCCGTGCGCCGTCTTGGCGCGCGCGTCCGCGAACGAACCCGGGGCGAGGATTGCATAGCGCCGCCGTGCCCCGTTCATCGCGATGCGTTCGAGCGTTCGCGCACGCCGAGCCCCGGGCCGTCGGGCAACACGATCTTGCCGCGATCGTACGTGATGCCCGCGAACGGATCGTCCTTGGTGAGGAAGGGACCATCGAGATCGGCCCAATCGACGAGCGGCGAGAGATGCGCGGCGGCCGTCGCGAGGATCGCGCTCTCGACCATGCAGCCGAGCATCACCTTGAAGCCGAGCGCCCGTGCCGTATGGATCATCGCAAGCGCCCCGCGAATGCCGCCGCACTTGACGAGCTTGACGTTGACGCCGTCGACGCAGCCACGCAACGCCGGCAGATCCTTCGCATCGAGTGAATCCTCATCGGTGACGAGTGGGATGCCGACGCGTTCGCGAATCCAGCGCAAGCGGTCGGGCGTTCCGGCCGGAATCGGCTGTTCGCAGAATTCGATATCGAAACGCTCGAGTTCATGCAATGTCGCGACCGCCTGCTCGGGCGTCCAGCCTTCGTTTGCGTCGACGCGCAGCGTTCCGGTGTAGCGCGAGCGGAATGCCTCGACGACTTCGATGTCGTTCGGCGTGCCGAGTTTCAGTTTGACGATCGGGTGCTCGCGGATCTCTTCCAGTTTGGCCAGCATCGTTTCGAGCGTGTCGATGCCGATCGTGAACGAGGTGCGCGGCGTGCGGCCCGGATCGAGTCCGAGCATTTGCCAGAGCGGACGATCGACATCTTTCCCGATAAGGTCGTGAAGCGCCAGGTCGAGCCCGCAGCGCGCCGCGAGCGGAATGCCGTCGAGCAACTGCTCGAGCGCATAGGGATCGTCGCCTCGCGGCGGATGCGCGGCGAAATAGGCGATGACCGATTCCACGCTTTCGTTGTAGCGCGCGATCGGAGCGGTCTCGCCGAGCCCTTCACGGTCGCGCCACGACAAACGGAAGATCGCGGTCTTCGCGCTCGATGCCGAACCGCGCGCTATCGTAAACGTATGAACTAGTGCTAGCGCCAACTCGGCGATCGTAAGCCGCACCTGGCGCGTCTTACTCGACCCTTCGAGCGGGTCCTCGCTCCTTACAGGCCGATCCCCAAAGGGCGAAATGTCAAGACTTGACCGCGGTGAGATAATCCAAGGCAGACGACGACTGCGCTAGCACGCGTACTTTTCTAGGTGTAGGACCAACGTACAAACCAAGGGAGCATCAGCTCCGGATACGACAGCTTGAGGTCGGGCATTCCCCTAACCTCTCTGGCGCCCGGGCCGCACCCACCTGTTAAAGCAGGTCGCTACCCGGGCATGCAGACGGCAGTGCGGTCGTCGTCTACTTCAGGAGATTGAGCGAAAGCGTTCGAGCGCCGCGTGAAAGGCATCGCGCGCGCCGTTCTCAGCGCCGCGATCGATCGCGACGAATCCGCGAAAGCCGCGGACCGCTCCGATGAGATTGTGCGCTTCGGCATCCTCACCGAGCGCAAACGTAGCAACGTGCGCGACTCGATACGTGGCGATCACCGTCTTGTGGACGAGCTCGTCGCCGCGATCGAGTAGACTGAGGCCGTCGGCCGCGAGCGCGAACCGCAACCACGCACTATCGACGTCTTTGGTCACGCGTTTGCAATCGGCAATCGAAGCACAGAGCGTCGTCGGGTCGTTGCGCAGCGCGAGCGCTACGTTGGCGCGTTTCGCCGCGCCGGCGAGGGTCTTGAGCGCCGCGCAGAATGCGCTCCAGGCTGCCGGATCGTCGCTCGCCTGGGGTGCTTCGAAGATCGCAAGCGGTGCACCGAGCGCAGCGGCCAGGTCGAGCCAGTTCGTCTCGGCGCCGGCGAGCAGCGTCGAAGCGTGCAAGCCCGCGACCGTTAGGCCGAGATCGACCGCGGTTTTCTTCAACTGGGCAAGGTAGTCGGCGTCGGTGCGCGGGAAGTGGGCAGCATCGAAGACCACGCCGTCGAGTTCGAGCTCGGCGGCGCAGAGGTCGAGCCACTCGAGCTGAGTGAGTTCCCGGGCCGCGAGCGCCCGGTCGAAGCTCGCGCTCGAAGAAGCAATCTTCATGGTTGCGGCCTGCTTCGGGCCTGCGGGCGGTGCTCCCGTCCGCGCGGAAGAAGTGCGCTCCATGAAGATTGCGCTCGGTGCCGACCACGCCGGCTTCGGCTACAAGGATCGGATCGCCGGCCTGCTGCGCTCACAGGGGCACGAAACGCTCGATTTCGGCACGCACGATGCGACGCCGGTCGACTATCCCGATTACGGTTTCGCGGTCGGCGAGGCGGTCGCAAGCGGCCGCTGCGAGCGCGGCGTCGTCGTCTGCGGCTCGAGCATCGGCATCGCGATCGCCGCCAACAAAGTCCGGGGAATTCGCTGCGCCGCAGTCTCCGAGCCATATTCGTGCGAATTGTCGCGCCGTCATAACGATGCGAACGTACTGGCGCTCTCCGAACGTCTGACCGGCTGGGAGATGGTCGAGCGGCTGGTCGCGATCTTTATGGAGACGCCGTTCGAGAGCGGCGGTCGCCATTCGCACCGCGTCGCCAAACTCGTCTACGGTCCGCAAGAACAAGCGAAAGCCAAAGCCGATCTCGCGCGCGGCGCCGTGGAAGACGCGGTGACGCCGAAGTCGATGTTGTAGTGCGAATCGTAACACTTGCCGCCGTCTTCGTTGGGTCCGGCGTCTTCGCGGTCGACATCTTGGCGCTGCCTCCGGGACATCTGCACGATCCGTGGTATTGGAGTGCACTCGCGCTCTTCACGGGCGGCGTCGCACTCGGTTACTACGTCCGGCGCGACGACCCGACAGTACATCGCCGTGACGCCGACGAAGCAGGCGTGACCGTCGCGATCCGCGCCCGTTTGGGTCTGTGGGATCCGGCGGATCCCACGCTGCGCGCGAAGGACGGTTTCCGCTGATGCAGATCCTCGAAGGTTCGTTGCTCGATACGCAGGACCCCGAACTCGCCGCCGCTATCCATTTTGAGGAAGCGCGCCAGCGTGAGAACCTCGAGTTGATCGCGTCGGAGAATTACGCCAGCCGCGCCGTGCGCGAAGCGATGGGCAGCGTGATGACCAACAAGTACGCCGAAGGCTATCCGGGACGGCGGTACTACGGTGGTTGCGAATTTGTCGACCTCGCGGAACAACTGGCGATCGACCGCGCCAAGACGATTTTCGGCGCCGATCACGCCAACGTCCAACCGCACGCCGGCGCGCAGGCCAACATGGCCGTCTGCATGGCCGTGCTCGAACCCGGCGATACGCTGCTCGGCATGTCGCTCGCGCACGGCGGCCATTTGACGCACGGTACGAAGGTCAGCTTCAGCGGGAAACTTTATCACGCGGTCGCCTACGGCGTGCGCCGCGATACCGAACTGATCGATTACGACGACGTGCGCGCCAAAGCGCGCGAGCATCGGCCTAAGCTGATCATCGCTGGCGCGAGCGCGTATCCGCGCACGATGGACTACGCGCCGTTCGTCGAGATCGCCAAGGACGTCGGCGCGACGTTCATGGTCGATATGGCGCACATCGCGGGTCTGGTTGCGGTCGGGCTCCATCCTTCACCGGTACCGCTGGCCGATTTCGTGACCACGACAACGCACAAGACGTTACGCGGACCGCGCGGCGGCCTTGTGCTTTGCACCGCCGAGCGCGCGCAAGCACTCGATAAGAGCGTCTTCCCGGGAATTCAGGGCGGCCCGTTCATGCACGCGATCGCCGCCAAAGCGGTCGCGTTCGGCGAAGCGTTGCAGCCGGCGTTCAAGGTCTACCAGCAGCAGGTTCTCGTCAACGCGCTTGCGATGGGCGAGGAACTGCAGCGGGCCGGCACGCGCCTGGTCGGCGGCGGAACCGACACGCATCTGCTGCTCGTCGACCTTACGCCGAAACAGCTGACCGGTAAGGATGTCGAAGCGTACCTCGACGAGATCCGCATCACCGTCAATAAGAACGCGATCCCGTTCGATCCGCAGAAACCGATGGTCGCGAGCGGCATCCGGATCGGAACGCCGGCGATCACCGCGCGTGGAATGGGCGAAAGCGACGCGCGCGAGATTGGTAAGATCATCGGCGAAGCGCTGGGGGACATCGCGGAGCGTGCCAAGCTCGAAAAACTTCGCGGCCGCGTTGCCGAACTCACCGCGCGCTTCGACGTTCCGTAGGACGAGCGTCTGAAAGACTCCGTACATATCGTTACCGGCTCGGCCACCGGAATCGGTGCGGCCTGCGCGCTGCGCCTCGCATCGAAGGGCGCGCGAGTGACGATCAATTATTCGCGGAGTGGGACGGAAGCACGTGACGTTGCGGCGGCCTGCAAAGCTGCCGGCGGCGACGCGATCGTCGTGCGGGGCGATGTCTCGTCGGATGCCGATTGCCGCGAACTTGCGGCAACGACCCTGGCCGCTTGGGGCCGGATCGACGGCTTGATCAACAATGCCGGTATGACGATGTTCGTCCAGCATGCGGACCTTGATGGGCTTGACGCAGCGGATTTTCAGCGCATCTTTGCGGTGAACGTAATCGGCCCGTTCCAGATGATCCGCGCGGTCGCGAAAACGATGCAGGCGCAGGGACGCGGAGCGGTCGTCAACATCTCATCCATCGCCGGCAGTATGGGCGACGGATCGTCGGTCGCGTACGCCGCCTCGAAGGGCGCATTGAATACGATGACGCTGTCGCTCGCGCGCGCACTCGCACCGGCGATTCGGGTCAATACCGTCTGTCCCGGTCTGGTCGATACGCGCTGGGGACGAGATGCTTTGGGAGATGCGGCGTTTGAAACGCGGCAGCAAGTGTACGCGGCGGGCGCGCCTCTGCGCAGCGTCGTCTCCGCCGACGATGTCGCGGACGCAACGATCTGGTTACTCGAGAGCGCCGCGAAAGTCACCGGTGAACTGATCACCGTCGACAGCGGCTGGCACCTCGGTCCCGCCGCAATGTCGAAGCGCGAGCCTCCTCAGTAAACCGGTTAGCAGCCTCCCGTTAAGGACCAGACACCGACGACGCTATGCCGTCGGAACGCGAACGTGCTGGTTTCACAGCCCGTATCGCTGTCATAGATACGAATCGTCTGATCGCCGCGTCGTCGAATGAGGCCGTTTCCGAGTCTTCGGATGATAGAGCCCTCCGCCGAACCGATCGAGAATCCCATATCTGTCGAAATGTGGGACAACGGCATCGTCGCGAGTTTGTAGGGCGGAACGGGCGCCGACGTTAGGGAGCTCACCTCCCACGCAAAGTGTTTTTCCAGAATCAGCAGCCGGTGCGTTGCGGGATCAAACGCCGCATACAAGTCATACGCCGTTCCTCCTCGTGTCGGGGCCGCAGAATGATAGACGAGCGCTCCGCGAGCCTTGAGCATGGCAAGATCCGTCGACAACTGAGGCACCCTAAGCGGCCGAGCGGGGTCCGTCGGATGTTGCTGTTCGGGCTCATTTGGAAGTCGTTCGTCGCTAAGCTTCTCCGCATGTGCCGAAAGTACGGACTGGAGATACTTGATAGCTGGCGAACTTGCGCTCGCGAGGTCTGCTTGCCAGAAGCCGAGGAAAATTATTGCGAGGCACGCCGTCCACGTTGGCGTAGATCGGCGTACCTGCGGCGGTTTTAACATATCCTTAGAACTGCGCCAAGTGACCGCAGCCGGTCGAGCATCGGGGGTCTCCTTTGGGCCAGGTTGCGGGCGGCGTTCGCGTGAAGCCTTCCGTGATGGAACGCGTGCACGTCATCGAACATCCTGCGGTTGCCGACCGGCTTGCACGGATCCGCGACAGGACGACGCCCACGCCGGTCTTTCGGCGGCTTGTTGAAGAACTCGGCGTCTTCCTCGCCTACGAGGCGACGCGCGATTTCGCGACGCGCGAAGAGCGCGTCGAGACGCCGATCGAACCGGCCGCGGTGCGGCGCTTCGCGTCGCGCCCGGTCCTCGCGCCGATCCTGCGTTCGGGGCTGGGTCTGCTGCCGGGGTTCCTTTCCGTCATCGACGATGCGGTCGTCGCGCATCTCGGCTTCTTTCGCGATCCCGAGACGCTGGCCGCGGTTCCATATTACGCGAACCTGCCGGATAATCTGAGCGGCGTTGCGGTCTTCGCGCTCGATCCGATGCTCGCCACGGGACATTCCGGGGCGGCGGCTCTCGACGTGCTCAAGGCGCGCGGCGCGACCGATCTGAGCCTCCTGTGCGTGATCGCGGCGCCGGCCGGCATCGCGCATATCCACGCCAAGCATCCGACCGTTCGCATCGTCACATGTGCGCTCGACGCGAACTTGAACGATCATGGTTACATCGTTCCGGGCCTCGGCGACGCCGGTGACCGGATGTTCGGCAGCGCGTCGTCGTTACCGGCGGATTACCGCGAGCGCGCGAAGCGCACCTGATAAACAGCGTGACGCGACCAGGTTGGGATGAGTATTTCATGGAGGTCGCGCAGACCGTCGCCACGCGTGCGACCTGCCCGCGCGCGAGCGTCGGCGCGGTGTTAGTGCGCCAGCATCGTATCTTGACCACCGGATACAACGGCGCGCCGCGCAACGTCGCACATTGCAGCGAAATCGGTTGCGAGATCGTCGGCGGACACTGCTTGCGCGCGACGCACGCCGAAAGCAACGCGATCGTCCAAGGCGCGCTGCACGGGGTGCAGTTGGAAGGCGCGACCGCGTATTGCACGCATCAGCCCTGCATCAACTGCGCCAAACTCCTCATCAGCGCCGGCATCGTTGCGATCGTCTATCGCGATTCGTACAGCGATCCGTTTGCGGAGCGGCTCCTTAATGAGGCCGGCGTCAAATTCGCCAAGTATGAAACGGCGAACCCATGAGCCTGTGGGTGATTTTTCTTTTCGCGTTCATCACCGCAACGTTCACGTCGCTGCTGGCTACGCCGTGCGTGCGCGCGCTCGCGCTCAAGGCGGGCGTCGTCGATCCGGTGGACGAGCGGCGCATGCACGACCAACCCAAACCGCGAATCGGTGGCCTCGCAATCTATCTTGCGTTCGCATTCGCGCTTTTCGTTGCGATCGGCATCGCGCTGAAGTTTTCGCCGACGATCTTTCATAAGGCCGACGATATTCACGATATTCTCGGCCTGCTGTTCGGCGGAACGATGATTCTCGTTGTCGGATTGTGGGACGACGTCATGGGCATGCGCCCGCGCGACAAGTTCGTGGCGCAGGTCGTCGTCGCGGTCATTTCGATGAGCTACGGATTTCTGATCTCGGGGTTCGAGGTTCCGTTCACGCATCTGTACGTCAACGTGCCGATTTGGATCGGCGTGCCGCTCACGATAATCTGGTACCTCGGCATGATGAACGCGCTCAACTTTTTGGATGGTCTCGACGGCCTCTTGACGGGCGTCGCGTGCATCTCCGGATTGTTCCTGTTCGCAATCGCGGTCGGTCACGGCCAACTCGTGCCGGCGCTGGTGCTGGGCGCGCTGGTCGGTGGGGCGCTCGGTTTTCTCCCGTACAACTTCTCGCCGGCGAAGATCATCTTGGGCGATACGGGCTCGCTTTTCATCGGCTACCTGTTTGCGACGGTCTCGATTATCGTCACGGCCAAGGTTGCTATTACGGTCAGCCTGCTCGTGCCGCTCGTCGCGCTCGCCGTGCCGGTGGTCGATACGGCGGTTGCGATTTGGCGCCGCGTCCGTGCCGGAAAATCGATCGCTGAAGCGGACCGCGGACACCTGCACCACATCCTGGTTTTTCGTTTCGGCCTCAACGTGAAGCAAGCGGTTCTGCTGATCTACGTGGTCTCGTTCGCACTCGGTGCGGCGGCCTACGTGCTCTCGGGCGGCCTGGCGCACGTTCGCGTAGCGATTTGAAACCGCTGAAGGTCATGACGGTCTTCGGCACGCGGCCGGATACCATCAAGATGGCGCCGGTCGTGCGCGCGCTGGCGGCGGCAGGGCCGGGCATCGAGCCGATCGTCTGCGTGACCGCGCAGCACCGCAAGATGCTCGACGATCTGCTCGAGCTGTTCGCGATCACGCCCGACTACGACCTCGACATCATGCGGCCGGATCAGACGCTGACCGAGATTACGACCCGCGTCCTGTGCGGAATGGAACCCGTCCTCGCGGCGAGCAAACCCGACGTCGTGCTCGTGCACGGCGACACGTCGTCCAGCACTGCGGCCGCGCTGGCCGCGTACTACCGGCAGATTCCGATCGGACACGTCGAAGCCGGTCTGCGGACAACCACGCGCTGGGAGCCCTTCCCCGAAGAGATGAACCGCCGCTTAACGGGACGCATCGCGTCGTATCACTTTTCGCCGACTGCGACGGCGCGCGAGAACTTGGAGCGCGAGAACGTCGATCCGAGTGAGATCTTCGTCACCGGCAATACGGTGATCGATGCTTTTAAGGAGACGGCCGCGCGGCAACCGGCGGCGCCACCGGCCGAGTGGGCCGGCCTCGATCCGAACCGGCCTTGGATATTCGTCACAGCCCATCGCCGCGAGAATCACGACCATATGACCGAGATCTGCAACGCACTCGCCGAAATCGCCGCCCTTCCGCAGCGGCCGCAGATCCTTTGGCCCGTTCATCCCTCACCGCGCGTCGCGCCGATCGCACATCAAATTCTTGACATGGTGCCGGGCGTTCGCTTGGTCGAACCGATGACGTACGAGGCGACCGTCCACAGCATTGCGCGCGCCAAACTCGTCGTCACCGACAGCGGAGGCCTGCAAGAGGAGGCTCCCTGCCTCGGGATTCCGGTGCTCGTTATGCGCCGTGAGACCGAACGCCCCGAGGGGATCGCGGCCGGAACGCTCGAGTTGGTCGGCCCCGACCGTGAAACGATCGTACGCGTGACACGCCGGCTGCTCGAAGACGAGGCGGCATACGCTCGCATGGCGCGGGCCAACAATCCGTACGGCGACGGCCGAGCCTCGGGCCGCATCGTCGCGTGGTTGCTGGCGCGTCTGCGCGGCGGCCCGCTTCCCGAAGAGTTCGTCGCTCGAGCAGAGGGGTGAGCGACGCCGAGGAGGGTTCGCCTCCGGCGAACCCAAACTCGGGAAGCGCCGTACCGGAGGCCGAGTTGCGCGCGTACTACGCGCGTAAGCGGCCGATGGTGGTGTGGTCTCTCGCGCTCGCCCTCCCCTTGGGTCTGGTCATTGCGGTAGCATCGCCGATCGCGGCGATCGCGGAGGTCTTCGGTACCGCCTGCGGCGTCGCCAACGCGCTACTCTCGATGCGCGGCAACGAACGCCTGGCCGGCCATCGAAGCGCCGGTTCTTTCGTCTTAAGTAGTGTGCTTCGGATACTCGTTTTCGGTATAGTACCCGTGGAGTTTAGCCTTCACGGTCCATGGTGGTCGATGGCCACTTACTTCGTCGGATTTTTCACGCCGCTCGCGCTCTATGCGGTCATCCTGGCGCGCGGCTTTAGGACGGGCCCTGCTTCTTGAAAGAACAGATCGGCGAGCACAGCACGTGGGTGTGGCCTATCGTCGGATCGGTCCATGCGGATACGATCCTGACGACGTGGCTCGCCATGGGCGTGGCGCTGATTTTTCTCGCCTGGATTGGGAACAGTTATCGGGGGCCGCGCGCCGGCAAGCGTCAAACGATCTTCGAAGGCATCATCGACTACATTTCGGACATGGTGTACGGGTCGCTCGGCCGCAATGGCGAGCCGTACGTACCATTCTTTATCGCCCTCTTCATCTATCTGTTCTTGCTGAACCAATTCGGCGTCTTGCCGCTCAAGGCGCTCGGCCTGCCGTTCGGAGGTTCACCGACCGCCGACCTCAATACGACGGTTCCGTATGCGTTCTTGATCTTTTTCGGTATTCAAGTCGCCGCCATCCGCAAGAACGGTCTCGGTCATTACGCGCATCTGGCGAAACCGTTCGCGATCTTGCTGCCGCTCAATATCCTCGAAGAGCTGACGCGACCGGTTACCTTGGCCGCGCGGCTGTTCTTCAACATCTTTGTCGGCGAGTTGCTGTTCATCATCATCGCCTCGATCGTCGTCCAGAAGATCACGATCGGCCCGGTCAACCTGTCGCTCGCCGTGAGCATTCTTCCGTTCTTCATTCAGTTCTTTAACTTCTTCGTGGGCACGATCCAGGCGTTCGTGTTCACGCTGCTCGGCATCGTTTATCTCTCGTTGGCGATCGCCGACGAGCACTAAGTGTGTTAGAAAGGTACTACCTTGAGCTCTGAAAGCTTAATTGCTGCATCGACGATCATCGCCTTCGGCTTGATCATCCTGGGCGTAGCGTTCGGATCCGCGGTCGGCGACGGCATGGTCGCCTCGAAAGCCGTCGAAGCGATCGCGCGCCAACCCGAGGCACGCCCCAACATCTTCACGTTCATGTTCCTCGGCGTAGGCATCTTGGAAGCCGTCCCGATCATTTCGATCGGGCTCGCGTTCTATCTGTTGCTCGTCGTCGCAAAAGTGCCGACACTGCTCGAGCACCTGAAGTAAGTAGCCCCGATGTTTCTCAGCGTAGATGGGACCGCGATCGTCCAACTCATGAACTTCGCGATTTTCTTCGCAGTTTTGAGCGTGGTCTTCTTGCGTCCGGTCGGGGCTGCGATTCGCAAACGCCGCGCTTACATCGATAGCGTGCAGGCCGACTACGAGAGTTACTCGCAACAGGCGCGCACGATGCACGTGGAAGCCGAAGCGAAGCGCGCCGCGGCGCGTCGCGCGGCCGAGGAAGCCGTCTCAAAGGTTCGCTCGCGGACGGAGAACGAAGCGGTCGAGCAGGTCGCAACGGTCACCGACCGCGCGAGTACGATCGCCGAAGAGGCGCGCGCCGCCGTCGAGGCCGAGCTCGCCGGCGCGCGCGCAAAGGGCGACGATCTCTCCAAGGCGCTGGCGGCAACGCTCGTCGAGCGCGCGATCGGAAACGTCCGATGAGCGATGGCTTCTATGAGCAGGTCGCCATATGGAGCCAAGTCGTCGGGGCAGTCGCTTTCCTGGCGGTACTGGTATTCTTGTGGATCCGCTTTCTGGCGCCGGCGGTCGCCGCTTCGCAGGTTCGCAAAAACGCCGAGCTCAGCGACGCCGAGCGCCGGCGCGATGGCGCCAAGGAACACGTCGCCGAGGCTGAACGGGAATTGACGCGGGCGACGGGCGAGGCCGGCTCGATCTCGACGCGGGCCGAGGGCGACGCGCAACGCCTGCGCGAGCGAATTTTGGCCGAGGCCAAGGCCGAGTGCGAGCGGTTGCTGCGCAATGCCGAAGGCGAACTCGGGCGCGGCCGGAGCGCGGCGCGCGAGACCCTGCGCGAAGAGTTACTGACGAAAGCACTGGAGATAGCGCGCGAGTCTGCCGGCGGGATGAACGACGACATCAACGCGCGCCTGGTCGCGCGGGTCGTCGAGTCCCTCGAGCGCGGGGCGGCCTGATGCAGAACCAAACCGTCGCGCGCCGCTACGCTATCGCAATCTTCGGGTTGGCGAAAGAGCGCGAGAAGATCGAGGCCGTCGGGCGCGGGCTGCACGCGGCGCTCGATGCCATCACAGCTAACGACGACGTACGCCGCTTGTTCACGTCGCCGGTTGCCGGTCGCGAGACAAAACTGAAGTTTTTTGCCGACGCGTTTTCACGATCGCTCGATGAGGTAGCTTTACACTCCGTCCTGCTCCTCATCCGCAAGCGGCGCGAAGCGCTACTCGCGCCGATCGTCGCCGAGTACGATAAACTGGCACTGGCCGCGTCGGGCCGCGAGCCGCTCGAGATTACGAGCGCGCGTAAACTTGCTCCCGCCGAACTAGATCAATTGGTCGCACGGCTGTCGCGACTCTACGGTAGAAGCTTCGAAGTCAAAACGACGGTCGATCCGGCTTTGCTCGGCGGCCTGCGCATCACGATGAGCGATCGTCGCATCGACGGCACGGTTGCCGGACGCCTGGACGAATTCGCACGAGACCTTTTCGGTAAGAAAGAGCTAAGCCTTACATGATCAACGCTGACGAAATCGCGGGAATACTCAAGAACCAGATCGCTAACTTCAAGAGCGAGGTCCACGAGGATCAAGTCGGAACCGTTATCGCGGTCGGCTCGAACATCGCGCGGATCTACGGGCTCGAAGCGGTGCAACAGTCGGAGCTGGTAGAGTTTCCGAACGGGCTGCAAGGTATAGCGCTGAACCTCGAAGAGGACAACGTCGGCGTCGTCATCTTGGGTTCGGATGCCGAGATCAAGGAAGGGATGCAAGTCCGTCGCACGGGCCGCATCGTTTCCGTTCCGGTCGGCGAGAAGTTGCTCGGACGCGTCGTCGATCCGCTCGGTAACCCGGTCGACGGCAAGGGTCCAGTCGAAACCAAGAAGTATCGCACGATCGAGAATACCGCGCCGTCAGTGATTCAACGCTTGCCGGTCAAGCAGCCGCTGCAGACCGGCATTCGCGCGATCGATGCACTGATTCCAATCGGCAAGGGTCAACGCGAGTTGATCATCGGCGACCGCTCGACCGGCAAGACTGCGATTGCGATCGATACGATCATCAATCAGCGCGGCCGCAACGTGTTCTGCATCTACGTCGCGATCGGACAAAAGAACTCGACGGTCGCCTCGCTCGCCCAGATTCTCGAAAGGAACGGCGCACTCGAGTACACGACCATCGTCGCGGTTGGTCCTTCGGAATCGCCGGCGCTCAAGTACATCGCGCCCTACTCGGGCTGTTCGATGGGTGAAGAGTTGATGTACGCGGGCAAGGACGTGCTGATCATTTACGATGACCTCACCAAACACGCGCAGGCCTACCGCGAAGTCTCGCTCTTGCTGCGCCGTCCGCCGGGCCGCGAAGCCTATCCGGGCGACATCTTCTTCCTGCACTCGCGCCTGCTCGAGCGCGCGGCCAAACTCTCCGACGAACTGGGCGGCGGTTCGCTGACGGCGTTGCCGGTTATCGAAACGCAAGCCGGCGACGTCTCGGCGTACATCCCGACGAACCTGATCTCGATTACCGACGGTCAGATTTACCTGACGACGGGACTCTTCTTCCAGGGCATCCGCCCGGCGGTCGACGTCGGCATCTCGGTCAGTCGCGTCGGCGGTGCGGCCCAGATCAAGGCGATGCGCTCGGTCGCGGGGCAGCTCAAACTCGACCTCGCGCAATACCGCGAGCTGGCGGCGTTCGCCAAGCTCTCGAGCGATCTCGACAAGACGACCCAAGCCACGCTGACGCGCGGCGAGAAGATCACCGAGATCCTCAAGCAGCCGCAGTACCGCCCGCAATCGGTTGAAGAGCAGGTCATGCTGATCTTCGCCGCCACGCGCGGATACCTCACCGATATTCCGACACCGCGCTTGCAAGAGTGGTCGCAGAGTTTCATCGATTTCGCGCGTGAGAAATATGCCGCGATTCCGAAGTCGATCGACGAATCGAAGCAGCTGACCGACGATACCTCGACCGCGTTGATCGCGGCGATCGAGGAGTTCAACAAGTCGTTCTGATGCCAGTCTCTCTTTCGGCCTCATTGAAAGCGGTGGTCCGTGCCTAGCGTGCGCGACCTTCGCGACCGCATTCGCTCGCTGAAGAATACGCAACAGATCACTAAGGCGATGAAACAGGTTGCGGCGGCGAAGATCCGGCGCGCCGAGATCGCGCAGCGCCAAGCGCGCCCATACGCCGAAGCGATCGGCGCGATGCTGCACGATTTGATGGAAGCGGTCGGTTCGGTCGATCACCCGTTTCTGAAACCTGGCTCGGCCGGCCGGCCCAACGGCATCATCCTGATGACCTCCGACAAGGGCTTGGCCGGCGCGTTCAACTCGAACATCATTCGCATGGGCGAAGCGCTCGTGCGCAAAGATCCGAACGTCGCCTGGTACGCGGTCGGCAACAAGGCGCGCAACGCCGCGCGCCGCATGGGCCAGGAAACGTCGTTCGGCAGCGCCCTTTCGGCCGGTCCCAAACTCGAGACGGCGCGCAAGGTCGCGGCCAAGGTCACCGATGATTTCGTGGCCGGCAAGATCTCCGAGATCACGCTGATCTCGTCAAAATTCGTGTCGATGTCGACCCAACGTCCGGAGACGAAGTCGCTGGTGCCGATCGTCGCCGAGAAGCGCGAAACCTCGAGCGGTCCGCGGGCCGAGGTGGAATTCGCACCGTCGCCCGAGGCCGTGTTGACGCGCTTGCTTCCCAAATACCTCGAGTTCACGATCTTCTCGGCGATGCTCGAGACCGATGCGGCCTTCTTTGCAGCGCAGCTGATCGCCATGAACAACGCGACCGACAACGCCGGCAAGTTGATCGACGAACTCACCCTTCAAATGAACAAGGCCCGCCAAACGGCGATCACCACGGAGATGCTCGAAATTGTCGGCGGCGCCGAAGCGCAAGCCGGCTGACCGTAAGAAAGCGAAGTTCAAAGATGCCCGCCCCGCAAACGATGTCCGGTAAGATCGTCCAGGTTCTCGGAAACGTCGTCGATGTAGAGTTTAGCGCCGAGACGCTGCCGGCGATCAATACCGCCTTGATGGTGCACGTCGGCGACAACTCGTCGCCCGCGTCGGGATCGAACGCAACGGCGAAGAGCGCGGCCGGCGACGGCGTCGAACTCGGCGGAACCGCGATGGCGACGCGCGACCTGGTGCTCGAAGTGCAGGACGAACTCGGCAACAATCAAGTGCGTTGTCTCGCGATGGGCTCGACCGATGGGCTCGTGCGGGGTCAGGGCGTCTCGAGCAGCGGCGGCCCGATCACGGTCCCGGTCGGCGAAGGGACGCTGGGCCGCATCTTCAACGTGCTCGGCAAAGCGATCGATTCGGATGCGCCGGTCGAAGCGGCAGCGTACTGGCCGATCCACCGCGACCCGCCGAACTTCCAGTCGCAAGATCCGACGCCGAAGATCTTCGAAACGGGGATCAAGGTTGTCGATCTCATGGCCCCCTATACCCGCGGCGGCAAGGTCGGCCTCTTCGGCGGCGCCGGCGTCGGCAAGACCGTCCTCATTCAAGAGTTGATCCGAAACATCGCGCAGGTGCACAAGGGCTTCTCGGTCTTCACCGGCGTCGGCGAGCGCACGCGCGAAGGCAACGACCTCTGGCTCGAAATGAAAGACTCGGGCGTACTCTCGCAGACGACGCTCGTCTTCGGTCAGATGGACGAGCCGCCCGGCGTGCGCTTTCGCATCGCGCAGACCGGCGTCACGATGGCCGAATACTTCCGCGACGAAAAGGGCGCGGACGTTCTGCTCTTCATCGACAACATCTTCCGGTTCATGCAAGCGGGCTCGGAAGTCTCCGCGCTGATGGGTCGCATGCCCTCCGCCGTCGGCTATCAGCCGACGCTCGCGACCGAGATGGGAAAGCTCGAAGAGCGCATCACCTCGACACATAAGGGTTCGATCACGTCGGTGCAGGCCGTGTACGTGCCGGCCGACGACTACACCGACCCCGCCGTGGCGACGACCTTCGGTCACCTCGACGCGACGACCGCGCTCTCGCGTCCGATCTCCGAACTCGGCATCTACCCGGCGGTCGATCCACTCGCATCCTCGTCGCGCATCCTCGATCCGCAGATCGTCGGTGAGGAACATTACCGCGTGGCGCGCGGCGTGCAAGAGACCCTGCAGCGCTACAAGGACCTTCAAGACATCATCGCCATTCTCGGCGTCGAGGAGTTGTCGGAAGACGACCGCGTGGCCGTGGGGCGCGCGCGGCGGCTGCAACGCTTGTTCTCGCAACCATTTTTCGTTGCCGAACAGTTCACGGGCCGCACGGGCAAGTACGTCAAAATCGAAGACACGATCGCATCGTTCAAAGAAGTGCTCGAAGGCAAACTCGATCACGTTCCGGAGCAGGCGTTCTTCTACGTCGGCGGCATCGACGAAGTGAAGGCCGCCGCCGAGAAGATGGGAGTATCGGTCTAAGCGTGGCAAGGACGATCCCGTTCAAGCTGATCACGCCGGTCGCCGTCGCGTACGAAGGTGAGGCCGAGCTCGTGATCGCCGTCGGAACCGAAGGCGAAGAAGGCATCTTGCCGTCGCACGCGCCGTTCTTAACGGCACTGCGTCCGGGAGTCTTGCGCGCAAACGTCGTCGAAAGCGGCGGGACCAAACGCCTCGAGTTCGCGACCAGCGACGGCTTTATGCAAGCGTTGCCCGATCGGCTCATCGTGCTGGTGGATCAGGCCGTCAGCCGGGATCAGGTCGACCTCAATGCCGCGCATTCCGAACTCGAAAGCGCGCAAGGCCGCCAGAAGACGCTCGCGCCGCAGACGGCCGAGTATGCTCTGGAACAGTCCGCGATCGACTTTGCAAACGCGAAGCTGGCGCTCGCGCACTGAGGTTTGGGGGCGCCTGCAACTTCGTCGTACGCCTAAAGGTCCCGGCGTGAGCGTTTGGCGGCGCGCTTGGGTGCGTCAGCTCGCCGCCTTGCAAAGCATCCCGGCCGCCGGGAAATAACTGCCCGTGCACCAGATAGCAGAGAGCGGACGGTCGCTCGCATGGGTTCAACAAGTCATGGTAGACTGAAACCGTGACCGAAGTTCAACTGGAGCGTTACGTCGATTGTCCGTTCTCCGTCGCTGAAGGGCGCATCGTCGACTATTTGAAACTCGCGGCGGCCGGTGGCCCTGAAGCCGTCATGCGCGTCCCGTTGCTCGGCGCCAGCCTTTCCTTGAGCAAGCTCGTCGATCTCTCGTTCGAGCAAGGACGCGATGAAACCGAGCCGGGTCGATCTCACCTCGAATCGGCGATCGTTTGGAAGAGTGGCACGCGCCTGCTTCCGCACTTCTCCGGCTCCATCCGAACCCGGATTGCGGCCCCCGGAACGCGCCTGTTAATTGCCGGGCAGTACTCGCCGCCGCTCGGGCTTCTCGGCGGCATTTTCGACGTGCTCATTGGCCGTCACATCGCGCGGGCAACGCTTCGCGATCTCGGCAACCGCCTCGCCCGTTCGCTTGAGGCGCGTGAGGCAGCTTAGCCGGCTTGGTGCGGCTTCTCCCGGCGTGGGTAACCTCGAAAGCGGATGAGGACTTGGTCGCTTATAGGTCGCGGCCAGCGCTCTTAGGCCGCGGACCGCTTGCGCCGCGCCGCGGTCTTCTTCGGTTTCGCTTCTTCCTTCGCTTCCGAGCCGCGGCCGTTCGCGCGCTGCTTCTTGCTCGCTTCGAGGCTCTTTTGTAAGACGTCCATGAGGTTGACGACGTTGTCCCGGACGGGCGCCTTGGATTTTGCTTTGGGCGCTTCTTTGCCGGCGGCGCGCGCTTCGATCATCGCCAGCACTTCTTCGCGGTACTTATCGTGGAAGCGATCGGCGTCGAACGGCTCGCTCATCGTATCGATCAGCATCTTCGCGACCTTCATCTCCGAGTCGCTCGGCTTCTCTTGGGAGGGAAACTCGAGCGTCGACTGGTCGACGATCTCGTCGGCGAAGTGCATGAGCTCCAAAACGAGCGCGTCGCCGTTTGGCTTGAGCGCCGCCAGGTGTTCGCGCGAACGGATGACGACACGCGCGATCCCAACCTTGTTTTCCTTGCGTAACGCCTCGCGCAGCAGCGCGTATGCATGACGGCCGCGTTTCTCGGGTTCGAGGTAGTACGGCTTGTCGAAGTACATCGGGTTGATCTCGGAGAGGTCGACGAACTGGACGATCTCGACCGATTGCGTCGCCTCGGGATTGACGCGTTGAAAATCCTCGTCGGAGAGGGTCACGTACGAGCCTTTCTCGTACTCGTATCCGCGCTCGATCTCGGTATAGGCGACCTCTTCGTCGCAGACGCTGCAACGGCGCACGTTGTTGATGCGCCCTTCATCCTTCTTGTGCAGAAAGTTGAAGCGCAGATCGCTCGTGCGTATCGCCGTCTGGAGTTTGACGGGGATCGTAACGAGTCCGAAATTGATTGCTCCCGACCAAATCGCGTGCGCCACCGTTATTTCTCCTTAGTCGCTTTTCGCCAGTTCTTTTGCGCCTTGGCGAGTGCCGGCTCGAGGCGCTGCTCTTTCCAGCGGCGTCCGGACCAGAGGTCGCCGCGCTCAGCGAGCAGGCGGGGAGCGTTCTTCATCGTAAAGCGCTCGAACTCTGCTTCGGTTTCCTTGCTGCGTTTGCGGGACATGGCCTCGATCTCGGACCAATCGAGCGGCATCGAGACGGGCGCCCTGGCCCTGGCCCGCAGGCTGAACGGCGCCACGAGCGTCTTGCCCCGGCCGACCTGGACGTAATCGAGGTAGACGGTGCCGAACGTACGTTTGGCCGGCATACGTTCCAAGGTGGTCATTTCGGGCATACGCTCGTACAGCGTCCGCGCAACCAATTCGGCGAAGGCGCGGGCGATCTCGTAGCTGTATTCGGGAACCAGCGGAATAGCGATGTGGAGTCCCGAGCCGCCGGAGGATTTCACCAAGGGTACGAGGCCGATCTCGGCCAGCGTGGCTCGCAGCGCGAGCGCGACTTTGGCGAGCGTCGCGAGCGTGCACCCGTCGTACGGATCCAAATCGAAGAACAGAAAGTCCGGTACGTCGAGCGAATCCTCGCGCGACGTCCAGACGTGCAAGATGATCGCGGCTAGATTTGCGACGTAGACAAGCGTCGGCTCGTCGTTGCAGACGATGAAGGTAATTCCGCTGTGCCGCCCGCTATCGCTTTGGATCTCAATCGTCGAGACCCAATCGGGTAGACCGCGTGGCGCATGCTTCTCAAAAAACGATTCGCCGTCGATTCCGTCGGGATAGCGTTGCAACGTCAGCGGCCGTCCGCGCAAGTGCGGTAAGAGATACTCGGCGACGCTGCGATAATATCGGATCATGTCGCCCTTGGTGTATCCGTCGTCCGGCCACAGAACTTTCTTATCGTTAGAGATCACGAGCGACCGCGAATCTACGACAACCGTTTCAGTCGTACGCTTAGGCCCGGTGGCGCGCGCCTTCATTTCGCCTCGTCCGTACGCAACGGCCGGTCGCGGCCGATCTCGCGCGCCGCTTTGTCCTCGCGTAGCGCCACGAAAACGGGATGGCGCATCAAGCCGTCACGCGTCCATTCGGTGAAGCTCACTTCCGCGACTAATTGCGGTTTCAACCAATGCGCGCGCGTATCGGTCTTAGGCGCCACGACGAACGCTGGCGTGGCGCGCGCGAGCGATTTCATCTTCGCGGCAATCGCCGTCAGTTTACGCTCGTCGAAACCCGTGCCGGCCGATCCGACGTAGACGAACTTGCCTTTTTCGTAGACGCCGAGGAGGAGTGCTCCGAAGTGTTTACGGCTGTTACGCCCTTCGGTCCACCCGCCGACAACACACTCTTGGCGCAAATGCGTCTTGATCTTTAGCCAATCGCGCGTTCGCCGCTCCTGATATTGCGAGGCCCGGCGCTTCGCGATCACGCCTTCGAGACCGCGCTGCCGCGCGAGTTCGAAGAGCTGGCGCCCGTCGCCGACAACGTGCTTGCTAAACATCACGGGACCGCGTCCGGTGACGATCGCTTCGAGGGCGGCCTTACGTTCTTCGAGCGGGTCCTTACGCAAGTCGCGACCGTTGCCGTAGAGCAAGTCGAAGGCGACGAACGTGACCGGCCGTTTCCCGGGATCGGCGCGGCCGAAACGATCGAGCCGCTCCTGCAGCGCTCCAAACGACGGACGGCCTTTCGAATCGAGCACGACGATCTCGCCGTCGATGATGAGCGGGCGCTCGGAGAAGGCTTCGGCCATATCCGCGAGTTCGGGGAACTTCCCGGCGAAATCTTTTCCGTTACGCGACGTCAACGTAACGGTTCCGTCGCGCTCGATGCGAGCCAGAGCGCGATAGCCGTCCCACTTCAACTCGAAGAGCCACTTCGGGTCATCGAAGGGTTCGTCGACAGCCGTGGCCAGCATGGGCTGCGTGACCTTTGGAAGCGGCGCGATCTTGCGCGCGACGGGGCGCGCGGGCTTGGCGGCGCTTTCGGGACGGTTTGACTGCCAGTGGGGCGCGCGCGGGTCGCGCGCGATCTCGGCGACGGTGCGGCCGGACTTCACGGACTCGGCGTGATCTTCGAGACGCCAATCGGTATCGACCGCATCGTCGCGTTCCTTGATCAATAGCCAGGCGTTCTCTTCTCCGTCGCGGCCTTTGATGTGCACGAGCGCAAAACCGCCGTGTAACTTCTTGCCGAAGAGTTCGAATTTGAGCGAACCCTTTGCGATCTGCTGCGTGACGTCGCTGCCTTCGAGTAGCCGGTACGTTCCGCGATCCCAGACGATGACTTCGCCCGCGCCGTAGTTGCCTTTCGGAATGACGCCTTCAAACGTGCGGTAGTCGAACGGATGATCCTCGACGTGCATCGCAAGCCGCTTGTCGGCCGGGTCGAGCGACGGACCCTTGGGGACCGCCCACGATTTCAGGACGCCGTCGGCCTCGAGCCGAAAATCCCAGTGCATTCGCGTGGCACGATGCATCTGAATGACGAAGCCCGGCCGTTTGGCCGTGCCTTTCGCCTTCGTCTTTGCGCCCGAGGGCTCGGGCGTCTTATCGAAGTTGCGCTTCGCAACATATGTCGCGAGCGGTTCGGCGCTCTTCTTGGACGGTTGTTTGGCGGCCACGGCTTGCGTCTTGTTCTACGAAACGGGCCGGCGCCTTCCGGCACCGGCCCGCCGATCCTGTCCGAGCGGGACGACCTAGTGGGTACCGGTGGTCGCGCCTCCGGACGTCGTCGTCGTGGTGGTCGAGTTCGTCGTGCCGGAGTTTGCAGCTCCGCCGGTCGTTGCCGGCCCATTGACTGTCGTGCTCGAGCGTTGCGTGGTCGAGCTCCACGGCTGCCAGATAAAGAGTGCGACGAGGAGCGCAACCACGACGATCGCGAGGATCGCGAACATTGCAGCGGAGTTCCCGGATCCGTCGCTGACTACGACCGGACGATCTGTCATGAACGTGTTCTCCTTCAAGCGATGGGACGTGACGAGCTCTTTCCCAGCACACGAGCGAGCCAAACGCGCGCCGGAAAACGGCGAGTGCTTGCTTATCTACTGGTGCCGGTAGAACGTCTTCCAAAACCAGATGCCCCACGCCCCGGCAAAGATCGACCATGCGCACAACGTTGCCCAGAGCGCGTCGATGCCGCGTCGCAGCGCGAGCGCCATAAGCACGAACAGGAACGGTTCGAAATCGAGCGCGTGGCGCATACCAAATTGCGCGTAGCCGTTGACGTAGTACGTGAGATTCGGCACCGCGACGAGCGCCGTTGCCGCCCACAGCGCGATGACGAACGCCCGTGGCCCACGTGCGAAGAGTGCGAGCAGCAACGCCGGACTTGTCCACGTGAGCGCAACACCGTCATAGGTGGGTACGAGAAACGGCGCTTGCCCGATCTGATTCGGAAAGCGCACGAAGAACGAATAGAGTTGGTTCGGAACGTACGCGAGCCCGAAGGGGGAGCCGTCCGGTTGACCGGCCGAATCCTGATGATACCAAGCCGTATAGCCGACGTCGTACGGCACGCCCCAGCGAGCCTGATTGTATGCGACCCAGAGCAATACGAACGGCACGAGCGTGGCGCCGAAGATGAAGAGCCGCCGCCGTCGGACGTCGCCTGGAACATCGAGCGTCAAGAGCGCCGCGTAAACCGGCACCGCCAGGATCAGCGAGAAGCGCGACTCGATCGCGCAGACGGCATAGAGCGCGACGAGCCACGCACGCTTTTTGCCGAGGAGTTCGACGAGCGCCAGCAGGCTGAACGCCGCAGCCGAGACGTGCGCGATGAACCAGACGTCGCCGTACATCGCCGCCCAAAACAGATCGGTGCCGAGCAGTAAGAATCCGCACAGCCAAACGCGCGTCACGGCCGGCACCTCGAGCCGGCGTCCGATCTCCCAACCCGCACCGACCGCGATCGCCGCCAGGAATGCCGCGAGCGCAGTTTGATTTGCCGCAGTTCCCCAGATCGCAACGGCCGGCAAGAGCAAGAGCGCCGGGAGCGGCGCTTCGATGACGTAGTGCCGCCCCGACCACGCAAGCGCATCGATATAGGGGCCGGGCCAATCGATCCAGACGTGACCGTGCCGGAAGGCGTCGGCCAGCAGCACGAAGTTGTTGTACTCCGTCGCGTGCAACCCGTTCACAGCGAGGATCGCGATGAACGCGACGAACCCCGCCGCGAGCGTCCCTCTCACTTGAGCTCGAGCTTCACGATGCTGGGATCGGCGGAGATCTGCTTCAGTAGCATCGTATCGTCGGTGTACTGTCCCTGATTGACGAGAAAAATCGGACGAGTCTTCAGCCACGTACCGAAGTAACTGTGGTACTCGGACGGAAATGCGGTGACGACGATGCGATGTCCCAAGCGACGTTCGACGAAGGCCGCATACCCGAGCGGCGTCGCATAGGCCCAGTTGGCGATCAGGATCGCGTTGTCGGGCGTGTTGAGAATGACTTTATCGATATAGTCGCGCGGCCCGGTATCGTTACGCTGATTGAAGATCGCGCGGTTCATGTGCATCTGAGCGAACGCGAGGCCAAACACGATGGCGAGCGAGAGCATGTCGACCACCCAATCACGCCGGTCGAGATATGAGACCATGATGCGCGAGACGCCGACGGCCGCGAGTACTGCGATGAGCCAGTATGCGAGTAGGAGATACCGGTCGGGATCCGCTTCGGGGTAGAGCAAGCCATAAGGAATGCAGAGCCCGCACGCGAGTACGAGCCCGAGCGCTAGCCACGGTTCGCCGCGCGCTAAGAGCGCGAGCCCCAAGACGGCGAAGACGATTGCGATCAACCCATACTCTTGGGCCGCGACGATTCCAAAACGCGCGATGAGGCTCCCGTACTGGCCGAACGCGAGCATCCCGGCGAAGCCGACCCCGACCTGGCTTCCATCGCCGCCGCCGAGATAGTGTAAGAATGACGCGAGGCTCGCGGGATGGCCGAAATCCCAGAACGGCCGGCCCGGCGGCAAGCCGAGCGAGAGCGTCGGATCGACGCGGTACGCGTACAGATATGCGCTGCGCAACGGAAGGTACAGGTAGAGCAGGCCGGGCGCTGCGAACGCGGCCGCCGCTTTCCACAGTGTTGCCGGTGCGAGAGCGCGTGCCCGAGGAAGCAGCAGCAAGACGAATCCGGGCACGAGCAGCGTTGCGATGCCGTGATTAGCCAGTGCTAACCCGCAGGCGAGCGCCGATGCGTAGAGTGCGCGCGGACTTCCGCCGCGGTGGAAACGCACGGCTGCCCAGACGGCGCAGGCGGCGAGTGCGACGGCGACGGCATGCACTTCCGCGCGCGCTCCGCGCGTCCACGCGATTTCGCCGGTCGCGAAGAGCAGCGCCGCGCCCACGCCCAAGATCGCCTTGTTCTCGAGTTCGACGACCATTCTGTAGACGAAGTATGCCGCAGCTGCCATAGCGGCCGAACTCATGAGATCGATACGCCACGCGACGCTGCCGAACGGGATCGCATGGCTGAAGAGCCAGCCCGCGAAGACGAATACGGGGAAGCCCGTCGGGTGCGAGATGCCGAAGATATACGGCACGGTTTGCATCTCGCCCGTATCCCAGTAGGAAACGTTGGGAGGCAGGGATGCGGCGTAGATCGCGAACGGGACGACGAAGGCTGCGAGTGCGGCGACGAGCCGAACGCGTCTCTCTGAACTCGCCGCAATCAACAACGCGCTCGCCTCCGTTTCCAGGTGATGGGGCGGGAAAAGGACAACCTCCGGCTGGTTAGCTCAGTGCAATCGAACCGCCTTTCCGCGACGCGCGTCGTCGTCGCCGAACCATTCTCCGAGACCGGGCTCGCCGTTCTGCGCGAGCATGGGATCGAGGTCGTGTCGTGCGTCGGCAAGACGCGCGACGAATTGTGCGCCGCGCTCGGGAACGCCGATGGACTGATCGTGCGTTCGGGGACGCACGTCGATCGCGAACTGCTCGCGGCCGGGCCGAAGCTCGCCGTGGTTGCACGCGCGGGCGCAGGCGTCGATTCGATCGACGTTGCGACGGCAAGCGCGGCCGGTATCGTCGTACTCAACACGCCGGGAGCGAACACGCTGGCGGTTACGGAGCAGACCTTTGCGTTGCTGTTATCGCTGCTTCGCCATACCGCAGACGCGGTGGCCTCGGTTCGCGCCGGGCGCTGGGAACGCCGCTCCTTCGTCGGAGCCGAACTGCACGGCAAGACGCTCGGCGTCGTTGGCCTCGGACGCGTGGGCCTCGCCGTGACTACGCGCGCTCTCGCCTTCGGCATGCGCGTCGTCGCATACGACCCATTTATCTCGAAGGCACGCGCCGAAGCACTCGGCGGAGCGCTGCTTTCACTCGAAGAAGTACTGGCTGCCGCCGACATCGTGACCGTGCACGTACCGTTGTCGAACGCGACGCTGAACTTGATCGACGCGAACCGCCTCGCGATGATGAAACCTGGTGCGCGGATCGTCAACTGCGCGCGTGGCGGCGTCGTCGACGAAGCGGCCTTACTTCAGGCGCTCGACACAGGCCGCATCGCCGGCGCGGCGATCGACGTCTTCGCTGAAGAGCCTCCGCCGGCCGGCAGCGCCGGGGCACGGCTGCAGCGACATCCCAAGGTTGTCGCGACCCCGCACCTCGGCGGCTCGACGGACGAAGCGCTCGAGCGGATCGCGAGCGAGCTCGCGCACGATATCGTAAGCGTCTTGCTGGGTGGGAGTGCCGCCGCGGCCGTCAACGCGCCGGTTGCGGATGGTCCGGATGCGGAGATGGTCCGGCCGTTCGTCGATCTCGCGCATCGTTTGGGGCGCCTCTACCCGCAACTCGCTCAGGATTCTGCGTTGCCCGAGTTTACGATCGTCTGCGAGGGACAACTCGCCGGAGTCGATTCCGCGCCGATCGTGAACGGTTTCTTGACGGGATTGCTGCAGGCGACAACGGATCGCCGCGTCTCGATCGTCAATGTGCGCGCGATCGCCGAAGAGTTGGGGATTCGCGTCGAAGCGCGCGGCGAGCCGCGGCGCGGCGCATTCGCATCGAGCCTGCGCATTCGCGGCGGCACGACCTCGCTCGGTGGAACGATCGCCTTCGGTGGTCCGCGCATCGTCGAGATCGACGGCTTCGAAATCGATGCGATTCCGAGCGGATCGATGTTGCTGACCCGTCATCGTGACGTACCCGGCGTGATCGGCAAAGTCGGCACATGGCTCGGCTCGGCGCAGGTCAACATCTCGGCGATGGTCGTATCGCGCCACGACGGCGAGGGCAACGCGATCATGATTCTCTCGACCGATCGGCTGGCGGAGCCCGCCACGCTCGATCAGCTTCGGGCGATCCCGGGAATCTACGATGTGAAGACGCTTCACCTATGATCTACCTGGTGCGCCATGGCGAGACGACCTGGAATCTCGCGGGGCGCTACCAGGGCCGGCTCGAGTCGGCGCTTTCGGCGCTCGGTATGCGACAGGGCGCCGCACTCGCCGATTACTTCTTCGGACGCTTGACGCTTGGCGACTCGGTGCCGGCGCGGGCGATTTCGAGCCCGCTACTGCGGTGCACCGCGACCGCGCAGTTCGTCACGTCGCGGCTGGGCATCCCACTCGAGATCGACGAGCGCTTAACCGAGATCGCTCACGGAACGTGGGAGGGCCGTTTTCGCGACGAACTGGCGGCAAACGATCCCGAGCGCTATCGCGCCTGGCGCGAGGATCCCGCGCACGTCGCGTTCGAGAACGGCGAAACGCTGGACGACGTCCGCGCCCGCTGGCGCGCATTCGTCGCGACGATCCTCGCCGAGTCGCGCGACCTCTTGATCGTATCGCACGATGCGGTGATTCGCTGCGCGCTGCTCGACGCATCGGACCGCCAGCTGAATGAATTCTGGCGGCCGAGCGTCGAGAATGCGGCGTTCGCGCGTTTGGAGAGCGACGGTACGAGGTTACGCGTGCTTGAGGAATGCGTCGTGACGCATTTGAGCGGCGTTCGGGCTTCGACCTCAGGTCAGGCGTTGTAACGAATCATGATCACGCCGGTTGAGCGTCCGTAGGGTCATCGGAGCAACGCCCGAGACCAGCATACCCATGTTCCTTCTCGCTCGAACGGAGTTGTGTTACTCGGGCTCACTCGGCGCGGGGCGCGGCGCCACGAACGTCGACGCCGGCAAGGATGTCGGGAATCGGTATCTCGACCAAACGATGCGCTCGCGGGCATCCTTGGCGCCGACCTTTGCGCTGACCGTCGCCTCACGCGCCAACCAGTACCGGCCCGATTGCGAGAAGACGACCCGGCCGCTGCCGCTCGCGTTATTCGCCTTCGTCGTGAAGGTGATGACGACGGGTAGGAAATGCAGCGCGTCGATCAGCACGTTCGTCACGGTGAATGGTCCGGCGTTGGTGGCGGCGGTCTCAAACGCATAGACGGTACGTCCGGATGCTTTCCGCCGTCCGCCGTAGACGAACTTGTAGTCGGCCGGTTTCGGCGCCAAGGTCAACACATCGTATTTGTAGGCGCTATTAGGAAGGATCCGAATCGCCGGCGTCTTGAGCGCGACGCCGTCGGCGCTCAATGTCTCATCGCGCTCGCGCAATCCGGCGCGATAGACGCGATGCGTCTCTTCGAGATTGTTGAGCCCGACTTGCTCGACCGAGAACTCGAAGGTCATGCTCGCCGGCCGCTCGAGTTCTGCCAGCGCGTCGGCGTACCGTTGCAAGACGACGGCCGGTTCGACTGCGGGCGGTTCGCTCGGCGCGGCGCCGAGCGTCGCGAGCGCGAACGCGGCCGTTACCAGAATAAAGAAAAAACGGTTCACCTATGCCAGCGCGCTTCGGATCGCCGCCAGGGCCGCACCGGCGCCGCCGGCATTTTTTCCGCCGCCTTGCGCCTGCGCAGGTTGACCGCCGCCTTTTCCGCCGACCAGCGGCGCCGCAAGTTTCACGAGGTTTCCGGCGTGCACGCCGGACTTCACCAGATCATCGCTGACGGTGACGAGTAGCGAGACCGTTTCGCCGTCGACGCCGGCGAGAACCACGACGCCGCTGCCGATGCGTTGACGGATGGCGTTACTCAAGTGCTTGAGCGCTTCGCCGTCGGCGTCGTGCACGACGGCCGCGACGACACGCTTGCCGCCGATTGCTTCGGCGCCCTCGGCGTAGGTTGCGGCATCGCTGCTGGCGAGCTTGGATTTGATCTCGGCGAGCGACCGCTGCAGATCCCGTACGTCGGCATGTAAGCGCTCGACGCGGTCCGCGAGTTCGGCCGGTTTGGCCGAGAGCGATTCGGCGAGCGTCGCGATGAGCTCTTGCTGCTCGACTGCGTACGATTCCGCCGCTTTCGAGACGACGGCCTCGATGCGGCGGATGCCGCTGCCGATCGACGATTCGGAGAGCACCAAGAACATGCCGAGCTCGCCCGTCGCGATCGCATGCGTGCCACCGCAGAACTCGACCGCGGGGCCGGCATGCACGACGCGAACTCTGTCGCCGTACTTCTCACCGGCCATCGAGATCGCACCCGACGTCGCGGCTTCCGCCGGCGACATGATCTTTGTGATCAGATGATGATCCGAGCGAATCATCGTGTTAACGCGCGCCACGACATCGCGCCGCTGCTCCGCGGTGAGCGCGCCGCCCGGCGAACGAAAATCGAAACGCATCCGGTCGACGCCGACCCAGGAGCCGGCCTGCGCGACTTCATCGCCGAGCACGTCCTTGAGCGCCCGCTGCAAGAGGTGGGCGCTCGTATGATGACGCCGGATCTCTTGGCGCCAAAGCGGGTCGACGGCCGTATGCACCGTTTCGCCCACGACGAGCGGGCCGTCGCGCAACACGCCGCGATGCGCGATCGCTTCGCCGATCATCTGCGTGTCGAGAACCGCGAAGGTCGCGCCCCCCGAGGTCGTGATGATTCCGCGATCGCCGATCTGGCCGCCCTTCTCGGCATAGAACGAGGTGCAATCGAGCACGAGTTGCGCTTCGTCGCCATTGGCGATTTCATCGACCGCGAGGCCGCCGGTGAGAATCGATCGCACGGTCCCATCGGTCTCGAGACCGTCGTATCCGGTGAACGTCGAGCCGATAGCCGGCACTTCGGCAACCGAAACCACGACGCGCTTCTTGGCTGCATCGGCCCGCGCGAGCCGCCGTTGCTCCTCCATCTCGCGGTTGAAAGCGGCGATATCGATCTCGACCTGGGCTTCGCCTGCGATTTCACGCGTCAACTCCGAGGGAAAGCCGAACGTATCGTGCAGCAGAAAGACGTCGCTTCCGGCCAGCGGCTTCCGATCGCGTTTGGCCGTCTCGATCAAACCGGCGAGCATCTCGCTGCCGCGCTCGAGCGTTCGATTGAATGCCATCTCCTCGGCTCCCAGTGCCTGCTCGATGCGCATCGTTGCGTTCCGCAATTCGGGGTAACCCGGTACGAGCGAGCGCACGACGGCGGGAACGAGTGCGGTGAGAAAGCCGACGGGATACCCGAGCAGTTTTCCGTTGCGAACGGCGCGTCGCGCGAGAAAGCGCAGAACGTAGCCGCGATCGGTATTCGATGGATGGACTCCGTCGGCGACGAGGAACGTCGCGGCGCGCACGTGGTCGGCGATGATCCGGCGACGCACGATCTGTTCGTCCGGCGGAAGCGTCGTGCGGCCGACTTCGGGCTGCGCGTCGATCACGTCGGTGAATAGGTCGGTCTCGTACATCGACGCCTTGCCGTTAGCGGCGGCTAGCATGCGCTCGAATCCCGCGCCGGTGTCGATGCCCTTGCGAGGCAAATCGTGCAGAGTGCCGTCCGGCGTCCGGTTCAACTGTTGAAAGACGAGGTTCCAGATCTCGACGAAACGATTGCCAAGGTTGGGTCCGGTGTCGCCCGGTCCACTTGCGTGTTCGGTGCCGTTGTCATAAAAAATCTCGCTACACGGACCGCACGGTCCGGTCGGACCCATTGTCCAGAAGTTGTCCTCATCGAAACGCGTGATGCGCGACGGCGCGAGCCCGATCTCACTTTCCCACAGCGCCTGTGCTTCGTCGTCGTTCACGTGCACGGTCACGTACAGTTTGTCGACTGGAAGACGCAGGCGTTCGGTCAGAAACTCCCATGCGTAGCGGATCGCCTCGCGCTTGTAGTAGTCGCCGAAGCTGAAGTTGCCAAGCATCTCGAGGAACGTGCCGTGCCGCCCGGTCCGCCCGACGTTTTCGATGTCGCTCTTGGCTCCGGCGACGCGCAGGCAGCGCTGTACGGTGACGACCCGCGGCGCCGGGGGCGGCACTTCGCCCAGGAATGCCGGCACGAATTGTTCCATACCGGCGATCGTGAACAGCGTCGTCGACATCTCGTCGGGGATCAGCGTCGCCGAGGGTACCGCCTTGTGCCCTTTTTCAACGAAGTAATCGACGAACACGCGGCGCAGTTCCTGACTGGTCATCATCGCTCGCGATGTTTCAGGGCCGGCTAGTCGTGCCCTCCAGAAGGCGGCGCTCGACAGCGCCGAGCCGCCGGGCGTCGTCGCCGAGCGACGCCAGTATGGCCCGCTGCATTTGGCTCCAGCGCGGATAGGCTTCGTAGAGCGCGATGCGTCCCGAGTTGGTCAGCGCGACCTGGCGCCCGCCGAAGCCGTTCGAACGGCGCTCGAACTCGATCAACTTACACTCGACCAATTCGTCGAGCGCTTCGGATGCGGAATCCGGATCGAGATTGGTCGCGTGCGCAACCTGTTCGATCGTGCAGGGCGTCAGATCGGAGATCGTGTTCAGCAGCAAGAAATCGCGCGTGCGCAGTCCGGTCGAAAGCAACGCTTCATCGTACATCTCGCCTAAGCGGTGCGCGAGGCGTGCGGCAAGTGCGAACAGACACGTATCGGGATCGCCTTGATGAACGCTACTCGAAACGGACGGCATGCAGCGACGCTTCGCCGTCGCGACTGCGGTTCGCCTCTAGCGTTCGAGTAAAGCCTCTTTGAGCTTCTCTAGGGCCTTCTGCTGGAGGCGAGAGACATGCATCTGAGATACATTGAGTCTTTTGGCGATCTCCGTCTGCGAAACCGACTCGTAGAACCGCAGGAAGAGAATGACGCGTTCGCGGCGCGAGAGCACCTCGAATGCGCGCTCGAGATTCGCGCGGTCCTCTAAGTTAGCCAACTGCGGATCGGGATGTCCGATGTAGTCGGCCAGCGTCTGGGAGTTCTTGTCGCCATCGCCCGTGACTTCGGTATCGAGCGAGAGCAAGTTGTACGCTTGTCCGAGTTCTTGAGCTTCGAGAATCTCTTCCTCGGATGCGTTGAGCTGTTTGGCCAACTCGGCGACGGTCGGCGAATGGCCCAGTCCCACGGTCAACTTTTCCATGGCGCGGTTGACGCTGAGGTTCAGCTCTTGCAGCCGGCGCGGAACCTTGAGAGCCCAACCCTTGTCGCGGAAGTGGCGCTTGATCTCGCCGACGATCGTGGGCGTGGCGTACGTCGTGAACTCGACCCCGCGCTCGAGATCGAAGCGGTCGATCGCCTTGATGAGTCCGACGGTGCCCACCTGCACGAGGTCCTCGAGGGTCTCGCCGCGGTTGGCGAATTTCACCGCCAAATAGCGGACCAAGTTGAGGTGTGCGACGACCAGCTCGTCGCGAATGCGATCGGCTTCGTTCGGAACGTGTACGCGCTTTGCCGCCAGCTGTGCGAACGCTGCACGAGTCCGTTGCCGGTCCCAGCGTTCTTCCTCGATCCCTCGAGACTGTTCCATGCGGTTACGAACCGACGCGCTTTGTCATCACCAACTGGTTACCGGACTCCGGGTTGGCAGATTGTTCGACGCTATCCATCAGAGCCTGAATCAGAAAGACGCCCAGTCCCCCTTCGACCGGAACGCCGCCGAGCGGCGCAGCGACGGCTTGCCGGACGCGGATCGCGCCGTGGTCGCGCACGTGGATCTTCAATTCGGCCGATCCGGTCTCGACGACGATCTCGATCGAATCTGCACCCGACTCGGATTGGATGACGTTCGTGCAGGCCTCGGCGATCGCGAGCTTGAGATCTTCGATCTCTTCAACGCTGAAGGGAAGACGATTGGCAATCGCTGCGATCGTAAGACGTGCGACCGCAACCCATTCGGGTTTGCTCGGAATACGAAGCTCGACGGTTCCCAAGTGCGCGTTCGCCACCTGCGTTGCGTTCCCCCGACGATGTTCTGTCCCTAGTGGATTCGTCGGGAGGCTCGCCTCCAGCTCGCTCTCCCGACGATGTTCTGTCCCTAGTGGACTCGTCGGGAGGCTCGCCTCCAGCTCGCTCCCCCGACGATGTTCTGTCCCTAGTGGACTCGCCGGGAGGCTCGCCTCCAGCTCGCTCACGCTAGGGCCTTTTGGGCGCCGATCTCGTCGTCGTAGATGCCGAAGATTTTCACGAGACCGGTGATATCGAAGATCTTGCGGATCTGCGGATTGGTGCAGACCAGATTTACGCTGCCGCCGTGTTCGCGAACCCGTTTAAGTCCACCGATCAAGACGCCGAGCCCGGTCGAATCGATATAGCGAACTCGCTCGAGGTTGATGACGAGGTTGTAATGTCCCTGATCGATCAACTCGGTGATGGCATCTTTCACTTTGGGTGACGTGTACACGTCAATCTCTCCGCCGAGTTCGACGACGTAGGCGTCGCCGCCGGATTCGCGGACGTTCACTTTGATATCCAAGGACATCTCCTAGGGCAAGGGGTCAGGCGTTCGGCTCGTGATGGCCGGTCGCCCGGTCGTTCAGGTCGGCAGCGGCGTCGCGGGCCTTGTTCGAGGCTTGGCGCACGATTGCGCGGAGGAGGTGACGCAGATCGTCACCGGATTGCGGAGTGAGAAGTATCGCGGCGGCAGCGCCCACCAGCGCCCCCGTTAGGAAGCCGGTGAGAAAATCGCCGAAATCAAGAGGGCGTTTTCGCTGCCTCTCATCTTCCACGTCGGCCGTCCTAGCCTTCGTCGTTTTGAGGTTCGCGCGTCTTACGCATCGCCGAGGTCACGCCCGAGAGCGTTGAGCCGATCAGATTCGCCGTTTTTGAGGCGCCGGTCGCGACGTTTTCGAGTTGGGTAATGACGGTAGCCAAGCGAGCGAGCGTCGAGTCGGCCGTATCGGCGATCCCGCCGACGTGCGTCAGAGTCATCGCGATCGGGGCCGACATGACGCCGATCTGCTGATCGACCTCGTCCAGCGTACGCCCCAACCGAGTGAAGAGCGCGCCCACGCGCAGGCATAAGATGAAGACACCGAGCCCCAGCAGTAGCGCGCCGAGACCGACGCCCACGTCCAGTGCGATCGACCATGAAAAAGTCAAGAGGTTACCTCCGAGCGATCCGTCTTTGGCGTTGTTCCCACGAACGGCTCAACTCCACGTACCGATTCGATGACCCAAGGTAGCATCGCAAGCAAGGCGGCGACCTCCTGCCGAGAGGTCGAGCGGCCGAACGAGAAGCGGATCGTGCCGCGCGCGGCCCATTCCGGCGCTCCGATGGCGGCGAGGACATGGCTCGGCTCGCTCGATCCGGCCGCGCACGCGCTCCCGGTCGAGACGGCCACACCTTCGATGTCGAGCCGGATCAGTAGCTCCGCTGCGTCGATGCCGTCGAAGGCGACGCTCGAAATGTTCGGCAGACGTTCGGCGCCGGCGGCATTGATACGCGTGCCCGGCACGGTTGCGCGCAAGGCGGTTTCGAATTCGTCGCGCAACGCGACGAGCCGCGGGGCCTCTTGCGAGAGATCGGCAACGGCGAGTTCGAGCGCCGTCGCGAGGCCCGCGATGCCCGCGACGTTCTCGGTGCCGGCGCGCAACCCGGCTTCCTGGCCGCCACCGACGACGAGCGGCGCGAGCGGCGTTCCCTTCCGAACGTAGAGGACACCGACGCCTTTGGGCCCGTAGAACTTGTGCGCCGAGAGCGAGATCAAATCCGCGCCGAGTTGCGTGACATCGAGCGGGATGCGGCCGGGCGCCTGTACCGCGTCGGTATGAAAGATGACGTCGCGTTCGTGCGCGACTGCGGACAGCGTGCGAATAGGATGAAGCGTTCCGAGTTCGTTGTTCGCCAGCATCAAGGTTGCGAGCACCGTCCCCGGCGTCAACGCGGCCGCGAACGCTTCCGGCTCGACGCTTCCTTTGCCGTCGACCGGCAGAACCGTGACCTCGAAACCATCGTCGCGCAAGACTTGGGTTGCATGTAACACCGCACGATGCTCGCTTGCGGCGGTGACAACGTGACGGCCTTCGGCGCGCCGCGCGCGCGCGACGCCAAAAATCGCCAGATTGACGGCCTCCGAACCGCCGCCCGTAAAGACGATCTCGCGCGGATGAGCGCCGAGCGCGCGAGCGACGCGTTCGCGCGCGTCGTCGAGCGCGGCCTTGGCTCGCCGTCCTTCGGCGTGGAGCGAACTCGCATTGAAGCCGCTCTCGTCAAATGCCGCGAGCATCGACGCGATGGCTTCGGGACGCGCGGGCGTGGTCGCCGCATGGTCGGCGTAAATGCGCGAGTTCATTTCTTCGGGCGATCTTTGTGCCTGGCTTCTTCGCCGCGGTCGCCGGGTTCGTAGTAGCGTTTTCCCGAGACGTTCGGCGGCAGAAAGCTCTGCTCGATGTCGTAATCGTCGTGCGAGTAGACGTAGCCTTTGCCGTAGCCGAGCTCGCGCATCAGGCCGGTCGGCGCATTGCGCAGGTGCAACGGCACCGGGTCGTTGCGCGTCGCCTCGAGATCGTGCAGCGCCGCGCCGTACGCGCGGCCGACGCTGTTCGATTTCGGTGCGGTCGCGAGATAGAGCGTCGCGTGCGCGAGCGGATAGAAGGCCTCCGGCATTCCGACGAAGTGCGCGGCCTGTTGCGCCGCGAGCGCGACTTGGAGGCCGTGCGAATCGGCCAGCCCGACGTCTTCCGAGGCAAGAATCACGAGCCGCCGCGCGACGAACATCAGGTCTTCTCCGGCGTCGAGCATCCGCGCGAGCCAGTAGACGGCGGCATCCGGATCGCTGCCGCGAATCGACTTGATGAAAGCACTGATGACGTCGTAGTGGTTCTCGCCCTTCTTGTCATAGGCGATCATGCGGCGCTGCATTGCGTCGGCGATCAGCGCCTTGTCGATGCGCTTGATGCCGGCCGCGTCGAGTTGTGCGGCGGCGGCCGCGAATTCGAGCGTACCGAGCGCGACGCGTGCGTCGCCGTTCGAGAGTTGCGCGAGCGCGGTCATCGCGTCGTCGTCGAGGGCGATCTGCTCGTTGCCGAGGCCGCGCTCGCGGTCGCCGAGCGCGCGCCGGACGAGCAGCGCGACTTCATCGTCGCCCAGCGCGTGCAGCACGAAGACGCGCGAGCGCGAAAGCAGCGCCGAGTTGACTTCAAACGACGGGTTCTCGGTCGTGGCGCCGATCAGCGTGATCGTCCCGTCCTCGACGTAGGGGAGCACAGCGTCCTGCTGCGACTTATTGAAGCGGTGAATCTCGTCAACGAAGAGCACGCTTCGCTTTCCAACTTTGCGCGCTTGGCGCGCATCGGCCACGACCGCACGCAGGTCGGCGACGCCGGCGCTCACCGCGGAGAGCGCGACGAAGTTCGCGCCGGTCGCGCGCGCGATCACTTCGCCGAGCGTCGTCTTGCCGGTCCCGGGCGGACCCCACAAGATCATCGATGGAACGACGTCGCTTTCGATCGCGCGGCGCAGCGCGCGGCCCTCGCCGACGATCTGCGCTTGGCCGACGAACTCGGCCAACGTGCGCGGCCGCATGCGCGCTGCGAGCGGCGCCGGTGCATCGTGCTCGAAGAGGCCGACGTTCTCGCCGGACCGCCGCGCGCTCAACGTCCCTTCTTCGGCTTCTTCGTCGCTTGAGTCTTGGGCGCGGCGGGAGCCGGCGATTCGACGGGAAGGCGGATTTTGGCAGGGGCGCCGTGCATATCGACGTTCCCCGTCTGCGTGTTATAGTCGACTGTATCGGCGTCGATGTAGTTGCTCTTGTCGCGGATGTGGACGTCGCCCTCGAGGTGCAACAGGTGGTTTGCATCGTCGAGCGTGCCGGACTTGGCCGTCATATCCCGATTGACTTGCGTGAAATGCACGTTGCCGGTGGCCACGTAGTATTTGCGCGAGCCGTCCGCATCGAGTTTGTCGCACGTCAGCGTCGACGCTTCTTGCGTGACCTTGGCGACATCGTTACCGGTGCCGAACTGTTTCTCTTGGTGAACGACCACGTGGCCGGTCGCGTGGAGAATCTTTCCTCTGGAGTTGCCGTCGCCTTCGTCGGCGCTGATCTCGGTGCCCGAGCGGACGGCCGTGAAACGAGTGGGAATCTCGAAGTCGCCACCCGTCATATTCCAATTGATCGTCGTGGCCTGGATGTGATCGTAGCCGGCCGGCGCGGGCGATTCGGCGGGCAGACGCATCGTGGCCGGCGTGCCGTGGAGATTGAGTTCGCCCGTCTGTGTATTGTAGTCGAGCACGTCGGCGTCGACGTATTGATCCTTATCGCGGACGTGCACGTCGCCTTCGAGATGCAACACGTGGTTCACGTCGTCGAGCGTTCCGCCGTTGCTCGTCATGTCGCGATTGGTCTGCGTGAAATGGACGCTGCCGGTCGCGACGTAGAACTTACGCGTACCGTCCGCATCGAGTTTGTCGCAGGTGAGCGTCGACGGTTCTTGCGTCACCTTCGTGGCGTCGGCGCCCGTGCCGAACTGCTTGTTTTGGTGAACGAGCACGTGGCCGGTCGCGTGCAGAATCTTCTTCTTGGAGTTGCCCGCGCCGATGTCGGCGGTGATATCGGTGCCCGAACGCACCGCCGTGAAGCGGCTGGGAATCTTGAAATCGCCGGTGCCCATGTTCATCTGGATGTCGGCGGCCTGGATGTGATCGAAGCCCGAAAAGTGGTCGATGCCGCGATTGGGCTGCGACGAGACCGTCCCACCGGCGGCCAAGACCAGCGCGAGCGCAAAGAGGGTAAGGCCCGAGAACTTCATCCGGACGCGCTCTTCTCCGAAGGGCGGCTGCCCGCCCGCAGGCTCAAATGAGGGTCGCGAAGATCCGCGCGAACGGCACCGCGCCCTCGCGAATCAAGCGCGCTTCGTGCTGCGAAACGTCGATCACCGTCGACTCGATACCGTGCGGCGCCGGGCCCGCGTCCACGAACAGGTCAGCCGGGGGCAGATCGAAAGAGGACTCACGTCCTGTATACGCCGCGCGGCCGCTAAAATTGGCACTCGTCGCGGCGAACGGGCCGCATCGCTCCAACAGTTGCGTGCAGAGTTGATGATCGGGTACGCGCAGACCGATCGAGCCAAGCCCGGCTGTCACGCCGGCATCGATAAATGTCGGGCGACGGACGATAACCGTCAGTGGGCCGGGTAGAAACGCGCGTGCGAGCTTGCGAGCCCGCAGATTGTCGGCCGTATATTCGAGAAACTCCGCAACGCCGGCTAGGTGCAAAGCGAGCGGTTTGTCGCGAGGACGGTCCTTGAGCTCGAAGATTCTCTCCACGGCTTCAAGGCGCGACGGATCGCAGCCGATGCCGTAGACCGTGTCGGTCGGAAAGATGACGACGCCGCCGCCGAGGATGACGGCGGCGACTTCTTCGACGACGCGCTCGACCGTCTCGGCGCGCACGTCGATCGTCTGCACGAACCTAGGCCCGGACGCTCATCCCGGTGCCGATGGCGACGCACGACAAAGGATCGTCGGCGACGATGACCGGGATTCCGGTGATCTCGCCGAGGAGCGTGTCGAGGCCGCGCAAGAGCGCCCCGCCGCCGGTCAGGATGATGCCGCGATCGATGATATCGGCGGCGAGTTCGGGAGGCGTTTTCTCGAGTACCGCTTTCACCGCTTCGATGATCGATTGCAACGGCTCGGCCAGCGCTTCGCGCACTTCTTCGCTCGTGATCTTGACCGTCTTGGGCAAACCGTTGATCAGGTCGCGTCCGCGAATCTCCATCACCAGTTCCGACTCCAGCCGATAGGCGGAGCCGATCGTGATCTTGATCTCCTCGGCCGTACGTTCGCCGATCATCAAGTTGTAGACGCGCCGGATGTGACGAATGATCGCCTCGTCGAGTTTGTTGCCCGCAACGCGCAGCGATTGCGACACGACGATCCCACCGAGCGAGATGACCGCGACGTCGGTCGTGCCGCCGCCAATATCGACGACCATGTTTCCGGAAGGCCCGTCGATGGGGAGACCGGCGCCGATCGCGGCGGCCATCGGTTCCTCGATGATGTCGACGCTGCGCGCTCCGGCCAATTTGGCGGCGTCGCGTACGGCGCGTTCTTCGACGCTCGTGATCTCGGCGGGAACGCAGATAACGACCGACGGTTTCGGCTGAAACAGCATCTCGAAAAACGAACGGTCGCGCGTCACCTTCTTGATGAAATAATGCAGCATCGCTTCGGTGACTTCGAAATCCGCGATTACGCCGTCGCGCAGCGGACGAATGGCTTGAATGTTGCTCGGCGTGCGGCCGAGCATCTGTCGAGCCTCTTCGCCGACGGCGAGCGTCTTATTGGTTCGAACGTCTCGCGCCACGACTGACGGCTCGCGCAGCACGATGCCCTTACCTCTTACATAGACCAGCACGTTGGCGGTCCCGAGGTCGATCCCGATATCCAGTTGAGGTTCTCTCCCAAAAATCTAGGCCCGGCGCCGCTCGCAGGGCGCCCCGAGCCGGGTAATTATGCCAAGGGGAAAGACCGATTCGACGGCGGCAGCCAAAGGCCGCCCGTCAACCGACGGTTGGGTTGGCCGCCGTTTCGAAGGTTCCGATCGGCTCGAGCAACGGCGTCACGCCGCTGGAACGCTGGACTTGGCCGCCGAGAACCGAGAGCATATCTTCCAGGCGCTCATAGCCGCGGTCGATATACTCGAGCCCGATGATCTCGGTCTCACCTTGCGCCGCGAGACCCGCCACCACCAGGGCCGCGCCGGCACGAATGTCGGGTGCTTCGACGGGGGCTCCCGAGAGCGGGTTGCCGCCTTTGACGAGCGCCGTGTTGTTTTCCATTGCGACCCGGACGTCGGCGCCCATGCGAACCAATTCGTTGACGTACGAGAAGCGCGCGTTGAAGATCGTCTCTTCGACGACGCTGGTTCCGGGCGCGGTGCACAAGAAGCTCAACATCTGTGGTTGCAGGTCAGTCGGAAATCCCGGATGGGGTGCGGTCAAAATGTCGGTGCCGCCGGTGATGCGTTCCGCCTGCACGCGAATCCAATCGGTGCCGTTGGTCACTTTCACACCGCACTCGCCGAGTTTGAGCATGAAGGCCGCAAGTTGCTCGGGACGGCAGCGGTTGACGGTGACGTCGCCGCGCGTTGCAACGCCGCTCAGCAAGAGCGTACCGGCGACGATTCGATCGGGAATGATCTCGTATTCGACGCCGTGCAGTTCGCGTACGCCCTCGACCACGAGCGTGTCGGTACCCTGGCCCTTGATCCGAGCGCCCATCGCGACGAGAAAATCTGCGAGGTCCACGACTTCAGGTTCCATCGCGACGTTGACGATCGTCGACGTACCTTCGGCCAGCACCGCCGCGAGCATCGCATTCTTGGTCGCGCCGACGCTCGGCATGCGGAAGTCGATCGTCGCGCCGCGCAGGCGGCCGCGCTTCGTTTCGGCGATCAGATAGCCGTGCGCGTTCGAAACTTTTGCGCCGAGCGCGCGAAAGGCTTGCTCGTGCATATCGGTCGCGCGCGTTCCCAGAATGCAGCCGCCGGGCAACGGCACCTCGGCCCGGCCGAAGCGTCCGAGCAGCGGTCCGACCAAGTCGAACGACGCCGCAAGCTTTCGCACCAGCGTGTAGGGTGCCCGATTCGAGGCGACGTTGGAGCTGTCGATCGTGATCGTCTCGGCATCTTCCGAACGTAAGCGCGCGCCGAGCGCTTCGAGCAGCGACCACATGACCGAGACATCGGTGATGCGCGGCACGCGGCGCAGCGTGACCGGCGTTTTCGCCAGCAGCGCCGCGGCCATGATCGGCAGCGCCGCATTCTTTGCGCCGTGCGTATCGACGCTGCCGGTGAGCGTGTGCCCTCCGCGGACGCGCAGCGTTGTCTCGAGTCGATCGAGTACGTTCACGCTAGCCTGTATTCGCAGGCTCGGCCCGGCTCTCCGCCAACGCGGCCGGCCCCCGGCGTTGGGCCAACAGCCCGAGCACGAGCGCGATGAAACAGAAGAACGCCGAGATGGCGCCGGTCCAGCTCGTGCCGTAGGTCGCGAGGATCGCGGTCGAGATCGCCGGCATCACGATGCCGGCGATCGATTCGAGCGACGACCCGACGCCCAGGACCGTGCCGCGCACGTGTTCGGGTGAGGCTTCGGTAAGCAACGCCGGCAAGGTTGCATTGGTAAAGCCGAGCGCGACTGCGAAGATGACCATAGCGAGCACGAGCGTCAGCACGCTATGCGCGAGCGGCACGACCAGAAAGAAGAGACATGCCGCGGCGAATCCGAGATTTGAGACGCGCCGCACGCCGAGTCCGTCGGTCGCGCGGCCGACTCCGCCAAGCTGTACGACGATACTGAGAACGCCGAACGTCGCGAAGAGATAGCTCGTCTGCGAAGCGCCGAAGCCGAGTAACGAGCGGATGACGAGCGCGAAGACGGCGAACCATGCATAGAGGCCGAGCGAGTAGGCAAGTTTCTGAATGAGAATCGGCGAGATCTTTTTGTCGCCGAGGTAGCGGAAGATATCGGCGAACGTCGCGGATTTCGCGGTCTCGGCTTTTGCGGCGACCTTTTCGGGCAAGGTGAAGATCGTCAGCAGCAGCGTTACCACTTGCAATCCGGCGGCGAACAGAAACGGCGTCGTGTATCCGTACTTCGCGAGCAGCAAACCGCCGGCTGCGGGTCCCAGCACGAATCCGGCGCTGAACGCCGCGCCGACGTACGCGAACGCGCGCGCGCGCTGCCCGGGATCGACGCGGTCGGAGACGTAGGCCTGGGTCACGCTGATGTTCCCGCCCGAGAAACCTTCGACGATGCGCGCCACGAAGACCCAGACGAGCGTAGGCGCGAAGGCGAGCATCGCCCAGCCGATCGTCGCGCCGATCTGACTGACGATCAGCACGGACTTGCGCCCGATGCGATCGCTCAGATTTCCCCACAGGGGCCCGCCGATGAACTGACAGAACGCAAAGGTCGCAAACAGGATGCCGACCGTAACGTCCGACGCGCCGAAGTGCAGCACGTAGTACGGCAGGATCGGGATAAGGATCGAGAAGCCGAGGATATCGACGAAGGTGATGCCGAGAATCGGCAACAGTGTTTTGAACAAAGGCTAGCCGCGCCGGCCGGCGAGGCTGCGTTCTCCCCGTTTTTTGGTCATGCCGAATGCCGTCATCACGATCAGATCGCGCACGGGTTCGGGCAGACGTGCCACGAGCAGGCGAATCCGGGCGTCGCTCCCAACCAGATATCGCGCGCGCGGCCGTCGCGCGAAGAGCGCGCGCTCGATCACGCGCGCGACCGCTTCGGGCAGGATCGCATTCGCCTCATGGCGCTCCGCCAAGCGCACGACGCTGCGAATCATTGCGTCGTACTCCGAACGCGTCTCCGGCGCGGCCCCGTCCATGATCTTGAGGCTCGCCTCGGCCGAGCGGCGCCAGAACGGGGTCTTGACCGAACCGGGTTCGACGATCGAGACGGCGACGCCGAACGGGCGCAGTTCGAGGCGCAGCGCGTCGCTCGCAGCTTCCAGGGCAAACTTCGATGCGGAGTAGGCACCCATGAACGGTGCGGCGAGTTTTCCGCCGATCGAACTGACGTTCACGATACGTCCGCCGCTCTCGCGCAAGAGCGGCAAGAACGTTTGGATCGCTGCGATCGCGCCGAAGAAATTGACGTCGAACTGTTTGCGCAGTTCCTCGAGCGGTAAGAGTTCGAACGGGCCTCCGAGTGCGACGCCGGCGTTGTTGACCAATCCGTCGAGACGGTACTCGCGCAGACTCTCGATCTTGGCGCGCGCGCGGAAGAGCGAACCTTGATCGACGACGTCGATCAGCATCGGCCGAATATTACCGGCGCCTTCGCGCAAGAGCTTCTCACCGTCGATTTGGCGACGGATTCCAGCGAAGACGATCGTCCCACGACGCGCCATGCGCAGCGCGGTCGCAAAGCCGATGCCGCTCGAAGCGCCGGTAATGAGCACGGCCGCCTGGCGGCGCAAACTCGAACCATGCTCCTTCGTCGAGCCGTTGGACGTCGTGATAGCCATCATGCGCGCGAGCCCTCGGGACGGCGCGGCAGCATCACAATCGCGATCTGGGACATGACCGGGTCTCCGTCCTGGTTAAGCGTCTGCATCGAAAAGTGTGCGATGCCGCTCGGTTTGTCGGGCTTGGCGTGCATTCTTGTCACTTCAACCTCGACCCGCAGGGTATCGTTTGCGAAGACCGGCTTGAGCCAGCGCAAACCGTCGACGCCCATCCCAACGCCGCCGCGCGAACCGAAGACGCCGCTTTCGACGATGAGCCGCATCGTGATGGCGGTCGTCTGCCAGCCGCTCGCGATCAGCCGGCCGAAGATCGTCGCCTTCGCCGCCTCGGGATCGAGATGGAAGACCTGCGGGTCGTATTCGCGAGCGAAGGCGATGATGTGCTCTTGCGTCAGCGTGAACATACCCGTCTCCAGACGTTCGCCGACGGTCCAATCTTCGAAGTACCGGTCCACGGCCAGTGCTTGCCCGCCCGCCGGACGCGTCCTGCGTGCGCTAGACTATGACGCGAGTTTGGCCGGGAGGTACGAACCGTGTTCCAGTTCGTCGACGATCGTGGGTGCAGTTGGCGACCAGCCCAGATCGCGCTTGGCGCGCGCGGCGCTGACGCGTTGATCGAGCATCAAGCACTCACCGAACGGACCGAGCAACTCGGGTTGGACCATCGTGGTCTTGCCGCCGGCGCCCGCACCGCGGCTCGCCGCTTCGGCGATCTCGCGCACGCTGAATGAAGAGTCGTCGACCGCGTTGTAGACCGCGCCCGGCTTGCCGCGTTCGGCGACGAGCGCGGTCAGGAGCGCCAAATCTTGGCGTCCGATCGTGGCCCAGGAGTTGAGACCCGGACCAACCATCGTCGTCGCTCCCCGGTCGCGCGCCGATTGTGCGAACATCGCCGGAATCCCGCCGCCATCGCCATAGACGATGCCGGCGCGAACGACGTGTCCGCGAATTCCGATCTTCACCATGTTCTGCACCATGCGTTCCAAGTCGGGGCGCTTGGCGACGAGGGCCGGTGGTTCGAGCGGCGCCGCTTCGTCGGCGACGTCACGCGTGTTTCCGTAAACCCACGCGCCGCTCATGAAAAGAAACGTACGCTCCATGCCGGCCATCGTGCGCGCAATCGTCCGCACCGCGTGCAGATCGACGGTGTACGGATCGGCATCGGTGGACTGAACGCAGTAGATCACCATCTCGGCCGCTTTGACCGGTTCGATCAGCGTGTGCGGGCGCGCCGCGTCGCCGGCCACGACTTGCGCGCCCGAGGCTTGCAGCTTCATCCTGGCGACATCGCTGCGCGCGGTCGCCACGGTTTGGTGACCGCGCAACCGGAAAGCGCGCTCGACGGCGCTCCCGACGTAGCCCGTCGCCCCGATGATGAGGACATTCATACCTCATTGTCTTCGGCCAATCCGAACCGGTTTTGGAGCGTTTTGGCTGAAACCGCTCGGTTTGGATGCAGGTTGGGCCGGATGATGGGCGTGGGGGGACGCGGTCCGATGGCCGCTGCGATCGCGGTTTTCTACATCTTTTTGTGGGCTTCGGCGTACGTTCCCAGCAAAATCGCCTCGATCGAGAGCCCGCCGCTCTGGTTCTTGGTGGCACGCTTCGGGGTGGCCGGGATTGTTCTCGGGGTGGTCGCGCTCGGGCTGCACAAGCCGGCGCCGGGCTCCCCGCGCGCCTGGCTCGTGGCTTGTGTGCTCGGCATCCTGGCCAATGCGCTCTACCTCGGCCTGACGTACACGGCGATGCACCGGCTCTCGGCCGGGATGGCGGCGATCGTCGCCAGCACCAATCCGCTCGTGCTCGGACTGCTCGCCCCGCGCCTCTTAGGCGAGCGGATGACCTGGCTAAAGGCGGCCGGCTTGGTCCTCGGTTTCGGCGGCGTGGCCGGCATCGTGCTGGCCCGCGCCGGGTTGCCGTCAGCGTTGCCGTTCGACGCGGGGCTGGCGTTTTGCGGTGTGCTTTCGAGCGTTGCCTCGACGTTGCTCTTCAAGCGCTGGGGCACGCAACAGAGTCTGGTCGCGATCAACGCGATTCAATTGCTGGCCGCGGCGGTCGTCTTGATACCGGTCGCGGTCGTCGTCTCGGGCGCTCCGCACCTAACGCTTACGCCGGAGTTGGTTGCATCCTTCGTGTATCTGGTTCTCGTGTTAAGCGTCGGAGCGTCGCTGATCTGGTTTTGGCTCTTGCGCCACGGCGAGGCCAGTCGCGTCAGCGCCTACTACTATCTGACGCCGATCTTCGGGCTCGCGCTCAGCGCGCTGATGTTGCACGAACCGGTCGGGCTGCGCGACCTCTTCGGCCTGGCGGCGATCGCCGGCGGGATCGCCCTCGTGCAACGCAGTTGAACATCATCGGGGGCGCGCGGACGCGTTACGGTATTCTGGCGCTGGTGACGACCGCCCAAGTCGGTGCATCGCTCGTACAACAAGGGCTTGGTTCGCTCGGACCGTTTCTGACGTCGGCGTTTAGGCTCAGTCACGTGCAGCTCGGTTTGCTCACCGGTTTGATGATGGCGGGAGCGACGGGCGCCGTTGCGTTCTCCGGATTGGCGGTCGACAAGTACGGCGAACGCCGGGTCATTTTAGCGAGCGGTCTGTTGATGGGTTGGGCCCTGGTCATGGCCGCGCTCGTGCAGTCGTACGTCTGGCTGGTTGCGTGGATGGCCGTCGTCGGCGCCGGTTATGCGGCGTCGACGCCGGCCGGAGGCCGCGCGATCTTGTTGTGGTTCGCGCGCGATCGCGGGGCCGCGATGGGGATTCGCCAGATGGGCGTTCCGCTCGGAGGTTTTCTGGGGGCACTCATTCTGCCGGCATTGGCTACGACGGGTGGATACCAAAACGCGCTCGTCGCGGGCGGCGTCTTGACCGCGCTTCCGTCGGTGGCGGCTGCGATCTGGTATCGCGAGCCGGAGGGCCATGCGTTCGGCACCCGCCGCATGCGGGCGTTGCTCATTTCGATGTTCGCGATCGCGCGCGACACGCGGTTGGTCTACGTCACGCTGACCTGCATGGCCCTCGGCGTCGCGCAGGCGAACCTGCTGACGTTTCTCGCCTTGACGCTGGTGCACGATGCGAAGTTCGGCATCGCGCTGGCGGCTGCCGGGCTTGCCGTCGCACAACTGGGAGCGATGGTCGGACGCGGCGGCTGGGGCGTATTGAGCGACCGAGTCTTCGGCGGAGATCGCATCGTGCCGCTCATGTGCTCCTGCGTGATCGTAACGATCGCGGCGTCGACGATTTCGTCGCTGCCGGAGCACGCCGTCGCACTTGCGTTCAGCGCCGCATTCGTGCTCGGGTTTAGCGGCGCCGGCTGGAACGGACTGTTCTCGGCCGCGCTGGTCGAAATCGGTGGACCGGAACGAGCCGGCAGCGCGCTCGGCATCGCGCTGACCGGGATCTACGGGATGGGAATCGTCGCGCCACCCCTGTTCGGGGCGCTGGCGGATGCCCGCGGTTTTCATACCGCGTGGTTGGCGCTGGCCGCGATCGCACTGCTCGGACTCGTCCCGGCGTTGTTCGCCAGGCGTGCGATCGCGCGGTACGGAGTCAGTTTGAAGTTGGAGGTTTGATGGAGATCGATTTGAGCGGACGTACCGCACTCGTCACCGGGGGGTCGCGCGGCATCGGTGCCGCGATCGTTCGCGCGCTACACGGCTGCGGCGCTTCGGTCTACTTCACGTACGTTGCGGAACGCGAACGCGCGGAGGAGCTGGCGCGCGAGCTGGGCGAGCGCGTGACGACGGCACGCTGCGATATCGCCGACGGCGCGTCACTGCCCGCGTTGATCGACGATTGCGTGAGGCGCTTTGGCCGGCTCGACGTCCTCGTCAACAATGCGGCGAGCTTCGAGGAGAACCCGTTCGACGGCGACGATTACGAACGCTGGCGTGCCGGTTGGCAGCGAACCTTCGCGATCAACCTCTTCGGCGCTGCGGACCTCACGTTTCTGGCACTGCGCAAAATGCGGGCCGCGCAAGCGGGCCCAAACGGCGTACGCGGCCGGATCGTCAATATCACGTCGCGGGCCGCGCATCGCGGGGAGCTCTCATTTGCGGATTACGGCGCGAGCAAAGCCGCGCTCGTCAACCTCACGAAGTCGCTCGCACGCGCGTGCGCCCTGGACGGCATCGTTGCCTTTTCGGTCGCGCCCGGCTTCATTGCGACCGAGATGGCCGAGGTCGAGCTCGCGCGCCGCCGCGCGGAGGTCGAGGCCGAGATTCCTTCCGGACGGATCGGCACTCCCGAGGAAGTCGCGAACCTCGTCGCATTTCTCGCGTCGGGTTTGGGCGACTACGCGACCGGCACGACGCTCGATATCAACGGCGCGTCGTACGTGCGCTGAGCCAGGGACCGGCCACCACTCGGCGAACTGTCGCGCTCTTGCCCTGGTGGCGGAATTGGTAGACGCGCTGGTTTCAGGTACCAGTACTCGCAAGGGTGTGGGGGTTCGAGTCCCTTCCTGGGCATAGAACGTGGCGGTGTCGATACTGGTATCGTCTGCCACGTTTTTGATGTAGCGTCACCGTCCGATCCGGAGCAGCCTACTTCGCGTCGTCCGCGGCCCTGACGATGACCTTGGCTTTCATGAACGCGTGGTACGCGCAGGAGTACTGATACGTTCCCGGCGTCTTGAAGGTGAACGTCCACTTCGCGTTCTTGTCCATGTTTCCGGAATCAAAGACCTTCGGCGTATCGGAAGACGTGACCGTGTGCGCGACGTCGTCGTCGTTGACGAACGTGACGGTCGTGCCGGCCGGGATCGTCAAGGTCGCCGGTTTATACGCGAAGTCTTTGGTGCGCACGACGATCGGCGCGGCGCTGGCCGCGGGCGCCGGCGCATCGGCGGCCCGAGCGGCGTTCGGGGCGGCGTGCATCGTCCACAGGCCGGCCGCGAGCGCCGTGCCGATGAACGCGAACAATAGTCTCTTCACGATCGATGAGGCTCCTGTGGAAAACGGGCGTGTTCCCATTGAACGTCACCCGAGGCGAAATGGTTTGCGTGCGATCCGAACTACGTCTTGCCGTTCGCAGACATCAGGTAGTCGACGATCTTGTCGACGTCGCCGTCGGCGATCGTTGCCTTGTAGGCGTTGCGCATCTTGTTGACTTCGGCGGTCCACTGCGTCCTCGAGAGCGCCGGCTGGTTGTAGACGTAGTCGGCGCCGTGACAGATCAAGCAATTGGTTTGCGCGGTGGCGACGTTCGGTCCCGGTTTGAAGTCGACCGTGGTGGCCGGTAACTTGATCGTGACGACCTGCGGATTCGAGGCCGCATGCGCACGTAGCGAAAGTAGTCCTGCCGCAGCGAGCCCTACGGCGAGCGCGATCCCTGCAATCGGCGCGCGCATCAGACGGTCACCTTGTAGGTCTCGATGTTGCTGCGCAGATAGCCGGATGGATTCCAGACCGGCACGTTCGTCTGTGTCTCGCCGCTATTCGTCGTGGCGCGACACGCGAGCGTATACGGTCCCGCGCCGGGCGGCGTCCAGGCGATCTGCCATTTTCGGAAGCTATAGGGTCCGAGATCGCGACCGAGGATCGCCGGCATCCACGTCGCGCCGCCGTCGGACGAAAGTTCGACCGTCTTGATTCCTCTGCCCGAATCAAACGCGATGCCGCGCACCGTCTGAACTCCGGCCGGCAGCTTGTCGCCGTCCGCGAAGTTGGTCACGAACGAGCGAACGCGAAGTGTATTGATGGGAATCGTCGGATATCCGGTTTGATCGGGCGTGACCGTGTTGCCCGGCGTGTCCGGTATGCGGTACGCAGTCTTCATCCAGAAGTTGTCGTCGACGTGGTCGATGACTTCGATATTCGCGAGCATCTTCACCCAATACGTGGCGAACCAGCCGGGCACGATCAGCCGAACCGGAAAACCGTTGAGCAGCGGAAGCGGTGCTCCGTTCATATCGTACGCGACGATGATATCGGGATTCGTCGCAAAGTTGATGTCGAGCGCCTTCATGAACTGCGGCGTCGCCGGCAGTACGCCGTGATCGAGCCCGGTGAAGCGAACTTGTTTCGCGCTGGCGCCGACACCGGCTTTGGTCAGAAGATCTTTCAAACGCACGCCGCGCCAGCGCGCGTTGCCCATCCCGCCGTTGGCCCATTCGCCGCCGGCGACGCGTGGCGCGAAAAAGCCGCGGCTGTTGCCCGAGCATTGATTGACGGCGACGACCTCGGTCGCCGGAAAATCGCGGCGCAGTTGGTCGACGGTAAACGTCAGCGGCATTGCGACCAATCCGCCGACGTTGAGCCGGAACGTGCCGAGATCGACGGTATCCGGAACTCCCGCGAGATGCCAGCGTACGTAAAAGGCATCGTTGGGCGTTAGTTCCGAGCCGTCGAAGACATTGAACGGCGTTTCGAGGATCGGTGGTCGCGTCGACTGCACGATCAGTTCCCGCTTCTGCGGAAACTTCGCGAGCGGTCGCCGTCCGTTCGTCATCGGGAGATCGACGAAGCCGCCGGCCGCGATGGCTGCGGATCCGCTCGCGACGAGCGTGCCGGTCGCGGCGGCGGAAGCGAGGAATCTGCGACGAGATTGCGTCATTCGGCTACCTCCGTTTGCGTTGGATTTGTCCGAATGCGGGGGAGACCCTGTGCCGCGAGTCCCCGGCACCCGACGTAGTGGGCAGGCGGGTTCCCCGCTGTGCATTAGAATGGTAGGCATCGTGGTGAAGCGAGAGTTCGGGCGTGCCTGAGACCATCGTCAAGGTGACCCTCCCCGAGATGGGCGAGTCGGTCACGGAGGGCTCGATTGTCGAGTGGCGGGTCATGCCGGGCCAGTGGATCGAGGCCGGCGAGACGCTGGTCGATATCACGACGGACAAAGTCGACGTCGAAGTGCCCGCCCCGGCGGCCGGCGTCGTCAAAACGCTGCTCGCCGAAGAAGGCGCGACGCTCGCCGTCGGCGCAGGGCTCGCCGAGATCGATACAGCCGCACCCAAACCAGAGGGTGCCGCGCAAGCGGCCCCGGCGCCAAGAGCCGACTCGCCGAAACCTCAGAACCCTTTGCCAAGCCCCGCCGCGACGAATGGGGCGTCGCGGACGGGCGGTGCCGCATCCTACGGCGCGCGCCGTCTGGCCGAACGCGAACAGCTCGACATCACGAAAATTGCCGGCAGCGGACCCGACGGTCTGATTCTGCGCGCGGATGTTCTGCGCGCGATGGCTTCGCCCGCAGTCCGGGCTGCAGCGCCCCAACCGCCCCTCGCGCGCGGTGCGAAGGTGACGCCGCTGCGGGGTCCGGCCGCGTCGCTGGTCGGGTACATGGAAGCGAGTCTCACTATTCCGACCGCGACGAGTTTGCGTACGTTGCAAGTCGCCGCGCTCGAACTGCGCCGCGCCGAACTCAACGCGGCGCTCAAGGCTGCCGGCCGCGGCGAGAAGGTCTCGTTCACGCACTTGATCGCGTTCGCGCTCGTGCAGGCTGCGCGCCAAGAGCCGGCGATCGTCGCGTCGTTCCGGCGCGACGATGGCACGCCGAGCCGCGTCGAGAGTGGCATCCATCTCGGGCTCGCCGTCGACACGCAGCGTAAGGACGGCGCGCGCTTTCTGGTCGTGCCGGTCGTCAAGAACGCCGACACATTGGATTTCGCCGCATTTCGCGCCGCCTACGAAGATCTGGTCGCGAAGGCGCGCGATAACAAACTTGCGGCCGACGATCTGAGCGGAGCGAGCTTTACGCTGACCAATCCCGGCGGCATCGGGACCGTCGCCTCGGTGCCGCGTTTGATGCCGGGACAGGGCGCCATTATCGCCGCGGGCGCGATCGGCTATCCGGCCGGCTTCCAACACGCGAAGGAACCGGCTCTCAAGCAACTTGGCGTCGAGAAGACGATGACCTTGACGAGCACCTACGATCACCGCGTGATTGCGGGCGCGCAGTCGGGCGAGTATCTGAAGCGGGTCGACGAGTTGCTGCAAGGCGCGAACGGTTTTTACGATTCGATCTTTGCAAGCCTCGGGCTCGAGCCGGGTCGTGCCGCGCGCGCCGCGCAAGCGGCGGCACCGGTCGCCGTGACGGAGTTGGCTCCGGCCGCGCCGCGCGAGATGGAAGCGTACTCCGACGAACTCTTGCGCGCCGTTGCGGCCGGGATGTCGATCGTTTCGTCGTATCGCCGTCACGGGCACTTGGCCGCGACGCTCGATCCGCTCGGAGCGCAGCCACCGGGCGATCCGGCGCTCGACGCGCACACGTACGGTCTGACGCCGTCGATCATGTCGGCGATCCCTGCGTCGATTCTGCGCACGAAGTTGAAGGGCAGCACGCTGGCCGAGATCGTCGGCGAGTTGCGACGCACATACAGCTCCACGATCGCGTACGAGATCGAGCACATAGCGAACATCGAACAACGCGAGTGGCTGCGCGACTACATCGAGTCGGGAACGCACGTCGTTCCGCTTTCACCGGAGAACGCGCGCAACGTGCTCGCGCGCTTGACGAGAGTCGAGACGTTCGAACGGTATCTGCGTAAGACGTACTTGGGCCAGAAGACATTTTCGATCGAGGGTCTGGATATCACGGTCGCGATGCTCGAAGAGATGGTCAGCGCGCTCGCCGACGACGGAACGCAGACGGCGGTCGTCGGCATGGCGCATCGCGGCCGCCTCTCGACGATCACCCACGTGGTCAATCGGCCCTACGAAGAAATTTTGGCGGAGTTCGAAGCCGCCGACGGGCGCGGCGAGGGCAACGACGATCAGGATGCGACCGGCGATGTCAAGTACCACCACGGCGCGAGCGGAACGTATCTCACTGCCGGCGGGCGCGAGATCGCGGTCGAGTTGGCCGCAAACCCGAGCCATCTCGAGGCCGTCGACGGCGTGGTCGAGGGACGAACGCGCGCGCGCCAGACCAATCACACTACACCGCAGGCGACGCTCGAGATCGGCCGGGCCGCTCCGATTCTGATCCACGGCGACGCGGCGTTCAGCGCTCAGGGCGTCGTCGCGGAAGTCCTCAACCTGCAAGGGCTCGCCGGATATGCGACCGGCGGCACGCTGCACATCATCGCCAACAACCAGATCGGCTTCACGACCGATCCGAGCGATGCGCGTTCGACGCGTTACGCCTCCGATTTGGCAAAAGGTTTCGACGTTCCGATCGTTCACGTCAACGCCGACGACGTCGAGGCGTGCATCGCTGCCGTTCGCTTGACGCTCGATTTCCGCCGCCGCTTCGGCCACGACGCCATCATCGACGTGATCGGTTACCGCCGCTTCGGGCACAACGAGACCGACGAGCCCGCATACACCCAGCCCGACATGTACGAGCGCATCAAGACGCACCCGACGGTACGCGAACTGTACGCGCAGCGTCTGATCGCGCAGAGCATCATTACCTCGGAAGAAGTGAACGCGCTGGTCGCGCAAGCGACGGCGCGGATAACCGAAGCACAGAAGAACGTGAAGACCGGCGTCTGGCGTCCCGCGGCAAACCCCGTCGCGCCGAACGGTGCGGCCACGTCTTCGGCCGTGCTCGACACCACGGTGTCGCGCGAGAAACTGCTGGCTTGGAATGACGATCTGGTTGCGGTGCCGGCGACCTTTACGGTACATCCGAAGCTCGCTCGCCAACTCGAGCGCCGTAAGGCCGCATTCGCGAGCGAGGGCGAAGCCGATTGGGGTCTGGCGGAGTCGCTCGCGTTCGCCTCGCTGCTCGCGGAAGGCACGCCGATCCGTCTGACCGGTCAAGACACGCAGCGCGGCACGTTCAGCCACCGTCACATCATGCTGCACGATCCCAAGAACGATCTGACCTACGCGCCGATTCAGCATCTCGCCGGCGGCCTCGCATCGTTCGAAGTCTACAACAGTCCGCTCTCGGAGTACGCGTGTCTCGGTTTCGAATACGGCTACAGCGTCGAGCTGCCGAAGGCGCTCGTTCTGTGGGAAGCGCAGTTCGGCGATTTTATGAACGGCGCGCAGATCATCATCGATCAATTCATCGCGGCCGGGCAGGCCAAGTGGGGCGAGACTTCGCGTCTGGTCTTACTGTTGCCGCACGGCTACGAAGGCGCGGGACCCGAACATTCGAGCGCTCGCATCGAACGCTTTCTGCAGCTTTCGGCCGAAGGCAACGTGCGCGTCGCCAACTGCTCGAACGCCGCGCAGTACTTTCACTTATTGCGCCTGCAAGCGCTCACTCCGAAAGCTTTGCCGCTCGTCATCTTCACGCCGAAGAGCCTGCTGCGGCTCAAGGCCGCATCGGCCGGCATCGACGAGTTGAGCGGCGGCCGCTTCCGGCCCCTCATCGACGACCCGCGCTTCGCGCAGGACCGCTCGGCGGTCGAGCGCGTCTTGATGTGTTCGGGTAAGATCTATTACGATCTGATCGGTAACGCAGCGTACGACGCGATGAAGAAAACCGCGCTCGTTCGCTTGGACCTGCTCTCGCCGCTGCCGCTCGATGAGATCCTGGAACTGCTCGGCTCGTATCCGAATCGCAAGCGCGTGGTTTGGGTTCAGGAAGAACCGAAGAACATGGGCGCGCGCGCGCACGTTCGGCGCCGGCTGGTCGAGCGCTTACCGGACGGCGTCGCCGACGTCGAGTACGTCGGCCGCTCCTACCGCGCGAGCCCGAGTGAAGGGTATGGCGGGGCTCACGCGGTGGAGCAAGAGCGCATCGTCAAAGAAGCGCTCACCGAAACGTAGCTAGCTCGCGGGGCGGCGCATCGCGCGCAGTTTGTCCGGCGATGCTAGCAACTGCAGGACCGTGCGTCCGGCATCGAGTTGCCCGCCGCCGCCGGGTCCCGGCGAGCGCATCGCATCCGGCGCTGCACTCGGCTCGGTCGGGGGTAAGAGCCCGCGGCGCGTCTCGTTCAGTCTTGCTTGGATGTCGAGTACCGATTTGGTTTCGCTCGGCGACAACACGGCGTCGATCGCCTTGATGGTGTCGAGCGCCGGCAGGGTCCCGGCGTTGAATTGATCGATGCTGGCTTGCACCTTGGTCAGATGGTCCGGACTCAAGGCTTTGATCAAGACTGCCTTCGCGTCGGCGCGAGCGGCTTCCATTTTGGCGCGAACGTCGGTCGGCGGCCCGGCGGGTGCCGGCGTGGGGTCGGCTGATACGGCGATCGGCGCGAGCATGAGAGCGAGCGCGATGGCGGCAAGTATTTTACGCATAACCCGACGGTAACCCGAGACCCTTATACAATCCTGGGAGCGGCCACGAACCTAACGCGAACCTAACCTTCGGGATTTTCGCGTTGCGCTAAGAGCGAGCTCATGATCTGCGCCGTCGAGCGATCTTCCTGACGCTGTGAAACGGCGAGCGCATCGATCGCGCCCGCGACATCGGCGGCCGGGCGGTTTTGGCTCATCTTCCATTTACCGACCAAGCGCTCGATCGGCATGCGCAGGCCGACGATGCCTTTCAATTGCGAATCGATGAATTCGCGCGGCGCGTCCGCCACCGCCCAGGGCGCTGGCCGGCCCTGCTCGTTCGTCTCGGTCAAGCGCGTCACCAGATCGCGCAAACGTTCGGCATCCTCGAAGATCTCGGCGCGACCGTGCGCGTGGATCGCGACGTAGTTCCACGTCGGCACGACCTTCCCGGTCTCGCGCGTGGTCGCATACCACGCGGGCGATACATATGCGTGCGGCCCCAGGAAGATCGCGAGTGCTTCGGTCTGCGGCGTCAGCACGCGCCAGTGTGGATTCGCGCGCGCGAAATGAAAGAGCAGCGTGCCGTTTGCACCGGGACCGGATTCCACCAGCATCGGAACGTGACTTGCGATCAGCCCATCGGCGCTTTGACTGACGATCGTGGCAAACGGAGATTGCCGGATGGCCTCGTGCAGCTGCGCGATGTCATCGAGCGCGAAGTGCGCGGGGACGTACACGTCAGCGCGCCGCTGCGGGCGTGATCTCCGAGAGGATGAAGGCGTAGTTGAACGCGGTCTCCTTGAGCGCGTCGTAGCGTCCGGATGCCCCACCGTGACCCGCTCCGAAGTTGACCTCGAGCAGCAACGGATTGTGGCCGGTATTGAGCGCGCGTATCTTAGCGACGAGTTTCGAGCCTTCCCAGTACGGGACTTGGCTATCGTTGATCGAGACGCGCACCAGCATCGCCGGATACGCTTGCGCCGTGACGTTGTCGTAGGGCGAGTAGCGCATCATGTAGTCGTAGTCGGCCTTCACGTTCGGATTGCCCCACTCGAGATACTCGGCCGTCGTCAGCGGCAGGCTTGGGTCGAGCATCGTGTTCATCACGTCGACGAACGGGACGGCCGCGACGACTGCTTTAAAGAGGTCGGGCCGCATATTCGTCACCGCGCCCATCAGCAGACCGCCGGCGCTGCCGCCCAGAATCGCGAGCCGGTCCTTCGAGGTATAATGCGCGCCGACCAGATACTCCGTGCAGTCGATGAAGTCGGTGAAGGTGTTCAGCTTATGCATCAGGTGACCCGACGTGCGCCAAGCCTCGCCCAATTCTCCGCCGCCGCGGATCATCGCGTTAGCATAGACAACTCCGCGATCGAGCAGCACCAGACGCGAGGCCGCGAACGTTGGATCGGTCGAACTCCCGTACGAACCGTAGCCATAGAGGAGCATCGGCGCCGAGCCGTCAAGCATGGTGCCGCGCTTATAGACGAGCGCGATCGGAACGTGCGTGCCGTCGCGCGCGGTCGCGTACTTCAACTCCGAGACGTACGCTGAAGCGTCGTAGCTGGGAACCTCGGTTTGCTTGAGGAGCGTGCGTTTGCCGGTCTTCAAATCCAGATCGAAGACCGAATTCGGCGTGACGAGCGACGTGTAGCTATAGCGGAACGTCGTGCTGGAATGTTCGCGGTTCGCCGAGGGAAATGCGGTATGCACTACCTCGGGAAACTCGACCTGCGAGCGTTTACCCGTTTTGAAATCGAGCAACTCGAGGCTCGCGAAGCCGCCCGTGCGCTCGGAGATGACGGCGTAGTCGTCGAAAACGGTTAAGCCGGTGAGGTGCACGCCGGCACGCTGCGGGACGATTTCGCTCCAGTGCGCTTCGTCCGGCGTCCGTAGGGGCGCGCTAACGACCCGGTAGTCCTCGGCTCCGCGGTTGGTCAGGATCAACCAGCGGTCGCCGTGATGCTCCACATGATAGCGATGGTCGATTTGCCGCGCGATCAGGACCTTGAGCGGGTCCGCCGGCCGATCGGCCTGGATATAGCGGGACTCGGTCGTCGACTTGCTGGCGGCGTCCAAGAAGATGAATTTCCCGTCGAGCGAACGATGCACGCCGATGTCGTAGAGCTCGTCCTTCTCGGTGTAGAGCACATCGCTTGAGGGAGCGCCCAACGTATGGCGCCAGAACGTGTCGTTGCGTTTGCTGACCTCATCCTCGGTGACGTAGAAGAGCGTCTTGTTATCCGACGCCCAGGCCGCGTCGTCAACGCGCGGGATACTCTCGCCCAGGTCGGCGCCCGTCGCCAGATTCTTCACGTGGAGCGTGTACTGGCGGTAACCGGTCGTATCGAGCGAGTACGCGAGGAGATTGCCGTCGTCACTGACCTCGTACAGGCCGAGTCCTAAGAACTTTTTGCCTTGCGCTAAGACGTTGAGATCGAGCGTGATCTCCTCGGGCGCATCGAGGCTGCCGCGCTTGCGCGCCAAGATCGGGTACTGCTTGCCCTCTTCCGTGCGCGAATAATAGTAGTAGTCTCCGTACTTATACGGAACTTGCAGGTCGCTCTGTTTGATGTGCGAGAGCATCTCGTCGTAGAGTCGCTGCTGCAACGCTTCCGTCGGTTTCATGACGGCGGCCGTGTAGGCGGTTTCCGCCTGCAAGTAGCTCGTGACCGCCGGATCGCTCTTCTGGCGGAGCCAGAAGTAGTCGTCGGCACGTTTATATCCGTTGATTTCGCTCGGATGTGCGATCCTCGCCGCGATGGGGGGCGTGGCGACCGCGGGATCGAGTGTGGCCGCGGCGGCCGTGCTAAAGGGAGACGACATCAAGACACCCGTGATGAGCAGCGAACATACAAAGCGCATAGCTCCGGGCTTACGCGGTCGCCACGGAAAATCTTTGAACTCGAGCGGCCTAGGGCGGCTGCGCCGCGAGAGCGACTTCCTGGCCGAATGAAATCTCGAGCATGTGTCCGTCGGGATCGGCGATGAGGGCCCAATATCCGACCGGATACCCGGAGTCGGTCGGTCCGCTCTTCAGGCGTTTCTCATCGCGCGCCAAGGCGCAGCGCTCGTCAACCGCCGCGCGGCTCGGAAGACCGATCCCGAGGTGCGCGTTTGGTCCGAGCGGGTTGCGAACCGGATCGGCCGCCTCGATCAGGACCAGGACGAAGGGTCGCGTCCGATCGCTGAGCCACACGACCCGTTTGCCGTCGTCACGCCGGCTGTGCACGATTCCCATCCGGGCGTAGCGCGCGTAAAAATCGACGCTAGCATCGATATCGTGCGCGTAGAGTGCGATGTGGGTAAAGCCGATATCGCTCACGCGGGCTCTATTCGGCGAACGGGATGTAAAGTTCCGGCTCGCGGCGCTCGGCGATTTTCTGGATGCCGTTCTTCCCGTAGCGCTCGAAGTGCGGGGCCGAGCGGTGAGCCTCGAGCGCGGCCTCGTCGTCGTACTGCTCGTAGATGAAGAACTTCGCCGGATCGTTCTTAGCGCGATGCACGACGTACATCCGGCAGCCGGGCTCCCGGCGCGAGGCTAGGATCAACTCGCGGAAGTAGCCCGCGGCTTCCTCTTCGTGCCCGGCTTTGAAGACGTAGGTGACGGCCAGGGCGATCATCAGGCGGGCACGTACGTTCGCGGGCCGCCCGCGGCGACGATGGCGTCGGCGATCATGCGCTCGGCTTCCCCCGGATGACGCCAGCGGGATTGTGCGTCGGGATCGAGCGTATCGATTGGATCGAAGTAGACGAAGTGTTTGCCGGGCTTCACGCTCGGCGCGGAATAGACCGCGATGCCGTTCGAGCGATCGTAGTGATCGAAACTGTGGACGTCGCGCTTTCCGCCGCCGCCCGGAGCGTCGCAGATAAAGGTCGGCGTGTTGAAGCCGGCCGTCGAACCGCGCACGAATTTCTCGACGTCGATCGCGGTCGCAATCGAGGTGCGCAAGTCCTCGACGCCTTTCACAAGATCGTGCATGTAGACGTAGTAAGCGTGCACGTTGAGGTAGCCGAGGCGCTTCACCAGCAACTGCATCACTTCGGGATCGTCGTTCACGCCGCGGATCAGGACCGTCTGGTTGCGTACGGTGATACCGCGTTCGAAGAGCAGCCGCATCGCCTTCTCGGTGATCCAACTGACCTCGTTCGGGTTGTTGAAATGCGTGTGGATGACGACTTCCTTGCCGAGCGCGCGACCGCTGTCGACGACAGCGGTCACCGCATCCGTCCAAGCGTGATCGGTCAAAATCTTCATCGGCATGACGGCCGGCCCTTTGGTCGCGAACCGCATGCGGCGCACGTGCGGAATCGACAGGAGGGCGTCGCCGATCGTCGCGATCGATTTCGGCGCAAGCTGGTAGACGTCGCCACCGGAGATCACGATATCTTCGAGTTCCGGCCGCGAAGCTATGTAGTCGAATGCGTCCTGCCACTGTTTGGGGGTACGCGCCAGCGGAACTTTGTCGACGGATTCCGTGTCGGCGCCGATTGCGTACGAGCGCGTGCAGAAGCGACAGTATACCGGGCAGACGTTCAGCGGCAGAAACAACGCTTTGTCGACGTAGCGGTGCGTCAGGCCCGGCACCGGTGAATCCTCGAGTTCGTGGAGCGAGTCGAGCGTCAAGCGCGGATGATCGGGGAGCAGTTTCGACGCCAGCGGAATGAACTGCGTGCGGATCGGGTCGCTGTAGGGCCGCTCCCAATCGATCGACGCGATCATGTACGGCGAGACGCGCACCGCCATGGGCGCGCGCCGAAAACCTTCGCGCGCATCGCTGAAGAACGATGGTTCGACCAGCTCTTTGACGGTGGCGAGCAGCTCGTCCGCCGATTTGACGGAGTTCTGCCCTTGCCAGATGTGATCGAGGAACGTCGCCTCATCGATCTCGCGATACTTGGGAATCGAGCGCCAGAACTCGCCCTGACGCCAATTCGTGTGCGCGAACGCTTCCGGCCCGGCCGGCGGTTTGAGGTGGTGTTCGCGAACGACTGGTTCCATGTGGTCTTTCATGCGATGGCGGACGGAGAGACAAAGCGGTCGAGAAAATAGGCCAAGACGGGTGGATGGTCGCGCAACATTTGCAACGCGATCGCCGCATGGTCCTTGGCGTACCCGTTGCCGACGATCATCGTGACGTCTTTCCCCACGCCTTCGGCGCCGAGCGCGGCGGCCGTGAACGAGGTGCACATCGAGAAGAAGTAGATCGTCCCGGCGTCTCTGGTGCAGAGGATCGATGCGAGTTCCGTTCCGGGCACGTTGACGCAGTTGATCGTCAGATCGGCGAGTTCGGGGAGCGTGGAAGCGACGCTCTCGAATGCGGCGAGCGGCTCGCGCGCGTCGGCGGCGACGAACGCGTCGACGTAGCCGTGGTCGAGCAACAGTCGTGCGCCGGCGGTCGCCGCATCGGGTGCGATACCGACGACGCGGCCGCTCGGGCCGACGCGTTCGCGCGCTGCAACGCAGGCAAGTATCCCGGATTTTCCGTCGGCGCCGAAGACGGCGACCGTCGCGCCAAGCGTTGCCAAGCGCCGAACCTGGGCCGGCGCACCGGCGACATCGAGAACGGCGAGCGCGACGTCGGCCGGAATATCGTCGGGCAAGATCGCATATGTCCCGCTCGCGAAGAGCACGGCGCTGCCGCGAATCCAGAGGCGGCCGCAGGCAGGATCCACGCGCAGAACTTCATCGATATGGAGCGGCGTCAGGGTGAGCGAGACGAGCGAGGCGATGCGATCGCCTTCGCATAGATCGATCCGCTCGCGCAGCGCTGCGCCGATCGTTCGGACGCGGCCGATGAACATGCCGCCGCTTCCGGTCGCCGGATTGTGCTGCTTGCCGCGTTCGGCAACGAGCGCGATGACGTTCGCGGCGATGCGCGAGGGGTCGCCGTCGCACGCGCCGGCGATCTGCCTGAACGAAGCCGAGTCGATGTTGAGCGCATCGACATCGCAGAGGATCTCGTTCTCGTAGGCGACCGCGGTGGCGTCGAGACGCCACGCGCTCTGAGGCAGGACGCCCACAGGTTCGAGCACTCGGTGGCTTCCGAGGCGGCAGGCCTTTTCGCGTCTCACGCTGCGGGCGCGCGTTCGCCGACGAGATCGGCGAGCGGCAGACCTTCGCGCTCGAACGGCGTCGAGAGTACGATCGTCGTTTTGGTGCGCGCGATGCCGGCGACCACCTTGAGCCGCGAAAGAAACGCATCGAGGTGACCGGTCGAGCGAGTCAATACTTTGAGAACGAACGACTCCTCGCCCGCGACGCTGTGCACTTCCGCAACCTCGGGCAACGCCGCGACCGCCGATTGAAATGCGTCGTAACGAACTTCGGAAGTCGTGTAGACGCTAACGAACGCGGTCAATGCGATGCCGAGACGGCGTGCATCGAGACGAGCCGTATAGCCTTTAAGATAGCCGCGCGATTCCAAGCGCTTCACGCGATCGTGGACCGCCGACGAACCCAGACCGACGACAGCCGCCAATTCGGCGAAGGTCGAGCGCGCATTACGCTGGAGGCCTTCCAGCAGACGAAGGTCGAGCTCGTCGAGCTCAGGGTGATCGAACATGGGCTCCCGCCTGAACGTATCTTTGGTAGTGTCGATATATTCTAGCCGTTTATCCGGGAAAAGCAAGGAAAGGACGGTTGTTATCCGGTTCTAGATAGAAATCTCCGGCCAATTTTCGCAATCAGGCCGGCCTCCGGCGGCGCCGGATGAGCAGGCGCCCGGGAGAGCGCGGCGCACGTATCGCCGCGATGCTTGGCCTCTGGACTCGTCGGTTCGGCGTGGCGTTCGGCCTGATCGCGCTTCCTCTCGCCGCCGGCTGCGGCCGGCAGCCGCCGCCCGTTTCGACCGTACGCTTCGATATCTCCGCGGACCCCGGGACGCTCGATCCGCTCTTCGCACATGCGGATGCAGCCAACGTCGAGCAGCAGCTGGCGCACCTTGTCTTCGAACCATTCTTCGATCTCGATCCGCGCGGACGTCTGGTTCCCGAACTCGTCACGACCGTTCCAAGCGTGACGAACGGTGGAGTCTCGCCCGATGGGCGCACGATAGTCTACCACTTGCGGCGTGCCGTACGCTGGAGCGACGGCGAGCCCGTCACCGCGCGCGACGTACTGTTCACGCTGCACGCCCTGCTCGACCCGGCCAACCCGGTCGGTTCGCGCGAAGGATACGAATTGATCGATCGCGCCGAGGAGCTCGATCGGTACACCGTCCGCTTTCATCTCAAGCGCGCGTGGGCGCCGGCCGTCGCCACGTTCTTCGCATACGGCACCGCACCGCAATACGTTCTGCCCGAACACGTCCTCGCGCAGCAGGCGCCGCTGGCACGCGCACCGTTTGCAGCCGCGCCGAACGTCGGCGACGGACCGTATGCGTTTGTCGAATGGCGGCGCGGCGATCGCCTCGTCTATCGCTCCAACCCACGCTACTGGCGCGGCGCGCCGAAGGTCGCGCGGCTCGAGGTCGCTATCGTTCCCGATCCGCAGACGAACCTGACGCTGTTGCGTTCGGGCGCGATCGACTTCAATCTGATCGCACCGTCGCAGATCGCAACGTTGCGCGACGCGAGCGACATTGCCTACGCTGAGGTGCCGACCGCGCTCGTCGCCGGCATCGCCCTCAACGTATCGCACCCGCCGCTCGACGACGTGCGCGTCCGGCGGGCGATCGCGGCCGGCATCGATCGCGCCGGCATCAGCGCCAAGATCACGCTCGGTAAATATCCCGTCGCCGATTCGGACCGGCCGCGTTTTTCATGGGCGTACGATCCGGCGATCCGGCAGCCGCGCTACGACCCCGTGCGCGCCGATGCGCTGCTCGACGCCGCGGGATGGCATCGCGACGCCGGCGGCATGCGACGTAAGAGTGGCAAGTCGCTCTCGCTTACGTACGTGCAGTTTCCGGAGACGACGACCGGCGTGCGCGTCGCCGCGCTCGTACAGCGCGAGTTGAGCGAGCGTGGTTTCGACGTAACGATCAAGCAGATCTCGAACGCGCAGCTCTTTCTCCCGACGACGGGCGCCCTGGCCGCCGGCGCATTCGACATGGCCTACGTACCCTGGTCGATGGGCGCCGATCCGGACGACCGTTTTTTACTGGCATGTTCCGGCGCGGCCAAGAACTACATGCGCTACTGCGCGCGGGCGATCGAGCGGCTCGAAGAAGATGCGGTCGCCCGAGCCGGGCAAGCGGCGCGCCGCGCCGATTACATCGCGATCGATCGCATCGTCGCCCGCGACGTTCCGATCGTCTATCTTTATAATCCCAGCTACGTCTACGCGTACCGGCAGCGTTTGCACGGGTTCGCGCCGAACGCGTTTTCTCCAACCTGGAACGCCTACGCCTGGAGCCTCGAATGATCGTCGAGCCCGTCGCGCCGGTCGACGCGGAGTTACAACGCCTCTTCGGCGAGCAGCGCCGTTGCTATCTCGCCGCACCGTCGCCGTCGCTCGGCGAGCGGCGCGCCAAACTCGACGCGCTGGAGCGCGCGATTCGAGCCCACCGCGAGGACGTGATCGCGGCTCTGGCGGCCGACTTCAGTAAGCCGCGCGAAGAGGTCGAGGCGACCGAGATCCTTCCGACGCTCTCCGAACTCAAGCACGCGCGCTCGCATATGGCCGCTTGGAGCCGGCCCCTGCGGGTCGCGACGCCGCCCACGCTGCTCGGTTCGCGCAGCGAGATCCGCTACGAGCCGAAGGGCATCGTGCTGATTCTCGCGCCGTGGAATTATCCGTTCTATCTCCTGATGACGCCGCTGATCGCGGCGCTCGCGGCCGGAAATCGCGCGATCGTGCGCTCGTCGGAGAAGGTTCCGCACGCGACGGCCGCCATGGCCACGATCGTACGCGAGGCGTTCGGCGCGCAGGACGTCGCGTTCGTCGAGGGCGGTATCGACGTCGCCGAACAACTGCTGCGCCTGCCCTTCGATCATATCTTTTTCACGGGAAGTACGCGGGTCGGGAAAATCGTCATGCGCGCCGCGGCCGAACATCTCGCCGGCGTGACGCTCGAACTTGGCGGGAAATCGCCGGCATTCGTGAGCGCTGACGGCGACGTGCAACTCGCGGCCGAACGTATCGCGTGGGGCAAGTTCATGAACGCGGGCCAAACCTGCGTCGCCCCCGACTACGTGCTGGTGCACGAATCGCAAGAACGCGTCTTCGTCGAGCGCACGATAGCCTGTGTCGAGAAGATGTACGGTCGCAGCGAAGAGGATCGCGCGCACACCCCGGATCTCTGCCGCCTCGTGAACGACGGCGCATTCGAACGTCTCGAGGGCCTGCTCGACGCAACGGTCGCGGAGGGGGCGCGCGTCGAACTCGGCGGGGCGCGCGATCGCGCGCAGCGCTACATCGCGCCGACGATTTTGACCGGCGTTCGCTTTACCTCACCGATGATGGCCGACGAAATCTTCGGCCCGATCTTGCCGGTCCTGACGTATCGCTCGCTGGACGAGGCGATCGCGCAAGTGAACTCGAGGCCCAAACCGCTGGCGCTCTACGCATTTGCCGCAAAACGGACGGCGCGGCGGATCGTCGAGGGGACGAGCGCCGGCGGGACGGCCATCAACGACGTCGTCGTGCACCTGGCCAACCCGAGCCTGCCGTTCGGCGGTATCGGCGCGAGCGGCGTCGGAAACTATCACGGTCATTTCGGTTTCCGCGCCTTCTCACACGAACGTGCGGTCCTGTACCAGGGGCGGCGCAGCGCGGTCGCGCTGCTCTATCCGCCGTATCGTAAAGCGACGCGAACGGTCCTCGCGTTGATGGACCGCTTCTTCTAACTTAGAGCGCCTTCACCGCGCCGATCAGGTTGTCGATCGAGGCCTTGGCATCGCCGAAGAGCATCATCGTATTCGGCAGTTCGTAGAGCGGATTGTCGATGCCGGCGAAGCCGGGTTTCATCGAGCGTTTCAGCACGACGACGTTGTGCGCCTTATCGACGTCCAGGATCGGCATGCCGTAGATCGGGCTGGACGGAACGTTGCGCGCGGCCGGATTGGTTACGTCGTTCGCACCGATGACGAGCGCGACGTCGGTGCGCGGAAACTCGGGATTGATGTCTTCCATATCGCAGAGTGCCGGGTACGGCACGTTGGCTTCGGCCAGCAGCACGTTCATATGGCCCGGCATGCGGCCGGCGACCGGATGGATCGCGTATTTGACCTCGACGCCTTTCTTCTCCAGTTGATCGGCCAACTCGCGCACGCTGTGCTGCGCCTGCGCGACGGCCATCCCGTAGCCGGGAACGATGACGACATGTTTGGCGTACGCCAGCATCGTCGCGACGTCGTCGACGGTTGCTTCGCGAACGGTTCCCGAACCGCCCGAGCCTTGCGTGGGGCCCGCGTCGGTCGAGACCTTGCCGAACGCGCCGAAGAGAACGTTGGCAATCGAACGGTTCATCGCTTTGCTCATCAGCATCGTAAGCAGGGTGCCGGAGGCGCCGACGAGTGCGCCGCTGATGATCAACACGTTATTACCGAGCACGAAGCCGGTCATCGCCGCAGCCAGACCCGTGAACGAATTGAGCAGCGAAATGATGACCGGCATATCCGCGCCGCCGATCGGCAGGACGAAGAGTATACCGAGCAGCGCCGCGGCCGCGAGCGCGACGAAGTAGGCGGGCACCGCGTCGACGTTGGCGATCGTCATGCCGGCGGCGACGACGATGGCGAGCGCGATCGCCCCGTTCACAACTTGCTGCGCGGGGTACGTGATCGGCCGCCCCGTCATCAGCTCTTGCAGTTTGAGGAAAGCGACGATGCTGCCGGTGAAACTGATCGCGCCGATGATTGTCGAGAGCACTACGGCTAGGGACTGATCCCACGAGACGGGATTGAGACCGGGGTTCTCGCGCAGAAATTCGGCCGCGGCGACCATCGCCGCAGCGCCGCCGCCGGCGCCGTTGAAGAGCGCGACCATCTGCGGCATAGCCGTCATCTTGACCGCGCGCGCGGAGTAGATGCCGACCGCCGCGCCGCCGCCGAGACCGACGGCGAGAATCCACCACGCGGCGCCGAAATCGAGCTGGAATCCGGTTGCGATGAGCGCGAGCGCCATGCCGGCCATCGAGATCGTGTTGCCCAGACGCGCGGTCTTCGGATTGCTCAGAAAGCGCAGGCCCAGAATGAACGCGATGCCGGTCACGAGATATGCGGCGTCGATCGCGATTTGATTGGCGCCGGTAATCTCCGCCGGCACTAGCGCTTCGCTCCGTCGCGCGGCCCGGACGCGCGCGTCTTGAACATCGCGAGCATGCGCTGGGTGACGACGTACCCGCCAAAGACGTTCAGCGAAGCCAAAAAGACGACGATGACCGAAAGCGCGGGTCCCAATTTCGGCGCCGCGACGATCGCCACCAAGAGCGCGCCGACGAGGACGATACCGTGAATCGCGTTGGTCGCCGACATCAGCGGCGTGTGCAACGTGGTCGGCACCTTCGAGATGACTTCGAAGCCGACGAAGACGGCCAAGACGAAGACGGTGAGTTCGGCGAGAAGATGTGCGCTCACGCTTTGCTCCCGATGGCGGCGAGGGTCGGCGGGTGAAGGATCTCGCCGTCCTTGGTCAAGGTCGCGCCCTTCACGATTTCGTCGTTCATATCGAGGTTCACTACGCCGTCCTTGATCAAGAGCTGCAACAGAGCGTAGACGTTACGCGAATACAATTGACTGGCGTGATACGGCATCGTCGACGGGAGATTGGTCGTGCCGACGATCGTGACGCCGTGTGCGACGGTCACCTCGCCCGGCGTCGTCGACGCGCAGTTGCCGCCGGTCTCGGCGGCCAGGTCGACGATCACCGAACCAGGCTTCATGCCCTGCACGGCAGCCTCGGTGACGAGCAGCGGCGCGCGGCGTCCCGGCACGGCCGCGGTCGTGATGACGACGTCCATGCCGGCGATCGTCTTGGCGAGCAACTCTTGCTGCAGCGTCTCTTGCTCCGCGCTGAGCGCCTTCGCGTAGCCGCCCGCGCCTTCGGCATCGATGCCGAGATCCAATTCGAGGAAGGTCGCGCCGAGACTCTGCACCTGTTCCTTGACGACGGTGCGCGTATCGTATCCCGAGACGACGGCGCCAAGCCGGCGCGCAGTCGCGATCGCTTGCAAGCCGGCGACGCCGGCACCGAGGATCAGCACCTTGGCGGGCGGGATCGTGCCGGCCGCGGTTGTCAGCATCGGAAAGAAGCGCGGCAGATGCTCGGCTGCGAACAACACCGCTTTGTATCCGCTGATATTCGCTTGCGACGACAGCACGTCCATCGACTGCGCGCGCGCGATGCGCGGGATCGAATCCATCGAAAGCGCCGTGACTTTGTGCCCTGCCAGCTTTTCGACCGAGGCCGGATCGCCGAGCGGCGCGAGGAGCGCCAACAGGGTCTGCCCGTCGCGCAGCATCGCCGACTCGGCATCGCTCGGACGCTGCACCTTCACGATCAAATCGGCGACGCTGTAGACGGCGGCCGCATCGGCAGCCAGCGTCGCGCCGGCCGATTCGTACGCGCTATCGAGAAACGCGGCCGCGGTTCCCGCGCCGCGTTGGACGGTTACGTTCGACCCGGATTTTGTCAGCCGCGCGACCGTCTCGGGGACGAGCGCGACACGGCGCTCGCCCGGCGCGATCTCGGTCGGGACGCCGATGACCATTGAGGGCTCTCCTACGTAAGTAAATGAGTGCGCTGACTCCGGTTGTGGAAATGCGTTCATATCCCTGCGCGCGCCGCACGCGGTCTCGGATGCGCGCTACGTGATCGAAACGAAATTCCTCAGCACGCCGATACCGCCGATCTCGACCTCCATCTCGTCGCCGTCTTTGAGGAACTCGGGCGGCATGCGGGCGAATCCGACGCCGTCCGGCGTACCCGTGGCGATGACGTCGCCAGCTTCGAGCGTCATGCCGCGCGAGAGCGATGCGATGATCGCGGCGACGTTGAAGATCAGTTGACTCGTGTTGGCGCGCTGCTTGGTGACGCCGTTGACGCGCAACGCGATCTCGAGATTTCCAGGATCGGAGATCTCATCGCTGCCGACAATCGTTGGTCCGATCGGGCAGCAATCGTCGAGGCTCTTCCCTTTGAACCATTGTTTGTGGTCGCGTTGCAGATCGCGAGCCGTAACGTCGTTGAGGCAGGTGTAGCCGAAAACGACCGAGAGCGCATCCGCTACTGGAACGTCTTTGCAACGTTGACCGATCACGACGGCCAATTCGGCTTCCCAATCCCACTCTGAGGAAACCGCCGGCGATAGCCGGAGGGTCGAGAGCGGATCGGCAACCGATGTGGGCGCTTTACTGAAGAACGTGGGCACGTTCGGGAGACGCAGCTCGGCGCCGCGCGAGCGCGCGATCTCTTCGGCATGGCCGAGGTAGTTGAGCCCGACCGCGAACACGTTCTTGCGAGGCCGCAGCGGCGCGAGCGGCGTCGCGAGATGAAATGGAATCGCCGCTTCGGTCGCGATCGTCGTCCGCAGGGCCGGATCGAGCCCGATATAATCGAGCATCGTCGCGATGCTGCGTGGAAACGGACGAATCCCGTCATCGTCGATCAAGCCGGGGCGAACTTCATCGCCGTACCTAAACGTCACGTAGCGCACTACGCCGGTCTCCGCGTCAGATGCCACATGTCGCAATAGCGGCAATGGTACGTGTAGAGCACGCCGGACATCCCATTCATCGCCGCGTGCGCGCGAGCCTCATCCTCGCTGCGATAGCCGTCCTTCGACGTGCAACTGCGTTCCAGATCGCGATCGGTCGCATCGTCCACGCCTTGGCGGCTCGCCAGCCACCATTTCAGCGGATCGAACGTCACCCTACGATCCGGTTCGCGTCGCTGCCGGTAGCGGCACTTTCTCGAGTGCCTTTTTCATGCGCTCGAGGCTGGCCCGGTTGATCGCGGCGAAGACTTCGACGATGCCGGGCGCGGCCGCGTTGACGCCGCCGGCCTGAAGCTGTTTGACCGAGCGATGCACGAGCAGCGACGCCGGATCGTAGTCGTACGAAAGCAGGTAGAGACCGGGAATTGACTTTCCCTCACGCGTGCGGATGAATGTTTGCACGACGTTGCCGTACGTGATCGCATCGAAGCGCTTATCGTGCGAATGCTTGCCCGAGCGAACTTTGCTGACTTGACCTTTTTGGTTGACTTCGACGACGAACTCGGTGTGCTGCGCTTGCTTCGGCGCGACCGCGCGAAACTTGCTCAAATCGCCGGCCGGCAAGGGGCTCGGGCGGGGTGCGGCGGTCGCCGGCACACTCGACCAGAGGGCGAGGCCCAGAGCGAGCGCCGAGCAGAGGCGGGCGGCCATGCATTGCGGGTTCCGTTCCGTGCGGGGGATGCCTGCGGGTACCGCCGAAGCCCGAATGCGTGAAGCGCCTACTCGTTCTGATCGCAATCGTATCCGTCGCCGCCTTCGCGGGGTGCAAAGACTCGGGGCCGACCAGCGGAGCCAACAGTTTCGTGCGTCCGAGCGCGGACATCGTCGTCAAGTCCGTTCGCATCGTCGGCGCGCCCGAGAACTCGGTGCAATTCAACACGATCTATATCGTGAATTTCACGTTCACCAATCATTTTGGAATCGATTTCGTTCCCAAGATCTCGCATTTCATCTTCGAGGATCAAGATAAGATCCGTCACGCCGGGATCGATTCGGGGAGTACGGCGCTCGCCGGCGCGTTTTCGAATTCGATCGAGACCTTGCCGAAAAATGAGTCACGCGACTACACCGCCGCGTTTCTTGTTTCCCCGAACACAACGGGGCTAATCCTCTACGATCCGACGTAGGCTCGGCGCGCTCTGCGTTGCTTTAGCGATCGCATTCGCGGCCGCGCAGCCCGCGTATGCGGCGCGACCGCTGCTCGACAAAGGCCAATGGGACGCCTACTTCGCGCTATTCGCACGCGACGTCAGCGTTCCGTGGAAGCCTGCGACCGTCCGGCTCGACACGTATTCGGGTGCGCCGGTCGAATTCGCGGCGTACAACGTCGATCCGGCCGACGTGATCATCGCGGGACAGAGTCGCCGGCCGCGCGCGATCGACACGGCGCATCGCAAGCCGCTCGTTCGCTGGAGATTCTCGCCGCCGCCCGGGTTTCGTTTCGAATCGAGCGACGTCACGGTTCCGATCGGCGATCAAGAGGGCTTTTACGTCGTTGAAGCGCGCCGCGGCGACGCGGTGCAACAGGTCTGGCTCAACCGTACGCACATCGGCTTATTGACTAAGGAGAGTGCCGAAGGGCTGTTGCTGTGGGGCGTGGATCTGCGCAGCGGCAAGGCTCTGGGCGGAATGAGCGTCGACTTTCTCGTCGGTTTGCATCTGCTCGAGCGCAAGACCGATACAAACGGCGTGATCGTCTGGCGCGACATGCGCACTCGGCCGACGTTCGCGCTGGCCGAGCACAACGCGGCGCGCGCCTTCGTCTCGATCCTCCCGCAGGCGCCGCTGCCCGGCGCGATCGTCGGCATGCGTCTCGAATCCGCGGCGGTGCGCGCCGGCTCGACGGTACGGTTCGCCGGCTTCGCGCGGCATCGCGTCGGCGAAACGTACAAACTCGCGAGCGGCGACGTTCGCGTTACGCTCGCGGGGCAAGGAAAGACGATCGCGGCTGCGACCGCGCGGCTCGATACGGCCGGCGCGTTCGCCGGTTCGATCGTCGTGCCCGCGAACGCCGCCGGCGACTACGCGATCTTGGCGAGTGTGGCGGGCGGGGTCGGCGGCACGAGCCTTCACGTCGATGCGGCGGGCGATCTCGCGCTCGAAATCCGCGCCGGATGTCCGTGCGATGCCGCTCGGGGCGTTCCGCTCGCGTTCGCCGCCTCGCGCGCCGGGGCGGGCGTCGCCGGCGTTCCGATCGATGTTGAAGTGGTGCGCACTCCGCACATCGTTCCGCCGGGAGCGGCTGAGGACGCGCCGCGCTGGGGCACGACCATCGTCTATCAAGGGACGCTGCGTACGGGCGCCGACGGCCGCGCGCAACTCGTATTGCCGGCGCCGACCGATGGCCTCGATTCGACATACGGCGTTCGCGCGACCACCACCGGCGCCACGGCCACGACGCGCGTCGCGGTTCCGAACGCGCGCATCGCGCTCGCCGTCGAACCCGCCTCCCCGGGCGCCGATGTCGGCGCTCCGGTCGCGATCGAGGTTCGAGGGTTCGATCCGGCCGATGGTTCGCCGGCGAACGGGCTCGCGGTTCGCCTGCGTCTGTCACACGGATCGACGATCTCGGATCAAGCGATCACACTTGACGAGCACGGCCGCGCCCATGCGATCTTCCGTCAGACAAGCCTCGGTTCGAATCTGGTGCTCGCCGAAGCCGATGTCGACGGGCATCACGTCATCGATGCGGCGACCGTCGTCGTCGAGCCGAGCGCGCTCTCGGGCTCGACCGCAGCCGATACGTCCGATGTGACGTTGGCGCTCGACAAGACCCGCTACCGCCCCGGCGAAAAGATCGTCGTCCGCGCCAGCGCACCGGGTGCCGTCGGTGAGGCGCTGCTCACGCTCGACGGTGCGCGCGTCTATACGACGCGCCTCGCCTTGGCGACACGCGGTGAGGCCGCGGCCACGCTCGAGTTGGGCGATCCGCAAGGCGACGTTCGCGTCTCGGCGGCATTCGTTCGCGACGGAGCGATCGCGCTCGGCACGGCCGAGGTTCACCTCGATGGTCCCGGCCGCGCGCGCACGACCGAGATCACGCTCGAGCGCACGGCTTACGCGGCCGGCGACGCCGCGCACGTGACCGTTCACGACGGCGGAGGGCACGGTCCGGCCACGCTCGTGATTCGGCTCGCCGACGGGCGCGAGAGCGGCCCGGCGCTCTTCGATGACGCACCCGCGGTCCTCTCGAGCGGCGGCACGAGTTCGCAGAATCCCGCATCCGAGAGCCCGGCCTGGCATGCGTACGTCGCGCCGGAGAGTTCGAAGGCGAGCGATATCTTCGCGGCCGAGCAACCGCGTAAGGTTCCGACCGAGCCGCCTTCGATCGGCGTCGCCGCGCCGCGCACGATGCTGTGGCGCGTCGACCGCGGCGACGCCGAGTCGTTCGACGTGCCGGTGCCCAGGGAGTCGGGTCACTACGTTCTCTCGATTCTCAAAATCAGCGACGACGGCGATGTCGGTGCGGCGTCTGCGAGTTTCGGCGTCCAATGAACGGCGCGCCCGTGAGCCTGATGCTGCTCGACACGTACGGGTTGGTCTATCGCGCGTTTTTCGCGCTGCCGATGCTCACCACGACCAAAGGCGTGCCGATCAATGCGGCCTACGGTTTCACGATGATGCTGAGCAAGCTGATTGCCGATGAGAAACCGACGCACGTGATCGCCGCGTTCGACAAGGGGCTGCCCCAGGCGCGGGTCGCGATGTATAAGGAATACAAGGCGCAGCGGGAGACGATGCCCGACGACCTGCGCTCGCAGTTCGCGCTGGTGCGGCGCATTCTCGGCGTCTATCGCATTCCAGCGATGGAGATCGAAGGCGAAGAGGCCGACGACGTGATCGCGACCTTGGCGCGCCAGGCGGCGAGCGAGGGCCGGCGCGCTGAAGTGGTGACCGGGGACCTCGATTTGCTGCAGATCGTCGACGAGTACACGACCGTATTGACGACGCGGCGCGGCATCACCGACCTCGGCCGTTACGATCCCGCCGCCGTGCGCGAGCGATTCGATCTCGAGCCATCGCAACTGCCCGATTACCGTGGCCTCAAGGGCGATCCATCCGACAACTTGCCCGGCATCCCCGGCGTCGGCGAAAAGACGGCGATCAAATTGATCAAGGCGGCCGGGTCGCTCGACGCGCTACTCGCCGATCCAAAGCTCGCCGGCACGCCGAAACTCGAAGCGCTGATCCGCGAGCACGGCGAGACGGCGCGCATCTGCCGCGATGTCTCGATCGTCTCGCGCGACTTGCCTCTCGCCGTTCCGTGGGAAGAGGCGCGCTACACGCCGCCCTCGCCCGAAGAGCTGTATGTCCTGTATCGCGATTTGGAATTCAAAACGTTGCTAGCGCGTCTCTCCGTACCGAAAGATGATGCCACGCTCTTTCCGCTCGACGACGCCGAACGGGTCGAGGGCAAGTACCGCTCGTTCGCGGCCGCGGTCGATCCGCCGGAGTTCGCGCTCTTGGCCGGTTTGCTGCGCGAGGCCGCAGCGCGCGAGACGATTGCTCTCGCCTTACACGGGAGCGAGATCGGCGTCAGCGATTCCGAGGCATCGGGGTTTTCATTTCCGCTCGCGGCGCTCGCGCAAGCGGAGACCGGCGCGGCCTTTGGCGCGCTGTGGGATGACGGATCGCACCTGACGGCGCACGACTGGAAAAGCTTGCACGCCGCCTTGCGCGCGCACGGTCGGGCTGCGGGAAGTGCCCCGCACGACGATACGATGGTCGCCGCGCATCTGCTCAATCCGTCGCGCAGTTATGCGAACCTCGACGACGTCGCGGCCGAATATCTCGACAAGCGTTTGGGTGACGAGACCGCGGCGTACGCCGATGCGGCCGGCCGGCTGCGCGGCGTCTTGCGCGAACGCCTCGCCCTGCGCGAGCAGCTGTCACTCTACGAGGATGTGGAACTGCCGTTGGTCGAGATATTGGCGCGCATGGAAGCGAACGGAATCGCGGTCGATCCTGCGGCGCTCGACGAACTCTCGCTCGAGGTCGATGCATCCTCGGCGCGTCTGCAAGCGGAGATCTACGAGGCCGCCGGCGGCGACTTCAACATCGGTTCGCCGCAGCAGCTCGGTACCGTGCTCTTCGAACGGCTCGGATTGCCGAACGGCGGTCGCACCAAGACCGGCTGGGCGACCGGCATCGAAGTGTTGCAACCGCTCGCCCGCGAACACGCGATCGTCTCCAAGGTCCTCGAGTACCGCGAGGTGACCAAACTCAAGAACACCTACATCGACGTGATCCCGAAGTTGCTCGCGAGCGACGGCCGTTTACACACGGCCTTTAACCAAACCTCGACGGCGACCGGACGGCTCTCGTCGACGAATCCGAACCTTCAGAATATTCCGGTCCGCACCGAGTTAGGCCGTCGCGTGCGGCGCGCGTTCGTCGCCGGGCCCGGGCGCGTGCTGCTTGCGGCCGACTACAGTCAGATCGAGTTGCGCATCATGGCGCACATCTCGGGCGACGCGGCGATGCGCGCCGCCTTCGTGCGCGGCGACGACATCCACGATGTGACCGCGCGCGGCATCTTCGGTATCGTCGAAAGTGAGAAGGCGACGGCCAACCAACGCCGCATCGCGAAGTCGGTCAACTTCGGCCTGCTGTACGGCATGTCCGACTTCGGACTCGCCCAACGGCTCGCTATCGAGCGCATCGAAGCGCGCGCGATGACCGAGGCCTACTTCGCCCGCTTTTCCGGCGTGCGCGGCTGGATCGAGAGCAACCTCGAGTTCGGACGCGAGCACGGCTACGTCGTCACGGTCCTCGGCCGGCGCCGGTATTTTCCGGACTTGCGCGCGCGCAATCACGCGATGCGCTCGGCCGCCGAGCGTGAGGCGACCAACGCGCCGATGCAAGGCAGCGCCGCCGACCTGATGAAGCTTGCGATGGTGCGGGTCGATCGCGCGCTGCGCGAGTTCGACGCGACGATGCTCTTGCAGATCCACGACGAGCTGATCTTCGAGGTCGCGAACGCCTCCGTCGATGCGGTCGCCGCGATCGTGAAGCGGGAGATGGAACGCGCCTTCGAGCTGAGCGTGCCGCTGGAGGCGACGCTCAAGACCGGTCGCACGTGGTACGACGTCGAACCATTGAGCATGGACGCGATCGATGTTTGAGCGCGTCGCGCGGCTCGTGCTGTTACCGCTGGCGTCACTCTGCGCTGCCGCCGCGCCGCCGCCCGTGGCGACGGTGCCATGCGCGAACGTACGGCTGCCGCAGTCCATTCTAGATGGAATCTCTGCCCGGCCGTTGAGCGATCCGCTCCCAACGATCGAGGTGCGCGCGACGCAGGCGGCCTTGCATCTTGCGGTCGTCGACAGCGAGCCCGACCGCGAGTTCGGCTTGATGTGCGTGACGCGCTTGCGATCGCATGCCGGTATGCTTTTCGTCTTCGAACGTGACGCGAACTGGGAGTTCTGGATGAAGAACACGCTGATCCCGCTCGACATGATCTGGCTCGAGCGCGACGGCCGCGTCAGCGCGCTCGCGCTCAACGTCCCCGAATCGACCCTGGAGACGTCCGACGATGCGGTTGCGCGCCGTACCGGACACGGCCGCTACGTGATCGAGCTACCCGCCGGTGAGGCGCTCGGCGACGGATTGAAAGTCGGGCGGCTTCTGCACTTGCCGCGCCTCCCGTCGACCGCGCCGACGAAGGACTTGATGCGCTAAAGCAGGGAGAACGCGGCTATGGCGCTCGTCTTACTCGTCGCCTTCATGCTCGGCGTAGCCTGCGGCCTGCGCACCTTCACCGGACCTGCCGTGCTCTTCCTCATGCGTGGTATCAGCGTGATCAGCCTCGCGCTCGGCGTAGCGGCGCTGGTGGAGTATGCCTTCGATATGCATCCGAAGGCGCCACCGCGCACGGCGCTGCCGTCGCCGATCGTGCGCATGCTCAGCGGCGCGTTCGTCGGCTGGACGATCGCGGGCGATGCGTATGTCGCCGGTGCGATCGCGGGTCTCGCCGGTGCGGCGGTCGGTCTGTACGGCGGCCTGCCGCTTCGGCTGGCGGCGATCGCTCGGATCGGCGCGATTCCGGCCGCATTACTCGGCGACGCGGCTGCGATCGGTCTCGCCGTCTTCGCCGTTACGCGGATTCCGTAAACGCTCTTCGCGGCACTCGCTCTCTCGACTGCGCTCTTCGGCGCCGATCTAGCTTCGCCGCCGGCGATGAGCGCGGACGCGATGTTGGCGCGAGCCCGCGCAACGTTCCGCGCGCACGAGCGCCCGCGCTTCGTTGAATACACGATCGCGCGGCGTGAGTTCATGTACGATATTCCGGATTTCGAGAACACGTACAGCTTGCGCATCTGGTACCGCGCGACCGATCGCGCGGCACTCTCGCGCCGCTTGGATCGAAAACGCGCGACCGGCGCGTTGCACTTCATTCACCCGGCCTTCAACGAAGCGGTCGACCCGGGCCCGCCGACGGCCGATATCTTCGAGCCCGCGCCGGAGCCTGCCGGCGCGACGCCGGAACCGGCGCCGAGCGCGCCGCTGCGAACGATCGCGACGATCGTGATTGCGGGCGAGCTCGACTATCACGCGCGCTTCGCGGGCATAGAAGAGGGTGCATACCACCTCGAACTGACCGCGTACCGCGACCCCGAGCGCAATCGTCTGCGCGATATTTGGATCGATCCGCTTACCTTCGAAACGCGGCGCGTCCGCGCCAACGACCGGCTCTTCTTGTTGCCGAGCGGGATGTGGGTTCCCGATCTTTTTGACGTGTACCTAGAGATGAAAGACGGCCTGCCCGTGATCCGGCGCATCGAATCGACGACCGATGTCGACTCGGCCGCTGCGTTGCACGGGCCACACTTTCGCGCTGAATACCGCTTCGAGGATGTGGTATTTCCGGGGCTGCTCCCCAATTGGTACTTCGAGCCGAAAACGTATCGCAGGCACGCGGACGAGGCGCCCGCCGGCTGAGCGAGTTTGGCGCATGCTGCAACTTTTGGCGCCAGGGCTACGTTATTAAGACTTGACGTGCCGGAGCTCCCCGAAGTCGAGACGATCGCCCGCGGCCTCCAAAAGGCGCTGGCGGGCAAGCAGATCGTCTCCGCGGAGGTGCGCCTCCCCAAGGTCGTCTCGCCGGAGCGTTCGCGCTTCATGGCCGAGATCGCCGGGGAGACGATCGACTCCGTCGGCCGGCGCGGCAAGTTCGTGGTCGTCTCGCTCGCGTCTGGGCGATCGCTCGTCGTTCATCTCAGGATGACCGGGCGACTCATCGTTCAGACCGCGGGGACCACGAACCCGGAGCCCTACACCAACGTGCTGTTGGCGTTTGGCGATGGGACGCGTCTTGCTTTCGCCGACGTCCGTCAGTTCGGCAGGATGCGCCTGGTCGGGCCTGAAGAACCGTGGGCTGCCGAGGTCGGCTTGGAGCCCCTCTCTGACGATTTCACGTTCGAGCGGTTCTCCGGCCTGTTGGACGGGCGAAGCACACCGATAAAAGTGTTCTTGCTCGACCAGCGTCGCGTTGCGGGAATCGGCAATATCTACGCCTGCGAGGCGCTCTGGGAAGCGAAAATCCATCCTGGCCGCCCGGCGGGGTCGCTCTCAAGAGAACGGCGCCGTCGCTTACACGCCTCGATTCAGTCCGTGCTCCGGCGCGCGATCGACCAGCGTGGAACCAGCGTAGACGATTACGTGGACGCCGAAGGGCTGCGGGGCGGCTTTCAAAACCAACTGAGCGTCTACAGCCGGGACGGCCAAGGTTGTCTCCGCTGCGGACGCAGCATCGTTCGAACGGTACTCGCCCAACGGGGCACGTGGTCGTGTCGAACCTGTCAACGCTAAACGGTATTCTTCAATAATTTTTGCCTCGTAAGAGGAACTGCGCAAAGCGCGGGGATGTGACCGGGCGATTCGATCCGGCGCATCGAGTAAAGGGGAAACGCATTACTATCACCGACATCGCTCCGCCGCAGGCGGAAGAACTCGAAGACCAACTCGCGCTCGAGCAGCGCATGTATGAGGAAAGCCTCAAAGTTCTCGACGAAGGGCAAGTCCTCACCGGCGTCATCGTCGCGAAGTATCAAGACGAGTTACTCGTCGATATCGGGGGTAAGTCGGAAGGCATTCTGAGCTTTCGCGAACTTTCGCTCGCGATCGAGCCCAAAGAACTGAAGGTCGGCGATAAGCTCGAGGTCATGATCCACCGGATCGACGACCAAGACGGAACGCTGTTTCTCTCCGAGCGCCGGGCGCGCGCGCTCAAGACCTGGGAAAAGGTCATCCAGGCGCACGAGAACGACGAAGTGATCGAAGCCACCGTGACGCAAGTCGTCAAGGGCGGCGTCCTCGTCGACCTCGGCATGCGCGGTTTCGTTCCGGCCTCGCAGATCCGTCGCCAGCCCGTCGGCAATCTCGACGAATTGGTCGGCAAGCATCTGCGCCTCAAGGTGATCGATCTCGACCACAAACGGCACCGCGTCGTTCTTTCGCAGCGGTTAGTGCTTGAGGAAGAACTCAACGCCAAGAAGACCGAACTGCTCGGCACGCTCGCGGTCGGACAGATCCGCGAAGGCGTCGTCGTCCGGCTCGCGGAGTTCGGCGCGTTCGTCGACCTCGGCGGCATCGATGGCCTGATCCACAACAGTGAACTCTCGTACGCGCGGATCAAGCATCCGAGCGAAGTGGTGAAGATCGGCGACATCGTCCAAGTCGAAGTGATGAAGTTCGACCCGGAAGCAAAGAAGGTTTCGCTCTCGCTGAAACATGCGTTGCCCGATCCGTGGGTCGAACACGCCGACAAGCTGGTCGAAGGCCAGCGACTGATCGCCCAAGTCGTCAAGGTGACGCCGAACTACTTACTCGTCGAAATCATCCCGGGCGTGCTCGCGATGGTTCCGAAGGGCGAGTTCGAGCCGACCAAGCAGTACAGCCCCGGCGAAGAAGTCGAGGTCACGATCCTCACGGTGAACCATTCCACGCGGCGCATCACGGGCTCGATCCAGCACGTGATGGATATCCCGCCGGAAGAGTTCGCTGCGTTCGCGGTCGACGGCGAAGTGGGCACCCTCGGCGACGCGCTCGACATTCCAACCGCCGACCCGCTGGAAGCAAGCGCCGAACCGATGGACGCCATCGTCGAACCGATGGAGCCGGCGGTCGAGTAAGCCTTCCACCCGGTCCAATCGAACGGCGGCTCTCGGATGATGGCCGCCGCTTTCGTTTGTCCGGAGAAGCGCGCACCTGGGGGGACCGGGACCTACACGCGAAGGCGACCGGATGAACGTCCAGGCGGCGGTGTAGCTCGGCGTGCCGGTGGTCCTTTCGCAGATATTCTCGCCTAGCGACCGCGTCTATAAAGATGCGGAATGGTCGCTCTATCACTATCCGAGACAATATTTTAGCCGAATAACGCCGTACGATCGGTTTATTTATTACCGGCCGCGCGGAAAGCGCGCGCAACGCGATGACTCGTCGCATTATTTTGGTTACGGTATTCTGGGACAACCCCATCCTGATTTGGACGATCCGAACCATCGGTACGTCCCCCTTATCAAAACGGATCACTTCCGGCGTCTCGTTCCGCTCAAAGACTCTTTCGGTCGCTACTACGAAACCGAATCGGAACAAACTATTCAAGGCCAATCCGCGGTGCGCTCGATAGGCGATATTGCCTATCAACGAATTCTGGCGGCCGGCGACGTATCTTCGCTGGGAATTTCTTTGGCGCCGAGCACGGAAGAGATCGCGGCCTCGAGCTACTACGGCACTCCGGTGAGTATTCCAATTGATGACTTCCGTATAGCACATGAAATCCCCCAAGGTGCCGGATATATACCTCGCGCCGACCAACCTCCCGACGTGTATGAATCGGCAAACCTGCAGGAGCGGGCTCGCGCGGATCACCAGCGCATTCTACGGTTGATGCACGTCGCCGCAACCGGTCGCGGCGCTTCATGCCTGTACAATAACCATGTAGACCTCATCATCGATTTCGGCGATGACCGCACGCTTGTGGAAGCGAAGAGCTTGAACGATCTTCGCGATGCGGTGAACCGCATGCGATACGGCATCGGACAGCTTGCCGATTATCAGGTCCGATACCGGGCTGAGCTGCGAGGCGCGAAACCGATGCTGGCGTTCGGGCGTCCGCCCGATCGCCAAACCAGTTGGATCGCGACCGTTCTCGAAGAGAATAGTATCGGTTTCGTAAGTAGCGAGGATGATCGCCTCGTTCCCCTCAACCAAATCGCGCGCGCCTCGCGGCTCTTTTCGTAGTCGCCGGTCGATCGAAGATGAAGCTGCGCGTTGGGCTTACGGGCGGGATCGGAGCGGGGAAGAGCGAGGTTGCGCGCGCGTTCGACGGGTTGGGTGCGCTCACGATCGATGCCGACGAATTGGCGCGGCGTGCCGTCGAGCCGGGCAGTGAAGGTCTCGCGCAGATCCGCGCGCGTTGGCCGCAGTCCGTGCTCGCCGATGGAACGCTCGACCGCGCGGCGCTGGCTGCCCTCGTCTTCAATGACGTCGCGCAGCGCGAGTACTTGAACGCGATCGTTCACCCGATCGTGCGCCGGCTCGCCGCCGAACGCGAAGCGAGCGCCGGCGCGGACCAGATCGTCGTGCACGAAGTCCCGCTGTTGTTCGAGACCGGATTCGCGGATCGATGCGACGCGACGATCGTGGTCGTCGCGCCGGCCGAACTCCGCATCGAGCGTACAATGTCGCGTAGCGGGCTTTCGCGAGAAGAGATCGAGCGGCGCATGGCGGCGCAGATCGATCCGGCCCAAGCGCGCGAGCGCACGGATTTCACGATCGAAAACGATGGAACGCTCGAGGAATTGCGCGCGCGCACCGAGCGCATCTATCGTGCGCTCGCCGGCGTGGAGCGCGCGAAACCTTAACTCTGCGGCAGCAGAAACCCGACTCGGAAGAGGTACGTGCTCGCGACCGGCTGACACCGAAAGAGTTCGGGGGCATAGGTCGTGGCCTTGGCGGCCTTGAGGGCTTCCTGCGTCAGGACATCGTTCGCCGTCGAACTGACGATATTCGTATTCTCGATGGCGCCCGCCGGCGAAAGATCGACGGCGATGACCACGACTCCAGTCTCACCGTTGGCCCGCTGATCCACCGGGTAGTTCGCCGCCGTCATGCGCAGCGTGTGCGCGATCGCGTACGGTTCCGCGCACGCGAGTTCGGGCTGGGCGGCAACCACGCTGGCGGGAACCTTCGGCGTCGCTGCGTTGAACGAAGCGACGATGACGCGGCCCTCGGCCGAGGAGCCGGCGGATGGGACAAATTTCTCACCGAAGCGATAGAGATCGAGTTCGAGCGTGTACGCGTATGTGGGATTGCATCCGGGGGGCGCGTCACCGACGCCGGGATCCGCCCGGGCAGCGATCAGCAAGTCGGCTCGCGGCAGTGTAACGAAGACGGGATCGGTGGTAAAGCGCGCCAACGCGCGCATGAGCGGATACGGATTGTCGGGCATCTTGCGTGCGAAGGGGACGGCCGGCAGCGTAATCGTGTAGGACCACTCCGTGGAGTACACGGTCAGCCGGACGTCAGCGGTGCGCTTGATATCGGAGTTGAGCAAGACCGCATACGTCTTGCCGTCGGGCATGGCGAGCAAACTCTGCGTCCTGACGGGGCAGGTGGCGGCATCGGCCCGCGCCGCCCATAGGAGCACGACGCCGGCGACGATCGCCAGGACGGTGGCCGGGCGCAACGCCCGGCGGATCATTCGGTACATGCCGTCTTCGTTTTGGCCGCGCCGCGAAATCCCCGTGCCAGCTGCGAAACTTCGCAGGAGACAGCGAATAGTAATCCGAGGCTATCCGGACGGGAGGCAAACGCATGGACCCGACACAGTTTGCAACAGCCTATGCACTCAGCACGAGTATCGGCATTCGGCCGTTCCTTACGCTCGCGCTAGCGTCGATTGCGATGCACTTTGGCTACTTGCACCCCTCCCATCCCTTCGCGTACCTGGGCAGCGACGGCGTGACGATAACGCTCGGGATTCTGGCGATTCTCGAATTCGTCGGCGAGAAGATTCCGGTCGTCGACCACACGCTTCATTTGCTGCATTTCGCAAGTAAGCCGATCGCGGCGGCACTGCTGGTCGGCAGCGTGGTTCCCGAAATGGGTCCGGCCGACGCCTACACGTACGCGCTGATGGGTGCGGGCGCGTTGAACGCGCTCGGCGTGCACTCGGGCGTGGCAACCTTGCGCGGCGTCTCGAGCGTGACGACGCTCGGGATCGCCAATCCGTTCGTCAGCCTGATCGAGGACGTGCTGACGGGCATCGCCGTCTTTCTCGCTTTCATGGCGCCGATCATCGGTGCGGCGCTGGCCGTGCTTCTCACGGTGCTGCTGTTCGTCATCGCGCGAGCGCTCGTCCGGCACCTGCGGACTCAGGCTCCCGCGTTAGCCGCGCCCGCCCCGTAGGACGCGGCCGCCGCGCGAGCCGGTCGGCGTGCCGTCGCGCAATGCCGCTACGCCGTTGACCCAGACGGCTTCGATGCCGCGCGGGTACGCATAGGGCCGCTCGTAGGTCGCGGTGTCGACGATGCGCTCGGGATCGAAGAGCACGAGATCCGCAAAGGCTCCGGTCTCGATGCGTCCGCGTCCGGCCAAGCCGAAGATATCGGCCGGAAGCGAGGTCATGCGCCGGATCGCTTCGCCAATCTCGAGCGTACGCCGGCCGCGCACGAAGCGCCCGAAGACGCGCGGAAAACATCCGAACGTGCGCGGGTGCGGAACGCCGCGCGCGGTTGGTCCCGCGAGCGCGCGCGCGGATGCGTCGCTTCCGATGCAGGTGAACGGCGCGCTCAGGACCGCCGCGACGTCGTCCTCGTTCATCGTGAAAAAGATCGCTTGCGGTGCGAGCCGTTCCTCGATCAGCAGACGCAACGCCGCGCGCGCCGGGGTGAGGCCCCACTCGCGCGCGATCTCGTCCATGCGCATACCGGCCAGCTCGGCATTGCGTTCGCTTTCCACCGTCGTGATCAGAATATCGTTCCAGAGCCCGGCCCAGTCCAATTCGATGCGTAGCGCAATCGCCGTCGCCGTCGGCGCGTCCTCCAAACGCGCGAGCGTCGCTTCGCGGCCGCCGTCGCGCACGTCGTCGGGCAAGATCGTTGCGAGATCCGTCCAACTGGCGGTGTACGGGTAGACGTCGGCGTTGACCGCAAGTCCGGAGCGTTCGCGCGCGCGTGCGATCGTCGCCAGCGTGCGATGCACTTTGCCCCAGTTCTTCTTGCCGGCGGCCTTGTGATGCGAGAACTGCACCGCGACGCCCGCGCGGCGTCCGACGTCGATGCCTTCGTCGACGGCTTCGAGCAAGGCGTCGCCTTCGCTGCGGATGTGCGAGACATAGAGCCTGGCCCCGGCGGCTGCGGCTGCAGCGGCGCACGCCGACAACTCGTCGAGATCGGCGTAGCGCGACGGCGTGTAGATAAGTCCGCTCGAGACGCCGAGCGCGCCGCGTTCGATGCTCTCGCGAACGAGCACGGTCTCGGCGTGCAATTCGTCGCCGTCGAGCCGTCCTTCGCGATCGCCGCGCACGCAGCGCCGCGTCGTTCCGAGCCCGACGAGAGTCGCGACATTCAGCGCGACGCCGTTACGCTCGACCAAGCCGAAGAACTCGTCGAGGTCGCGCCAGTCGGCGTCGAGCCGGTAGCTCGCGCTCTCCTCGCGTTTGCGCTCGTGCGCCAAGCCGCGCAGCGGGGCGACCGAACTGCCGCAGTTTCCGCCGATCTCGGTCGTGACGCCCTGCGCGATTTTTCCTTCGCAGCGTGGATCGACCAGCCACAGTTCGTCGCTGTGGGAATGAACGTCGATGAAACCGGGCGCCAGCGCCAGGCCGCGGCCGTCGATTCGGGTGACGGCCTCACGCTCGCCCAGGGCTCCGATGAGAACGATTCGCGCCTCGACGAGGGCAACGTCGGCCCGGACCGGCAGCCCCCCCAACCCATCATAAATGGCCGCTCCCTCGACGATCGTGTCGATCATGCAAGTTTGAGCTCGCAGGCTTTGGGTACGACCAAGCAACGACCGGTAAAATTTAGACCGGTGTTGAGGTTCTTTAGATGATTGATGAATCGTTGAAGCCGGACCAGAACGGCAAAGTCGGCGGCGAGATGTCGGTTCGCGAAGCCGGGAAAAAGGGCGGCGACACCGTGCGCGAGCGGTATGGGTCGGGCTTCTACGAGACGATCGGCCGCAAGGGTGGTCAGGCCACCCGCGAGCGCCACGGCGCCCAGTTCTACGAGGCGATCGGCCAAAAAGGCGGTCGCGTCGTTAAGGACAAGTACGGCACCGATTTCTACGAAGAGATCGGCCACAAGGGCGGTCAGAAAGTCAAGCAGCTGATCGCCGAAGCGAAGAAGCTTTCCACGAAATAATCCGCGTCAAAGCGGCGCGCGCGGGCGATCTTCACTTGAAGTTCACCGCGCCGCCGACTTTGTGCAAGACGATCTCCCCGTGCGGGACGTCGACCGTGATGCTGCCGACCAGGAGCGGAAGCTCCGCACCGGTATCGACTTCGCACGGGTGCGGTAAGATCAAACGTCCGGGGCCTTCGCTCCAGGTCGCTTGATCGGTTTCGAACGTACGCTTCGGCCCCGCGTCGGCCGTCTCGATATGGATCGGCCCGGTTGCGGTGAAGTCGTGCGTGATCGTGTTGACGGTCATGTGCGCGGCGCGCACGCGCAAGTACGGCTTACCGTCCTTGAAGATGACGGCGTGATGCACGCCGTCCAACTGCAGCGCCGTCTGATTGGTGTTGCTCACGATGCGGTCGAAATCGGCGGTCCAGGAACGACCGGTCAACTTCTGACCGAGTGCTTGTCCGCCGGTAAAAATAACCGGCGAGTTCGGCGGCGGAGGAAGGGTCTCGTGCAGCCCGGCGAGATAGACGCCGGCGGCGAGGTAGATCACGAGGAGAATCCCGCCGGCCCAGGCCAGCGGTTTCAGCGGCGGACGCGTCGCCGTCCCCAGCCGAAGATTCCGCCGTACACGAGCGCCAATCCGAAAGCGATCCCGCCGGGACCGTAGGAGTCGTAGGCGGTGCGCACCGGCGGACCGATTGTGCCGGCCACGACGACCGCTTCGTTCAGTTGCGATTCTCGCACGTAACGTCCGTTCGGCGCGATGATGCCGCTGATCCCGGTCGAGGCGGCGCGCACGATCCAGCGGCCCGTTTCGAGCGCGCGCATCTGCGCGATCTGCGCGTGCTGATACGGCCCCGCGCTAACGCCGAACCAAGCATCGTCGGTTGCGATGATCAGCGCGTCAGCTCCGTCGCGCACGTCGCCATACGTCAGGCCGCTGAAGGCCGACTCCCAGCAGATGATCGGGCCGACGCGCACGCCGCCGGCCTCGACGACGCCGCTCGACGTTCCCATACTGATGTGCGATGCGTTCTTCGTCCACGGAACCCATCCGAGCAGCGATTCGAACGGCGTGTGTTCGGCGAACGGAACGAGTTGGCGCTTGCGGTACACCTCATCCAGCAGGCCTTCGGCACGGTAGAAATAGAGCGCGTTGTAGAAATCTGCGCCGTTGCGGTCGAAACCGCCGACGATGATCTCGGCGTTAACGTTCTTGGCCAGATCGCCGAGGCGCTTTTGCAGCCACGGCACGCGGTTGATCTCCGCCGTCACGACGGTCTCCGGCCAGACGATCAGTGCCGGATGTCCGTGCGCCGCCTCGACCGTTAACGACGTGTAACGTTCGAGCGCCGTATAGAACGACTCGGGTTTGAACTTGAGGCTCTGCGCGATGTTGCCTTGAATCGCGGCGACTTTGAGCGTCGCCGGCGCGAGCGTACGCGCGGGCCACGTCAGCCACGCGAGCGCGACGGCGCCGACGATCAGCGCATACGCGATTCCGGCCGGTCGTAACGCGCGGCGCGAAAAACCTGAGCGAATCGCGAAGGCCGCGTACGCCGCGAGCAAACACAGAACGAATGTGATGCCGTACGTTCCCAGGAACGACGCGAGCGGCGCGAAGGGTGAATCGACCTGCGTGTAGCCGAGGCTCCCGAACGGCGTCCCAAGCACGCCGATGCCTTCGGAGCGAAACCATTCGCCGAACGCAAAGACGGCTGCGGCCGCCGCGGGCACGAGCGCTGGATGAGCGCGCTCGCGCACGAGCGCAATCGCGGCTGCCGGCAAGGCGAACTCGAACAATGCCGCGCCGATTCCGGGCCCGAGCGTCATGAAGAAACCGAAGGGAGCGATCAGCGCACCGGCCGTCTCGCCGAACCATGCGAAATTGATCGCGAAGAAGACCGTTCCGGCAGCCCAACCGACCAAGAAGGCGCGCTTCGGCGAGAGCCCAAACCAGGCCCAGAAGAGTCCCACCGCGCCGAGCGGTGCCAGCACGACGGCGTTGGTCTTGGGGAAAGCTAACGCTACGAGCACCGCGCCCGCGATCGCAACCCCCAGCGCCGCCCACGAGGAACCCATGCCGCTGCGCCGCGTCCTATCCGCCGTCATCCTCATCCTGTTCGCTTCGGCACTCGCCGCCTGTGGCCGTCAAGTTACGCCCGATCCCGTCACCAATAACCTTTCGGGCACGATGCTGATCAAGTTCCGCACCAAGGCTGCGATGGACTTCAACAATTTCAATTACGTGATCGTGTTCAATACGTGTTCCCTCGGGGGCGAACCCTACCCGAACGTGTTTACCACGACCTTCACCAACTACTCGTACGCGTTCGCGGTCGGAGCGGACTTCGGCGGGGGAGCGGTGCAGCCGACCCTGATCCAATACATCCTGACGCCGGGGACGAGTAATCAGCTCAATCCGCAGACCGTCCAATACAACCCCGCGACCACGCAATTCACGCCCAACGACAACGGCTCGAACAACGAATTTACCTTGATTTTTCCGATCATGCAGCTGAGCAACCCGCTCAACGTAAACCCCGCTTGTCCGAACGGCGCGACGCAATCGAGCACCTGGTTCATCAACTTCTTCACGATCGACAAGACCTCGCACATCCAAGATTCGCTCGGCGTCAACGGGGCCAACGACACCACCTTCACGTTCAGTATCAACACGACGGCCGTCTCGAATAACGCGCTATTCCGGCCGTCGGGTATTCCGTTGCCGTCGAATCAGGCGGCGGCGATCGACGGCGGCGAGATCGACACGCACTGAACCCGGCGTTCCGCTTCCGGGCGGCGCACTAGAAGTTCAGACTCTGCGGAATGATCGAGGTCGGTTGACCGCCTAGGCCCAAGCCGACGCTCTGATTCGGGAACGCGAGAATCACGACGTTAAAGTTGAATTGCTTGAGGTCTTGGTTGTAGGTGAGATCGACGCGGTAACAATCGCCGATGATCTTGCTCAGGTAGACGTTCTTGTTTTCGAGACGCCCCTTATTCTTCCAATCGATGTTCGACGAGAATTGCAACGTCGTGTCGCGGCCAAACGGTGTGATTGCCTGCACGTTGGTCGTGTAGAATCCGGCTCCGGGCCCCGGCTGCCAGAAGCCGCCGATCACGATCATCGAGCGCGGCGACGGCCGCGCGTTAAGCTGGTATTGAACCGACTGAGCCTGGCGGTTGAACGCGGTGCCGGTCGAGAGTGAGAACGCGTAAATGTCGCGATTGAAGAAGCGCAGCACGTCCGAAGCCTGATGCGAACCGCCGTCCAGCCGGTCGATCAATTGGAACGGAACGTTGGCCGGTCCGATCGGATGCTGTTCGTTATACGTGATCGAATTGACGATATGGTCGCTGAGCGGCGTCGTGAACGACGCGTTCTGCGTCTCGAACGCTTTTTCATCGCCCGTTCCGTAGAAGTCTTGGACGAGGTGCTCGGTCGCGGTGAAGTCGCTCACGCCAACCTTGAAGAAGAGCGGCTGATTGAAATCGATCTGAGCGCGCTGGGTCGAGAAATGATTCTGAGGTTCGGTGTATTCGCCGATCGTCAACTCTGTCGTGAACGGGAAGCGATAGCCGTGAAAGTTGATGTGCGGCATCACCGTCAGTTCGGGCACACGATCGTAGCCCGAGGTCGGCGCCGAGCTATCCGACTTGTCGTATTGCAGATTGAAGTCGGCGGCTTTGGTGAAATAATGCGTCTGCGATTGAAGATGCAGCGTGCTCGAGCTGCCGAACGACGAATCGAACTGCCCGTACGTCACCTGCAGCTGTTCGTTGACGTCCTTGGTGACGGCAATGATGTCGCTAAACCCGACGTTGGAGCTGCTCTGCGCCGAGCCTTGGGTCGTGCGCTGGTACGTCAACGTCTCGTTCATCGCCGTTCCGGTATGCGACAAGGTCGCGTTGATGTCGAGCCGCGCCGGCAGCGTGACGTCGGGCCCGAAGTCGCCCGTGTAGTTGACGCCGATCGAACTGCGCAAACGACTGTTGAAGTTCTCGATCTCCTGAAGGGAGACGTTCGTCAGACGCGCGTTCTGAAGATGATCGGAGATCGTGTATGCGTCGATCGAGAGCGAGCGGCGATTGGTCTTCGAGCCGATGAAGGCCGTATATCCGAGGCCCAAGCCGCGCTTGCTGAAATACTCGATCCGATAGTAGCCGTAGTACGTATTGGAAGGGTTGAACCCGATCCGGGCTTTGACGTAATAGCCCTCGACCTCGGAATAGCCGACGACCGGCAGGAAGCTCGTCTGGCGGCGCGGGTCCTTGACGTCGCGCAACGGGATAATGAGCAGCGGCAAATAGAAGATCGCGAGCGGACCGAGCCAGATCGTCGCCTTGCGCGCGATCAACTTATCGCCGGGCAGCACGTCGAGCTGGCGCGCTTCGACGTGGTACCCGCCGTGCGGATTGACGCAGGTCGTGAACGAGGCATGTTCGCCGTGCGTCACGCCGCTCGACGTGGTGGTCAGCTCGCGGGCCGTGTAGTAGACCTTCCCGCTCTGTACGCCCTCGGTCGTTTCGCCGCGCCCGTTCGCCAGGATCGCCCGGTTGTTTTTCGTGTCGAAAGTGATCGAGTCGGCGTAGAGAATCGCATCCTGATTCTTATTGATCAGGTAGGTGTGTCCGGTGATGAGCGCGGTGTGATCGCCGTCGAAGTGGCCTCGATCGCCGACGATCTGACCTTCTGAATAATACAGATGGACGTTGCCGAGCGCGTCCCACTCGCCGTTCTCACGATTGGTGCCGGTGATATGATCGGCCAAGACCGCGATCTGGAAGGGAGCGAGCGTCGGTATGGGAGTCGGTCCGGCCGCCGTCGGCTGCGGCAGCGGCGAGGCGCTCGAACCGGCTGCCGGAATTGACGGCGGCGACCCCGTCGGATTGACGAGCGGCACTCCGCCAGTGGAGGCGGCGGCCGGTGGCGACGGCGTCGGCAGCGGCGGCGCGGTCGGCAGCGCCGTCCCGGTCGGCCGCGGGCTCGGCGGGACGAAGACGCCCGGTCCCGGCGGCGGCGGCGGAAGCGGCGCGAGAGGCGTGGGCGACGGGCTCGGTGACGGGGACGGCGCGGCGGTCTCTGTTTCGGCTGCAGGCGTCGCGCTTGGTACGGCTTGTGCCATCAGCAGAATCTGTTGCGGAATCACCGGCGGTTTGAGGCGCTCGGTGAGGCGCGCGGCCCCGTCGGCCTTGCGTTCGCTCGCCGAAACCTCACTCGGCTTCGTGCCGCAGGGCGTGCGCAAGAGTTGCGCGACGCGCGGGTCGAGTGGGGGCGCGGCTTGCGGCGTGGCGAGCGCCTGCGCCGCTAGCGTGAGCTGAAGGCTACAGGCTGCCAGCGCACAGACCAAAGCGCGTGCGCGCACCACTTGGTTCAGCGTTCGACTCGGCGGAAGAGATAGAGGCCGACGCCGCCCATCACGATGTTCGGGATCCAAGCGGCGAGATATGGGTTGACGGCGCCGTTCTTACCGAGCGCGGCGAAGGCCGACATCATCAGATAGTATCCGAACAAGAGCAAGATCGCGAGCGCGATCCCGATGACGCGGCCGCGCTTGCCGAGTTGGGCGGCAAGCGGCAGCGAGATCAGCACGGCGACGAACGACGCGAAGGGAAGCGCCAATTTTTGCGCGAGGGTGATCTTGAGAATCTCGAGCGCCGTGCCCCCGCCGCCGCCGGTCACCTGCAGCGCTTTGATCTGGCCTGCGAGTTGCTTCGAGTTCGTCATGAATGCGTCGCTATTCTGAGCGTTGAGAAACTGGTCCGCCGTTTCACCGATCGGCAAGCCGACGGTGACGTCTTTATTGAGGGCCCAGCCTTCCAGCTCGCCGGTGGCTTTGAATTTTGTGACGCGCGCGTTGTAGAGGTGCAACGTCCCACCCTCGATGACGGCGGTCTGCGCGTTCATGACCTGACGGAACGGCGTGATGACGGCCGGCTCGAAGATCATGACGTTCTTCATCGTCTTATGGTCGGGCATGATATCCCCGACGTAGAAGACGCGGCCGGTCGTATCGTCCTTCCGGAAAAACTGCGGAACGATCGGCAGTTCCGACGTCTTGTAGACGATCTGGTAGAACGTGCGCGTCGACATCTCGACCGATTTCGGCGCGATCGTCTCGTTCATCCAATACGAAAACAGAAACATCAAGAGGCCGAGTACGACAGGCGTGAAGCAGATGCGCCGGAACGAAATGCCCGACGTGCGCAGTGCCGTGATCTCGTTATCCGCCGACAGGCGTCCCATCGCAAGCAGGGTCGCGAACAGACACGAGAACGGAAAGGCCATCGGCGTCGCCTGCGGCATGCGGAAGACGAGGTAGCGGAGCAACAGGAACGGTGGGGCGCCCGCGTTGATGATGTAGTCGGCCGAGATAAAAAAAATGTTGATGAACCAGAATAAGAAAAAGGCCGCGAGCGCGAAGACAAAGGGCGGCGCCAGCTCGCGCACGAGGTATGCATCGAGAATCGGCGGGCGCCAGTTCAAGCCGATCGGCGCGGGCGCGACGCGGACAGCGGGAAGGGTTGCCACGGCCGGCCTCTAGAGCGTCTGGTTGCGCAGCGCGGCAGTGACGCGCGCGACGTAGGCGCGCGTCTCCGCGAACGGCGGAACGCCGTGCGACGCGTCGACCGCGCCGGGTCCGGCGTTATACGCCGCGAGCGCGAGCGAGACGTTGTTGTGATAGCGCGTGAGGAGGTCGTGCAAGTAGTGACATCCTCCCGAGACGTTCGACTCGGGATCGAAACGGTTGTTGACGCCGTAGTACGCGGCCGTCGCAGGCATCAACTGCATGAGGCCGGCGGCGCCGCTCGAGCTGACCGCGCTCGGGTCGCCGTTGGACTCGATCGCGATGACGGCGCCGACCAGTTTCGGCGAGATCCGGCTGGCCGTCGCCTCGCTCTGAACCAGGCGCTGGAGCGCGAGCGGGCTCATCGAGTGCGGGCCGCCCGGGATAAACCCGCCGCCGCCGCAACCGTAAAGTCCGCCTAACATCAAGAGGCCCGCGAAGAATCTCAGCACGCTACTCATATTTTCGGCGGATGGGGCGGTCGGCCTTTGGGGCCCGGGCCCACCCCTGTCGAGGCTTCTTTACGCATGGTTCGGCTTGCTGAGCCTTGTCAGGGGAGAGAAGGGTGGGTATAGTGGTGCAAGGTGGGACCTAATGGGACCAAGTGGAGGGGCTTTTTCTGGCTCGCGATGTGCCGCGCTTTACGGGACAGGCGGAGCACGCTCTTGATGACAAGGGCAGGCTCGTGGTTCCCGCGCGCTTTCGCGAGCGTCTCGGGGCCGGCTTCATCTTAACGATAGCGCAGCCGGATCCGTGCCTCGCCCTGTACCCGAGCGTGACCTGGGAGGCTTTCTGCGAGCGGCTGGAAGGCGCGGCCCAGAAGGACGAGCGCTTTAGACGGTTCGTCCGGCACCTCTTTTCCTTTACCGAGGAAGCCCAGTGCGACGCTCAGGGCCGCCTCCTGATTCCGCCCAAGCTGCGGGCCTACGCCAAGATCGAGCGCGAGGCCGTGACGATCGGAACCCTGACCCGCATCGAGGTCTGGGCCAAGGAGCGCCTCGACGCGGTCCGTCCGAGCGACGACGACGCGGCTTCATTCATGAGCGAACTGGGGCTGTATTGATGTGGAGCACACTCCGGTCTTACTCGCCGAAGCGCTCGAAGCGCTCGGCGTCGTGCCGGGTGGGCTTTACCTGGACGCCACGTACGGGAACGGTGGTCATTCGGCCGGCATCGCGACGCGCGGCGCTCGAGTCATCGCTTTCGAGGTCGATCCCAACGCGAGCGTCGGCGCCGGCCTCGCGGATTCCGTCACGCTGGTGCGGCAGAATTTCAGCGATCTCGCAGCCGGGCTGGACGATCTGGGGATCGCCTCGGTCGACGGCGTGCTGTTCGATCTCGGCGTTTCATCGATGCAGTTCGATAGTCCCGAGCGCGGCTTTTCACTGCAGGCTGACGGACCGCTCGATATGCGCATGAACCCGAACGAGGGCCGCAGCGCCTACGACTTGCTCGCGACGCTCGGCGAACGCGAGTTGGCCGATCTGATCTACGAATACGGCGAGGAACGCGCCTCGCGCCGCATCGCGCGCTCGGTCGTGCTGGCGCGCGAAACCGGAACGCTGCCCGAGCGGACGCTGCCCTTCGCGCACTTGGTCGCGCGCGCGGTGCGGGCCCGCGGCTATCAACGCATCCATCCCGCAACGCGCACCTTTCAAGCGTTGCGCATCGCCGTTAACGACGAACTCGATGCGTTGCGCCGCGGCCTCTCGGCCGCGGCCGACCGGACCCGCGCCGGCGGCCGTATCGCCGCCATTAGTTTTCACTCTCTCGAGGACCGCATCGTGAAGCAGACCTTTCGTGACGACGCGCGTTTCCACGCGCTGACGAAGAAGCCGATCGTCGCGAGCGATGAAGAGACCGCGCGCAACCCGCGCGCGCGGAGCGCCAAGTTGCGCGTCGCGGAGCGGCTTGCATGAGCACTGCCGCACTGCAATACCGGCCGGAGCCGGCTCGCAAGCCGCGTGGAAACGCGCGCGTCGCGCGCGGCGCGGCGATGGTGCGGCGTCAGCGCACGGCCTCGATGCGCTATCGCGCGATCGTGCGCACGCTCGCGACGCTCGCGGTCTTGACCTTTGCGGTCGTCGCCTACTTGGGATTGATGGCCAACGTCACGCGCATGAATTTCGAATACACGAAGGTCGCGCGCGACCGCGCGCGTTTGCTCGATGAGAGCGTGCGGCTCGACGATCAGATCGCGCACTTGCAGTCGCGCGAACGTCTGGCAGCATTAGCGTCGCGTCTAGGCATGCGCGAGTCGGGCCGGTTCCAAGTAGCGACGATTCCCTCGGCGCCGCGGCTCGCCGAGCAGCCGGCACACGGCTTGGCCCTGTTGCCCGCGGTCTCCGACTGGCTTAGGTGACCGGTGGCGCGCCCGTGGGGCCCTCCGGCGCGCGGCGCCTGGGGATCGGCGAAGCGTAAGCGCAGACCCGCGCGGGAGAGCATCGACCGGAACTTTATTCGCGCGGCGACGCTGCGCGCCAAGCTACTCTTTTACTCCTTCGCGCTGATGGCGGGCTTCTTGCTCGTGCATCTCTATCTGATTCAGATTCACGACGGGAAGGCGCTCGCCGCGCGCGCACTCGATCAGCGCCTCGAGACCCGGCCGCTGGTCGCGCGCCGCGGGACAATCTTCGACCGGGACGGCAACACGCTGGTTCGTTCGCTGCCCTCGCAGAGTATCTACGTGACGCCGCGCGAAGTGCAGGACAAACCCGCGATCGCGCACACCTTGGGCGTCTTGCTCGGGACCTCGAGCGAGCGCATTTTGGCGAAGCTGCGTTCCCACGACGGCTTCGTCTTGATCGGCCGCAAGATCGATCGCGATGTTGCCGAGCGCATCAGCAAATCCGATTTGACCGGGGTCAGCATCGTCGCCGAGGACACCGGCGTGCGCTACTCGCCCTCGCCGCGGCTCGCGTCGACGGTGCTCGGGTTCACCGGCATCGACGAGAACGGTCTCGATGGGATCGAGTACGCTTTCGACGAGCAGTTGCGCGGCCGGCCGGGCAGCATGTCGCTCGAGGCCGATCAATCCGGTCGCGCGCTGCCCTTCTCAGCGCCGCATGTGATCGCAGCCGCGCATCCCGGATACGGCCTGCTGCTGACGCTCGATTCATACATGCAGTACAACGTCGAGCGCATCTTGCGCGAGACGGTCAGGAAGTGGAACGCGACGAGCGGCAGCGCCATCGTCATGGATCCCTGGACGGGCGAGGTGCTCGCACTCGCCAACGCGCCCGACTACGACGTCAGCCGATACGATAGTTTTCCAGCGGACTCGCGTCGCGATCGCGCGGTCATGGATGCGTACGAGCCCGGTTCGACCTTCAAGTTGATCACGGCCGCGGCAGCGCTCGATAGCGGCAAGGTGACGGTTACCGACCGTTTTCCGGCGCGCGACAAGATCGAAGTGGGCGGCCGAACGATCCACAACGCCGAGGATGGTTTTCTGGCCGGTACCGGCAGCAGCGAGACGCTGGAAGATATCGTCGCCTATTCGCACAACGTCGGCGCCGCCGAGGTTGGCCTGAGCATCGGCCGGCAGACGATGTATGCAACGATGCGACGTTTCGGTTTCGGCGACGTGACCGGAATCGGATTGCCGGGAGAGAGTCCCGGTATCGTCCCGACGCTCGACCTCTGGAGCGAAAGTTCGCTGCCGACGATCGCCTTCGGACACGGGATCGCGACGACGCCGCTGGCGCTTGCCCGGGCCTACAGTGCAATCGCCAACGGCGGCCTGCTCTTGCGGCCGAGCCTGCTCGACGCGGTGCTGATGCCCGACGGCGGCGCGGCCTATCGCTACGGCCGCCAGGTCGAGCGTCGCGCGATCTCCGCGCGAACCGCGGCGATCTTGCAGCGCTATCTGCGCGCCGTCGTGACGCGCGGCACGGGCAATCCCAACGCCCAAGTCGCGGGCTATACGACGGCCGGAAAGACCGGAACGGCACAGATCGCCGAACACGGGCGCTACGTCCCCGGTGAGTACGTCGCGTCGTTCGTGGGCTACGTCCCGGCGGAGCATCCGCGGTTCGTGATTTTGGTCAAGATCGAGCGTCCGCGGGGCGCGATCTATGGCAGCGAAGTCGCGGCGCCCGCCTTTTCGGCGATCGCAGCGATGGCGATGCTCCACGCAGGGGTCTTGCCGGCGACGCCGCGCTTGGTGAAACCGGTGCCCGCGCCGAAGCACCATCCATGATACAGACGCCATCGCGCGCGATCGGTTTGACGGCGCTCCTCGCGTCGCTCGGCGAGATGCGCGCGACCCACGGATTCGAGTGCGCGGTCACGGCGCTGCAGATCGATTCGCGCAAGGTCCGTGCGGGCGAGGTCTTCGTCGCCCTGCGCGGCGAGCACGCCGACGGTCATGACTTCGTCGCGCAAGCGATTGCGAATGGTGCCGTCGGCGTGGTGGTCGAGACGGCACGTGCCGCCGCGTTTGCCGTGCCCGCGAACGTCATGCTGGTCGCCGTCGAGGATACGCGCCGTGCGCTCTCACGGTTGGCGGCGACCTTCTACGCGCGGCCGTCTCAGTCGCTCTCGATCGTCGGCGTCACCGGCACGAACGGAAAGACGACGACGACGCATCTCGTGCAAGCGATTCTCGAAGAAGCCGGCGTGCGTTGCGGGCGGATCGGAACGCTCGGCGCGCAATTTGGCGGCGCGATGTGGGCGCTCGAAAACACGACGCCGTTGGCGCTCGAGCTGCAAGCGACCTTAGCGGCGATGCGCGAACGCGGCGCCGAAGCCGTTGCGATGGAGGTCAGCTCGCACGCGCTAGCCCTCGAGCGCGTCGCCGACGTCGAGTTCGAGATCGGCGTGCTGACCAACATCACGCGCGACCATCTGGATTTTCACGCGACGTTCGAAGCCTACGTCGAGGAGAAGCGCAAACTCTTCATCGCCGCCAAAGCCGCGGTCTTCAATGCCGACGATCCGCTTGGGCGGGCGTGGCACGCCGAGCTCGGAGCCGAGCAGCGCAAGCTGAGTTACTCGATCGACGATCCGAGCGATCTGCGGGCCGAGGACCTCGAGCTTTCATCGCGCGGCAGCACCTTCGTGCTTGGCAGAATGCGCGTGACTTTGAATCTGCCGGGCCGGTTCAATATTTATAACGCGCTTGCGGCGCTGGGTGTGGTGCGCTTGCTCGGAATCTCGGATGCGCTCGCTGCGAGCGCGCTGGCCTCGGTCACATGCGTGCCGGGCCGTATGGAACATTTCGATGCGGCCGGAATCGACGTGCTGGTCGACTACGCGCATACGCCCGATGCGCTCGACAACGTGTTGCACGCGGCGCGCGAAGGTACGCGCGGTCGCGTGATCGTGGTCTTCGGCTGCGGCGGCGATCGCGATCGTGGCAAGCGGCCCGAGATGGGCCGCATCGCGAGCGCGCGTGCGGACCGGGTGATCGTTACGAGCGACAATCCGCGCACCGAGGAACCGCTCGCGATCGTCCAGGGGATCGTCTCGGGCATCCTTCCCGGCATCAGCGCGCACGTCGAACTCGATCGCGGCGCAGCAATCCGACAAGCGATCGCGGAGGCGGTGCCGGGCGATGTGGTCGTCGTGGCGGGCAAAGGTCACGAGACCTATCAGATCATCGGCGCCACGGCGTACCACTTCGACGACCGCGATGCGGTGCGAGCCGCGCTCGCCAAGCGGATCGATATATGAAGTTACGCGTTCGAGATTTGGCGGCCGCCGCGCAGGCGCAGCCGCGCTCGCCCGGAGGTTTGCCGCTGGAGGCTTCGGTCGCAACTGATTCGCGGACGCTGGCGCCGGGAGAATTGTACGTCGCCCTGCGCGGCGAACGCTTCGACGGTCACGCGTTCGTCGGCGCTGCGCTCGCGCGCGGTGCGTGTGGCGTCGTGGTCAGCGACGCCAGCGTCGTGCCCGAGAACGCGCCGGCACTGGTCGTCGCCGACACGCTCGCGGCCTACCAAGCCTTTGCCGGCTGCGCGCGGCACGCTCTCGACGCACGCGTCATCGCGGTCACCGGCAGCGCCGGCAAGACGACGACGAAAGAACTGCTCGCGCAACTGCTGGTTGCCGCCGGCTTCGCGCCGGTCGCCGCGACGCCGGCCAACGAGAACAACGAGTTTGGCGTCCCGAAACTCTTTCTGGGCCTCGATTCCAGCGTGCGCGCCGTCGTCGTCGAGATGGGTGCGCGTCGCTACGGCGAGATCGCGCCGTTGACGGCGATCGCGCGGCCCGACGTCGCGATCGTCACTAACATCGGCGAGGCGCATTTGGAAGTGATGGGTTCACGCGAGCGCTTGGCCGAGACGAAGTTCGAGATCTTCGGCACCGGCGCGATTCCGGTGCTGAACGTACGCGACGCGGCTTCGTGCGAGCGTGCGGCAGGGCTCGGCCGCGAGCCGGTCTGGTTCGCGGCCTCGGGCGGTGAAGGCTTGGGCGGTTTGAAGGTTCGCTCGGCGCTCTTCGTCTCGCGCACCGCGCTGAAATTCTTCGTAGCGGGCGCAAACGTTACCACCTATCCGATTCGGTGCGACCTCCCGGGCGATCACAATCTCGAGAACTTGGCTGCGGCATTCGCCGGTGCATATGCGGCCGGCGCGGATCTAGAACGTCTCGCAGCCGCGGTTCCATCGCTGACCCTGCCGCAAGGCCGCTACGAACGCATGAACGTCGGTGCGTTCGATGTGATCTACGATGCCTACAACGCGTCGATGAGCGGGACGCTCGCGACGTTGCGTTCGTTCGCGCGTGAGGTCGCCGGGCGCAAGATCGCGGTTCTGAGCAGCATGGCCGAACTCGGCCCGGACGCGCCCGAGATGCACGAGCGCGTGGGCGCCGCAGCCGCCGCTTCGAAACTCGACGCGCTGCTGGTCGGGGGCGACTACGCCGAGAGTCTGGCGCGCGGCGCGCGGGGCGCCGGCTTTCCAGCCGAACTCGTGATCAACTTCGACGACAACGGACGCGTCGTCGATTGGCTGCGTGCCAATGCGCGCGCCGGCGACTTGGTCTTGCTCAAAGCGTCACGCCGCTACAAACTCGAGAGCATCCTCGAGGGACTACGTTCGGCTCATGCCTGAGGCGGTGCTGGTTACCGGCCGCCCTTCGCCTCAACGGCGCGCACCGTTCGCGGGCTCGCTCGTCGCCGTTCCGGTGCGAACGCGGCTGGTCGATCGCGGCGACGATCTCGCTGCGGTCGTGGCGGAGGCGGTGAACGGCATCGCGCGCGCGAGCGATGTGATCTGCGTCTCTGAGACCGCGCTTGCGCTCGCGCAAGGTCGTGCGATCCTCGCCGAGACGATTCGGCCGAGCCGGCTCGCGTACGCGCTCTCGCGTCACGCCGGTGCGCTCGCGACCGTGAGCCAGCCCGAGTCGCTGCAACTCGTGATCGATCAGGTCGGACCGTGGAAAGTCTTCTATGCCGCCGTCGCGCACGCCGCCGGCCGCGCCGTCGGCAAACGTGGCGTCTTTTACAAAATCTTGGGTGAAGCGATCTCCGTCATCGACGGTTACACCGGAACGTTGCCGCCCTTCGAGCGCACGATCGTGCTCGGACCCGACGATCCCGACGGCGCGGCGCAAGCGATCGCGGCGCGCGCGAGCGCGCACGCTGCGATCGTCGACGTGAACGATCTCGGCATTGCCAAGGTGCTCGGCGCCTCGCACGGCCTGGTTCGCGCGGCGATCGAACGAGCTTTGTGCACCAATCCGCACGGAAATGCCGACGAACAGACCCCGATCGTCGTGCTGAAATGGCACGCCGGCGAAACAAATCCGCTGCTCGAGGCCGCGACGTGAACGCGCTCCTAACGGTCGCACCGCTCTTCGCCGTGGTCCTCGCCGGTACTCTGCTGCTCGGGGCGCCCCTGATCCGGCTGCTGCGGCGCTTCTCGCTGCGTCAGCATGCGTACGAAGATGCGCCCAAATCGCACGCCAAGAAGACCGGGACCCCGACGATGGGCGGGATCCTCTTCGTGCTGGCACTCTGCGCCGCGTACTTCTGGTACCCGGGCGGTATGACGGGTTCGCTCGTCGTGCTCGGCTTGGGCTGCGGTGCGATCGGGATGATCGACGATCTGCTCTCGATTCGCGGCGGACGCAATCGCGGTCTGCGCGCGCGCACGAAGTTTCTCGCGACCGCCGCCGTCGGCGTCCTCTTCTTGGCGCTGGCGAGCGCGCAGCAAGACGCCGCATTACGCGACGTCGTGCTGGTCTTGGGCAGGACCTCGTTGCACGTTCCGCATTGGCTATGGTATGCCATCGGATTGCTCGCGATCGTAGCGACGACGCACGCCGTCAACCTCACCGACGGCCTCGATGGGCTCGCGGCCGGATCGATCCTGCCGCCGCTCGCGGTCTTCGCGTGGCTCGCCTGGCAGACGTCGATGTTTGGCCTCGTCTTCGTCGACGTCGCGGTCGCCGCGGCGGTGATCGGCTTCCTTATCTACAACCGCCATCCCGCGAAACTCTTCATGGGTGATACCGGCTCGCTTGCGCTGGGCGGCGTGCTCGCCGGCAGCGCGATCATGACGGGATCGGTCGTCTTGCTGATTCTGGTCGGCGGCGTCTTCGCGGCCGAGACGCTCTCGGTGATCCTGCAAGTCGCTTCGTTCAAGACGACGCGCAAGCGCATCTTTCGTATGAGCCCGCTCCACCATCATTTCGAACTTGGCGGCTGGGCTGAGACCAAGGTCACGCGCCGTTTTTGGGCGGCCTCAGCTCTGCTCTCGGCGGCCGGCGCGGCGCTCGCTCGATGAACGAGAGCGGCGGCACGTTCGACGCGCGCGAGCGCGTGCTCGTTATCGGAGTGGGCCGCAGCGGCCTCGCGAGTTGCGCGGTTCTGCGCGCGCGCGGCGCGACGGTCTACGCAACCGACGAGAAAGACTTGGCGCAACTCGCAGGGCCGCTCGGCGAGATCGAGCGCGCCGGTGCGAGGTTTGTCGCGCCCTCCGAGTTGGCGAGCGTTGCCGCGCAGTTGACGTCGATCGTGCTCTCACCGGGGGTTCCGCTCAACGGCGAGTTGGTACGCCGCGTCCAAGACCTCGCCCAGGTTCCGGTCTACAGCGAGATCGAGGTTGCCTATCGGATCAGCGCGGCACCGATTGTGGCCGTGACCGGCACGAAAGGAAAGACGACGACCACCGCCTTGGCCGGAGCACTCTTTCGTCGCGCCGGGCGCGCTACGCGCGTCGGCGGCAACATCGGTAACGCACTGATCAACGAGACCGCGGCTGCGACCTCCGCCGAATGGGTGATCGCCGAAGTCTCCTCATTCCAGCTCGAGACGATCCGCTCGTTCAAGCCGCGCATCGCCGCGATTCTCAACGTCTCGCCCGATCATCTCGACCGCTACCATTCGATGGACGAGTACACCGAAGCGAAGTTTCGCATCTTTGCCAATCAGGGGCCGGACGACACGTTCGTCGGCAACCTCGACGACCCGATCGTCGGCACGCTCGCCGAGGGCGCCGGCGCCGCGCGCCTGCGCTCGCGCGCGCTCTGGTTCGCGCGCTCGCCCCACCGCATGACGTCGCTCTATGTGCGGCGCGAGCGCATCACGTACGCGCCGCCGAGCGGCGATCCGCGACCGATCGAGATCATGCCGCTCGGCGAGATTCCGTTGCTCGGCGCGCATAACGTCTCGAACGTCCTCGCGGCGCTGCTGATCGGTCTCGCCGCGGGTCTCGATCCCGAAGCTTTGCGCGACGGCGTCCGCGCATTTTCCGCGCTGCCGCATCGGTTGCAGACCGTCGCCGAGCAAGGCGGGGTCCGTTACGTCGACGATTCGAAGTCGACCAATCCGGGCTCGCTGATCGCCGCGCTCGAATCGTTCGACCGTCCGGTCGTGCTGATCGCGGGCGGCAAGTCGAAACGCACCGAGTTCGGCGCGATGGGCGAAGCGATCGGCCGTCGCGCGAAAGCGCTCGTGCTGATCGGCGAAGCGGCCGATGAGATCGCGGCAGTCGTCAACGGCCCGAAGCTCGAGCGCGCCGCATCGATGGACGATGCGGTCGCGATCGCGCGCACGTTCGCCGCACCCGGCGACGTGGTGCTGCTCTCGCCGGGCTGCGCCTCCTTCGATATGTTCGCGTCGGCTGAGGCGCGCGGCGACGCGTTCGCTCGCGCCGTCGCCTCGGTAGGAGCGGCCGCGCATGGTTGAGCGTAAACGCAACGACGAACAGGTCGCAACGCAGCGCAACGCGCCCGACGCGGTGCTGGTCGGCAGCATCGCGGTCTTGGTCGCGATCGGACTCGTCATGATCTTCAGCGCTTCGAGCGCACTCGCGATCGCGCAACATCACGATGCGGCGTTCTTCCTCAAGCGCCAAATCGTCTGGCTCGTGGTCGGCATCATCGCGGCCTTCGCGGCCTACCGCATCGAGTACGAGCACCTTCGCCGCTTCGCACCGTTCGCGCTGGTCGCGAGCGTGCTCTCCCTCGGCCTCGTCCTGATCCCGCACATCGGTCTCGACTCGGGCGGCGCGCGCCGCTGGCTCGGGGCCGGCGCGTTCAGTCTGCAGCCTTCGGAGTTTGCCAAGTTGGCGCTCGTGCTCTACTTGGCAGCCGCGCTCTCGAGCAAGGGTGAACGCGTGCGCTCGCTCGTCAACGGAGTCGTTCCGCTCGCGCTCGTCACCGCGTTGCTCGCGATGCTCGTTCTCAAGGAACCCGATATGGGCACCGCGAGCTTGCTAACCTTTACCGCCGGCGCGATGCTCTTCGCCGCCGGTGCGCGGATCGTGCACTTGCTGATGGTCTTGATGGTGACGGCGCCGTGGGTCGTGCTGCTCGTGATGCACGACGCATACAAGCGCGCGCGCATCCTCGCCTTCCTCAATCCGTGGAAGGATACGCAAGATAAAGGCTTCCAGATCGTGCAGTCGCTGCTGGCGCTCGGCAGCGGCGGCCCGTTCGGCGTCGGGCTCGGCTTCTCGCGCCAAAAGTTCGGCTGGCTGCCCGAGACCTACACCGATTTCATCGGCTCGATCCTGGGCGAAGAGCTTGGCTTCATCGGAATGTTCGTGGTCGTTATGCTCTTCGTTATCTTCGCATATCGAGCGGCGCGCATCGCGCTCAACGCTCCGGACCGCTTCGGCTATTTCCTCGCGCTCGGCTGCATGGCGATGATCGTGATCCAAGCCTTCGTCAACATCGGCGTGGTCACGTCGTCGTGGCCGGTGACCGGCGTACCGCTGCCCTTCATCTCATTCGGTGGGTCGTCACTGGTGGTCTCACTCGTCGCGGTCGCGCTCGTGGTCAACGTCGGACGGCATCGACGAAGATCGACGGGGTAACGTGCGGCTGCTGCTAACCGGTGGCGGCACGGGCGGTCACATCTATCCGGCGCTGGCGATCGCCGAAGCGCTCGGCGCGTGCGAGGAACTCAAACCGCTCGAGGTGCTCTTTGTCGGCAACCGGCGCGGGCTCGAGTCCGAGATCGTTCCGAAGGCCGGCCTGCGCGCGGAGTACATCCACTCGGCGCCGCTGGCGCGCGGTCCCTCGCTCGCATTGCTACGCACGCTCGTCGCGAATACCGCCGGGTTCTTCGAGGCGCTGGCGGTCCTGCATCGCTACCGGCCCGATGTTGCGATCGCTACGGGCGGGTACGTCACCTTTCCTGTGATCGTCGCGCTGCGCGTCGTGCGCACGCTGCGACTCTCCCGGGCGCGCATCGCGCTGCTCGAACCGAACGCGGCGCCCGGCTTGACCAATCGCCTCTTGGCGCCGCTCGCCGACGAGATTTGGTTGACGGTCGCGCAGCCCGGCCGCACGCTCGCCGCGAAAGAGATCGTCACCGGCACTCCGGTCCGCGCGTCGTTCTTGCAACCGATGTCCGCGCCGGCCGCGCGCGGCGCGCTCGGCCTCGACCCCAACTTGACGACGATCGTCGTCTTCGGCGGTAGCCAAGGCGCTCGCAGCTTAAACGAAGCGGTCGCCGGGCTAGGAGCCGAGGGACTTCCGCCCGCGTGGCAACTCCTGCTCGTCGCGGGCGAGCGCGACTTCGCTTCGATTTCGGCGCAACTGCGGGCGGCGGAGCATCCGGAACGCCTGCACGCTATCCGATACCTCGACGATCCGCGCGCGGCGTATGCCGCGGCAGACGTGGTTGTCGCGCGGGCGGGTGCCTCAACCCTGGGAGAGTTGGCGGCGACCGGGACGCCCGCGCTGCTCGTGCCCTATCCGTACGCGACCGGCGACCATCAGACGCGCAATGCCGAAGTGATGCGGGCCGCGGGGGCGGCGCGCATCGTGGCCGATCGCGAGTTGAATTCCGCGCGGCTGCGCGGCGAACTCGAAGCGGCGCTCGAGCCCGCGGCGCTCACGGCGCTGCTGCGCTCGGCACAGTCGCTCGCGGCAAGCGATCCGCGCGCGGCGATCGCAGCGCGGGTGAAGCGTTGGAGCCAAGAGAAAACGGGTTTTCGGTGAGACTCTCGTCGGCCGTGCATTTCGTCGGGATCAGCGGGATCGGCATGTCCGGGCTGGCGCGGATCTTGTTGCAGCGCGGCTATAGCATCTCCGGGTCGTCCGATCGCGCGACGTCGCTGACGGAACGCCTTGCGGCCGAAGGCGCGACGATCGCCATCGGGCACGATGCTGCGAATCTTGGCGCCGCGCGAACCGTTATCGTCAGTTCTGCGATCGACGCGTCGAACCCGGAACTCGTCGCCGCCCGCGAACGCAGTCTCGATGTGCTCAAGCGCGGCGCGCTGCTCGCGTATCTGATGCACGACCGGCGGGGAATCGCGGTCGCGGGTACGCACGGCAAGACCACGACGACGGCGATGCTGGCCTGCGTGCTCGAAGCCGGCGCGCTCGATCCGACGGTCGTCGTCGGCGGGGAGCGTGTCGACACCGGCAGTAACGCGCGCGACGGCAAAGGTGCGTGGTTCGTCAGCGAGAGCGATGAATCCGACGGCTCGTTCCTCGACTTGCAACCGGAGATCGCGGTCGTCACCAATATCGAGAACGATCACGTCGCGTCAGATGCTGAGTTTGCGCGCATGATCGCATCGTTCGAAACCTTCCTGGCCGGCTTACCGTCGCATGGTCTGGCGTTCGTCGGCGTCGACGAGCCGCGCGCGGCGCACCTAGCGCGCACCAAGCGCGCAGCGCGTACGCGCACCTTCGGCTTCGGCGCGGCCGACGTTCGAGCGATCGAAACGGTCTACGCCGGCTTCGGTTCGAGGAGCACGATCGTCGTCGACGGCGCGGTCGCCGGCGAATTGCACCTGGCGGTTCCCGGCGCGATCAACGTGCTCGACGCGCTGCCCGCAATTGCGATCGGGCTCGAACTCGGCGTGCCGTTCGCTACGATTTCGGCCGCGCTCGCTGCGTTCCGCGGCGTGCGCCGCCGTTTCGAGATCGTCTCCCGCTCGCCGCGCATGACCGTCATCGACGATTACGCGCACCACCCGACCGCGGTCGCCGCGACGATCGCGGCGGCGCGCGCCGACTTCGGCGACGCGATCGTCGTAGCGTTTCAACCGCATCGCTACTCGCGGACGCAGTACCTCGCCGGCGACTTCGCGCGCGCGTTGCGCGGCGTGCAGCTCGTCGTCTTGACCGAGATCTACTCCGCTTCCGAGCGGCCGATCGAGGGCGTCGACGCGCGTACGATCGGCACGCCGCTGCGCGACCTTGGGGCGGCGGTCGAATACGTGGATGTCGAGGCACTCCCCGCATTTGTTTTGGAACGCGCGCCGCAGGGCGCACTCGTTCTGTTCCTGGGCGCGGGCTCGATCACATCGGCCGCCGCCGCCCTGGCGCGCAAACTCGAACGCGGAGTCGCCGTCAAGTGAGCGCGGCTGCCGATATGATGCGTTCGGTACTCGACGAGCGCGATCGCGCGACCGTGACGAAGATTTTGGGGGAGCGCGCGCGCTTCGACGCGCCGCTCGCGCCCTTCACCTCGTGGAAGATCGGCGGTCCGGCCGACGCGCTCGTGCAGGTCGAGACCACGGACGAGTTGGCGCAACTGATGCGGCTGATCTTCAAACGGCATCTGCCCTGGTTCGTGTTGGGCAGCGGTTCGAATCTGCTGGTCGGCGATGGTGGCATCCGCGGCCTGGTCGTGCGCTTGGCCGGTGAGTTCACGGCGCTCGATTTCGAGGATGATCCGAGCCACGTCGTCGTGCGCGCCGGCGCTGCATCGTCGCTCGCGCTGTTGACGGCGCAGGCCGCCTCGCGCGGCGCCTCGGGGATCGGGTCGCTGGCCGGGATTCCGGGGAGCGTCGGCGGCGCGCTGCGCATGAACGCCGGCACCGACCAGGAGATCGGCGAGTTCGTGCGCGACGTCTGGGTTCAGACCCCCGCGAAGCCCGATCCGCATGCGGTTACGCCGCAATATTTCTATCGCCACACGAGCCTCACGCGGGACGCGATCGTGGCGCGGGTAACGCTCGCCTTCCCGCGCGCGGACTCGACCGCCGTCCGTGAGGAGATGCAGGCCCGTTTGGTGCGCCGCAAGCGGACCCAGCCGCTCCAGTTCCCGAACGCCGGCTCGTGCTTCCGCAATCCGGCCGGGGATAAGGCCGGCCGGCTGATCGAAGCCGCCGGCGCCAAAGGTTGGCGCGAAGGCGGCGCGGAGGTTTCGGACCTGCACGCGAACTTCATCGTGAACCGCGAGGATGCCAGCGCGGCCGACGTTGCAACCCTGCTGGCCCGCGTGCGTCGTGCCGTCGTCGAGCAGTTCGGCGTGGAACTCGAGTTGGAAGTGCATTTCATCGGAGTGTTCGTGTAGTGAAGGGTCGCATCGTCGTAGTCATGGGCGGTCCCAGTTCCGAGCGCGAGGTATCGATCGCGACCGGAAATGGTGTTATGCGCGCGCTCGAGCGCCTTGGTTACGAGGTGCGTTCGCTCGATTTCGACGCACGTTTCGTCGACGCGCTGCGTGAGTTTGCGCCCGAGCTGGTCTTCAACGCGTTGCACGGACCGGGCGGCGAGGACGGCACGATCCAAGGCATCTTGGAATGGATGGGGATGCCGTACACCGGCAGCGACGTTCGCGGCTGCGCGCTCGCGATGGACAAGCACCTGACGAAGAAACTGCTTTCGGCTGAGGGCTTGCCGACGCCGGCTTGGGATACGTTTGATTTTGAAGGCGGCACGCTGCCGCTCTTACCGGGCTCGTTGAACTTGCCGCTCGTCGTCAAGCCGCGCAACGAAGGTTCGAGTACCGGCGTGCGTATCGTTCACACGCACGAAGAGTGGTCGCGCGCGATGATCGAGCTCTCCGAAGCGCGCTCGAGTATCTTGGCCGAGGAGTTCATCGCCGGGCGCGAGTTTTCGTGCGGCGTGCTCTTCGAGCAGGCGCTGCCGGTCGTCGAAATTCTGCCGCAAGGTCACGAGTTCTACACGTTCGACGCCAAGTACGCAGCGGGCGGCAGCCGGCACGAAGTGCCGGCGCAGATCGATTCCGATCTCTCGCAGCGCCTGCAGATGCTCGCGCTCTCAACCCATCGTTTGATCGGTCTGCGCGATTACTCGCGGACCGATATCATCGTAACGCGCGAGGGCCGGCCCTACATTTTGGAGATCAACGCGTTGCCGGGCTTGACGCCGGCCAGCCTCTTGCCCGAAGAATGCGCCGCGAGCGGCGTCGCCTACGACGAGTTGATCGCGCGTTTAGTGCGAGCTGCTCTCGATCGCGGCCGCACGCTCGTCGACGTCGGATAGCAGGAGCGCACCGCCCTCCGGGGCAGTACGTCTTACCGCTCAGGAGGTTTTTTGTATGAAAAGACTGGCGTCGGCTTTGCTATTGGCCGCCGGGACATTTCTCGCCACCGGAGTTTTTCTGATCTCGACGTCCGCGACCGCCGGAGCGGCCGATCTCTGCAACAACACCAACGCCGGCGCCGTGCAGAATCAACCCACGGCGCGAAACATGGCCTGCACCTTTACGACGGGCGTCCACATCACGCAGATCGTGACCTATCATTGGAACGGCGGCCGCGGGAAACCGCCCGGCACGCTCGGCCTCAAGAGTAACGCGACGGGACACGTCTACGGGCCGTACGCGGCGACGGGCTCCTCGGGTTCCGGCGGAGCTCCGAACGTCAACTGGACCGCGAACGTCAACTTCTGCGTTCCGGCCGGCGGGTATCTGATTCTCGACTCTGATTTCGCCACGTGGTCGATGAATCTGCAGTCAGCGTATCGCGGGTTCGTAATCGTTCGCGGCGACACCAGTCCGTGCATGATCGGCAAGTTTCCGATCGGGCAACCGCCGCTGACACTGCCTACGAGACCGCCGGCAGGACCGCCCGTGATGGCCACACCCAGGCCACCGCCTCCGGCAACCGCGCGACCGCCCGCGGCGCCGGCAGCCGCACCATGCTACACGAACTCCGGTGCGATTGCGGCCGTTGGGCCGAAACCGTGTTTCGGGCCGCCGGGAACGATGATCGACGTGTTCATTCTCCGCGCGACGACCTACGTGCCGTACACGCAGGTCCATTTCAAGAACGTTCCCGTCAACGGCGTTCCGGCAGTCGTCATTGCGCCGCTTGCGGGGAGCAGCGCGGCCGGCAGTATCATGACGGTCGCCGCACCGGCCCAACTCTGCCTCGCCCGCTCGAATTCCAAATGGCAGGTTTGGCTTGCCAACGCCACACGCGAACTCGGCGAGATCGGTGAGTTCACGATCATCAGTTGTCCATAACATAGGTTTCCAAAGGGTTTTCATGTTCGACTGCCGCTGTCGGCACGCTCCCTTTTCACCTTGCGCGTTCGCGGAGGCAACTGGCGATGCAAGCGCGAGCGTTACCCAGCTCGGCGTGAAGCCCGCGTTCGTCATGTTAGGAGGCAAGCGCATCGGCTAGGGTTGGATGGTAAACGCACCTATGGAACGAACCTAGTCCGTCTATGGAACACACCGTTGTGGATCGCGGTCTCGAGGGCGTCGTCGTCGGTTCGACGGTGCTTTCGAACGTCGAGGGGCTGGAAGGCCGGCTGACCTACCGCGGCTACGACATTCACGACCTCGCGCAGAACGCGTCGTTCGAAGAGGTCTGTTATCTGTTGCTGTTCGGTCAGCTTCCGAATACGTTTCAGCTCGAAGATCTCAACGTGCGGCTCAAAGCCAACCGCATGCTACCGCACGCGCTCATCAAGTGGATGCAGACCACGCCGAAAGACGCGTGGCCGATGGATGTCGTACGCACGATCGTCTCAGGTCTGGCCGAGTTCGTGCCACACCTCGAGGACGGATCGCACGAATCGAATCCGCGCGCCGCGATCCACCTGATCGCGAAGACGCCAACGATCGTCGCCGCCTGGGATCGTATTCGGCGCGATCTCGAACCGATCGAGCCGTTACCGGATCTTTCGACCGCTGCCAACTTTCTCTACATGCGCACGGGCGAGACTCCGACGAAGATCGCCGAAAAAGCCCTCGACGTCTACCTCGTCCTGCTCGCCGACCATTCATATAACGCCTCGACCTTCGCGGCGCGCGTGACGGCCTCGACTCGCGCCGACATCTTTGCCTGCGCCACCTCGGCCTTGGCCGCGCTCGAAGGCGATCTGCACGGCGGCGCACCCGGCAAGGTCATGAAGATGATCCTCGATATCGGCAAACCCGATCGCGCGGAGGCGTACGTGCACCAGTTGCTGGCACGTGGCGAGCGCGTCATGGGTATGGGGCACCGCGAATACAAAGTGCGCGATCCGCGCGCGCAACATCTCGAGAAGATGGCTAAAGAACTCGGTGCGTCGTCGGATCCAAAGTGGTACGAGATCGCGCGGTCGCTTGAAGATGCGGCGAACAAGATCTTCCAGGCAGAGAAACCCGGCAAGCGGATCTATGCGAACGTCGAGTTCTACACCGCGCCGACGCTCTACAGTCTAGGCATTCCGGCGGATGAGTTCACCTGCATGTTCGCATGCGGGCGGATGGCCGGCTGGACGGCGCACATCCTCGAACAGCTCGGCGATAATCGCTTGATTCGTCCGCAGGCGGCCTACACCGGACCGCCGGTTCAGGCATACGTCCCGATCGAATCGCGCAGCAGTGCGAAGCCCAACGGCGCGACGAAGAAGGCCGAAGGCGCAGCCTGAGCGACCGCACGACGCGTCGCGCCACGGTGGCGCGCTCGACCAAGGAGACGAAGATCGAGTTGAGCCTCGATCTCGACGGCGGGCCGGTTGCGATCGCGACCGACATCAAGTTTCTCGACCATATGCTCGAGTCGTTTGCGAAGCACAGCGGAACCGGGCTCTCGGTACGCGCGAGCGGCGATGGACTCGACGGCCACCACCTCGTCGAAGACGTCGGCATCGCGCTCGGTTCGGCGATCTACGAAGCCCTCGGCGAGAAGCGCGGCATCGTGCGCTTCGGATCGCTGGCCGTCCCGCTCGACGACGCGCTCGTTCTCGGCAGCGTCGATCTCTCCGGTCGCGCGTACGCGAACTTCGCGGTGAAGTTCGGTGTCGAGAATCTCGGCGACCTTAAGACGGAGCTGGTTGGCCACTTCTTTCACAGCGTTGCGGAGCAGGGCCGCTTCAACTTGCATCTGTTGCAACTCGCCGGCACGAACTCGCACCATCTCTGCGAGGCTTCGTTCAAGGCGTTCGCGCGCTCGTTCGCGCAAGCCAAGGCGCGCACCGGCGACGCCGACGTGCCCTCGACGAAGGGACTGCTGGCATAGCCGACCTGCCGGTCGCCGTCATCGATTATGGCGGCGGAAACATTGGGTCGCTCGTTTCGGGCCTCTCTCGGCGCGGCGCATCGTTTGAAGTGACCGGCGACCCGGCGGCGTTGACGCGCGCTCGCGCCGCGATTCTGCCGGGCGACGGCGCGTTCGGTGCGACGATGCACGCCCTCGAGGCGCGCGATCTCGACGGCGCGATCCGGGAGTTCATCGCGCGCGGCAAGCCGTTCTTGGGTATCTGCGTAGGGATGCAGTTGCTCTACGAAAGCAGCCTCGAGCACGGTGACCACGCAGGCTTCGGCGTGCTGCCCGGTACGGTCGAACGTTTCCGGAACGCCCCGCGCGTGCCCCACATGGGCTGGAACTCGCTCGAGGTATTGCGCGAGCACCCGTTCTTGGCGGGGCTCGGCGCTGGTTCGTATGCGTACTTTCTCCACAGTTACCGCGCCGGCGTCGACGCGTCGACCTTGGCGGCGACCGAACACGGCGACCGCTTCGCGGCGATCGTCGCGCGCGACAACGTCATGGGCACCCAATTTCACCCCGAGAAAAGCCAAACGGCTGGAGCGATCTTGCTAGATAATTTCTTGCGAATCGCGGCCGCATGACGATCGTCCCGGCAATCGATCTGCGCGCGGGCAAGTGCGTCCGCCTCCTGCACGGCGATCCGTTGCAAGAGACGCGTTACGACGACGATCCCATCGCGCGCGCTCGCGCGTTCGTCGCGGCGGGCGCGAAGCGCTTGCACGTCGTCGACCTCGACGGCGCGTTTCGGACCGGGGAGAACCTGGCCGCGCTACGCGCGATCTGCGCCGCGGTTGACGTTCCGGTAGAGACGGGGGGCGGGATTCGCAAGCACGACGATATCGAAGCACGCCTCAGTGCCGGCGCCGCGTTCGTGATCATCGGGACGTTACTGGTGGAAGCGCCCGAGTTGACGCGCGTTCTCGTCGGCGAGTACGGAAAACGATTGATCGCCGGAGTCGACGCCCGCGACCGCGATGTTGCGGTCTTCGGCTGGCAGACTGCGAGCCGTCTGGATCGCGACGAACTGGTCGCGGAGATCACGCAGTGGGGATTCGAGCGCGTCGTCTACACCGAGATCGGCCGCGACGGCACGGGAACCGGTTACGATGTCGACGCACTCGCGCACGTCGCCGCGCTGACGCCGCTGCGCATCACCGCGAGCGGAGGCGCACGAACGATCGACGACCTGCGCGAGCTTGCGGCAAGCGTGCCGCCGAACGTCGACCAGGCGATCGTCGGCCGAGCGCTCTACGAAGGCACGCTCGACCTAGCAGAAGCGATCGCCGAGTTTGATTAGGACGGCGGCTAAGGCTCCGGCGTCGCAGGTACCGGTGTCGGCCTAGGCCTGGGCCGCGGTCGCGGCGTCGGTCTCGGCGTTGCGGCGGCTCCCGGCGGCTGGCTCGGACGGACGTACGGTGGACGCGTCGGTTGCGGCGTGGGTGGTGGCGTTGGTTGCGGGGTCGGCGGTGGCGTCGCTTGCGGCGTCGGCGGGAACGTCGGTCGCGGTGTCGGCGGCGCGGTTACTTCGGGTGCTGGCGTTCCTTGCAGAAAGCGCGGAGGCGACGATTGCGTCGGCTGCGGCGTCGGATTGCGCCGGATCGGCAAGCGCGAAGGCTGCGGCGTCCGCATCACTGCCGGTGGCGTCGCCGTCTGGACCGGCGCCGGCGTCCGCCCCGGGAAGGGTCGTATGACCGGCGGGCGTGTCGGTTGCGGCGTCGCTCTATGCGGCCGCAGGTCGCGCGTATTGATGAAGATGCGGTTCGGCATCTGGACGTAGAACGGCCGCTCGTGCGAATCGTAGAAGTAGCCGCTCACGTAGCATTGCGGCGCGTAGACGTTGTCGGGCAACGTGATCGTCGTGGAGTAGTGGTTCGGTTCGGGGCCGTACTGCAGCGGATAATTCGAAGCGTAGCCGCACAGCGTGACGTATCCGCGACCGCCGGGCGGTCCGATCAACTGGATCACGACGGTGTTACCGTACTGAAACTCTTGCTGTCCGTATAATTGGAACGTGTACGGAAACCCCGGGGAACCCGCCTCCTGCGGAGTCGACGGCTGCGTCGAGTACGTGTACGTACTCTGGAAATCCCAGTTCGAGGTGAACTGCGCGCCGCTTTGATCGGTACCTTGCAGCGTGACTTGGTGTGGACCGGCTAGGATCTCTTGCGTGGGCGTGAAACCGATGTCGTCGCCCGAGCGATAGAGAAGATCGGTCACGTCGCGACCATCGACGAACATGCGCACGCTGTTTGGATCGACCGCCGGGCCGCCGTGCGTGAAAAGGGAGGCGGAGATCGAAGGAAAGGCGGCCGTGACGCTCTCGCCCGGCACGGGATGACGGTTCTCGACGGTCGGCGGAGCGTAGGAGCTGTCGGGCTGTTGCGGCGGCGAATAATATTGCTGGCCGGCCGGCGGAGCCTGTGCGGTGGACACGTTCGGGTCGTCGATCGAGACCGTTCGCGTTGCATTGTCGTAGTCGACCGTGGCGCCGAGCAATTCGGCGACGAAGCGAATCGGCAAGAACGTGCGGCCGCCGTAGACTTCGGCTGCGACGTCGAGCGTGACGGGCTGCGAGCCGATCTGCGCCCGAGTCGAACCCGCCGTGACGCGCACGAAGCGCGTTCCGCGCCGGACATCGATGTGACCGGTTGCGGGATCGTAGTCGACCTGCGCGCCGAGGGCTTCGAAGACCGCGCGAGCAGGTAGCAGCACGCGTCCGTGCTCAACGATCGGTGGCACGTCGCTGCGGACGGGAACGCTGTTGACCGTCACGGCGACGGCGGCGGCGGCGAAGGCGATCGTAATCATTATCTGGGCAACGTACCGGGCGCCCCGGTCGTTCCCCCGTCCACCGGTTCCAGGAAGCGGCGCGGAATGGCTTCGGGGAGCCGAGCCACGAGCTCGTAGCCGATCGTCCCGGCCCAGCCGGCGAGGTCATTCGGATCGATGCGTTCGCTGCCGTCACTTCCGAGCAGCGTCACCCGGCTTCCGGCGCGGGCTCCGGCGACGCCGGTCAGATCGACGAAGCTCATATTCATGCAGACCCGCCCTACGAACGGAACCCGTTGGCCCGCGACGAGCGCGCTGCCCGTATTGGAGAGCGCGCGCGGCAGCCCTTCGGCGTAGCCGATCGGTAGTACGCCAATGCGCGAAGCGCGCGCTGTGTGGAACGTGCAGCCGTAGCCGACGGAACGCCCCGCTTCGACCTCACGCACGACGACGAGTTCGGTCGCCCACGTCAGTGCCGGTTCGAGTTCGAATGCGTGTCCTACGGCGGTGCGCGTTTCGGCCGAAGGCCAGATGCCGTAGGTGGCGATACCGGCGCGAATCATATCGAGCCGCAGCGCCGGAAACAACATGGCGGCGGCGGAGGCCGCCGCATGGCGTGCGATGCGCCGCTCGCGAAGCAATCCCTCGATGGGCGCGAGCGCGTTGCGAAACGTCTCCAGTTGTCCGAGGGTATACGCCGATTCCAACTCTTCGGCAGCGGCCAGGTGCGTGTAGACGCCGCGTAAATCGAGATCCGCGTCGCCGGCCAGCGAAGCGATCGCATCCGCAGCGGCGCCGGGCTCGAAGCCGAGGCGCGTTACACCGGTATCAACTTTCGCGTGCACGGCGAAGCGGTCGCCCCTCGCGTGCGCAGTGCGCACGACATCGCGCCGGAACGCATCCGCGTCCCACAGGGTGATCGCGGCGTGGCTCGCGTGCGCGCCAGCGAGTTCGCGCGGTTCGGTCGGACCCAGCACGATCAACGGCGCGCGGATTCCCGCGTCGCGAAGTTGCTGCGCTTCATCCACGCGATAGACGCAAAACGCATCGACCAGATCTTCGAGCGCTCGCGCGACCGGCACGAGTCCGTGGCCGTACGCGTTCGCTTTCACGACCGCGCCATAACGCGCCGGCGCGACCAGCGCGCGCAGCCGCGTGACGTTACGGCGAACGGCGCCGAGATCGACGGTAAGTTGAGCGATCACCTGCGCAGCCGTTTGCCCGTGAAATAGGCGATCGGAACGCCGAAGAAAAGCGTATGTGCGACGAGTTCGTTATAGAATGTGAGGGCACCCGGCGCCACGAAGATGTTGGCGGCGAGTTCCATGAGCTGCATCGCTACGTAGACGATGAAGCCGTACATTATCCCCGCGGCGAACGGCCGATCCGTGACGGTCGGTCTGCGCGACGCGACATATGCGAAACCGATGCCCCATGCGATACTGGTTGCGAAGTGCGCTGCGAGCCCGAGCCATGCGAAGTTGGGATTGCCGAAGGCGGTCGCTCGTCCAACGAGACCGGCCGCAATGAACTGAAAGAAACCGGCGAGCCCGGTCGTATGCTCGACAAAGACCGTTATCAAAATCAAATAAGCGGCGAGTATAGCGCCGCCGATGAGCCCGGCGATGGTTCCCGTGACGAGCACCGGCCGAAGCGCCGCCACGCGTTCTTGCATTTCGCGCCCTTCGACGCCGGCGGCCGTGGCACTCCGCGTGGCCGCGAGTGATCCCAGTGGGACCTTTTGAGCATCCCTCCAAGACTCGTCTCGGGAGGCACCGAACGCTGCGGGCGTGCTTTGGTTTTGGCGCCCGATCGCGTTAGTCGCCACAGTCGTCGCTGCCTATGCTGTCGCCGAGGTCGCTTACGCGCTCGTCGGCTTCGTCAGCGCGCTGCCCCAAGGCGCCTTGTGGGACGATGGTTGGCGGACGCCGCTGCACTTCATCTTGCTGGTGACGGCGATCGGTGTGTTCATCTCGCCCGCGATGCGGCGCGAAAGCGACGCAGCGTTTCGCAGAGCGTCGGTCCTCGCCGGCTTCTTCTTGGCGGCTTACGCCATGCTCAAAACGAGCCACCTCGGCGATCCGGACATTCCGCTCGCCTGGGTGCTCGAACACGCGGTCCGACCCATGCAGCACTGGGTCGGCTTGGGTTAGTTCAAGGGCAAAGCCGACGCCGGTTCCGAACAGCGCCCGTATCATGCCGAGCGAACCCGAGACGGCAGCCGGTCGAATTGTCGGCGGTGCCGAGCTCGCGGCCAAGCACTCCGCAGTCGACCGGGACGGCGCGCTCAAGGATATTACGATCGCAGGCGTGCGCTTTCGGCCGACGCGCCCCGTTCCGCACGAGGATGGGTATCTTACGGAGGTGGCGCGCGCCGGTTGGGACGTGCTCGATGCGCCGATCGTTCAGGTGCACGTCACGACGACGTTTCCGGGTCGCGTTCGGGCCTGGGGTCTGCACCGCTCGATTACGGATCGATTGTTCGTCGTCAGCGGGCTCGTGAAGATCGCCGTGTTCGACGGCCGCGAAGATTCAGCGACGCGCGGGTGCCTCAACGAGTTCGTTGTCGGCGAAAAGAACCCGGGATTGCTCGTCATTCCTCCCAGCCTCTACCACGGCTGGAAAAATATCGGCACGATGGATTCGATCATCATCAACATGCCGGACAAGATGTACGACTACGAATCGCCGGACGCCCTGCATCTCTCCTGGAACTCCGAGGCCGCGCGCCGCATCATTCCGCCGGTCTGGTGACGCCGCTCTTTTCAGTCATCGTCCCCACGTACAATCGCGGAACGCACATCAGGCCGACGATCCTTTCCGCGCTGGGTCAGACGTTCTGGGATTACGAAATCATCGTCGTCACGGACGGCTGTAGCGACGGCACGCTTGACACCGTACGATCGATCGGCTCCCCGCAGATCTCCACCTACGAATTGCCGGCGAATAGCGGCAGCCAGAGTGCGCCCAACAATCTGGGCATCGAACGCGCGCGTGGAACGTATATCGCATATCTCGGACACGACGACGTTTGGCATCCCGAACATCTCGCCGAGATCGCGAGAACGTTCTCCGCGAATCCGTCCGCCGATGTCGTAGCGAGTGGGTGCATTTTTCACGGGCCCAAGGGTTCCGGGATATCGTTTGTTACCGGCTTGCTCGACGGCGAGCATCCTGCTTCGGAACATTTTTTGCCGCCTTCGGCGCTCGCGCACAAACGTGACCTCATCGACCGCATCGGACCGTGGGTGCATCCGGAGGAGGTTGTCGCGCCGGTCGATTGCGAGATCATGCTGCGTGCTTTCGATGCTGGCGCGCAATTCGCGTCAACGGGCACCGTCACGGTCCACAAATTCGCGGCCGGTCACCGGTATCTCTCATACCTAAGGCCGTCCTCGGCGGAACAAGAGGTGATGCTGTCGGGACTGCGCAGCTTCCCCAGCACGAGCCAGTGGAGTTTCCTGATCGACGCTGCGAAACGACAAGATCGTTACATGATCATGAAGCACGACTTCGACCGATTCCGGAAGGGCGAGATCTACCATCAGAACAGATCGAACAAAGGCCTGGCGCGACCGGCGCTGCGCCGGCTCACCGGAAGGGCGGTTCTGTCGCAAACGGACGAACCGCGCGGCCTCGATTGGCATCAACTCGAAGCCGCGAATGAGTCGTTTCGCTGGTCCGGGCCGAGCACGCACCCTCAATTTCTGATTCCGTTTGAAGGCACGGGTGCCGCACGGCTCGTCCTCCACGTACTCGACGGGACGCCGGACGACGTCGTGGATGCGCTCTCGTTCGACTGCGACGGCCGGTCAATACCCCACGTCCGGGACGATTCCACTCCCGGGTTGACCAAGTTGGCACTCGAGATCTCGCTGCGGCCCGGCGACTACTCCGTCTTGGGGATCACGACCGCCCGTATGTTCCGGCCCGCGGATGGGGTCGACGGCCGGCTCCTCGGGATTGCGCTCGGCGACGTCGAGATCGAGCCGCGTCCCCGCAACTAGCGCCCGGAATACCGCCGGCCGCGTGGTTGGCGCGGCCGGCATCCGGCCTTGGTTGGTCAGTGGCGACCGGACAAATACTTCGTTACCTGCCTCCAGGCCAAGCACCCGCCACACGACCCGCGCCGGGCCCCGTGAATATCGTTGGCCCGGACCCAAAGACGCCGACGAGTGGTTCACTTTGGATATCAGTTTCAGAGTTCGAAACTGATATCGATCGCGCGTTATATCCGCCGGAGGGTCCCAAACTGCGCTCGCCGGGTGCGGTTGCGGCAGCGCCGGGTTTGTGATCTGGCGGAATGCGCTCTCCGCGAGCGCGTCGATGTCCGGAGAGAGCCCCAATAATTACTATAGGGCACCGTCTAATCGCAATACTCTGAGCACAGGGCGATCTGGCGCCCCCCAGGCCTGCCGCGGGACCCTTATTTGTGCAGCCCGGCCTTAAGGTGCAAAGCCTGCTTTTCCGGCCTTGCCCGATTATCGCGAGTTGCCCGAGTAAGGCGCGATCTGCCCGGAAAAGGTCGGGGGCTCACCTTTCGGGAGCCCGCTGGCGTTCTTAGCTGAGTTGGCTAGAGGCGTTCGTCAGCGAGTTATTCGCACTGCTGCCCAGCGTACGCAGCGCAGTCATCGCAACGATGGCGACCAAAGCGATGATGAGAGCGTACTCGACGAGCCCTTGGCCGTGGTCATTACTCAGCATCGACCTGAACTTCTTAAACATATGGATTGCCTTTTCGGTTCGAGGGCGTTCGAGGTGCCTGATCGACATTAGAGTTGTCGGCTGGATACTCAGACCGAAGGCCGATTGCGCGAATAACCGTACGCTACGTCATACGGCTTTAGTAGCAGTTCTTGCTGAGCACGCGGTTGCTTGCTTTAGGCTTTTTTTGGGCAGATCGCGGCGTTTTTGGGCGAGACGGCTTAGATAGGCAAAGCCTGCTTTTCCGCTTGCACTCTCTTGCCTAGTCTGCTAACATTTCGTCCGCTGGCAGTGACCTGCCACGAGTGCCAATCCCTTATTGCTATTGTGAGATCTGTGGAGGTCTTTTCGTGAATCTTAGGCCCTTGGGCGATCGTCTGGTCGTCGAGCACGTTGAGCAGGCCGACAAGAGCGCCGGTGGCGTCTTTCTGCCCGACACCGCCAAAGAAAAACCCCAGGAGGGGAAAGTCCTGGCGGTCGGTTCCGGCCGCACCCTCGACAACGGCACCAAGCTTGCGATGGATGTGAAAGTCGGCGACAAGATCATCTACTCGAAGTATTCGGGTTCCGAAATCAAGCTCGAAGGTACCGAGTACCTCATCATCTCGGAAAAAGACGTGCTGGCCGTCTTCACCGATTCCAAAGTTCCCGCGGGAGTGAAGTAACAGAAGATGGCTGCTAAAGAAATCGTATTTGACGAACAAGCGCGTCGCGCGCTCGAGCGCGGCGCCAACATCCTGGCCGATGCGGTCAAGGTAACGCTCGGACCCAAGGGCCGTAACGTCGTCCTCGACAAGAAATTCGGTTCGCCGACGATCACCAACGACGGAGTGACGATCGCGAAGGAAATCGAACTCCCCAACACCTTCGAGAACATGGGCGCACAGCTGGTCAAGGAAGTCGCTTCGAAGACGAACGATATCGCCGGCGACGGCACGACGACCGCGACGGTGCTGGCGCAAGCGATCATCCGCGAAGGTCTGCGCAACGTGACGGCCGGTTCGAATCCGCTGCTCATCAAGAAGGGCATCGACAAAGCGGTCGAGATGACCGTCGCCGAGATGGAGAAGCTGGTTCAAAAAGTCGACACGCCTGAGAAGATCGCGCAAGTGGCGTCGATCTCAGCCAACGACGACGAGATCGGCAAGCTGATCTCCGAGGCGATGAAGGCCGTCGGCAAGGACGGCGTCATCACGGTCGAAGAGTCGAAGACGACCAAGACCGATGTCGAGACCAAAGACGGCATGCAGTTCGACAAAGGCTACATCTCGCCGTACATGGTGACCGACTCCGAGCGCATGGAAGCCACGCTGATCGATCCGTACATCCTCGTTACGGAGCGCAAGATCTCGGCGATCGCCGACATTCTGCCGCTGCTCGAGAAGATCGTACAGGTCCAGAAGCCGCTGCTCATCATCGCCGAAGACGTCGAAGGTGAAGCGCTTGCGACGCTCGTCGTCAACAAGTTGCGCGGCACGTTCACGACCGTTGCGGTGAAGGCGCCGGGCTTCGGCGATCGCCGTAAGGAAATGCTCAAGGACATCGCGACCCTCACCGGCGCGACCGTGGTCTCCGAAGAACTCGGTCTCAAGCTCGACAAGGTAACGCCGGAGTTGCTCGGTCAGGCGAAGACCGTCAAGATCACCAAAGAAGAGACGACGATCGTCGACGGCAAGGGCAAGCCCGATGCCATCAAGGGCCGCATCGAAATGATCAAGCGCCAAGTCGAAGACACCGACAGCGACTTCGATCGCGAGAAGCTGCAAGAACGCCTTGCGAAGCTCTCGGGCGGCGTTGCCGTCATTCAAGTCGGCGCGGCGACCGAGACGGAACTCAAAGAGAAGAAGCACCGCATCGAAGACGCACTCTCCGCGACACGCGCGGCCGTGCAAGAAGGCATGATCCCCGGCGGCGGCAGCTCGCTCGTTCACGCGCTGAAAGCGCTCGAAGCGCACAAGCACACGAACGGTCACAGCGGCGCGCACGACGAGAAGATCGGCTGGGACATCATCCGCCGCGCCCTCGAAGAACCGCTCCGCCAGATCGCGGAGAACGCCGGATTCGAAGGTTCGGTCGAAGTGCAGAAGGTCAAAGCGGCCAAGCCCGGCATGGGTTTTGACGCGATGAGCGGCGAGCTCGTCGACATGTTCAAGGCCGGTATCGTCGAGCCGTTCAAGGTCACGCGCTCGGCGCTACAAAACGCGGCCTCGATCGGTTCGTTGATCCTGACGACCGAGACGCTGATCGCCGACAAGCCGGAGCCGAAGAAAGACAACGGCGGCGGCGCCGGCGGCGGCATGGGCGGCATGGGCGGCGGCTACGACATGATGTAATGTCGCGCCAAGCGACGTTCGTCCAACGGGCCCCGCTAACGCGGGGCCCGTTCCTCTTGCCGATTTGTAACGATTTGCTCACACGGTGCATAGACTGTGCACAAATGTGGCGTATTACGTGCGAAAAGCTCTGCTGGCCGCTGTGGACAATCGGGGTGAAAAGCCCGTGGAATGGGCGTCTCCCCGAGTTGTCGCTAGCGGGAAGCGAGAATCGGCCGCTTGCTTGAGGCCCCCGGAGCCCGTGGCTGTAACCAGCGCGGCTTGGTGTGGTATGTTCTGCCGAGTGCCGCCCTCGTCGCGGCCCGGGAGCGAATATGATTGTCGTTACCACTGAGGACGTTGCCGGCCATCGCATCGTCGAGACCAAAGGCCAAGTCTTCGGCGTGATCGTCCGCAGCCGGGGATTGGGTGGCAACATCGTTGCCGGCCTGCGAACGGTGCTCGGCGGAGAAGTTCACGAGTACACGGCCATGGTGGAAGATTCGCGTCGCCAAGCCATCGATCGGATGTGCAAGAACGCAACGCTGATGGGCGGGAACGCCGTCGTGCGCATGATGTTCGACTCGTCCGAGATGGCGACCACGATGACCGAGATCGTGGCCTACGGAACCGCCGTCGTTATCGAGCCCACAGCATGACGCTGCGCAACGTCATCATCGTCGTCTGCGGTTTGATCGTCGCGACCGCGATCGAGAACGTCTTCGTCGGCCACGGCACGTGGCTGCCCGTCGGGATCGAGGCCGCAATCCTCATCGTGCTCATCGTCTTCGAACGACGTCGCTACAAGCCGTCGGTGAATTCAGCGTCCCCGGGTTGGCGTCCGACCGGCGAACGTTTCGAAGATCCCACGAGCGGAGAGTCGATGCATGTCTACGAGAATCCGCAGACGGGCGAACGCGACTACCGTAGTACGACGTAATTCGCGACTAGGACTTCGGCTCCCCGTATTGGGTACGCACGTCGCGCAAGCCGCGATGGACGTAGTCGACGCCGTGGATCATCCAGTCCGGTTCGGGCGCGCCCTTGAGGTAGTGGTCGAAGAACTCGTCGAGATGCACCGTCCAGTATTTCTGTTGCTCGCGTCCGCGCAGGTTGTGATCCTCGCCGTCGAACTCGAACATGTACGCCTCTTTACCGAGACGCCGCATCGCAGTTAAGAACTCGATGCCTTGATACCAGGGAACGGCGCCGTCGGCGTCGTTGGCGATCGTGAGGTACGGCGTGTGAATGCTCTTGATATGGAAGAGCGCGGAGTTCTCGATGTAAAGATCGAGGCGATCCCACGGCGCGAAGCCGATGCGGCTCTGATCCTTCTCGTATTGGAACTCGCGCACGAGTCCACTCTCCCAGCGTATTCCGCCGTAGGCGCTGGTCATGTTGGCGACCGCTGCGCCGGCTTCCACCGCCCGGAAACGGTTGGTCTGCGTAATCATGTAAACGATCTGATACGCCGCCCAGCTGTGGCCGGCGATGCCGACGCGGCTGTTGTCGATGAAGCCTTGCTTGACGATGCTGTCGATCGCGGGCAGGATGCAGTTGAGCGCGCTCTTGCCGGGATGACCGTTGACGTACGCAACATCCGGCAGGAGCACGACGTAGCCGTTGCTGACGTACCGTAGAAGATTCGGGCTCGTACCCGGCGCGGGAATACCGAACGGCACCGTGTGCAGCGAGTCCGCGAAGCGCTCGTAGAAATAGACGAGCATCGGATACTTCTCGTGCGGATTGAAGCCGTCGGGCGTCAGCAGAATGCCGTTCAGCTTCTTGCCTAACGTCGAGGTATATGAGACCAGCTTCGCATGGCCCCACACGTACTTGTCTTTCTGAGGGTTTGCGTCGCTGATTTTCGAGAGCGTGCCATCGATCGCCGGCGCAGTCCAGAGATTCTGGATCTCGTCGAAGCGTTGTTCGGTCAGAACGACGCGATCCGCGTTGCGAGCCTGTTGTAGGTTCGCAACGGCCTTGGGCAACATGAGGACCTTGCGCGCTAAAAATGCGCTGGAGCCCGTGAAGGCGTCGACGTAAAGTCCGCTATCCTTGGTGTCGTCGTTGAAGGCGCGAAGGACGAGCGGCTTGTCGAGCGCGTATGAGGTGCGGTCCGGATCGAGTTGTAACGGCGAGAACCGGATGTGGTTCTTGCGTCCGGCGCCGGCCGTCAACGAGCGTGCTTGGCCCGTCGCGGGGTCGACCGCCCAGATGTCGTACCGATCCAGCAAGAGGACGTAACGCGCGCCGTCCGTCCAGCCGCCGAAGCGATATGGCGCGGGCGGACGCGGATGGTCGTCCTCTTCGTCATAGAATGCGACCTTGAGTGCAGCCGTCAGTTCGGTGCGCTTTCCGTCACTGGTCCGAATCGAAAACCAGTCGCGTTTGTTCTGATCGTACGAGACCGCAAAGCGGCCGTCGGGTGAGAGCGTTCCCGAATCCGGAACCTTGTGTTCCAGCAAGCGCCGCGAACCGTTGCGCAGCGAAACCGCGTAAATGTCGGCGAACTCTTCGCCTTCCCACGACAGCAGTTTGCGATAGGGAACGTCGTTCGTGCCGATCGCGAAGTTGGGGTTTTCGTTACGTTCGAGATTGCGCATCGTGGTCGACGCGAGTTGGACGAAGCGGCTCCCGTCTTCGTGAACCACGGCCTCGTAGGTGCGCTTGCGTTCCTTATCGGCATTGATCCGCTGATACGGTTGGAGATCGCCGTCGCGCCAACTCCAGATATCGACCTTCATCGGTTCGGGAGTTCCCGACGGTGCTGGCGACGGAACGGGCGCGGTGCCGAGGAAGAGGCGCTGACCGTCCTTCGAGTACGCCAGCGTTCCGTTGACGCTCGGCGCCCAGGCCCGTGGCATGCCGGCCGTCGATGCGTCTGCCAAGCGTCGCGCCGACGGCGCCGCGGCGGCGCCGAGATCGGCCTGATAGAGATCGTAGTGCGGAGCCTTCTCGGCAAACGACGCATTGTCGCTGACGAAGGCGAGCAGCTCGTGTTTCGGGGCGAAGGTGAGATTCTTGTAGTGTCCTTCGCCGTTCACGAGATCGGTAACGGTGCCGCTCGCGCACGTCAGCACGTGGATACCGTCGAATTTCGCCTCTCTGGCCGAAGTCGCATACGCGACGTGCGCGCCATCGTGCGCGATTGCGTAGTCCGAGACGTTTTTCTTGTCGAGCGCAACGCCGCTCACCAAATCGCGAACGTGCAGATCGGTTCCAGGATCGATCTTGTGCAGATCGTCGGGCGAGGCGCTCGGCGACGGAGTCGGGGCCGCCGTTAGTGCGCTTGGAAGAGCGCCCGGCGTACCGGAACTCTGCGGTTCGATCCGCCGGGGCGTAAACAGCGGCCGCGGAAGCGGCTCGGCGCTCGGTGCCGGCGCGCCCGCTGCCCCGCTCGGGCGCGGACTCGGCGCGGGCGCCTCCATCAAGAATGCGACCGTCGTGCTGCCGGGATCGTGGGGAAGCTTGACGCTTTTCACCCGATCCCAGGTCGTCACGTGGCCGCTCGCCAGTTCTAGAAGACCGAGTCCGTTCTTGGGCGATTCGGCCGGCGCCTTATGCTCGCGTTCGGCCCTGCGAATCTCGTCGTTCTTCGCCCGAATCGTGTAGACCACGAATTTTGAATCCGGCGTGAACGCGGGCGTCAAGCCCCGTTCTTCCTTGATCTCCGCGCCGGACACCAAATTGCGGACGATCAGCGTCGAATCGCCGTCCTCGGGCACGAGCGCGTAGGCGATCCAAGCGCCGTCGTCCGAGAGTCTTGTGCCGCGAATGGCGTTCCACGAATCGTACGCCCGATAGTCGAGCGGCACTTTTCGCTCGGGCGGCGCGGCGGTCGCATGACCCACCGGCACGAGACCGGCCAGCAACGAAAAGAACAAGGCGGACGATAGAATTCGACGCATCCGAGGAGCGTACGCGGGCGGTCCGCCGGGTCCCTAGTTTCCGGTCCGTCGTGGCGTGATTTGCTTGCATGATCGCACCGACTACGCTCCGCCAAACGGCCGTTCGCTTCGGCTCCATCCTGATGCCGGCCAAAGCGGAAGACGATTTCCAACTCGCTTCACGCTATTTAGGCGCCGATAGCGCGATGCGCGCCATCTTCGAACGGGCGGAGCACGAACGCTACTCGATTCATCTCGCGATCAACGCTCGCGACGACGATTCGTTCGATCCGCGTACGCGCACGGTGAACTGGGATCCGCACAGTGCGCTCGGCACGACCGAGGGCGGCCGCCAGTCGCCGGCGCTGGGGCTCGGGCACGAGCTCGACCACGCGATCGCGTCGGCACGATTGCGGGAAAGAGGGGCCGCGAGCTTCGACCCCAACTACGATAATACCGAGGAGCGGCGCGTCATCACCGGTTCTGAGACGCACGCCGCGACGACGCTTGGTGAGGGTATCCGGCACGATCACAGTGGCGTGTCATATCATGTCGCATCGCCGATTCAACGCTGACCACGTCCGGAGGACGCGTGACCCTGCCCCGTTTCATGCGCGATGCATTGGAAGAGCGCGACTCGATCGTGCGTCTGGATGTACTTCACGTGCGCGGCGAACTCTTGACGCGCTCGGCGTTAGGTCCCGCGCGTCTTGAGAGCAGCGCGGATATGCGCAGCACCGTCGAAGATCGAGCGCTGATCGATAGCGTGCTGAGCTACATCGAGGAGACGGCGATGGACGAAGAGCCGGGCGACCTCGACGCACGTTGGGGGTTGATCTTCACGAACGCCCAGGGGCAGCGCGTGCTTTCGTTCTATCTCGATAAATTCGGTGCGCGCGGTGTGGCTGAAGGCTACGAGATCCGCCTCCACAACGCCGACCGGATCATCGATTTGCTAAAGACGGTGACCGGTACGCCTTAGGACGCAGCCGGACGAAGAAGAGCAGCCCCAGCGCGAGCCAGACGGGCACTTTTTCCAGCTCGACGCGCTTGGAAGGGACCGTGCGGCCAGGGCTGAGCGAGATCCGCCAGCCCCAGGCGACCGAGGCGGGATCGGTGTCGCGGACGGCCGGATTCGGCGTTCCGATCGTCTCGAACGAGTAGCCGGCGTCCGGCGGCAACGCGAGCAAGAGCAGCAGTCCGAGCACCGGCGCGCCGACGAGCCAGCTGAGGCGTATCTGCCAGCTATCGCGCGGGAAGATGACGAACATCACGCCGGCCGCCGCCAGCACGACCCGAACAAGTTCGCCGCTGAAATTGTCCCACCACAACACGGCGAGCAAGCCGAGACCGATGCGCGGAAGCCAGGATGTTTGGGCGAGCAGGAGCATCGCCGGCAGCGCGGCTGCGATCTGCACGTCGTGAATGAACGCTCCGCCGAACGTCACCGCCGCGACCGGAAACAAGACGAGCAGCGCCGGCCGATCGAGCGCGTTCGCAAAGCGCCGGGCGAAGATCAGTCCCACGATCGCCGCCAGCGCGTACGATAGGGAGCCGAGCATCAGCGCCGTCTTCTCGGCTACGCCGAGCAGATAGAGCACGCGTGAGAGCCCGAATTGGTCGTTCGCTAGAACCTCGGCGCGCGCGTGGAGTGGAAGGACCGTCGTAAAGTATTCGAGATTGCGCTCGAAGCCGAGCGTCGCGAGTCCGAGGACGGCCAGTACGCCGAGCGCGGCGAGCAATGCGACGCGCGCTCGCGGTCTGAAAATGAACAGCGCGACCAGTGCGGGCAGGGCGAGATGCGGCTGCACCGCGGCGAGCGCCGCAACCACTGCGGCCCAGCGCGGCCTGTCCAGTTCGAGCAAGTAGCCGGCAACGCAGAGCGCGCCGATCGCAAACGGCACGGGTTCGCCGTACAACAGATTGAGATACCCGGCCATCGGCGCGAGCACCAATGCCACGGCGAGAGTCGGTGCGCGTAGCATCGCTCCCAGCGCCGCGGCCGTCAGCCCGAATGAAAGCAGCATGATCGTCAGATAGAGCGTCTTCGCTAGCGCAAACGGCAGCCATGAGAGCGGAACGAACATCGCGATCGCGTAGCTCGGGAGCGGCAACGGCGTGACGCTCCAAGCGGGCTCGCTCGGCTCGAGACCCACCCGATGTTCGCAGGCGCGTAGCGGCTCGACGAGATACGGATCCTGGCCGTGACGGGCCGCCTCGGCGGCGCAATATCCGACGCGGAAGTCCAGCGCGTAGTTCTCGAGCATCGATGGTGCCCCGGGATGGCGCAGATGCTGCAGACCGACGAATCCGCCGATCGAAATGACCAGCACGAGCGCGATGAGGACGAAGCGACGGCCCAGTTCGATCATCAGCGTGCTCCTCCGAGTGCAATGCGGACGTTCTTTGTGATATCGGCGGCGGTTGGGCTGGCGGCGATCCAGCCGATGAACCCATCGGGGCGGACGAGCGCCGCGAACGGAGCGCGCATTCGCCACGTTCCCGCCGCCGCGGCATTCACCGTTTGCACGCGAATACCGGGCATGCCCGCCGCGGCTGCGACTTCTTGCGGCACATCGCACAGGACGAGCGTTGCGACGCCGGCGCAAACCAGTTCCCGATCCGGCGCGCGCACTCCGAGCAGCTTGCCCTTGCCGACGATGATCGGCGAGTTCACGTAGCGCGTGTTCATCATCCCCGCCGTACGGCGCATCTTATCGGCGACGCCGGGAAGGCGAAAGACGAGCGATGCGCAGGCGGCCAAGAACGTTCGCAGGCGCGGGCTCGTCAGCACCACGAGCCGCGTGACCCGATCGGTGAACCGTTCGACGGATCCCTTGAACTCGGCGCGGCGTTCGCTCTCGTACGATGCGAGCAGTGCCGTAACGTCACCGCCGGCGAGCGCCGCGGCGAGTTTCCAGGCGAGGTTCTGCGCATCGGCGATGCCGGCATTCATGCCTTGTCCGCCGGCCGGGCTGTTGAGATGTGCGGCGTCGCCCGCAATGGCTATGCGGCCGTTGACGAAACGCGGCGCGCAGCGGCGGTGAATTTGAAAGACGCTCGCCCAAACGATATCGAACGTGCCCGGCCCGAGCAACTGCTTGACGAGCGGTGCGATCGCGTCGTGCGTGACGGCCGCGGCATCGACAGCCTCGGCCGGCAAGGTGCTAATGAGGCGCCATTGGCCCACGCCCCAGCGCAACGTGAAGAGCAAGCCCGGCGCGGAGAGCGCGATCCGTGGCCAGGGCAAGGCATCGCGATCGTCGGGGATCGACACGTCGGCGAGCAGCATGCGCACCTTGTACGTTTCGCCGTCGAGCATCTCGCCGATCGAGGCGCGCACGGCCGAGTGTCCGCCATCGGCGCCGACTAGAAACGAAGCGCGCACGTCGCGCTGCGCGCCCGAAGTGTCGCGAACGTGAACGGTGACGCCGCCGTCGTCTTGAGTTGCGCCGAGGACCGCGCAAGTGAAACGCACGTCGGAGAGCCCGGTCGCAACGACGGCGTCGTAGAGCAGCGCTTCCGTGCGGTCTTGCGGGATGAAGACCGGCAACGGCTCGAGCGACTCGCGCGCAAGCGGGCGAAAATCGAGCGTGAGCATGCGGCGCGAGGTCTCGGTGATCGTCGGCGTCACCACGCCCTGGACGATGCCGCCGGCCTTGATGGTCTCGGCGACACCCCAGGAGCGGAAGATCTCGACGGTCCGCGGCCAACAGACCGCGGCGCGGGAATGGGGCGGCAGCCCCGCCTCCTTCTCGAGCACGATGCTCCTGACACCGGCCTTGGCCAGGCCCAGAGCCAGCGAAAGTCCGACGGGCCCGGCGCCTGCGATGGCGACCGGGGTATCTACATCCATAGGGGGATGACTCCGACGGCGTTGAGCGGAACCATCCCCGCTAGCAGTGTGTTCCCAAGAGTGCTAATATGAACGACTTCTTCGGTGGCGAGTTCGATGCCATGTTTGCCGAGCTGGCCAGGCGTTCGCGCCCCGGCCGGTTCGAACCTAACGCGGACGTTGCGCTCAACGATGACGGTGAGACCGTCGTGGTGACCGTGGAGATTGCCGGCGCCGAGCCCGCCGAGCTGCGCGTCATGGTCGACGAGCAACATCTGTACATCCTGGGGCGTCGCGCGGACCGCGGACGCGCCGGCCGCGAATCGCTATTGATGAAAGAGATCGAGTACGGAGAGTTCGGAAAGAAATTGCACCTGCCCGTGCCGGTTTCTTATGAAGATGCAACCGCAATCTATCGCGACGGTCTGCTTATTATCCGGCTGCCGGTTTCGAGAGACTCACTCCTGCCCCGCAACCGCACCGAGATACGCATGACCGTGAAAAGGATCCCCGTCTGATGGCGCCCCGCATCGCACTCGAAAGTAAGACCGAACTGCTCGGCATATTGCCGCTCCAGGATGCGGTGCTCTTCCCCAATACCGTCATTCCGCTTGCCGTCATCAAGAAGCCGGGCATCGCGCTCGTTGAAGAAGCGCTGCGCGACGGGCGCAAGATCGGTCTCGTCGCCTTGCGCGATAAGGAGACCGAGGATCCCACCCCGGAAGATCTGCGCCGCGTCGGCACGCTCGGAACGATTCAACGCATGATCAAAGTTCCCGACGGGACGATCCGCTGTATCGTCGCCGGCGACTCAGTCTTTCGCATCGACGAGTTTACCCAGACCGAGCCGTACATCGCGGCCTCGGTCACCGAACTCCCCGACGAGACCCGGCAGACGCCTGACCTCATCGCGATGCATCGCAATCTCGCGGGCCTCTTCTCGAAGCTGATCGGCTACCTGCCGCAAGCGCCGCGCGAGATGGAGATGGAAGTCAACAACATCACCGACTCCAATCTCCTGACGTACTTCATCGCGAGTTCGATGCGCCTCGAAACCTCGGACCGCCAAGTATTGCTCGAAGAGCGCAACACCGAAAAGCGCATGCGCAAGCTGACGATGCTGCTGACCAAAGAGTTGGAAGTCGTCGAGCTCGGTCATAAGATTCAGTCCGATATTCAGCGCGAGATGGAGAAGAATCAGCGCGACTTCTATCTTCGTCAGCAATTGCGCGCGATTCAGGAAGAACTCGGCGAAGCCGACCCGCAGCAAGCCGAGGCCAACGATCTGCGCAAGAAGATCGACGAAGCGAATATGCCTGAGGAAGTCAAGAAGGCGGCCGACCGTGAGCTGGACCGGCTCTCGAAAGTTCCGACGGCATCGCCCGAGTACTCGGTCATTCGCACGTATCTCGATTGGCTCGTGCAGCTCCCGTGGAGCAAGGATACGACCGACGCGATCGATATTCAGAAGGCGCGCGGAATCCTGGACGAAGACCACTACGATCTCGATAAGGTCAAGGACCGCATCATCGAGTATCTGGCCGTCGGCAAATTGAAGAAGAAATTGTCGGGTCCGATTTTGTGTTTCGTCGGGCCGCCCGGCGTCGGCAAGACGTCGCTCGGGCAGTCGATCGCCAAGGCGATGGGCCGCAAGTTCGTGCGCCTGTCGGTCGGCGGCGTGCGTGACGAAGCCGAGATTCGCGGTCACCGGCGGACGTACATCGGTGCGATGCCGGGCACGATCGTACGCGCGCTGCGCGACGCGGGGACGAAGAACCCGGTCATGATGATCGACGAGATCGACAAGGTCGGCTCCGACTACCGCGGCGATCCGCAGTCGGCGCTGCTCGAAGTTCTCGATCCCGAGCAGAACAAGAATTTCCGCGATCACTACCTCGATCTGCCCTTCGACCTCTCGCAAGTGCTCTTCGTCTGCACGGCCAATCAGCTCGATACGATCAGCCCGCCGTTGCGCGACCGGATGGAGATCATCCAACTCGCCGGCTACACCGAGTTCGAGAAGTTGCAGATCGCCAAACGCTATCTCGTCAAGAAGCAGCGCGAGGCCAACGGCCTGCGCGACTCGCAAGTGCAGATCAACGATGCCGCGATCCGCGGCGTCATCAACGACTACACGCGCGAAGCGGGCGTGCGCAACCTCGAGCGCGAGATCGGTACGATCTTCCGCAAAGTCGCGCGCCGCATCGCCGAGGAGCCGCGTTTCAAGGGCCGCATCAAACCCGACAACCTGGTCGATTACTTGAAGAAGCCGCGCTACTACAACGAAGTGAAGAAGCGGATGGCGACGGTCGGCGTGGCGACGGGCTTGGCCTGGACGCCGGTCGGTGGCGATATCATGTTCATCGAGACGACGACGATGCCGGGGAGCGGCAAGCTCGTGTTGACCGGTCAATTGGGCGACGTGATGAAAGAGAGCGCGCAAGCTGCGGTTTCATTTTTGCGCTCGCGTTCGCCCGAACTCGGGTTGCCGGACGACTACTTCGCTAAGCACGACCTGCACATCCACGTGCCGGCCGGTGCGGTGCCGAAGGACGGACCCTCAGCCGGAATCTCGCTCGCAACCTCGATCGCGTCGCTGTTGACCGGCAACAAGGTCGATTCGAATCTCGCCATGACGGGCGAGATTACGCTGACCGGTCAGGTGTTGCCGATCGGCGGGCTCAAGGAAAAGGTGCTCGGCGCCAAGCGTGCCGGGATCAGCAAGATCGTGATGCCCAAGCGCAACGAACTCGATCTCGACGACGTGCCCAAGGAAGTGCGCGACACGATGATGTTCGTCGGCGTCGAAGAGATCTCGGAGGTCTTCTTGCAAGCGTTCGGCAAGCGGCTGATCACGCCGGTTGCGCTGGGCGCGATCGAAAGCAAGAAAAGCAACGTCGTGCCGATTCGCGGTTCGATCAAACGCGTCAACGGCGAGCGCAAGCGCGCGCCGGCGCGCACGCGTTCCGTCGCCTCCTCGCGCAAACGATAGCCGCGCGGGTTCCGCACGCGGTGCGCACGTCGAAGAACGTGCCCGCGATCGTGCTTGCGCTGCTCGCGGTATTCGTCTTCTGGGGCTCGACCGCGCCGGCGATCAAGGTTGCGGTCGCGACGTTGCCGCCTTGGTACATGGCCTCGGTTCGCTTCCTGGTCGCGGGCGCGATTCTGTGGCTGTACGCGCGGATCCGCGGCGTGCCGCTTCCCTCGGTGCGCGATTGGCGCGGCGCGGCGATCACCGGAACGATCCTCTTGACGCTCGGCAACGGAATGTTCGCCTGGTGTCTGCAGTACATTCCGAGCGGCCTCGGCTCGCTCTTCTTCGCGCTCTCACCGCTCTGGAACGCGGTCATTGGCGCCGCGTTCTATCGCGAACGCCTCTCGCCGCTTGCAATCGTCGGCATCGCGATGGGCATCGGAGGTATGGCCTATCTCGTCTCACCGAGCGCGGCCGAACATCTGCCGCTCTTCCCGGTCGTGATTGCGACCGCAACTTCGATCGCGTGGTCGGTCGGCTCGATGATTCAGCGGCGCTATCCCGCGACGGATTTCGCGCAGATGAGCGGGATGCAGATGCTGGTCGGTTGCGTCGAGTTGGGGCTGCTCGGGTTGCTCTTCCACGAGCGCCTAACGCCGGCGGAGTTCACGCCCGCTGCGACGGCGTCGCTTGTGTATCTGATCATCTTCGGCAGCATCGTTGGGTTCAGCGCGTACGTGTGGCTAGCGCGCAACGTTGAAACCGTTCTCGCCTCCACCTACTCGTACGTCAATCCGGTCGTTGCGATCGCACTGGCGGCGCTGGTCTTGCACGAGCCGCTGACCTGGCACACGGTGCTGGGGGCCGTCGTCATCGTGCTCGGCGTGACGCTCATGATGACGCAGTTACGGCCAAAATCCGCCCTCGAATAGCCCGATGGAACGATTCGCTCTCCCCGGTCGTTTCTTCGATTAGCCGGGTAAGCAATTGCGGGCCTTACCCGGCACGTACTTTCAGCGGCCCTTCGGCGCTTTCAAAATTTCTTGGAAGTCGTCGTTGGGCTTCTTAGTTGACGATCGCGCGAATCGACGCTTCGTCTACGCCGGCCCCGCGTAAGACTTCCGCGGTGTGTTCGCCCAGCTGCGGAGCGGGCGCCGCTCGCTCGGGCCGCGAGCCGTCGAAGCGCGCCGGCGCGCGAACGGAACGGATGCGCCCTTCGCTCGGATGCTCGTGTGTTTCGATGAAGCCCGTCGCCGTCAGCTGCGGCTCGCGGAGGAGTGCGGCCAAGTCGTTCACTTCAGCGACCGGGATGTCGTTTGCGCGCAGTAATTCGAGCCAGTCGGCCGTCGTACGCATCGCGAGGATCTCGGCGACGGCGCCGTACGTGCGGTCGAAATCGCGGCGGCGGCCTTCGGGATCGGAGAGATGGGCGTCGGATGCGTAGCGTTCGAGATTTCCGGTGATCCGAAAGAACGTATCCCAGTGCGCATCGTTGTACAGCAAGACGCAGACAAAGCCGTCCGACGTGCGGTACGGCCGGCGAAACGGCGAGAGTGTGCGCTGGTAGCCGAACGGGCCGATCGGCGGTTCGAAGGTGTGGCCGCCGAGGTGATCGCTCAACACTAGTTCGACCATCGTTTCGAACATGGGAACGTCGATCGCCTGCCCAGCGCCCGTCCGCGTGCGTTCGAGCAACGCCGCCAGCACGGCGTTCACCGCCGTCACACCCACGTAGCGGTCGGCGACGAGCGCGGGCACGAATTGTGGCGCGTCGTCGCCCGAAGCGGTGAACAGCGAAGCGAGCCCGCACGCACCTTGCATCAGATCGTCGTAGGCCGGCAGATCGGCTTTCGGCCCCTGGCGATCGTAGCCGAGCAGACTGACGTACACGATCGCCGGATTCGCGCGCGCGACGACTTCGTAGCCGAGATCGAGCCGCGCCATCGCTTGGCGCCGCACGTTGTGCATGAACACGTCGGCGCTCGCGCAAAGTTTGAGTAGCCCCGCGCGGTCCTGCGGCCGTTTGAGATCGAGCACGACACTGCGTTTGCCGCGCGATGAGTTGAGGAAAACGGGACCCATCAACGGATTGCGCATCGGTCCGGCGGTGCGGATGATATCGCCGCCGGGCGGCTCGATCTTGATCACGTCGGCGCCGTAATCCGCCAGCACGTGCGTGGCCCACGGTCCCATCACGACCGACGTCAGGTCGATGACGCGCGTTCCGGCCAGCGGTCCGGCGCTCAAACGGAATCGCAATCAACAAGCATACAGGGCCTTTCTGCGCTATCGTAGGATGAAACTGCGATGCATCGACACCTTCTCTTCATTCCGGGTCCCGTCACGGTCGCTCAACCTGTTCTGGAGGCAATGGCGAAGCCGATGATCGATCATCGGGGTCCAGAATTCGCCGAACTGCTGGGGCGTATCGAGGATGGTCTGCGGCCAATCTTCGGTACGAACGGCGACGTCGTGATCTTGGGGTGTTCGGGAACGGGCGGCCTAGAGGCCGCGGTCTCGAGCGCGTTCTCGCCGGGCCAACGGGTGCTAATCGCTCCGGTCGGCGTCTTCGGAAAACGCCTGGCCAATATCGCGCGCACGTACGGCCTCGAAGTCGAACTGCTCGACACGCCGTACGGCAGCGCCGTCGATCCGGCCGCGCTCGCCGCGCGCCTGAAATCCGACGCCGCACATGCGATCGACGGCATCTTGTTAACGCACAACGAGACCTCGACCGGCGTGCAGAACGACATGGCCGCCCTTGCCGGCGCCGTCGGCCGGCATCCGGCGACGACCGTCGTCGACTCGGTCAGCGGGCTCGGCGCCTCAGCGTTTGAGATGGATGCGTGGGGCTTCGATATCGTGGTCGCGGCCTCGCAGAAAGCGCTCGCGGTTCCGCCCGGTATTGCGATGGTTGCGGTCTCGAAGCGCGGCTGGGAACGCATCGCGCAGGCCAAGTCGCCGCGCTTCTATCTCGATCTTGCGCGGGCGCACGAGTTCTCGCCGCAGGGCCAAACGCCGTGGACGCCGCCGGTCTCAATAGCGTTCGCGCTGGATGTCGGCATACGCCGCTATCATGCCGAGGGTGCGCCGGCCGTCTACGCGCGGCACGAGCGGTATGCGCGCGCGATCCGAGCCGCGGCCGGCGCGCTCGGACTCGAACTTTTCTCGCAACCCGGCGCTCACTCGGTCACCGTCGTCGCGCTACGTTTGCCCGAGTCGCTCTCGGCCGATCAAATACGGCGGGCCTTGCGCGAGGACTGCGGCGTGATCATCGGCGGCGGCCAGCAAGATCTCAAGGGCAAGATTCTGCGCATCGGCACGATGGGCGCGCTCTCGCAGACCGATATTCTCGGCGCGATCGGTGCGCTCGAGATCGTCCTCCTGCAGCAAGGTTATCAACTGCAGGTCGGCTCCGCCGTACGCGCCGCGCTACAAGTCTTTCTGGAGCCCTCAGCCGCACGGGTTTGAGCGTCCGCTTGCACGGGGATGTGGGTAGCATCGCAGAGTCGGGAGTCGCGCAACGATGTTGAGTCGAGCGCTTCCGAGACTATCTAGCAAGGAGCAGAGCTGATATGGCCGCACGTAAGAAGAGTAAGAAGGCCGCCGGCGCGCGGAAAGCGGTTTCGAAAACGAAGAAAGCCTCAAAGTCGGTCGCCAAACGCGCAGGCAACACGATAAAGAAGGCGATCGGCGGCGCAAAGAAAGCCACGTCCGCCGCGCGCAAGGTCGGACGCGCCGCCCAAGAGATCGGCGCGATCGTCGAACAGGGCGCCGCGGCGCTCGAGAAGGCAACGGCGCGGGTCGAAAAGGGAACCCGCGGCCGCAAGAAGCGCTCGTAGCCCAGGCAGCGCTTACCAGCAACACCGGACCCCGCTTTCGCGCAGGAAGCGGGGTCCCATCACGTCGAGAGGACTCGTAGCGTTGCTGTAGGGGTTAAGGAGGTTCCGCTCGTGCGTGTTCTTGTATCGCTCGTGCTCTTCGTCTCTCTGGTCGCGGGGTCGGGCGTGCGCCTCGTCGCCGACACCGTCGAACGGACCAGCACGCTGGCCGACCAGCGCCAGGTCAACGTCACGATCTACAACAGCAATCTTGCCTTGGTGCACGACCGGCGACGACTGACGCTCGGCAAGGGCGAGAACCTCATCGCCTGGCGCGATGTGAGCGCGAACCTCGACGGCACATCGTCGCTCGTCGAAAGCCTGACGGCGCCCGGCGCGGTTTCGGTCCTGGAGCAGAACTTTAATTTCGACCTGCTCCGCCCGTCGGCGCTCTTGGCGAAGGCAGTCGGCCACACGGTGATCGTCGTTCACGACCATCCGCGCGCCGGGCAGCCCGAGCGTGAGAACGCGAAGGTCCTCAGTACGAACGAGGGCATCATCCTCCAGTACGCGGATCGCATCGAGACGGCGCTCTACGACAGCCATATCGTCTACACATCGCTTCCGCCGAATCTGCGCGACCGGCCGACGTTGGTCTTAAATTTGGAGAGCACTGTCGACACTCCCCAAGACGTTGACCTGAGTTACCTGACGTCCGGACTCAGTTGGCACGCGGAGTATGTCGGCCAGGTCTCCGCAAACGAAGACAAGCTCGATCTTAGCGGGCTCGTGACGCTCACGAATACGAGCGGAACGACGTACGCGGATGCGCATCTGCAATTGGTTGCCGGAAACGTCAACGTTCCGCCACCGACTCCGCTAATGCTACAAACGATCGGTCGGATTTCGGCCGCCGGAAGCGCGTTCCAACCCGTGGTCCAGGAGAATTACTTCGAGTATCATCTGTACACGTTGACACGGACGACGACGATTGCAGAGAATCAGACGAAGCAAGTGGGTTTTATCAGCGCACACTCCGTTCCGATTCACAAGACGCTCGAATTGCGCGGCTTCGGAAACTACTACCGCACCTCCACGCCCGATCTCGGGACGAAACTCCCGGTTGCCACGTATATCAGCTTTGACAATAAAGATGGTGAGCTTGGCGTGCCGTTACCGGGCGGCCTCGTGCGCCTCTATAAGAACGACTCGCGCGGCACGTCGTTGTTTCTGGGCGCCGATCGGATCGGACACACGCCGAAGAACGAGACCGTACGCTTGCACGTCGGCGACTCGTTCGACGTAACCGCGCGCAAGAAACAGACAAACTTTCACATCGTGAGCGAGAACAATCCCTGGATCTACGATAGCTCGTACGAGATCAGGCTCGGAAACGCCAAGGATCAAGATGTCGACGTGCTCGTCGTCGAGCCGATTCCGTCCGAATGGCAGATCACGAGCGAGAGCCAGCCACACGATAAGTCCTCAAGCGTGACCGCCTCGTGGCTCGTGCACGTTCCCGCGAATGGACACGCGACGCTCACCTACACCGCGCGCGTGCGTTACTAGGCGCGGGATCCGACGCATGCGCATCTTCGTATCGTTCGCACTACTCGCCTCGTTTGTGGTCGTTTCGGGGAGTCGCCTGAGCGCTGATCCCGGCGAGCAGACCAGCACGCTCGCCGATCAACGACGCGTCAGTGTGACGATCTATAACAGCGACTTGGCGCTCATCCACGATAGACGTCATATCAGCTTGCGCAAGGGCGAGAATCACATTGCCTGGCGCGATGTTAGCGCGAATCTGGACGGAACCTCGTCGCTCGTGCAAAGTTTAACATCGCCAGGCACCGTCTCGCTGCTCGAGCAGAACTTCAATTTCGATTTGCTCAAGCCGTCGGCGCTGCTTGAGAAAGCCGTCGGGCAGACGGTGATCGTCGCGCGTGACTATCCGGGGCCTGGCCAGAAGCCGCGCGAAGAAGCAAAGCTGTTGAGCACGACGGAAGGCCTGATCCTGCAGTACGCGGATCGCATTGAGACCTCGCTCGGCCCATATCAGCACATCGTGTACTCGTCGTTGCCGCCAAATCTGCGCGACCGCCCCACGCTGGTGTTGAACCTGGAGAGCACGCGCGAATCCGCGGAAGACATCGACCTGAGTTACTTGACTTCCGGGCTCGGCTGGCATGCCGAATACGTCGGGCAAGTCTCGCCGAATGAAGACAAACTCGACCTCGGCGGACTGGTCACCCTCACCAACAGGAGCGGCACGACCTATACCAACGCGCATCTCCAACTCGTCGCGGGCAACGTCAACGTACCGCCGCCGCCGATGGCGATGCGGGACACCTATAGCGTGACGGCGGAACAAGTGCAACAAGAGAACTACTTCGAGTATCACCTCTACACGTTGGCGCGAACGACGACGATCGCCGACAATCAGACCAAGCAAGTCGGCTTTCTGACCGCTCACGCGGTGCCGATCCGTAAGACGCTTGAGCTGCGGGGCGGCGCTGATTATTATCGCAGCCAGGAGCCGGATCTCGGAGCAAAGCTGCCGGTCGCAACATACATTAGTTTCTTGAACAAGAACGGCGAACTCGGTGTACCGCTGCCGGCTGGTCTGGTGCGACTCTACAAGAACGACTCGCGAGGGACGTCGCTTTTTCTCGGGGCGGATCGCATCGACCATACCCCTAAGAACGAAACCGTGCGGCTACACGTCGGTGACTCTTTTGACGTCACGGCGCGCAAGAAGCAAACGAACTTTCACATTGTGAACGCGAAAGGACCCTGGATCTACGACAGTGCCTACGAAATCGTGCTCGGCAACGCGAAAGATCAAGCCGTCGACGTGCTCGTTGTCGAACCGATTCCCGGCGAGTGGCAGATGCTCAAGGAGAGCCGGCCCCACCAGCAATCGTCGAGCACGACCGCGTCGTGGCTCGTGCACGTCCCCGCCGACAGCCGCACGAAGCTGACGTATTCGGTGCGAGTGCGGTACTGAACCTCAGACTTTGTGGTTGTTGAAGAGGTCCTCTGAAAAGGGCTTTACGAACCACGGCATCGCCTTCTTGAGATAGTCGTCGATCGGTGCGTTGGGCTGCTCGAGAATCGCGACAAAATACGACTTGCCGAGATCTTTGCGCACGTTCGGACTCAGTGGAAAATACAGCGCGATGAAGAGAGCGAGCCAGCAGAACGCCGCCGACCAAGCGAGCCCGACGACCGCGCCGAGGAGCGCGTTGAAGAATCCTAAGATCGGAAGCTTCGCAATGCGCGAGAGAATGCGGCCGATGACCGAAACGATGGCGTAGGCGAGCGCAGCGAACGCGAGCATGCCGAGAACGTGTGCCGTACCCGGTCCGAGGTGCGTCCAATCCGCGAACGCGCCGTCCCACATGCCGGGATAGACGATCGCGGCGAGGACCGCGACCGCGAGCGCGATCGCTCCCATCAGTTCCGCGACGAAGCCGCGCGCATAGCCACGCCACAGACCGAGCAGCAGGATGACGCCGATGACCAGGTCAGGCCAGTGAAGTGACAGATTGCTCATTCCCGAATCTTCGCCCCGCAGCGCTCGGCCAGCGACGCGAGGATGGCGGCGACGTGGCGGTCTGCCTCGGCATCGGTAAGCGTCGCATCGTCGCGTTGCAGCACGACGCGGAGCGCGATACTCTTCTTGCCGGCTTCGACCTGCGGCCCACGGTACTCGTCGAAGACGCGCACGTCGGTCAGGAAGCCGTTGCCGCCTGCGCGCGCCGCATGCTCGATATCCATCGCGGGAATCTCGGGGGCGACGATCAAGGCCAAGTCGCGTTCGACTGCGGGATAGCGCGAGGCCGGTTTGTACGGCGGTACGCGATATGCGGGAATGTCCCCGATGCGCGCGAGTCCGGCGTAGACGCGGCCGGTAATCTCGTAGCTTGCGAGCAAGCGCGGATCGACGGCGCCGATCGTCGCGACATCCTTACCGTCGACGAGCAGGCTCGCGCTCTTGCCGGGATGCAACTCCTCGCGGCGCGTGCTGACGACCTCACCGTTGCGTCCGGCCAGAGCCCGCACGAACGCCAACGACTCGCCTTTGAATTCGAGGAAGCCCGTATCGCGCCACTCCGGCTCGCCCGAGATCTTGGGCATCGCCAGGAGCCAGGCAACCATCTCGCTTTCGAGCGCTGCGGGTGCGCCAAAGAAGACGTGCCCGATCTCAAAGAGCCGTCGCGGCGTCGCGCTCTCGTAGCGCCGCACGAGACCCAGTAGTCCGGGCAAGAGCGAAAAGCGCATGTAGCGCTGCTCTTCCGAGAGCGGGTTCGTGATCTCCACGATCGGACCAGGCAGCGCGACGCCGGCACGTTCGTGCAGCTCGCGCACCTGGACTGCCTGCAGCGAGAACGTTACCGCTTCGCGGTACCCGAGCGCCTCGATGGCATGCGCGATGCGCCGCTCGTCGTGGTAGTCCTTGCTCGGGATCGCCTGATCGAGAATCGGCGGCTGCTCGGCGCCGATCCGGTCGTAGCCGGTGATGCGGCCGATCTCTTCGATAACGTCTTCGCGCAGTTTGACGTCGCCGCGCCAAGCCGGAGGCGTAGCGACGAATGCGTCGCCGTCGACGGCGACGGTGAAACCGAGACCGCGTAACGAGCGTTCGATCTCGGCGCCGGTGACGATGGTGCCGAGCAATGCGTGCACTTGCATAGCCGAGACGCGAATCGAGGCCGTAGGCTCGATCTCGGCGCCGGTAGCGAACGCGGGCTGCGCGGTTGCACCCTCCGCTCCCAACAAGTTCGCGGCACGCGCAGCGCCCAACTCGCCGAGCGCGAGCGGCAAGCCCTTTTCGTGACGGCTCGACGCGTCGGTGCGCAAGCCCATCGCGACGCTCATGCGGCGGATGCGCGGTCCCGAGAAACTCGCGGCTTCGAGCAGCAACTCGTGGGTCGCATCGGTCACCTCACTCGAAGCCGCCCCACGCAGGCCGGCCAAGCACTGCGCGTGTTCCGCATCGGCGATGACGAGATCGATCGGTTGGAGCGTGCGCTCTTCGCCGTCGAGCGTCGTCATCGTCTCGCCCGCGCGCGCATCGCGCACGACGACGCGCCGGCCGGCGAGCTTCTCGAAATCATAGAAGTGCAGCGGTTGCCCCGTCTCGAGCATGACGAAGTTCGAAATGTCGACTAGGTTGTTGATGGGCCGCTGGCCGGCGAGCGCGAGCCGCACCCGCATCCAGAATGGTGCGGTTCGAACGGTCACGTTCGAGAAACGCTGCGCGACGAAGCGTTTGCAATCGGAACTCTCGAGCGTCACGCCCGTGTCGGAGGTGCCTATCGCTCCGTGCGCCGGCGCGGCGTGCGTCTCGGGTTCTCGAACGCTCGTGCCGAGCGCGGCTGCGAGTTCGCGCGCGAGTCCGAGAACCGACATCGCGTCGACGCGGTTCGCGGTGATCTCGACGTCGAGCACGTCGTCTTCAAGCCGGTACAGCTTTACGAAATCAGCGCCGAGCGGCGTCGCGGGCGCGAGCTGCAGGATGCCGTCTTCGAACCAGTCGTCGGGAAGGCCGATCTCGCCGGCCGAGACGAGCATGCCTTGCGATTCGACGCCGCGCATCGCGCGCGGGGCGATCTCGAGTCCGACCAGCTTCGCACCGATCGTGGCGACGGGCACGACTTGATCTTGCGCCACATTGGTCGCGGCGGTTGCGATCGTGAGCGGCGATGCGCCGCCGGTATCGACCGTGCAGACCTGCAAGCGATCGGCATTCGGGTGTTTCTCGACCTTCGTCAGCCGGCCCACGACGATGCCCGAGAGTTTCGGGCGGCGCTCGACGCCGTCGACCGGAAATCCCAACAGCGCGAGTCGCCCGGCGATCTCATCGGTGCTGAGGTCCAGGTCGATGTAGTCGCGCAGCCAAGCGATCGGGAGTTTCATGCCGAACTCTTAGTACGCCGGGGCGCAGAGGAGGCCATGCCACAGGGTCTTTCGTCGATCTCGAAACTGCTGGAGCGCCGTTACGGACCGCCCGAGCCGCCGGCGATCGTCGATCCGTTCGAGACGATCCTCTACGATCAGATCGCGTACCTCGCAACCGACGCGCGACGGCTCGCCGCGTTTGAGGCTCTGCGTGAACGCGTCGGCCTCGCGCCGAAGCGAATTCTGAGCGCGAAGCCGGCCGTGCTCGCGGAGATCGCGTCGCTCGGCGGCATCCACGGCACCGAGCGATCTGCTCGGTTGCGTGAGAGCGCGCAGATCGTTCTGGAGACGTGCGACGGCGATCTGCGAGCGGCGCTCGAGGGTATGCCGCTGCGCGAACAACGGAAATTGCTGCGTCGTTTTCCGATGATCGGCGAACCGGGCGCCGACAAGATTCTGCTCTTTAGCGGCTTGGCCGCGCAGGCGGCGTTTGAGTCGAACGGCATTCGCGTGCTCGCGAGATTTTGGTTCGGCGCCGAGAGCTCGAACTACGCGACGACCTATAAGAACGTGCTGGCGCGCATTCCGCCGGGCGACGACGTGCCCGCGCTCGTGCGCGCGCACCAACTCGCGCGCCGTCACGGACAACAGGTATGCCGGCGCAGCGCGCCGCTCTGCGCAGGCCGCGCTCTCGCCGCGCACTGCGCCTATCACGCGAGCTGAGCCAGAACCTTCGGGTCGTTTTCGAAGAGGACGCGGATGTCGTCAAGGTCGTGCTGCACCATCGCGATGCGTTCGATGCCCACGCCGAATGCGAAGCCGGAGACCACATCGGGATCGTAGCCGCTTTCGCGCAGCACTCCGGGATGCACCATCCCCGAGCCGCCGAGTTCGATCCAGCCCGAACCGCCGCACGTCTTGCAGCCGGGATCTCCGGCCGCCGATCCGGTTCCGGCGCAACCGGGACACGTCGTGTCGACTTCGGCGCTCGGCTCGGTGAACGGAAAGAATGACGGCCGGAAGCGCACGGCTTGATTGGGACCGAACAGTTCGCGGCACATTCCGGTCAGCATGCCCTTGAGGTGCCCCATGTGGATGCCCGGCGCGACCAGCAAGCCTTCGATCTGATGGAACATCGGCGAGTGGCGCGCGTCGATGCCGTCGCGCCGGTAGGCCTTGCCGGAGGTGACGATCGCGACCGGTGGCGGATGGGCTTGCATCGTGCGAATCTGCATCGGTGAGGTATGCGTGCGCAAGAGCCTGCCGTCGCCGAAGTAGAACGAATCGAGCCCCTCCCGTGCCGGATGATCGGCCGGGATGTTGAGCGCGTCGAAATTGTAGTATTCGGTCTCGATCTCGGGACCGAGCACGACGGCGAAGCCGCGCCGTTCGAAGTAGCCGCAGGCGTCTTCCAGCGCGCGGCGCAGCGGATGCAGCGAGCCGCTGCGCGCCGGCGGCGCCGGAAACGTGACGTCGATGGCGATCTCGAGTTGCGTGTCGAGTGCGCGCCGCTGCAACTCATCGGCCTTGGACGCGACGATTGCTTCCCAACCCGTAACGGCTGCGTTGATGATCTTGCCGGCCTCGGGCCGCTCGGCAGGCGGCAGGTTGCCGATGGCGCGACGCAGCGCAGTAATTTCGCCGCTGCGACCTAAGAAGCGAACGCGCACGTCATCGAGGGCGGCGCCGTCGCGCACGTCGCCGAGGGCCGCTTCGAGTCGCGCACCGAGCGCCTGCAACTGCTCACCGAGCTGACTGATGGCTACTTCGCTCCTGTCGTAAAATGCGAACGCCCGACCATTCGGCCAGGCGTTCGTCAAACTTTCTCGTTATCGGGTTTCTAGCTACTTGCCACCGGCGGGTTGATCTGTCGATACATCAGATACGCGTAAATGGATCCGGTACTCGTGAACAATTTCCAGAAGCGGTCGCTAGTACGCATCAGTGAGCGGTACCCTTCTCTTCAAATTTTGTGCGGCTTACGCGGGCCTATGACAAACCGGAGTATAGCATGGCTCTAAGGGTCCGCCAAGTCTTGACAAATCAGGGTTTTTCGCGATTTGAGTCTGGGAGAATTTTGTCGTCTAACTGTTGCATTAATGCGTGAATTATGATACTGCCGGCCACCGCCGCATTGAGGCTTTCGCCTCGGCCGCGCTGAGGGATCGAGACGGCGCCGTCCCAGCTAGGCAGCCAAGCGGCAACCCCGCGGCGCTCGTTTCCGACGGCCACGATCGAGCGTCGGGAGAAGCGCATTTGGCCTATGGGCGTCCCCTCGCGCGAGGTGGCAAGGAGAGCGTACCCCTCGTGACCGGCCGCAGCCCGGACCTCTTCGGCGCCAGCAACGGCGATAGACAGCCGGAAGATCGCCCCCATCGAGCCGCGGACCACCTTGGGGTTGTGCGGCTCGACCCCGTCGGTTCCGAAGATCACCCCGCGGATGCCGAAAATCTCCGCCGAGCGCAGCAAGGTTCCGGCGTTGCCCGGATCACCCACCCCGGCGATGAGAAGTACGGGCTCCCCCTCGCCGAGGAGCTTCTCGAGCGGCGCCAGCACCGCCGGTACCACAGCCAGCGAGCCCGGGGGCGTCTCGAGGTCCGAGATCCTGGCCATCGCCCGGTCGGGGATCATATAGACCGGCACATCGATCCGCTCGGCCAGGCGCCCTATCTTGGCGTAACCGTCCTCGGTGGCGTACAGCGCCTCGATCGGGACGCCGCTGGAGAGCGCCTCCTCGAGCAGCGTCGGGCCTTCGATCGAAAAGCGCGCTCGCTCGCGCCGGCCCGCCTTTGTTCGAAGCGCTCGCACGGCGTCCAGTTTCGGCGAGTGGGCGCCAAGGGGTTGAGGACCGCGCATGCTGCCTAGTCCCGCGCGAGTCTGGGGCGGCCCTCTCGCGGCCTGGAGCGAGGTAGGGAAACGCCGCCGCGCCGGATGAGTGGCCGAGGGTGAGTTCCCGTACCGTCGAGGCGGCGTTTATCGCGGTGATCGCGCTCGTGGTCCTGATCGGCGGTCGCAGCCTGCTCGTCGAAATCGCGCACTTCGGCTATCCGGCCGCGTTCGCGCTGGGCGCGCTCACTCTGGCGCAGACGCTCGCGCTGCGCCGCAACATCGCGGCCGGCGGCCCGCTGGTCGGCGTGCAAGCCACCCGAGACATGGCCTTCATCGGGGCCTCGACCGCCGCGGCCCTGTTCGTGCTTGCGCCGGTGCGCTGGTCGATCGGCACGTGCATCGTCGCGCTCGAGATCGCGCTCGTTCTGGAATTGATGGCGCGCCTCGCGCCGAGCCCGCCGCCCGCAACGTAAGGAGAAGCTTTTGGATGCCGTAGAGGTGGGAGACACGACCGATTCGCCGATCCTGACGGAGCGCTTCGACCAGGCTCTCGCCTACGCGCTGCACGTCCACCGCTGCGATCTGCGAAAGTCGACCGCAGTACCGTACGCCGGGCATCTGCTCGGCGTCTGCTCGATCGTGCTGGAGAACGGCGGTAACGAAGACGAAGCGATCGCTGCGCTCTTGCACGATGCCGCCGAAGATCATGGTGGCCACGAACAACTCGAAGCGATCGCAGCGCGCTTCGGTCCGGAGGTAACCCAGATCGTCGCAGAGTGCAGCGATGCATTGGTTGAAGAAGGCGCGGACAAAGGCGAGTGGCTGGCGCGCAAGCAGTGGTACATCGCGCGGCTCCGATCGATCGGCGCGGTGCGCCCCGGGACAATGCTCGTCAGCGCCGCGGATAAACTCTACAACCTGCGTTCGATTCATGCGGATCTGCGTCGGCCCGAGGTTGGCGACGCGGTCTTCAAGCGTTTTAGCGGGAGCAAGTGGGGGACGCTTTGGTATTATCGGACGCTTGCGGATCTGTATAGCGGCTTTGCCGGCCGGCACGCCTCGATCGCCACGAACCTCGCCGAACTGATCGGCGAGATGGGCGGCGGACGATCGTCGGACGAGTTGCTCGCCTTGCATGAAGCATCGCGCGCGTCGACGCCGGGATGAAGGTCCATTCGAGCGAACGCATCTACACGGGCCGCGTGCTCAACCTACGCGTCGATGAAATCGATGCGTATCACGGCGACAAGCGACGCAAGGTCGAAGTCGTCGAACACCAGGGCGGCGTCGTCGTGATCGCGCAGCCTGCGCGCGATACGATAGTGCTGGTGCGCCAGTACCGGCATCCGACGGGTCAAGAGTTGTGGGAGGTTCCGGCCGGCATGATCGAACGCGGCGAGCCGCCGCTCGAGACCGCGCGCCGCGAGTTGATCGAGGAGACCGGCTATCGCGCCGAGCGGCTCCGCTTCTTGTGGAGCATCTATACGACGCCCGGATTCTGCCAGGAGCGCATCCACTTCTTCGTCGCCGAAGGCCTCACGCCGGGCGAAGCGCAGCCCGAAGAGGACGAGTCGTTCGAATTGCGCGTTTGGCCTGTCGAGGACGCGTGGAGACTCGTCGAACGCGACGAACTACGCGACGCCAAAACGCAGATCGCCCTCGCCTGGGCGCGCGCGAGAACGGGCTAGCCGCGTAGCTTAGTTCGAGAAACTGCGGCGGATGATCGGTTTGGGAAGCTGCAGGCGTTCCATCATCTCGCGCGACGGAAGGCGGACGTTTTTCGCCAAACGGGTCCAGCGCAAGAAGCGAATGATCCAGAACGTGACATCGAACTCGAACCAGCGCAATCCGTGGCTTGCCGAGAACGGAAACGCATGGTGATTGTTGTGCCAGCCTTCTCCGAAGCTCAGGAAGGCGACCCACCAGTTGTTGGTCGAGCGGTCGCCGGTGCGGTACGATTGATAGCCGACCGCGTGCGCTGCGCTGTTGACGAGCCAGGTGCAATGGTAGGTGAAGACGAGCCGGAAGAAGATTCCCCAGATCACCCACGACCATCCGCCCACTAAGAGCAAGGCGAGGCCGAGCACGATTTGGATGTACGTGTTGTATTTCTCGAGGAAGCAGTAGAACGGATCCTTCAATAGATCGGCAGCCCAACGCTGGCGTTCTTCGGGCTCGATGCGGTCTTTGCTCGTGCGGAAGAGCCACTCCATATGCGCCCACGGCATACCGCGGTTTGCATCGTGCGGATCGCCGTCGCGATCGGTATTGGCGTGGTGTGCGCGGTGCGTGGCGACCCAATCGATCGGTCCGCCCTGTAACGCGAGCCCGCCGACGAACGCGGCGAAGTATTCGAGCGGCTTCCACATCGTCAGACTGCGATGCGTCAAGAGCCGGTGAAAACCGAGCGAGATCCCAAATCCGGTGGCCACGTACAGCGCGATGCCCACGAAGACGCCCGACCACGAGAAGAGCGCCGGAACGAATACGCCGAGCGCTCCAAGATGAATGATGGCGAGACCGATGGCGGTGGGATAGTCGCGCGTACCCCGTTGGGTCATCGGCATTTGGATCTTCATCTTAGTCATATCGGTCCTCTAACTGCATCCCTGCACGTAATAGTTGCGATTCAGGACGCAACCGGGGTCGAACGAGCTTCCAACTGAGCCTTCGCTACTGCGAGAAGCGAATCGAACGCGGCCCGATCGGAGACGGCCAGGTCGGCTAATGCCTTTCGATTTAGGGTCACGCCGCTCTTCTTTAGGCCGTCGATCAGCCGCGAATAAGAAAGGCCTTCGCGCCGCGCCGCCGCGTTGATACGCGCGATCCACAGCGACCGGAAATCGCGCTTGCGGACGCGGCGGTCCCGATAGGCGTAGCTCAAGGAATGGAGCAGCGCCTCGTTGGCAAGGCGGTAGTTCCTACGACGGGCCGCTCGGAAGCCTTTGACGAGCTTCATCACCTTGCGGCGATTCTTGGCTTTATGTACTCCGCGCTTGATGCGTGCCATTGTTCGACGCTCCTACAGCAAGTACGGGATCTGCGGCGCAAAGCGCTTGAGATCGCCGGCGAAAACGGGCTGGTCTTTGCGGAACTTCCGCTTGCGCTTGCGCGACTTCTTACTGAGGATGTGACCGCAGCCACTGAACTGATGGCGGTGCGTGACCTTCCCATTCGCGCTGACTTTCACGCGTTTGGCGGTTCCGCGATGCGTCCTGATCTTAGGCACTGGAGGCGACTCCTTGACTCGGTGCTTCCGGGGGTTCCGCGGCTTGTTCCGGCATCTCCGGACTCTTTTCCGGCGTTACCGCGGCAACTTTTTCCGGGTGCAACATTGAGGTGAATTTCGGTGGCCCCGATGGTACCGGGCGAGGGGCGAGGATCATGAACATGTTCTTGCCTTCGAGTTTCGCATCGCGCTCGACGATCGCGATCGGAGACATGTCGACCGCCATGCGATCGAGCAATTTCTTTCCGAAGCTCGTGTACGTAATTTCGCGGCCGCGGAACATGATTGTGACTTTGACTTTTCCGCCGTCCAGCAAGAGACGCTCGGCCATCCGGGCCTTGGTTTCGTAGTCGTGATTCTCGATCTTCGGGCGGAGTTTGACTTCTTTGAGTTCCCAGTTCTTCTGTTTCTTACGAGCGTCTTTGTCTTTCTTCGATTGCTCGTACTTGAGGCGTCCATAATCGCTGATTCGACAGACCGGCGGAACCGCGGTCGGTGAGACTTCGATCAGATCGAGGCCTTTCTGACGCGCGAGCGCGAGGGCGTTCTCCGTTGGCATCACCCCGAGTTGCGTGCCCTCATCATCGATGACGCGAACTTGGCGGATCCGAATCTGGTCGTTAATTCGTAGCGGTCGTGCTATGTGCGGTCTCCCTAAGAAACAAAAAAGTGGTGATGCCGAAACATCCCACACGCGGAACCTACCGTCGGTTCCAAGAGTGCGACCGGATCGCCGTGAGGCATCCGGTGAGGGCCTGGGGGCCCTGCTTCGGCTTGCCGACTATACCAGGGACCTGCCGGGAGCGTCAAGGCGAACGGGGGTACGTTATCAGCACAATTTAGAAATGTCCCCATGCTCAGCAACGTCGACGAAGGCGCCCTCAGGGGGAGACAGGGAGGTGGACTGCCACTCCGGGAGTTAAGAGAAATATGGGCGTACTGGAAACGTGGGCCCTGAATCGTCTCGCTATAACGAGGTGTTCTATGACCTTTCGCCGCTTTGCGCTCGGACTTGCGCTCATATCGATGTCGTGTGCTCTGTTCCTCTCAACTCCGAGTTTCGGGGCTGACCCTCAGATCTCGGCCGGCACGGTGAGAACGTACTACATCGCGGCGGACGAGTTGGATTGGGACTATCTCCCGAGTGGCCTCGACAAGATGATGGGGATGGCGCCGTCGGGCTATGCCAAAGCTTTCGCGACGCGCGGGCCGCATCTGATCGGCAAGGTCTACCACAAGGCGATGTATCGCGAGTACACCGACGCGACGTTCAAGCACCTCAAGCCGCGCCCGGCCCGCGACGCATACCTGGGCCTCGTCGGTCCGATCGTACGCGCCGAGGTCGGCGACACGATCAAGATCGTCTTCAGGAACCACGGCACGCATCCGTACAGCATGCATCCCCATGGCGTCCTCTACAAGAAAGCCTCAGAAGGCTCGCCGTACTCCGACGGCGTCGCCGCGGCCGATAAAGGCGGCGACGCGGTCGCGCCGGGCAAGACGTTCACGTACACCTGGGAAGTTCCCGAACGGGCCGGTCCGGGCCCGAACGATCCGAGTTCGATCGTGTGGCTGTACCACTCGCACGTCACGGAGCGGCGCGACGTCAACGCCGGGTTGATCGGGGCGATCGTCGTCACGCGTCGCGGGATGGCGCGGCCGGACGGAACCCCGAAGGACGTCGACCGAGAATTCGTCACTCTTTTCATGGAATACGATGAGAACCAGAGCTGGTTCCTCGACGAGAACATCAGGCGCTTCACGACGTCGCGCAAGCCAAAGAAGCTTAAATTCGAAGGCGCTCCCGTCGATCCCCAAGGCAATTTCGATATATTGATAGGCACCGGTTTCGGGCCTGCGAATTTTCGATTCACGATCAACGGCTATCAGTTTGCGAACATGCCGATGCCGCGAATGAAAACGGGCGAGCACGTTCGCTGGTACGTCATGACCTTGGGCGAGGCGTTCAACTTCCACACCCCGCACTGGCACGGCAATACGGTCCTCGTCAACGGTCAGCGCACCGACGTCATCGCGCTCTCGCCGGCGCAGATGGTAACGGCCGACATGGTTCCGGACGATCCCGGAATATGGCTGTTCCATTGCCATGTGAGCGATCACATGGAGGGCGGTATGGTCGCGCGCTACCAGGTCTTGCCGTAACCTCGACTTCCGCTGGCAAGCGCGCCTTCTGCTTGCCTGCTCTAAAGTTGGGTATAGCCGATTCTAATGGCTGAAACGGGTCCCGAATCCGAAACTGGCGAGAACGTCATCTTGGCGTCCCAACTGGGCTCGCGCGAGTCGGCTCTCGGCGCCAGTACGCATCCGCTGATCAAGTTCTTGAAGATTCTCGGGCCCGGCGTCACGGTCGGCGCTTCGGACGACGATCCGTCGGGCATCGGCACCTACGCCGTCGCCGGGGCGGCGCTCGGCTTCGGAACGCTGTGGGTGGCGCTGCTCACCGTTCCGCTGATGACGGCCGTGCAGTACATCTCCGCCAAGATCGGCCTCGTGACCGGCGACGGCCTCGGCGTGCTCCTGAAAAAGCACTATCCGCAACCCCTCGTCTATATCGTTGCGGTTGGACTCGTGGTCGCCAACACGATCAATGCCGGCGCCGACATCGGAGCGATCGGCGCCTCGATCAATCTACTTGCCCCCAAGGTGTCGATCGCCGCGCTCGTCATTCCGATCGGCGCGATCTTGATCGCCTTTCAGATCTGGGGTTCGTACAAGTTGATCTCGGGCATCTTCAAGTGGTTGACGCTCGCGCTCTTCGCATACGTGGCAGCCGCGTTCTTTGTACACGTCAATTGGAATGAAGTCGCACAAAACACGTTCCGTCCGCACGTCGTGCTCAACGCCGAATTCATCACCACGCTCGTCGCTATTCTGGGCACGACGATTTCACCATACATGCTGTTTTGGCAAGCACGCCAGGAAGTTGAAGAAGATATCGCGCTCGGCCGGACCAAGCTCTGGCAGCGCAAGGGAACGACGCCGCGCGAGCTGACCTATGCCGCGATCGATACCGGCGTCGGTATGATCTTCTCGAACGTCGTCATGTACTTCATCATTCTGACGACCGCGGCGACGCTCTTCGTCTCGGGACATCACCATATCGATACGGCCGCAGATGCGGCCAAGGCGCTCGTTCCGCTCGCCGGCAAGGGCGCGGAACTCTTGCTTGCCGCCGGCATGATCGGCGCGGGCATGCTGGCCGTGCCGATCCTGACGGCGTCGTCGGCCTACGTGCTCGCGGCCGCCTTCGGCTGGAAGTACGGGCTCAGCGAACATCCCGGCCGCGCGCCGCAGTTCTACGGCATCATCGCGGCCTCGACGCTCGTCGGCATCGAGATCAATTTCCTCGGCGTCAGCCCGATCGCCGCGCTGTTTTGGACCGCCGTGATCAACGGTCTGCTGGCCCCGGTCGTCCTGATCGTGCTGATGCTGATCGCGAACAATAAGAAGATCATGGGCAAACACGTCAACGGGCCGCTACTCAACGTCTTGGGATGGGGGACGACCGGCGCGATGAGCTTGGCGGCGGTTGCGATGTTTGTCTTCTGGGGGAAGTAGCGGCGTCCGATCTTCTACGACGAAGAGATGCGGTCGTTTCGCGAGAGCGGGAAGCTCGAGTTCGGTTCGAGGATAACGCGGCCGCCCTGGTAGTCTAAGTAGACATCGAACATGCGCAGAATGTTCGCTCCGACGATCCCGTCCTCGGTATCGCTACCGAAGGCGTTACGATCGAGCGCGACGAGTCCGTTGCTCAGATCGAAGCGGTACGGCCCTAAGCGCACATCGCGCAGCGCGACGCGACGCACCGGCGTTGGACCTTCCAGCGTCTGTATCGTGGCGACGGCCGCATCCCCCGGCCGGAATGCGGAGACGAGCGCCGGATCGGCGTCGTGCATTGTGAGGAAGCGCCGGAAGAGCAAGAGCGAACCGGGCGAGCCGGTATCGATCAAGAAATCCGAACTCGTGCTGGCACCGAGCGAAAGTTCGACATGCGGCTGTTGGGTGTTGAGCGTGGCCGGTAACTCGAAGGCGCCCGCAGGTAGCCGAAACGACGAGGGCAGAATGGCGTCGACCGTACCGTGCTCGTAATCGATGTGGAGGACGGCGTGCGCGATGAAGTCGAAGCCGAGTACGCCGACAACTTTTGTATCCGCGCTTTCGGTGTTGTCGAACGGCACCGTCGCCATCACGACGTCGTGCATTGCGAGCGGGCCGACGTTGATCTGCGGAACGACGACGCGGCCCGAACTGTAGGCTCCGCCGGCTGAAGAGTTGCGGCCTTGCACCTTGAGGCCGAGTTCCTTGATGATGCGTTCGTTCAGGCCCAAACCGTATGCGCCGCTATCGAGCAACAGGTCGAGTCCACGCTCGCCGATCTTCACCCGAATGTAGATGCGATTGCGCTCGATACGCGCGGGAAGCCGAACGATCTGCCGGCCGGCCGGAAATTCGATCAGCATGCGCCGATCGGGCGGCAGCGCGATATCGGCGTCATCGATGGGCTCGTCGACGGCATCGCCGCGCAGCCGGTAATCGTAGGCATCCTCGGCGCGATCCGAACCGCCGCTATAGTGCCAAGCGCGCGTGCGGCCGCTCGCGTCGGTGCGAAAATCGTCGTAGTCCGTGAACGTCGTCCGGCCGGCCGCGACGCGCTCGATCCGTTCGACCAGATACGTCTTGGGATCGTAGTAGGTGCGCGTGATATGACCGCTCGCGTAGTTCGTGGTGACCCGATAGGCATCGATTGGTTGGCTAACGCGGTCGAGCGTCCGGTCGACGAGTTTTTCGATCTGCGACGGTTGGGGTTTGTCGAGAACCGTCGTGCCGTTATCGGTCTGATGCCAACGCTGACCGGCTACGACGCCGGAAGCCGCGACGAACGGGCCGAGCACGAGCGTCACCTTCACATCGGCGCGACGTCGAACGACGTGCCAGCTTCCGTCGAGGCCTTCCGAATGGGCCGTCCAATCCTCGACTTCGCTCGCGGGCGTCGTCTTTGGCAACCCGGCTCGCGCCTTCGCGAGCAACTCGTCGACCGTCAGGTCCTCGGCGCGCGCCGGCGCGTACCCGAGCGCGATGATCGTTGCGGCGAGAAGCGCTGCCGCAACGCGCCGGAGTCGCACGTTCAATTCGGCGTCGGCGTCAGCAGTTCACTTGGAATCCCCAGGTGCGGGCGCCGATCGAAGCGCGGCTTACCGTTGGGCGAGGCGGCGGTGAGTTGTGCGACGAGTTCGAGCGCTTTCGCCATCTGCGGATCGGCGCCGGCCTTCACGTCATGCGGCGCGATATCGATGTCGTAGTCGGGATCGGTGCCGTAGTTCTCCACGCGCCACCCGACATCGACGAACCAGAACGAAAACTCCGGTTGCGTCGTAATCGTGCCGTCGACCAGACGATGGTACGGGTTGATGCCGACCACGCCGCCCCAGGTTCGCTTTCCGACGAGCGGACCGAGTTTGTACAGCTTAAAGCAGTGGCTGAAGATGTCGCCATCGGAGCCTGCGAACTGATTGGTCAGTGCGACGATCGGGCCGCCGACCGACTCCGGCGGATACGGTACCGGCGGCCCCCAGCGCGTGACATCGTAGCCAACGCGTTTACGCGCGAGCTTTTCGAGCAGCAGCGGGGAGACGTGTCCGCCGCGGTTGTAGCGCACGTCGACGATCAATGCGTCGCGATTGAACTCCGACAAGAAACCGCGATGGAATTCCGAGAAGCCCCACGGCCCCATATCGGGGATGTGCAGATAGCCCACGCGCCCTTGCGTTTGCTCGTGCACGTACGCGCGGTTGGCCTCGACCCAAGCGCGATAGCGCAACATGCGTTCGTCGCGCAAGGCGTGCACGATCACGCGGCGCCGCTCTTTCTTGCGTAAGATCGTCAATTGGATCTCGCGCTCGGCGGCGTTTACGAGCAGTTCATCGAGCGACTGATGCGGCGTCGTGGTGCGGCCGCCGACGGCGACGATGGCATCGCCTTCGCGCACGTCGAGGCCAGGTTCGGCGAGCGGTGAGTCGATCTCGCGATTCCACGAGTCGCCGCGATAGATCTTGAGAATGCGGTAGCCGTTAACGTCGTCGTCCCAGGCCAGGTCGGCGCCGAGGAAGCCGCGCTGATACTGAGGCGGATGACGGTGATCGCCGCCGATCTCATACGCGTGCGATGTGCCCAGTTCGCCGAACATCTCCCAGATCAAGTCGGAGAACTCGGCGCGCGTGCGTACGAGCGGTAACAGCTTGGCGTAACGCTCGCGCACGAGGACCCAGTCGACGCCGGTCATCGACGCATCCCAGAAGTGTTCGATTTGCATACGCCACGCTTCATGGTACATCTGCGCCCACTCGTCACGCGGTTCGACCTGCACGCTGGCGCGGTGCAGGTCGAGCCAACCCGAACGGCGTCCCGGCCCGTCGCCCTGCTGGCGCTGTTCGTCATCGCCGCTCTCGGGAAGGTCGCCGAGCACGTCGATCGCGCGCATGCGATCGCGCGATGTGTAGACGAGCGTGCGCCGGTCGATGCTTAGGCGAATATCGCCCACATCGTTCTGCAGCGCCGCGCAACGCTGCTGCTCGAAGTCGTAGGCAAGCAGCGTACCGACTCCGTCGTCGTCGGCCCAGCTGTTGCCGGCCGGCTTGATGCCTTTGACCGGAAAGAGCGTGAACAGCACGCGTCCTTTGGCGGCGACGATCTGTTCGTAGTTGCCCTCCTCGACCGGAAAGCCCAGCACGCGACCGGAGATACCGTCGAAGTCGATCTCGACGCGAACTGGCTTCTCGTCGTGTTTGCGGTCATCGTCATCGTCGTGTTTGTCTTTGTGGATCGGCGTAGGCTTCGGCACGAAGGGCGAAGGGACGTCGGCGCGCAGCGTTACGACGAAGGGGCGTGACGCCTGCGGAAAGCTGAGGTCGAACTGCAATGCGTCGTAGACCGGATTGAAATCGCGCGTCGAGATGAAGAAAAGATAGTTGCCTTCGGGATCCCAGACGGGTGAGCGGTCGGCACGCAGCAGCGGGGTAACGTCGTGCACGGCGCCCGACTTTACTTTCGCGATGCGCACGATCGCCGTGTCGGAGTTCGCGGTCGCGCCGGCGTCGGCCGGGACCGAGGCGCAATAGGCGAGCCAGCGGCCGTCGGGTGAGAACGAAAGATCGTGGATCCGCGCCGCCGGACTCTTGTCGATCGTGCGCACCTTGCGTTCGCCCAACTCGATCAGGAGCAGTTCGTTGCGATGGTTTGCGACCGCAACGATGTCGGCGACCGGCGAAGCGGCGAGTTCGGTGACGCGGCCGATGTCTTCGCTCGTCGCAACCACCGGCCAACTTTCGCCGCGACTGTCGCGCACCTCGAGCCGTTCGCTGCCGCCTTCGTCGCTGACGCAGACGAACCGCGCGCCGTCGTGCAGCCACTCGCTCGAGCGATAGCGCACACGGCTGCCGGCGCCGTGTTCGACGACCGCCTCTTCCCAAAGCGGCATCGTGAAAGGACGTCCGCGCGAGACGAGGGCCAGCGCCGTTCCGTCGGGGCTTGGCGCGAAGTGCTCGAGATCGTCGGCGATGTCGACGAAACGGCGCACCGTCTGGGGTGCGAATGACGGCGTTTCGATCTCAACGCGCTTCACGACGTCGCCTTCGGGATCGAGTTCGTAGACGTTGGCGCCTGCGGTGTAGACGATCGTCTTTCCGTCGGTCGAAGGGAAGCGCGCGAAGTATTCGGTCTCGTTGGTGTGACGGCGCACGTCGCTTCCGTAGGGCAACACTGAATAGATGTTGGCGATGCCTTCGTGATCCGAGAGAAAGAAGACGCGCTCGCCGATCCACATCGGCCAGCACAAGTTTCCTTTGAGCGTGATGAGACGCACGAACTCACCCGAGCCCGTCGCATCGACCCAAAGATCGCCGGCGGTGCCGCCGCGATACCGCTTCCAGCGCGCCGGATCGTCGTTGTTCCGGCCGATCGCGATGCGGCCGTCGGGGTGCATCGAGAGCGACTTCATGTGACCGAGGCCGAGTGGCTGCGGAACGCCGCCTTCACGCGCGATGCTGAACCCGTGCGTCTCCTTGACGAACGGCGAACCGCTATCGGAGACGAACAGAATCTGGTTACCGTCGGGCGACCAGCCGCTGATCGCGCACGCTTCGCTTCCCAGGAACGTCAAGCGCCGAGCGCTGCCGCCGGTCGCCGGCATCACATAGACTTCGGGGTGGCCCTCTTCGCGCGCCACAAAGGCCACGACCGATCCGTCGGGCGAGAGCCGCGGGGTAGACACTTCGCCCGCGCTCGCCGTAAGGCGTTGCGCGGTGCCGCCACTGCGCGCGACCGACCAAAGATCGTCCTCGCAGACGAAGACGAGCGTCTCGCCGGCGACCGTTGCGAATCGGTAGTAACCCCTATTCTTCATGATCGAGGTCATTGGCGAGCGCGATGGCGCGTCCCGCTCGAAGCGGCGCCATCGATGCGAGCGTCGAACTCCGGCGCTCGTGGACGGCGTACGTGCGACAATTATTTGACAAGTATTTCAGCTATCGGCGGCGTTACGTTGACTACATCTTGAAGGAAGCACCGCAACGCGCGGTGCTCGCGGTTGTTTCGGAGATCACCCGGCTGGCTTTCGTCGGCGCCGGAGCCGGGCTGTGCGCGTTCGTCTTCGGAGCGTTGCTGGCCGGCTTGCCACAGGCTGCGGGCTGGCGCTGGTTGACCTTCATAGGCACGCTCGGGCTCGTCGCGCTGGTGATAACCGCCCTCGGTACGGCCGGCGCGATCGTCGCACTGCGCGATCTGGGACGAGTCCAAGAAGAGTCGAGACGTTAGGCGAAGGCGAGAGTAATGCCCGAGGATCGCGACGCCCAGATCTTGGCCCTCTTCGAAGCCGGCAGCCCGCGAGGGCTGGCCCGGGCGATCACGCGCGCCGAATCCGGACACGGCGCCGAACTCGTGCGGGCGCTGTACGCGCGCAGCGGGAAGGCGCTGACGATCGGATTGACCGGGCCGCCCGGCGTCGGAAAATCGACGCTTGCCTCGGCACTCGTGAAGATTGCGCGCGCCTCGGGCAAGACGGTCGGCGTCATCTCGGTCGATCCGAGTTCGCCATTCTCGCACGGCGCGATTCTCGGTGACCGCATCCGGCTTAACGAGCACTTCACCGATCCCGACGTGTTCATCCGTTCGATGGCGAGCCGCGGTCATCTCGGTGGTCTGGCCGGCGCGACCGGCGACGCCGCGACGTTCATGGACGCATTCGGCAAGGATGTGATTCTGATCGAAACGGTCGGCGTCGGACAATCCGAAATCGAGATCGCCGAACTCGCCGATACGACGCTGGTTGCGCTGCAACCCGGCAGTGGCGATTCCGTGCAGTTGCTTAAAGCGGGCATCCTTGAGGTCGCCGACATTTTCGTGGTCAACAAGGCCGACCATCCGATGGCCTTACAATTGAGACGCGAGATTCGCGGCATGATGGAGATGCTCGATTTCAGCGGCTGGGTTCCGGAACTCGTCGCGACGCAGGCGCGCGAAGGGATCGGGGTCGACGAATTGTGGACCGCTATCCTCAAACACGACGCGTATCTGCGCCACAGCGGCGATCTCGAAACGCGGCGCCGAACCGCATTCGCCCATCGCGTGCGAGCGCTGGTGACGGGCGAAATGGAACGGCGCATCGAACCGCGCTTGCTGGCGTCGCTCAGTGCCGATGGGGGCGGGGCTTCCGACCCGTACAGCGCCGCCGAACGGCTGCTCGCGCCGCTGGAAGACGTCTTGCCCGCCCTGCACGGCGGGCCCGCTACGCGTGCGTTGCCGATCCGAGCGAGCGTCAAGGGCTTATAATGAAACGGGAAACCTTCGGGGCAGTATGCGCCGTCAGGGATATTGAGAGATGATCGCCGAGCCTGAACGCCTGACCCTGCCCTACACGAGCGACGTGGGCCGAGCCACCGAGCATCTGTACGAGCGCGTCTCGCGCACGGTCACTCCGGTCGAGTGGGAGCTCTTCGCGCCGTACGTCGCGCGTATCGATGCCCTCAAACGCGAGCGCAATGCGGTCGTGCTGGCGCACCACTATCAGTCGGCCGCGATCTATCGCTGCGTGGCCGATATCATCGGCGATTCGCTCGCGCTCGCCCAGGCTGCGGCGGCGACGCAGGCCGACGTGATCGTCATGTGCGGCGTGCATTTCATGGCCGAGACCGCTAAGTTGCTGAGCCCGCAGAAGATCGTTCTGTTGCCGGATCTTGCCGCGGGCTGTTCGCTGGCCGAATCGATCACGGCCGAGGACGTGCGCGCGTTGCGCGCCGCGCATCCGGGCGTGCCCGTCGTCACCTACGTCAACACCTCGGCGGCCGTGAAAGCCGAGTCCGATGTCTGCTGTACATCGGCCAACGCGGTCGCGGTCGTCGAATCGCTCGGCGTGCCGAAAGTGATCTTCATCCCCGACGAATACTTGGGCGCGTACGTCGCGTCGAAAACGGCGGTCGAGATCGTTACCTGGCGCGGACACTGCGAAGTGCACGAACGCTTTACGGGCGCTCAGATCGCCGAGCTGCGCGAGATGCACGGCGACATCGTCGTCCTGGCGCACCCGGAGTGCCCACCCGACGTGCTGGCCGCATCGGATTTCGTCGGTTCGACGACGGCGATGCTCGGCTACATCAAGGAACGGCGGCCGGCGCGCGTTGCGATGATCACGGAATGTTCGATGGCGGGAAATGTGGCGGAAGCGTTCCCTGAGATCGAGTTCACGCAGCCGTGCATGCTCTGCCCGCACATGCAACGCATCACGCTCCCCAAGATATTGCGGGCGCTGGAGACGATGTCGCCGCAGATCGAGATCGATCCGGCGATCGCGGAGCGGGCGCGGCGTTCGGTCGAGCGCATGACCGCGATCGGTCGCGACGCGCCGTGAAAACCGAACGATTCGACGCGGTCGTCGTGGGCGGCGGCGTCGCCGGAATGTTGACTGCGCTCGAGTTGCGGCCGCTTTCGGTCGCACTCGTCTCGTATCGTGCGCTCGGTGAATTGACATCGTCGGCGTGGGCGCAAGGCGGAATCGCGGCTGCGGTCGGCGACGACGACTCGCCTTCGTTGCACGCTGCCGATACCGTGCGCGCCGGTGCGGGCCTGGTCGAGCGGCATGTCGCCGCGCGTCTCGCCGCCGATGCGCCTGAAGCGATCGAGCGGATCGTATCGCTCGGCGTGCAGTTCGATCGCGACGCCGCCTCCGAATATTCGCTCGGGCGCGAGGCGGCGCACTCGCGGCGGCGCATCTTGCGCGCCGGCGGCGATGCGACCGGCGCCGAACTGGTGCGCGCGATGGCCGAGGGCGTGCGACATGCTCCGACGATAGTGCCATTCGAGGGTGCGCGCGCTTTGGACTTCGTCACGAGCGACGGCCGCGTCTGTGCCGTGGTCGTGCGAAATGCGGAGGGCGCGCTCGAACGTCTTACGACCAATGCGGTGATCCTGGCGACCGGTGGAATCGGTGGGCTTTACTCGCACACGACCAATCCGCGCGCGTCGGTCGGAGCGGGGATCGCGATCGCGGCGCGCGCCGGCGCACGGCTCGAGGATCTCGAGTTCGTGCAATTTCATCCGACGGCGCTAGATGTGCCGGCCGATCCGTTGCCGCTCGTGACCGAAGCGCTTCGCGGCGAAGGCGCGAAATTGGTCGACGCCGCCGGCCGGCGGATTATGGAAGGGATCGCTCCGGCGCTCGAACTGGCTTCACGCGATGTCGTCGCGCGTCGAGCCTTCGCCGTGCGTGCTAAGGGCGAGCGCGTCTTTCTCGACGCACGCGCGCTCGGCGAGAGCCTGCCGAAGCGTTTCCCGACCGTCTTTGCGGCCTGCATGGCACACGGGATCGATCCGCGCCTCGAACCGATCCCGGTCGTTGCAGCCGCGCACTATCACATGGGCGGCGTCGCGATCGATCTCGAGGGACGCACGAGCGTTCCCGGACTCTACGCGTGCGGCGAAGTCGCTGCGACCGGCGTGCACGGTGCGAACCGGCTCGCCAGCAACTCGCTGCTCGAATCCGTGGTCTATCCCGAGCGGATCGCGCGCGATGTGAAAACGCATGCGCGCGCCGAGCGCGGCATCGCCGGAACCGACGACAAGGCGATTGCGACGCGGCCATACGTCGCCGGACGCGACGACGAGTGGCGTGCAGTGAGGCGCGAGATGTATGCCAACGTTGGCGTCGAGCGCGACGAGGCCGGGCTCGGCCATGCGCTCGCCGCGTTCCGCGCGCTCGCCGAAACGACACCGAGCGATGAGGTGCGCGACGCGGCCACGACGGCTGCGCTGATCGCGCAGTCCGCGCTGCGCCGGCGCGAGACGCGCGGCAGTCACGTGCGGCTCGATTACCCCGGTAGCGCGTTGCACTCGGAGCATTCGTTCGCGACGCTCGCCGATTTGGTTCCGTCGGCATGACGCTCGTGCCGTTGCCCGCTTTGATGATCGAACCGCTCGTTCGAGCGGCGCTCTTGGAAGATTTGGGCCTGGGCGGCGACATCACGAGCGACGCCACGATTCCGCCCGGAACGCTCGCCGCTGCTTCACTCGTTGCGCGTGAAGCCGGGGTACTCGCCGGTCTGGATGCGGCATTGCTTGCGTTTCATCTGCTCGATCCTGAAGTTTCGATTCGCGTCGAGAAACGCGACGGCGACGCGCTTGCGCCGGGAACGGCGATCGCGCTCATCTCAGGCGACGCGCGCGCGATCCTTTCAGCCGAACGCACGGCACTCAACTTGCTCTGCCACTTGAGTGGGATCGCGACCGCGACCGCGGCGTTCGTAAGCGCGATCGGCGACGCGGCCTGTACGATCGCCGAAACGCGTAAGACGACGCCGGGACTGCGCGCGCTTGAGAAGTATGCCGTGCGCGCGGGCGGCGGTGCGAACCATCGTTTCCGGCTCGACGACGCGATGTTGATCAAAGATAATCATATTGCGGTCGCGGGCGGCATCGGTCCGGCGCTCGACTCAGCCGCGGCGCGCGCCGGACACTTGATGAACATCCAGATCGAAGTCGATTCCCTGGCGCAGCTCGACGAGGTGCTGGGACGTGTAGGCCTCGTCGGTGCCGTTCTGCTCGACAACTTCGCGCTCGACGATCTGCGCGAGGCCGTGCGCCGAGTGGACGGACGCCTCATAGTCGAGGCCTCGGGCGGCGTTCGTCTTGAGAACGTCGCCGCGATCGCCGCCACCGGCGTCGATGTCATCTCGAGCGGAGCATTGACCCACAGCGCACTAGCGCTCGACATCGGCCTCGACGTCACGATCGGCTAAGGCCTTCGGGCCTGGCCTCGGGAACGGCGCGGGTCGCGTCGAAGGAATGGACATGGCGAAGATGATCGACCGTGCGTCCGGCCTCGGGGCGCAACCGTCGCCCGAGTTCGAGGAGCAGAAGACGCGCTGGGAGGCGGCCTGGCATTCCCGTACCGCGCGCCGTGGCGAACCGGGCTCCGGCGCGACCGACCGCACGATCTCCGACTTGCCGCTCAAACCGATGTACGGCCCCGAAGACGTCGCGCATCTCGATCTGGCGCGCGATCTCGCTTATCCCGCCGAGTTTCCGTACACGCGCGGCATTCATGCCGGCATGTACCGCGACCGGCTCTGGACGATGCGCCAGTTCGCCGGCTTCGGCAACGCTAAACAAACCAACGAACGGTATCATTTCTTGCTCTCGCAAGGACAGATGGGTCTGTCGGTCGCGTTCGACATGCCGACCTTGATGGGCTACGACTCCGACGCGCCGCAGTCGCGTGGCGAAGTCGGCCGGTGCGGCGTCGCGATCGACTCGATGCGCGATATGGAGATTCTCTTCGACGGGATCGATCTCGGCGAGATCACGACCTCGATGACGATCAACGGCCCGGCGGCGATCGCGCTCGCGCAATACATCGCGACGGCGGAAGGCAAAGGCACGCCGCGCCGCATGCTCGGCGGTACGTTGCAGGCCGACATTCTCAAGGAATACATCGCGCAGAAAGAGTGGATCTTTCCGCCACGTCCGCACGTGCGCGTCATCGTCGATATGATGAAGTTCTGCACGGCCGAGATGCCGCGCTGGAATACGATCTCGATCTCCGGCTATCACATTCGCGAAGCCGGCTCGACCGCCGTGCAAGAACTGGCGTTCACTTTGGCCGATGGGTTCGCGTACGTCGAAGCAGCGGTGAAGGCCGGTATGGACGTCGACTCGTTCGCGCCGCGGCTCTCGTTCTTTTTCAACTCGCACATCGATTTTTTCGAAGAGATCTGCAAGTTTCGCGCGGCGCGCCGCATCTATGCACGCCGGATGCGCGACAAGTACGGCGCGAAGGATCCGCGCTCGTGGACGTTGCGCTTCCATACGCAGACCGCGGGCTGTAGCGCGACCGCACAGCAACCCGAGAATAACATCGTGCGCGTGGCGTACGAAGCGATGGCGGCGGTTCTCGGCGGCACGCAGTCGCTGCACACGAACTCGATGGATGAAGTGCTGGCGCTACCGACGGAAAAGAACGTCGAGATCGCACTACGCACGCAGCAGGTACTCGCCTACGAAACCAACGTAACGAATGTGATCGATCCGCTCGGCGGTTCGTACTTCGTCGAAGCGTTGACCGACGAGATGGAGAAGCAGGCCGAAGAGTATTTTCGCCAGATCGACGAATACGGTGGCGTCGTCGAAGCGATCGAGGCCGGATTCTTCCAGCACGAGATCGCCGACGCGTCGTACCGCTACCAGCGCTCACTCGAAACGAAAGAGCGCATCATCGTCGGCGTCAACGCATTCGAGAAGGAAGAGACCCAAGGCGATCTGCAGTTGTTGAAGATCACCGAAGAGATCGAACGCGGTCAGGCTCGCGCGGTTCAGGAGGTGCGTGCGAACCGCGACGCTGCGAAGGTGGAGGCATCACTCGCGATGCTCAAGCGCGCCTGCGCCGACGAGCGGCAAAACGTCATGCCGCCGCTGATCGAGGCTGCCAACGCGCTTGCGACCGAGGGCGAGATCGTCGAGGCGATGGTCTCAGTCTTCGGCCGATATACGGAGCGCGCCGCCTTCTAGCGCGGTTTAGTTGTGCGGACCGGACGCATTTGAAGACCGTGCGGACCACCAGATCCGTACCATCCCACAAGGGTTTGCGCCGTACTCCAACTGGTTTGGTGCCCTCTAGGTGCCCTCGTAACTTCTACAGGCCGATCGTTCGGTCTTTTTACACGCGCGTCCACTTCGTCGGCGTCGAGCGCAGGGCCGAACAGCAGCGAACGTACCGTAAGCGCGCCCCAGCGCTTGGGAGCGAGGATGCGAAATAGGACCTACTCTATCCTTTGGCTAGCTCCCGAGCCGAAGCGCCTTCTTAATGGAACGCAGGATAGCAATAGCAAATGATTTGGAAGCTCGACCGAGCGCAATTGCGCTACGCTGCAGCTCGGATCTTGCTGCACGCTCTGGGTTTATTGATATGACATTAATACCAGCTGCACGATGGATTGGCTTCGTAACTTTTTCTGAAGTAATCAAATCGACAGCTCCACCGACGCGTGCGCATGCGACATGAACTGCATCGAGGCCGGAAACACCGGTTGCGGAACCTTCGTTTATCGCGAGCTGTAGTAGCGCATCGTCGCTTGGAACGCGGGTTATGGTCCTTCTAAAGAAATCATCATAGAAGTCCTTCTCGTCCTGATTTCCTTGAAAAATGCAACTGGGAAGGACCTCCACCTTTACGTAATCGCTACTGATGTAATCGCGCAACGGATCGTAAAGGTATGAGCGTGCGGCGGCAGCGATAGTCTGGTCCCCTCGAATCGCTGCGATTAATACGCCGGAATCAATATAAGTACGGACTCCCAATCGTCAAGAACGTCCCCGACTCTCTGCGATTATCTGATCCAGATCATCTCCGGAAACTGGCTTGTTGCCCTCGCTTATTAGTCGTTGACGCAGCGCTAGCAACCGATTTTGTGCCTCCTTTAAGTCCTGGGGAAGCGCAAAAACCGTGCCTGAGACATCGGTTGTCAGTTCCATATATTCAGGCCCCTCTGCCTCGAAGCTTTGCGGCCAAACATTATGAGATGTGGGGAGTTGCGCAATTTCCTGCCTCAGCCTGTTCGAATCAATCACTAACAACATGGATTGGCTCCTTGATTTGAACGGGATCTCTATTGAGCGACTGGTCATAATAATGCTTACGCTTTATCCACTTGAAGCCTTCATGCTTTGTAATGGTCGCGATCTCAATCGGTCCACCTACGATTTGTGCTCCAGGCGAGAATCGGCTAAACATTATCGCAGCGTGCACCAAGAATTCTGCCAGATCAATAGCATCTTTGATCGGCATTGGTGCAAAGGCGAGCGGTGCCTGAAGCTTTCCAATCAAAAGTGGAGTCAGTTGCTCGGCAAGTTGTGCCGGGTTTGCTGGTTGTCCCTCTCCGAAAGCGCTTACCTGGGCCAAAGGCTGGAACAATTGGGGGCTGAATCCAAGCACGATCCTGTTTAGAACTTCGCCCGCGCCTCCCCAATTAATTCCTGGCTGATCTGGAGGTCGCAATAGCGTGGGTTTCTTGGGGGTTCCACCTTGGATATCGACGAGCCATGCTTCGCCCAGACTTGCACCAGTCGAATATCCGGCCACGAATAATCCTATGTTCATTCCAATCTGAGCTTCCGGTGGCTGTTTTTGACATGCGTCGCCAAGAAACGAGGCGACCGTTGATGCAACTTGCTCCATCGTGTACTGATCAGAGTCAAAATTACAGACTTCTTTTGCCACTTTCCTATCGGTCAACAACGTGCGCAGATCCTTAATCAGCGTCGCAATTGACGAGTTGCCTATACTGCCTGCTCCATATGCAATACAGCCAAGAGGGCGGCCCTTGTATAGATTAAATATCTTATTTGCATTGTCATAGACATTCGCAATACCAACTACGTTTGGCGCTGAGGAAACCATTAGCGAGGATGCACTGTCCGCGGCCAAGACCAGGCCGTCGTGCACCTCAATCACAATCGCAATACTCATCTTGAAATCCCTATGTGTGTGTTCTCCGCGCTCGCGAAAAAATCCCCATGCTATCATCGAAGCAGCGTTTCGTGTCTGCTTGGGAGGTCGTACTTCCGAGGGTTCCAAAGCGGGACCTGTGAGTCCGGGCGTAGAGCCCACTGAGGAGAGGAGACGACACGGTGCAAAAGCCGCTTCACCGAGAGTCAAATGATCGCGATTCTCAAGGAGCATCGATGCCAGAACGCCTGGCGAAGCGTGAGCCGGAAGAGATTGTCCGCATGCTTGTGGATCAATTAAAGACCGTACTGGCTTCCGGCGCGGCCTTAGGTCCTATAATCATGGCCTTCGTGTTCATCGATGCGATGGCTAGAGCGGGGCTTCCAAGCAATCGCAATAAAGTCGAGGGCGCTGATTTCATTGGGTGGGTGGATAAATATATGCGCACGTCTGATCCTTGCGAATATCAGTACGTTGGTGTGGATGTATATAATGCACGCTGTGCGATGTTGCACACGTTGACGCCGCAAATGCACAAGGACGGTCGCATATTCATGTACCATGACGGCGTGCCGCATCGATACCGTCCCGACCTTCACGCTAACGTCGTCGTGATTAGCGTCCCGCTTTTTATCGACGACCTATGGACAGCAGTCGCGCGATTTATCGCTGACGCTCGCAGCGGTTCGTCCTGGGAGTTAGTCGCGTCGCGATTCAACGAAATGTTTGCAATTGTGCCGTATAGTGGGCCGTCTTGGGAGCAGACGTAAACCCTGGGGCGCCGTGGGTTGCGCGGAGTACCGGAATCGGGACGGACCGGACGGTTGGCTCGCGTAGTAACCATTCGGATCGCAGAGCGCCGTGGATCAAGGTGCCGAGCTGAGAGGGCCGGCTGCCCCGAGATCCGGCGCCGACCGGACGTTTGGGCCGCGTAGTACAGTATCCCCCGGGATTCACGACGCGCACTACCACAAGCGGTCGAACGTCGAAACGACCTTCTCCATGATTAAAGCGACGTTCGGATCGCGCATCCGCTCCAAGACGCCGGTCGCTCAAGCGAACGAGATTCTTTGTAAGGTGCTTTGCCATAATCTGTGCTGTCTGGTCAGCGCGTTCGATGAGTTGCGGGTGGAAGCGAAGTTTTGGGGAGCGGCCTAGACACAGGGCCTGACGGCTGGATCGTTGGTTGCGGTACTCCAAAAGAATTAACCCAATATGCTAGTGGCAGCATTGCAATTACTATGGTCATTATCAAGAGCGGTTTAACGAATCGCTTTCTATTCGGAAGCCAAGCATCAATACTAGCCGACGCTGCGAGCACTCCGGTAATCGAAAACAATATAAACCTAACTATTATGGGCACTGACGGAAACGAGCCAGCGACCGTAGTACAGAAGGCCAGCATTAGTTTAAGCGCCTCGTGCCGAGCCGCTCTCCTCGCGTGAGGGAGATTTGGACGTTCCTCGTCAGCAAGCTTTTCTTGGTAAGCCCAAAGCGGGCTACCGATATTTGCGACGACGCCCTTCCGATTACTGATCTGGGCCATCTGTTCTTCGGTATATCCGCCGTAGGGAGTTTCGTGCGGTGCCTTTTGCGGCGGGTCGCCCACCTGCCAACCCAAAGATGCTAGCTGCTCCAAGCCGGGGTCGGCTCCGTCGCCTGGTAGGTTCTCCATTCCGTTATACTACTAGGTAGATACCAAACGGTAAATAGCCGAGGCTTGCACTCGATTTCCCCAATCCTTCGCCCGAACTGCGAGTGAAATCCAAGGGAGACCATCTATGAAAATAATCGTTGCTTGCTGCGGGTTGCTAATCGCGAGCATCAGCAGCGCACTTGCGCACGAGCGTCTTTGTATGACTTCGTACACCATTGGCAAGCCCGGTAGCGCGCACGTCTCGCGGATCGAAATCTTCGGCTGGTACGCTAATGGCTACGCCGATTTATTCCCCGAGGTCGATATTTTGAACAAGAATGTGCGCGCGGTCGGCGAATTTATGGACGTATTGAAAGTTTATGGCGCGCCCACGAGCCTCGGCTACCACAGATTTACAAAGAATGGTGCGGTAATTACCGTTGCTTTCGACCCCAAAGCTTTTTTCGATATGACGACAACGACCGGCAAGCACTTAATCACAGGCGATATCATTGATCTTGCGGACGGGAATGGCCTTTGTCCTATTCCTATTGTAGTGCACCCTCATGCGCAATAGGCTTTGGAAAGTGAACACGCAGTTTGACCAGCTATCGGTGCTGCGGAAGGCTCTATCTGGGCCGGATATAGACGGCAGTCACTACGAATCGGTTGAGTGGTTTGTTTTTACGTCCGCTTTCATCTTACGCAAACTATGTCAATCGAAACGGCTATCCTATGAAGTGGAAAGACGAGACCTTTGGGTTAAACCGCAACGTTCCGTATGGAAGCGTCACCGAGCACGGAACGGTGTTCATCGGATTCAGCGCGGAGCAAGAGCGCATGCAGAAGATGCTCGAACAAATGGCCGGGATCGGCGGGCCGCGCGACGCGCTGACGCACTTCACGACACCGTTGACCGGTGCGTACTACTTCGTGCCGTCGATCCAGTCGCTGCGCCGTTTTACGCCGCCCGAGGATGACGACTAACTCGGCGGGAGCGTGCGGACGACGCCGATGAAAAGCCACGTGCCGGCGCCCTCGTCGCGGATGCCGAGAACGAACGGGCGATCGACGATGAATGACTTGGGCGGGAGCGGTCCCGGCCCTCTGAATCCTACCTCGACTGACGTGGCGGCCGCGGCCGTTGTGCCCGCCTCATCGACCCGCACGTAGCTCGCATGGTTAACGTCGGCGATGAAAAGTCTGGGCGGCGGCGCCCGCATCGGCGAGAAGTCGGCGCCATCGAACGCGATCCCCATCCCAAGCGCCTTAAGGACGGGCTTCAACGAAGCCTGATACTTCGCGGTGAAGCGAGGTAGAGCAACCAGAACCTGTCCGAGTGCCAGCCCATGTGCCAGGCGCTCGAAATTCGCACCGCTCAGTTGCTGCACGGCCGCCTCGAGCGTCGTAGCCGGCAGAATGACGTATGCCGCGCATCCGCCGCCCTTCCCGTAGGGCAAGCGCAGCGCGCGATACGTCGGTGCGTCGAACGTCATGAAGCTCGCGGTTTGCGACATCATCGAGACGTTGTGTCGCTCCCCACTCGCGTCGGTGAACGGAGCCGGGTGGGTCCTATTCTTTGTGAACCGCGAACTCCACGTCCCCTTGAACGCGAGCGCATTGGTCAGATAAGCGAAATCGAGATGCGAGGTTTTCTGGACGACCTTGTCTATTAGACCAAGCGTGTGCGCTTTCGTCCAGGCGTTGATTGCTGCTGCCGCCGAGGGGTCTCCGAAACGCAGCGCCGCCACTTGCGCGTGGTAGTTCGACTGGAGCAGGTTCACGTAAGCTAGACGCGGCGGAAGGTCTTGGCGCAGCCAGATCGCATCGGCGAGACCGATCGTCGCGTCGGGCTGCGTGCCGAGCGCCTGGATCAGCGCAGCGTTCTCTAGAGCAAGTTCGCTGTCGTCGCTGCGCAAGCCCTGGACGATCGCCGTTCGCGTCGGGCCGGCGGCGCCATCGGCGGCCATCGCGAGCGCGATCCCGATGCTCGTGGGCGAGATGAAGACGTTCTCTGTCTTGCCCTGCGCCATCAGCCACGTGAGCGCTACGACGCCGAAAGCATCGTAATTCGCCGGTCGAACAGACGACGACGAGGCCGTCGTCAACAGCAGGAGCGTAGCGCACACCGCTAAGCGTCTCAACTGGGATTCCCCATATGGTTCCCCTTTTCGAGCGGGCGCCGCCCGACTCCGGTCGTTTTCGGCCGGCTTGGCTAGCGGGACGGTCGATTTTGACCAGACGCGAGTGCGCAGCGCCCGGACGGCGGCGGAAAGACCTTCTTGCACGGTCATCAGGGCGCAAATCTCACGTCATTGTCCCGGCCGCTCGTCGTTTGGCGGGTGTTCATGCTGCCGTTGCCATTGGCGGCGATCGCAAGGCCGCAATTCTCTGCGCGATTGCAGCGAACAAGGTACGTGGGATCGCGACTTCCGCCATCTGGAACGTGATGTAGCGACCGTGGCTAACGACCTTGGCGCCGATCTTGATCAGCTTCTCTCATAGACTCGTGAGCGACCAGTTCGCAATCACTTCTGGTGTCGCAAGCGTCCGCAGGAAGTTCCCGAGGTTGTACGCCAGCGCGTGAAGCTGAAGGCGAACAGCGTTTGCGTTGAACGAGCGGCATGAGATCCGCGTCCATTTGATCGCGCCTTTGCCTTCCTTGATCCACTGTTCCGCCGTCCCGCGCTTGTTGTAAAACGCGACCACGTGCTTGCTCGATATCGCCAGATTCGTGGGCTACAGTATTCGGTCGAAGGCAAGGGTCGCTGCGCGTGATTCGGTCCGCTCCGCTGGAAAGAGGGGACTATGAGATGAGCGACGCCGGCGCTTTGTTTGAAAGTTATCGCGATACTTAAGAAATATGCGTTTTTCTCGATGCGTCTCTCCCTGGGATCCCCGTACATCGATGGCCCGAGCGATCTTGTCTCGGCCACTCGGTGCGCCAGCCAGACAATGATCGGCCCCTCCCTGGCCTACCCCGTGGACCTGAACGACGCGCAGTCGCAAGCGTTCTTTTCGCTCGAAGATGAGTTGCGCTCTGCAGTCTTCGCGGCGCCCTGGGCCGCGGTTCCGAGTCCGCCGCCGAGTCCAAGACCGTGAGCGAATCGCTCTGCTGAGAAGAGCTGGGCCGTCGCATTTGCTACGCTCAATTCCTCAGCTCGTGCGGCGTCGATCGCCGCGCCTGCCGTGGCGGAGCTAGTGAAAATCTCTATCTCGCGTCATCGGCGTCCGCGCAAGTTGCCGAAGCCGGCCTTCTCGCTCGTGTCGCATCTTCTGTTGCCGCTCCGCCAGTTCTCGATTGCGGACCTCGATCCCAAGTTCGACGGCAATCGCGAGCGAGCGCTCTTTGAACTCGCGCGAGCCGCTGATCGTGATGCTGCGCCCCCACTTCTCGGCCGCCAAGCGCAGCGCGGCCGTGATTTCGGCATCGCCCGGATCACGAACTGCGATGAACCAGCCCTCGTCGCGGAAGATCTCTTGTCGCTTTGGATCGCTCGTGCGGTAGAACGCCACGGCACCCGAGCGCTGCACCTGATAGCCGAGTCCGTCGAAGACGCGAGGCCGCGGTTCTCCCGTCATCCCCCGGGATGCAAATCCGTCGCGCTCACTGCGACGCCGCTCGCGACCCGCTTGATAGCGTAAGCCGCGAAGCGCGGAAATCGCAGCCTCGTCGCCGGCTAAGGCGCGCTCCGTTACGAACTCGCGCCATGAGACGGCCCGCTCGGTGTGGAGGGTCGCACGCAATCCCTCGCGCTCGTGCCTGTTAACCTCCCGTGCTTGTTCCCGTTGGTGGGCCGCAACCGCGGCCGCGATGGTGCGTGCAGCCAGCGCCCCCACAAGCGGAACCAGGCGTTCGCGCTCCTTCCGCTTTTGCGCCGTGATCTCTGCGTGGCGTGCGCGCTCGCGTACTCGTTGGCCCTCCCATGCGGAGGCAAAGCGCCCGCGAGCGCCACGCGCTTTCTGAAATTCGCCGTACAGCTGCTCGCGCGCAGTCGCCCGTTCTTCCCTTCGATCGGCGCGCCGGTTTGGATCGCGTCGGTAGGTCTTCGGCTCGCGTCCTGGTCCGATGATGCGCTCCGCGGACGCTGGCGTCGTTCGCTGCGATCCAAGTTGCGTGCGCTCGCTTCCGACCTCTTGAAACGCTCCCAAGACAGCTTCGAGGCGCCCACGCGAAGCGAACCGGCCGATATGCGAGGCCTTCGCGACCAAGCCGGGGTCGTTCCGGTCGACGACGATCAGCCCGGATCCTTTTGCGCGCAATTCGAGATTGGAGTCCGCAAGCGTTGCATGGATGTCGGGCCAAGTCACGCCGGTTCGGCCGAGAACGGTCCGCAGTGCCGGCGCCGCGTCCCGAACCCACTCGGTAAACGGGCGATCGCCACCCCATACGCGCAGCTTCTCCGCTCGATCGTTGATGCGAGCCGTTTCGCGCTCGCGCCGTAGCCGAGGCAGAATCTCCGGCTCTCGCTCCGCTCGCTCTTGGATTTCGTGGAGACCGCGATCGCGTTCCCAGCCGAACCGCAGCTCAAGTTCGCGCAAGGCGCGGTCGATTTTCCAATAGCTCATCGAGAGATGCTGCGCCCGATAGTGTTCCGGATGAACTCGGTTCGCAGCGATGTGCGCGTGGACGTTATCGGTGTCGCGGTGGATGGCCATGACGTATTGGTGCTCGCCCATTCCCAGCGAGTCGAGAACCTGCCGACCGGAGGCAAAGACCTCGGCGTTCGTGGGTTCTTCGCCGTCCCGCCACGAGATGACAACATGTAAATATGGGTTCGTGGTCCGGCGCGAGCGGTTTGCGACGGCCTGAAACTCAAAGGCGGCAGTTTCAACGGAGAGCACGACCTGAGTTTCGATTGTATACTCGAGCATCTGCACTTCGCCCGTCTCGATGTCGACCCGCGGTGCCCGGCTGATATAATGCCGCCGTTCCCCGCCTTCGCCCAGCGCCTCGATCTCAGCGTCCCGACCCCGCACCGCATAGCCAATGAGATTCCCGGCCGGATCAAAACTCGCGGCGACACGGTCTCCGCCCTTCACGCCATCGCGCTCGATGTAGTCCAGCAGTGCCGCCGCGCCGGCGACCCCGCGGCCTTTTCGCGGGATGATCTTGGCGATCACGGCGCTCCGACGCGCCGGATCGCGTCTTGGATCTCGACGAAGAGTTCAGCGCAACGCCCGCGATTCGCATCATCCCGCGAGTACAGGTGCCGTTGTAGGCAGCCGAGGCGCCGGAGCTCGTCAATAGCATGGAGGTTGCTGCGTGTCCTCGTCGGGCGTCCAAGACTACAACGCCGCGCGAACTCCGCGATCGGAAGGCCACACGCTTCGGCCTTCGCGGCGATCGTCGAGTAGTCGCCCGGCGTAACCCGCACGCTCAGGATACGCTTCATGTGTCGCGTTTCGCTCCGAGGAGTTGGCATCGTCGAATTCTCTCCGGGGGTCTCGGGGCGGAGCCCTGAGATCGTCTTGTGGTGCGAGAAGCCCGAAGGGCGCCGAGCACCCCACGGCCTTCTCAGCCGTTTGCGCGCCGCGCTAGCGGTGCGCAGACGGCATTTCCCGCACCCGCCTCTTTTCGACAAGGGGGACATGCGAAGAAAATGGTTGTTCGGCCTAGACGAGCGCGATTCTCGTCGGGATTTAGATGTCCCGAGAAATGAGGATAAAGTGGCCAAGCGCTACGGTGCGGCTCAAGTCGATTCAGCCAAAGAGCAACTTCTAGGTCTCGAACCGAGCGAGTCGCCAAAGAATCTAACGCTCGAACGCACCATCCGTTCGCTTCGAGCTGATATTGAGATGGCACTGAAACGCGGTATCACCATCGAGGACATCCTCCAAGCGTTGAATGGAAGCTCCATCGACATCGGCATTACAACGCTAAAGACTTACTTACGAAGAGGCAGTCGCCGGGTACAAATCGTGCGGCCGCCACGGACCGCACAGAAGCAAGCTGATAGCCGCTCGCCGGATTAGCAGTTGACGCCCACCGATGCTGGGGTGGCACTGGCCTCGCGGTCTCCGCAGCATTTCGCTAACGGTCGACTCTTCGATCCGCCTATCTAGCCGGCAATGGCGTTGATTCGGGCTTCGAGTTCAATGATACGCTCGCAAACCTCATCGAAAGAGGGCACGGTACCAAAGAACATTGGTCGCATCTGCTCGTAGTCGGCGGATATCGTTTCTCGGCGAAAGTCAGGAAACATGAGTCGCATCGTACCCGGCTTCGCAAGATCGTATCTGGCCCGTTCTGATGCGAAGAACACGCGCTTGAAATCCGAAACCGCTTTGAGCAACGATGTGTTCGCAATCGCGCCGGCGCCGATCTCTGACTGACTGAGCATCGCGACGTCGTAGTAGCGTCGCGAATATCGCAACGGAAACGGCAGCGTAGCGTCACGGTGCGCGATCTCGTGGAGAAGAGTTGCTTTCTCCCAAAATGTCCGTTGCGGATCAAGCACATGGACCTTGATCGTCCCCGATACGGCATCCAAAACATCCACAGTATACGGTTGGATCTCAATGTCCAGTGCGGGCCACATGTCGGCATGCCCAAACTCGATCAAAACGTCGGGCTCTATATAACCGATTTTGCCGTCCTGGCGCGTTGGATAGCGGAAGCGCAAACTCCCCGGATCACCGGGTTCGAGCGTCCACCCATTCTCGGACTGAAGTTCGTCCGCGATCGAAGCGCGAAGCGTCGGTAGAATAGTCTCGACCGTGTAGGCGTGAACTTTTGCCCGAATCTCGAGAACTCGGCGTTTGGTTTCGTTCGTTGAGCCCGCATCGTAAAAATATGCATCGTCGGGAAAGCCCAACGTTCCGCGACTGATCGAGATATCGATGTCTTCCGAAAAGCGTTCGATAGCCCGGAACCCTTTCGAAAGCGATGTGCCGCCCTTGAACGTGAAAGGTCCGAGTTCTTGCGATAGGGCGAAGAGCTGCTCAAGCACCCATACGACCCAGAAGTCCTTTTCGACGATCAGCTCGCTAATGCCGAGTTTGTTGGCAGCGGCGGTAACGTAATCGGACCGGTCAGCCAGAGTAGCACGCACGAGATCTTGAAAGATCATTCAACGGTAATCTGTCGGATATGAGGCTGCATCCACACGGGAGCATCGCCGACATGCTTGCGTAGTGCCGCACGATCGCGCTCACTGAGAACCGAGCGGATCGTCCTGATGGTTTCCGGTTTCACCCTCTCGCGCCCGAGCGCGCTCAGCGCTTCAATAACGAGCGCTACAGCGCGCTCGCCCGCGCGAAAGCGGCGAGCGGGTGCGTGCCGCAAGCGAATCTGGCGTTTGCCGATCTGGATCGTCCGGTTGGGGCCGGCTGTCTTAAATTCAAGTTGCGCGGGGACTTGTTCTGAAAGATGAAGCGCGTTGAGGGCGAGTGCGCCGCTGGGAATGACGGGCATTCCGATGCTGCGCTCCAGGGAAGCCGCTATGTCTTCGCTGCTTGGTGCTAAGGCGCCCAACTGGGGGTGGATTCTGGGACGACTGAATAGGCCACGGCTGATCCGCTGCAGTTCTCCAGCGCGCACCATTCGTGACACGATTTGGTCAACCAGATCTCGGGTGGCCTCTGGGTTGGCATTGATGACGTCGCGCGTTGAAAAGACCGAGGGCGTTAGGTCGCGGATCGACAGCCGGACGCGGTCCGAGGACGTTCGAGTAGGTTTGCTCATTGTCAGATAATATAGCTATTTTTCTGACAATGGTCAAGTCAGTATGTCAGAAAAACGCAGCTTCTTCTGACACAAGCTCGGGATTTGGCTCGCCGATCGTGACGGGATCAAACCTCGACGCGAACGCCTTTCGCGATACCGAAATCCCAGAGCGACGCTTCACGCGGCTTTCGGACCCGCTGCCTACATCCGTTTCCGGAGGCCACGCCGAGCATGACTGCTCTTGACACCGCTCGCCGGCGTGGGCGCTTAGGGCAAAAAAAGAAGACCGGCGGTGTCGCCGATCAGTGACTGTATCCTGGCCGAGAGATTTGCCTTCGCAGTTGTTTCATGGTGCGCCAATTCAAGTGCGGCGGCAAGCCCGGAGTCGGCAGCGGCATCGTCGCAAACGCGGCCCCTAATATTGCCCCAGCCAAAATTGACCGCCAAATGTTCTAAGATGCAGTCGAAATGCCAAAAGCGACCCTTCAAAAGAGCGACGATTTCGGCACATGCGGGCTCGGCAGCGAGCGCGAGAATGCATCTCTTGTCGCCTGTAAGGATCATCGATTCCAGATTCTCGCAGGCGTAATCGATCAGCAGCGCCTCACCTGGATCAATCTTTGACACAGTTAATAGAAGGGCAGCGCGCTCTGCATTGCACGGGATATTCGCTAGCGGATTGCATGCATTTATGAAAGCGCGGGCATCCTTACGCGACTGCTCCGTGGGGAATCGTATCGACGGAACGGGACCATTTACGTGTAGAGCTGCCGTGGCCGTGGGGAGACATCTACGCGGTGGCGGTAGCCCTTTGCCGCGGAGAATCCGATCAAATTCCGACGTCAGTGAATAGCGGGCCACCTTGACGATAATGTCATTATCGACCAAGGCCTCCACAAGCGGCGACTACGCGATCGCCAAACGAAGCGTGTCGCTAAGCATGGTCGAAGTTTCATCTCCAAGCTCGGCGAGATCCATGCGATCGAGCGCCAGGGAGTTTATCACCTTCGAGGGGATTACAGATGCCTGCTTAGTGTATGTTAACGCAGACATTGCGTATGGCCAGCAATCCGACTCTCTTGCGTAACGAAGAATGATGTGATCGGGATCGATGCGCCGCGTCACTCCTTCACGTTGGGCAGTTTTGGCGAGGTCCAATGGCGTCGAGCCATGGTCGGTCCAGAAGTCTTCGACGGTCGAGCCGGCGAGAACGCTGCGCGCGAAGGCATTAGCCGCTTCCTCATCCGTACCAGCCTTAGCCGATAGGACATTCGCGTCGTCGCTCTCGTGATCGGCGTAGGCTTCGTTTTCTCGCACATGCTCTAGAGCTATGTGTCCCAATTCATGGGCAATTAAGTACGACATCCATGCCGGCGACGTCTTTACATCGCGCGTCAGAACGATAACATCGCGGCCAGCGAAGCGGTACACTAGGGCGTCCATTCCTTTGCGTTTGCCGGGCAGTTCCGAGACGTGAACGACTGCAATACTGCGATCCCAACAGTATTTCAATAGATCTTCGAGACCGACCCAACGACGGCTCGGATCGGCCAGTATCGCCCCGCGAATCTCATCGCCGCTTCCCGGCAAGCGATCCGACGGCGGGATCGTGGCCGCAACGCTCCGCGCCAAAGTGCCGCAAAAGGCGAGCGTAGGGTCGGGCGGGCTCTCATGCTCCCGGTCTGCCGACCGCTTGAACTTCATCCCGGTCGGCGCCACTGGTTTGATCTCGCCGCTCTCCAAAATGGACTGGACATCGAGCCCCAGGCGACGCGCTAGTAGGAGTTTCAGGTGCGCCACTGCCCCAGGTTTTGACTCAGTCTCTTTGTTCCACCAAGCGGGGACGGCTCGAGCCAGAATTCCGGTGGGATAGCCCGCCTGACGCAGTGCCCTTACCAGGTGCGTCAAGACGCTGCCGCGCCCCGCGAGCTTTTGTTTGGCCATTTTGTAGAGGCCCTATTCCGCCTCGAGCGGGCCGCGCCCGCCGAACTCCAGCCACAAAGGAAGCTGCGCCAAGAACGTTCACGGCGCGCTAAGGCGATTTTATCCAAAACTCACTTCTCGGTCTGGTTCGGTTACTTTTGCACGGATCTGAAGAGGGACCAAAACGTCCGAACCGGACAACTTGTCCGAATTGTACCAAATTGACCCAATTAGCACAATATTGGGATTTTGAGCAATCTGTTCAAATTGGTCAGAATCGTGGTATTATCGGTGGCCGAAGTGGGGAAAAAAGAAAAAGCTGTAAGGCGCGTTCAGGTGCCCTTAATGAGTTCGGATGACGCCGTTCTGAAGGGCTATGAGCATCTCGGCCTCTCAGAGGGCGAAGTGATACGCGCGTTCTGGCGGATCGGCCTCAAATACCCAAGCGAGTTCGGGGCCGCGGGGGCGACCAATGTGTCGGAATCTCCGGCGGCGCGGGCGACACAGATCAAGGTCGTCAAGTAAGGCCCGGTGCCAGAGCCCGTCTGGCCAGCGGATCGCAAGCCTGCGGCTCTGGCCCGCACTTTTCTTGTCGAAACTGCCCGAGGCTGCGGAACCCTCTAAACGTCTGCGACCGGCGGCTGCTTCACGGGCTTGGGGCCCTTCTTCCGCGGCGCCGACCACGGCGTTCTTTCTGGCAGATTCCGGAACCATGCCTCGGGTCGAGGTTTGGACAGCGCACTCGATCCGCTGGCCCAAAACTGCGGCTCGGTGCCCAATTCAAAATAGCATTCCCTCGGGGAGAGTCCGCGAATCCGATGAAGCGGCCGACATGGGACAAGGAGGTCGTTGGGCTCCCCATTTGGTGCGACCTGAGCGCGCCGAGACCGGCTCGACGCCGCGCGTCCGCGGGGACGGTGATCCGGCGTAATCGACCGCCCCCCGGCCGGCATGTTCGCATTGATCCCGCTCATGGGCCTATGCTTCTATGGCAATCCGGAGAGGCCAGATTGATAGAAATTCGCACCTTCAGTAACGATGATCGCGAAATTTCGCCCAGTCTGGCGGGCGGCGGCCTGCGCCTCCGCGAGAACTGCTGGGCCCGCTCCTTCGTTCTGCTGGAAGTATTCAGCCGTCGGCAATTGCAGAGTCTTCCCTCTGAGACTTAGCGAGCGACTAAAGCCGCGGCCCGACATTGCAGCATGCAAGATGTCGTAGTCGCTTTGGGCGGCCTGATGCAACTCAACGCGGACGATGTACCACGACATTTCGTACCGTCCGTTTTCCGTTCAGGCGTCGCGCAGTAGGCCAAGTGCGGAAGCCACGAGCGGCTCCGCCTCGTTCACGGCTCGAGCGATAATCGCAAAGGCGATCGCAAGAAAAGCTAAGGCTGTCACGATGTCAACGAACCGGGCAACATCCCGCTTCATAATCTCACCTGATCGTCGCCGCTGCTGCGGGGCGCGCCCGCGTGGGTCAGGTCCATGCACTGGAGCGTCATGGCTCCTCCTGCGAAATTAGTTGGTCGCGGGGCGGCCCGGTCGGACCCAGGGGGCATTCCCAACCTATACCCTGCGACGAGTTTGCTTGAGAGGGGGGCACCCTCTAGTGGGGCCCTGGCCCGCCTTCTTATGGCTCTGGAGGCCAAAATCCTGGTAACTTTACACTCTAGACGACACTATTTGTGGCCCGGCAGGTACTTCTTGCCGAGAGAGTAGTAAAATCTAAGTGTAAACCGAGCATCTGGCCACTGAACGGCCTGTCGGCCCGTCATCGCTCAGAGTGAGGGAGAAATCGTGAACCTTATATCACCAGCACCAAACCGCCACGAGCGACTAATAAACAACCAACTTGGTCTTGTCATCGGACAAGCAAGATTTCCGCGTTTGCCGCGCTTCGCCGAGAACGGTTACACGCTGCCCTTCGAAGATGCTATGCGCGAGAGATTCCCTAAGGCATCTCGCGCTCCAACCATCAACGTTATCATCAAAGATAACGAAGTGAAAACCGAAACCGGCGATCTGGCACTTCGGTTCACCGACTTGGAAGATCGGTACACCGTAGTCCTCACGGCGGATTTCATTGCCCTTGAGTGCCGTGTCTACGATTCGTTCGAGAACTTCAATTCGCACTTCATGATCATAGTCGGCCTTGCTGGGAAGCTCTTCGATGTAAAACATCGGTTACGCTTGGGCCTTCGCTACATCAATGAGCTGCGCTGGAGCAAAGCCACGACCTACGTCCAATGGCAGAGCTTCCTGAACCAGGAGTACATGGGTTGGAACCCCGTCGAGAAACTTGGCGGTACGATGCTGCACACCATCGCCGAGTTCGCCGCGAAGCGAGAGGATGGCGTGTTCAGACTCAGGCGCGGATTTCTCCAAGGCTCGACGATTCCGCAATTGGAAACTAAACGAAAGACCGATCCAACAGAATTCTATCTGATAGATTTGGACTACAGCGATGAAAGCCCGGTTCCACTAATGGCCGATCTACCGCAACGACTGCAGCGCTATCACGATTTCATCGAAGACATTTTCTTCGAGATGACGGGGAACTCGGAACTTCAGGCCTATCTGCGGGGCGCCAATGCCTAGTCTGGCAAAGATCGCCCAGTCAGCCGCGCTATGCTGCGGTGCGACGCTTGCCGCAATCGCGACGGCTCCAGATGACCATGCGACGCCAAACGCTTCATGCGTTCACCACATGGAGCTGCTTCCGCCGGCGTTCGCTGGCCGACTGGGTTCCGGTTGGACAAGCGTCACTGGAAGTGCGCTCACCACGTTCAAGATCGTGCGATCATCAGCGCAGCGACTGCGCGATCTTAGCGGTTTGCCAGTGACGCAACTGGCGAAACTTGCGGGCGTTTCGCGGCAGACATACCACAATTGGCTTACAGGCGAGGTCATTAGCGCCGAACATCTAGCTCGCCTGGACGGCCTCATTATCGCGGTGTCGGAAATCTCGAAACACCAGGACCTGCGCTCCTTCTTGAAGCGGCCGCTATATGGGACGAGCCCTCAGGCGATTCTTGAGAATGGTGATTATGAACTCGCCGCGCAACTGGCGCGCGGCGCTCTGCTCGCCCCATCGACCGAAGTGGGCGCGGTTGCGACAATACCCTGGAATCAGCCGCCGTCAGACCTTCTCACATCGTACCTATATCACTCGGATCCGGCGGCAGCACGACCAGAGCGAGTGCAACTGTCCGAGGTCTTCACCGATGAGGTCATTGCGCTAGGAAGTGTCGTCGTTACCGGCTGACGCCCATCTGGGGCTACAACTCGTGAACGCTGGCTGGAAACAGGGCTGCGCCTTGAATCCCATGCCATTTGCGGTTGTGTACGACCCCGCGTCGCCGCTAACAGGAGCAGCAAAGGCAGCCGTACAGGCGGCGCCGAGGCTGTCTGTGTCCGGGGGGACCGATGATCAGGAACGGTATCTAGCAATGGGTCGCTCGAAAGCGAACGAGCTACTGATTGTCACGACGCAGACCTGCGACATCGCTGCGGCGCCGGACGTCGAGCCGCTCGTTTTCGCGATGCGGGCGTTCATGGCGCGCGATGCACGAGTCCTCGCTGAGGCGCGACATAGTGTCCGACGGTTCCTCTTGGATCCCATACGCGGGCTCGTGGTTGACGCAGCCGCGCCGATCGTGACGATCGAGAAGCCGGTTCTTTTGTCTCTTGTGCCCGCGCCAGGGACTCCGAACATCGATACCGAGCGCCTCTTTGCAGATTGGTTGGCTCGGCGCTCGGCCCGCCCCGCGTTTCCGGATGAATTCAACTCCGATGTTAAGGACCGCATTGTCGCAAGTCTTCTCGGACAGATCAGCGACGTAAACTTCGTCTTCAACGAGCTTCTCGGATTGCGTGTGGTCGCACCGGTCACCGAGCATCCACCTTATGCACTGAATCTGATCGCGATACTGCCACCCGATGCTGAGCCGAATTCGGCTCGGGCCAACGAACTAGCGCTAAGGGTGTTGGGACTCTTCGAATCGTTGCGTGAAGTGTATGTGGGCACCAGTGTCTCTTCATATCAATATGCTGCTAAGCGGCTCGACGAACTCAGCGCCCGCGACTATGTGACGTCGCACGGCCTTTATCTGGACTAGGGTGGCGGCGCGCCCGGGCCAGCGAATGCGAGCCCCTAGCGGGTTTCAAACGTCGTCTGCCATTAGTCAGTTCTTGCTTTGCCGGCGAGTGACTGTCGTGGTAGACTCGTAGCGCGTCGAAGGCAACCACGGGGGAAGGCGGCTCCACCTAATAGAGTCAGCTTCTCGTTCCATCGGGTAATCGCGCGTCGCAACTCACTGGCAAACCATGCGGCCCGAAAATCCGGGCAGCGCGCGAACTTGGTGTTGCAAAACGAGTGCGCGAGCCGGAGGTTTTCGATTGCCGTCTCGTGCCCGAACTCACCGCCCTCGCTCATCGGCACGATATGGTCGATAGTCGTCGAGACCGGATGATCCGGGCCGGCGGAGTGATCGAGGGCAGTTTCGCAGATGCCGCAGTTCGGTCCATCACGGTCGAGTAGCGTTTGCACGATCCCGGCGCGTATCGAACGATCAAACCCGCGGTAGCGCCTCATGCCGCAAGTCTACCTGATGAACCGAGGCCGTACGTGGACTCCCGGCATTGGCGGACGGCTTCGCACCCGGTCCGGGCTCGTCCGCGTTTTACGAGCGCGATCCTTTCACTTTTTTTGCGATCACGTTCTATCATGATAGACATTACTCAAACGAAGAGGTGAAAAATGCGCAGCAATAATTCGATTTGGAAGAAGTTTCTGGCCGTCGTGGGCCTCGTGGTCGCCGCGATCGGTACACTCGGCGAGGAAGCGGCACGTCACGAGTCCGACGAACCGGCGCCAAACCCGGAGCAGGTCGTGCGGACCGATCGGCCGGTCCGCGTCACGACGCAACGCGTGATTCGGAAGGCGCTCAACGCGGCGCTCTCGACCGTCGGGGCCCTAGCTGTTCGACTGCTTCGGCCGCTCTGCGCAGCCGGCCGGCACGAAATCTGCTTCGACGCACGCTGCGGGTGCGAATGCCACGGCGGCCCATCCACCCACGTCGGCTAGGTGGAACAGTTTCGACGCCACCCCTCCGTACGCCGTCGGCAAATCGTCGGCTAGCGACGGTCGGTGACCCAATGGCGCTCCATTTCCGACTGGGCCACCTCACTCGCGATCCGGCGAACACCGTCGATAGCTTCGATGACTCTCGGGTTTGCGAGCGTACTCCGGACGACGGCCTCGGCAAGCTCCGCGTTCCGAACAGCTTCGCCCAACTGCTCTCGTACGGCGGCCTCAACGGCTTCCGCCACCGCGTTCAAGTCGTCGCCGAAGTTCAGCGCCTCGTCAACCTGGAACAGCACACTCGGCGACGCGGTCGCCACGATCTGTTTCTCAACCTCGCCAGCGGCTTCGCGAATCCGTCGAGCCGTATCGTCGGAGGTCGCTGCGATAACGGCTTCGCGCATGCGATCATTGTCCATAGGGTCGGATATTTCGGCGTCCGCTGGGGCTCCTGCCCCCGCTACGGACAGCGCCTTTGGCGGTTTTATGGGCAGACGCTCGACTTAATGGGCAAAGTCGGCCTTAATGGGCAAAGCCCTTTCACGCTAGGGTCGGGCTGGCAATATATAAACAAAGCGTTAGAATACTGCCATGGCGAGGACGACGGATACCCTCTTTACCCTCGCAGATGAGCAGGGTGGCGTTTTTACGGCAGCAGAAGCGACCGCAGCTGGCGTCTCACCCCAGCATCTCGTCATGCTAGCCCGCCGGGGGGTCCTCGAAACGTCGGTTCGTGGCATCTACCGCCTGCGAAACTACCCGAGCAACCAGGAGGATGTCCAACTTTGGGAAGCCGTGTTGTGGCCTTCCGTACAGCGGTCTCCCGAGAGCTGGGGTGTTCTCTCGCACCTAAGCGCGCTGCGCCTGAATTACGCTCCCTTCGAATACGTCCCACCGTTCGTGGAGATTACCGTCTCGCGCGATGTGCGATTACGGCGAAAACGGCCGGCGTGGTTACGCGTTCATGTTGCGGATCTCAGTGATCGTGACATCGCGGACATCCGCGGTTTACCAGTCACAACGATACGGCGTACGCTGGTCGACTGCATAGCGGCCGGTGTTGAGCGCCGATTACTGTTGCCTGTTCTAGACGCAGCCGCAGAAGAGGCCGGTGTTCTAACGCCTGAAGATGTCGCCCAGCTACGTGAAGCCGAAATCACACGATCGCGCTCCTGAAAGCCGGGCGAGGATGCGGGGGGCGAAGCCCGCCGCACCGCAGGCCGGCTCCCCGCTCGTAGAGCGGAACCCGCCGGACACCTTGTTTGATGTGCGAACACGATCAGTTGTGACGCTGCGATTTGGGAGAGGTCGCGGCCTAACAACCGCCGAGCAACTCAATGAAGATCAAGCTGCCCCCATTGAAAACGAATTGATACGTCATCCCGCAGCCAGTGTAGGTGGAAGGTAGTACTGGCGGCAACGGCGCCGTATAGACGAGGCGCCGAAATCCAGGGTGCCCGACGACATCCCATAATGTCGCGCCGCCGTAGACCCTCTTGACTTGAGCCGGAGAATCGCCAAGTCGAATCCCATATTTTGTATGAAGTGATGACAGATCGCGATCGGCGACATATTTCGGCGGAGGTTCAACCCCGCTCGCGGCGACGGTCGAACCCCACGAGCAACAGCCTTCGTGGTAGAAAGCGATCTTGTGCCGCCTATCGTAGATGACGTGACCCTTTGGTGGGCCGGCCATTCCGTACGTAAAGTACGTTCCGTCATTTGGCCCGCCCGCAAACAACCCGAGCGGCGACTTTGGCGGCGGACCGTAGACGAAGTAGTCGTGTACCGACGTTCGCGTGGCCTGACCTTCGCGCTCCACCTGCCATGCGACGCCGAAGCGCGGCAGCCAACGGCCGATGTACGGACCGCCCTGGCACACATTTTTCGGAAAATATCTCGCGCAGTCGGAGGGGACCCTGTACGGGTCGGGCGTCGGCGTCGCCGCGCCGAGCAGTGCCGCCGCAAGCGATGCGGAGACAATCGCCTTGAGCATACCTTGTGGTGCGTGGTTCGCAGCGGCAGCACCTACACTCAGATCACAAATTGCTCATGATATCGAAATCACAATTGTCGTACACTTGAAGTTCTCGGAGGTAGGATAGTGGAAACAGGAGCTTTAGACGATGGCCTCATGACAATCGAGGAGGCGTGCCAATTCGCGAAGGTTAGCAGGTCCAACTTGTACGTGCTAATGCAGAAGGGCCAGTTAGTTTCGGTGAAGCTTGGAAAGTCACGACGTATCGCCAAGGCAGGCCTCGTCTCATTCCTACGCACCTGCGTAGTGCAGACAGCGTCAACCGTAGAGACCAACTAGAGGGGCGCGAGAATCTGAGCAAGTTGATCGGCTGCGAATTCGTAAGCACCCTCTAGGTCCGGTGGTACGGGAAGGCCGGAGGCCAGCTTCCCGTAGGGGATGCGCCATGCTTCCGGCGGTGATGGTAGCGCCGTCGGTATTTCATGCGTACTGCGCCTTTCAAAGACCGTCCGGATGGTCGTCCGTAATAGGTCGCGATCGACGCCGTCCTTGAGGAGCAAGATCATATCAACCAAATCTTTCACTCGCGTTGATGGACCTGAACCGTATGATTTCGTGTAGGCGTGGATCTTCTCGGCCAGGTGCTGTTCGGCCGGAATCGCTCTTACAATCGCTGGTGGGATGCCAGCGAAAGCTAAGAGTGAGGGCGCCACTACCTTCACCGGAGTACCGAGCCAGGGATCCGCAAAGCCGATGTCTAGCTTTAGATTCTCAAACGTCCGACTATCAGCATATTGCACTGCAATATGAAAGCGATAAGTCTCGACTTCAGCGACGGGTCGTTCCCGCTCGCCGATCGTGATCTGGAAATAATCGTCGAGCTTCGCAACGGCCGCATTGGCGAGCACGTCGCTCATCTCGTTTAGGTCAAGCTCGGTCGAGATGTCGATGTCGAGTGTCGCGCGCGCGCGCGCGATGCGGTATTCAAGCGCGACGCCACCTTTGAGTAGCCACGCATCGGGAGCCACCGCCTGAAGGCGCGCTAAAACGCGATCAAATGCGACTTGCTTTCGCAGGTCCTGAAAGGTCCTTTCCTTCGTCGCCAGAGCATGAAGCCTCGCGCGTAGTGCAGATTCAAACGCTGCGATGGTTGCGTACCGCTGCATGGCTAGCTCGGCTCGGTCTGCGCGCGTACTATATCCTCAATGAGCGCGCGTACGCGCGCGGGCTGATTTGCGAGCACTCGGTCGAAATCAGCTTCCCGAAGTAGCCCGCGAGCAAGTCCTGTGCGAATCGCGGCTTGAATCTGCTCGGGAGCCGTACCTGTGCGCGCAGAGTCGACGATCGATCGCGCGAGCGACGTCGCCTTGAACCCGTGACGATTTACAACGTCACGGGGATCCAGAAGATGTGAAACGGTGTGGATCACGACGTCGTCGGCCGGCGGTCGCGCGAAGCGTTTCGAGCGAGGAACAGTAAAGTGGTATTCACTCGGTGCGACATCGCTGACGGGATAAAGGGCGAGCGCTGATTCATGAGAGAGAATCGCTTCAGGCCCGAGTAGCGCCGAAAGTTCAGCGAAGCGATCATTTTCACTATGGGGGTACTCCGCGATTCGATAGACGCCCGGGCCGATGCGTTGGAAGCGGCCCGTCCCAACAAAATGATGCACTAGCGGCTGGCTATACCCGGCTTGGCGAGCATCCTCAAGGGTGAAAACGCCTTGGCGATCGGTTGCTCGCTGGAACAGGGCAAGTCTGTCGGGACGCCGGGTCTTTGTCATGGAAATAATATATGCTATTTATTATATTGATGACAAGCCCCCCCCCCCCGGTGTTCCACTCCGCTTCGCGCCTGATCCAGACACCGTGGTAGCCCGGCACGGAAAATAGGCCGCTCCCAGCCCCGCCCTACGGGCCCTCCAGATGCCAACCCGCCGTCGATGGTCGCAACCCCCGACCAGGCTGATTCCGCTTCTCCCGAAAAGGCCAAGTCCGAGCCTGCCGCTTCGGTTCGACCTGAGGCTCGGGCCAGGAAGGAGCTTCCTCAGAAACGTGACCGTCGCTATCATGGCGCCTTGCTACGATACGAGCGTCCTGTCGGAGACGCGCCAAGGCGTTGAGGCGTATGTCATCGCCGCTTGCGACGCGATGCTGTCGGAGGAGTATACGTCGCGGACCGGACCGATCCAGAAGATTCAAAGAGTGGGCTTCTTCGGCAACTGGCTGATCGGACACGCCGGAACGTCTTGGCGCTTTCTTCCGCTTAGGGATAGCCTCACAAGAGCTCGGCGTGAGATCGAGCGCCAGAATATTGAAGGCCAGAACGCGGAGCCAGATTGGTCGGACCTGCTAACACGAACTTACCATAAGCATCGCGACGTCAGTATTTTGGCGACGTTTCTTCAGCAGTACGGATTCGATTCGGTTTCCGCTTTTCTCGATTCTGGTCTCAAGAAGTTCGGTAAGACTGAGTTTGCACGAATCTGCCAACACATCGAAAGTCACGACCTCGGCATCGAAATCATTATAGGCGGTTTCGACGAATACAATCGGATTCAGATTCTTGGCATTCAACACCCAGGCGAACCATTAGATTACGCGCTTCAGGGCCACGTCGCCATTGGCTGGGGCGCTTTACTCGCAACGGGCTGGCTCAATATGAACTACGAGCCCAGGGCTCCCCTGAAAGAATGTATGCTCCGCGTTCTACAGGCGAAGTTCTTGGCCGAAAGCTCTCCCTACGTCGGGAAAGAAACCGTGCTCATGGCGATGAAGTCAAACGGTGAGGTTACCGTGATGAGCCGAGAAAACATAGATGCCGTGCGCCAATCATGGATGGAGTCCATGAAGGTACCTGGCGACCTTGACGACGCGATGACCTTATCCGTCGTTTCCGGTTTTTAGGGATGAAACCGAAACAAGAGAAACCGCCGGACGACTTTGATAACTTCGTATCGCGGATCGCAGGCGTTCCGAAAGGTCGGCTTGCGGAGATCGAGGCTGCCGATCGCGCCGCTAATCCGCGTATCAAGCGCGGTCCGAAACCGAAGCGTCGAACCTAGGTGTCAGAAAACGCGCTCTATTATGGCGACAATCTCGCGGTTATGCGTGAGAGCATCGCGACGGAATCGGTTGATTTAGTCTACCTCGATCCGCCTTTTAACTCGAAGCGCGATTACAACGTCTTGTTTCGTACGCCCAAGGGTCATCAATCCGATGCGCAGATCGTAGCGTTCGAGGATTCGTGGCACTGGGGACCCCAGGCCGAAAAAGAGTACCGCGAGGTTCTTGCATCAGGCAACACCGATGCCGCAGAGGTGATTCAAGCGTTAAGACGCCTCCTCGGTGAGAACGATATGATGGCTTACCTCACGATGATGGCTAATCGTCTGATCGAGTTGAACCATGCCCTGAAACCGACAGGCTCGCTCTACCTACACTGTGACCAAACAGCGAGTCATTACTTGAAGATCGTACTCGACAGCATCTTTGGAAAGGAAAATTGCCGGAGCGAGATTATTTGGAAGCGTCGACCCGGCATGACGAGCGCGGTTCATGAGAGCGTTCGATTCGGAATCATAACAGACGTTATTCATTTCTATGCGAAGTCGGAGGCGGCAAAGTTTCACCCGCAGTACAACAAAGACTCACCTGAGTATCAGCAATACATCGAAGACTTCTTCACGCACGTCGATGCTGACGGCAGGCGGTACCAGGCGACCAGCTTAACGAATCCCGCGGACCGTCCTAACCTCAAGTACGAATATAGGGGCTACAAACCGCCGCCGAACGGCTGGATGATTACCAAGCAGAAGATGGAGCAGTGGGACAGCGAGGGCCGCATCTATTTCCCCAAGTCGATGGATGGCCGCTTGCGGCGAAAGAGTTACGCCGACGAGCTAAGGGGAATGCCGATCCAAAATCTGTGGACGGACATCGAGCCGATAGGCGCGCATGCACAAGAGCGTCTTGGCTACCCAACGCAAAAACCTCTTGCCTTGCTTGAGCGGATCATCCAAGCATCAAGTGATCCTGGCGACGTTGTTCTAGACCCGTTCTGCGGTTGCGGTACGGCAATTCACGCGGCCGAAAAACTCGGGCGCAAATGGGTCGGTATCGACATAACGCACCTCGCGATCGCGCTCGTGGAGAAACGCCTCAAAGATGCGTTCCCTCGCGTCGCGTTCGAGGTTCACGGCACGCCAAAGGACTTCGACGGGGCGCGTGACCTTGCGTTTCGCGACAAATATCAATTCCAATGGTGGGCTTGTTCACTCGTCAACGCACAACCGTACCAAGGAAAAAAGAAAGGTGCTGACGGCGGCATTGACGGCTTGATCTACTTTGAAGACGAGAAGGGACCAGCGAAAAAGGTGATCGTCTCGGTGAAGGGTGGCGAGAATATCACCCTCACTATGCTGAAAGACTTGATAGCGACCGTGCAAGGTGAGACTGCACAAATCGGTATGTTCGTCACTTTGATTCCGCCGACCAAGCCGATGGTCGTAGAAGCCGCGCGGGCTGGTTTCTACGACTCGCCCCTTGGCGTGAGTTATCCGAAAATCCAAATCCTGACCATCGAAGGGCTCCTGAACGGCACGGAACGAGCGCAATACCCGTTGTCAACTGGCGGCGGCGTGACATTCAAACGCGCCAAGGTAGAACTCAAGGACACGAAGCAGCGCGAGCTGTTTGGGCGAGCAAAGGACGAGGTCGATGCCCTACCAATTTCAGCCCTCGTCGTCTCCGACGAAGGCGTGGAGTCCGAGTAGGCGCGAACCGTCGCGGTCGCTACTCGTACGGGTCTTTGAGCCTGTACGGTTCGCCGTCCACGGTGACGACAAGCCGCTTCGTCAGCAGCTCGCCCATCCCAGGAGGGATGTTGCCTAGCACGTAGAGTGATGCGCGAACATCGCGAATGATATCGTCGACTAGGGCCGATTTCGCGGGCGCGTTGGTCTCCACGGTGAAAATAATATTGGTCATGCCAACGGGTATTCGAGGGTACACTAGGCGAGTTCTCTTACCACGTCCGTTTCAAGCACCGCGTGGAGCAGCTCGCGCGCGAACCACGCCGCCTTATAGTCCGGGCAGCGCGCCAGCTTCGTATTGCAGAGGGAGTGTGCGAGACGGAGGTTTCCAATTGCGTCCTCGTGTCCAAACTGGCCGCCCTCGCTGATCGGAACGATATGGTCGATGGTGGTGGCGGCTGGATGGTCCGGGCCAGCAGAATGGGCGAGGCGGTTTCGCAGATATCACAGTTCGACCCGTCGCGGTCGATCAACGCTTGCACGATCGTGTCGCGGATCGAACGATCAAAATCCATGGTGCCGCCTCGTTCCCAGGGCTACTTTTAAGACACGCATTTGGCCTTCCTCGCCTTGAGCACGACGTACGTGAGGCGGCGGCCATCCGTGTCTTTGACCGCCTAGGCAAACCGTCAGCCTTCGGGCTCTTTAAGTATGATGGCTGCATTGCCTGATACTTTCGAGACACGTTGACAACTGAGACGCTGAAGTGCCGGAAACCAGTGCGACATCATTCGCGACTGGCTTCCGATAGCAGCCGCGCCAATATCCCTTCGATTCGATGCGTTGCCTCCAATTGAAGGGACGGAGTAGCGTGGCTATACAGGTCCATCGTGATCGCGATCGTCGAGTGCCCAAGACGCTCCTGAACGACTTTGGGTGGGACCTCCAGTTCCAGCATTTGCGTCGCTGCCGTATGCCTGAGGCTATGGAACGAGGCACCAGCGATCTTCGCTTTGCGGCAGAGCTCCCGAAAGCCATCGCTGACCTTGTGCGGAATCCATGCGCCGCCATCGATTCCGGGAAAGATGTAGGGCGTGCCCTCACGCAAACACTCATTCCGTTGCCGGCGAAGGGCGTCAATCGCACTCACCGGTAAAGGCAGCACTCGAGACTTGCCGTTCTTTGGAGTCTTTTCCAGCACGCCGCTCTTTGTCTGGTCAAGGGCGCGGCGGATTGCAAGTGTACCGCGATCGAAGTTCACGTCGCTCCATTTCAGCCCGAGCAGCTCGCCGCGCCGAGCACCGGTAGCGAGCGCCAACACGATAAGCGGCCGCAACGAAGTTCCCTCGGCGGCCTGAAGCAACCTGACGATCTCATCTGACGACAAGAATCGCGCTTCAGCGCGCGACGCCCTTGGCCGGTCCGCACGTTTGAAGACAGCGGCATTCTGACGAGCAAGATTCTCCTCAACCGCTTGACCAAGCACGCGATAGATCAGCCGGTGATGATGAACGATGGTCTGTGCGCTCACTTTCTTGCGCCATTCAGCATAGGCGTGTCTCAAGTCAGCGGACGACAACCGCTGAAGGGGAATTCCCCCAAGCGCCGGTTTCAAATGGACCCTGGCCATCGACTCGAAGCGCTCCAGTGTCTTTCTCGCGTAGTTTGTCGGCGGGCTTGCTAGCCACGCATCAAGATACTGCCCAAACGTCGTGCGATCTGGCGCGACGAAGGCGCCTTGCGCGACTTGGCTGAGTTTCGAGACCAGGGCATTGCCCGCATCGGTCTTGTTGCCTACAAACGTGAAACGATGCCGGCGCCGCTTGCCGCCGGGTCCCTGTGGAAGCGGGATGAGCGCCGTCCAGACGTCGCGACCGTTCTTCGTGCCGCGTTTGCGAAGGCGTGTGTCTGCCATTTCTGAGGTGACCCTCCCAAGAGAAGTCACCTAGTACATCACACCGAAATTTCAGTCGGAAAGTTTGGTGCCCTTTTGGTGCCATCCGCCTCCATCCGCTTGCATTTGCCAATTTCCCCGAGCGAACCGGAAAGTGCTGTGGATAAAGGCTTTTTGGACTAAAATGGACTTACGCGGAAGGTAGCAGACTGAGCGTGCCGAGAATTTGAAGACCGTGCGGACCACCAG